>PPCM01000060.1_pt1 | contig 204342 bp, 184 predicted proteins | sample 1555541 | NCBI WGS metagenome assembly PPCM01 (sample SAMN05284479, study PRJNA326546) | Marine sediment metagenome, whole genome shotgun sequencing project. | isolation source: marine sediment | place: Germany: Wadden Sea | collected 2012-09-05
CTTAATTTTATTTTCTATTGTCAGAATCGGGGATTTCCCGATTCCCCCTTTTTTAATTGTATTGATAATGTCAGTAGAGGTTGGTGATGATGGATCACCTGCCTCTATTTTTATTCATTAGGAATCACACGTTAAATAAACACTTTAGTGATACAATACGCTTAAGTGAGGAGTGATGTCATGTATGATCTGATTTATAATGGACCAATAATTTCGCTAGATGATAGCACATCAGTTTATAACTGGATGTACATCAAAGATGGAAAAATTTGTGATATTGGCATGTATGAAGGGTACAAGCGCTACCTTAAGAAATCACAAAAAGTTCTAGATCTGGAAGGCAAAACTGTGCTTCCTGGATTTATAGATTCCCATGTTTATATGATTCAAACAGGACTGAATATGATGGCTGTAGATCTATCAGCTGCTACAACAATTGATGAAGTATTTGAGATGCTTATTAAATGTAAGAATGACACACCTAAAGGCAAGTTGATCCGAGGTGTCAAATTTGACGAATTGAATATTAGAGAAAAAAGATACCCAACTAGAAAAGAACTGGATTTGTTATTCCCAGATCATCCGGTATGGATAAATAGAATTGAATTGCATACAAGTGTGGTTAACTCATATGCTTTAGCACAGCTTAGAGTTCCATTTAATTTACCCGGTGTATTGAGAGACGATGAAGGTATGACAGGGATCATTGTTGATCGAGCAAATGCTTTTGTGCGTAAACATTACTATAGCCAAATGACCAATGTTATGCGAGAGGAAGCACTAGGGCGTGCGGTGGAAAAGTCTTTAGAAAATGGAATAACAACGGTGAATGCAATAGAAGCGGGATTTGCTTTTAGTGATATGGACGGAGATTTTTTGATTGATAAAATAGAAGATCTACCTCTTGATATCGTATTATTCTATCAAACACTGGATCTAGATAAGATTGTTGAAATGGGTCTACCAAGGGTAGGATGTATTTTTTTAGATGGATCTATCGGTTCGAGAACAGCATCTATTTCTGAAGCTTACCTCGATGATCCAAGTAATTATGGTTCATTGTATTATTCACGAAAAGTTTGACAGAGTTCATTCTTAAAGCACATCAGATGGATTTCCAGATATCTGTTCATGCGGTAGGTGACAAGGCAATAGATATAAGCTTAGATGCATTTGAAGAAGCATTAAGAGTTTATCCTAAAGAGGATCATAGACATAGAATTGAACATTTTGAACTTCCAAGTGCTCGAGCAATTAGAAGAATGTCGGACATGAATATGATCGCTTCTATGGTTCCAAATGCAGCGGAAAAATGGTCAGCTCCTGGAGCTGCTTATGATGTTAGACTAGGTAAGGACCGAGTGAAGAAAAACAATCCCTTTGCAAAAATCATGCAAGCGGGTGTTAAAATTGCTGCCGGATCAGATTCTGACATAACAGACATGTCACCCTTTGTAGGGATTCATGCTCTTGTAAATAGTTCGGAAGCTTTACGAAAAACTTCATTGTTGGAAGCACTTAGACTCTATACCATTAATGGCGCATACGCAGTGTTTGAAGATCATATTAAAGGATCCCTGGAAAAAGGAAAAAATGCAGATTTTTTAGTTATAGACAAAAATCCTTTTGAGATCGAAGGTTCAGAAATATGTTCTATTGGTGTATTGTTGACTGTTAAAATGGGGATGCCTGTATACCAAAGAGGAGTAATGCGATGACTCAACTGAGCATTGATATATTAGGTCAACCGCGTATTTGTATAAATGACATTTGTGTTAATTCCAAGTTGAGTCAGAAAGCTGTGGGAATTCTGGTGTATTTGCTTCTAAGTAGAGAAACAATGGTCTCCCGTGAACTGCTTGCCAGTTAATTTTGGGAATCTAATGATATTAAATCGGCGAGATACAACCTTAGACATACCATTTGGAAAATCAATCAACAAAGCAAAGATGAAAAGGTCATTCAAACTGATAAAGAATTTTGTGGTATAAACAAAAGAATAAAAGTTGTTTCGGATGTTTTGGCTATAGAAGAATGTTATCAAAACCATAAGCACTTAACTGTGAATAGTATTGAGGAAGTTATAAAGACATATAGATCAGACTTCTTAGAGGGAACATTTTTTCATCATGCCACAACCGTCAATGACTGGGTTCTAAATAAGAGACAGTATTACCAGAGAGTATATTTTGAACTACAAATGCATCTTGGGGACCACTATTTAGGGATCAATGATTATGAACATTCATTAAAGTGTTATAAGAGTCTGTTACTTATCAATCCACTTCACGAGCTAACATATTATAAAATGATGAAGAATAGAATTCATGCAAAAGATAGAGTCTCAGCAATAAACTATTATAATAAATGTAAAAAAGTATTGAGAGAAGAGCTGAACATTGATCCAAACCATGATCTGCAGAATCTTTATGATGAAATTATAAGGATTGATTCTAGTAAACAGGATTCTAAATCTACAAAAATCAATAGTACTGTAGACAAATCAGTTATTAAAAGTTCATCTAAAATAATTATCGAAGGAACGTCATACTTTGATTATGAGTTTGTCAGTCGATTGGTGGATAGGCTGGTATTGCATGTTGATGCAAATTTTCTTACAGAAAAAGAATGTGAACTAATATACTGCTTAAAATCAGTTTACCCTCAGATCACAGATTATATATCTGTACCTGGCAATATAAAACTTGAAGTGAAACATGACATAGGAATATACTACGGCTTGATCACTTTACTCAATGTGATTAAGCAAAGGTGTGAGATATGTGTTGTGATTAATGAGTATGTGAACGTAGATCTGCCTTCAAAAAAATTGATAAGTGCACTAGAAAAAAAGTTGAAAATGACCGAAACTGGTCTTTTCATATACTAAAACACACGAGTGATTCGTGTGTTTTTTGTTTTTTTGAAACTTTCAGACTATAACACGTTGTAATAAACGATCTTATAATTCCAAAAACGTATGATAGGTCTAAGTTAAATATCTAGGAGGAAGAAATGATAAATAATTATTCGAGTAAGTTTGGGACTAAAGATGAATTATATATTGAGACATTATTGAAAAATCTTGTTGCCCTGCAAAGTGATACAGGTTCTGAAAAGGAAAATGAAATATCAAAGTATATCTTCAACAAGTTGAGTGAACTACCATATTTCTGTGAAAACAATAGCCATTTCGGAATAGATCAAATTCCAGACGATACATTCGGAAGATCAATTGTTTGGGGATTGGTTAAAGGTAAAGGAAGTAATACAGTTGTTCTAATGAATCATCATGACGCTGTTGATTTATCTGCATATGGGGAGTTTGGACAAGTTGCCTTATCACCAGAATTGATAAAATGCCAATTGAAAAAAAGCAAAACAAATCCTGATGTTGAAAAAGATCTAAATGATCCAGACTGGATGTTTGGAAGAGGGACTGCTGATATGAAGGCGGGTATCGCAATACAGATGTGGTCTTTGGCTCAATTAAGCGCAGTTAAAAACCTAGAGGGGAATGTATTGTTTTTATCTGTTGGAGATGAGGAGAACTTATCTGCCGGTATGCGCCATGCAGTGAGTATTCTTAACAAGCTACAGTCTGAGTTTAGCTTAGATTTAAAATATGCAATTAATTCAGAGCCTTATGACAGAAACGATGATGAGTCTCCAATATATTATGAAGGTTCTGTAGGCAAAGTCATGCCAGTAATCTATGCAAGAGGTAAAACCTCCCATGTAGGCCAAGTATACTCAGGCTTAAATCCAACGTTTATGCTTTCAAATGTACAATCACGCATTGAGTTGAACACTGACTTTTCAGATGATGTCCAAGGGGAAGTTTCTGCTCCACCAACACTAATCTATGTGCGTGACAGGAAGAATGTATATGATGCATCTTTACCTGAGTCAGCGGTTGCTTATTTTAGTGTTTTGACAATGACCTCAACACCCTCTCAAGTGATTAATCGCACGAAATCCTTATGTATTGATGCCTTCAAATCTTCAGTTAAGTCAGTTGAAGACTCTTTTAAAAGAATGAATGAAAGAAGTAACTATTACACGGAACCACCAAATCTCCAAGAACGGGTTATGACATACGATGAACTTACTACGACACTTATCAATTCGGATAGTCCTTGTATAAAAAAATATCTATATGATCTTGCCAAAGATGTAAGTCAAAGAGTGAATGGGGGTTTTCTAAATCTTCAGGAAGCAACCATTGAAATTATTGAGAAAACAGTATCTCTATTACCTGACAACGATCCATTAATTGTGGTGGCATATTCAGGACCATTATATCCACATGTGTGTAATCTAGATTTCGACAGTCAAACATCTGAAGATATTAAAGAAATTATTCAAGCCTTTACAAAAGATAAATGGGATATTGCATACTGTAAACGCAATTACTTCTTAGGGATATCAGACTTTTCTTATGCTTCATTTGTTATGGACAACCATGAAATTGAAACAATAGGATCAAATATGCCCGGCTGGGGAGAACTGTATCATATTCCTCTTGAGGAATTGAAATTATTAAAAATGAAACTTGTGAATTTGGGCCCTCGAGGGAAAGATATTCATAAAATGACTGAAAGGGTTTCTAAACAAGATGCATTTGAACGTATACCGCAACTTATGATGCATTTCATTACAAGTGTTTTGGGAGAGGAGATGATTAATAATTCAGAGATTGCAATGTAGTTTACCGAGTATGTGTTGATAAGGGGGATAATCATGGAAATAGTTAATGCAATAAACGGTATTTTATGGAGTAATCCGCTCATTTATATTTTGCTAGGTGCGGGTGTTTACTTCACAGTAAGATTAAAGTTTATTCAGTTTAGAAGAATCCCAGATATGGTCAAGCTCTTGCTTGATAAAAATGGGGGAGATACAGGGATTTCTTCTTTTCAAGCACTGGCATTGTCTATTGCTGGTCGTGTTGGAGTAGGTAACATTGCAGGGGTTGCAACGGCAATTCACTTTGGTGGCCCCGGAGCTGTATTTTGGATGTGGTGTCTGGCACTGCTCGGAGCTTCAACTGCATTTGTAGAAAGTACACTTTCTCAAGTTTATAAAGAAGAAGTGAATGGAGAGTTCAGAGGCGGTGCTGCTTATTATCTAGAAAAAGTAACTGGTAAAAAAGTATTCGGAATCGCATTTGCATGTTCCTTGCTTTATACGTCTATGATTGGTGTGCCTTGGTTGCAATCGAATGCAATTGCATCAAGTGTTCAAGGTGCTTTTGGGGTTTCACCACTTGTAACAGGTTCAATAACTGCTGCACTGGTAGCTTTAATAATCCTAGGTGGTGTCAAAAGAATTGGAAAAGCAGCAGAAATCATGGTTCCATTCATGGCTGTGGGTTACTTACTGATTGCAATCTTTATTATCGTTTCAAATATCACAGAGTTACCAAACGTAATAGGACTTATATTTAAAAGTGCCTTTGGATCAGAGCAAGCTTTCGCTGGTATACTAGGTGCAGCAATATCGTGGGGGGTTAAAAGAGGTATATATTCCAATGAGGCAGGTATGGGTACTGCAACCCAAGCATCAGCTGCTGCGAATGTGTCACATCCTGTTAAACAAGGCCTTGTTCAAGCATTTTCAGTTTATATAGATACAATGCTTGTTTGTACAGGGACTGCTTTTATGATAATTATTACGGGTGCATACAACGTTGCAGATTCAGCTGGTGGATATATTGTCAACAATCTTCCAGGAGTTGAGCCAGGACCGCTTTATACACAAGTTGCTGTCGACACGGTAATTCCTGGTTTAGGTGGTTCGTTTGTTTCAATTGCATTAATGTTCTTCGCTTTTACGACCATTGTAGCTTACTATTATGCTGGTGAAACCAACATTGTATATCTTCAAGAAAAATTAGGTGTGAACCTTGTGGTTGCCCTTAAAATTTCTACAATTGGTTTAACCTTCTTAGGTGCTATAAAGACCTCTGGCCTTGCATGGGGAATGGCTGACATCGGCATAGGACTGGTAACATTGGTAAATATTTTAGGTATTGTATTTACAGGTAAACTTGTATCAAGTGTGCTTAAGGATTATGACGATCAAAAATCTCAAGGGCTTGATCCAGTTTTCGATCCAATAAAATGTGGCATTAAGAATGCAAGCTATTGGGAAAACTTAAATAGTAAAGATAAAGCATCATAAATTCTAAGAAGACCACCTTGTTATTCAGATCAAGGTGGTCTTCTTATTCTTGAAACTCTAAGACTTGATATTATAAAGGTTTTTGTAAGAATTTTTAACCTTCGTCATTACAATTGAACTGCCAAATGATACCGTACTTGTCAGCGAGCATACCAAATCCTGTTGACCAGAATGTTTTTCCATAAGGCATAATTACATTGCCTTCACCAGCAAGTTTATCAAAATACTTTTTTAGCTTATCAAAATCATCGTCACTAAACATTACAGATATGTTGTTTCCCATTACCAACGGCTGAGGACTACCAGGTGGTGTGTCAGAGAACATGATAACTGCATCATCAATTTGAATACTGGCATGCATAACCATATTTTCCATTTCAGGTGTTACTGGAAACTCATCTGATGGAGGCATATCTTTGAAATAAGTAATCTCTGGCTCAGGGGTATTGAAAACACTTTTGTAATATTCGATAACTTCAGTTGCATTACCAGGGAAGTTGAGATAAACACTTAGTGCCATTTTGCCCTCCTTAAATACATGTAATAAATATAATAATATAAAGTAAATACCCGCAATAATCAGACTAAAGCAAATAGTCTTTTTCTTAATAAATCTAGATAAAAACCCAAAAGAGCTATCTACCTTGTATTTTTCATTCTAGGCAGATAGCTCTTTATCATACGTTTTATTCTATTTCGTGAATTACTGCATGCTAAAATCAGTTTTATACTGAATAGTAACCTGCTCACGTTCAATTTCTAGTTGTCTGTACGTCACACCAGACATATCCAACATGCGTTTTGATGCAATAACACTCTCAGAATCCTTGTATTTGTCATCTAGGTATATGATTTCACGAATACCAGCTTGGATAATAGCCTTTGCACATTCGTTGCAAGGGAAGAGAGCAACGTATAACCGACATCCCTTTAATGTACGGATGCTGTTGAGAATCGCATTTAGCTCTGCGTGGCAAACATAAGGATACTTTGTATCTAAAAATCCACCATCTCTATCCCAAGGGAGCTCCTCATCACTACATCCAGTCGGGAAGCCATTGTATCCTACTCCAACTATTTTGTTATCATTGTCTACAATACATGCGCCAACTTTAGTGCTTGGATCTTTACTTCGGTATGAAGATAGCAGGGCAATGCCCATGAAATATTCATCCCATGTTAAATGGTCTCTCATTATAGTCACCTCATATTAGTCTTTCAATGAATATAACGAAAGCACGAGGGACTGTCAAGAAAATTGGGGATTTTTTTATATTAAAACACTTTGCCCCATGAGCTAGTATCCATAATTGCCTTCATACGTTTTGGACCTATTGGGTGAGAGGCGTTCAAGTTATATAACCAAATGAAGAAGCCTTTGTACTGTTTAGAATCATTAATATACACATCCAAATCAACGTGTTTATACATATGTTTTCCTGTTGCAAGAAGAATCAAACTTTCTTTACCATTCGGTGCCAGCCAGACGGCGTGTCTATCACAGGTGTATTCTCTTACTCGACTATAAGCCATACCCCATATAGGGATCATGCCGGGTAAAGCTTCAATGCTTGTCATTAGAGTTGTGGCATGTTTTCTTTTTAAATGTGTTAGTTCATGGGCAATTACAAATGCAACAGCTTCAATGTCCTTATGTTCTAAGTATGCAATTTCAAATATTGCTGAGTTTAAGGAAATGTATTTTTTACTGAAAAAAGATGTTGCAAAGGCATTCAATACGCCACCTTGTTGTGTAAGATAAACTTCAGGAATGTAACTTAAGTCTAGCTGTGCAGATTGAGTCTTAACAAGGGCATAGATCTCAGGGAATTGTTCTTCGTTTAATTGAACAGAAGTTGCACGTGTTTTGCCATACTGTCTACCCAGTTGAACGAGTATCAGACCAATAATTCCGAAAACAATGAAAGCGCCCTGCATTTCTTCATTAGAGAAACTCTCAGGAGACTGAATAATGATGCCGGCGTAAATTATTGATGCAATAACGGCACATATAAAGATGATGACGTTCATGACACGCATTCTTTTCTCCCATGGGTGGATCAGGTTCTTTTTCATTTCTTGATAGTTTTTATTGTCTAATTCTAATGGATTCATATACACCTCTTATTTTATTCTTTCTATTTTAGTCTTTATAATGCCTGCTTATATTTTCACCGATGTGCTATTGTGCATTGCAACACATTTTTTTTATGAAAATTGAAAAAAGCACGTACTTTGAGTACGCGCTTTATATACACTACTTATTTAATTGATAAAGTCTTAAAAAGAGATCGTGATAGTCAAAACGTTCGCTAAAAGCACTTCCAAGAGCTTTCATAATCCCTAGGTCTTTACTTGAACTTATATAAAATCCAGCAGAGTCGTAGAGGTTCAAATAAGCTTGCATATTACTGGGATCGGTTAAAAATGGGTCAAGACCTAAAAGCAAACAGGTCATGCCTTGGGGCAAAATACGTTTCACCTTAGTAAAAGTATTGACAGGTGACCCTGTTATTGTGTCAAATACATTGCCAGCGATGTCAACCATATAGGGTATGGAATCTATGAGAGGGATATCATCACCCAAACAAAGAAATACCAGATTTCCTTTACAATCTTTTGTGCTCATTTTTCTTCTTAGTAAGTTCAAAGATGTGTACTCAGACGAACAGAATATATATAGACCATCTTCAACAAATATCTCGTTTAACTGCATCATCAGAATGTCTGTATCTGCATTTAAGAAAATAATTCCCTTTTTATGATCCCATGTTTTTATAATTGAGCTCAGTTCTGTGCCACAGTTTTTCATTTGTGCCATATGTTCATTGGTAATAAGATTTGATATATCAAGCTCTTCTAAAGGTCTAGATTCGAAGAAAGAATCAGTAATCTGAGTTTGCACTAAAATACCATCTATAATTTGATATGATAAACCACAAGAACATGAGAGACTTCCTGAAACTATTTGCGTTCCTTGTATTGACGCATTATTTACAGTAAAAGCTCTGTGACATTTAGGACATTCAAGAAGAGGAAGTGCTTCAAAGGGAAAGCCGATTTCTGGCATCTGCTTTTCTTGAATCATTTTACTCTTATACGCTGCTATTTCATTGATCATTTTCTTCCTTAAGTGTATTTCTATGCGGTGCTCTTCTATTTTCTTTTCAAGGATTTCATCTAAATGTGATCTGTGAGGGGGGGTATAGGTCACAAACAATCTTTCTTTAGATTTCAGCTTTAGGATTTCATCAATCGAAAATCCCATATTTTTTAACAATTGTATATGTTCCATATCAACCAGACATTGTTCGTCATAGTCTGGGTAGGTACCATTTAGTTTGGGAAGTAACAAATGTTTTTCTGTATAAAATCGGATAGTTGATTTTTTTGTATCAAATTTTTGAGCAAATTCCCCAATTTTCATTTTAAACCTCCAGCGTGCTGACATATTTCTTCAGATTACATTATATCAAACCCATGTGTATTCTATTTGAATATGAAGAAACAAATTGTGTGTTTCTTATTAGAGAGACCCTATATTACAAAACAAAGATATCTTGTGAAATAGTTGTTGACTTTGGTAAATGTTCTGTTATAATGTTACAGATGGCCTGAAGGGAAAAGAACAACCCAAAAGTTTCCCTGGCATGAATGAATCTTATAAAAATCTAACTATTATCCTTTCGAAGTATTATGAACTCGAAGTAGTATTCAATTGAAGTAAATCTGAGTTTGGCTTGCAACACCGTCACTGGTCTAACGTAATTTTTTCTATATTGATTTCAAATGGTAACTTGATGATTGTAAAATTCACTAACGCAACCTGTTGGTTCTATTGTTATGCAAAAATGCATACATAAACCGGCTGTTTTCCATGCCTGTAGGTTCGTCAAAACGTTTATAATTGAAGCATATGCTTCTGAGATGAAGAAGGAGGAAAAATTATGACTCAAAATCTAATTTTAGCACTTGTAGGATTATTTCTCATCACATCTCTTACAAACATTCTAGCAACCCTTAAGACGATTCTAATTTCAAAGAAAATTATGAATCCTGTGTACATGATCGTATTCATCGATGCCATGATATTTGCGACTGTGATTACAAAGGTAACAAGCTCTGAAGGATTGCACTTTACAGTGGTCTACGCACTAGGAAGAACATTTGGTGTCTTCATTGGTGGAAAAATTGAAGGGCAACTCGCTCTTGGTATAATTGAAGTAGATTTATTCCTTAAGAATAAGAATAAAATGATCGCTTTAGCTGAAAGCTTAAGAACTGCAGGGTATACAGTGAATAACTATGAAGCCCGCGGACAAAATGGTGGTCGTCGATATAAAGTAGAAGTTGTTTTAAAGAGAAAAGAATTCAAAATAATGGAAAATATTATTTCTGAATGTGGTATAGAAGATCCAACACTAAAAATCAAGAACCTAAGTAAAGTTGAAGGTAAAATTTCAACAAGCAGCTTACAAACTGCATAATATCTCGATAATAGTGATAATCAGTCCTTCTCAATAGTGAGAGGGACTTTTTTATTGATTTTAATTTTAATGTGTGATAATCTATAAAAAACAACCCCCTCTAGGAGGGGTGTAAAACGAGGAGAGAGACTATGCTAGGATTTAGTAAAAGAGCTAAAATTGAACAGATTGATAAAGCACAACTTGATGCATTCATGAACGATAAATCGATAAAACGACAATATATTGACGTGAGATCACCAGGTGAATTTCAATCCAATAAAATTAAAGGCTTTAAAAATATTCCAGTGGAATCAATTAAACAACGCTTAAACGAAATTGACACGGATCAACCAGTGGTGCTGATTTGTGCATCCGGTAGTAGAAGTTTCTTTGCTGGTCGTGTCTTGTCTAAGGCGGGCTACACAGAAATATACAATGTTCAACGTGGTATAATGGGTTTATAGGATAAAATCAGTCAGCAAAACTAAATATGTTTACATTAAAAGCCTTCATTAATAAGAAGGCTTTTTTTATTCAGATCGTCGACAAAGTCGATGGACTGCAGACTATTGACAAATTAACTTGCCAAAATATCGACATAATTTGAGGAAACAGTGACTAAAAATAGAAATAGGAACACTCCAAATGTTCAATTTGGATTGAGTTGGGGTATATATAGTTAGATTAAGAATGCATATGTTAGCGGAGTTTTTATTAGTCAAATTTATGAAATGGAGGTGCCTCCTTATGAATCAATTATTTAGAAGAATATACATGATCGTATTATTATTTGCCGTAGCAGTTGGTCTTGGAATGTTTATACAGTTTAAGTTTTATGAGGCATCAATTAAAGCAGAAATTGAAAGCAGTATTGGTCTGGAAATGGAATACATGGCAAGTGAGATAAACAGGTATTTCAATCAAAGTGTGCAGTCTATAAACTCTATTGAAATATTCTTACAGGCTGTTGATGAGGAAGATAAGATTCTATTTTATCTGGAGGAACAGCTGAAAAATACCCCTTCTTATTTATCCTTATACTTTGGCACGCCAGAAAATGAAATGATAAATGGGAGTGGATGGATTCCGCCAGAATCATTCGATTTAAGAATACGTCCTTGGTATTTAAAAGCAAGCCAAGAAAACAAACTCATTACAACCTCTCTCTATTTAAATGCATCTAAAGACAATTGGATTGTTACATTTGCCAAACCGGTTTATGATCTAACGGGAAAGTTTATGGGTGTTGTTGGAGGAGATAACTCACTTGAGAGTTTGGTCTATGTTATGAAAGAACAGAAAATTTCCAAAAATGGATTTGCCTTTTTTTTAGACTCAGATGGAAAACTCATCATGCACTCTCAAGTAGAAAGTTATGATACCGATGAAGCGAATACAGACAATATACTTTCCCAACTTGATCAAAGCATTCAAAAGAAACATGATGGTATTAGCCTTACAAAGTTTGATGGTCAAGAGGGGTATTTGGCTTGGAATACAATAGATGAAACAGGGTGGATCGTAGGAAATTTTGCACCCCTTAAAGATTTTATTGATCCTGCTAAACAGCAACAGATCATAACATGGAGTACATTGACACTGGCCATCGTAATAATTGTACTTTTATTCATGGTTCAAAGAAAATATATACTAAAACCTCTCATTGCATTAACTGATGATATTAAGAACGTATCTCTAGATAGTCAGAATGCTTATAGACTCCCCGTTGAAAAGTCGGACACTTTCAGAGAAATACGAAATGCAGCAAACCATATGCTTGAGGATACCCAAAAGTATTTTGAGCGTATGACTGAAAATAAATCAGCCTTAGAACTCAGTGAGCAGAAAAACAGAGCTATTATTGATGTATTACCTGACTTAATCTTTATCTATGACGCGGAGGGTGTATTTATTGATTGTCTTGAAAATGATCCTGAACAACTCTTGATTGATAAGGATTTCTTCATTGGCAAACGGGTGTCTGAGGTTATGCCTGGAGATATTGGCACTCGAGCAGTAGAATCGATCAATCGATCTATTGAAACAGGTGAAATGCAATACTTTGAGTACCGGTTAGACATGCCTAGCGGGTCCGAACATTATGAAACTAGAATGATGAAGATTAACAATGACCAGGTACTAGCTATTGTTAGGGATATTACTCAAAGCAAACAGTATGTAGAAGAAATTGAGAAGCTTAGCTTTTATGACCAACTTACTGGACTTTACAATAGACGGTTTTATGAAGAAGAACTTAGAAGGTTAGATACAGCACGCAATCTGCCTTTAACACTGGTCATGTTAGATGTTAATGGATTAAAACTAACCAATGATGCCTTTGGACATTTGGCAGGCGACGATCTGCTTGTGTCTGTTGCGAAAGTCTTAAAAAGACAATGTAGATCAGACGAAATTATTGCCAGAATTGGTGGGGATGAGTTTGTAATTTTACTCCCAAATGCAACATCTAAGGAAGCTGAGCAAATCGTCTTAAGAATTCAGAAGGAAGTTTCGGAGACTACAATTGCAAATATCCCTGTTTCTGTATCCATGGGTTGGGAAACCAAAGAACATATATATACGCCAATAATGGATATATTCGTTAAAGCAGAAGATCATATGTACCGCAAGAAATTAACCGAAAGTCAAAGTATGAGAAATGCAACCATTAAGGTAATCTTAGAAACTTTAAACGAGGCAAACCAAGTTGAGAAATTACATTCTGATAATGTTAGTGTAATTGGTAAAAATATTGCTCAAGCAATGGGGCTAAGCGACGGCATGATAAATGAAGTCGGATTAGCAGGACACATGCATGACATTGGTAAGATTGCCATTAATGAAAGTTTAATAAATAAACCAGGACCATTAACCGAGGCTGAGTATGTTGAAGTTATGAAACATCCTGAAATCGGCTATCAGATTCTGAAATCTGTAGATGCATATTCTGGTTTGGCCGAATACGCCTTAAGTCACCATGAACGTTGGGATGGCACTGGTTATCCAAAGGGATTAAAGGGTGAAGAAATACCACTGGTTTCTAGGATCATATCGGTGGCAGATGCTTTTGAAGCAATCATATCAGAACGTGCATATAGGCCTGCACGAACAAAAGCTGAAGCCGTTAAAGAGATTAAGAGGCATGCGGGAACCCAGTTTGATAAAGAGATTGTAGCTGCATTTCTTCTTATATATGACAAATAGTTGAAGGATTTCAAATTGTCATTTTTCATTCATATAATATCCATAAATAACTGTTATAATGGATATTGTAAGAGCGTAAGCTCAATAGACAATATATTGGAGGCATAAAAATGCATAGGAAAAAGAGAATTGCCGGACTACTCTCTGCATTACTTTTAGCAGCGGTAGTGACTGGATGTAGCTCAACAGGTTCTGACACACCAACGACAACATCAACAACTGAAATTATAGCATCATACGATCAAGGTGACGTTTCACAAGACGCACTATACGAAAAACTACTGTCGAACTCAGGTATGACAATAATGCTTGAGATGGTTGATAAAGGTATATTAGACGTTATTGAGCCTATTACAGATGAAATGAAAACGACTGCCGACGAAAATCTGGCAAGTTTAAAGGAATACTATGGCGATGACTTGTTAAATGCTTTAGAAGCCAATGGATTTAAAGACGTAGAAACGTACAAAGATATGCTGTTCTTAAACCTACAGCGTAATGCTTACATTATGAACTATGTGCAAACAGAAATGTTAACAGACGAGGAAGTTCAGACATACTATGACAGTTATGAGCCTGAAATTGAGGCAAGTCATATTCTTATCTCACCTGAAGGTGATAGTGAAGCGGAATGGGCAAAAGCGCTTGAAACTGCTAAAGCTCTCGTTGGAAGATATGAAGCTGGTGAAGATTTTGCTGAGCTAGCAATAGCAAACTCTGCTGACACCGGTTCAGGCATGGCAGGTGGTGTACTTGGGTCATTTGGTAAAGGTAAAATGGTTCCTGAATTTGAACAAGCTGCCTTTGCTTTAGAAGTTGGAGCACATACTGCAGAACCTGTTAAGACACAATTTGGTTACCATATCATTTTGAAGACTGCTGGTGAGAAAAAAGCAGAATTGGAAGCTGTACGTGATAACATCGTAAAACAACTTTCAGAAGAAAAACTCAAAGCAGATGAAGGTATTGGTTTCAAAGCGCTTGTAAAAATGCGTGAAGACAATGGTTTTAACATTGATAATACAACTCTAAACGATCAATATAACAATTTCTCTAGCCAAATTACTGGTGAAAAATCTGAGTAACAGACTTGAGCCATAGACTGAGTCAAAATTTATTGAAAAAATAAATGCAAAATAAATCCCTAGCTTTTAAAAGCTAGGGATTTTTGATGTTTCGTGTTCATACATTTTGACTATAGTTTTCTATACAAACTTAGGATTTCCGGTGCAGTATTTACAATATGATTGGCTCCGTGCTTCTTGAGTTCCTCTTCATTTCTGAATCCCCATGTTACACCAATGCTAACCACGCCTGCATTTTCAGCAGTTTTCATGTCTGTATCAGTGTCCCCTACATAAAGAAGTTCTTCTTTAGTGATATTCAGGTGTTCAATTGCACAATAAAGTCCATCTGGTGATGGTTTAACTGGGACGCCTTCTTTTTGGCCTATGATGACTTCGAATGCATCATCACCAAAGAAATATTCGGCCATTTCAACTGCAAAGTCATGTGGTTTGTTTGAAACAACAGCGAGCAAACAACCTGAATCTTTTAACCTAGAAACAAGTTGGGAGATGCCTTCATAGGGCTTTGTGTTTTTAGTCCACAGGTATTTATAATGCGCTTTCATATTTGAAACAAGCGTTTTTACAAGCTTATTTTTATCTTGTAGTTCAAAATCTACTGGCTCAGGTTGATCTTCAAGAACGCGTTCGATTAATTTGACAGCGCCATCCCCCAAGTAGTAATTGTAATTTTCTTCATCTAAGGCCTTGAATCCACTATCTTCAAGAGCTTTGTTGGTTGCAAGAGCAAGATCCTTTACAGTATCTAAAAGAGTACCGTCCAGATCGAATATGATTGATTTAAGCATGTTATGTCCTTTCCAGTTGCTATAAAAATATCGCTTACAAATCATTATACTACATTACGACAGACATATGTATGATTGTGCATTATACATATTGCATAATTGGTACTTGAAATGTCATGATTGGAAAAAATTATGTCATCAAATGTATTATAATTATGGTATATAGTTTCAATTAATTTCATCTTTATATGGAGGTGCTTATGTCAGACATTGAAAAGATGCAACATGAAAAAGCATTGATACTATCAAACTATGAGGGCTCTTTAAGCGAGGCCCAATCTCTTATTGCTGGTTTAAAAATAGAACTTGAAGTTGAAAAAGCCAGCTGGGTAGGCGTTGAATTTCGTTTAAACAATATGATTGACAAAATGTCAAAAAAAAAGAGAATACTGGCTGAATATAAATTGCTTGGTAGGTTACTTAAAAGTGATCTTGAGGCATTCAAAGATAGGAATGAAATTCTCCTTAAACTTACACATTCAAACACACCTAGATCAATATTTAGTGGCATTCATAATAATATTATTAGACTAAACAGTCAGATCATTCTACTAGAAAAAGAAATATTTCAAATCAAAAATGATATACGTTCAATCAAGGAAATTGACTTAAAACTCAATAACATGAACTATTTTTAGAATACAAGAACACCAGTAGAGGTTTGTTTTGTCGGCCGCACTGGTGTTTTGATGTTATAATAATGACTGGAATACAACTTAGCATGTAAAAGAGTGAAGGTCAAAGTTATGAAAAATGGAAAAATACCAAATTTAAAAGAGTTAAGTCCCAGTGCATACTGCAATTATCTAGGGAATAAAACACCTATATATATCCTGCAAGACCAATCTCTAAAAAAAGCAGTTATGTCATTCGATGGTTCTAATTTTATATGTACAGCTGCTGAGCTTGAAAATATTGACTTAGTAATCCCTTTAAAATCTTATTATGTAAAAGCCAGTCGGAAACTGATAAGCAAACGTCTAAAACATTTTCAAGCAAAATTTAAAGAAAACTACAAATCATTTACCATAACCAGTGATGATACGAGGTGGGGGACTTGTGATTCTAAACGACAGTTAACTTTCAACTGGAAACTTCTTATGTTTCCTCTTGAAGCCATAGATTATGTCGTTATTCATGAACTCTGCCATTTGTCTCATATGAACCATGATCGATCCTTTTGGAGATTGGTAGGTAAACATTGTCCAAACTATAAAGAGATCATGCCCATTCTTGGCACTGAAAAAACAAGAGGTATATAAATAGAACGTACGTTCTTGACTCTGTCGCCTATTTTTGTTAACCTTAGTTTAAGGGTTCAAAAGACAACAGAGTTAATTATCCAAAATATAGAATAGGGTGAGAACATGGCTATAAAATATGAAATTAAGGACACTTATGGTACGATTTCAGAGTCGTCGAAGGGTTGGAAAAAGGAGCTAAGAAGTATTTCGTGGAATGATCGATCACCCAAATACGATATTAGAGAATGGTCTCCTGACGATTCAAAAATGGGCAAGGGAATCACGCTAAGTACTGAAGAACTCGTCCAGTTAAGAAAACTACTTAATCAAATGGATATTTGATACATTTTAATGTAATTCTTAAACGCTTGCTTCTTGATTGTAGCAGGCGTTTTTTATTGTCAAATATAATTGATCTGAGATCATTAATTTAGTAAAATTACCTTTAAATAGGAGGGGATGTAGATGGCTGTAAAAGAAGGAAACATTGTTACAACATGTTCGCGACAATGGAACGGACTACATAAAGATGCCTACGTAAAATATATAGTGAATGACTTAACCAAAAGCCCTATCACGAAAAAAAATATTTCTATCACAGGTCCTTGGGGGAGTGGTAAATCAACAGTACTAGATACGATTGGAGACCAGATAAGCTTACATCACGGAGATAAGTTTCAAGTGGTATCATGGAAGATTAAACACTACGATAAATCAGACCATGTTTGGTCACATTTATTAAAGTCTGTATATACTGAGTACGAGAAAGACAAAGGCCTATGGGGAAGATTCACCTTTGCTTTTGCAAAATACAAAAGTGAGCTAAATAAGAACAAAAATTTATTGATAATAAAGTTTATCGCTTTTATAGTATTGGTTGTGGGTGGGGCTGGAATAAAGAGCGTATTTAACTCGTTTAATGCCCAGGTTGACACCATTAAAGCAATATTTGATGGCATAGGAGTTATGGGTTTTGTTGTTTTGTTTAAGAACGAATTGGCTGAGGTCTTAATGCCAATAATTTCGACACCCAGCTCTTATATTGACACACTTACACAACACTTTTCTTTTCCAAATTTGAAATCATTAGATAATCCTAAATCAAAAATCGAATCAGATATGAACCTCTTATTAAATATCTGGCTAAGTCATGAATCAAGTAAAAAACTCCTCATATTGGTTGATGACCTAGATCGAATGACGTATAAGGACATTGCCAACTTCTTTGAAGCTATGAACCTGTTTATAGATAATGATAGAATGCAGTTTATTATTGCTATGGAGTCAGAAACTGTTGCATGCGCAACCTCTGAAAAAGTTGATTATAATGGCACATATACTTTCGATTGGTTTGAGAAGTATGAGGTTGGTATGAAGCATATTGATAAATATGTCATGAACGCATTTAGAATGGATACTGATTTAAGTATTTGGAAGAGTTTTTCAACTGAAGAACATAAACAAATAGACTTAGAACAATTAAACTACCAACTTAAAAATGAACTTGGAGGCATCTTCTACGATAATCCAAGATTGATTTATAAATTAACTTCAATTTTAGAGTTTATTTATTGTTTATGGAGAAATGAAAAAAGACTTGGATCTGAGTTAAGTGAAATTGAGTTTGATCAAATTAAAAATTGGCTTATCTTTACACATATTCATCCAATAACATCATCTTATGCGGTATACCTTAAGAAGAGCGTTGAGGCATTAATACATGTAGAAAACTATGAAAAAAGAATTAAAGATGTTGAACGTATTCCACCAAATGTTGAGGATATACAAATGTATGCAGCTCTTTCTTATGAAGAAATACTGTTGTGCGAGAATTATGCTTCTTTGTTTTTCGAAAGGTCTACATATATCAAACGTATTAAGGAACGTATCGTTAAATCTAAATAATAAAAGAGTATCAAATGCCTCTTACTGGGTATAAATAGATTGGAAATCATATTAAATACTCGTAATTTCAATTTAATGAAGAGGTGAAAGAAATGGGTAAAAGATCTTTAGCGATAATCACTATAGTGTTAATTGTTTTTTTAATAACCGCTTGTGCCCAAAATAAAGAACCCATAAAAATTGGATTTACTGTTGGTCTAACAGGAGTTCTAGCAGACGAAGGTGTATCTGCTAGGAATGGATATTTAATTGCAGTAGAAGAAGTCAATGCACTGGGTGGAATAAATGGAAGAATCATTGAACCGGTTGTTAAAAATGATGAATCAAGTCAAGAAGTAGGACTTCTAAGAGATAAGGAGTTTTATGAAGAAGGGGTTCAATTTGTTGTGGGACATTTATTAAGCTCTATGACCCCCGTTGTAGAAAAAGGTATGGAGGACTATGGTCTTGTTTATATTAGTCCAACTATGGCAACCAATGTAATGACGAACAAAGACGATAATTTCTTTAGAGTTATTGGGGACACCAGTGTAATGGCCCTCAGTATAGCTGAAATGGTTATTCAAGAAGAAGGTATTGAGGATTTTTTGATCATATACGACGAATCAAATGCAGCGTTTAGTGGAACTGTTAAAGATGTTTTGACAGAAAATCTAAGTCTAATGGGGATTGATAACATAAGTCATCTCCCATATAACGAAGGTGATGAGTATGCTGTTATAGCACGCCATATTAGAGACGCTCAGGTTGATGGCGTGGCGATCATAAATAGTTCAGTTGTAACGGCAAATATATTACAACAGATGAGTATCATAGAACTTGATATCCCTAGATTTACTTCAACATGGGCACTTTCCTCTGAATTGATATTTAAAGGAGGTAGAGCAACCGATGGGCTTTATGGTGTAGGATTCTATGATAGGGATAGCCAGGTTGAATCTTTTACAAGTTTCGTGAACCGCTATGAAGAGCGATTTGCAGAAGAACCATCACATACAAGCTTCTTTGCTTATGAAGCGACTATGCTATTAATAAAGGCACTTGAGTCCTCAGACTCAACAGAGACTGAGGATGTGATAAGAGCGCTAAAAAACACAGGTGCGTATAATGGACTGGCTGACTCATACTTTATAAATGAATTTGGAGATGCAGAAAGACCTTATGTAAAAATTCAAATAATAGACGGAAAAATGAAAAAAGTGCAGTAAACATTGAAATGAGTGGATTTGATGAAAAGCCGCACTAAGAAACTGGCTGAGTCAATTATATTTAATATCATCGGAGTCATATTGATATCTGTTGTATTAGGAACAGGTATTCTTTTGATGTTTTCTTCTCAGAGGTTAAATAGTCTAAATACAAGTAAAAGCATCGTTATTACCAATGCGATAGATTTCCAGGTTGAAAATTTTGTAATTGATCAAATTCGCATCATGGAAGAATTTGAGTTGATCTATACTTTTCATAATGATTCACCAGAGTTAATACGTGATTTTTACGTTAAACTTTTAGATTTACATCCTGAGTACTCAAGGTTTTTAATCCTAGATAATCAAGGTACTGTGATATCGAGTTACCCTGGAGATCAGATTGTAGATGGCACAGACCACAGTTACTATAATTATTTTCTACAAGCAGAAAAAGGTGACTTCTACTGGTCAGATACTTTCTACGATGTTGTTGAGAATAGTCCTCGGGTTGCTCTCAGTGTGAAAGTTGAGGATGTTGTACTCGTAGCTTATCTTGATCTGATAGAAATCAATAGCTTTATAGACAAGCTGGACATTGGAGAAGACAGCTCTGTAGCAGTTGTTGATGGCTCAGGGACATATATTGCACATTCAAATATTAACAAAGTCGCTCAAAGAGAAAAAGACTCAGACTTAATTGATGCACTGAACAATAAAATAGATTTAACAAAACTTAAAACCATAAGTAAGGAAAATGGATTTAAATATTTTAAGAATATTGCCTCAACACAGTGGTATGTAGCCATTAATCAGTCGACAAAACCTGTTGAAGATCTCATGCGAGAGAATATTTTTGTCAGTTCAGTATTCATAACAGTTCTATTATTATTCTTCATCGTTGTTTCATTTAGAAAAATGAAAAATATTAAAATGACATTCAGAAAATTCACGGATAATATAATTGATGTAGCTACAGGAAATTATGATAAAAAAATTGAGAATGAAGAATACTATGAGTTTAAGGAGTTGGGGGACCAGTTTAATATAATGGCCCAGTCCATTCACTCCAGAGAGAAAACGATTCAAGACCTAAACAAAGATCTTGAGTTAAAAGTAGAAGAACGGACTCGTATGTTAGATGATTCAAATCAGGAATTGCGTCAAACCATTGATAATCTAGAAGAAACACAGGAGAAACTCATAAACTCAGAAAAAATGGCTTCAATCGGTCAAGTGGTCGCAGGTGTCGCTCACGAAATTAATACACCTCTTGGCATCAGTATAACAACAGCATCCTATATTGATATGCAAACAAAAAAAATTCACGAAGATGTTGATGAGAATAATCTGAGCAAGAAAAGTCTATTACAGTATTTGAATGAAGTGAATACATCCACAGGAATTATGTTAAATACGCTGGATAGAGCTTCAGAGCTGATTCAAAGCTTTAAACAAGTTGCAGTTGTTCAATCAACGTCAAATAAAGTCATGTTTGATCCTTGTGACATAGTTAAAAGCGTCGTTACATCTTTGAAAACCAGTGCGGATAAAATTGAGGTTAAACTAATTTTTACTTGTAGCCTTGACCATAAAGTGAATAGTTGGCCGGGAAGGTTATCTCAAATTACCCTTAATCTTATTCAAAACGCTCTGATTCATGGCTTTAAGGATAAAGAAAATGGCAGCATACTTGTAGATTTAAGTACTTACAAGTATGGAATTAGGCTAGAGATTAAAGACGATGGAAGCGGGATTCCGGACGATGTGATAAAAAAAATCTATGAACCATTCTTCACGACGGGACGGTTAGAAGGTTCAACAGGACTGGGGTTGAATATTGTATATAACATGGTCGAGTCAGTGTTTGAAGGAAGAATTGAATGTTTGTCTAAGGTTGGAGAAGGAACATCCTTCATCGTGTATTTACCAATTGAACTGAGTTTGAAAGAATAAACAAAGAGGTGCTGTCGATTAAGGACAGCACCTCTTTTGATATGATTTGTACTACAATTTATATTTTGAACTTGCGAATATCTTCAACTAAAGCGTTGATTCTGTCTTTAGAGTTGGATGCATATGTAACGACGTCATCCATGGAAGCCAATTGTTCTTCAGTTGTTGCAGATACCTCTTCAGAACTGGCTGAAGATTCTTCAGTAACAGCTGAAATATTTTCAACAGAAGAAATGATTTCTTCCTTGCTGTTATCCATATCCTTAGCGAGTTCGCTCACTTTAGAAATGTTTGTAGTGATCTCTTGAAGTGCAGTAATTATTGAGTTAAAGGTTGCATTTGTATTCTCAATAGATTCATTTTGAACATCCGTAAGGGCTTGTATTTCATCAACATTCTCAACAGCGTTCTTAGAAATGCTTTGAATGTTCATGATCAACTCTCTAATTTCACTTGTTGCATTGGTCGTGTCCTCAGCGAGTTTTCTTATTTCATCAGCTACGACTGCAAAACCACGTCCTGCTTCACCTGCACGTGCTGCTTCAATGGAAGCATTTAGAGCCAGCAAGTTGGTTTGGTTTGATATGTTCTCAATGAAGGCTATAATCGACTCTGCATTTTCAGCAGCTTGATTGATCTCATCAACGGTCGCATTTATTGTATTCAATTTTTCGTGATTTTCTGCAGTTTTTACATTTAAATCTCTAATTATTTCTTGTCCTGAAATACCAAGCTTAGAAGCGTCAGTAGATTTTGCTTCAACATCGTATATCATATCGTTCGTTGATGTGATTTTATCACCCAGTGAGTTTGTTTCAACAACAACACGTTCAACATCTTTGGCCTGTTCAGAAGCACTGATTGCTATTTGCTCAATTGCATCTGCTACCTCAGAAGTGCTTTCTTTTGAGGATTGTGCAATCTCTAACATAGCATCAGAAGCACTTGACACTTCATCTGAGTTTGAGATTACAGATCCTAATAGGTACTTGATTCCTTGCTGCATATCGTTTAAGGATCTTAATATAACACCAATTTCATCTTTACGGTTTAAATCTTTTTCAGATAGTGAATTCGTAAAATCGCCTTGTGCTAAGTGTTCCATATGCTTTTCAACATTCTTTAATGGTTTAAGAGCCATCAGGATGCCCATATTGATGGCAAGCGCGAGGATAATCACAAGTACTATTGAAGTGATAACAGATCCTCTTAGAAGGGAACCGTTTGCCTGTGATAAGGCTTCCATAGATACACCAATATTCAGCATGCCTTGGTATTCACCATCTGTGTAGATAGGGTAGAATACGTCAAACACCTGAATGCCTCTGTCTTTATCGTCATAAACAGAAGACATAGATTCTTTTGAGTTAACTGCATTCATGGTTCCATCATCAGTAAACTGCATGCCGATTCTTTCTGGATTACCATGGGCAACAGCAGTATACTCTTCATCTATTAAAAGAGCATAAATGATGTTGTCATTGAGAGCAACTTTTTCAAGGATCTGCTGTAAATTGATTTCATTTAATACCTTCATAATTGATTCAGCACTTAGACCAACTTGTATGTAGTACCCATTCTTAGCATCAATACCACCAAACTTATAGAATTTATCATCCGTGGTACTTTGTCTGATGGGTTCAGTGAAGAACTCTTGTTTTCCATCAAAGACAGGTGTCAATTTATGTTCTGGAGGATATACGTATCCAACAGCTGAGTCTATATTGGAATAAAGTACTGTACGCCCTTGGTCAGAGATATATACGGATGCCACACCGGTATCTTCCGTAATAGCTTTCACATCTTGAGTAGTAACGTTGTCAAAATCCAATTGTTTGAACGCTTTTGCAGATGCTAAAATTGTTTGGTCCATTGATTCCAGTAATTTTGCCTCAGATTTTTTACTTTCCTCAACGCCCCTTGCAATTTCTTTTGCTAATATCATACCGTCAGCATGAAGTAGCTCTTCCATTTTACTATCAATTGTTACAAGGTTAAGAATTGTCATTGATGCCAGCCCCAGAACCACAAGAACAATTATTAGTAATGATAATTTTTTTCTCATTAATTAACTTCCTCCCAATACATATAGTTTGTAAACTATTAAAACAAACACTGACAAGTTTACTGTGAGTTAGGTCAAATGTCAATATATTAACAAATTCTAATCCTATGTAATTTAAACCATATATATGCATATAAATTAGCAACTGGTAAATGAGGTTAATACGTAAAAAAACCGCAAGAAAATTCCTAATTATGGAACGATCTAACGGTCTAATATTTTACATATAACGTTGTTTATTTAACTCATCTTTAATAATAGATAACAACCATTCTCTTTCATCGGGCACGTTTTCATGAAGCCTTGCTGCAGCAACTGGGAGTGTCCATGCTTTAATATCCTTGTGTTTAATGTCAATCAGTGACAAGTAAACACGGATGAAACTCTTCATATATGATTGAATGATGAATCCAATCATAGGTTTCATGAGACTGGGAAGATCAGATTTTCCAAATGGAGATTCCATCATAAGTAAAGAGCGAGCAATATCACTGGCTGGGTGTCCTATATAAGCATTTGTCCAATCAATGATGTAGTGCGTTGAACCTTGTACAATAAAGTTCTCCGGATGTAAGTCACCGTGGCACAGTCTTAACCCATCAGGGAGTCTCATTAAATAATCAATGACATCTTTTTTTTCATCGTCAGTGAGTGCTGTTGTGTCATTGATTTTTTCTTTAAAATAGTCATATTGTCTTGGCAGTTTAATTGAGTTCTCATCAAAGGGATGTCCTGACGAACCAAACGATACTTTACTGACTTCAGCGTGTGCGGCAGCGGTACGCATTGCTATATGTGAGGCTTTACTAAAGGGTTTCTTTAGCAAGTCTGTGACTGTTTCTCCGTCAATACGTTCAAACACGATACCTTTTCTATTTTCAATATCAACGATTTCATAAACCTTTGGAACTGGACATTTAAATTGGTTTGCAACTCTGTTGATTCTATATTCATAGTCAATCCACGACTCTTGAATGTGATCGTGGAAGAGCTTTACTACTTTTCCTTCACCATAGGCATGGATGTCAGCAGTTCTACCTTTTCCAATAATTTCACCGAGTGTCATATAATCGCCTCCTGTCTATAAGTAAATCATAACATATGCGGTCCTACTTGATTAAAGAATTTTTAAAGTATTTTACAATACTGGATGTTTGTTTATATAAAAATTTGGTAATATATAGTCGTGGATAAAATTCAGTGAGGTGTGTCATGACCAAAAAAATAATCATAATTTTAATAATACTGTTGTCTGTAACAACAAGTCTTATTTCTATTGCAACGGTTTCGCCGAAAGATATCAGTGTAGCAATCTATCCAAATGAGCCCCTTGTATTCTATGAAAATGATACAGCCAAGGGTTTACTTGTTGACATATTAAATCAAATTGCCCTGGAAGAAAACTGGAATATAAAATATGAATATGATTCCTTTGCAAATGGATTAAAAAAAGTAGAAAGCAGTGAAGTGGATTTAATGCTTGGTGTAGCCTGGTCTAAAGACAGAGAACGAGTCTACAATTATTCTGAAGAAGCGCTGTTTGTAAACTGGGGACAAATATATCAACACCCCTTAAAATCAATTGAATCAATTCAAGACTTAAGTGGATCAAAAATTGGTGTCATGTCTGATGACATTCACTATGTTGGCGATAATGGAATAAGAAATACGTTAAAACAGTTTAGTATAAGTGCAGGATTTTATGAGTTTCAAGATAAAACAGAAGTGTTTGATGCCCTAGAAAAGGGTGTTGTTGACGCTGCGATTGTCAATCGAACATTTGGTATGGAAAATGCAAATCAGTATGACATTAAAAAAAGCACAATTCAGCTTAATCCTGTAACACTCAGGGTTGTATCCAAGCAAAATTTTAATGATGATATGTTGAGAATCATTGATGGCCATGTAATCAATTGGAAGAATGATGAAAACTCAATCTATCACAATAGATTATTGTATTGGTTTGATTCACCCATCGAGGAAAAGGTGCCTACATGGTTATGGATTGTTCTAGGTGGATGTGTTGTTCTGCTGGCAGCTGCAATGACTGCAATTTATTTCACTCAAAAAATAATTCAGTCAAAGACTTCAGAGTTGCTTCAATTAAATGAAACCCTAGAGAACAAGGTGAAAGAAAGAACACACGACCTAGATGAATCAAATGATCAACTAAAAGTTTCACTAATTGCATTAGAAGAAAAGCAATCTGAACTTGAGGAAATGAATGCGATCTTAGAAGAACAGGTGGACATGATTGAAAGGGCTCAGGACCGGATCATTGAGTCTGAGAAAATGGCATCGCTTGGTCGAATGGTATCTTCACTTGCACATGAGCTGAACACACCCCTTGGTGTTTGTGTAACACTCCATTCAAATATGAAACTGGATACCAAAAGACAGCTGAAAGCCTTAGATTCAAATACGCTAACTAAACAATGTTTAACAGAGTACTTAAACGATGTTGACTCAGTCGCAGACATGTTGCATAACAATTTAGACACTGTGGTGGACCTTGTTGACCGGTTTAAAATGTTGTCGAGCGATCGGGTTCATATGAACGAAAGAAAAGTGAATATGAATACATACTTAAATACACAGATGGAGTCTCTGAGTCCTGAACTTAAACAGTCCTCACATGACTTTAATATAAATTGTCCTGAGGAGCTGGAACTTGTTGTTGATCCATCTGCATTGTCTCAGGTAATAAGAAATTTAACAATGAACTCTTTGTTACATGGATTTGAGAATAAAAAAGATGGCATTATAAATATTAAAGTAAAGAAAAGGAATGATAAGGTCTTAATCGAGTATGCAGATAACGGAAAAGGCATTCAATCAGATATTAAAAATCGAATCTTTGAGCCGTTTTTTACTACTAAAAGAAACAGAGGTGGTACGGGTTTAGGGCTATCAATTGTACATAGTGCCGTGACTCAAACAATGGGTGGTGAAATTCGTATTGATGAAAGAATACAAAATGGTTTAAAATATGAAATAGAACTGCCATATAGAGATCGTGAACCTGCAGATTTTGAGGTGCCAAATTTAAGCTTTAAAATTAGAACTCAATAGAGTAACTGATTTAGTACAGAACACACGCATATTGATAGGAGATACTCATGAACAGACTCGCTGAAAAAATACAAGCTGCAAGATTAAAGGCAAAACTTACAGAAAAAGAATTGGCAAAAAAAAGTGGACTTTCAGTTGGATACATTATTCAAATTGAATCTGGCAAGAAGATTATCAAAGAAGAATTTGCTGATAAAATACTTAAAGCACTTGGTGAAAAACCTGAGCAGATGGAGTATGTAGAACCAACAGCAGCTAAAGAACCAATAAAAAAGCAGGTTAAACAAGCTGTGTCCCATGTGACTGTAAAACCAAATGACCAATGGGCTGACGCACTGGCTGGTGTAATAAAAAAGTATCCAGTTCACGACTGTCAATCTGGTAAAGTGGTTGAGTACAGAGAATTGCCAATTTTGGGTAAGAAGATCATTGGCCATCATCCTGATAAAATAGCCTTTGTAAGAGCTTCTGACAATCAAATGGAAGCATTGAGGATTAAAAGAAATGATGTAGTTACACTTGTGCAAACAACAGAAATTCAGAATGGTCAAATATACGTATTAGAAAAAGGTAATCAAAAAATCATCCGCAAAATAAGAAAAGAAAGCGGTGGAAGAATAACCCTTTTAAAAGGCAAAGACAATGAAAGTCTTGAAATTGTAGATGTGAAGAAGATTAAAGTCATTGGAAAGTGTCTACAGGTTGAATTTAAGCTTTAAGATTTAAACTTTAAACTTTAAAATAATTAAGTCCTCATGTGAAAGCAATTATGCATGGGGACTTTTTTAAATCTTATTAAAGATTCCTTAGAGTTGTTTATATAGGTCTATTATAGGCATAAATAGATTATATTACAGAAACGATAATGAATTGTAAGAAGGTGGAAACTTTCATTATAATGGACAAATTCAATCCACATTAGTGTATAATAGACTTTAATTAACGCATATTGCGAGGGGAGGACTTTAATTGTTATCAAATGTGAACATTAGAATGAAATTACTCATCGGTATTATTATTACAACGGTTATTCTATTTGCATCTGCATCGATTATCTATATTGCAAATAATGGTGTGAAAATGCAGGCACAAGAACTTGAAAATCAGAACCTGGTACGGATTGATAGTGCCAGTAGGATTAAAGATTCAGTGAATGCACTTACATTATCCTTACAACGCTTTAACCTGACAGGGGATAGTTCTGTATCGGCAGAAGTTGCAGCTGATTTGGAGGCTTTGCAAGCTGAAATAGCAAGCATTAAAATTGTTGTAGAAGAAAATCCAGAGCTAACAACATTAGGGAGTCAGGTCAAGCAAATAGAAGAAAATGAAGTACATTTTGAAGAGCTACAAGCTGAATCCGAGTTTACCCTCAACCATATTATTATGGCTAGGAGTAATGTGAGAGAGGAAATCATGGAAGTCGAAACCTTCGTAAATGGTTTTCTTACAAATAAGGAAGAAGAAATTGAAGTCGCTTTCAATAATGGAAATGTGGATAGTACACTTATTGAGAAATTACTCTTAGAACTTCGAACAATGGAAGACATAAACTTTAAACTGTCTCAAATTCTAGAAGCATATTTAGAAGCACAAATTGATGGGGATTATGAAGGGTTGGAAACAGCCGTGGGTTCATTTGATGGACTCAATAGCAGCATTGACCAGTTAATAGAAATGAGTGACGTTGAGGAAACAAAGAATTCTCTAAAGGCCTTTATTGATGATTTAGGTAAATTGAAATTTTCACTTGAGGACTTGATGGTCGCCCAAGAGCATATGATCATGAATATCGTAAACATACAGGCGGTGGCTGATACCCTAGTAAACATAGCAACAGATATTGAAACAGAAGGCTTAAAGGACGGTGTCATTGGAGCTAAAAACATAGCATCAGAGGTTGAAAATGTAGGTGCAACTTTACTAATTGGTATAGCCCTTGCCATTTTTATTTCAATAATTTCAAACACCTTCATTGCTTTAAGTATCACAAAGCCACTTAAGTTGATCGTTAAAGCAAATAAGGATTTAGGCAAATTAGATTTCTCCAATGAATATCCAGAACTTGAAGCCTACAGTCATCGTGCGGACGAAGTGGGTGTGCTGGCGGTATCAACAATTGACGTTGTAAAAAATATCAAAATCCTCTTAAAAGATATGAACAGCAGTGTGGGTAAGCTCAGCGGGGTTGCACAGGAAAGTATGGCAATCTCACAAAATATTGACACTTCTGCTTCTGACCAATCCTCTATGATGGATGATGTTTCTGCAACCGTAACAGAAGTAGCTGAATCAATCAATGAAACAGCTAAAACCGTCCTAGAGCTTGCTGAACTCATTGGCAACTCAAATGATAAAGGACAACAGGTGCTTGAGCAAAGTACCGTTGCCATTGAAATGAGTGAAGAGGGTAAAGTGAAAATGGAACAGCTTACAAATGCCATGAATGCCATCGTTGTATCGATGGATAGTTTAGGTGATTCCATTGGTAATCTAGGAGAATCAGCTGAGGAAATTAGAGGGATTGTACAGTTTATTAATGATATTGCTGATCAGACCAACTTACTGGCTCTTAATGCTGCGATTGAAGCAGCAAGAGCAGGAGATGCAGGGAGAGGTTTTGCTGTTGTAGCTGAGGAGATTAGAACTTTAGCGGAGGATTCAACAAAATCTACAGATAGAATTAATGATCTTGTGAATCGCATGGAAGACGTGATTGCCTCAACAATTGAAATTTCAGGTGAGTCAAAAGTTAATGTCGATGAAAGCAGTGCTGTAATCGGTGACACAAATAAGGCTTTTGATGAAATCTTTAATTCTGTGAAGAACAACAGTGAAATGGTTCACGAAATAATTGATATGCTTGATATTATGAATGATAAAGGCCAAAGTGTAGCTGGTACTTCTCAGGAACAGGCGGCCAGTGCTGAGGAGATTGCTTCTTCTGTTGAAAGTGTTACTGAAATTGCAGCGGAGGTGAGTGAAGGTAGTAAAACAATGTCTAGTTCAGCAGGTGAGGTTACAGCCGTTAGCAATCAAATAAATGAAATGGTAAGTCAGTTTAAAGTATAAATAATTTGCACTAAATGTATAAAGGGTTGTAGCCTAATAATTTAACATTATAGGTTACAACCCTTTTTATTGGTTACTTATTATTTTTTAAGCTGTACGATGTGTTCGAACACATCCTCATTTTCACGAATGACTGTATCATTACCCAGTACGCATCTGTAATTATCGGCTAACATGTCTCTTAACATAGGAGCAAATGCACGAATGTCATCAGGTGTAGTTGAGAGAATTTCATCTCTTTCTTGTTGAAGCTGTGCTTCAGTAATATCAGCAATATAATCAGCAACTGCAGTTCTAGCCTTCATATGTGGGGTCATGGCTGAGTCAACACGGCCAATAGCTCCAATAATGAACTTAGTCAGCGCTTCTTGGTCCAGGTCTATATTCTCAACGTAGTCTGCCATCTCATCGTATACGCTTAATGTTTCTTTTAAGTTCGGGTCTCTATAAGAAGTAACTTCAAATGTTCCAATTCTACTAATGGACATACTACAACCATAAGCACCCCCTTTTGCACGAACACGATCGTGTAAGAACTCACTGTTTATGATCGCACTAAGAACATGCATTTTTCCACTATACGTGTAGCCAAACTTAGCATAATTGGACGCTTTTGAAACAAATTGCACATTGCCTGATGAGGCAATACCTTCATTAACTTGGTTATAGTCTAAATCAAAGCTTTGTGTCTGGTATTTCGTATGGTTCAGTTTGTCAGTAAAAGACGGTAAATTTTCATTAAATAGTTTAAAATCTTTTTCTAAACCAGTAAAACTTACAAGCATGTTGTTGGTATTGAATATCATTTTATATACTTCTAAAAGGTTACTTATAACTTTGTCGTACTGCGCGTCAAAGTCCTTTAATATGTCTGTTAATAACCAGTAATAGTCTAAGCCTGAAAAGTGCTCAGAGTATTGTGATAGCGGTGAATGGTATGACGCAGCCCTTCTTGCTGCTATGGTATTACCGCTCTGGATCATATTCTGTTCAAGTCTTGTTTTAAGTTGCATGAGTATTTCTTTAAGTCTTTTTTTATCACTTAAATCGGTCTCTGTTGTAATCTCTCTTACCAATTCGTTGAGTGAAACAACATTCTCACCAATGGCCTTACCTCTAATAACAAAGCGTGGATGGAACGCCTGGTCCGTATCCCCTTGTATGAATACAATACCCTGTGTTGTGATCCCACCAGTGCTTGCGTAGATCTCATTTGAAAGATCTGAATAGGACTTCGTTTTGGTGTCCATTTTAGTTAAGAGGTTGGACAATATATTTGCATATGGAGCAAGCTCCAGTGGCAGCAGTTTTAAATCAAACAAGTAGTCAACATATGAAATATCATTAGAAAACATATTAAAGTGTAGTATTTTTACCTCATTTTGTTGTTCGATTGCGTAAGGGATATGGAGTGTTTTAGGATCCACATCACTTACAGCTAACTTTGGAATAGTGGCCAAGGCTTCTTCGGTATCTGGTGCAAGTTGTTTTTCACGTAATATTTTGTTGGAGTCAATCAACTTTTGAATTTCATCATCGCTCAAATTCGCCTTGTATGCAGCAAGTTTATCTTTAACCAATTTTGCCTTTTTCTCACCAAGCCCTTTTTCTGGTTGAAGGGATACGAAGGATTGGTGCATATTGTTTATAAAACGTTCGTGGATAAACTTTTCAAAGTGGTCGGTTTCCACCAAAACTCTCAGTTGATCAATCATATCACCAAATTGAAGATACATTGTAGGGTTATCAGAGTATAACCAGCTCTGCATTGAATTGATATGATAAATGATCCCTTTGGTTGGGAACCTAGAAGCTTCACGCATATCATATTCAACGATGTTAATTGAAGATTTGATTAGGTCTTTTTCAATCCCTCGATTAATAAGTTGCATGAGTGTTGTGTTAATAATGTTTTTGAAGTCTTCTTTTCTTTCAACACTTGTATTTTTTGCAACGATTGATAATCCCACTTGGAGACCATCATCTAGCGAAGCGACGATATCTTCACCTATGCCCGCATCTAAAAGAGCTTTCTTAACAGGTGCAGCTGTAGAGTTAAAGAGTGCATGTTTAATAATTTGTGCAGAAATATATCCGATTGGGTCTGTTACAAGTCCTAAATTATAATTTAAAGATAGGTAGTCCTTGTTCTCACTGCTTTCATTAGCTGAGATTGGATAGAAGTCATTCACTTCAATATGTTTGGTTTGCGGTGTTTGAACGATGATTTCACTATCCACTTCGATTTTCTCAAACTTGCTTAAATAATCACCATCCATATGTTTTAGGTATTGATCAATATCACCATTACCGTACAAGAAAATATAACTATTTGAAGGGTGATAGTATTTTTTATGGAAGTCTGTGAAGGCCTCAGGTGTTAGGTCTGGAATAAAATCAGGGTTACCACCTGACGAATTTTTGTAACAAGAATCAGGATAAAGTGAGTTCGAAACAACATCTCCAAGAATGGACTCAGGTGTTGAGTATGCGCCACGCATTTCATTGTAAACCACACCTGTTAAGGTAAGTGGATCGTCTTTATCATTGATGTCGTAGTGCCATCCTTCTTGCATGAAGATCTCTGGGATGTCGTATATCTTAGGGAAGTAGACAGCGTCTAAGTAAACATCCATTAGGTTAAAGAAATCTTTATCGTTTCGACTGGCAACGGGGTAAATTGTCTTATCACTAAAGGTCATGGCATTGATGAAAGTCTTTAAAGATCCCTTGACCATGTCCATAAAAGGTTCTTTTGTAGCGTATTTACGCGAACCAGATAAAACACAGTGCTCAACGATATGAGGAACCCCAGTGCTGTCTGATGGTGGTGTTCTAAATGCAACAGAAAAGACCTTATTGTCGTCTTCACTTTCAAGGTGTAAAAGTTGCGCTCCGCTATATTCATGAATAAAAACATGTGCTACAGAGTCCAGCTCTTTAACAGTGTATTTATCTTTGAGTTTAAATCCGTGATATATTTCATTAATTTTGTATTCCATAAGTCTCACTCCTATGTCTTCTTTAAAGTAAATCTTTACATATTTATATCATACATCGAATTAGTAGAATATCCAAGTAGGAATATTACAAAAAATGTAAACGATGTATGAACGTTATGTGAATAATATTTGCTAGAATATTTGATGAATTTTACTAAAAAACAGACGAATCACATTAATTGTAGTATGATTGAAGGATGGAGTGACAGTGCATCAGGTGGTGTGACACCGGAGGTTAATATGCTATATAAAATTTCTGAGGTAGAAATAAAACAACAAGTGGCATTGCCAACAACATGGGCAAAAGCGAACGCACTTTTTCATAAAAAAGCTGTGGGTATTTTGAGTGGATGGACCACTCAGAATATACATACAACTGTTCTAGGATCAAAAATGTATGAGGTGACCCTTTCATTTCATTTAGACGGAGATCTGGATGATTGGAAATGTACATGTCCTGCTGCAACGAATTATGATGGTTTTTGTAAACACACAACTGCCACGCTATTAAAAATGCGTGAAAAGCAGGAACAAGAAATATTAAAAAAGGCTGAGGAAAGACAAGGTTGGCCATATAATGATTCAACACTTTATGAAGGCAATGACTCAGTAGACAAAGCGAAGCTGGACGGTCTCGTGTCAGAGGATCCAACACTTCGTGCCAATAGAATACTTGAGGGTTTTGATAAGGCGCTCGAAGATCATAGCAAAAGAACAGTCAAAATGGAGTTTCAGCTGGAATTTACTTCATCTGTATTTTTGTATGGATATGCCGCTGCAATGTCCCTAAGAATTGGATTTGACAGATTATACATAGTTAAAGACATCAAAAACTTTTTGAGATGTATAGTCGATGAAGATACTGAATTTTATACTAAAAATTTTGAATTTGATGGATCCTTACATACTTTCAAAGATGAAGATAAAGATCTTATGAACTTACTCTTAGATATATACGAAGAGGAAGTTATCCGGGAAACAAGTCGATACATTGGTGACAAGTCGTCTCATATATTTGATAAAAAGCATGTTCTTTTATCGTCCAATCGGTTTTTGAGACTGATGCGCCACCTACCTAAGAGCAATGTGTTCATCGCTGGAACCTCAAAAGTACTTCCTGCACATGTGGTTGAAGATTCACCACAGTTTGATTTTTATATAGAAGACTATGACGACCAGCTATGTGTACGCATGGACAAGGAATATAATTATGCCAATACAGATCCAGGCTATAAAGTCCTATTTGATGGTACACAAACCCTATATATAACTAAAAAAACGGATCGAAAAGCATTAATGCAAATTCATGATGTGTTTAGTCGACATACAGAGTTCTTTTTACCTAAATCTAATATAAATGACCTGGCAAACACAATATTCCCCGTTTTAAAAAAGGTTGGTAAGATTCATTTAAGTGAAAACCTTTCAGACAGAATGGTTAAAAGGAGTTTGGAGAAACGTCTCTATTTGGATTATACAAAAGAAGGCGTTGAAATTCGTGTTGTCTTTGCCTACGGTGATAAAACATTTGAACCCCTTAAAAAGAATGATGAACTTCTGGATTTTGCACCAAAGCAAAACCAATCATCTGAAGTTATATTGCGTGATAAAGTTGAAGAGAAGAAGTTCCTTGGTAGATTTAGGGGCAAACTGTTCGAAAAAACCAAAGACGGATTTGTGGTATCAGGTGATCATTTTGAGTACCTATTCTTAAGTGAGTATGCACCAAAACTTATGGGAGAAGCTACGATTTATGCGACGGATTCCTATAGATCCAAGCGTGTTATAAGTGATGCAAAGATACACCAAAGTGTAAGGCTTTCAGATGCTGAAGACTATCTAGAATACAATTTTGCAATTGATGGTTTAGAAGATAAAGAGCTGCAAAATGTACTTAAAGCATATAGACAAAAGAAGAATTATTATAAATTAAAATCAGGTGGCTTTATTTCACTTGAAAACGATGGATTTGAAATGATGGACCAGCTAATGGGGGCTTTTGATCTGAAAACAAGTGCCCTAACAGAGCCGATTAAGCTTCCGCCAAGTGCAGCATACTATGTTGACTACCATATGGAGAAGTCTGGCGATGCACATGTGTCAAAGAATGATTCATTTAAAAACCTTATATCAAAGCTGCACAGCCCTGAGTCGATGGACATACATGTTCCAAAATCATTGGAAGAAATCTTGCGTGAATATCAAGTGTCTGGTTTCCAGTGGTTGCAAACACTGGCAAACTGTAGGATGGGTGGTATACTAGCTGACGACATGGGTTTAGGTAAAACTGTCCAAGTTTTGACCTTCCTTCTCAGTCAAAAGGAACATGGTGAAAGCAATCCGACTTTAATTGTTGCACCAACATCACTGGTTTACAACTGGGCAGCAGAAATTGAGAAGTTTACACCATCCCTGTCTTATCAGATTGTTCATGGATCAAAGATCGAGAGAACAGCAAGTTTGAAATCCGAAGACAAAGTGGATATCTTTATTACATCTTATGCAACGTTGAGAAGAGATTTGGACCTATATGAAGCGTTTATTTTTAACAGTGTTATATTAGATGAAGCGCAACATATAAAAAATGCCAGCTCAAAAGCAGCGCAAAGTGCCAAAAGTTTAGTCGCCAAACATAGATTTGCACTAACAGGTACCCCAATGGAGAACCACCTCGGTGAGTTTTGGTCGATCTTTGATTTTGTTTTACCAGGACACTTAGGTTCAAAGTATAGTTTTACAAACACTTTCGAAAAACCGATAGTAAAAGAGCAAGACCAGGAGCGTGGTGAAGCACTGCGTGCTATGATTAAACCTTTCTTATTACGCCGATTAAAACTAGATGTACTCCCAGAACTGCCTGAGAAAATTGAAAGTCAGGTTGTTATTGAGATGACTGAGGAGCAAAAGAAGGTATATGCGGCAACTGTGGCACGTATTAGGGGCGAAATTGAAGATCAAATTAAGACGCAAGGGGTTGCTAAATCACAGTTGCAGATTCTAGCCGCCTTAACTCGACTCAGACAAATTTGTTCCCATCCTTCTGTTTATTTAGAAGACTATGAAGGTTCAAGTGGTAAGTTTGAGGCGATTAGAGAACTGTTAGAAGAGCTTAGAGATGGTGGGCACCGTCCGCTTATATTCTCTCAGTTTACAAGTGTTCTTGGACTTATAAAAAATTTGGTTGAGGAAATGGGCTTAAAATATCACTACTTAGATGGCAGTACACCTGCAAAGGATAGGGGAAAGATGGTAGATTCCTTTAACGAAGGTTCAGGAGACCTATTCTTGATTTCTCTTAAAGCGGGTGGGTCCGGTCTAAATTTAACGGGTGCCGACACTGTTATTCATTTTGATCCTTGGTGGAATCCGGCGGTCGAAGACCAAGCAAGTGACCGTGCTTATAGAATTGGTCAAACTAAAAACGTCCATGTTATGCGTCTAGTAACCAGAGGGACCATCGAAGAAAAGATTGTAAAACTACAGGATAAAAAAAGAGAATTGATCGATCGAATTATAAAACCAGGGGAGACATTGCTCTCAAAACTGGATGAAGCTGAAATTAAAGCCATATTTGATTTGTAGAATTATAAAATAAAGGTCGGTGTCATTTTAATATGACACCGACCTTTTGTATTTAAATCGAAACTTCACTCAGTACAATACCTTCGTTACGGTCTTCAATATGACGCACAGACCATTCCCTTTGGTAAAGAATAACTGGTTTTTCACCTTTGGCTTCAACGAGCATAGAGTCTGATGGAAGCGAAAGTTTACTAACATCACAAGACGTTTGGTCAATCCAGCGAATGTAACGGAATGGCATTGGTTCGCGCATAACATCCACACCGTATTCGTTTTTCAGTCTGTATTCTAATACTTCAAACTGTAGAACGCCAACTACACCAATGATTAATTCCTCAACACCGATGTTAGGACGTTTATAAACCTGAATTGCACCTTCTTCAGCTAACTGTGTAATCCCTTTAACGAACTGCTTACGCTTTAAGGCATTCTTTGTATAGACCTTAGCGAAATGTTCAGGAGCAAATTGAGGAATACCCTTATATTCTAATTTAGAAGCATCTTGACACAGGGTATCACCAATGTTGAATATCCCAGGATCGTGGATACCGATTATATCACCAGGGTAGGCATCTTCAACAATGACTCTGTCTTGAGCCATAAACTGTTGTGGCTGTGACATACGTACTTTTTTACCTTTTTGAACGTGATTTACCTGCATACCTTTTTCAAACTTACCTGAGCAAATTCTTAAAAATGCGATACGGTCACGGTGTGCTTTATCCATATTGGCTTGGATCTTAAATATGAATCCTGAGAAGTTTTCTGATTCAGGATTGACTTCACCTAGATTACTCTCACGAGCAAATGGTGGTGGCGTAATATCTAAGAACGATTTAAGGAAAGGTTCAACACCAAAGTTTGTAAGAGCAGAACCAAAGAATACGGGTGTTAATTCACCAGCTAAAATTTGATCCAGATCAAAATCATCGCCAGCAACATCTAGGAGTTCAATATCTTCAACAATTTTTTCGTGAATGTCACTGCCAAGGATTTCAGCAAACTTTTCATCGGTTACATCACCAGTTGTTGACTTAGCAATGGCAGAGCCATGTTTTCCGTCTGAGAAAAGCTCAACCTGGTTACTTTGACGGTTAAATACACCTTTAAAGTTACCATCTGTTCCAACAGGCCAGTTGACAGGATAAGAACGAATACCAAGAACATTTTCAATATCTTCCATGAGGTCAAATGGATCTTTACCTGTACGGTCCATTTTGTTTACAAATGTAAAGATTGGAATACCGCGCATTTTACATACCTGGAAAAGCTTCTTTGTTTGTGCTTCGACACCTTTTGCACAGTCAATAACCATGACAGCACTGTCGGCAGCCATGAGTGTTCTGTAAGTGTCTTCAGAGAAATCCTGGTGACCAGGTGTATCTAAAATGTTAATGCAGTAATCATTATATTCGAATTGAAGTACCGATGATGTTACAGAGATACCTCTTTGTTTTTCGATTTCCATCCAGTCAGAAACTGCATGTTTGTTTGAGCGACGAGATTTTACTGAACCAGCTTCACGAATCGCACCTCCGTAAAGTAGAAATTTCTCTGTAAGAGTTGTTTTACCGGCATCCGGGTGAGAAATAATAGCGAAAGTTCTTCTTCTACGAACTTCATCATTAAAACTATAATCCTTATTAGACATAAAAATCATCCTTTATAGTAGAGTGGGTTTATATAACTGCACTGTAATTTACTTTAATTAATAGTAATTTCTTTCTTAAAAGTTAGTTGAATCTAGGTTTTCCAAGTCTTAGACACATTTATAACAACATAAACTTAAAAAAAACCAACCTTACTGAGATTATACTTTTCTAGCCAATATGTCAATGGTACAAAGCGGTAATTAAACATTCTGAAAACCTCGAACAAAAAAATAACAGTTTTTTAGATCATTCGTACTGAAATTTGTCCCAAATTTTGTTACTCTATATGAGGAGTATGCGTTATTATGCGATATACGATCAAATCAGGGAAATTCCATTAATTATATTGTGATTCTACAAGGACGACACTGCTTATACGATTTAAGAAGTATGAGCCCTTCGTAAGGGAGATGACTATGCATCAAGGTTATGATTTAAAATATCTTCAATTACTAAGCAAACAGTACCCAAGTATAGATGAAGTTACAACTGAAATAATAAATTTAAGTGCCATTATAAACCTGCCCAAAGGGACAGAACACTTTTTAACAGATATTCATGGAGAACATGAAGCTTTTGATCATGTTATGAGAAATGCATCAGGCGTTGTAAAAAGAAAGATCGGTGACACATTTGGAGATCTTCTAACATCTGAAGAAAAGAAAAGTCTTGCTACACTTGTGTATTATCCTAAAGAAAAACTGGAAATGATTAAACAGTCAAGTGTCGACGTGAAAGAGTGGTATAAAACAACAATATACCGTCTTATGCTTTTGTGTCGTGCTGCAGGCTACAAATATACTCGGTCAAAAGTGCGTAAGGCTCTCCCGCAAAGTTTTGCCTATATTATTGAAGAACTCTTTCATGAAAAAGAAAACAGTGAAATGAAACAAACGTATTATCAGTCTATTATTAACAGCATTATAACAATTGAATGTGCAGACGAGTTCATTATTGCTTTGGCTGAGGTAATTCGTAAACTGGTGGTTGATCGCTTACATATTATCGGGGACATTTATGATAGAGGGCCTGGAGCGCACATTATCATGGATCTGCTCATGGAACACCATTCTGTTGATATTCAGTGGGGCAATCACGATATTCTTTGGATGGGGGCAGCAGCGGGTTCAGAGGCATGTATTGCCAATACCATTCGTATAGCACTCAGATATGGTAATCTAGAAACTTTAGAAGAAGGCTACGGGATTAACCTGTCTTCTCTGATTCGGTTTACCCTTGAAACCTATCAAGGTGAATATTCAGATAAGATCAGGGCCAAAGTGAAACCTACAGACTTTAAGGAAAAAGATATTGATCTTCTTTCAAGAATGCAAAAGGCAGTTGCAATGATTCAGTTTAAGGTGGAAGGTCAATTGGTTCAGAGAAGACCTGAGTTTAATATGGCTGACAGAAACTTGCTTGAAACAGTAAACCTTGAAAAAGGAACAGTTATGGTTGAAGGTAAGGAATATGCTTTAAATGACACAGATTTTCCAACCTTTGATCCAGCAAATCCTTATACATTAACAGACGAAGAAACTGAGGTACTTGATAAGTTGAAGATGTCGTTTGTTCGTTCTGAAAAGTTAAAAGATCATGTTGAGTTTTTATACAATGAAGGCAGTATGTACTTGGTTCATAATGCCAACTTAATGTACCACGGTTGTATTCCAATTACCGAACAAGGTGATTTTATTGAGTATGATGTTAGAGGTAAGAAATATAGTGGTAAAGCATTGCTGGATTATTTTGACGTCATGTCAAGAAAAGCATACTTTTCTCATTGTAAAGATGAGAAATTAGAAGCACTTGATGTAATGTGGTATATTTGGTGCGGTGAGTTTTCACCCCTCTTTGGAAAAAAGAAAATGGCTACCTTTGAAAGATATTTCGTGAACAATAAAGAAACACACCAAGAAACAAAAAACGCTTATTATGAACTGAGAAGCAGTGAAGAAATCTGTTTGAAGGTCTTAAAGGAGTTTGGACTAGAAGAGTCGTTCTCCCATATTATAAGTGGTCATGTACCTGTTAAAGCTGCTGCTGGAGAAATTCCAATTAAGGCGGGTGGTAAGTTGATTGCCATTGACGGCGGGTTCTCAAAAGCCTACCAGGAACAAACAGGTATCGCAGGGTATACGTTGATCTTTAACTCTCAAGGAATGGTGCTGGTTTCACATGAACCTTTTGAGTCGAAGGCTAGATCCATAGAAGAAGATCTGGATGTTTTACCAACAACGGTGTTCATTGAAAAGGATCAACCTAGAATGTATGTTGGTGATACTGATGTTGGTCGTGAAATGATAGACAACATCAAGGCTTTAAAAGCTCTACTCAGTGCATATAGAGAAGGTGAGATCTCTCAAAAAGGCCATCGAGATCATTACAATTAACTTTTTTTAAAGAAAATAGTTAAGAATGTGTGTTAAATCATTTTATTCGGGTATTGTATTTAACAGGGAGCAACCTTCCCTGATAGAAAACGGTAGCTTCGGAAGTATGAGAAGTTGCAGCACATGTTTTGTACTTGAAGTTTAAAGTTAAGTAGCACGGATTCGAATTAAGTTTAAGTTTTAAGTTTAGAATGAGCAGTTTGCAGTTGAAGTTCGTAACATGCTTTTTGAAGTACCGAATAAATTGAAATATATGCACCATGTTAAGTAGTAGTTATGTAACAAGATTTAATCTACACGCACTAAAGAAGTAAGCACCGAGCAGTTGAAATACGAAATTGAAACAAGCAGTTGAAATTTAAATTTGAAGCATTTGGTAGTACAGTTGTAAGGCAAAGTTTTTCAAGTTTTATGTAGTACAGTTAAGTAGTACGTTTTAGTTTGAAGTGTTTTGGTTTACAAGTTACCGAATTCTATCGCAATAAAGGGTGTGTCGATTTTGACACACCCTGTTTTTGTGCTTTTTTAGTTTTAAATACAAGATTTCATAGAACCAACCACTTGCGTTCGATGGTTATAAACGTTGAGGTCTAAACGCTTGTTGATGTTCTCAAACTCTACATCAGAGATAAAAGTATGTTTTAACAAGAGTTCTGGAATTATTGAATCGAGCGCTCTGTAAGCACCATCCTCAGTTTTCATTGCAATCCCTATACCTTGATCCATGATCGTCATACAATATACCGATTCAGCTCCAAGCTTGGCTAGAACTTTCCCGTTCGTTTCTTCCATCAAAATTGTATCAAGCCGACTGGTTCCAGCAACATAATACGGTGCGCTTGTCATTGCTGAAGCAATGGACTTTAGCGTGTTAGATCTTTTAGGTGTAAGCTGACTGCTATAGTGGGTGTCTAAATTTTCGTTGTGTGCCAGTTTGGAAAAAGCCATGGCCATATTGTATATGGAAAGACTAAAGACCGGGACACCACAACCATCAATTGCAATATCAATGTCTTCTTCATGAAGCTCTGTCATCTCACAAATGATCTTCAGCATGATCTTCTGAATGACATGTTCTTCATCTATATAATTATGTAAGTCATACGCTTTGATGAGTCCTAAACCGAGCATTCCAGCGTGTTTGCCAGAACAGGGATTGTTTCCAGGCGAAAATGGAATGTTAGCCATCAATAAACGTTTGTATTCACCTTCATACATGGGTCTGGAACTGCCACAATCCAGATCGTTAATAGATTTACCAAGCTTTTTTAGAAGTTTTTCTAAAACCTCCAAATGTTTTGCCTCTCCACCATGTGAAGCGGTCATCAAAGCCAGTTCTTCCTGAGTAATATTATACATTTCAAGTCCGCCAGCTTCAATAAAAGGAATAATTTGAAAGGGTTTGGCTGAGGATCTCCAGAACGTTCTTTTATACATATTTCCATATTCAAAAATGATCTCTTTGTTTTGATCTATAGCGACTATATCTCCACGATGTATGCTTTCAATTTGGTTCCCACGGTATACATGCACAAGTTCAATTGACATAAAAACACCTCCAAGTATAACAATTCTGCGAATGATTGAATATTCCTTTTAAATATCGTTTGAAAGCATGAGAATAAAGGGTATTTTTCACAATATAACGAATACTCAATATAATGGAGGATTATTATGATTTATAAACTAAGTTCAATTGATATAGAAAAGGTATTAACGTTTATCTCTAAAGACAATGCGCGGAACTATTTTATTCGTTTGGGGCTAGAGAGAAAAACACCTGTCTTTAGTGAGATCTATGCTCAAATAGATGGTGACGGCAACATGAGAGCTGCACTCTTTAAAAGAGAATCTGGAAATCTACAGTTTTATGCAGATGGTGCTTTTGAAGTTGAGGGATTTACAGAAATACTTAGAGACATGCAGTTTGGGAAATTGATCAGTGTAAAATCCTTATGTGACAAGTTTGCAGACAAGCAGGTGTTTAATACCGTTAAAGATGGCGCAATCATTGCTGAAATGAAAGATTATAAGAGACAATATGAATATGGGACATTTCATGATGTAAAACCGCTTTCTATTAAGGATTTAGACCAGGTTGTAGATCTTTATGAAAAGGTCTTCCCAAGCTATAGCCCAATCGAAACCATGATAGAGAAGTTCAAATCAGATCGGGGCAGAGGTGTTTGTATTAAGGTTGATGGTAAAATTGTAGCTGTTGCCCAAAGTGAGTTTGAAGAGGCCAAATCTGCCATTATAGTGGGGGTAGCAACAGACCCAGACCATCAAAATAAAGGACTGGCTTCTCAATGTCTTGAAATGTTATGTAAAGAGTTGTTAGCTGAAGGTAAAAAACTGTATCTACAATATGACAATGCAGATGCTGGACGTATTTATGGGAGACTGGGTTTCCACCCAATCGATCAGGTCAAACACTATTATAAGGATTAATGAATGCAGTATATGTTATAATAAAAAGCTGACGATAAAAACTATTAAAGTCTAATGCGATTATGACAGGAGCCAACTATGCCTAATAAGCAGTGGTTTAAACTGGACACAGCTGGAAAAATGTATTCTTCAATAAAATCTTCTCGGGCAACCACGCTTTTTAGACTTTCATGTGATCTAACTGAACAAGTTAATCCAGAGCTTTTGCAAGAAGCGCTTGACCACATCATAGATAGATTTCCGTATTTTAACGTGAACCTCAGAAGAGGTGTATTTTGGTATTATTTTGAGAGAAATGGTACTGCACCTAAAGTTGAAATAGAAACTTATTATCCTTGTATGTATATGAAAATCAAAAAAAGAGGTATTCATCCTTTTAGAGTTTTGTATTTTAATAAGAAAATTTCTGTTGAGTTCTCACACATCGTGACGGATGGCAGTGGTGCCGTAACGTTTATGAAGGCACTGTTGTTTGAGTATTTCAGATTACAAGGCATAGAAGCTGAGGATGATACAATCTTTAAATTTGGGGAAATCCCTTCACCTGACGAGGTTGAAGACGCCTTTGGCAAACATTATAACGAGAACATTCCAATGTATTCCCGTAGAATACGTGCCTTTCATTTTCCTTTTAGAAGAGAGAAAAAAGGTGTTTATAATGTGGTAACAGGTATTGTTCCAGTAAAGGAAATCATAGGGATTGCTAAATCTCATAATGTCTCTTTGACTGAGTTCATGAGCGCAGTATATTTTGACAGCATTCAAGAGTTGATAGAGGTACATGGATTTAAGAAAAAGCCGATTGTACTAAACATACCAGTCAACTTGAGAAAAATGTTTGGTTCTAAAACCATGCGCAATTTCTTTATAAGTGTTACACCTATGATAGATCCTAGGTTGGGACACTATACCTTTGAAGAAATCCTAAAATATGTACACTATTTTATGAAGATTACTGTTGATGAAAAGTATGTTCTTCAGCAAATTAGGCAGAGTGTTATGAGTGAAAAAACATTCTTTTTAAGAGTGGTTCCTCTCTTTATAAAAGATTTAATCATGCCTCTCATCTACAAAATGTATGGTGAGGGCAATTATACGACAGGTTTTTCAAATGTAGGTGCCATTAAAATGCCAGATGTCTTAGAAGCGCACATACAGCGTTTTGAATTGTATCCACCACCCAGTGTGGGAAATACTCTAAAAGTAACAACAACAAGCTACAAAGATAAACTTTATATATCCTTTGGAAGTTTAACACGTGACCGAAGAGTCGAACAGATTTACTTCTCAAAACTACGTAAAATGGGAATACCAGTTAAAATTGAAACCAATAGATAATATGAGAAGGAGGGCACTATGCCTTATTGTTCAAAATGTGGTGTTGAAGTTGAACAAACCAATAAGAATTGTCCGCTTTGTCATTTTCCAATTCCAGATGTTACAATAGATCATGAACTCGAAATCGAAAATCGGTTTCCGGATGTAAAAAACATATATACCCAGCTGGCCTTAGATTTTAAAAACAAAGCTTTTTACGCTTTGACATTTTTACTACTTGGTAACGCAATAGGCTTAATGTACACCAATTTTATGTTAGACGGTGAACTGAGCTGGTCGCTTTATTCAGGCATTACCTTCTTTGCACTCTGGGTATACCTTATATTTATATTTAGGTATGTTAAAAGTATTTCAAAGTCAATTATTGGTTCGGCTATAAATACACTGCTGTTGCTAGCCGTACTCGATGTGATCAATGGCAAGTTTGAATGGTTTGTTCCTCTAGGTTTACCAGCCGTGTTTATGGCTTTGGTCTTTTTATTAATAAACTATTATATGTGGATCAAAAGTAAGAACAAAGGACTCCATACCGTGGCCTTCAGTCTCTTTCTTGGCATTGGTTATTGTATAGGCCTTGAGTTCTTTATAAACCAATACATCCACAATTCTGGCGTTCTGATATGGTCTGTCAATGTAGCTCTTAACATAGTCCCTTGGGCTCTGTTAATGTTATACATTCATTATCAAATTCCAGTTTGGATTAAAGAAGAAATTAAAAAGAGATTCCATATTTAGTGGATTACAGATTGTATAGGTTGTCTAATGTATATGAACAGGTGGGATAATATGTGGAAGTCTGAATACTTAACAGGGATCAAATTTATCGATGATCAGCATATGCATCTTCATGCATTGTCAAAAGAAATCAGAGAATCAAAAAAACTGAATGACAAGATAAAGACATTCAAGATGATGGACGACTTTTTTTATTACCTAATGTTCCACTTTGAATACGAAAATAAACTCATGCAGTCTCGGGAATACCCTATGTATGGGGACCATTACATGGCGCACAGTTCAATACTTTCTGAAGTCTTAAGCAGTTTTGAATTGGCAACTAAGGACTTCGAAAAAGGGACAAATAGGCTTCTCAAAGCTGTTGATACTTTATATGAAAAACACTTATATCAGTTTGATAATGATCTTTCTGCATTTGAAAAGCAGAATTTACCACACAGTGTCAAAGACTATAATTTCCAAGCAAATGGTCAGCTGATATTTTTTGAAAATGGATATATAATCAGTGCTTATGGAGAGGTCGACGAAATGCTTATCGCTGGTTTCATTGAAGAGCTTAGACCTTTGATAAAGGCACATTATGCGCATAAGAAGAACTGGACTGTTATAACAGATTTTAGAAGATGGAAATACATTACTAAAGATGCAGTGGACCTCATCAACAATTTTGTTGTCGAAAGTGATCACAATAGCAATATTCAAAGGTACTACTTGATTGAACAAGATAATTTAAGCCGATATTTGGTGGACCAAATGTTAGGCACAGAAATGGATCAAGAGATTATTGTGCATGACATGTATAAAATATTGCAGTCTATGGGCCTAAACAAAAGGAAAATGGGACAAACATTAAAAACCTGTAATTTTGGGAATTTAATTAATATTGATATAAAAGAACTGTTCGGTTAAACATATCTGATTGGACAAGACTAAATTTTAATCAAATAAAAGCTGGATACCATTTTGGAATCCAGCTTTTTCTATAGAATATTATTGTTACATTTTAATGATGACCAGCCCTGAGAGAGAAACGAGTATACCGATAATTGTTTTTAGGTTTGCATGTTCCTTGAAGAAAGCAAGACCTATTGGAATAAGAATCATAGCAACCAGAATGTTGTTAAAAAGTCCGAGCTTACCAATATCCCAGCCAGCACGGTAGGCTAGAAGAATACCAAGTTCAAGTCCGACAATGGCAACACCAAGTGCAAAACTCGCCCAATTGAGGTTTGTCATTTCAGAAACAAAGCTTGCTCTTTCTTTGTCAAAATAGTAAATGACAAGTGTTACTGCGAGTGCAACAATATAAGTTACTATTAACGAGATAATCGGATTGACCTCATCACTAATAGACTTTTGTGTAATGTGATAAAAAATACCTGATGTCACTGCAATAACAAGTGAAATATAGTACATAGCAACCTCTTTTCTGAAAACAACAATTAGTCAAATTGTCTTAAATACTTGCTAAAAGCTTGTAAACCCTCTTCTAACTCTTCAGAGTTAAAAGCATAACCGATTCTCAAGCTATTGCCCATTTCAAAACATTCTCCAGGAACAAGCATAATACCATCTGATTCCATCATATTGTGACATAGCTCTTTTGAACTAATATCCATATCATAATAAAGTAGGGCAGTTGTACCCGCTTTAGGTCTAATATAAGTTATATGTGGTTCATTCTCAACCCAGTGGTCAAGGATCTTAATGTTGTCACGGATAATTCCTAAATTTCTTTCGAATATTTTATCCTTATTTTCGAGTGCTTTTGCTGCAATTGCCTCGTCCAACATACCACAGCTTATCATATTATAGTGTCTCATGTCATAAGCTTTTTCAATAAGCTCCTTTGGAGCAACCAACCAACCTAAACGAAGACCAGCAAGTGAGAATACTTTGGACATACTGCCAGAGCTAATCCCTTTTTCGTATAAGTCTACAATGGAAGGGGCATAGTCGTCTGTGTGGTTTAAGTGTCTGTAAACCTCGTCACATAAAATATATGCATCCACTTCTTTGGCTATGTTCACAATATCCATGATCTGTCCTTCTGTCATTAAGGCCCCCGTTGGATTGTTGGGGTTGTTCATGCAGATCAGTTTGGTTTTATCAGACACAGCGGCACGGAGCTCATTTAGATCAGGCAAAAATCCATTTTCTTTTTTAAGCTTAACTATTTTTACATCCGCGTTCAGAGCTTCTGGAATACTATAGTGTTGCTGGTAAGTAGGGATGATAGAAACAACCTCGTCACCAGGTTCAATTAGTGTGAATAGTGCTAAAAAGTTTGCGCCAATAGCACCGTTTGTAGACAGGATATTCTCCTTGTCAACATTTTTAAAGAGGGTTGCAACCCCTGATCTAAAGTCGTCACTTCCAGGAATTTCACCATATGTGAGTCGCTTATCCATGAGTGTGTTTGAAAAGTAGCCAGTTTCACCGATAAGTTCTTCTAGTTCTCGAAGCGAGAGGGAATCAACGCAAGTTTCTGCTATATTGTAAGTACATTTAGTTTCATACAAGTCCATCCATTGCTCAACACCAAATGGTTTGATTTTCATAAAAACAGCCTCCCTTATTGTCAACCACGTCTAATTATAGTGTGAATTTTGATCCAATCCCTTTTTCTTTAGCTTGTTTAAGGGCATAATCAGCAGTGATTAAATCCTGTAGAGCAATACCTGTTGAGTCATAAATTGTTATGTCTTCATCAGTTAATCGACCTTCAGAAGTTCCCGCAATAACTGCACCAATTTCACATAGAATATCTGCTGCACTAATAATGCCAGATTTCACTGCTGTTTCAGCTTCGCCAACGTTTGTACTTTGCGTAATATCATCCGTAAATACACGAGCGTCTGCAAATAGGGCAGCGTCAATTTCTTGTTTGCCTTCCATATCAGCACCAACACAAGAGAAGTGTGTACCAGGTTGAACCCACTCTTTAAGGATCATTGCTTTTCTTGCAGGTGTTGCAGTTATAATAATGTCAGATTTTTTAGTAGCGGCTTCAATGTCTGTAACCACTTCAAAATCTACGTCAAATTTCTTTTTAAAACTTTCATATTTGTCAGGTGTTTCAGTGTAGTGGCTTAGGAATTCATTTTCTAGGCGTTCATTAATCGTTGATTTAAATGCTTCTGCGTCAGCAACTTCTAGTGGGTTCCAAAGTAGAACTCTTTCTATAGATGGCATCACCATAAGTGTTGCAGCGATTTGGAAGGCAGCTTGATTTCCTGTACCAACCATTAATAATGTCTTAGAGTCTTGTCTAGCTAGGAATTTTGCACCAATTGCACCAGCAGCACCTGTACGCATACAAGTTACGTGTTCTGCACTTAAGATGGCACGTGGTGCACCTGTATTACCATCGAATACCATGACAGTACCTACAAGCTGAGGTAGGTTCTTTTCAGCGTTTGGTCCAAACCATGAAACCAGTTTCATACCAAAGATTCCAGCACCAGATAGGTGACCAGATTTAATATCCATGTCTGCAACACCAGGTTCAAACTCGTGGAATATCATTGGCCAAAGTGCAGCTGTTTTCTCATGTTTAAGCGTGTAAGCTTGTTCTACTTTTCCAATTACCGTTTCCATATCAAGTATTTTTTCAGTATCCTCATGGCTAAGTGCGATCATTTCAAACATTATTTTTCCTCCTGAATTGTAGTTAGAATATCATTATCAATATTGCCGCCTGAAATGACAGCAACACATGTTTTACCTTCAAATCGTGCTGGGTTGGCTTTTATTGCAGCGGCATATAGTGAACTAGAGGGTTCAGCAATTATATGCTCTTTAAGTATGACATTTCTTGTTGCTTCTAATATATCGGACTCTTGGACCTCTATGATTTCATCAATGGCTGTGTTTCTCATTTCAAAGGCTCTTTTGCCTATACCTCCAACAAGTGCGTCACAAATATTGGGCTCTGTTGGGTATTCTTCATAAAATACATCGTCTTCGATAGCTTTAATCATGGCTGGACATGCGCTTGTTTGTAGACCAACAATCTTAACATTCGGATTGATTGACTTTATTGCGACACCAATACCTGTGATCAGACCGCCACCCCCAATGGGAACAAGAACTTCGTCAACATCTTTCAACGCATCTATGATTTCAAGACCGGCCGTTCCTTGTCCAGCATAGGTATCAATATCATCATAATATGCATCGATGTAAGTTAAATCGTGATCTTTTCTATATTGTTCTCCAAGTGCATGGGCTTCATCGTAGGTTTTGCCAAGGATAAGAACTTTACTTCCGTACTGAAGTATATTGTCAATCTTACTTTGAGGTGTACATGAGGGAACAATTATTGTTGCCTTGTCTATACCAAGTAGGTTAGCAGCATAGCTTACGGCTGCGCCATGGTTTCCAGAAGAAACCGTCATGATTCCTTTTTGCTTGTCTTTCTCAGAAAGGGTTGTCATTTTACTGAGTGCACCACGGATCTTAAAGCTGTTGGTAAGTTGCTGACACTCCAATTTTAAGTAAAGATCAAGTTCTGGAAACAAGTCAGATTTTTTTAGTTTGGTCTTTCCAATGAATGGTTTAATGCGTTCATGTGCGCTTTGAATTAATTCTAGTGTTAACATAAAACACCCCCGTGTCAATTTATAACCAGATAGAATGCGTTAAATCTAATCCGAAACGTTGTTTCAAGAACAGAATACCATATCTGAAACGCCGTTTCAAGAAAATGCGATTGATTTGTAAAAAAGTGAATTACGGATACAAAAAACTCCAAATTCTAGATTGAACTCTAGAGATTTGGAGTGTAAGTTAGTGTAACTTAAGGATTAAGTCAGACCCTTTGATATAAGATGTGCTGTTTCTTTTAATTTCTGAATAATAGTGTCCATGCCTTTGAACTGTAGCCTTGTGGTTGGACCAGAAACACTGATCATGGCTATCATCTTCTTGTTAGAATCCCTGAGAGGTGTTGCAATACAGGACAAGCCATATTCGTATTCTTCTCTGTCATAAGCAAGTTCATTGTTAAGGATTTCAGGAATTTCTTTTTTGAAATCAGATTTTGTAGTAATGGTATTAACAGTTCGAGATTTTAGTAGAGTTTCAAAGTATTTAGTTAGTTCAATTTCGCCTAACTCAGACAAGTATAGTTTTCCCATAGAGGAGCAGTGAGGGTCCGCTACAGGAATGAGTCTAGAAACCAGAACTGATTTTTCACCATCTTCACTGTGGAGCGTTATAATACTGCCTTCGTGTTCAATGCCCAGATTAATAGTTTCGCCAATATCCTTTGCAAGAGCTTTCATGTGCTCAGAGCATTGATCTACAATATTAAAGTCATATCGTACTTTTTCGCCGTATTTTATCATTTTATTACCCAGACGATATAAATCTGAACCTGCTGCTTTTTCAACCAATCCATTTACCTGAAGTGTATATAAAATTCTAAACACATTTGCCTTGGGTAGATCAAGCTCTTTGGAAAGGCTAGAAATACTTGCCGCTTCAGTCATTTCGTATAAATAGTCTAGTATGATACAGGCTCGATCAACCATTCTGAGTATGTTTGAGTCATTTTGTGTATTCATGTTTGTCCTCAATTCTTGTTGCATTTATATTTTATTATAAAAATAGTATAGCATAGTCAAAACCCATTTCTTAAGTGTTATCACAGATGTAAAGTCAATCAGATTCAAAAATAATTAGAATTCTTAAAAAAAGTAGGATAATTGCCATAAAATTGGGAATAAATAATACTATGCTACAACTCAGGGGGAGAAAATATGGAAAGATACATAAAAAGTTTGGTGCATCACTACTTTAATCATGGGTCATTTGAGGAAAGTGTGGTGGGCCAAAATATGCTCAGAATTTTTATTATTGGAGGCCTGTATTCTGCCATTGAATGTATAGGGCTGACTTTGTCGTTTCTAGGTTTTTTTCAATCAAACATTCGAATGTATGTGTTTGCAATTGTCTTGTTCCATTTGTTTTATTTACCATTTTTAGCACTGACTTATAGGAAACGTGTTTTTAAAAAAATACAGACCTATGAGTTTCTAACAAATATATACTATTCTGTTATGGTTCTATGGGGGAGCCTTTTCACAATACTGGTATATATACAAAAAGAAGATATTATGATTTACAGCATAGTATTGTTCTTTATATCAGCGGTTTTTTTGATTGAACCTAATAGGAGCAGTATTATTTATCTATCGAGTTATATGCTCTTTACAGCACTGGTCTATAAAAATATTTCTGTGATTCCAGTAGCAAACGGCATTGCTTTTAAAGCTCTTATTGTTTGTATAACTGCACTTGTTATTTCTCATGGGAATTATCTAATAAGAAAAAGGTTGTTTGACTCTCAGAAGACACTTGAAGAGAAAAATGAGGAATTAAAAGAACAATCCTTACGTGATTCACTAACCAAGTTATATAACAATCGTTACATCTTTGAGTTTTTAGAAAATGAAACCCAAGTGGTATCTAAAACTGGTGGAAATTTGTCTTTACTCATGTTGGATTTAGACAACTTTAAACATATTAATGATACCTATGGACATTTGTTTGGAGATAAGGTTATTAAGGATGTATCTCAAGCAATATTAGACTCAACACGGGCAAATGATATTGTTGGACGATATGGCGGTGAAGAATTTATTGCTGTTTTAACGGACACAGATAAGGTGGTTGCCGTTGAAATTGCAGAAAGAATACGTAAAAAAATAGCTTCGCTAGAGTTTGAAACAGTGGACGATGATCTCTCAATAACCGTGAGTATCGGCGTTTCAGAAATGTCTGAGCAAACTGCTTTCAACTTAGTACATGCAGCTGACGGAAATCTATATAAAGCCAAAAGAAACGGAAAAAACAGGGTTGTCGCTTAAGTGAAGTGTTAGGAGGGCTTATGTCACATTTAGTCGCAAAAGATGCATACAAATCATTGAATGATCGCATAAATCGTTACCCAATGGGGGCGCCACCTTCTAAAACTTTATTTGAAATATTAGAAATGCTGTTCAGTGCCAGGGAGGCCCAACTCGTAGCACAACTGCCAATAAAACCGTTTACAGTAAAACAGGCGGCTAAAATTTGGCGACTGAGTGAGCTTGAATCAGCTAAGATTCTCAACGAGCTTGCCAGTCGTGCAATCCTACTGGATATGGAACAAAAAGGCATCTTAAAATATGTACTACCTCCGCCTATGGCAGGTTTTTTTGAGTTTTCTATGATGCGCACCCGAGGTGACGTAGACCAGGTTCTTCTTGGAGAGTTGTTTTATCAGTACTTAAATATTGAAGAGGATTTTGTCAAAGAGCTTTTCTTAAGTACAGATACAAGATTCATTAAAACATTTGTAAATGAGTCTGTTCTGGCTGGAGATAATCTTGTACAAATATTAGACTACGACAGGTCAAGTCACATTATTGATACGGCTGAACATATAGGAATAAGTATGTGCTACTGTAGACATAAAAAGTATCATTTAGACCTTGCCTGTGACGCTTCAATGGATATTTGTATGACCTTTGGAACCACTGCTGCCTCCCTAATTAAACACGGTTATGCGAGAAAGGTCGATGCAGTCGAATGTACAGATTTACTCCAACAAGCATATGAAGAAAACTTGGTACAGTGTGGAGAAAATGTTCAAAGTGGTGTCAATTTTATTTGCAATTGTTGTGGCTGTTGTTGTGAAGCCCTTGTGGCTGCGAAGAAGTTTGGGATGCTGCATCCTGTAGAGACAACACAGTTTTTACCTGAAGTTAAAAATTCATGTACTGGATGCGGTCTCTGTGAAAAAGCCTGTCCAATTGATGCTATTGATATGAATGATAAGCTTGCGCGTGTTGATGAAGCTGTCTGTTTAGGTTGTGGGGTCTGTGTGAGAAACTGCCCAGGCAACCACTTGAAATTGAAATCTAGAGAGCAAAAAATAATTACACCTGTAAATTCAACACATAGAGTTGTTATGATGGCGGTTGAAAAGGGTCAACTTCAAGATCTGATTTTTGACAATAAAGCTTTACAAAGTCATAGAGCCATGGCAGCAGTCTTATCAGCTATACTTAAACTTCCACCCGTTAAGCGGAAAATGGCGAGTGAACAAGTTAAATCTGTATATCTTGAAAGGTTGATTAGAATTATGGGGTAAGTAGCCATCATTTAGGTTGAAATCAAACAGGTTTATTTATTATAATATAGAGGTAGCATTATTTCAGTTAAAATAATTCGGTCGAAGGTGTTCCATAGACTCGCCGTTAATTTATATAAATGTAAGGGGACAATCCATGATAAAAAATGCTCTACATGCCTTTGATGTGCATAATTATGATAAATCAACTGTAATTGGTGAGTTTTCAGGTCGTGACAGTGTTGCAGCAATACTGAAAGCTTACGAAAGCGATGACGTTAATTTTATATTGCCCATCGCAACTTTTGCTGGAACAGAATATGGGAACTATGATGTCATTTATGAAAACTATCTGCATCTAAAAGAGCGCGTGAATGTTTTGTTTGGTGATAGTAAAGTGTTATATCCACTCATAGAATATAATCGAGAGGACATTTGGGCGATTATGAATGGAAGAACGGCTGGAGCTTTAACAAGTAAAAATCAATTTTATTCTCCATGTATTGGTTGCCATCTATACTTTCATTTAACAAAACTCCCATTTGCAAAAGAGCTCTCAGGTATTATAATTTCTGGTGAACGTGAGTCCCATGATGGAAGAATTAAAGTGAATCAACTTGGGCAAACACTGGATGTATACACTTCTGTTCTAAAATCACTGGGTTTTGAGCTGAGAATGCCACTCAGACATATGGATGACGGTGATGCGGTTGAGTCGCTTATTGGCTGGGCCTGGAAAGAAGGATTATCACATCCGGAATGTGTTCTAAGTGGTAATTATAGAGACCGTGATGGGCGAGCGGTTTATGATGAAACAGGACTTATAAGTCTCCTGAATGATTATGTAAAACCTGCAGGTCTCATTGTGGGAAAGTTTCTATTAAATGATGATAAGGACATGGAAACACTTAAAAATGAGGTGCTGAGTTTAATATGAAAACAATAACATTATTACTGGATGGCGCTGGTGACAGATCCTATGAAGTGTTGGGCGAAAAGACACCATTACAATATGCTAAGACACCAAACTTAGATAAACTTGCAGAAAAATCACAATGCGGTCTATTAACACCCCTTAATGAAGGGGTGTCTTTGGGTACAGATTTAGCTCATTTTCTTTTGTTTGGTTATGAATTAGACGCCTATCCCAACAGGTCAATCATTGATGCTGTAGGAGAGTCCGTTCAACTAGAGGGTAGAGAACTTGTTCTTAGATGTTCATGGGCCCAAGTAAAGAAAGATGACTCAGGATATCTGTTGGAGTCAAGATTCACTGCTGGTTTATCTGATGACGAGATAAAAGAACTACTTCCAAACTTAAATATGGAGATAAATGGATATACTTTCGAATGTGTTCATTCCTATGACAGCCATGGTTTTATTATTGTAAGGACTGTTTCTGGAAATCCAATTGCACCTCAAGTAGGAAAACATATTTCTGACGCTGATCCATTTTATGTGCCTCAGTACGTAATGAAGGTTGAACCCTTTGAAATGGATCATGGCACCAGTAATGACTCAGATCTTGTTTCAGAAGTTGAGGACATCACAGGGGCCATTAATAGTTATATAAAAGAGACATATAAAGTACTTAGTCAAACGGACCTTAATAAAAGGCGTGAAAATGCTGGCCAAGAACTGGCTAATATTATACTGACAAAATGGGCAGGTGTGTACTCTAAACCAGAGCCTTTTAATGAACGAAGTGGTATGACTGGACATCTAATAGGTAAATCAAACTTATTAAGCGGGTTAAGTGCCTATATAGAAATGGCATATGAAAGATATGATGCTTTTGAAGATGCAGTTCAAAAGGCCCTAAACTCGTCGGCTCAGTATGTCCATTTACATACCAAAGCACCTGACGAAGCTTCACACAAAAAAGATCCATTTAAAAAAGTCAAAAGTTTAGAATATATTGATGGATGCATTGGTCCACTGTTAGACCATAAAGGATTACTCATAGTAACTGCTGACCACAGCACGCCATGTGCAGGTCAAATGATCCATTCAGGTGAAAGTGTCCCTTTTATGGCAAGAGGCACCTTCGTCAGAACAGACACTGTGGAGGCCTTTGATGAAATTGAATGTTCAAAAGGTAGTCTTCACCTAATGGGGTCTGATTTTATGAAGTATATTCAAAATGCAACCGATCAAGGCAATTTGTACCATTTAAGGACAGGAAAAAAGAGAAGAAATTATAGACCTATGAAGGTGAATAAACTGTAGTGTATAAAATATTTGAATAGTTGACCATAAAGCATTTATAACTTCAATAATAAAGTTAACCAATATGGTGTAAAATAGCCTTAGTAGATAAAAATCTTGTTGAATTCTTATTAAATAAGAGGTAATTATGATAATAGATATGCACATACATCAGAGATTAAATTCATCAGACAGCCAACTTGAACTATTTGAGGCAATTCGTGTTGCAAAAGCGCGCGGACTTGATGGCATTTGTATAACAGACCATGATGATCTTGGCTTACGCTCTATGGCTGAAACCATTTCAAAGGAAACCGACTTTATGATTATTGTTGGTGTTGAAATTTATACCTTAGACGGAGACCTGCTTTGTTTTGGAATAGATGAAATGCCTAATGAAAGAATGTCAGCTCAAGAGACCATCAATTTCGTGAATGCCCGTGGTGGAATAACGGTTGCAGCACACCCCTATAGACACAATAATAGAGGGCTGGGTGATGTTATAAAAACAGTTCACGGCCTTGGAGCCATAGAAGTATTTAATGGACGTACAGATGATTTTAGCAATATGAAGGCTTTAAAATTAGCTGAGCAGTTAAATCTACCAATGACAGGTGGAAGTGATTCTCACACTGATTTCGAAATTGGTAACTTCGCTACTTATTTTAACACGCCAGTTAAAAACGAACTTGAGTTTATATCTGCCCTAAGAATGGGAAATATTGAACCTGTATCCGTTACGGGTCGTGAAATGAAACGCAAAGAAATTGCTTAGAAATGTGAAAAATTGCATAAATGATTTAATGATAAACGTGCGTTTCCTAAAAAGGGAACGCACTTTTTTTCTTTCAAAAATTTGAGGTCTACTTAAAATTTGCAGATAATAAAAGCTTATCATCTAAATGATAAATATACCTTTCAATGCAAGATTATAATGCTATAATCGTCTAAATATCAAAAACTATTAGAAGGAGGCGTAATTATGGCATTCGATTATATCAACCAAATACCAACGCCAGAGGAAATCAAATCAATGATTCCGCTCCCTGAGGAATTATTGAAACTGAAGGCTAAGCGCGATCAAGAGATCTCAAAAATTTTCACTGGTGAGAGCGATAAGTTTATTCTAATTATTGGACCCTGCTCAGCACATGATGAAACAGCTGTTGTTGATTATGTAAAACGATTGGCGGAGGTTCAAAAGGAAGTAGAAGATAAACTTGTTCTGATTCCACGTGTTTACACAAACAAACCAAGAACGACAGGTGAAGGATATAAAGGGATGTTACACCAACCATCACCTGTGGACGAACCCAATATTTTAAAGGGTATTAAAGCCATTCGTAATATGCATATTAAAATTATGGAAGAAACAGGTTTGACAGCTGCGGACGAAATGCTTTATCCAATGAATTATCCATACCTGGATGATGTACTAAGCTATATTGCTATTGGTGCACGTTCTGTTGAGAATCAACAACATAGACTGGCAGTAAGTGGTGCAGATGTGCCAGTGGGAATGAAAAATCCAACCGGTGGAGATATGGGCGTTATGCTAAATTCGATCAAAGCTGCTCAGATTTCTCATAGATTTATTTATAATGGATTTGAAGTTCAGACAAGCGGCAATAGCTACGCTCACGGTATCTTAAGAGGGGCTGTGAATCAGTACGGTAGAAATATCCCTAACTACCATTTTGAAGACCTGATGTTTTTACGTAAGAAATATTTAGAACGTGGTCTTGATAATCAGGCTATTATCATTGATTCAAGTCATGCAAACTCTATGAAAAAGTACGAACAACAGCCGAGAATATGTCATGAAGTTATGCGGTCTAGAAACCATGATGAAGGTATTAAGAAGATGGTTAAGGGTTTGATGATAGAAAGCTATATTGAAGCAGGTAAACAAGACGAATGTGGCGTAGTATTTGGCAAGTCCATAACAGATGCCTGTCTTGGGTGGGAAGAATCAAAAGAACTGATTCTTGAAATTGCTGCTCAAGTATAGTTGAGTAAGTATCGCTGAATTAAAAATGTAATTTGTGTACCAAACATAGAACCGCTATTCAATTAGGAATAGTGGTTCTTTTATTGTCCATTTACTAATTTCTGGCATGAAAAAAGAGTCCTTTTATTGATACGATGCGTCAATAGTAGACTCCCTAAGCGGATTTAATACAGATATGATCAGTTTTAGACAAGAGCTGAACTTTTTTTCTTATTTCAAGCCAGTTGAAGACTCTTTCAATGTTTAGTATGGGTGCAAACCTATTATAAGAACAATCTATTAAAAGTACTTTAATATCACTTAGTCCAAGTTCCAATGCATTGCTGTATTTGTCTTCAATAAACAAGTCGCAATCCAGTTCTTTTGCTTGTTGAACTTTATGGTGTGAACCTAATAAATAAAGTGGTGCAGTGGGCATGTCATGTTCTTTCAACCAGTTTAAGGTAACATCCTTCATACGTTCTTCTCTGGCAGTTACATAGTAAATGTTATGTTGTTTTGCAAGCGCGTTCAGTACATGGGAGGCGTGTGCTCTATGGTCTGAATCCCTATGGAGTGACTCACCATGAATATTATAGAATGTTAGATAGTCATCTCTGTCTATATCTAGAACTGAATGTATATCATATTCTACAACTTCAATGGGTTTCACATTTCTATTAAAGAAAGTATTGGCCTTCTCTAACCAGTAATAGGGTTCTGTGATTGTGCCATCGATGTCGACACAAATATTTAATCTTTTCATGTTTTTCTCCTTGTTCTAATGTTTTATTTCCGTCTAATAGTTTGATTGAATTTCCTGATTTTTTTATACATTCCTGAAAATCTTTTGCAAAATGTTGATCCTCAAGCATAGTGTAACAGGAGTAGGTAAATACCGCATTAGGATCATATTAAGTTCGGGTTAACAGATGAAAAAAACCGCTTTGAATTTAAAATCTAAATTCAAAGCGGTCCTAATAGCTAAATAATCTATGCCATCCAAGTGTAGTTAAGAACTATATATAGTGCGTAAATGCCACCGAGGAAGATACCTTCATTTTTTGTAATGGTCATGTCTTTGCCTTTTGTGAAGTGTCTGAAAGCAAGAACGATAATCAGCATTGTTGGTATTTGTAGTTTATAGAATCCTACTGGAACGTTTAGACCACCACTTGTAACAGCCGCAGATGCACCAACAACAAATAGTACATTAAGAATATCAGCACCTACAATATTACCAACTGCAAGTTCGCCATGCCCTTTTCGAACCGCTGTGATTGCAGTTACAAGTTCAGGTAGGCTTGTGCCAAAGGCTATGAGTGTTGCTGCTATAACACCTTGAGGAATACCAATTCGAACTGCAGTAATCTCAACAGAGGGTATTAGAATTTTAGAAGATCCAATAACGAGTGTGATTCCAACCAATAATTTAAAAAGCTGAACATAGATTGGACTCAGTTCTTCTTTTATTTCATCAGAAGCCACATCTGAATTTTCTTCACGTGCCCATTTAAGTGAGAAGTAAATGTAGGTTACAAGTAGTGCTAGAAAACCAAAACCCATTAGTTGGGAGATGTTACCTGATCCAGTACCCGTAAAGAATGGTAGACTTACAACAGCCAAGAGTATACAGGCTAGATATTGAAGTTTCCCCTGTCTTTTAATGATCATAGGATCAACAGGCAAATTGCCTATGAGAGCTGCAAGACCAATAATAAGTCCTGTATCTGCAATAATTGACCCAATGGCATTTCCAAGAGCTAAGTCTGGATTACCTCCAACAGCAGCCATAACTGACACTGCAGCTTCAGGGAGGGTTGTTCCAAGTGAAACGATGGTTGCACCAATAACCATTTTAGGAATGCCCCAGTGAACGGAAAGACTAACAGCCTCATCGACTAAAATGTCAGCGCCTTTTCCGACTGTGTAAAGTGCCCCCGCAATAACTAAGAGTAGTGCAATTGTTGGGAAAGTAATTAAATAATTGTGAATGATTGCTTCCATGAAATGTATCCTTTCCATTTTGAATGAAAGGTTGAGCTGTCTAAATTAAAAAAGACCCCCAACCAGCACGTAAAAGCTGATTGTAAAGTCTCACCAGACAAAATGCCAACATGACCGAGAAGCAAAACTGCCTCTGTAATGACGACCATGAATCTCGCAGATACGCGAGCAGGTTACTCCCCCTATAATCAGTTTTAATGATAATAGAGTGGGCTAAAAATGTCAATGCAGATCAAAAAAATTGCAAGAATGTCATATTCGATTGAAGATTAAAATGGTAGGATATATATATACTATCAATATAAAGCCGTATCAAAGAAAATTTACATGCTTTATAGGCGAAAGGAGCCAGAGCCATGGGCGCAATCAGTGTAAATTCTCTAATGGTTAACTAATTAGAGGCACTTACAAGAGAGTAAGGTCCTCATAATGAAAATCTATTGGAGGACAATATAAATATGAAAAATAATAATAGAACATTATATACCCTGCTAGGAACACAAGCCTTATCCCTTGTTGGAACAAGAATGACTACAATTGCACTTGGTATATGGTTATTTCAAAAAACTGGCAGAGCAACAGACCTTCTATTGATTCCATTCTTTAATGAACTGCCATCCCTACTTTTCGGTCACCTTATTGGAACTGTGGTGGACAAGGTGGATAGAAAATTAAGTATGATCATAGCAGACCTAGGACAGGCAGTAGGCACCTTTTTACTATTTATGAGTATTGGCTTTGATGCCTTTGAGTTGTGGCACTTGTACATGATTGTTTTTGTACAGGGGCTGTTTGGTGCTTTACAAGAACCAGCTGCAGATGCAAGCATAACCTTATTGACCAATCCTCAGAATAGGATACGCGTGAATAGTATAAAAGAACTGACCTTCCCAGCCGCAGGCATGTTAGCGCCTGTATTGGCAGGTGCCTTCTATTTAATGTTTGGAATTTTAGGTGTGATTGTTGCTGATTTAATCTCATTTTTATTGGCTACACTTGCCATTTCTTTCTTAATAATTCCAAAACCTGAGTTTACTGATGTTGGCATAGAATTTAAGGAATCTCTTAGTGGATCTATAGTCAAAGAATCGAGAGCTGGGTTTAGATTTATATATTTGAGAAAAAGTCTTTTAATGTTGGTTTTGTACTTTGCATTCATTAACTTTGTAATAAATGGTCCACTGGAACTGGTTATACCTTATATTCTTGAGCTCTCTGGAAGTGAGATTCTTCTAACAAGTTTGATGGCACTCATGAGTGTCTCTACAGGAATGGGCGCACTTCTAATGTCAAGAATAAGACTGCCAAAAGAAAGGGTAATGCTAATATTTGGCGGTATGCTTTTTACGGGCTTTGGCATGATTGCATTTGGACTTGCTAAATCAACAATCGAGATGGTAATCGCGCTGACTGTTTTGATGTTGCCTTTACCGGTGTTGAATATTGTTTTCAAAACTATACTGCAAGAAAAAACACCAGCGGATATTCAAGGAAGAGTATTTTCTGTTGTTTACCAGTTTGCATATGGACTGGCCCCTTTGTCATTTCTATTTGTCGGACCGCTAGTTGATAATTATCTTGAACCATTTATGATGAATGGAAATCATGGCCTACTCTCGCAGGTGTGGGGAGCATCACCTGGAAGTGGGATGGGTTTAGTCCTCTCCGCGTCAGGTGGAATAATTGTCATTGCAACGCTTTTGGCAATGGGAATCCAGCCATTAAGACAAATTGAATCACGTCTAAAAGACTATAACTAAGTAAAAACTTAAACCAAACCAGATGTGAAATTACTTAAGTATGGTAATTGACATCTGGTTTTCTATTTATAGAATGTAACATATCCTTTACGTAAATCATTTCCTTTTTGTGCTAGAATGAGAACAGTTGGTTTTATCGTAGAAATATAGGGACAAAATATTATATACTGTAATAAGAGTAGACGCTTATTGCAAGTCACTCAGATAAGAAACTGATTGTTGAAAGGGTAACTATAATGGCTTATAAATTAAGACGTGGTCAAGTGGTTCGATCACACACAGGTAAATCATATGTCATCAAAGAATTTTTAGGTTCTGGTGGCCAGGGCGAAGTGTTCAAAGCACATACAACTGGCACTGACTATGCAGTTAAATGGTATTACCCACATTCTGCTACGGAGAGTCAACTTGAACTTATAAAAAAACTTATTGCTATTGGACCACCTAATGATAAATTTTTGTGGCCAATGGAATTATTATCAGACGACAGAATTACAGGTTTTGGTTATTCAATGCGTTTAAGAGACAAAAACTATAAAGGCATTGTTGATTTAATGAAAAGAAAAATTGAGCCAAGCTTTTATACATTAACAGTATCAGCAATTCAAATGGTAGATAGTTTTGAAAAATTACATAGAAAAGGTCTGTGTTACCGTGACATTTCATTCGGAAATGTTTTCATTAATGATAAATTAGGGGACATATTGATTTGTGATAATGACAATGTGACCAGCGAACGTCATGCTGATAAAAGCATTTTGGGGACGCCTAGGTTTATGGCTCCAGAAATAGTCAGAGGTGATGGACTCCCCAATGTACACTCTGATTTATTCTCATTGAGCGTGCTGCTATTTTATATGTTCATGGTGCATCATCCTTTAGAAGGTAAACAGGAAGCAAGCATCAAGTGTTTTGATTTACCTGCAATGAAAAAACTGTATGGAACACATCCTATATTTATATTTGATCCAATCAATTCGAGCAATAGACCTGTTGCGGGTGTTCATGACAACGCCATTGTTTTCTGGGACCTGTACCCACAATCTTTTAAAGATGCATTCGTGATATCATTTACCAAGGGATTGTCAAAGTTTAAAGGGGCACGTCTAACAGAAACAGAGTGGAAAGAACACTTGATCGCTCTTAAAAACTCAATAGTTAAGTGTACATGTACTGCTGAAAACTTCTATGATATAAAGGATATGAGATCGGGTAAACAAAGAACGTGTTGGGCTTGTAAGAAAGAGCTGAATATCCCAGCTAGAATTAAAATTGGCCACGATATTGTAATTCTAAATGATCACACAAAAATCTTTGGGCACCATGTAGACAAAGTAAGAAACATAAACTTTAAAAACGTCATTGGACAGGTTGTGAGAAATCCTAAACAAAGAGAACTTGTTGGCTTAAGGAATTATTCAGATGCAACTTGGAAGGTAAAACTAAAAGATGGTAGAGAAGTCAGTGTTGTTCGAGGAGCTACAGTTGGTCTAGAACGTGCTGAAGAAATACATTTTGGAAAGAACATAATTGGATTTGTCAGAAATTAGGGAGGTAAGTCATGGATATTGTTAGACCTGGTGGGGAGCTTGCAACAAGACCTCTACATTTTATTTGGATCGCAGATTGTTCTACTTCTATGAAAAATAACGGAAAAATGGATGCTCTGAATCAATCGATTCGTAGTGCAATTCCACATATGATACGAGTTGCTGAAGAGAATCCCAATGCTGACGTTCTTGTTAGAGCAATTTCTTTTGCTTCAGGTGCCAAATGGCACATCGAAGAACCCGTACACATAGATGATTTCAGATGGCAGGACCTACAACCCCATGGTGTGACAGATATGGGCAAGGCCTTTAACCTATTGTCAGACGCACTTAAAATGCCACCAATGACAGACAGAGCTTTGCCACCTGTTCTTGTACTTGTGACGGATGGTCAGCCGACTGACGACTATAAAGCTGCTCTTAAAGAGCTCCTAAAACTACCATGGGGACGTAAAGCGGTTCGTCTTGGTATTGGTATTGGTCGTTCGGCTAATGAACGTGTGCTCAAGGAGTTTATTGACAATGACGATTTAAAAGTGCTTCAGGCAGACAATGCTGAGGAACTTGTTGAATACATTAAATGGGTTTCAACAGTTGTGCTTAAAGCCGCTTCATCTCCTGCATCTCAAACAGAAGAAGCAGTAAGTCCTGCTAGCAATGTTATTATTCCTGAAATTCCTCAAGATTTCTGGGACGATTTAGATGTTAGCGTAGAGGATGTATGGTAATATGATGAACTTTGATGTGGCATACTCAAGTGTCAGAGGGAACTTGCATATTATCAGAGATCTTCCAAATCAAGATGCAATCGATGTACGTGAGGTTGGAGAAAACTTAGTTTTGTCTATTGCTGATGGACATGGTAGCAATACCTGCTTTAGAAGTGACCTAGGTGCAAAAATGGCTGTGGAAATAGCCAATAAAATTGTAGTGAATCAACTGGACAAGGTCTTAAGCGATGCTTCGAAGTCTAAAATGCTGGCCACTGAGCTTTGCAAGGAAATCTCAAATTTCTGGTCTAAAAGTGCTCTTAAACACTTAAGCAAAAACGCATTTAAAGATGAAGAAGTTGATGGTCTAGATGAAGGCAAAAGAAAAACACTGGGAAAAAATGCTTTGATTGCATACGGCACCACACTTATGACTGTGATCCTTTCTAAAGGACAAATAATTGTCATGAATATTGGTGATGCAGAGCTGCTTCTTAAATTTAAAGAAAAAAAAGAAATACAAGTTTTGAACCAGAACAAACGTATTGGAAATGAAACAGAGAGTTTGGCACTGCCATTTGCACACAAGTACTATACTGTAGATGTTTACAATATAGAAGAAGTTGAAGCCATACTTGCCGCAACGGATGGATATCCAAATTCATTTAAACAAGAATCTGGATTCATTAAGGTGATAGATGACCTGTTGACTATTACGAAATCCCATGGTATATCTGCCATTCAAGACAACCTTGCAGAATGGTTATCGGATACATCTCAAAAGGGTAGTGGTGATGATATTACAGCTTGTTTTATTGCCAACCTAGCCTAATAGACTCATTAAAAAGAATAATTTAATAAATTTAATTTAATAATTTTAGTTTTATTTAATTTAACTACAAAACCCCTGAGTCCAGCTAACAGACTCAGGGGTTTTCAGTATAAGTAATATTTGCATTTAGAATTAATAGACTACTTTCTAGTCATTATGCTCTAATATATTCAAAGGTTCTTCTCAGGTCTAGGTGTTCAGCTGCTTTTACATCAAAGTTGTGGGCCTTGAAAATGGTCTCCATTATACGACCGGTGAATATGGTAATTAGAATGGTTCCAATGCCAAAATCTCCACCAAGCATAACACCAAAGATAAAAACAGAGCTTTCTATTGTTGTTTTAATGGTTGAGAAGCCTTTATCGGTTTTCTTCACAAGTGCCAGAACAATAGATTCTCTTGGTCCGATACCCAGTCCACATCTATAGTAGATCAGTAAGCCATAACAGAACATGATAAGACCAACAAAACACATCAACAACTGCATGGAAAGTTCGTTAGGGGTTGAGACAACATGCAGCTGTTCGATGATGTGTACCATAAATCCAATGAGTGTTAAATCTAGAATGGTACCGAGACCTGGATAGATTTTAAAGACACCCATTAAAAGTAGAATTGCCAGACCAACCAATTGATTGGCTTGACCAAAGGATATATTAAAAGTCTTGCTAACACCAAGTGCAAAGGTAGACCAAGCGTTCATACCGATACCCGCGTTTAACATAAGTATAATTCCAAATGAAATGATGATAAATGATCCAAGTAAAATTGTGATGCGTAATATTAAGTCTGCAGTGTTCTTCTTATTGATAGTTTTCATGACTGCACCGCCTTTCACTGATAGTTTACTGCGAAATCAATCATGAGTAAAATGAATTATATAGATCGTTGTCATTATAAAAATTCATGTATATAATAAGAATGATTAGGTAAGGAAAACGTGAATGGGAGTGTACAATGTCGATTTTAAAATATGAAATATACAACAGCATTCTTGAAACAAAGAACTTTACACGAACGGCAGGACAACTAAATCTAAGCCAGTCTGCTGTGAGCCATGCAATGAAATCATTTGAAGATGAACTTGGATTTGCCTTGTTTATCAGGAGTAAAAAAGGTGTTGAAATCACACGGGCAGGACAAGACCTTAAACCCTTTGTAGAAGGACTCTTGACCTCAGAGAGACGGTTGCAAAACAAAGTGAATGCTATGAATGGTAACGACTCAGGCCATATTCGAATTGGTAGTTTAGGCAGTACATCAACCAATATTCTCCCTGAATTGATTGTCAGATTTAAAAAGATCTATCCTGGTGTGCGTTTAACCTTTAAAGAAGGTGGACTCGATGAAATGCGTGACTGGCTAGAGAACGATGAAGCAGATTTAATCTTTTTAGTGGAAGAGTTAATTAGTTCAAGCATGTATGCAGAAAAATGTTTTGAAGACGAGATCATGGCACTTGTGCCAAGGAATTATGATCTTGGACATTTGGACTCCATTCCATTCAAAGTTATTGAGGAATACCCGTTTATCTTGTCTTACGCTCATCCACACAAGTATATGCAAATTCTATTTAAAAGAAACAAAGTAAAACCCAATATCAGGTATAGTTTTAGTCTAAACAACACTGTAATGGCTATGGTGGAAAAAGGCATTGGCATATCTATGTTGCCTGATTCTGTAATGAACAATTACAGGTACGATTTTGACATACTGTCTTTTGATCGTCCTATTATAAGGAAAATTTCATTGGTCACTAAAAAAGGGAATGAAAATAATCCACTGATCAAAGCCTTTTTTGAAGTGAATAAGACCATCACTGATGAAAGAATATCAATTCAGAATGGTAAAGGGTAAAATATTGATCATGGATGATAATAAAATACTAACTTTGATCAAATAAATGATTCTTGGTAACGTTTTCCTTATGATCTGATAGAATATTGACTGAGAGGGTGATAAACATGGGACATATTCAACTAGGAGATTTGGTCGACTCAGGCGTATTTCAAGAAATACTTGAAAACTTTAGTAAAGTTACAAGTATGGCTGCAGTTGCGGTAAATTACAGAGGTGAGCCTCTAACCAAATATGCTAATTTTACAGACTTCTGTAGCGAACTAAGGAAAGATAACCGTTGTAGGTCTTGTTGTTATAAGTCTGACGCACATGGGGGTGTTGAAGCTGCAAGAAGTGGAAAACCCTATATTTACAAGTGTCATACAGGATTAACGGACATTGCGGTTCCAATAATTGAAAACGGACAATATCTGGGAGCAATCTTGGCAGGCCAGGTCAAAGTATCAGATTTTGACTACCCTGAAATTCAGCGCAGTAATGATCCCTTCCTTAAAGAAAAGCTTGATGACCCTAAACTGGTGTCCTTATTTGAAGAAATACCCATCATCACAAAAGAACAGCTTGAAAATGCCAGTGATCTTTTATATTTAATGGCAAACTACATTGTTGAAAAAGCCATGCGATCTCATGTTCAAGAAGAGCTTAATGAAAAAAACGAACGTATAATCGTGTATATGAAACAAAGAATGGAGCTTGAAAAAAATCTAAGAGAGTCAGAACTTAAACTGTTACAATCTCAAGTTAATCCTCATTTTCTTTTTAATGTTCTGAATACAATACATAGTTTGGCTATGATTGAATCCTCTCCTAAAACAAGCGAAATGGTTTGTAATCTTTCAGAAATGTTAAGATATACAATCCAAAATAAAATGCAAAATTTAGTTACTTTGGAAGAAGAACTGGAATATACAAAAAAATATATATCTATTCAAGAAGCGCGCATTGGTGATATGATCCGTTTCCAAATTGATATTCCTGAGGATCACAAACATATTAAAATGCCTTTTATGACCCTACAACCCTTTGTTTCAAATGCCATCAACCATGGAATATACGGCTTCAGAGATAATGGTCACATTAAGATTTCATCGGAGTTTTACAAGGAACATCTCATTGTCCATGTTGAAGACGATGGCGTTGGTATAGGGAAGAATACCCTTGAAAACATATTAGAAGGCAAAATGAAGGAAAAGGATTCTAAGTCAACAGGCATCGGAATTCGGAATACTAACCGAAGACTCGAGCACTTGTTTGGAAGTGAGTTTAAACTCAACATAAAGAGCAGTCAAGGTGTTGGTACACGTGTTTCTATCAAATTACCTAAGTAGGAGGACATATGTATAATTTGTTGATAGTAGATGATGAAAGACTTGAACGTATAGCTCTGAAAATGTATTTTGATAACAATGTAGATGCATGTAAAACATGCCATGAGGCAAGTTGTGGTGCTGACGCCCTTAAAATGATAGATGATGGTGATTACGATATTGTTCTCATGGATATACGCATGCCTGGTGAAGATGGCCTTTCAATTACAAAACAAATAAAAGAGAAGTATGACAATATATCAGTCATTATGTTAACGGCATATGCTGAATTTGATTATGCACAACGTGCAGTCAAAATCCATGCAGACGATTATTTACTGAAACCTTCTCGACCTGAACACATTTCTCAGTCCATATCAAAGGCGCTTCTTAAGAAACGTCAACTCCAAAATGTTGAACATTCCAATGCTGTAGAAGTGTTTGTAAAATATCTAATGTCAGGCAGATACCGAGAGTCTATAGAAGCATTTGATAACTATATTGCATCTAGGCCCCTTCAAATGGAAAAACAAGCAGAAGACATGAAACTGATCCTAGAAGGCATACTAAGATTGGTCGAGCAATATGAACTGGAAATGATAGATGAGAATATTTCAGACTTGAAGAAAATAAAAAATATATTCCATGATGCCCCAGTAATACGTGAAGCAATACAAAATATTATGAATGATATTTTTCATGAAATCATTGAAAAAAAGCTTTGTAGACACCCACGTGAAATTGACTATGCACTGGACTACATTGAATACAACTTAAAGTGTAGGCTATCATTGGATCAGATTGCTGGTTATATGAATATATCCCCTCAATATTTCAGTAGGTATTTTAAAAAGGAGATTGGTACAAACTTTGTTCAGTATCTATCAACACGGAGAATTGAGTATGCAAAGAAGGAGATACTGTACTCGCGCAAAACAATTGGAGAAATATCCTTTGAATTGTGTTTTAATGAAGCCAATTACTTTTCAAAAGTTTTTAGAAAACACACTGGTATGACACCAAGTGAGTATAAAGAAGAAGTTAGGAAAAACAATATCAGAAAACTAGACATGACAAAAACGAATAACACATCACTGAACAATCCCTGGATGATTTGAAGGCAAATACTTGGCAATTTTAGATTAAAAAGTATCATTGATAACCACTTAAGACAAATGAATATCATCATATGCATGAAGACTATTACAGCCCTTGGGCTGTTTTTTTTTATACTTTAATTGGCAAGAGAACACTATACATCGAACGAATAAGGAGGGACAAGATGACTGCTGAAGCACTGGGAATGATTGAAACTAAAGGGCTCGTAGGCGCAGTAGAAGCTGCTGATGCAATGGTAAAGTCAGCGAATGTTAAACTCATTGGTTACGAAAAAATTGGTTCAGGACTTGTAACTGTCATGGTTAGAGGAGATGTAGGCGCTGTTAAAGCTGCAACAGATGCTGGGGCATCTGCAGCTGAACGTGTTGGCGAACTTGTATCAGTTCATGTAATTCCAAGACCACATACAGATGTTGAAAAAGTACTTATTAGTATGAACGTTGCGACTGAAGAGTAGGAGGAGAATAATGCAAGAACAATTGATGGAAAAAGTAATGGAAGAAGTAATGAGAAAACTGGAATCGCCAGATACGGTTGCCTCTGAAACTCCAGCCGAAAAGGTTGATACGGCATGTAGACTAACAGAATTTGTAGGCACAGCCATTGGCGACACATTAGGCCTCGTCATAGCCAATGTAGACCACTCGCTTCATGAATTCATGAAACTAGATAAGAAATATAGATCAATTGGAATTATCGGTGCAAGAACAGGCGCTGGACCACATATTATGGCAGCTGATGAAGCTGTAAAAGCGACAAATACAGAGATTATTTCGATTGAGTTACCAAGAGATACGCAAGGTGGCGCTGGCCATGGCTGTCTAATCCTATTTGGAGCTGAAGATGTTTCCGATGCAAGAAGAGCTGTAGAGGTTTGTCTAAAAGAACTTGACCGTACTTTTGGTGATGTATACGCAAATGCTGCAGGTCATATTGAGCTTCAGTACACTGCACGTGCATCTTATGCATGTAACAAGGCTTGGAATGCACCCGTTGGAAAAGCATTTGGCTTAATTGTTGGTGCACCTGCTGCAATTGGTGTCATGATTTGTGACACAGCTGTTAAAGCAGCAAATGTAGACATTATCGGATACGCTTCACCTTCAACAACATCATACTCTAATGAGTCCATTCTATTTATTAGTGGTGATTCAGGTGCAGTACGACAAGCTGTATTGGCGGCAAAGGAAGTTGGCGTAACACTTCTAGAAGCGCTTGGTGGCGAAAAAGCACCATCAGTAACAACACCTTACATTTAAATAGAGGAGGATTCTAATGAAGTCAAAACGATTTGAGGCGCTTGCAGAGCGCGATGTAAATAAAGATGGTTTCCTAAAAGAATGGCCTGAGGTTGGTCTAATCGCAATGAACTCACCTTACGACCCAAAACCATCTATAAAAATTGAAAATGGTCTGGTTGTAGAACTGGATGGAAGAAAAAGAGACGAATTTGATTTTATTGATCAATTTATTGCAGATTACTCAATTGATTTAAGCCGTGCTGAAGAAGTCATGGCAATGGACTCTGTGAAATTGGCTCATATGCTTGTTGATATCAATGTGCCACGTGAAAAGCTCATTCCACTTACGACTGCAATGACACCTGCAAAAATAGTAGAAGTTGTAGGACACATGAATGTTCTTGAGCTCATGATGTCACTGACAAAGATGAGAAGCCGTAAAACCCCTTCAAATCAATGTCACGTTACAAACTTAAAAGACAATCCGATTCAAATTGCTGCAGACGCTGCAGAAGCTTCAATTAGAGGCTTTGATGAACAGGAAACGACTGTTGGTATAGTTCGTTATGCACCTTTTAACGCTTTATCATTACTGGTTGGTTCTCAAGTGGGACGCCCAGGCATTTTAACTCAATGTGCTGTGGAAGAAGCCACAGAACTGATTTTAGGTATGCGTGGTTTAACAGCTTATGCTGAAACTGTATCGGTATATGGTACTGAACGCGTATTTATTGATGGTGATGATACACCTTGGTCCAAGTCATTCTTAGCCTCTGCCTATGCATCGCGTGGTCTAAAAATGAGATACACATCAGGAACAGGCTCAGAAGTTCTTATGGGCTTCGCAGAAAAAAGATCCATGTTATACCTTGAAGCACGCTGTATTTTTATTACTAAAGGTGCGGGTGTACAAGGGCTACAAAATGGTTCAATTTCATGTATTGGTGTACCAGGAGCAGTTCCATCAGGTATTCGTGCGGTACTTGCGGAAAACGTAATCACTACCATGTTAGACCTAGAGGTTGCTTCGGGTAATGATCAAACCTTCTCACATTCAGATATTCGTAGAACGGCTAGAACACTTATGCAAATGATCCCTGGTACAGACTTTATTTTCTCAGGTTATTCTGCGACGCCAAACTATGACAATATGTTCGCTGGTTCCAACTTTGACGCCAATGACTTTGATGACTATAACATCATTCAACGCGACCTGAAGGTTGACGGGGGTCTACAACCAGTAACTGAGGAAGATGTCATAAAAGTAAGAAATAAAGCTGCCCGTGTACTTCAAGCTGTATTCAAAGAATTAGACCTTACTGTCATCACTGACGAAGAGGTTGAAGCTGCAACTTATGCCCATGGATCAAAAGACATGCCGGATAGAAACGTTGTTGAAGATCTTAAGGCAGCAGAAGAAATGATGAAGCGTGGTATTTCAGGTCTTGACGTTGTGAAGGCAATTAAGAAATCTGGTTTTGATGATGTCGCTGAGTCTTTAATGAATATGATGAAAATGCGTGTATCTGGAGACCACCTACATACTTCAGCAATCATCGATTCTGACTTCCATGTTATCAGTGCTGTAAATGACCGCAATGATTATGCAGGACCGGGCACAGGTTACCAGATGTCGGATGAAAGATGGGCTGAAATTCAAGACATTCCAAATGCACTTGAAGCTTCAGATTTTAAATAAGAAGAGGAGGCATAACAATGGAAATGAATGAAAAAGTGTTAAGAACCATAATTGAAGAAGTGATTCAGAGTATGGGCGCCGATTCTTTTGGTGGAGCTGCACAAACACAATCTGAAAGCAGTGGATTATCACTTCAATGTATAAAACAAGCAGATCAAGGCACTTCAAGAGATGAAGTCGTGATCGGTCTTGCACCTGCATTTAATATTGATCAAACCATGACAATTGTAAAAACACCTCATGGAATAGTGCTTAAAGAGCTTATGGCTGGTATTGAAGAAGAAGGTCTGAAGGCACGTGTTATAAGAGTTAACCATACTTCAGATGTTTCTTTTATTGCCCATCATGCTGCTAGGCTTAGCGGTTCAGGCATTGGTATTGGTATACAGTCCAAAGGAACCACTGTCATTCATCAGAAAGATTTATTCCCGCTTTCTAATGTTGAACTGTTCCCTCAAGCGCCACTAATCACACCTGAGATCTATCGTTTTATTGGTCGAAATGCTGCTAAATACGCCAAAGGGGAATCTCCAAGTCCTGTTCCACAAATGAATGATCAAATGGCTAGACCAAAGTTCCAGGCAATTGCAGCCCTATTACATATCAAGGAAACAGAGCTTGTTGATCAAACAAAGCCTGCGGAAGAACTAAAAGTTGAGTTTAAGTAGGAGGTCATGATGGATAATTTAGCACTAGAAAAAATGATTAAAGAAGTAATGGTTCAGATGGCTTCAAGTGATGATAAAACAACACCTGTTGCTAAAAAATCAGCAACAGTGGACTATACAAACTATCCTCTAAGTGAAAAAATGGCTGATCAAATCAAGTCACCTACAGGCAAACCACTAAAGGATATTACCCTGGAAGCACTCATGCGTGGCGACATTAACTCAGATGACGTTAAGATCGCTCCAGAAACCCTTGAAATGCAAGCGCAAGTTGCTGAGAGTGTTGGCAGAGACGCATTCGCTAGGAATTTACGTAGAGCAGCTGAACTCATTGTAATTCCAGACGATCGTGTACTGGAAATCTACAATGCGCTCAGACCTGGTAGATCAACAAAAGAAGAGTTACTGGCAATTGCAGATGACATTGAAAGCAAGTATAACTCAAAAATTAACAGTGCTTTTATTAGAGAAGCTGCAGATGTTTATAACAGACGTGAAGTATTAAAGAAGTAGCAGAATGGGGGTTGTCAGATGAAGTATATTGCTGGCATTGACATTGGAAATGCGACAACTGAGTCTGCAATCGGTGTTAGAGATGAAAACACAATGCGTTTCGTAGGAAGTGGCATTGCAAATACCACCGGAATCAAGGGGACGGTTGAGAATCTCAATGGTGTGTATGCTTCGTTGAAAAATGCCTTAAACTCAGCAGGTCTTGAAATGAGTCAATTGAGTGGCATTCAAATTAATGAAGCTGCACCTGTCATTGGTGATGTGGCCATGGAGACGATTACTGAAACCATCATTACAGAGTCGACCATGATTGGACACAATCCCGAAACACCAGGTGGCATGGGCGTTGGCTGCGGTTATACAGTTGATTTAGAACATGCACATGAATCGGTTTTGTCTCCTCAAATTATTCTGGTGGATTATAAATACGATTTTTTGAGCGCAGCCACAAAAATCCAAGAACTTATTGATGTAGGTATAGATATCCAAGGAATTATACTTGCTAAAGATGATGGTGTTCTAATTCAAAACAGAATATCTAAACTTATGCCTATTGTAGACGAGGTTTGTTTATTCGATAAAATTCCAAGAAATATGTATGCAGCCATTGAAGTTTCAAAACCAGGTGGGGTTGTTGAAACCTTATCCAATCCTTATGGTGTTGCAACATTGTTTGACTTAACCCCTGAAGAAACCAAGTCTATTGTTCCAATATCTAGAGCGCTTATTGGCAATCGGTCTGCTGTGGTCATTAAAACCCCTTCTGGAGATGTAAAAGCTCGGAAAATTCCTGCTGGCATTATCAAAATTGAAGGTCAGAAAAGATCTAAAGATGTTGATGTTGACCATGGTGCGACCTCCCTTATGAAAGTACTAGAGGTCTGTTCACCAGTCGTAAACATTAAAGGACAGTCTGGAACCAATGCTGGAGCTATGTTAGAGCGTGTACGTCATGTAATGGCAGAACTTACAGGCATGGCACATTCAGATGTGTATATTCAAGACTTGCTTGCCGTTGATACAATCTGCCCACAATCTGTACAAGGGGGTATCGCAGGTGAGTTTTCAATGGAGAACGCTGTCGGTGTTGCTGCCATGGTTAAAGCAGACAGGTTGCAGATGAAACGTATTGCTAACGAACTATATAAGAAAATTGGTGTTCCTGTAGAGGTTGGTGGCGTTGAAGCTGAAATGGCTATTCTAGGAGCATTAACAACGCCTGGTACCAGCAAACCCCTTGCCATTATTGACATGGGTGCAGGGTCTACTGATGCTTCAATAATGAAGCGTGATGGCACTATTGAGTTGGTCCATTTAGCAGGTGCTGGAAACATGGTGACCCTTATTATTGACACTGAACTCGGACTGAATGAACTGTCTTTGTCAGAAGATATTAAGAAGTACCCCCTAGCTAAAGTAGAGAGTATGCATCACATCAGACATGAAGATGGGACAGTTGAATTTCTTAAAGAGATGGTTGATCCCTCATGTTTTGCTAGAGTCGTCATTTTGAAACCAGAAGGTATGGTCCCAATTCGTAAAAATGTCTCAATCGAAAAAATCAAACTTGTGAGAAAACAGGCTAAAGAGAAAGTCTTTGTGACCAATGCACTAAGGTCTCTGAAACAAGTAAGCCCAACAGGAAATATTCGAGACATAGACTATGTTGTACTTGTAGGCGGTTCAGCACTTGATTTTGAAATCCCCCAACTGGTTACAGATGCATTGTCAAAGTATGGTATTGTGGCAGGTCGAGGAAATATTCGAGGGTCACAAGGACCAAGAAATGCAGTTGCGACAGGTCTGGTTTTATCTTCTTGGAGGTCTGTATGAATCCTATAAACAGAGGTACAGAGATCGTTATTCAATATTCTGAAGCTTTAACGGATAAAGATAAACTCATTCTTATAGCTTATGGAATTGAGGAAGAAGGTTTACCTTTTAAGTTGATTGCTTCGAAGGAGACAAGTGCACACACCAATGCTGATCAAGGTGCATTACAGTCGGGTTTAGATATCGGAATTGGTGTTGGTAGTGATTGGCACCTGTCGATTCGAAACAGTAGAAATGAAAGATCCATCTACTTTTTTGATTTTAAGCTTAAAAGTGATCTTGACCTGAAGGCCTATGGTGCCAATGCAGCTCGATTGATTAAAGGCATACCATTTAGAGAAATTGCAGGAGGTTGAAATGAAAGACGCTTTAGGATTGATAGAGGCCGTAGGTCTTGCAGCAGCTTATGAAGCGGCTGATACTGCTCTTAAAACTGCCAATGTTCAATTGATTGGATATGAACTGTCAAAAGGTGACGGTATGGTACTCGTAAAGATATCAGGAAAAGTTGCAGCAGTTCAAGCAGGTGTCAAAGCAGCTCAAATGTCAGCTTCGCGTGTTAACAAAATTTACAGTGTAAAAGTCATCCCGAGACCAAATCAAAACATTGAAAAACTGGTGTTCACAGATGAGACGGTAAAATATGAAAACTCAAAAGAGGACCAAAAGGATTCAACAGAATCTGAGGAAGTTATTGAAAACACTACAACACTTGAAATGTCTGAGGATGAATCAGAGTCAGAACCAGAGTCAGAACCAGAACCTGAATCAGACAAAGAGTCAGAGATTGAAACGAAAGTATTAACGGATTCCCACACACATGAGAATAATGAAGAGACTTTTGAACTCAATGAAACTGAACGAGACGTTGTTCTGGGTTTACTAGAGCAGTCAACGGTAACCTGTAATATTTGCAATGATCCGACATGCCCCAGGCATAAGGGAGAACAAAAGAGAAATTGTAAACATTTCTTCAAAAACTGATGGAATAGGTAGACAAAGGAGTGAAATAAATGGGTAATGCACTGGGTTTAATAGAAACGAAAGGTCTAGTGGGATCTATTGAAGCGGCTGATGCAATGACAAAGGCAGCTAATGTTGAACTAATCGGATATGAAAAAATAGGTTCTGGTCTTGTAACAGTAATGGTACGAGGTGATGTTGGTGCTGTAAAAGCTGCTGTTGAAGCAGGATGTGCTGCAGCTGAACGTGTAGGTAATGTTGTTTCGACACACGTCATTCCACGTCCGCATACAGATACAGAAAAAATTATTCCACGTTAGGAAAAGATAGTAGGAGGCTCAGCTTCGTGAATAATAAAACTACAGTTTCTGAGATTGCAGATCGTGTAAACAAAGTTTTAGAAATGATCAATACGCATGTGCCGGTGGGGATTTCTAACCGGCATGTGCACCTGAGTCAAAAAGATTTAAACATCTTGTTTGGCGAGGCCTATCAACTTAATGTGTTTAAAGATCTAAAACAACCAGGTCAATTTGCATCTCAAGAAAAAATTTCTCTTGTAGGTCCAAGAGGAAAAATAGATAAGGTACGGATTTTGGGTCCTGTAAGGAAACAAACACAGGTTGAAATTAGTGTATCAGATGGATTTAAGTTAGGAATTGAACCACCCGTGCGTGCTTCTGGCGATCTTATAGGTTCACCGAGTGTAACGCTCGTTGGTCCAAAGGGTTCTGTTGAAATTGAAAATGGACTCATTGCTGCAGCGAGGCATATCCACATGGGTGAAAATGATGCAGTTAGAATGGGCATTGTGGATGGTGAAAAAGTTTCTATCAAAAAAGAAGGCTCTAGATCTATGGTACTGAGCAATGTGACAGTGCGTGTTCATAAAAATTATAAACTGGAACTCCACTTGGATATGGATGAAGCCAATGCAGTACTTGCTAAAAATGGAGACTTGTTCGAAGTGCTGAGGTGATGATATGAAAGTTGTTGCATCTAATGAAATAATTGAAGCATTTGAGTCCAGAATCGGAATCGGTAAAAGTATTAAATATTCTGGGCCATTATATTGTGGTGTAGATTTAGGTACAGCCAATATTGTACTTGCTGTGGTGGATGAGAATGGGAAACCTATAGCAGGACGGACACAACCAGCGAAGGTAATCCGGGATGGTGTCGTTGTAGACTATGTCGGTGCAATAGATGTTGTTAGAAAGTTAAAAGCGGAACTTGAAGAAGAGCTTGGCGTTGAACTGGTCAGTGCAGGTGCTGCAATTCCACCAGGCGTTGATGAAGGTTGTACGAAGGCTATTCACAATGTGGTTGAAGCGGCTGACTTCGAAGTTGCATGTATCGTAGATGAACCCACTGCAGCTGCGCGAGTTTTACAACTTAAAGATGGTGCTGTGGTTGATGTGGGTGGTGGAACCACTGGAATCAGTATCCTTTCAAAGGGGAAGGTGGTTTATACTGCCGATGAACCCACTGGAGGCCATCATATGACCTTGGTGCTTGCAGGGGCTAAGAAAATATCTTATGAAGAAGCGGAAAAACTCAAACACAGTGACAATGACGAAAAGTATGTATTTCCTGTGATCAAACCTGTTGTAGAAAAAATGGCATCCATTGTGAATCGCTTTTTAAAAGAGCGTCCTGTAGACATCTTATATGTTGTCGGTGGTGCCTGTACCATGGGTGCGTATGAGCAAGTTTTTGAGAAAGAATTAGGCATAAAGGTACTCAAACCTGTAAATCCAATTCTAGTGACGCCTCTTGGAATTGCATTAAGTTGTAGAGATGAGGTGATGAGGTGCAGACCAATCTAATAGGCGATAGTGGATTCATTGAGTTGATCGTTCAAGAAGTTATAAGACGTGTTAAACGCTATTACAACCATGGACTTTTGATAATTCCAACTGTACATAAAAATATGGCTGAAGAGATTATTCGACTTATATCAAGTTTAGAAGAACCCTCAATGTTCGATTTAATCATTTCTAAAGAGTTTGACACCGAAACGCTTGATGTATTCGTGAAAGCCGGAATCTATATAAACAAACAAATACCACATACTGAAGATTTGGACTTTGATCAATACAATAAAGTTGTTGTTTTAAATATTGACGCAGCTCTGATAAGAGAGGTGAAAGATCTAAGGCCTTATACATTGGCCGGCCGGGTTTTATTAAAGAGTCTTAGTTTAGAAAAAAACATTCATATTCTTATGAGCCCACTCGACTTAATTCGCAATAAGAAGAGTCCTTCCAAATTTGATTCTGTTGTCATGCAAGATATTCAAACCCTTAAATCCTGGGGTATAGTTTTTAGTTCTAATGCGGTAGATGTGATTTATCTAAACTCGAATATGATTACTGCAGGAAAAATAGCGGCGTATAAGAATCAAAAAATACACCTTCCAACCAAAGCTGTGATAACCGATATGGCCATTGAAAGGGCCAGAAAGAACAATATTATTCTTGTTCGACAGGAGGAAATATGATTCTAGCACAAGTCAAAGGCAATGTTGTTGCAACAACAAAAGACATACACCTAAATGGACTAAAATTATTGATTGTTAAACAAATCGAACCAGAAGGTGGCATTGGCAAAGTGATGGTTGCAGTAGATACGGTCGGTGCAGGTTTTGGAGAAACTGTTCTTGTAGCAACGGGAAGTTCAGCGAGAAAGGCAGAGTCTATTCAAAGTTCTGAATCAACTGTGGACGCCTCAATAGTCGGAATTGTTGACTCTTGGGAGTATAGGGAGGATTAAAATGCGAGTTTATACAAAGGGTGGTGACAAAGGGGACACAGACTTGATTGGTTCAAGTCGAGTTGGCAAAGACCATTTAAAAGTAAAAGCTTATGGAAGTTCCGATGAGCTGAGTGCCAGTTTGGGTCTGGTTAGAGCTGCCTTAGAGAATCCATCTGACGCGGAAATGTTGTTATGGATACAAAAAAAAATAATTTTACTGAACACAGAACTTGCCAGCACTGAAGAGGTCCAGACTGTACTAGAAAATAAGATAAGTCAGTCAGATGTTAACCAGCTTGAAGTGTGGATAGATTCACTAAGCAATCAAATTCCTGAGTTCAAAGACTGGATCATTGCAGGTGAAGATCCTGTTTCCAGTTTAATTCATTTTGCACGAACGGTTGCAAGACGTGCTGAAAGAGAAATTGTTGCCTTACATCATGCGGAAAAAATCAGTCTACATATTCTAGAATTTGTTAATAGATTAAGTGATTTTCTGTTTCAGTTTGCACGGAAAATTCAAATGGATATGCAGGTTAAGAAAATTAAAAGTTCAGTGGAGCATATCCTAAAATCCCAAACAAACACAGCCAATTTTGAAACTGTAGGTAGGTTGGCCAGGGCAGAAGAAATTGTAAAAGCTGCAAAAGATAAGGCTTACGAAATAGGAATACCAGTAACGGTAGCTGTCGTTGATGCATCTGGACATTTGTTGACACTAAGTCGAATGGATAGGTGTTTGCTTGGAAGTTTAGATATAGCACAATCAAAGGCTAAAACATCTGTGTTTCTAGAAATGACCACAGAAATGGTGGGCAAATTGTCTCAGCCTGGCGAAGTTCTGTTTGGAATAGAGAATAGCAATGGTGGTCTGACGCCATTTGGTGGAGGGATCCCAATTCACTTAAAATCTAGAGAAAACGGAGTTTGGGGTGCTATAGGTGTAAGCGGTGGCAGTGTTGAAGAAGACATAATAATAGCAACAGCGGGTCTTAAAGTTTTTAGGGAGGCAGATGAATGAACAAAGATCAAATAGAACAAATCGCAAAAAGGGTTATGGATAAATTGGAACATGAATCAGATTCTCAAGTTTCAAGTTGTGTTCAAACTACATCAAATAAAGGTGTATTCGAATCTATGGATGATGCAGTTGAAGCAGCACACAGCGCATATTTAATCCTAAAAACTAAAAGTATGACGCAAAAGCAATCATATATAGATGCCATTAGATCGGTTATATCTCAACACGTTGAAGAACTTGCTGAACTTGGTGTTAAAGAAACTGGCATGGGTCGTGTAGACCATAAAGTACTTAAACACAAGTTGGTGATTGAAAAAACACCTGGTACTGAAGATTTAAAAGCTGATGCCTATAGTGGTGATGACGGTTTGTCCCTTATAGAGATGTCTGCCTTTGGTGTAATTGGTGCAATAGCACCTTCTACCAACCCCTCTGAAACAGTGATCTGTAATGCCATTGGAATGATTGCAGCTGGAAATGCAGTTGTTTTTGGTCCTCATCCTGGTGCCTATAGGACCTCGAACAGAGCGGTTCAATTGATAAATGAGGCAATTCAATCGGTGGGTGGTCCTGAGAACCTTGTCACAACAGTCTGTAACCCTACAATGGATAAGGCAAACACAATGATGTCACATCCTAAGATTAACATGTTGTGTGCAACTGGAGGCCCTGGTGTTGTTAAGGCTGTTTTAAGTTCTGGAAAGAAAGCCATTGGAGCAGGTGCTGGTAATCCGCCGGTGCTTGTAGACGAAACTGCGGATATAGAAAAAGCTGCAGAACACATTATTTCAGGCTGTTCATTTGACAATAATCTACCTTGTATAGCTGAAAAAGAGTGCCTGGTGGTTGAATCTGTAGCAGATTATTTAATATTCAATATGCAAAGTCAGGGTGGTTATTTACTTGAATGCCCTAAGTTAATTAAAAAACTTGAGCGTACTGTCCTAACTGAAAATGGTTCACCTGACAGAGCATACATTGGAAAAGATGCCAAGTATATTCTTAAAGCCATTGGAGTGGATGCACCTGAGTCAACAATGTGTATTATTCTTGAAACCGATAAAAATCACTTATTTGTAATTGAAGAATTGATGATGCCAATCCTACCAATTGTTCGCGTAAAAGATAGTTGTGAAGGGATTGATCTCGCTGTAAAACTGGAACATGGTTTTAGACATACAGCTATTTGTCACTCTAAAAACATTGATGTATTAACGGCATATGCCAAAGCCATTCAGACAACAATATTTGTTAAAAACGCACCATCGTACGCTGGCATTGGCTTTAATGGTGAGGGATACACAACCTTTACTATAGCAGGACCGACTGGTGAAGGTTTAACTTCTGCAAAAAGTTTTACTAGAAAAAGAAGATGTGTATTAGCAGAAGGATTCAATATTAAGTAAAGGGGGAGACACACAATGCTGGATTCAATTAGAAATTCAGGTGTAATCGGCGCTGGTGGTGCTGGGTTTCCAACCCATGTTAAGTTGAATGCAAGTGCTGAATATGTGCTTGTAAACGGTGCGGAATGTGAACCTTTGTTAAGGGTAGATCAAGAACTGATGCATGATAAGGCAAGTGAAATGGTTAAAGGGTTGAAAGTGGCAATGGAGCTTGTCGGTGCTTCAAAGGGGATAATATGCCTCAAAGGAAAGTACAAACGTGCAATAGAGAAACTTTCAGAGGCCATTAAAGACGATGCATCAATTCAAATTAATGAGCTTAGAAATGTGTATCCAGCTGGAGATGAACAATACATTGTCTATAACGCAACAGGTCGTATCGTTCCAGAGGGGGGAATCCCCCTTTCAGTGGGCGTTGTTGTTGTCAATGTAGAGACTTTGATAAATGTAGAAGAAGCACAACACAACAAAAATGTTACGCACAAATATGTAACAATAGCGGGTGCGGTTAGGCAACCGAAAACACTTTTTGTGCCCATTGGGATATCACTGGATATATTAATTGCAGCCTGTGGTGGCACAACAACGTCAGACTATAGAGTGATTGATGGTGGTCCGATGATGGGGCAAGTTGCTGAGTCGAATGACATTTATATTAAAAAAACATCCAAAGGATTTATAATTCTTCCCAGCGATTTTGGACTAATTAAGTCCAAGTTGAAAAATATGAACCAGATGATGAAAGAAGCGAAAACAGCGTGTTGTCATTGTAATCTTTGTACAGAGGTTTGTCCAAGAAACCTTCTGGGTCATAGTTTACACCCAGCCAAACTCATGCGCGTTGCAAGTTATGGAAGTCTTGGAGACAGCCAGACATCTTTAGACGAAGCGTTCTTGTGTTGTGAATGTGGCTTATGTGAAATTGCATGTGTAATGAATCTACAGCCTTGGAAGTTGAATATATTGCTTAAAGAAAAGTTGAAAGAATCGGGCGTTAATAATTCACATACAAATGCAGACCTAAACGTCCATCCTTATTACAAGTACCGAGAGTTTCCAGTAAATAAACTGGTATACCGCTTGGGTTTAAAATCCTATGATGTTAAAGCGCCTATATCCGGCGAAGAGGTTCTGACAAATAGAGTGCGCATTTTTGCCTCACAGCACATCGGTGCACCTGGTAGATGTATAGTCAGTCTGGGGCAGAAAATTGAAAAGGGAACTCTTATTTATGACGTTCCAGATCAAGCATTAGGTGCGCGTATTCATTCGAGTATAACTGGTGTCGTTTCAACGATAACAGATACATATGTTGAGGTTTCAATCTAATTGAGGAGGATATATGGAAATGTTAATTTTACTATTAACTGCAATCGGCGGGGGCATATTTGGAGCACTTGTAGGCGCACTTCCAGCATTTATCATGACAGGCTTTGTTGCCATTGCAGCCAATGTGCTTGTCGCAACGGGTTCGAATATCGATATGTTGGGAACGGTTGCATTTGGTAGCTTCTTAGGACCTCATATTGCGTTTGCAGGTGGTGTTGCAGCTTCTGCTTGGGCACATAGATATGGTGATCTTGAAGCGGGTGGTGATATTACTGCACCGATGGCTCAATACAATGCCATGAAACCACTGCTTGTTGGTGGTGTGTTTGGTGGACTTGGTTTCCTTTTGAATTATTTGTTTTCAACAGTTTTGGCCCTTCAAACAGATACAGTGGCACTTACTGTAGTGGTGTCAGGTATTATTGTACGATTTATGATTGGACGTTCAGGACTGATTGGTAAATGTGACCTTGAGAAGCGTGTTTACTTCCCTGATCAAATGACAGGTGGATTTTTAGTTGTTGCGGGTTTAGGTATAGGTATGGTTGTATCACATATGACAATAGCAACGGGTCTTGTAACACTTGGTTTTGGAATCAGTGCTGCATCTTTAGTGTTCACCCAAATGGGCGTACCGGTTCCAGGAACACACCATATATCTTTGGTAGCAGCTCTTGCTGCAAGTGCAACGGGTAATGTTTTCATAGGTGCACTATTTGGTATGTTGGCTGCAATTCTTGGAGAAGTGTACGGAAGAACCTTTAATAGCTATTGTGATTCACATATTGACCCACCTGCATTCACAATCTTTACGCTTGCGTTTATCATACTTGGGTTCTTATAGGTTAAAGGGTGTAGTATAGGAGTTGAAATATGAAAAAGTCTATTGGACTATTAGAGCTCAAAAGTGTGGCAAAAGGGATCGAGGTTGCAGATGAAGTCTTAAAGTCTGCAAATGTTGAATTAATAATGTGCTCACCTATCTGTCCGGGCAAATACATCGTTATGTTAACCGGAGATGTGGGTGCAGTCAATTCTGCAATAAAAGTGGGACAGGAGTTATCTGGCATATTTTTAGTAGAAGCCATTGTACTTGCCAACATCCACGAAGATGTTCTTCCAGCACTTATGGGTGTGGGAAATATAGACAATGTTCCTGCACTTGGTGTTATAGAAACCATGTCTGCCTTGGCGAGTGTTAAAGCAGGAGATATTGCTGTTAAAGCTTCAAATATCCAGCTTGTTGAAGTACGAATTGCAAGGGGACTTGGTGGAAAAGGATTCGTATTATTCTCAGGAGAAATATCCTCGGTTAAGAATGCGATAAGAGCCTGTGAGAATGCACTTGCAGACTCAGGCGAGTTGTTATGTGCATCTCTGATTGCCTCACCTAATAAAGAGCTTATACCTTATATTCTTTAGGTTCTTTTAACAGTATATCTAAGAAATAATTTTATAACTGATGTGGGATCTGATAGTAGATTCTACATCAGTTATTGTTTTTTCCAAGATAAAGCAAAATACCATGTAGAAGGCATCTGGATTTGATGATATTATGTTAATAAATTATCAAAGGAGACTATTATGGGTTTACATGCTCTAATGTGCAATAATAATGAACAGAAAATTATCCAAAAAATGTTAGATGACTTTTGTGAACTAACAGGTTTGGCAGCTGTTATTAACGATTGTAAAGGTGCCAAGCTAAGTGAGTTGTCTCATGTTTCGAATTACTGCAAAATAATGAGATCAAAAGGAGATTTGTGTTGCCTTTCAGATGAACGCGGTGCAAAAATTGCTGTCCACTCAAAAAGCATGACGATCTATATCTGTCACGCTGGACTGGTTGATTTGGCAATCCCTATATACGTTGAAGGTGAACATATAGGGAGCATCATGGCTGGACAAGTTAGATGTAGGAAAAAATTAGTCCATGACTTTTCATCAAACATGGAAAACTTGTTTGAAATGGACGCACGACTGGAAGAATATTATGAAGAAATCCCATACATGAATTTGGAACAGTTGGAACGTTCATCAAGGGTGCTTGAAATCATTTGTAATTATATCACTGAAAGACTAACGCATTTGAAAAGTCTGAGGGAACGTTCATCAATAAGTGAGGAACATGAAACTTATACTTTGTACCGTAAAAAATGCGGTCTCTTGTCGGACGCAATACGGTGTGTAGACTATACTAAATCAACAAAGTTGTTAAGAGAGCTTTATACTGAGTTCATAGATGTGAATCATAGTGAGATCGATCAGCAACTATACAAACAATTATTCGTTGCGGAGTTAAGAGTACTTGATATACCCATTCCTACACTGGATGAAGTTATGAACTATGAGAAATCGGCACTCTTAATAAGTAAGAAAAAGAGAAACTATTATACAAAACTAGTGGATCACTTGTTTGAGGATATAATACTGAAAAAAAGGTTTAGAGTGGCTGATGAACTAGATTACGCAATCGCTTATACCCAGCGCTTCTACAATGACAAAATGAATGTTGCAGATGTGGCAAAAATTGTGAACCTGTCTCCAGATTATTTTGCACGTCTATTTAAGCGTCGTGTAGGTTCTACTTTCGTGGACTATCTAAAAATAAGAAAACTGGATTCATCAAAGTATCTTCTGAAGAATACAAACTTGAGTATTGGTGAAATTGCTCAAATGATTGGTTATGATGAATCAAATTACTTTACAAGAGTCTTTAAGAAGCAGGTGGGTGTATCACCTTCGAGATTTAGAGAAGAAAATGTTTCATGAGATATAATTAAACGGAATTGTCCTTATTTTGACCGGGATCATCCATGGTGGCCAGGCCTTTGAATTGCTATCATAAACCTATAAAAGTGATAGGAGTGATTTAAACATGGCAACAAAAATCGTAATTAGTCCTGGCAAATATGTACAGGGACCAGGTGAGTTAAGTAAGATCGAATCATACTCGAAGGACTTTGGTAAGAAGCCTTTTATTATTGCAGATGAGTTTGTTAAGAACTTAACTGAGACAAGTGTGAAGACAAGTTTTGAGGATTCAGATAGCGCTTATACTCTTGAATTATTTAAAGGTGAATGTTCAAAGGTTGAGATTGCTAGACTTCAAAATCTAGCGGAAACAGAAGAAAGCGATATTATTATTGGTATTGGTGGCGGCAAAACACTAGACACAGCGAAGGCAATTGCCTTTTACATGAAAAAACCAGTAATGATTATCCCAACAATCGCATCTACAGATGCACCATGTAGTGCCTTGTCGGTACTCTATACTGAAGAAGGTATCTTTGACGAGTATTTACTGCTCCCAACGAATCCAGCGGTTGTACTGATGGATACAGAAATCATCGCTGCGGCGCCTGTTCGTCTTCTAGTAGCAGGTATGGGTGATGCACTTGCAACTTATTTCGAAGCGAGAGCAACACTTCGTTCTAGTTCAAGTACTATGGCTGGTGCAATGCCAACAGAGGGTGCTTTGGCACTTGCAGAGTTATGTTATAACAATTTGATTTCGGATGGACTAAAGGCAAAACTTGCTGCTGAAAGTAAAGTTAGTAACTCAGCAGTTGAAAAAATTGTTGAAGCCAATACATTCTTAAGCGGGATTGGTTTTGAAAGTGGGGGACTTGCTGGAGCACATGCCATCCACAATGGACTTACTGTACTAGAAGAATGTCATCACTTATACCATGGTGAAAAAGTTGCCTTTGGAACGATAACCCAATTGGCCTTAGAAAATGCACCAATGGCTGAAATAAAAGAAGTGATAGACTTTTGTAAAAGTGTAGGACTTCCAACGACATTAAAAGATCTAAATGCGCATAGTGTCAGTAATGAAAGATTAATGGAAGTTGCTAAAGCTGCTTCAGCTGAGGGCGAAACCATTCACAATATGCCTTTTAATGTAACAGCAAACGATGTATATGCAGCAATATTAACAGCGGACAAGCTTGGATCTACATTATAAATAAAAATTTTCTACGTTACATGTCGTCGACTTTGTCGACGGAATACAAAAAAAGATTGGCATATTGCTAATCTTTTTTGTTTCTAAACTTTTAAACGTTCCATCTCCTCGACCACTTCGTTTCTCAAGAGAAACAAGCCTATAAGGTTTGGAAGAACCAGAATGGCTGTCGTAAAATCGGATAAAGCCCATATGGTATCCCAGTTGAAAAACGAGGCGATAAAAATGGTGAATACAAATAGGTAGTGAAAAAGCTTCTTGCCTTGGTTTCCCCAAAGGAAATAAGCACACTGAGACCCATAATAACTCCAGGCAATAATAGTCGTAAATGCAAAAAATATTAAGCTGACAGTCATTGTGATTTGGCCTATATACGAAGGGTCTTTATAAACGATCTCCAGTATAGAAGTATCATTTCCAGTCATGGTGTAAGCGCCAGTCATTATTACAAGCAATCCAACCAGGGTGTTGATCACAAGTGTATCAAGTATGACTTCTAAGGTGTGTACAAGGCCTTGTTGTGCAGGAATGTGGTTGTCTGCTGTAGCAGAAGCGATTGCTGCACTCCCCATTCCTGATTCATTCGAAAAAATTCCCCGTCGTGTTCCGTTTTCAATTGCACTTTTTATAGCATAACCTGTGGCACCAGAGCTTGCAGCCCCCAGGTTAAAAGCGGAACTGAAGATCAATGAAAAACTTTGACCCAGCAGGTGGCGTTTTGTGATTATCAGAAATAAGCTTCCCAGTATAAACAAAGATATGATCATTGGCATTACAATACTTGCGACACGAGCTGTACTTTTGAGTCCGCCCAGTGTGATGGCAGCAACTGCAAAGGTTAAGAGAACAGAAGTCAGTAATAGCGGTGCATCAAAAGTATAAATAAAGGCGTCCACAACGCTGTGTACTTGGGGGAAGGTACCAATGCCAATAAGAATTGAGGTAATAGCAAATACTGAGAAGGCTTTTGCTAATGTTGGTGAGCCAACACCATCACGCAAATAATACATAGGACCACCAGTAAAATTTCCATTATCATCGAGCTTCCTATACCGAATGGACAAGGTTGTTTCAGAAAACTTTAGAGTCATTCCAATGAGACCCACAATCCACATCCAGAAAAGGGCACCAGGGCCTCCGAATCGTATTGCAGTTAAGACACCCACAATATTGCCGGTTCCAATAGTTGCTGACAGTGCAAGCGAAAGAGCAGCCAGTGGTGTAATAGAACCAGGCATAGGCTTTTTATTGATGCTCGACTTTAAGTATTTTATTGCATGACCAACGCGCCTTTGTGGGAAGGCCTTTAGTTTAAATGTTAAAAAGGATCCCAGTAAGAGGAGGAGAATGGGCAAAACATAAGACCACAATATGTTGTTGATGGATTCAATAATACTAACGAACTGAGTCATGGGCACCTCCGTAACTCGGCAATTTTAAAATAAAAGCAGTTCCATCTTTCTCAGCTAAACACTCAATCGTACCTTCTAATTTTTTCACTTGATTATATGCAATTGAGAGTCCTAAACCTGTTTTGTTTGCAATGGACTTGGTTGTATAAAAGGGTTCAAATATATGTGGTAACACATCTTCTTGTATACCTTTTCCGAAATCCTTAAATATTAAGTGAACTTTTCCATTGCTTTTAAAAGCGTCAATATGAATAAGACACTTGTCTGAGTAGGGTGCGTCATATGCATGGTCTCGTGTATTTGCAATGAGTGTATTGATTACCTGTATGATAACGTTTGGATAACTTTTAATATAAATGTTCTCGTCGATACTGACTTTAAACTTAAGATAATTGTTCTTACTATCAGATCCAACCAGATTTATATACTGGCTCAAAAAATCGCTTAGGTTAAATAATGATTCTTCAATTTCGCTTTCATGAATTGAGATACTCTTAAACAGGTCGATGATGTCACGTGCTTGATTTAAACTGCTTAGTGTGAGGTCAAGGGCTTCATCAATCTTTTCCTTGTACTCAGGGCTAAGGCCTTTTTCGTTTTCCGTAACAAACTCAATGAAACTAACAGATGATAAGGCATTTCCAAGCGGTGTATTTAACTGGTGGGAAACACCTCTGACAAGGGTACTGGTCGCCTCTTGCTTTTGATCAAAAGAGGTAAGTATTTGAAGACGCATTTGATCAAAACTCTGAGCGAGTGTACCAATTTCATTCTCGTTATTTAAAAGCGCTGGACTTACAGGCTCCATTAAATTGGCTTCGGCGGATCTGGAAACATATTCTGTAAAAGCAGCTATTGGAGATGTGATCAGTTCACCTAAGGTGAACGCTATATATATGCTAAAAACACCTGCAATGATTAACAACATAATCAGTCTAGAGAATAACAAGCTCTGATATTCCTCAATGGGAAGAAGGTCGTTTGTATCATTCAACCTGTTTGATTGAGTGGTTTCTTCATAATAGGTTTCTACATATGTTGAACTTAAATTGAACAATATTAAACTGATCATAAAAGTTACTATGATGGTACAGAAGATTATTGCAAGAATAACCTGAATGAGTATGGATTTTTTTGCATATCGTAGAATAAGACCACCCCCCAGACCTAATATATTATGAAATTGATACCCTTTATAAATGTGAAACAAGCAGTTTAACTTGATTGGAAAGCATGATATAATAAAACCAAACATACGTTCGTGTTGCGTTAAGGAGGAGATTCTATGAATCTTAATGAAAAAATAAAAATCCTTGCGGAATCCGCTAAATATGATGTCTCATGTTCGTCGAGTGGAAGTGATCGTGCTTCAAAGAAAGGAATGCTTGGAAACACTGCGCAGCCGGGTATCTGCCATAGTTGGTCTGCAGATGGAAGGTGTGTTTCTTTACTTAAAATATTGCTATCAAACGATTGTGTGTACGACTGCGCATACTGTGTAAATAGATCAAGCAATGATTTTCCTAGAGCATCGTTTACAGCAGATGAACTTGCTGACATTACAATGAATTTTTATAGAAGAAATTATATAGAAGGATTGTTTTTGAGTTCTGCTGTTCTTAAGAATCCGGATTATACCATGGAGTTGATGTTGAAACTTGTAAAAAGACTCAGGTTGGTTGATAAATATAATGGTTACATTCATTTAAAAGCAATACCGGGAGCCGATACCTTACTTATTCAAGAGGCCGGAAAATATGTTGACCGTATGAGTGTGAATATGGAACTCCCAACAAAATCGGGGCTCCAGCTCCTAGCGCCTCAGAAAAAACAGAATCAAATCATAGAACCAATGCAGTTCATTAGGGATCGGATTGTTGAAAACAAACATGATGGACCTTATTCAAAAAAGTTAAACCGTTTGAATGGCCTAAAAAGAAGAAAGGCAATTGGAGAGAATGCCGCGGCACTGTATAGTAGAGGACGAGAGCCTTTTATTCCCGCAGGACAAACAACACAACTTATGATAGGAGCAACTCAGGACACGGATTATACCATCATGAAGCTGTCAGAAGCTATGTATGACAGGATGCTGATGAAACGTGTCTATTACTCTGCATACGTACCACTTGTTAGAGACAACAGCTTGTTGCCCACTACAGTAGAAACCCCACTTTTGAGGGAGCATAGACTCTATCAGGCGGACTGGCTTCTAAGATTTTACGGCTTTAATGCAACTGAATTGCTAACAAAAGAGAACCCAAATTTTGATCCCCTTCTTGATCCCAAGTGTAATTGGGCAATCAGAAATCTACACCTTTTCCCAGTCGAAGTAAACAAGGCGGACAAGGCATTTCTCTTGCGCGTTCCGGGTATAGGACCTACCTCAGTTAGACGTATACTAGAATCAAGAAAATTTGCTTGGTTGTCCTTCGAGGATCTGAAAAAAATGGGTGTGGTATTAAAGCGTGCAAAATACTTTATTTTGTGTAAAGGTAAGTACTATGGACAAGTGGATTTAGAACAAAATAAAATAAGAAACATATTGGCAAACAATGATCCTGATTCGAAAAAAATGTGTTTGAATCAATTGTCCTTGGCGGATATGTACCCGGAGGCTTTTACAGCGAATAAGTTAATTGGAAGTTTTCAAAGCTCTTCCAATAAACTGGGGTCAAAAATTGAGGTGGTTTCATGAGTGTAATATTCTTATATGATGGTTCATTTGAAGCCTTAATGACTGCAGTTTATGAAGGCTACTACTCTAGTATGAAACCTGATGCTATAATTGACATCAACAACTATGAAGCTACATTTTTTGATCATAAAGTAGAGATCTACACCGATCATATTAAAGCGAATAAAGTGATTGGGTCCATCCATCAGAAGTTGGGTGAAGCGGTTTTCCAAACCATTCTCTATGCCTTTCTTTCTGAAGATGCCAATATAGGAACAATCGTTTATCGATTTTTGAAACTTGCCTTTAAGTTAGGTCCAAACTGCATAGAATACCGTCAACATGATGATGTACGTCCCATTCTGGATTTACAAAGGGCTGTATCAAGAGAATCTCATCTACTCCTTGGACTCATTCGTTTTGTCGAGCTTGACTCCGGGATTCTGTATAGCCAGTTTGAAGGCACACATAATGTGCTTTCTATATTAGGACCCCATTTTTTCGGCAGACTCAGTGGTGAAAAATGGGTCTTACATGATCTGAAAAGATCTTTTGCAGTCATCTGCGATGGTCAAGTGTGGTCAATAGAGTCCGTACAAACACCAGAAGACATCACCCTCCATGAAAGAGAGCTTCTATTCCAAGAATTGTGGAAGACTTATTTCAAACATATAGCTATTCAAGAGAGGGTGAACCCAAAACTGCAGATGGGCAATATGCCTAAGAAGTTCTGGAAGTATCTAATAGAAATGCAGGAAGGTGTAATGCTTACACAAAGGAGAAAGTCCAGTGATCCTCTAGGTCTTGACTCCAAAAAGCAGCTAACTAGCTAGATTTCTCATTATAATACTTGGTCGATGGGTATATACTGATGATAGAATCAAAAAATGTCACTCTAAATAAACAAGGAGCTTATATGCGACCATCATTGTTAGAAGGGGATGTTGAAAAAACACTCCTGCGACTGGCAGGACCAATGGTATTGGGAATGTTAGGACTTATAATTTTCAATTTAGTGGACACCTACTTTGTGAGCAAGCTTGGTACCCATCAGCTTGCTGCACTCTCCTTTACTTTTCCTGTGGTACTTGTTCTGAATAGTATAGCACTTGGCATTGGCCAAGGGACAGCTTCTGTGGTCTCAAGAGCAGCTGGGGCGGGTGACCGTGAAAAGCTTGTGCGGTATGCAACGGAAAGTTTGACTTTAGGTGTTATGGTGGTTATGGTATTCGTTGTAATCGGCCTACTTACCATCGAACCCTTGTTCAAGGCACTCGGAGCAACGGACCAGGTCTTACCCTATATAAAAAGTTACATGAAAATATGGTATTTAGGTGTATTTTTCGTGGTTATTCCCATGGTTGGAAACAATTCTATTCGTGCACTGGGGGATACAAGGACACCTAGCTTTGTCATGCTTGTTGCAGCCATTGCGAACTCTATTTTGGATCCTATTTTTATATTCGGTTGGGGTCCAATTCGACCAATGGGTGTTGAAGGGGCAGCAATAGCCACCGTTTTATCGCGATGCATTACCTTTAGTGTTGCCTTATATCTTTTGATTGTCCGTGAAAAAATTGTTAGCCTAAGAAAAGTAGCTTTTACTGAGAGAATAACTGCTTGGAAGGATATCCTTTACATTGGCGTACCAAATGCCCTAACGAAAATGATTCAACCACTTGGTATTGCAATCATCACAAGATTACTGGCTTCATCTGGACTATATGCAGTTGCAGGATATGGTGTGGCATCCAAGGTTGAAAGGTTTGCCCTAATTTTTATTATGTCATTGGCAGTTGTGATTACCCCCTTTGTTGGACAGAATTTTGGAGCAAAAAAATTGGATCGGGTTAAAAAAGGCATACGCGTGAGTTATAAATTGTCTTTGCTTTCTAGTGTAATTGTCTATGTTGTTCTACTTGTGTTTGGTAGATCAATAGGACAAATATACAGTTCTAATAATCAAGTAGTTGAAGTGTTTGTTCAGTACCTTAGAATTGTTCCGATTATTTATGGTGCTCAAGGTGTTATGCTCATAACCATTTCTGTGCTGAATGCAATCAATAAACCTTTCCATGGGGCCGCCATTAGCATGGTTCAAATGTTTGTTGTTTACATTCCTCTCGCCATGCTGGGTAGAGAATGGTTAGGGTATCAAGGGATATTCTACGCCCTATCGGTGTCATTTTTACTTGTATCTATAGCTAGCACTATGTGGATGAGTAAGGGCAATGTGCTTATTGATGAATAAGCATATTGCTCTATTGAGTATGTATATAATCTATAATATAATGTATATAGATAAAACCAGTGTAATGGTTCTATTGCGCGTAAGCGTTTTTTTATTTGGCAGTTAATGTCGAAAAATGTCGTAAATTTGAAATTTTAACATAATTGTACGAAATGTTTGAATCTTGGAGGTAAGAATTGTATAATCCGATTGTAGGTATTTATGAATTAAAGAGATTTTTTGGATTAAAAGATTTGCCGAATTCAGATCATAGGACAGCTAGAGTGTTACGATGTTTTAAAAACGATAATGTTGAGCAGTATACCAATTTTGATGAGACACCTATAAAATTTTGGGAGAAATTTTGGTGTTCTTATACGGATTGTGTGTTTGTAGACATGAATGTACATTCTCATGAACAGGTTGTAAGAGTAAAATGTGATCCTACAAAAATTTACGCCAATGAGGTTATCGCAAAGTTTAATTTTAGTCTTAAAGTTAAAAACCCTGTAGGTATTGTAGAAGCACAGATTACGGATACAAACCAATTTATGAATGATATTTTACATAACATAGTGTGGGACTTGATGGAGTGTGGGAGCTCTGTTGATCAAAACCATTTGAGAAGTAAAGTTGAAAGGTGTATATACTCTTCGCAGGACATTCATCGTTTGTTCGATTTAGACGAACTGAATTCAAGTATTACAATTAAACTGGGTGGAAGTAATTATATCGAAAACAATGTAAGTGATATCCATGCGCAGGAAATTAAAAAACTGCTTGATATTGCTAAAAACAGTGACTTGGAAGATCATGAGGAGGAGGAGCTTAAACGCCTGATTCTTAATGGTCTTGATTGAGTTGGTGTTTATATTGATATGAGTTGATATTGAGGTGTAAACATGGGGACTAATTTTAATGCAGTAAAGCATTTGCGTGATACCTATGACATCATGCAAAAAGAATTAATTTGTACTGGCATTTCCAGACCTTATTTGAGCAACTTGGAGAATGATAAAGTTGAAATATCTCACGAAATGGCCTACCGTATTGCTGAAAAGTTTAATGAAGTATTTGATTACAAATCTATAAACTTAAGGTTAGACAAAGAAGATTTGATGAGCTCTAGAAGACTATTAAATAAATTAAAGCTAAATGAAGAATTGGCATATTATGAAAAAATAGACAATATTGATGATGCCGAGATTCGTGCTTTTGAAGAGCGGTATCTAATTGTGGAATCACCATATGAGTATGCAAGACTTAACAGTCTATTAGGGAATTATTATTTCTTCAAGAAGAACTATAATAAGGCGATTCATTATTTAGTGAAAGCCTTTGATGCTTTTGTTTCAAAAAATATGATAGAGGACGGGATGTCTCTATTATCAAAAATGATACAAACATACATGAACTTAGAAGACTATAGGTCAGCACTGGCATACGACAACTACTTTTTTATTGAACTTGAAAACAACCAAAGTAGAATGTCTAAACGTTTAATTGAAAAATTCTGTTATAATTCAGCCCAATTGAATCGTAAGCTGGGCAATTATAATATAGTTAAGAAAAGAATTGAAGCAATAGAACTGTTAGAACTATATGCAAACAAAAGTTCTGAAAAAGTTCTTGTATTACAAGTAGATTGTTACTTGGCACAACATGAGTACGATGAAGCTGTTGCGCTCATAGACTCACTTATTGCAAGTACAACGGATAGAACGATCCGTATGCAGACACTCCTACTCCAGTTAAATATGTTTGCACAAAAAAAATTGCAGGATGATGTTGAGAAAAGTACCAATACGGTTTTTGAGATGTTAGAAGACCAAGTCGATAACGATGAAGGACTTGTTGAGTATTACTTGTCCGTCCTAGCTACGTGTGTCGACTTTGAACTTAATGAATTGATAAGCAAGTATATTGCTTCAATTGTTGATGCAATTAGGATCAAAGGCACACGACAGAACTTCGAACACCTGATTACTTTACTTGGACGTATTCAAGTGCGAAACCGCGTTATTGATGCTGAAAAAGCCAAGCTTATAGATTACTATTTTGGATTTTAAATTGAACTCAATCTTAAAAAGACTAAAAATATTTAAACGAAAGGCACAAACGATTGGTTTGTGTCTCAGACTGTAGACAAACTACGAAATACTGCGTTGCAGGCTTCGTTTCGCTTAAGTCACGTATAATGAATACGCTCCTCAAGCGGCTCTCAGCCGCGCCTTGTCTTTCGAAGTTTTCTACAGTCTGCATACCGTCGACTTTGTCGACGACCTGAGGCACAAACGATTGGTTTGTGTCTTTTTGGTGTATATAAAACTTGTATAAAGTGAATTGTACAGATGATGGGTAAAAAGTCCTAAGAATTGATGACGAACGCTTGTATTATGCGGGGCTTTATTCTGTTACTATTTACTTAGGAATAGAATTAAATGGTATGAAATTCGTACTAATGTAAGATGTGCACTTGTGTAAGATCGGAGAGAGTAATATGCCTGATAAAACTAAGCTGAGTCCAGAAGATAAAATGGAGCTTTTGCTACACATATTAAGTTCAGTAGATGAACAAAACGTGATCAGTTTCGCAGAAGACAAGTTTGAAGCATACTTTGAAGCCTTTTCTAAACCTTTGGTAGAAAAGTACTTGCTGGATTTAAACAATAAAAAAACACTTCAATTTATGGTTTATGGTGAACCAGGAATGATCAATGAACATTTTATTAAAGTATCCAGTCAGTCTAAATTGGCAAGAGAGATCAAGCTACAATTAGATATGATTAAAGCCAAACATAAGGACATGATCTTGATGGTCAATGATGAGAATAAAGCTCTGAAAAGCGCACTTGAAAGTGGATCTGGCACAAAGAAAAATACAGATTCCAATGAAAATGAAACCAGCCTCGAAGAAGGCAATGAAGAGGATGACAGAACCAAAATGGCGGCTAAAGTCAACGAGGCTCTGGATTACTCAAAAAAGTTAAGTAAAGCATTAAAGAAAAATAAGAATCTACAGGTTCTTGAAGGTGTTGTCCATGACACACAAGGATACTTACAAACAGTGAAATTAATCAGTGAAGACTACGAGGCTGTAAATTTAGCTATGTTTGAACCAATAATTGAAGAAAATAGAAACACAATGAAGAAGCTAACATTAACCGCTGCTATTGCAATTGCATCTGTATCCATATTTTCAATACTGCTTCTTACATTCTTTTCTTATTAATGCTTCAATGATTATATTCAATCTTTTATAAGTGAATGTTAAGAAATATTTACTCTCTTTACTGGCCTATTAAATGTTATAATAGAGGAGATTGAATAGTCTAAGACTTAAAACTGGGGGAGACGTATGATAAAAATATTAGCAGACTCAACTTGTGATCTGTCACAAGAAATAATTGACAAATATGAAATAGGCGTTGCGCCACTTAGCATTAATATTGATGGTAAAACGTTTAAAGATAGAGTGGATATCACAGCAGATGAGTTTTATGCTATTATTGATAAATTAAAGAAGCCACCAACAACTGCAATGCCAGCACCTACAGAGTTTATTTCTATTATGGAAGAGGCATACTCTAAGGGTGACAGAGAGTTTTTATGTATAACGATGTCAAGTGGTACAAGCGGCTCTTACCAATCTGCTGAGATTGCTAAAACAATGTTTTTAGAAGAACACGAAGGTGACGACGTAAAGGTTCATGTTGTGGATTCTAAAAGTATGAGTCATGGCAGTGGTTGGCTAATTATTAAAAGTGCTATGTTAAGAGAACGTGGCATGAGCTTTGAAGATCTTGTTGATTTTAACGAAGCGTTCAAAAAACATGTTAAACATTTCTTATCTGTAGATGATCTAGACAACCTGATAAGAAGTGGGCGTCTGACCAATGCCAGTGCATTTATTGGTAAACTATTAAAAATCAAACCAATTATGTCCATGCGTGATGGTAAAGGTGCAATTGTAGCAAAAGAACGTGGCAGAAAGAAAGTTATGAATCATTATGTCGCAGAGTTTAAAAAGAGAAACAATGCGGTAATGAATGACTTCATTATCATAGGTTACACGTCTGACATCAATGTCGCTTTAAACTTGAAGAGTAAATTTGTTGATGAAACTGGCTATAAAGGTGAGATACATATTATGCAAATGGGTGTAGCTGTTGGTACCCATGTTGGTTTAGGTGGTCTTTCTATGTACTTCATGGAAAGAGACAGAAAACGTGATGGTTTACTCGTGAATGAAATGAACAGTTTAATGAAGAAAAAAGACGAGTGGATGTCAAGAATGTCTGACCTCAACGAACAGTTTAATGAGCAGGTTCAGAAGCAAAGGAAGAAATAGAAAAGTAAAGAAAAGTATTTCGGTGTTTGTCTACAGTCTGCAACGCCTGTTCATATCATATGAACAGGCGTTTTTTATATCTAAAATCCAGCTGTTACAACCCAATTCTCCCCACTCCAGTCGGACTGGAAGTCAATTTCAATATAAGCGGTATCATACTCTAAGTGTTTGTCATAGTAGATGTATACACCTTTAGTAGCGTTAATTTCAGTAAAACATACTCCAGTAATACTACCTTCAGAACAGTCAACTTGTTCACACGGAACAAGTGTAAAAATAATACCAGCTCAGGTACGTGTCTTTTGTTCCAAAAGATAGTGCTTATCTTTGCTGCCTGAAAATCGCTCTTTAGAAGCATCAGTTAAAATAAATTCCATAATGTCCTCCTTAGTAGAATTATACCCCAGATTATAGAGGGTGTTACATCTGGTCACAGAAATGCAAAAAAATAAACCCTCCACAAAGTATGTATTAATACTTTGTGGAGGGTTGTTATATTACATCATTTATACGTTAAATCTAAACAGAATTACATCGCCATCTTGAATAATGTATTCTTTACCTTCTAGACGTACTTGTCCTTTTTCTTTAGCAGCAGACATAGTACCATGTTCTTTAAGTGCTTCAAAGGCAATCGTCTCTGCACGAATAAATCCACGTTCGATATCTGTGTGAATTTTACCGCCAGCTTGAGGTGCTTTAGTACCACGCTTTATCGTCCAAGCACGAACCTCTTGAGGACCTGCAGTTAGGAAGGAAATAAGCCCCAGTAGGTGGTATGAAGCGTGAATTAGTTTATCAAGACCAGACTCAGACAGACCTAAGTCTTCAAGGAATGCCATCTTATCTTCATCATCAAGCTCAGAAATTTCTTGCTCGATTTGAGCACATACTGTAACCACTTCTGCGTCTTCAGACTTGGCATAGTCACGTACTTCTTGTACAAATGCATTTTCTTCACCAGAAATGATATCATCTTCCGATACATTAGCAACATAAATGATTGGCTTAAAGCTAAGCATGTTTAGAGACTTTGTAAATGCCATTTCATCGTCTGTTAAGTCCATCGTACGTGCAGAAAGTCCGTCGTTTAGAACGTCCATAATACGGTTTAAGAAATCTAGTTCCTTTTGAAGCGCCTTATCACTTTTGGCAGCTTTACGTGTCTTTTGAATACGACGGTCAAGCATTTCTGAATCTGAGTAAATCAGTTCAAGGTTGATTGTTTCAATATCCTTTGTTGGTCCAATTTCACCATCCACGTGGATTACGTTTGGATCTTCAAAACAACGTACAACATGAACGATTGACTCAACTTCGCGAATGTGGCTTAAAAATTTATTTCCAAGACCTTCACCTTTACTCGCACCTTTAACCAGACCAGCAATGTCGTAAAACTCAATTGCAGTTGGAACAAGTTTCTTTGAGTCATAAAGATCTCTTAATACGTTTAAACGTTTATCTGGTACAGAAACAACACCAACGTTTGGATCAATTGTACAGAATGGGTAGTTGGCAGACTCAGCGCCAGCCTTTGTTATTGCGTTGAATAGTGTACTCTTACCAACGTTTGGCAGTCCTACGATACCTAGCTTCATTATAAATCTTCCTTTCAGTTCAGCAATCTCATCTATATTAAATAAGAGTTTATTTTAATTTTGCACATGTCAAAACTTGCACACCTAAGAATTATATACGATATGGTCTCAAGAATCAACAAAATACATAGTGTACACCGATTGGTCACATTGTCCTGTTATAATACTAATCGACAATAGAAAAGAGGGATGTATGTGAACAATAAATGGCTACGACTCAGTGCTGTATTACTAGGGGGAACGCTGGGGATCATTGCTGTGGTATTTGATGTACAAGCGAACATGTGGACAATTGGTCCAGTTATGCTTTTAACAGTAATCGCTTACGTCATCGCAATCATCTGGACATCAATTAGAGAACAGAAGAATGTTGTGAAAATATTAATGGTGGAAGGACAGCCGGACCTATATTTACAAAAAATGAAGATACTTCAAAATCAGTTTCAGAGTGATAAGTACAAGAGACTTATGGAGATAAATATAGCTTCTGGACTTATTTATGAAGGATCTGTAGATGATGCATTAACAATGCTTGAGGCCTTATCATTAAGAGGATTCAACCCAATGCACAAAGGTGTTTACTATAACAACTTAGCATTTGCATATTTAATGAAGAATAGAGTAAATGAAGCCCAAGATATCTTCAAAACGCATATCGGAGAAATGTTGGCAGCAGACAGAGACCCGATGGTTAAATCGTGTGCGAGATGTACACAAGCCATTCTAGACTATAAACAGAACCGAATTGAAATCGCTCTGGAAACATTAGAACGTTTGCTTGAGAAGGATCTAATGCCTTTACAAAAGTCGGTTGCTCTCTATTACAGGGGTCTTATTCTAAAAAAAATTGGCAAAGAGGATCCCAAGCCTATATTTAAGGAAAGCTCGATTTTTGCGGGAGAAACTGTATTCAGAAAACTCTCTGAAGCAGCTGCAGAATCATTATAAGAAAATAAATCTTTACAATTATTGTACGAATTTAATAAAGAAATTAAAAGACCTTCCCGCTTTTGCTGGACGGTCTTTTTTCACACTGCTATAATGGTGATTGGTGACACAACATCGTAAGTAGTACTAGGAAGGAATGACAACATGATTGAAGAAATCCGTGTAGTCGAAATGGCAGACCAAGTTAAGTTACATCTTATTAGGTCAGATAAGTTCAAAACAGACCTAATGGGTGTTTATATAAAACGACCATTAGATGAAACAGAAGCAACTTTAAATACGCTATTAACACGAATTCTAGAGAGAGGCACACATTCATGGCCGACATCTCAAGCCTTAAACCATAGATTAGATGACTTGTATGGCGCTATATTGTCATGTGACGTAAATAAGTATGGTGAGTTACATGCCGTTCAATTTAAAATGCAGCTACCCAATGAAAGACATATTCCTGATAAAGATATACTGTCATCAGGTTTTGACATTATGAATGAAGTGGTCAATGCTCCATTTTTAGAAAATGGATTATTTAGAGAAGACATATTTAAGAATGAAGTACGCAACCTAAGAGAAGAAATTCAAGGGCGTATCAATGACAAAATGGTCTATGCGATTGACCGTTGTACTGAAACGATGTGTGATAAAGAAGCATTTAGATTTTATCAGTATGGTTCTATCGAAATGTTAGATAAGGTTACAAACAAACAATTGGTTGAACATTATGGAAAAGTTCTAAAATCGTCTCCTATTGACATTGTGGTTATTGGTGACATTGATTTTGCTAAAACACAGGATTTGATCATGGACAAATTCCATATTGTTAGAGATCAAGTTATTACGATTCCTGAATCTGTTGCCAATGTTGAAATAGATCAAGTTCGTGAAGTTACTGAGAACTTTGATGTGAGCCAAGCCAAATTAACATTAGGTTTTAGAACCAATCTAGAGTTTTCTCATCCTTTATATAATGCAAGTGTATTATATTCAAACATTCTTGGTGGAGGCGCAAGCTCTAAACTTTTTAAGAATGTGAGAGAGAAAGCTTCATTGTGTTACTATATTTTTTCTAGGATCGAAAAGTTCAAAGGCATTATGCTGATCAGTTCTGGTATTGAAGCGAAAGATAAACAGAAAGCTCTTGATTTGATTAAGATTGAAATGGATAAAATGACAACAGGCGTATTTGGAGAAGATGATATTAAAATTGCAAAAGATGCCTTAACAAGTGCCATCAGATCAATCTCTGATTATCCAAACTCATTTATGAATTTTTATTACTCTCAAAAATTAAGTGGACGCTCTTTTGATTTACAAGGACTTTTAAAAAGAATTGAACTGGTTTCAAAAGAAGAAATTATTGAAGCGGGTAAACATATAAAACTGGATACAATCTATTTCCTAGCACAGGAAGGGGATCAAGCTGATGCATAATTACCAAGTTGAACATAAACATGATGCCCTTTTAAATGAAAGTGTGTATAGAATAATTCATAGCTCGGGTTTAGAAATTCAGTATATGCCTAAAAAGGGGTATACAAAGAAATTTGCCTACTTTGCAACACGTTATGGGGCGATGTACAATAAATTTGAAATGTCCAGTGGCGACGTTAAACAAATGCCTCTTGGAATAGCTCACTTCCTGGAACACAAAATTTTCGAAGAATCAGATGGCGATATATTTGATAAGTTTTCTAAATTTGGTGCAAATGTAAATGCATATACCAATTTCAACTCCACAGCTTATATGTTTTCAACAGTGGATAACTTCCATGATTGTTTAGGACTCTTACTTGGATTTGTACAAACATGTCATTTAACAGATGAGAATGTTGAAAAAGAAAAAGGCATTATAGGTCAAGAAATAAAAATGTATGATGATGATCCAGATTGGAAAGTGTATTTTAATACGCTAAAAATGATGTATCATAACCATCCAGTGAGAGAAGATGTAGCGGGATCGATTGAGTCTGTAAATGCAACAACGCGTGAACAGCTTCAGATGTGTTACGATGCCTTTTACATTCCAAAGAACATGATTCTCTTTGTTATTGGAGACTTAGATTTAGATGAGGTTCTTGCAACTGTTGATCAAAGCATTACCAAGGAATTTAGCGGGCGCCAAGAGCTGCCTGAACTCATGTTACCCAAAGAGCCGCCAAGTGTTCTTGAAAAGGAAGTTCGCCTTAAAATGAATGTTCCAGTTCCACTGTTCCAGTTAGGCATTAAAGATTCATATCCTAATAGCGATCCGAAAGCGGGTTTAAAAAAGACGATTGCTATGAAACTAGCCCTCGATATGCAGTTTGGTAAGGGATCTTCCTTCTACTCAAAAAACTATGATGAAGGCATAATTAATGCATCCTTCTATCATGAATATTCGAGTGGAATGGAGTATGCACATGTTATGTTTGGCGGTGAGTCAGCTGAGTATAATAAGGTTGCTGAGGCAATCGAAAATGAAATAACTAGACTCCATGAAGAGGGTATCGATGCGGACGCATTTACTCGGGTTAAAAGAAAAGCAATTGGTAGATACTTAAGTGCTTTCAACTCTGTACAATACGTCGCGGGTGCATTTGTATCATACTTTATGAAGAAAATGGATTTATTTGATTATTTAGGACTCCTAGAGTCTATTGAGCCTGAGTTTGTAGAAGAAACAATGAAAAAACATCTTAAGACAGATCATGTAGTATTATCAGTAGTAGAATAGGAGGATGAAATGGATCCGATAGCTTTTGAACTATTTGGAATTCAAATTCGTTGGTATGGAATTTTTATAGCTACAGGCCTCATGTTAGCAACCTTGTTGATATTAAAACGTGCGAAGAAACTAGGATTTGAAGAAGATACAATAATAGACCTTGTAATAGTGTGCATGCCGTCCGCAATCATTGGCGCAAGAACCTATTACGTGTTGTTTAATTGGTCATTCTATCAAGGCGATTTCATGAAAATGATAAATATCCGTGGGGGTGGTTTAGCCATTCATGGGGGTGTAATAGCCGGTGTGCTTGCAGGCTGGATATATACACGTATTAAAAAATTAGACTTTACAAAACTAATCGACATTTGTGCACCTGGTTTGATACTGGGACAAGCTATAGGTCGTTGGGGTAACTTCTTTAATAACGAAGCACATGGTGGTCCTACGGACTTGCCATGGGGGATTATAGTTGAAGGCCAGAAAGTTCATCCTACGTTCTTTTATGAGTTTGTATGGAACCTACTCGTTTTAGGTGTCCTTCTAAAATACAGAGATAAAAAGAAATTTGATGGTGAAGTGTTCCTACTTTACTTAGGATTGTACTCTGTGGGTCGATTCTTCATAGAGGGCTTACGAACGGACAGTTTAATGCTTGGACCGCTTAGAATTGCTCAAGTTGTTTCTATTTCATTAATAGCATTTGGCTTTGGGCTTATCTGGTTTATTCGAAAGAGAGTTTCAAATAAAACAAATTAGAAGCGTTTAAATACCATGTGAACGTCATATTTATATGACGTTCACATTTTTGTTACACATTTTTTGTCAAAATACTTTATACTTATAAGGATTCGAAATTATAGATTTAATATTATAAGTTCAGACGCTTGCAAAATGAATGACCGAGACAATGAAATGTATTTGTAAGTTGATCGATAAAAGTAGGTTGGGAGACAATCAAAAATATGAAAAGACAATCGTTTATTAAAGGCTCCTTAATCCTTATGATTCTAGGATTTATATCCAGAGCATTTGGGGTGTTTTTTAAAGTACCTCTAGATTATTTAGTGGGAGAAGAAGGCCAAGGGCTTTATTACATATTATATCCAGTGTACGCTGCATTTATTGCCATGTCCTCCGTAGGACTTACCATGGCGCTTTCAAAGCAAATTGCCGAATATAGGGCACTGAAAAAAGAGGGGCATGCTTGGATGACCTTTAAGCTGGCACTGGGGTTGTTTATAGGATTCGGGTTAATTATGACTGTCATCCTGTTTGCAGGTGCTAATCAGATCATAGCTCTGTTGAGCTGGCCAAAAGAAACCTACTGGGGTTTGATTGGTTTAGGCGCAGCACCACTTATAGTGTCTATAATGTCTGCATTTAGAGGCTTGTTCCAAGGGCATGAGAATATGGTACCAACTGGGGTATCAATGATAATAGAGCAGTTTGCACGTGTTCTGTTCGGAATTGGACTTACTTGGTTCTTTATGCGTGAATTTAATGATATCGGTCTTGCTGTTGGTGGAGCAGCTTTTGGAGCTGCTGCGGGTGGTTTGTTTGCAACTATCTATTTGCTGATGACCTTCTTGTCGCATAAAAGTCATATTATTGTGGTTGATAAAACCATAAAAGCAGCAGAAAAAAGACTGATCCTTAAAAAACTTCTAAGTATGGCGATCCCTATCGCAATGGGAAGTGCAATTATATCAGTTATGGGACTTGTAGACTCTGTTATGTTGCCTGCAACCTTAACAAAACTTACTGGAGACACTCATAAAGCCTTGGAAATGATTGGTGGTTACTCTAGAGCCAATACCATCATGAACATTCCTCTAATTATTTCACTGTCTATCAGTACCAGTATTGTTCCATTTGTGGCAAAGGCTTGGGAACTGAAAGAGTTTGATGTTGTTCATAGACGTATTGGAATGGGAATGAAAATGGGAACTTTACTTGCGTTTCCAGCGGCAGTCGGCATAGCTGTGTTATCTAGTGAATTAATTGGACTCATTTTTTCTTCAACCATTGGTGGCGATGTACTTGTACCACTTGCATTTTCTTTGATATTTATTATTTATTCACAGATACAGACCAATGTACTAAACGCAATTGGAAAGCCTGTAGTGCCGGTTATAAATATGCTCATTGGTGTGGTCGTTAAAGTCATATTTAATATCTCGTTGGTATCCAATCCTGAGATTGGATTAATGGGTGCAGGTTACGCTGTTATAGCTGCATATGTTGTTACTACGGTGTTAAATGGACTTTCTATCAAAAAACATACAGGCTATACCTATAGCATCATTAACTTGATTAAAAAACCGATAATTTCGGTATGCGCCATGTGGATTGGACTCCTTGCTGTCCAGTACTTGTTGAATGGTGTTGTGCCAGGAAGAGTGCTTACCTTATTGTCCGTTGGTTTTGGTGCCTGTATATATGGCGTTTTAATTATAGTGCTCCAGTATTTGGAGCCAACAGAAGTCTCTCAGATCCCAGCGCTTGGGAAACTAGAAAAAATACTTGTAAGAAAAACAGGATAGTAGATCTAAGATTAGAATGGGGTGATTGAACATGACAGAATTATTAAGCTGTGTTTTATGTGATCAGGTACAAGAGTTAGAAGATGGACTGTTCAATTATATTAAGGCTAGAAATGTTTTCTTTGAAATGGGCCCACAGTATTTTGAATTGGCACTAAATTATAAATCGTACGATGAGGAAATTACTGAACATGTAACCGTATTATCGCCTACTGGAGGCATCCTTGCGGACGTTAAAGAAACATTCCAGCAAAACAGTTATTATTTAACTTCAATCCATGAAGTAGAAGTGGATCTTGATGAAATTGGTGAATATACAATAACGATTGTTACCAATGGTAAAAAGTATAAATACACCTTTGATGTAAGTATAGAACAATAAAAATAAGGCAATAAAATAGACTCAATTAGTTAGTGGCGTACGATTTAGAATCGTACGCCACTTTTGTTTATTGTTCTTTAATTTATATATGTGTTTTAGTCAGGTTCGATTTCAAACCGGTGCTCTTTTAAACTCCAGTTGCCTTGAATGTCACGACTCCGTTCCATAAATACAGCATGATTGTCTTTATCTACCAAAATCACAGTTTGAAAACGTGTACCATAATTTTTGGATGGTATTTCTATAAAAGTACTAGAAAGCGGTCTTTCTAGTTTTAGGCCTATGCCAGTGTCTGGTAACATATCATCTGGTGGTATGGTTTTGTCATCTAGTATATTGAAAAGTGACTCTGGAGTAATGTCTTCATGGCGGTCGACAATACTTTTTAGAACCATCTTTCCTGTTGCGACTTTTGGCCATGGAGTGTCAAGTAAATGGTTGCTTAGTCCATATATCCCTGGTGGAAGTAAGTGAACCTGTCTATCGATGTTGGAGTAGTAGGACAATTCATGCATATCACCAACAATTAAGTTGAATGGATTAAATTTATGGGCTTTGAGTGATATGATCTCACAATACTTCTGAGGGTAGGGTTTGTAAACTAAGAAATCACGCACTAGGTGTCCTCTTGAAATGGTATCTGTTTTGATAATTGAAAAATCTCTATAGTTTGTTATAAATGCGAAATGACCACTCTTGGTAATACCGGTCCAGGTGCCTTTTTCCTTCATATCAACACCAGCTAATATACTGTCATCATGGTCCCAAAAATGTGCAGGGAGTGATGGTCTATCGTAGAATTCGTCCCTATTTCCCATAAAGATGAGTGGGTATTTATCATGAACTTTATATGCGAAAAACAAAGTGCACATAGGAGTCTCCTTTCGATGTGAGTTATACTATATCTCATTACTACCCACTTGATTAATTAAGACACTTGCAAAATACTTGCCATAAATGAATGAAATTTTAATCTTTTATTCAGAATTTATTTATGGTTGATGTGGTAAAATATAGATATCACATAAGTAAGGAGAGTTAATTATGAGAATTGCGTTATGCCAAATGAAAGTAGTAACAAATAAACATAACAATTTGAATAAGGCATATACAATGATAGTTGATGCTGTTGAAAATGATGCAGATATCATTGTGCTCCCAGAAATGTTTAATTGTCCTTATTCGAGTGATTACTTTATTGAATATGCTGAGCCGCGAGAAAGTGGAACTTATTTAGAACTTTCAAAGTGGGCAAAAGAGTTTGGTGTCATAATAATCGGTGGAAGCATCCCAGAAGTAGCTACAATTGAAGGTGAAGATAAGATATACAATACATCCTATGCTTTCGATTCTGATGGGAAGTGTTTGGGGGCACATAGAAAAGCTCATTTATTCGATATTAACATACCCAACGGAATTAAGTTTTTTGAGTCAGATGTACTCACGCCAGGCAGTAGCCATACCATGATTGATACAGCCTTTGGAAAGATTGGTCTTGCCATATGTTATGACATAAGATTTCCAGAGTTTTTTAGAAAGATGACACTGGATGGAGCCGAATTGATTATTGTGCCTGCTGCTTTTAATATGACCACAGGCCCGGCACACTGGGTCTTAACAGCGCGAGCACGGGCCTTAGACAATCAGCTGTTTGTAGCTCTTTGCTCACCTTCAAGAGACGAAAGTGGTGTATATACTGCTTATGGACATTCCATGGTGACAAATCCATGGGGAGAAGTTGAAGATAAGCTAGATGAGAATGAAGGTATTCTTTTAGTAGATGTTGAACTAAGTAAGTGTAAAGAAATTAGAACAGGTCTACCACTTCTTGAGCATAGACGTCCTGAGTTATACGTTTAAGACAATATATTGGAAATGGCAGTGTTTGTACTCTTAAGAATTGTGGTAGAAATTGAATAATAGATGAATCGGGAGGGATTAATATGTTAAGTATGCATAAGAAAAAATACGAAGAGATGGAACGATACAGAAAACGCACAAATGGTCTTAAGTTTGCTGAAGGCTTATTAATTGGTACTGCAATGGGTCTTATTGCTGGTATTGTACTTGCACCAAAACCAGGACGTGATACAATAGAAGATATCAAAGATGAAACAATGCGTCTTGTTGAAAAAGGTAAAGACATGGTTCAAGGGTGTTACGAGTGTGACGAACTTGACGAAGAATATGAAGAAGGCGCAGAATTGCCTGAACCAGAAACCATTGAATTCGATTTAGAAGAAGAAGAGTAAACAATCAATACTTATATAGAGTGAAGAAAACCACTTAAAACCTTTCTAAAGGTTCTAAGTGGTTTTTTGTGTGGAGGACATCATGAAAAACAGCAAAAAATTTACAAAACCCATGCTTTTTATTGCAGTACCTATAATGATACAGTCTCTAATTACAGCCTCTGTAAACCTGATTGACACCATTATGATTGGGAAGTTGGGTGAAACATCAATTGCATCACTTGGAATCACAAATCAATATTTCATGTTGTATAGTGTTTTGGCTATGGGTTTGTTTACAGGTGTAGGCGTTCTGATTTCTCAGTATTGGGGTAGAAAAGATACGGAGAGGATTCGGGCATTTACATCGTTACAGATTAAGCTAGGTATTCTTATGGCAGTTATTTTTGTGTTTGTAGGTTATCAGCAACCTGAGTGGATTATGCGATTATTTACAAGTGACGAAACAGTGATTAGATTGGGTGTTTCTTATTTAAGGCTGGTTGTGATTGGTTACATCCCATTTGCTATTTCCGGTGGTTATGGTGTAGCCAGTCGGAGTATTGGTAAAACAGTCTTTCCTATGCTTGCCAGTGTTGTAGCGCTTGTTGTCAACGTTGTGCTGAACTATGGCTTAATCTATGGCAATCTAGGACTCCCCCAATTGGGTGTAGAAGGTGCAGCAATTGCCACATCAATAGCACGTGTTGTAGAAATGTTGGTGGTTTTAGCATCAGTCTATTTTAATGATAAAACATTGGCAATTGGGATATCAGAACTTCTCTCACTGAACAAGAAGGCCTTTAAACAAGCTCTTGCACCAATGACTCAAGTTGTACTCAATGATTTTATATGGGTGCTTGGAATGTTGATCTATACAATGTTATACGGTCGTATAGGAACGGGTGCTATTGCATCAATTCAAATTATGACAACTGTACAACAACTGTTCATGATTGCCATTATAGCTGTGTCGAGTGCGGCATGTGTTATGGTTGGTAAGTTGGTTGGAGAACATGACTATGATACTGCGATTGAACTTTCCTGGTACTTTTTAAAAGTTGTCCTGATCCTTACAATCGGAATCGCCGTTTTAGTTGGATTTGGTGCACATGCCATACTCTCAGTGTTTAGTGTATCTGCAGGCGTTTATAATGCTGCATGGTTACTGCTTCTAATTACTGCTTTCATCATGCCAGTGAGAGGGCTTGAAATATTGTTTATTATTGGAATCCTCCGTGGTGGTGGTGACGCTAAGGGTGCTCTGAAAATAGAAATGTTCACCATGTGGGTGATCGGCGTACCTCTCTGTTATATAGGTGCAATAATTTTGAAGTGGCCAGTTGAGTACGTTTATTTGATGGTAACTGCTGAGGAGTTCTCTAAGCTGGCATTGTCTTTTATAAGATTTAAGAAGGGTAAGTGGATCAAAAACTTTACTGAGGTGGATGAGAAACAGACTACTTTAATACAAAGTGATGCATGTGAAAGCTAGATACATTTATTAGTGCATATTAAAAAAGCCAAGTTCAACATGTGTGAACTTGGCTCAGACTGTAGAAAACTACGAAATACTGCGTTGCAGGCTTCGTTTATTTTATACCGCTTAACTTTAGCATGACTTTAAATTGAAATTAGTCTCGCCAATGAATAAGTGTAGCACCTTTATTTTTTGTTCCTTTGGCTATGATGTTATCTGGTGCATCGCCTACAGCTACAACAATATCGAAGTGGGTGTAAAGTTCACCTAATGATAAAGCATTTGGCCCTGCTAAATCGTTGTACTCAGCAGAAGCAGCACCAGAAAGAGCTTTAATAAATTCAACAGCAAGTGTTTCAGACCTGTCTTTTGATGTTCCAGGACTTGTTATTATTGCGAATCCAATTGAATTCTCCTGTGGTGCAACAGAAGCATCGACAACTTCAATATTGTTTACAATTATATTCTTTGCTATTTCAATCATGGAATCAGTAATAGGGTAACCAGGTTCTTCACCTTCTGTGAACATGCTACCTTCAAGCTCAGATTCGCGTTCGAGCTCAGACATGTCGACATAGACGTCTTCGTAAGCGGATTGATCAGGCATGATATAGAATAACCCGCCAACAATAATAGCAAGTACAGCTACAGCCTTAACCCAATCAGCAGGTTTCAATTCTTTTAGGTTTAGATTGATAGAAAATCCACTTTTCTTTTGCGGTTGCTCAGGTGCTTCTTTTTGCATACGTTCTTTAATTTTGTTTAGTCTTTTCTCAAACTGTTCAACCGTACCTGAAATTTTTTCTTCTTCAATTAATGAAATAGCTTTTTCACACATCTTAATGGCTTCTTGGAATCTGTGTTTTTTTTCTAATATTACAGCTGGTCTTTCGTAAAGATCTGAAGTGTTTGCAAAAAAGTTCTCATGGATTTGCAAATAAATGTTTAGAGCTTCAGTATCGTTACCCAGTCGTTCCATTCGTTTGGCCTTCTCATGTAGTTTATAGAGTTCCTGTAATTTTTGTTGATCCATATGATGCACCCCTTATACATTTATTATGAAAATTATGATCTAACTTGTATGATTGCATAAAGCATCAAAAGCTATAGATTTCTACTTTATTTATCGGTTAAAGGCGTCAATAACTTTAATATTTTTGCAAACTAAGCTTACTTTGAATATGCAATGAAAAGGTAAGAATATTCTAATAATTACGAACTTAATTCCGAGTAATTTATATCCGACTAAATCATATACATATAAACTGATTATTGGTATAATACATTTGACAATTGTAACTGTATTGATAAAGGTTATCAATTGATAGTGCTGACTTTGAAGGTATTGATCATATGTCAAAAAAACTTTGTTTAAGTGTTGACAATGTCAAAGGCCTATATTATACTGTTGATGAATTCCTAGTAAAACAGTCGGAATTAACGGAGGGTGATTAAATGCGATTATCAACAAAAGGAAGATACGGACTGAAAGCTATGTTTGATCTTGCGATGAATTACGGTGAAAATCCAGTGTCCCTGACGACAATCGCTGCCAGACAAGGCGTTTCAGTTAACTATCTGGAACAACTGATTTCTCCACTTAGAAAAGCAGGTTTTGTTAAAAGTGTTAGAGGTGCCCAGGGCGGGTACTTACTCAACGTAGAACCTACAGAAATCACTGTTAAAGATATTTTGGTCGTTCTAGAAGGACCACTTGCACCAACAGATTGTGTTAAAGATGAAAAAGATTCATCTTGTGATAATGCGGACTATTGTGTGACAAGACTCATATATGAAAAAATGAAAGAAAGTATTGATCAGGTTGTGACATCAATTACATTAAAAGACATGGTTGATGATCATTATAGAATGGCAGACTTAAAAGCAAAGGCAGATGAGAACTTTAAGTGTTTATAACGATTTACCGTTAAATCTTAAAATCAAAACTGGACGGCTTAACATAAGAAAGGGGACGTATTCATGAAGAAACGTTATTACATGGATTATTCCGCAACAACACCTATGAAAAAAGAAGTACTAGATGCAATGCTTCCTTACTTCTCAGAAGATTTTGGTAACCCATCAAGTGTTCACAGTTTTGGCCGTGACGCTAAAAATGCTGTAAACAAAAGCCGTGAAACTGTTGCATCGGCAATCGGTGCTAAGCGTGAAGAAATTTACTTTACTGCTGGTGGTACTGAGTCAGACAACTGGGCGATCAAAGGTATTGCAAAATCATTAAAATCTAAAGGCAATCATATTATTACATCTAAAGTAGAACATCATGCAGTACTTCATGCATGTGAGACACTTGAAAAAGAAGGTTATGAAGTTACATACCTAGACGTAGATGAATATGGCATGATTAATCTTGAAGAACTAAAAGCCGCAGTCAAAGATACAACAATTTTGATTACTATTATGTTCATTAATAATGAGATTGGTACAATGCAACCTGTAAAGGAAATCGGAGCAATCGCTAAAGAAAATGGCGTGCTATTCCATACAGATGCAGTTCAAGCATTGGGTAATGTTGCAATTGATGTTGATGCATTAAACATTGATATGCTTTCTGTTTCAAGTCATAAGATATATGGTCCTAAAGGTATTGGTGCTATGTACATTCGTAAAGGTGTACGCATTGGTGCATTTATTGATGGCGGTGCTCAAGAACGTAAACGTCGTGCTGGTACAGAAAATGTTCCTGGTATTGTCGGATTTGCTAAGGCAGTAGAAATTGCTGTTGAAAATCTTGATGCGCATATTGAAAAATTAACTGCACTTCGTGAAAGACTTAGAAATGGTATTATGGATTCTATTCCATATGCAAAATATAATGGCCATCCAACTGAGAGACATCCTGGTAATGTAAATATTTGTTTTGAATACATTGAAGGTGAATCTTTATTGTTAAGTTTAGACCTAATTGGCGTTGCTGCAAGTAGTGGATCAGCTTGTACATCAGGCTCACTAGACCCATCGCATGTGCTTATGTCAATCGGACTAACACATGAAATTGCTCATGGCTCTCTTAGACTTACTGTCGGAGACTTTACAACAGAAGAAGACGTAGATTATGTAATAAAAGAACTTGTAGGCATTGTAGACAGACTAAGACAAATGTCACCACTTTACGAAGTGGTACTTAATAAATAAGGAGGCGTTTTTCATGTATACTGAACAGGTCATGGAACACTTTACTAACCCAAGAAACGTAGGCGTTATCGAAAATGCAGACGGTGTCGGAGAAGTCGGCAACGTTAAATGCGGCGATATCATGAAAATATATCTTAAGATTGAAGATGATGTAATTACAGACGTTAAATTTAAAACATTTGGTTGTGGATCAGCTGTTGCAAGTTCAAGTGTTGCAACTGAACTTATTAAAGGTCAAACAATAGATTACGCTCTAAATCTTTCGAATAAAGCTGTAATTGCTGAACTTGGCGGACTACCAACAGTAAAAATTCATTGTTCTGTACTAGCTGAACAAGCGATCAAAGCTGCGGTATACGATTACGCACAGAAGACTGGAAAAACTTATGCACAACTCGATGGTTTTGATCCAAATGAAGATGAAGATCATCATGACCATGTTGATATTGAGTACTAAGTAAAGAAAGTTGTTGATAAATGTTAATATCATTTATTCTATAGAAACCCAGCCAATGAGGCTGGGTTTTCATTTGTAACATGATGTGTTATTCTATAACTTGCAAGTCTGCGCAATCGCAGTAACAAAGTAAGGAAGACTTTCAATCTTCTAATTTGAAAGGACTAAAATTATGTTAGACAAAAAAAAAGTAGTTGTAGGTATGAGTGGTGGTGTTGACAGCACAGTTGCTGCATACCAACTCAAACAAGCAGGGTACGATGTTATTGGTATTCATATGAAAGTATGGGATGACAGCGACGCTGATTTTGTTGAAAAAGAAGGTGGCTGTTGTAGCTTATCTGCAGTTGAAGACGCAAGACGCGTTTGTGAAAAGCTAGAGATTCCATTTTATGTTGTAAACTTTAAAAGTGTTTTTAAAGAGAAAGTCATTGATTATTTTCTTGATGAGTACAAAAATGGACGTACACCGAACCCATGTATCGCATGTAATAAACATGTGAAATTTGATGCGCTTATTAAGAAAGCACATGATTTAGGTGCATATTACGTTGCGACTGGACATTATAGTAAAGTTGAATTTGATGAAGGGCTAGAACGATACGTTGTGCGTTTATCTAAAGAAGATAGAAAAGACCAAACATATACCTTCTGGAGTCTTGCACAAGATCAACTTAAACATATATTAACACCCCTAGGAGACATGGAGTCTAAATCAGATGTAAGAGAAATTGCTGAAAGATTTGATGTAAATGCTGCTGGAAAAAGTGATAGCCAGGAAATCTGTTTTATACCAGATGACGATTACGCTAGATACGTCAAAGAAAACCTTGGGGCTCCAATAAGAAAAGGTAACTTTGTTGATACAAGCGGTAAAGTGTTAGGGCAACATAAAGGCATTGTGTATTATACAGTGGGTCAAAGAAAAGGACTGGGTATTACGTTTGGCCAGCCGATGTATGTGGTTGAAATAAGGTCGCTTACAAACGAAGTTGTCCTTGGAACCAACGATAAAGTCTTTTCTCAAGGACTTATAGCTTCTGGAGCCAACTTTATTCCATTTAAAACATTAGATGGCAAGGTTGAAGCTTACGCTAAAATTAGATACAGTGCAAAACCTGCAAAGTGTACGATTGAGAACTTAGATGATGGCTCAATCAAGGTTGTGTTTGAGGATATGCAAAGAGCTATAACACCAGGACAAGCAGTTGTGTTTTACAATGACAACATGCTGGTTGGTGGCGCCACAATTGAGTCTGCTCTTAACTAAACTAATATTGAAGACTTAGGGTTTTAATTCTACCAGGTTGTGGTATAATTGATCTGATAACAATTTTATAATTAGCTGAGATGGAGATAAGTAGAGTAGACATTTTAGAGAGGTCGCGAAGTGCTGAAAGACGACCACGATACTCGAAGCAACTCCTGAGCTTCAATTCTGAAGAATATGAAATTTTGATGTTTGTGTAGGTTTTGACGATTTGCATCCGTTAGAGTGCTTTGCTGTTATGAATATAACCTCTAAAGTGATCGGAAACGATAAGTAGGGTGGTACCGCGAGTGCACTCGTCCCTACAATTTATTACTTTAGAGGTTTTTTGTTTTTGTAAAAGTGTATGAACAATCGAAAATTAAACTATTAAGTAAAACGAGTAAGACCAAAGCAATCAAATGGAGGGAAAAATAATGGAAAAAATGAGTCTCAATGAGATACGTCGTCGCTTCCTTGAATTCTTTGAATCAAAAGGCCACTTCGTTGAATCAAGTTATCCACTTGTACCACAAAATGATAAAAGTCTGCTGTTGATTAATGCAGGTATGGCTCCGCTGAAAAACTACTTTACAGGTGCTGAAACACCACCTAATGTAAGAATGGCAACATGTCAAAAATGTATCCGTACTGGTGATATCGAAAACGTTGGTTTTACATCTCGTCACGGTACATTCTTTGAGATGTTAGGAAACTTCTCATTTGGTGATTACTTTAAAGAAGGATCAATCAAGTGGGGTTGGGAATTACTAACAGAGAATCTGGAAATGCCAGCTGAGCACCTTTGGCCATCGGTTTATTTTGAAGATGATGAAGCCTTTGCAATCTGGAGAGATGTTATTGGCGTTCCTGAAGAAAAAATCACCCGTCTTGGTAAAGAAGATAACTTCTGGGAAATTGGTGTGGGTCCATGTGGTCCATGTTCTGAAATCTACTTTGATCGTGGCGAAGCTTATGGCTGTGGTCACGAAGATTGTAAACCTGGTTGTGAATGTGATCGTTTCGTAGAAATCTGGAACCATGTATTTACACAGTTTGAAAGAACTGAAGCCGGTGAATATGTTCCTCTAGCAAAGAAAAATATTGATACAGGTATGGGTCTTGAGCGTGTTGCGTGTGTCATGCAAGACGTAGATTCTATCTTTGAAGTAGATACAATCCGTTCTATTCTAGACAAGGTTGTTGAAATTTCAGGTAAAGAATACGGTGTAGAGCGTATGACAGATGTTTCAATTAGAATCATAACTGACCATATGCGTGCTTGTTCTTTCCTAATCTGTGATGGTGTAATGCCGCACAATGAAGGACGTGGATACGTTCTAAGAAGACTGCTTCGTAGAGCAGCACGCCACGGAAAACTTCTGGGTATAGAAGGTGCGTTTTTAACTGACCTAGTTGACGAAGTGGTAAAAGTGTCTGGAGAAGCATACCCGGACCTGATCAAACGTCATGATTATATTAAGAAGATACTTTTGATAGAAGAAGAAAGATTCCAGCAAACAATCGATCAAGGCCTTACAATCTTAAAAGATTATATTGCTGAACATGAAAATAAAGGTGAAAAAACACTTTCGGGAGAACAAGCATTTAAGCTATATGATACATTTGGTTTCCCGCTCGATTTAACAAAAGAAATTCTTGAAGAAAAAGGTATGACAGTAGATGAAGCTGCTTTTACTAAAGAAATGGAAGAACAACGTGATCGTGCGCGTTCTGCGCGTAACGAAGGTGGAGACTTAGGTTGGGAAGATGATGCATTTAGTGGTCTGCCAGCTGAAGTGACTTCTAAGTTCGTTGGTTATGATACGGTTACTGAAATGGGTAAAGTCCTTGCTATCTCAACAGAAACTGGTTTGGTTGAAGAAGCCAAAGCTGGTGAGAAGGTAAGAGTAATTCTAGATCAAACACCATTCTACCCTGAAGGTGGTGGTCAAGTTGGAGACCACGGAAAGTTGACAGTTTCTGATTCGCTTGTAAAAGTCACAGATACTAAAAAAGGTTCAAATGGAACGATTATTCACATCGGTTCAGTTGTTGAAGGGTCTATTAAAACAGAAGATTCTGTTGTAGCGGCTGTTGATCATGAGAGACGTTTAGATGTTGCAAGAAACCATACTGCAACACACTTACTACATCAAGCACTAAAGATGGTTCTTGGAGATCATGTTGAGCAAGCTGGTTCACTTGTTGGTTCTGATAGAATGCGTTTTGACTTCTCTCACTTCCAGGCGATGACAGCAGAAGAATTAGCAAAAGTTGAAGCTATTGTGAACGAAAAAATATTTATGCCACATGCTGTAACAACAGCTTTCATGGGCATTAATGAAGCTAAAGCAATGGGTGCAATGGCACTGTTTGGTGAAAAGTACGGATCAGAAGTTCGTGTTGTTAGAGTAGAAGACTTCTCTATAGAACTTTGTGGTGGTACACACCTACAAAACACGTCTGAAGTTGGCGTGTTCAAAATTGCTTCAGAGTCAGGTGTTGCAGCAGGCGTTCGAAGAATTGAAGTTATAACTGGACGTAAGGTATACGAGTACATGAATTCTGTTGATAACAAGCTACAACGCGTTGCAGACGAGTTAAAATCTAATGTTACAGATGTTATGGACCGTGTTGTTCAAATCTCTGCAGACTTTAAAAAGCTTCAAAAAGAGAATGAAAGCTTAAAAGCTAAAGCAGCAAGCGAAAATTCAGCTGGAATTATTGACAAAGCACTTGATGTTAATGGATTCAAACTGATCACTGAAAAACTTAAAGGTGTTGATGCAAACACAATGAGAACAATGGGTGACCAGATTAAAGACAAGCTTGATAAAGGTGTTGTTGTTCTTGCAAGTGACCTAGGTGGAAAAGTATTGTTCCTAGTTATGGTGACAGATTCAGCAGTAAAAGCTGGTGCACACGCTGGTAAACTTGTTGGGGAAGTTGCAAAAGTTGCTGGTGGTGGCGGTGGTGGCCGACCAAACATGGCTCAAGCTGGTGGTAAAGATGCTTCGAAAATTGAAGAAGCCCTTAAAAAAGCAGTTGAAATTGTTGAAAACTACTAAAATATAAATATTTCTTTAGAAAATCGTTTTATACCTTCAAAAAAACGGATATATATGGACAAAGTGGAGGGAGAAAGAATAAAAACATCTCCCTCTATAACATAAAGGACGGTAAATCTATACTCTGGAAGCAGTTTATTAATAAAAATCTGTTCGAGGAATAGATAATACTGTTCTAAATTCTAATCTAAAAGGAGGTTATAGTTATGGATAAAAACATGACAATGAAGTTTGATGTAGACCAGGTTAAAGAGGACGAACGAAAAGAAGTGCTCAACTATGTCTACAATGCTTTGAAAGAAAAAGGCTATCATCCAATCAACCAGATGATAGGCTATCTTCTAAGTGGAGATCCGACATATATTACGACCCATAACGATGCCCGAAAAATTATCCGTCGCGTTGAGCGAGACGAAATTCTAGAAGAACTATTAAAAACATATCTGGAAAGCGAGAACTAAATTGGAAACCAGATTTTTAGGAAACACTGGTATTGAAGTTTCGAGACTGTGTTTTGGTGGGCTGACTATAGGTCCACTACAAGCTAATTTAAGCCCTGAAGAAGGAGCTAAAATTATTGTAGAAGCTTATAATCGCGGTGTTAATTTTATTGACACCGCTGAGCTTTATCAGACGTACGCTCATATTAAGGAAGCTTTAAAGCGAATACCTAGAGAAAAATACGTTATATCAACAAAATCGTATGCTTGGTCAAGAGAGACTGCTGAAGAAAGTTTCATGAAAGCTTGTAAGGAGCTAGGAACAGATTATATTGATTTGTTTATGCTTCATGAACAAGAAAGTGAACATACTCTTCGAGGTCACGCAGAAGCCATGGCATACTTTTTGGAGCGTAAAGAAAAAGGTGATATCAAAGCCTTTGGCATTTCGACTCATTTTATAGAAGGTGTGAAGGCTGCAAATAAAACACCAGAGATACAAGTGGTGCATCCAATTATCAATAAAGAAGGACTTGGTATTCAAGACGGTACTTTGAAAGAAATGTTAGAACAACTTGAGATGTTCAAAAACAGAGGCGGTGGTGTTTTTGGAATGAAACCACTCGGTGGAGGGAATCTTCTTGCATCTGTAGATGAATGTTTTGACTATGTACTTAGCCTTGATGTGATTGATTCCGTTGCTGTAGGGATGCAGCGACTGGATGAAGTTATTGCAAATACATCTAGATTTTCTGGGGTTGAGATACCGCAAAGTATAAAAGCAAATTTGAGAAACACACCAAGAAAGCTTCATATAGACGACTGGTGTATTGCATGTAAAGCCTGTGAAGCTAAATGTCAGTCTAATGCAATAAAAGTAGTAGAGGGAAAAGCGGTTGTAGACCACAGTAAGTGTGTGCTTTGTGCATATTGCAGTGCTGTTTGTCCAGAGTTTTGTATCAAGGTGGTATAATATGAAAATGTTAGGTTTAGATGTTGGTGATCGTACAATAGGTGTTGCAGTCAGTGATCCTACGGGATTTTTAGCATCTCCTGTTGAGACGATCAAGAAGATATCAAATAAGCAAAGTATTGCACGGATTGTAGAACTTTTAATTGAAACAACATCTGAGAAGCTTGTGGTTGGACTACCTAAAAACATGAATGGTACAATTGGACCTCAGGGTGAAAAAACTCTGGCTTTTGTTAAACAACTTGAGAAGAAAATAAAATATTCTGACAGGCTGGCTGGCAAAGAAATAGAGATTATTATGTGGGATGAAAGACTCACTTCAAAAGCGGCTGAACGTCAACTTATTGAAGTTGACATGAGACGCGAGAAACGTAAGGCGGTAATCGATCAGCTAGCAGCTGTTTATATACTACAAGGTTACTTGGATCACATACGATAGAAGAGGTGTAAAAATGGAAGAAAGAAAAATGGTAGAATTAATTGATGAAGACGGAAAAGCTATTCAGTTTGAAGTTGTCGTTGATTTTGAAGTAGAAGGCCAGGAATATGCTGTTCTAGTTCAAGAAGGCGAAGAGGAAGAAGCTATCCTTTTCAAAGTAGTTGAAGACGGCGGAGACGAGCCATCATTTGAAGTTGTAATTGATGATGCTGAATTTGAAGCTGTTGCTAAAGTATATGAGGAAATAATGAATCAAGAATAGTAGACTTTAAATGATAAGGATTGAAAATTATTGTCATTAGTGCTATTATTGTAATGATAAATCATTGAGACGTGAGGTGTGAAAATGGACTTTTCTATGGACACTTTAAAAAACAAGCTAAGAGACAGAGGTTATAAATTAACACCTCAGCGCCGTGCAGTACTGGATATCATTATTTCTAATCCAGGTGAGCATTTAAGTACGGAAGAAATCTATGAACTTGTGAAGAAAAACAACCATCCAGAAATAGGGTTGGCTACGGTATATAGAACACTCATTTTATTGGCTGAATTGGACGTTATTTCTAAATTGAATTTAGAAGACGGCCTGGTTCGTTATGAACTAAACTTACACGATGATAATCACCATCATCATCATCTAATCTGCACAAGTTGCGGTAAAGTAACTGAAGTTGTAGAAGATCTTCTTGACGAGCTTGAAGCGCGTATTGAGAAAGATCATGAATTTGAAATCTGTGATCACAAGTTGAAATTTTTCGGAATTTGTAAAGAATGTAAGAAAAGCTTGTAATGTTGAGTTACAAGCTTCTTTTTGTAAATGTATAATTTTGGTTTAGTTTGAGTATTAGACTTGATTTACGCAACAAGAATTTTCAATCTGAAAGTTACATAGATCATTAGTTTATTTGTTATGCATATACTAAGAATCTATTTATTTAAATGTGATTAATCGTTTTAGAATCAAATATTTATTAGTTGGCTTAGGCAACACCATGCTTTAAGCGAACGTGAAGTAGAGAAGTAAAACACTTCTCACAATTGAAAATGGAGGAAATAACTATGAGTCAAAAGAAACCAAACTCACTTAAAGTTATTCCCTTAGGCGGTTTGTACGAGATTGGTAAAAACATGACTGCATACGAGTACGGTGAAGACATCGTTCTTGTTGATTGTGGTATGTCTTTCCCGGATGACGAAATGCTCGGAATTGATGTCGTTATCCCTGATATCACTTACTTGAAAAAGAATCGTGAACGTGTTAGAGGTATTGTCCTTACACACGGTCATGAGGACCATATTGGTGCGATACCATATGTTCTACGTGAGATGAGTATTCCAATCTACGGTACAAGACTGACTTTGGGTTTAGTAGAAAGAAAATGTAGTGAGCACAAAAATATCGATAAGCTTGAGCTTCATGTTGTTGAACCAGGAGACAAAGTTAAACTGGGTCACATCAAAGTTGAGCTAATTCGAGTGAGTCACTCTATTCCAGATGCTGTTGCATTTTGTCTGCATACGCCACTGGGTCGTGTTATTCACACAGGTGATTTTAAAGTAGATTTTACACCGATTGATGGTCAGAGAATTGACCTAAACAAGTTTGCTGAACTTGGCACAAAAGGTGTACTACTCATGCTTTGTGAGAGTACAAACGTTATGAGACCTGGCTATACAATGTCAGAAAGTAGAGTGGGTCAAACATTTGAAGATATATTCCGTCACACGACGGGAAGAATATTTGTTGCATCCTTTGCCTCAAATGTTCATAGAATTCAACAGATTATAAATGCTGCTTTGATGAATGACAGAAAAGTTGCTTTTAGTGGAAGATCTATGCTAAATGTGTCGACAGTAGCCATGGAAACCGGTCATTTGAAGGTGCCAGAAGGTATTATTGTTGATATTAAAGACATTGATAGATACCCTGAAAATGAGATTTGTTTAATTACAACAGGTAGTCAAGGCGAAACAATGTCAGCACTATCTAGAATGGCTAATGGTGAACACCGTCAGGTTCGTATTACACCAGGTGATACAATTATACTTTCATCGTCACCAATTCCAGGTAACGAAAAAAGTGTTCACAATATCATAAACCTTTTAAACGAAAAAGGTGCAAATATTATTTATGAATCACTTGCAGATGTACACGTGTCGGGTCATGCGAAAAAACATGAACTGATGCTAATGCATTCTCTTGTACAACCTAAATATTTCATGCCAATGCATGGTGAGTACTCAATGCTTAAAGAGCATAAAGACATGGCTATTAGCATGGGTATGGATGAAGACGATGTCTTCATTCTTAAAAATGGTGATGTGCTTGAGATTACGCGTAAAGGTGCAGAACTTGCTAAGCCGGTTCCACACGGAAACGTACTTATTGACGGCCTAGGAATTGGTGATGTTGGTAATATCGTTCTTCGTGATAGAAAACATCTTGCTGAAGATGGTCTGATGGTTGTCGTTGTAGCATTTGATGATGAAACTGGAGAGGTTATTTCAGGTCCTGATTTAATTTCACGTGGATTCGTCTATGTAAGAGAATCTGAGGACTTGATGGATGGCGCTAAAAAAGAGATTATGAAAGCTCTGGACAAGTGTCGTGCTAAGAATATTAGAGAATGGTCATCTATAAAATCAGAGATCAGAGATACACTAAGATCGTATCTATATCAGAATACAAAACGTAGTCCAATGATCCTACCGATCATTATGGATGTATAGGAGGCCGAATTATGAATGTATATGATGCAGCGCATAATCTTGCTAAAGCTATTAAAGAGTCTGATGAACTTAGTAAATTTAAGGAACTTCAAACACAGCTTTATGCTAATGAAATCATGAAAGCAAAGTTTGATAATTTCCAAAAGATGCAAATGGAACTTCAAACTGCTCAAATGACTGGACAACAGTTAGACGAAACAAAGCTAGCTGAGGCTCAGGCAATGTTTGAAGAGATTCAGAAGGACCCTACAGCAAACGCTTATTTCCAAGCTGAGCTAAAGCTAAACCAAATGATGGGTGATGTTTCAAAAATCATTGGTGATGCAATGGGACTTGTACAAGAATAATTCTATACATTTACTGATAAATTACACTGAATTGGTGTTATAATAGATCAGTGAGTGATACAACACAATAAAATAATGATATAATGGCTCAGGATTGTATAGGAATATATATTTCTGAGCCTTTTCCAAGAATTAAACTTATTGCAGAATACAAACTATTCAACGTTCTATGGATGCTGGTGAGGTGACTAGAAATGTATAGAAAAAAACTGATATTATCTGTGGCTGTAGCAACCGCATTAACATTATCCGGTTGTTCAAGTGTTGTTGGGGCAATGAATGAACCTGTTGATCTGTCAGATACAACTGAAATTCATGTAACGATACCTAGTGGCGCAAGTACTACAAAAATATCGAATATACTTGAGGAACAAGGACTTATAAAAAATGCAACTATGTTCAAAATTTTATCCAAGGAATTGTCTACAGACGGTAAAATGCAGGCTGGTGAATATATTTTAAGTAAATCTATGTCTTCAGAAGATATAATTGATAAATTTGTAGAAGGTGATGTGTATATCGAAACGTTTAAGTTTACTATTCCTGAAGGATACGAAACGCGACATATCGTTGAAAAACTAACTGCTGATAATCTAATTAGTGAGGATGTATTTAGATCACTGTTAGCTTCAGATACATTTGATTATCGTTTCTTAAAAGATATAGATCCTGCTACGAATCTTGAAGGATTCTTATTCCCAGAAACATATGAAATGAAAGTTGGAGCTGACGAAAAAGCTGTCATTAATAAAATGCTTAGCCAATTCGATTTTATCTTCAAGGACGCTTATTATACACGTGCTGAAGAACTGAATATGTCAATTAATGAGGTTGTAACACTGGCATCTGTAATAGAGCGTGAAGCACAACTCGATGATGAGCGTGCTCTCGTTTCTGGTGTCTTTCACAATCGAATTAATAAAGGATGGAAACTGCAGTCTTGTGCAACGGTACAGTACATTTTAGGTGAGAGAAAAGAAATCTTGTCTTATGATGATATTGCAATAGAATCACCATTTAATACGTATATAAATGCCGGACTTCCTCCGTCACCTATTGCTTCTCCAGGAGAAAAGTCAATTGTCGCTGCACTCTACCCAGAAGAAACAGAATTTATGTTCTTCGTGGCTTCTGGTGACAATAATGGCTCACATATATTCTCTAAAACGCTTAAAGAACATGAAAAAGCGATTAAATCGCGTAAAAAGTAAGGATTAAATTCATGAAATATTTTATTAACGCAGAAAGCGTAACTGAATATATACGCGAGTTGCTTCCAAAACATCGTGAAGATATTGATCGCCTTGAAGCGTTTGCTGTCGAAAATAATGTTCCAATAATTCAACCAGAAGTCGGGCGTTTTATTGAACAATTGATAAAAATGAATAATGTTCATAATATACTTGAGATTGGAACTGCTATTGGTTTTTCTGCGCTTGTTTTTGCAGATGCTATTGGTGAAGGGAAAATCGATACAATTGAACGTAGTGAATTAATGATTGGCCGAGCGAAAGAAAACTTGAAATTGGCTCCAAGTTCGGTTGAAATAAATCTTCACGAAGGAGATGCCCTAGAACTGGTTAAAGAAATGAAAGGTCCCTATGACATGATTTTCATTGATGCAGGAAAGGGTCATTATAAGCAGTTTCTTGATGATTGTATAAAACAATTGAAGCCTGGTGGTATTGTTGTTTCTGACAACGTGCTTTTTAAAGGGATGATTGCACAGCCAAGAGAAGCTGTTAGAAGACGTGTACGAACGATCCATGGGCGTATGCGTAATTATTTATCGTTCCTTATGGAACACCCAGACCTGGACACGTCAATAATTCCACTTGGCGATGGTTTGGCAATTAGTATTTTAAAATCCGGAGGGTCCGATAATGAATAAAGTCGAACTGCTTGCACCCGCCGGCGATCTTCAGAAGTTGAAATTCGCCATTACCTACGGTGCTGATGCTGTTTACATTGGTGGCCAAATATTTGGGCTTCGAGCTGCTGCTCGAAACTTCACTTATGACCAAATGAAAGAGGGCGTTTGTTTTGCTCACGATCGTGACAAAAAAGTGTTTTTAGTCATGAATATTATCCCTCACAACGAAGATTTAGATGAATTAGAGCACTATATTGAAGAAATTAAATCAATTGGTTTTGATGCAATAATTCTTTCTGATCCGGGAACCTTGATGTTTGTAAAAGAACATATCCCTGAAATGGAAATACATTTAAGTACACAAGCCAATAATACAAATTATATGAGCGCTAAATTCTGGCAGGCACAGGGTGTTTCTAGAGTTATTTTGGCGCGCGAATTATCCATGAAAGAAATTACTGAAACGGTTCAAAAAGTTCCGGATCTTGAGTTTGAAGCCTTTATGCACGGTGCAATGTGTATTTCCTACTCTGGTAGATGCCTCTTAAGCAACTACATGGTAAATAAAGATGCCAACAGAGGTGAGTGTAAACATGCTTGCAGGTGGGAATATGTATTAATGGAAAAGAAACGACCAGATGAGTATTACCCGGTTGTTGAAGATGAAACAGGAACTTATTTCTTCAATTCAAAAGATTTATGTATGATTGATCATATTCCTGAGTTGATCGAATCTGGACTTTCCAGTCTCAAAATTGAAGGACGGATGAAAAGCTTGTACTACGTTGCAAATATTGTGCGTGTGTATAGAAAAGCAATTGATGCATATTATGCAGATCCTGAGAATTACAAGTATGATCCACAATTGCTGCAAGAAATTAGAAAAGCAAGTCACCGAGAGTTTTCAACTGGATTCTACTACGACAAACCTTCTGATGAAGATCAGCATTATGGTTCAAGTGCTTATACAAGAGACTATGATTTTCTTGGTATAGTACAGTCGTATGATCCTGAAACGAAAATGGCAGTTATTGAACAGCGTAACAAGATGTCTCTTGGTGATGAAATAGAAATAATGGGACCTGGCTATGTTCAAGTGGATCAGGTTATAGAATACATGCAGGATGATCGTGGGCGTGATATTGAGTCAGCTCCACATGCGCAACAGGTAATAAAAATGCGTATGAATCAACCGGTAGAGCCTTATTATATTCTTAGAAAAGGAAAGGATGGTCCAATTGAGTAAGCCGATTATCATCGGAATCTGTGGGGGTACAGGTTCGGGGAAGAGTACTGTGGCAAGAGCAATATTTGAGTCATTGCCTGAATCAAATATTTCGATTATTGAACAAGACGCTTATTATAAAGATCAAACGCATCTAGTAATGGAAGAACGCGTTAAAACCAACTATGATCATCCATTGGCTTTTGATACAGATTTGTTGATCCAACATATTCAAGGATTGGCTGAAGGTAAGGGGATTGATAAACCGATCTATGATTTCTCTGAACATACAAGGTCATGTGATTCTGTTCGTGTTGAATCTAGGGATATTATTATTATAGAAGGTATCATGATTTTCGAGGACAAACGTCTAAGAGATATAATGGATATTAAAATATTTGTTGATACAGATGCAGATATTAGAATTATTCGCCGCATCACTCGGGATATTCGCGAACGTGGACGTACGCTAGAATCTGTGATAGGTCAGTACCTATCTACAGTGAAACCAGCGCACGAACAGTTTATTGAACCAACTAAAAAGTTTGCAGACCTTATTATACCTGAAGGTGGGTACAATAAAGTGGCCATCGATATTATGGTGGCAAAAGTGAAATCGATTATAACTGAAAAGAAAGTATAGAAGTTCGTTAATAAGCCTATTGCTCGCTTGAGTAATGGGCTTTTCTTGATAAGAGGATTTCGAAATAAAAGCACTCAGTATAGAGAAACTGAATGCTTGGATAATTTTATTTATATGTTTGGATTTTCTGAGTATATAACTAGGGTGTTGTAGAGTTCCTGAACACCCTTCCACCAGTTGGGATCTTCAGCATATCTTGTATTTAACCATCTAAAAGGATTTTCTCCAACAGGTCGTTCCTTCAATATATTTCTAATGGTCCCTGAAGCAATTTCACAAGAGTCTTGCAAATCGGTATTATAGCTGGTCCAACTGTTGTAAACATTAAAAGGGTTATTTAAAATTCTATCTGCATATGGACTGTCTTGTGGAACAAACCCTTGCTCTTGTCCAATAATAGCCAGGAGAAGGAGGGGATTTACGTTGTACTCATCTGCTACAGAGTCAATTGTGTTTAGGTAAGTTTCTTTGATTAGGAGAGAGCCTCTCTTGTTTAAGTAAACGGAAATATTGTTATAATCAACATCAATATACTCTAAGTGCTCTGGGTACCCAGGTGCTTCTCTATAGAATATGTTATTCACAATTTTTTTTTGCTCTAATTCTAGAGTGTTCTCAAATGTAAGCAAAGAACTTGCATGGACAAATGTCAAATGTGCAGGGGGTGTTTGCTTCGAGAATAATGACTTAGAAAAAATAAGTATTGGTAAAGTGACTATGAGTGCCAACAAAATTGTAATTATTTTATAGTAATGTACATTTGATTTCTTTGGACTGTTTTTTAAAGAACCAACGTTATTTGATTCGGTTTGACCTGTTTCTTCGACTTCAAGGTTGCTTTTGTCTAGATCATTATTGAATAAATAGTCAAATGAAACATCTGGATTTATATTCTTAAGGATAGACATCATTTGATCGTTCGATAAATCAGAATCTACGAATATGTTAAACCATTCCGACAAATAATTACTATATTCGATATTATTTGAACAATATTCAATTACCTGATGGACAATATCTCTTTGAGAAACATTGATACTGCCTGCCTCTATGGAATTCTTTATGATCTCAACTCGAATTTGAGCCTGTTGCTCCTCTGTTAGGTTTGTTAGGTATTGGTCAATTCTATCTCGAAGCAACTGAGCCAAAAGTCTTGCTCGAAAACTAGAGTTAGCAGACGGGTGGTTATGACGAATATTATGTTTTAAATCTAGAACAAGCTCATCGTTTAGAATGATTGTTTGTTCAAGGCTTTGAACGATTGATTCCATCTGTTGATCCTCCATATATTTGTTACGTATATCATATCAAATTTACATTCAATAAATCCATAATTTCAATTCAAATAAAGCAAATAATGTGTTAAAATAGGACCAGACGACTATGAAAGAATATAAGGGAATGGTAAGTATATGACTGTGAATGCTTCAACTAAATCATTATGTTTGCTTGGGCATCCTGTGTCCCATTCTTTTTCGCCAGCGATACATAATGCAATAAGTGAATCACTTAATTTGAATAATGTGTATGTTGCATACGATGTAGAACCCAAAGACTTACAAGTTGCTGTAAAAGGATTAGGTGCTTTGGGGTTCAAAGGGGCTAATGTAACAGTGCCTCATAAAACAGAAGTAATGCCATATTTAACAGAAATTTCTAAAGAAGCAAAAATTATAGGTGCGGTAAATACAATTTCATTCGACAATAATCGACTAATCGGGTATAATACTGATTGTATAGGTTTTGAAAAAATGTTAATTGATGAAGACGTAAGCTTAAGAAACAAGAAGGTCCTAATATTAGGTGCAGGTGGTGCAGCGAGAGCGGTTGTAGCTGCTTGTATTACGAATGAATCTGCCGAGATCCATGTTTGTTCAAGGGACATTATGAAGTCCCAAACATATATTAATGCGTTCGATAAATACGCAACAGCAAAACAACTTTGGAAAGCTTTAACATATAGTTTGATAGAAATAAATGCTGGTTATGATATTGTTGTGAACTGTACTCCGTTAGGTATGCATCCCCATGAGGGCAAACTACCGATTGATCCACAAATGTTCAGCAATGGCACAGTTCTAGTTGATTTAATATATAATCCTCAAAAAACAGAGTTCCTATTACAAGGGGAACGTCTTGGTATGAAAGTTATAAATGGATTAGGTATGTTAATTCATCAAGCTTTAGAAGCTTATCGTATATGGAATGGTAATACGGAGTCGGCTGAGTTCGTAAGAAAAGCCTTGTCAGAACAAGGTATAAAATAAAATCGAATAGAATCAGATGAAATACAGCTATTAAATGGACGCCTTATGCTGTATGGATGAAGTGGCGTAACCGGCTTTTCAATTTAAATTGGCAGGCCGTTTTTTAGTTTTTGATATAGGAAAAAGTTAAAATACATAATAATTAGTAAGCTCTTTTGAAGGTTATTTCTTACACTAAATATCCAATTGTTTATTGGGTGGATTATTGATTTTCATGAAGGTACTACCAAATTGATGTCGAATTATTTAAAGTGTATGTATAAGAACACATGTAGGAGCAATGAGAAAAAATAAAAGATGCAATAAAAGAGTAAAAACAATTAATAAAATGCAAATAAGAACCGATAGATATATGAGCAACAAATGTTGAGAAGTTGAAAATAAAATATATGCCAGGAGTGGTTTAATGAAACAGAGAGAAACCTTTCGCCTTGGTGATTTATTAGTAAAAGTTGGGGCGATTACAGAAGAACAATTAAAATTCGCACTAGAGCTCCAGAAAGAAAAGAAAAAGAAGCTGGGTGATGTATTACAAGACCTTGAGTTTGTAACCCAGAAACAAATTGTTGAAGCGCTTGAGTTTCAATTGGGTATTCCTCAAGTTGACTTGGATAAATACTATATTGATCCCGAGATTCCAAGACTTGTTTCAGAGGCGTTTGCGAGAAAACATAAGCTGATACCTATAAAAAAACAAGGTATGACATTACATGTTGCAATGTCTGATCCGCTTAATATTATTGTTATTAATGACTTAGAAATAGTAACAGGGTATCAAGTTGAGCCTAGAATTGCAACGGAAGATGATGTCGTTGCAGCAATAGATACATACTTTAGTAAACAATCGGCTGAAGAAGCTGTGGAAGAGTTTACAAAAGAATTCGAAGTAACGGAAGATGAAATTGATCAAAATTTACTTCGAGAAATAAATAAAGCACCTGTTGTAAGACTGGTTAATACAATAATTGTACAAGCGGCTCAAAGTCGTGCCAGTGATATTCACATTGAACCACAAGAAGAATCTCTCCGAATAAGATTTAGAGTAGATGGCGACCTTCAAGAAGTCATGCGTCCTGCTAAACAGACACATGGTGCTATCATTACTCGAATTAAGATTATGGCAAAAATGAATATTGCCGAAAGACGCGTGCCGCAAGATGGAAGAATAGAACTTGAGGTACAAGGACGTGATTTGGACCTTCGTGTTTCAACAATTCCAACCATTTATGGTGAAAAAGTTGTAATCAGAATGTTAGACCGCAGTAATTTCTTAAGGTCTACATCTGAGCTTGGTTTAACAGAGGAAGAACAGCGGACGTTCAAAGAGATTTCGAAAAGTCAAAATGGCATGATTCTCGTTACGGGTCCTACTGGTTCTGGTAAATCAACAACTGTATATGCACTGCTTTCTGAGCTGAATGATTCTAAGAAGAACGTAATTACGGTTGAGGATCCTGTTGAGTATAGAATGAAAGGCGTCATTCAATCACAGGTTAACCATAAAGCAGGGTTTGACTTTGCTAGTGGACTTAAATCAATGTTAAGACAAGATCCAGATGTAATTATGGTTGGTGAGGTTCGAGATAAGGAAACTGCAGAAATTGCAGTAAGAGCCGGCATTACGGGTCACTTGGTATTGTCAACACTCCATACAAATAGTGCATCACAAACAATAAATAGACTTATTGATATGAACGTTGAAAGATACCTACTTGCATCATCTGTTGTTGCAATCATAGCACAGACTCTGGTTAAAAGAGTTTGTCCAAACTGTAAATTGCCTTATATGCCTGATTCGAGCGATTTAGCCACTTTAGGATTTGATTCTCATGCTGAGATTGAACTCTATCAAGGAACAGGGTGTTCTGTTTGTAAAAGTACAGGATATCTTGGCAGAACGGCAGTTTATGAAATAATGAAGTTAGATTATCATGCAAGAAATATGATAATGGAAAACTATAATCCAGAAGATCTTAGAAATTATATGAGAAAGACAGGTATGAAGACACTTCAGGAGAACTGTCGTGAAATGGTCTTAAATGGTGAAACCACAGTTGAAGAACTGGTTAGGATTTCATATTCTCTTGAAGGCTAGTATTTAATTTTGTTGACTTTATGAAATGGGCGAACATGAACAGTGGGACTATTAGAAACCTTAAACGGGGGAAAGATTCGTGTTGGATATAAAAACAATTTTAGCTGCAGCGCATGAAAAAGATGCGTCAGATATCCACTTAACAGTGGGGATACCTCCAGCCGTCCGAGTGGATGGTCAATTGATTCAACTTCCAGATTGTGACCGTCTTATGCCTAATGATACGATACAGTTGGCAAATGAACTTATGGACGATTACGCGTCAAAAAAGTTTGAAGAAAAGGGTGAGGTCGATTTTTCTTACTCGGTTGTTGGATTTGGCAGATTTCGTGTAAACGTGTATAAGCAGCGTGGCACAGTGAGTATGGCTCTTAGAACAGTACCTTTATCTGTTCCCGCCATTGATGACTTGGGTTTGCCACCAATTCTTAAGGAACTGGCAATGAAAAAAAGAGGTCTTGTTCTTGTAACTGGACCAACGGGTTCTGGTAAGTCAACGACTTTAGCAGCAATGATAGATCATATGAACAAACATAGAAATGGGCATATTATAACTTTGGAGGACCCGATAGAGTACCTTCATAGACACGGAAAAAGTATTATAAACCAAAGAGAAGTCGGCCATGATACCTTTTCGTATGCGAATGCACTTAGAGCAGCACTGCGACAAGATCCGGATGTAATCCTTATAGGTGAAATGAGAGATCTTGAAACAATATCCACAGCGGTAACGGCTGCAGAAACAGGCCACTTGGTCCTTTCTACACTGCATACCATTGGAGCGGTTCAAACCATTGATAGAATTATTGATGTGTTTCCACCAGACCAACAACAGCAAATAAAAGTACAGCTTGCCAGTGTGCTTGAAGGTGTTGTTTCACAGCAACTTATAAAAAAATCTGATAATAAGGGAAGAATTGCAGCCCTTGAAATCATGTTAGCCAATGCAGCGATTCGAAATCATATCCGTGAAGGAAAAACACACCAAATATTATCTGCCCTTCAAACAGGTAGAAAGCACGGTATGGTTACAATGGATGCATACCTAACAGAATTATATAGACAGGGATTGATATCCTACAACGATGCAATATTACATGCCGTTGATCGGGATATGCTTGCAAGACTCTTATAATAAAGGCGGTGATGCCACTTGGCATTGTTTCAATATACAGGGAAAAATTCAAAAGGTGAAACCGTCAAAGGTAATATGGAAGCAGAGTCAAAAAACGAAGTTGCGGTAACGCTTCGGCGTCAAAATGTGTTTCCTACGCAGATTGTTAACGAAGCGCAGTTAGGGAGGGAGATAAAACTCACTCGAACAAAAAAGAAAATTACGGTGAAGGATTTAAGTCTTTTCTGTAACCAGTTTGCGACTATAATCCGTGCTGGGATTTCACTTATTGAGTGTTTAGATATTTTAAGAAAGCAATCAGAGAATCAAACGCTCAGAGAAATTATTGACCAAATGTTTGAAGATGTTCAAAAGGGTGTACCGCTGTCTAAGTCCATGGAAAAACATTCTAAATCGTTTCCACGAATACTCATCAATATGGTTGAATCTGGTGAGTTATCTGGTCAGCTTGACCTAATTATGGTTAGAATGGCAGATCACTTTGATAAGGAATATAAGTTGAATTTGAAAATTAGGTCAGCTATGGTTTACCCGATTATATTAATCACGGTATCGGTCATAGTCTCTGTGTTTTTACTGGTTATGGTCTTGCCTAACTTCGTAAATATGTTTTTAGACTTTGGTGTACCATTACCTTATTTAACCCAAGTGTTGCTAGATCTAGGCGAGTTTTTCAAGAACTATTGGTATATTGTTTTTGGCTCAACTTTTTTATTGATCTATGGTATGAACAAGTTTGTTAACACTGCAGAAGGGCGTCTAAAGTTTGATGACGTGAAACTTCACATACCTATTGTGGGTCCAGTGAATCGTAAGATCGCAACATCTCGGTTTTCAAGAAGTTTGTCTACAATGATAAATTCTGGCATATCCATTATTGACTCTATGGAACTTGTGAGTAAAGTCATAGGGAATGTAAGAATTTCTCAAGGTATAGATGATGCACTAGAACAGATAAAGAAAGGGGATGGTGTTGCTGCACCACTAAGTAGACTTAAAATTTTCCCACCAATGATGATCTCTATGATCAGGATTGGTGAGGACACAGGTAACCTTGAATCATTGCTTGAAACGACCGCGGATTTTTATGATCAAGAAGTAGAGGTTGCAATTCAAGGGATGATCCAAATGATTAACCCTGTTATACTATTTTTTATGGCTATAGTAGTTGGCGGCATTGTTATGGCAATTGTACTACCGATGTTCGAGATGTATCAGCACATGGACTTTTAAAAATGGCTAAGGCAAATTTTCGCCGAAATATATTCTAAAGAAAATTTGTAAAATAGTATGAAGTACAATTCAAGGAGGAGCAAATGTTAAAACTAATTTCTAAAAAGATGAAAAACAAAAAAGGATTTACCCTGGTAGAATTACTAATCGTTGTTGCTGTACTCGGTATTTTGGCTGCTATAGCAGTTCCAAGACTCGCTGGAGTGACTGATCAAGTAAGATTCAATGCTGATGTTGCTACAGCAGAAAATGCAGCACGTCAAGTTGAAGTACGAATCATGACAGGGCTTTTAACACTACCTGCAAATGATACACCAGTAGTTATTGATACAATTGCTGAATATGGTGAAGCTTTACCAGCTGCTCAAACAAATAACCAACCTATGTTTATTACAATTACGCGTACAGACACTACTACAAGAGTTGTTGACATCGTAGTTTCTTATGGTAATGCAGATCCGCCTACAGCGGCAGCAACAGTTAATAGTAATAGCCAACTTGCAACTGGACAAGCAGAATTCGTACAATGAGAGTAATGTAGTGCTTTAATGGTATTGATTGGTTTAAGAAGGAGAGAAAATGATCATTATAGTTATGATGTTTGGTGTTCTTATAGGGAGTTTTTTGAATGTAGTAATCTATAGGTTGCCACTCGGAGAATCAATTGTGTTCCCTTCTTCAAAATGTACCTCTTGTAATACAAATCTACAATGGTATGACAATATTCCAGTTTTAAGTTATATACGGCTTAAAGGAAAATGCAGATATTGTAGTGACAAGGTGTCCATTCAATATCCTCTTATTGAAATTATAACCGGTGTGGTATTCGGATATTTATACAAAAGAACAGGACTAACACCAGAATTGATTTTTCAGTTTGTTTTAATGGCAATACTAATTTGTGTTGTTGTTATAGATATGAAACACGAAATTATACCGGATCAATTAAATGTACTGCTGCTGGTATGTGGCAGTATATTTATGTTGACGAAGTATGGTGTTGGTTTGTCTGATGGACTGTATGGATTATTAATCGGTGGTGGGTTGCTGTTCTTTATAGCCCTAGCAGGCCCAATGGGGGGTGGCGATATAAAATTTATGGCCGCCATGGGCCTTTGGCTAGGGCTTTTTCCTACGATTCTTGCTTTACTCATTGCTTTTATTCTGGGTGGCATTATGGGGGTAATTCTTATTGTTACAAAAGTAAAGGAACGTAAAGACCATATACCTTTTGGACCATTTTTAGTGATGGGTTCAATAATTGGTCATTTTTACTTTAATGAGTTTATTCTTTTTTATTTGAAATTTCTATAAAGGTGTAAAGTGGTGATTCTATGAAAATGCTTAAAAAACTTAAGAATAGAAAGGCATTTTCATTAATAGAGCTATTGATAGTAATAGCCCTTTTGTCTGTGGTGACACTGCCGGCCTATATGACAATACTAAATGGTTATGAGTTGTTCCATGATGAGTCGACATACCAGACGGTCGTTTCAGATGTCCAACTATTTTATAACCAATTGAATACAAATATTAGATTATCTGGATTTGACGAAACTAGCATTATTGATTCAACCGTAGAGTTGGATAAGTACCCTGATCTAAAAGAGTTAGTACCAAAAAATCCGATCCTAGTCCTAAAGATAGCAACAACATTTTACTACTTAAAAGATACAACTATTTACAAGTACTCTAATAATGAAATTAAGCTTGCTGAAAACATATCAGCACTTCAAATACAGGAAACATCAGACTCAAATTTACTAACACTAAAAACAACAATTAATGTTGAAGGTCGATCCGATACCATATCAACAAGCATTTACGATAGGTATGAGACAGGGGTGGAATAAGTTGGGAAAGTTTATTGCTATAGAAATTGGTAACAAAATTACCAAATTGGTATATGGACAAGATAAAAAAGATAGTCTTGCGATAAAAAAATATAAAATCATTGAAAATTCCGAAAAGATATTTAACCCTGAAGGGGATTTAAATGTAAATGAAATACAACCTCTGTTAAAGCAGGTTCTCAAGGAAATGAAAATAGGTCGCACGGATTGCTATCTAACAGTGGGGGGACAATCTGGAATAGTGAGACTTAGAGAAATGCCACTGGTAAAACTGAAAGATATGGCTGAGATTGTCCGGTTTGAGGCTGAACAGTTTCTACCCTACAATATAGAAGCATTTTATATAGACTACCGCGTGAATCAGATTAAAACACAAAATGAATCAGAAGCTGATGAGGAAACTAAAACTGGAAATGACAATACTGACTCAAATGAAGCAGCAAAAGAGGGTCATGTTGCAGAAGTTATGATAGTTGCTGCTCCTAAAGACTCCATCGACGAACAAGTTGCTCTTGTTGATAAATTGAAACTCAACATAAAGAGAGTAGATTATTATACAGATGCTGTTTATTGCTATTTTAAAAAATATGTACTTGATGAAACAAAAAATAGTTTGGTTGTAGATTTGGGCGCTGAAGGCATGAAACTCACTATGTTCAATGGTAAACAATATTTTGCTAATATATTTTCTGAATTGGGTGTTAGTGATATTATTGAAAGATATTCTGAGCAAAATGACCTGTCTATTGATGAAACAAAAAAACTTCTAATTTCTAACAATTTTGTTCGTCAGGATGATGCATATGAAGTGAATGAATCATTACATTCAAAGTTAGAACGATTACGAGAAGTTATGCAGTTTAGAAAACATAATGATATAAAGCAAAATACTGTTGATTTTGAAATTGATCCATTACTAGAACGTGTTTATGAACCGCTGGGCTATGAAGTAACCAAAATGATGGAATTTTTCAAAACACGCCAATTTGGTATGACTGTGGATGAACTCTATTTGATTGGCGGGGGTGCAAATATGACACAGTTTGACGCGTTTTTAAAGTATTACCACAATATTGATGTTAGATTTGTTCAAAATGTTCATGTGGATTCAAATATAGAGGAATCTGATTTCCATCTATTGATACCAGTCATTGGCGGTCTTCTGAAAGGAGGCAACTGATGTTAAGTAAAAGAAACCAAGGTAGTTTGATAGATCAGTATCAAAAAAAACAGGTGAACTTACTCCCTGATTTGTATTTTAAAAAGAAAAGAAGACTTAGACTGGTTGTACTAATTGCTTTCATTTTTTCTATTACAGTGAGCGGTTTTGTATATCAATTGTTGAATATGTACCAAGAACTGGATCAAGTCAAAGCAGAAAATGCTATATTGATTAATTCAATCCAAGAAAAGCAAGAGGAAAGTAGGCGTCAAGGGCTCCTGACTTCACTAAAAAAGAGAATTGAGTTCAAGGTGGATTTGCTAAAGGAAATTGAAGCAGAAAACGCATCAGTTCTTAATATAACAGAGGCGATTGAATCGGCCTTACCACAAGGTGTAATATATGTAAATGCCAACTTTAGTTCAACTGAGGCTATGACTATATTTGGTGAAACTGAAAAAGAAAACGAAATTCCTGATTTAATACATAAACTTAGAAACTTGAATGTGTTCCATGAAGTAAGAGTTAGTTCTATTAAGCGAGTAGAACGTTTGAATTATACAGGTGTAGAGACAGTATACGAATTTATCTTGTCTTGTAATTTCGGAGGTGCTGATGATGAGATTGACAAGTAGAGAAAAATTCATGATTCTAGGTTTGTGTATTACTCTTTTACTGACTGGGACTGTATATTATTTTTATCTACCAGTTTATGATTCTCTTCAATCAGAAAAGAAAACATTGATTGAAAATAAGAACACATTACAGTATATAGAAAACAACATATTACCCATAGAGCAACAATTGATGTTGATAGAAAATTTTAGAGACAAAGTAGATTTAATGCAAAAAACCTTACCACCAAGAATTTATCAGGAAGAAGTCATTCGTAACATATCAGAAGTAATGGAGAGAAACTTTGTAGATGTCTCTGAATATAGTTTTGGAAGCGAAGCTATGGTGAAAAAAGATGATTCAGATGAAGTTGCTATAGATCAAATTCTTGCAGGGTATGAAGATACTGTGTTAGACAGCTTTTCGAAGAATATGGTTGAAGCTAGATTTGAAAATGCATCTAATACAGATGAAAACGAAAAAGAAGGCTGGGAGGAAATCGTAAGTTCAATTGATGTAACTTTGATTCTCATAGGAGAATATGAAAACATCAAAAGAGCTATAAATGATTTTGAAAACAGTCCAAACTTGATTTTGTTGACTGATATGTCTCTATTTAAGGTGCCTAGTGACGAAAACGTTGTTAAAGGGTCTGTTAAACTGAAGTTTCCATACTATTACGACAATGAAACCTTGGAAAAGTTAGATTGGGCGTATTATTCAGAATTTGAAAAACATAAACCTTTCGATTATATTATAACGGGTTCTTCAGCAGACCCAAATAGACCCATTGAGATTCAGTCGAGAGTATCAAGTCAGGATTCAGGGTTATCTGTATTAGAAAGTGTTATTAATTCTAGTGGCAATGCGGATTTGCCTGGTCTATACGACCGTGAAGCAGAGGCAAGCAAGCAGCTTGACTCAGATTTTGAAATAGTAATGAGTGCTCCAACATCCATAAATATGGATTACATTATTACCAAAGGAAATGAGCGAGAACTTTCTTTAATGTCTCAAAGGGAAAATGAAACGCTGAACTTAACGGTTACTGAAAGTGCGGGAAGGTATGCCTTCAATTACTCAAACACTTTCCAAGATTTCCCTGACGAAAATGAGTACTATGCCTTTGTACCAAACTATGATGACGCTATATATGTTTCTGTAGTCTCGTCGCCACGTGTAAATTTGAAAGACATTGGTATGGGGATTCTTAATGTTTATAATAAGACGTCGAAACCATTAAAGATTATAGTAAGTACGGATGATGAAACTTTGCCAAGGTTGGTAATGGGCTCTCAAGAAGGAGACATTTCTATCATTCATGAGTAGGAGGACAAATTGTTAAAAAATCAAAAGGGTGTTACATTGCTTGAAGTATTAATAGCAGTGGCCATTTTAGCGATGATTATAGGTCCTTATTTTTCAAAGTTTATTCAAGCAACTGAAATTGGTGAACGATCTGAAAGGGTTGTTCGTGCTGAATTTGTAGCACAGGATTATTTGGAAAGAGAAAAAAGACTGCCTAATATACCAGTTGCTGGTAATAAGAATATTATAAATGATATTGATAGTAACATGCGTGTTGAAATTACATACAGCGACCAAACTGGACAAGTTGAAGGAACAGCTGGTGATATACAGGTCTATAGTGAAAATACCACAAAAGATCTGGTAATTACCCCAACAAACGTTGGGGGTGATGTAGAGCTAAGTATTACAAACTCAAGTGATGTGGTGCTTGTTAGTTCAATATCAGTGCCAGACAGTGAAGTCATAAACATAATTCTCAGTGAAACAACAACAAATGATCTTTATGATGTCAAATATAGTGTGGCAGGTGGTTCTGAACTTGATATAGGATCAGTTACAAAGTTGGCAGGAGAAATAGTTCGCTTTAGTTTAGACTCGCAAAAGTTGTTAAATGAACCTCCGTCTAGCATAACTTTTAATATAGTGAATTTGACTTCTGGTATAGGAGAACGAAATTTTCAACTATACGAGTACGACGATACATTCAAAGTATATGATATAGTCATTGATGGCAGCAGTACTGGCAGTGTAGAGCTGTATTTGAAGCTCGATTCAGATCCAAGTGTAACCTTAAATAACGACTTAAACTACTACTGGGTAAAAATAGAAGTGTTTGATGAGACGGATGAATTATTAGCAGAGCTCTATTCATCAATACGTAAGGAATGAGAAAATGCTTCGACTATTTGAGAAGATACGTTTAAAACTTAATGATAGAGGATCGGCACTGATTACAGTGCTTATTGCAATAACCCTGCTCACCATACTTGGTACAGGGTTATTAATGGTTAGTGTTACAGGGCTAAGACGTGCAATAGTTCTTAGTGGTTCAAATAAGGCGTTTTACTTATCTGATGGTGCAATAGAAGAGAGTCTTGCTGAGATCAATGATATTGCATTTGAAGCGGAATCAATTGCAAACAATCACATAGAAAATGCTTTTTCATTTAGAGACACACATGAAAATATCTTTGATGCTTTGGAGCTTGGAGCTTTAGATGGCGTTTTTCTATCAAATACCATTTGGGAACCTTATCTACTGAAAATTGAAGAGGATATGACCAACGATATTATAAGTGAAGAAGAGGCTATGGAATATATTGAGGTTGGCCTGAGAAGTGAATTTTTAGTGCAATATTATAGTCATTTTCTAGATTCATCCAAATCCAGTTTAAGTTACACGCTTTTGAATGGAGATTCTTATTTAGGCTCTCTTGACGATATTGATGCGCTTGTTGACGAATATGTCGAATTTGGAAGTATAACAAGCAGTGCTTTGAATAATACCATACAGACAAAACTCGAGTCTGTAAGTTTAAATGATTATGTAGAAAATGTTGATGGTTATGAAGGCACTCCTACGGGTGGTGGAGGTATATCTGACAACCCGGCGATTACAAGCGTAACTTCATCCTTTTCAGAAACTGATGATCTATCAATTACACTTATAACAGACGGAACATATAATGAGCATAGAAAAGAACTTGAGTTAAAGGTGGTCATATCTGAACCTAAATATCAGTATGTGTTTAAAACAACCACAGGACAACGTTCTATAATAGAAAATGAAGTTTTTGATTATGCAGTTCTAGCGGGTAAAGACATTATCGCAAGTGGTGGAGAAACGAGAATAGTGGGAAACACCTATGCATATGGCTCTTATCCAGAGACGGGCAATCAGATTGATCATAATAGCATGGGTGGTATTGCAGTAGGTTATAAAAAAGAAAGCAATGATTTTTTATCTAACGACTTGTCAGGCTTTCAGTTTCAGTCAAAACTGACTGAATCGGGTATAGATAACAGTGGATCTCTATATGTTGAAGGAGATCTGTTCACACGTTCAAATATTAAAATATATGGTGCAGGTAATGACCTTACTGTGACACGAGAACTTGGTGCCAATGAGTTTAGGACGGATGACTATACAAGTGGTACAGATAATACAGATGTCACTATAGATGGCAACATGTACCTGTTTGAAGATTTTGTCCTTCGTGGTGCTGGTGGAAATACCAATGTACGTATTGGAAAAGACGGTACTTCTGATGGGGACTTATATATTATGCAGTCTTTTGAAGGGAATGACTGGCAGGATGCAGATCTTTCTGGTTCGATTATCATTCAAGAGGATATTGCCAGTAAAGTAGATGTAAACCTTAACAAACTCTTCATAAGTGGTGTGGCATTTTCGGGGAACTCTAGACCGGCAATTGCAGATGATGGTTCCAATAAAAAGGCTTACTTTATGACGGGTGAGTCTGTTAATGTTGAGAATCGGTACATTCATTTCTACCAGAGTTCATATGCTGAAGCAAATTATGCTGGTAAGCTCAAAAATTATGATGATGTTATGTATTATTATGATGTTGTAGACGGTCAACCCGTTGGGGCTGATGGACTCCCTACAACAGCAGGGCATAAATACATGGAAAAACAAGGTTCGTATGATGATGTTGAGTTTAAAACGGACGCATTTATCGCTGGTGCGACAAATGGTAGTAAAAATAGTTCTTCAGTTGAAGTGGATGATGAAGATAAAGAAATGATTAAGATTCGAAGTATAAATGGTAAGGGTGATTACAAAAAAAATTATGCATTAGGCGTGATTCTAGGAAAAGATAATTCGGATGTCGGCAGTGTATATAACCCTGATTTTACAATGAGTTATTCAAAATATGAATCATCGCTTTTGGATACTATTCTGAATACCAATACTGCAGATTCAGGTAGAGATGTAGACAGAAGAATGAATTATTTGGCAACACGATATATACGTGAAGGTGAAAATAATGTGTTCGCATATGTGACTCCAAATCCTTCAGCTGTGAACAAACCAGACCTAAATGTTGATACTGGGGCAGAAACACGTTTGTCACAACTTGTCGATTTTTCTGTTGGGCTGGAGGAAATATCTAGTTTCAATAATATAAGAATTGTTAATGGAGATGCGACGCGTGATATATATATTAACCCACCATCAAGTGTCAGTGGGAGTCATCTTGTTTTGGGAAATGACTCTTCAGGATTCATTCCAGAACTTGGGGGTATAATAGCTACTAAAGGTGATGTATACATTTATGCACCAGAATTCAACAATGTTAAATTTAAAGGGCTTTTAGCTGTAGAAGGTAGGGTAATATTCTACGGAAAAGGCACAAAACAAGTTGAAACGGATAGGGCTGTTAACGATTATCAGGTTGCTGCTTATACAGATCTTGGCAATGCATTTTATGCATCTGAAGGTAGGAAGGTTTCTAATCTTGCATGTTATTATACGAAAACAACTGCTGAAATAAATCCCGACGCAGATGGTCTAGATGTAACAGGGTCTGGAATTAACAATCCGTCAGCAACAGTTATAGACGGTCATCCGCCTGCAATTGCAGTCATACCGGGTGGAGAAAGTATCAATGTGTCTTTGGAACAACCACCAATTTTGATGGGTATGCAAAAAAATAAAGGACTTAAGCGTTACAAAATAGAATACTGGAGGCAGAACTAATAGACTAGGGGGCGTGAAACTATGGAACTCAAAAATTATATGGAGATATCGGTGGAACATTATCTACCTAATCTTTTAAAAGCATTTCCAGATATTTGTGTCTGTGTACACTGCATAATGGACATTAAAGCACTTGCACTTAATAATCTTAAACCTCATTATGTTGTGACAGAAAAAGGTGAAATTTACTCTAAACTAGGAGAAATGAACATTCAGTATGAAACTGATGTAATGAAAGCTTTGATTGATGCGATTGGTATAGTATCAAAAAGTCCGCGTCATTTGGTGGAAGGTGATGAAAATTAATATTTACCTGATTGGAATGATGGGATCAGGAAAAAGCACGATCGGCCGAATATTGGCCGATCGTTTAAATATGTCTTGGATTGATATTGACGAATCTATTGAAAACAAAGGCATGAAAATTCCTGAGATATTTGAGAAATACGGTGAAGAAAAATTTAGAGAGATAGAAACACAGGTGACAAATGAAGTTTCAAAACTTACAGAACATGTTGTGTCTACTGGAGGCGGAGTGGTTCTTAGAAGTAGTAACTTAACCTATATGAAAGATTCTGGAATAACCATATATTTGAAGGCCAGTAAGGCAACTTTACTCAGAAACTTATCAAATGGTCGAGAGAATAGACCGCTCATTAAGAATGGAAGTCTAGAGCTGAAAGTGGATAACTTATTAGAACAAAGAGCAGCGAAATATTTGGAATCTGCTAAATATGTTATTGCGACAGATGACCTTGATCCGGATTCAATTGTAAGTGAGATAATAAACCTGTTAAATCTTTGATAACAAGCCTTTTGCTTGCTATTCAAACAACTAAAAGTATGGTAATATATACAGGGATGTGAAGCAATGAATCAATCTATACTTGTCATAAACGGACCTAATTTAAACTTATTGGGAAAACGAAAAGCAGAACATTATGGAACTTTGACACTAGAAAATATTGAAGGTCAACTTTCAGAGGAAGCTGTGAAGCTAAATCTTAACATTTTATTTTTCCAGTCTAATCATGAAGGAGAGATTATTGATAAACTTCATGATTCAATAGCGTCCATTAATGGTATTATTATAAATCCAGGTGCTTTTACACATTATTCTATAGCGATACGAGATGCAATTGAAGCCATTGGCATTCCCGTTATAGAAGTGCATTTATCCAATATTCACGCAAGAGAAAGTTTTAGGCATAAATCCGTTATTGCTCCCGTTTGTTTAGGACAAATAGCAGGTTTAAAAGATTTTGGTTATATTGCAGCGTTACATGCTCTAATTGACTATTTAAATAAGTCATAAACAAGATGATAAGAGCATCTTAATTGGTTATATTGAAGGTGGTAAAAAGTGCTAAGATTAGATAAACTCAGAAATGCTATGACTCAAAAAGGTTATGAAGCAGTGCTTGTTACAAAACCAGAAAATATTAGATATGTTAGTGGATTTACTGGTACTTCAGGAGTGGTAATAGTCACTCAGAATAATGCATGGTTTATAACTGATTTCAGATATAAAGATCAAGCTGCAGCTCAGTGTGCTGGATTTGAAATCTTGATACATACACCAGAAAAAACTATTTTTAATGTGATTAACCAACTGAATTTAAGTCAACTTGCATTTGAAGATGAGCATATGACAGTGCGTTCATTTAAAAATTATGAAGCAGAGTTGGAAAATATAGAACTGGTTTCAATTGATCAACTGATTGAAAATCTTAGAATTATCAAAACAGATAATGAAGTTGAAATGATTAGAGCATCGGCAGCTATTGCGGATGCAGCTTTTGATCATATTCTTACATACATTAGGCCAGATATGAAAGAAATTGATGTAGCGCTTGAATTAGAATCTTTTATGAAAAGAAAAGGTGCAAGTGCTCTATCTTTTGATATAATAGTAGCCTCGGGTCATCGATCTGCTCTACCACATGGAAGAGCAAGTGAAAAGGTGATTCAAACTGGTGAGTTTGTTACAATGGACTTCGGTTGTGTTTATGAGGGGTATTGCTCAGACATGACAAGAACTGTTGTTGTAGGGAAAGCGTCAGACAGACACAAAGAGATTTACAACACTGTTTTAGAAGCTCAAGAAGCAGCTCTTAAAGCAATAAAACCTGGTATGTCTGGTAAAGAGGCAGACAAGGTTGCAAGAGACATTATCACCGGAAATGGATATGGCGATTATTTTGGCCATGGTCTAGGACATGGTGTTGGTCTTGAAGTGCATGAGGCACCAAGGCTTTCTCCAGTCGGTGAAAAAATATTAGAGAAAAATATGGTGGTTACAGATGAACCAGGTATTTATGTTCCAGACTTCGGAGGTGTTCGAATAGAAGATCTAATCGTTGTTACGGAAAATGGATGTGAACGTTTATCGACATCACCCAAACATTTAATTGAGATTTAATCGGAGGTATAAGCATGATTTCTGCAGGTGATTTTAGAAAAGGTATGACATTTGAAATTAATGGAGAGCCGGTTGTTGTAATCGATTTCCAACATGTTAAACCAGGTAAAGGTGCAGCGTTTGTAAGAACAAAGTATAAGTCTTTACTAACAGGTGCAACACGTGAACAAGCTTTTAACCCATCAGAGAAGTTCCCAAAAGCTCATATTGAGACTAAGGAAATGCAATATCTGTATGCTGATGGTGATCTATACTACTTCATGGACAATGAAACTTATGACCAGATTCCTCTGCAATTTGAACTTGTTGAGACTGCAATTAAGTACATCAAAGAAAATGAAAACGCAACACTAAAGTTCTATCAAGGAAAGTGTTTCGTTGTTGAGCCACCAAACTTTGTAGTTCTTGAAGTTACTGAGTGTGAGCCTGGAATTAAAGGCGACACAGCATCAAATGTTACAAAGAAAGCTACTGTGGAAACAGGCGCTGTTATCAATGTTCCTCTATTCGTTAATGAAGGCGATAAAGTGAAGATTGATACAAGAACAGACGAATACCTGTCTCGTGCATAGTCACGTACAGTTATTATATTTAAACAGTGGGTATTATGACATAGTGTCATAGGCAAAGCTGTGTTAACAACTCTAAGGAGGTTATATCATGAGCATTCTACTAGAAAAGGTATCGTATCTAAAAGGTCTTGCTGACGGAATGGAAGTTGAAGAAAATTCTAAAGAAGGCAAGCTATTAGTACATATTATTGATCTGCTAGAAGATTTTGCAGAAGCATTTGACGAACTTGATACAGACCTCGAGGAGCTAGAAGAATACGTTGAAGACGTAGACGAAGATCTGGCTGACCTGGAAGATTACGTAGAGTCTGTAGATGAAGATCTAGCTGATCTTGAAGATGAAGTTGAAATGGAACTTGGTCTTGAAGATTATGACGAGTATGAGTGTCCACATTGTGGCGAAGTTGTACTTGTTGATGAAGACTGGGATGACGAAGAGTGCTGCGTTGAACTAACTTGTCCAGAATGTGACAGAGAATTTGTTGTTTCTGATGCGTGTTGTGCAGAAGAAGTCGTACTTGAGCAAGAAGCAATAACTGAAGAATAAGAACTAAAAATATACAAAAAATACCCGCTGAATATATTTCGGCGGGTATTTCAATTAAAATGCCATCTGCTACAGAATTGTAAACACACTGTAATCCAGTGACTACATTGTGTTTCGCAGACGCATCTGTTATAATATTTTTATGATTGGAGGAAGTGTTATGACTGAAAAAACACAACTTGACACATTAGAATATGGTAATGTAAATATTTCTGACGACGTAATTGGAATCATCACTTCGATTGCTGCAGCTGAGATAGAAGGCGTAAATGGTTTGACTGGTGGTTTTGCCGAAGACCTAGCCGAAATGTTTGGAGTAAAAAACCTTAAAAAAGGTGTAAAAGTAGATATTGAAGACGACATTGTTGTTGTTGATTTAAATATTGTTGTAGATTTTGGAATCAAAATTCCGGATGTAGCTTGGAAGGTACAAGAGAATGTTAAGACGGCTGTAGAAACCATGACAGGTCTTTCTGTTAAAGCAGTTAACATTCATGTCCAAGGCATTAATATGGAAACTGAAGAAGAAGTACAGATAGAAGAATCTACTGAAGCATAAAACTATAAATAATAGCTAGACATTAGAAAACTTCGAAAACCCAAGGAGCACTTGTGGCTGTGGGAATCGAAGTTTTTCTAGAGTCTGTCACAGACGAACCACGTATGTGTTCGTTTAGAGTATTGGAGGACCTTATGGGTAGAAAACAGGCGCGTGAAACTGCAATGCAGTGCCTATACCAACTAGAAATGCATGGCGAGTACACTGTAGAGCGAGTTAACATTTACATTGATGGTGTGTCTCAAAGCGGAGCGGATAAAAAATTTGTTTCTGAAGTTGTAGAAAGATACATAGACAATCAGGAAAAAATTGATGCAGAAATCAGCGCACACCTACGTAAAGAGTGGAAACTTGATAGAATCGCCAAAATCGACTTAGCAATACTAAGAATTGCTGTTACAGAAATTCTTTGTTATGAAGACATTCCCGAGAGTGTTTCAATCAATGAAGCTGTAAACTTGTCAAAAAAATTCAGCGATGATTCTTCAAGCTCATTTATTAATGGTCTTCTGGGTGCAGTTGTGGGGAATACAAAGGACTGATCTACTTGAATAAGCCTTACACCTTAGGAATAGACACAAGTTGTTATACCACATCGATGGCAGTAGCCGACGATGACGGTAAGATTATACTTGAAAAAAGGAAAATGCTTACCGTTAAAAAAGGGGCCCGTGGTCTAAGACAGTCCGAGGGCTTTTTTCAGCATGTCATAAATTTACCTGAATTACTAGAGCGTATAAGTGATACAATCGACATTCAAGAAATTGGGTGTATTGCTGTAAGCACACGGCCGAGAAATCAAGAAGGTTCATATATGCCTGTATTTACTGCAGGAGAGAAGTTTGCAAAAACTCTTTCTTTGACTCTTGAGATACCTGTGTTTACAACAACACATCAAGATGGCCATTTAATGGCAAGTGCATATGGATCAAACTTTAATTATGAGTTAGATCATATATCTGTTCATTTATCTGGTGGTACTTCAGAAATACTAAAATCATCATGGAGAAATATCCAGGATGGGCTTTTTAAGATAGAAATAATTGGTGGAACACTGGATTTAGCAGCAGGTCAGCTTATTGATCGACTGGGTGTCCCATTGGGATTTGATTTCCCGTGTGGCAAAGCCATGGATATAGCAGTAAACAGAAGTGAAAAAGAACTTTATTTTCCGGTTTCGACAAAGGGAACATGGTTTAATTTAAGTGGATCCGAACTCTACGGAAAAAAATATATTGAGGCAGAAGAGCATGCTTCTGATGTCTCAAAAGGACTTTTTTTAACATTAGCGAAAACACTTGAGAAATGTTTAAAATCAGCAAGTGAGGAGACCGGACTAAAAAACATCCTCATGGCTGGTGGTGTTTCTTCAAGCGAATATATACAGCAATATCTTAGAAAAAAACTAAAAAATTCAGATATGAAGATACATTTTTCAGGTCCAGAATACTCAACCGACAACGCTATAGGTGTTGCTATTCTAGGTTCAATATTTAGGAGGGATCACTTTGAAGCTTAGGCCATTATCCGTTACAGAGGTAAATGCTTATATAAAAAGAAATTTATCATATGATCCGATACTCTCCAACCTAATTGTCGAGGGTGAACTGTCCAATTACACACTTCATTCAAGTGGTCATGCATACTTTAGTTTAAAGGATGTAGATTCTCGAATAAGTTGTGTTATGTTCCATAGAGAGTTTTCCAGTGTAGATTTTCAACCGAAAGATGGAATGAAGCTTAAGGCAAAAGGTTATATTTCTGTCTATGAACGAGACGGTAAATATCAGCTTTACGTTAAAGAACTGGAGCAAAGTGGTCTTGGTGATCTCCATGTTAAGTATGAGGCATTAAAAAAACAGCTTGAGAAAGATGGATTGTTTGACTTAGATCATAAAAAAATTATACCTGAGTATCCCGAAAAAATTGCAGTTATAACATCACCAACGGGGGCAGCTATTAGAGACATTCTAAATGTAATAAAAAGACGTGTTAGTTACGTTGATGTTACAATTTTTCCTGTCAGAGTACAGGGTGAAACATCAGCTGAAGAAATAGCAAATGCAATAAAACTTGCCAATGAGAAAAATGATTTTGATACGATAATCATTGGTCGAGGTGGAGGTTCAATTGAAGATTTATGGTCATTCAATGAAGCGTGTGTTGCAAATGCGATCTACGAATCAGAAATACCGATAATCTCCGGCGTTGGTCATGAAACGGACTTTACAATCAGTGACTTTGTTTCCGATTTAAGGGCACCTACACCATCCTCAGCTGCAGAACTTGTAGCGGTTTCAAATATTGAATTGTATGGGTACTTAAACGCCTATAGAAGTAAATTGAAAGATGCTCTAAAGTTTAAATCGGAAATTGCAAGAGAAAACTTAGATGCAATGAAACCAAATGTATTAATAGACAGACTCCACAGGATGATGGATGCAAAAAAATATGATCTGGAAGTCCATAAACAACGTTTGGATCAGTCAATGGGGCAAATTGTTACTTTAAAAAAGCAGAGTTTGGCTTATACTGGGAAAATGTTGGATCATATTAGTCCGCTCAAAACATTAGAACGCGGTTATTCAATTGTCCAGGACAAGAAAAAAAATGTCATTAATCATGTTGATGAAGTTCAAGTGGATGATGAAATTAAGATAAAAGTAACTGATGGTGAAATAGAATGTACTGTTACTGGAATAACAGAGAGTAAAGGTGATCAAAATGCCTAGAAAAAAGAATTTCGAAAATCAGCTGGATCGACTTAAGGATATTGTTGATCAAATGGAAAAAGGCAATGTGAAACTTGAAGATGCTTTGAAGTTGTTTGAAGAAGGTGTAGGAATTTACTCCACATGTAATACGCTTTTGGAAGATGCAGAACAGAAAATAAAAATTATGACATCAGAAGGTGAATCTGATTTTGAAAAAGTATAAAGGTGGGTTATAGATGCTGGACATTAACGTGTTTAATCTAGAATTACAACAAAAAAAAGAAGATTTCGAAAATCATCTTTATTCATATTTCAAAGATTCTAATAGTACATATCAAAAGGACTTGTTCGAGGCAATGAATTATAGTCTTAAAGCAGGTGGGAAGAGACTTCGGCCTATTATACTCATGGAGTCAGCCAGACTGTTTGGTTCTTGTGAAAAATCTGTATTGTCTTACGCCTCTGCGTTAGAAATGATTCATACATATTCACTCATTCATGATGATTTGCCTGCCATGGATGATGATGATTTGAGACGTGGCAAGCCGACGAGTCATATTGTGTATGGTGAAGCAACTGCGATTCTTGCAGGTGATTCTCTGCTGAACAGCGCTCACACCATTATGTTAAGAGAAGCGTTAAATGGCTCTTGTATGGAAAGTGCAGTCCAAGCAGCTGTTGAAATCTCGACAGGTGCAGGATGTGATGGTATGATTGTTGGTCAGATTGCAGATATTGCTAATGAAGACACACATACAGATCTTGAAACGTTAAACTATATCAACGATAACAAGACGGGCGCGCTAATTGAAGCCGCTTTTGTAGCAGGCTCAATACTGGGTGGTGCTACAACAGAGGAAATTAGTAAAATGAGGAAGGTAGCCCAGAACATAGGCTTATCCTTTCAGATTATAGATGATATACTAGATATAGAGGGAGACACTGCAATTATTGGAAAACCTGCGGGTAGTGACGCTAAAAACGAAAAAACAACCTATCCTTCTCTTATTGGTTTAGATGAATCAAGAAAAAAAGCGGATACATTAACTGTTGAAGCGATTACATTGCTTGAATCATTGCCTTATGAAACAGAATTTTTAATTACTCTAGTAAATCAATTATTAAGTAGAAAATTATAATCATTGGAAGTACTCTGGAATAAGGAAACGAATAAGAGGGACGGAATGAATTATTTTGAAGGTATTGTGAGTAACGACGTGTTTGGGGCAGCATTTATCGCGTGGTTTATCGCACAAGTATTAAAAGTCATTTTGACCTTTATTTCAGAAGGTCGCTTAAATATTTATAGAATGATTGGTTCAGGTGGTATGCCATCGAGTCATTCATCGTTTGTAATGGGCATGTCTACAGCAGTGGGGCTCAGCACGGGTTGGGATTCACCTCTATATGCTATTGCTCTGGTATTAAGCTTAATTGTTATGTATGATGCATCAGGGGTTAGACGGTCTGTTGGAAAACAGGCAATTATTATTAATAATATAATTGATGATCTATACCATCATAAACCTGTAGCGCATGATAAATTAAAGGAACTTGTTGGACACACACCTGTAGAAGTATTTGCAGGCGCTTTATTGGGTATTGTTGTAGCAAATGTTTTAATATAATTGAATATTCACAGGTGGTGCAGTATTCTAGTCAGAGCTGTTAGCTTGGAAGGCGGGGCTAAAAATCCGTTAAAGGGCACATCGATGAAGTTCCTGGTATTGGCTGCCGACGCCCAGTTGGGGGTCTGTGCTGGGAGTAAGGACGTGGGGGCGATCCACAATGGCATGTGGGCGTTGACCCTCACCCCGTGGAGACCTGTATGGTGAAAACCTACAGGAGTAAACCTGTATTCTGGTACCAAAGCTGGGTACAGCGTAGCCTGCCTTGAGTGGAGGAGGCGGACGGTAGTCAGGCTTGACCTCATGGGCCCATGAGATCCGAGTCATTGCTAATCTAAACCTTTTCTGCAAAAGAGGCTAAGAGTTAACTTGCCTGCAGAGGAAAACTCCTAGACTGTTCTAACGAAGTATACAGAGGATTGAAGTGCGGTCTAAGTGGCAGTCCAGTCCTATAACCGGAAACGCTATAGTTAAGGGCTTAATAGGAAACTACTGTTTTGGCGACAAAACAGTGCCCTTTGGGGAAATCCAACTGGACCTAAGCCGTAAAATTTACTCTGTATGCTACCACCTGTTGATTATATAAATCTAAAATTTGAAGATATTTATTGGATTATCTTATGAGTAAAGGAGCGATACGTCTTGAAAAAGAAAAAAGGCGGCTCAAAAATTAAAAAGAAAAAGGCAAGCACCTGGATAATCAAAGTGAGTTTGCTCACTTTCGTTTTAGCCATTTTAATGAGTACACTTTCTGAGTCTGTATTACGTAACGTGAGTTTGTTGCCGGCACTGAGTGTTCTTTTTGGAATTGTATTGGTAGGGATAATCTCTGATACAATAGGCATTGCCGTAGCTGCTGCAAAGGAACAACCCTTTCATTCAATGGCGGCTCAAAATATACCAAGTGCTAAATATAGCGTTAGTCTGGTTAGAAATGCGGGACCAGTCTCAAACTTTTGTAATGATGTAGTTGGTGATATCGCTGGTATAGTCAGTGGTGCTGCAATTGCAATTATTTTGATTCAAATCATGGCTTTAAACATACCATTTGTTAGCATGGCAACACTTTCAGTAGTATTCAGTGGCGTTGTTGCATCATTAACGGTAGGTGGTAAAGCGATTGGAAAAGAGTTAGCACTTTCAAATTGGGAAGGTATTGTTGGAAATGTAGGAAAAGTACTGTATGTGCTTGATTATAAGTTCCACATTCGTATATTAAAAGACGTGAAGCGTCGAAATTGATCTAAGAAAAGAGTGGTTATATGCTACTAAATCAAATAAAGTCACCAGATGAACTTAAAAAAATGAGTAAATCTGAATTAATAAGACTCAGTGTTGAAATCAGAGAGTTTCTATTAAACAGCATATCAAAAACAGGTGGCCACCTGGCTTCAAACCTGGGCGTAGTGGAGTTGACCATAGCCATGCATAAAGTGTTTGATAGCCCTAAAGATAAAATTGTATGGGATGTTGGTCATCAGGCTTATGTGCACAAATTACTGACTGGACGTAAAGATGATTTTGGTCAGCTTAGACAGTTCGGTGGTATGAGTGGATTTCCTAAAAGATGTGAAAGTTCACATGATTGTTTTGAGACAGGACATAGCTCAACATCGATCTCAGCAGCTGTAGGACTTGCAAAGGCACGTGATCTAAAAAAAGAAGACCACAGTGTTATAGCAGTTATAGGAGATGGTGCTTTAACGGGCGGAATGGCTTTTGAAGCAATGAACCATGCTGGCCATGATGATTTGGATGTTACAGTGATTCTTAATGATAATGAAATGTCTATATCTGAAAATATTGGAGGCCTGTCAAAGCAACTTAGACGTCTAAGAATGGCTCCAGCTTATGCAAATATAAAAGGGGAAACAAGATCGATATTATCTTCTATTCCACATGTAGGGGAAGGTATTACGAAATCTATTCATAAATTTAAATCAGGACTAAAAGTAATGTTGGTTAATGGCATGTTGTTTGAAGGTTTAGGATATCATTATTATGGACCCGTTGATGGTCATAACTTAGATGAACTTACCAACGTTTTAGAAATGTCAAAACAGGTAAAGGGACCTAAACTCATTCATGTTGTAACAAAAAAAGGTAGAGGCTACTTGCCCGCTGAGAAAAACCCGGCAGCCTACCACGGTGTTGGCGCATTTGATCTTAAAATAGGCGTAACCCAGTCAAAAGGCAACAAGTCATATTCAGCTGTGTTTGGTGATGCCATGATAGAGCTTGCCAAAGAGAATGAAGCCCTTGTAGCAATTACTGCTGCCATGCCTGAAGGTACAGGTCTTGGTAAATACATAAAAGCATTTCCAAACAGGTTTATTGATGTTGGGATTGCTGAACAGCATGCTGTAACCATGGCTGCAGGTCTTGCTGCAGAAGGTATAAAGCCAGTATTCGCAGTTTATTCAACATTCTTGCAACGTGCATATGATCAAATTATACATGATGTGTGTCTGCAAAACTTACCTGTTGTGTTTGCAATAGACAGAGCTGGTCTTGTTGGGAGTGATGGAGAAACCCACCATGGTGTATTTGATTTATCATTTTTAACGCATGTTCCGAATATGACAGTCCTTGCACCTAAAGATGGACCTGAGCTGAGTGCTATGTTGAAGTATGCAGTAAATGATCATGATGGACCGATTGCTGTGCGCTACCCAAGAGGAAAGGCACTTGAAATTAATCATAACAATACAGATCTATTGAAACCTGAAATTATAATTGAAGGTTCAGATGTTACTATAATCGCAGTTGGAAATATGGTTGAAAAAGCTATTGAAACCTCAGCAAAGTTAAATGAGAATGGTTTATCGTGTGGTGTCATAAATATACGTAAAGTATACCCCTTGCCAACTGCTGAATTGAAAGAAATCGTGAGTTCGTTTGAATCAAACTATATAGTTACGCTTGAAGACAATGTTGTAGAAAGTGGATTTGGCTCAAGTATGACAAGTTGGGCATGTGAAGAAGGTCTGGATTTACATATTCAAAACCTTGGAATACCAAATAAATTTGTTGAACACGGCGATGTCAATAAGCTTATGTCTTCACTCGGTCTTGATCCGAATAGTATGGCTAAACGAATTCAAATGAAAATGAAAATTAGGAGTCATCAAAGATGAAAAAAGAGCGATTAGACGTACTACTTGTCGAACTTGGAGAGTTTGATTCTCGTGAGAAAGCCAAGCGTACTATTATGGCTGGCATTGTGTTTGTTGATGGACAGCGAGTAGATAAAGCAGGGACAAAAGTAAAACGAGACTCTGAAATTATAATTAAAGGAAAAGCACTTCCATATGTTAGTCGAGGTGGATTAAAGTTAGAGAAAGCCATCAAAGAATATGGTGTGACCGTTGACGGTAAAGTTTGTATGGACATTGGAGCATCAACAGGTGGGTTTACAGACTGTATGCTACAAAATGGTGCCTCAAAAGTATTTTCAGTAGATGTTGGTTATGGACAGCTTGACTGGAAATTACGTAATGATGACCGTGTGGTGAACTTAGAGAGAACCAATATTAGACACGTGACTGCAGAAGATATTGGTCAAGTTATAGATTTTGTCAGTATAGATGTATCTTTTATATCATTAAAATTGGTTTTACCTGTTGCATATATGTTGATGGCTGAGCAAGCAGAAATAGTTTTTCTAATAAAGCCTCAGTTTGAAGCTGGAAAAGAAGAAGCTAAAAAAGAAAAAGGTGTTATTAAGAATCCTAAAGTTCATATTTCTGTTTTGGATACAGTGCTTGAGTTTGCTGTTTCAGTCGGTTTTAAGCTGAAGGCGTTAACATTTTCACCTATTACAGGACCTGCAGGAAACATTGAGTTTTTATGTCATGCAGTTAAGGGTGATTGTGAAGATGTATTAGAGTTATCAGGTCTTTCTGAGCAAATCGTGGAGAGTGCTCATAATAGACTTAAATAAATGTTTTAAATATTCTAAAATTTTATGGGAATATTCACATAAAAATAAAGGAATATGCTTAGAAACCTAGAATTTAAGAAAGTGTATACTATACAAAAAATAGGCGTTCATTGTCATTAACGGGGGGATTTACTTGAAATATTCACGTCATTCTAAGATTCTAGAAATAATTGATTCTCAAGAAGTAGAAACACAAGAGGAACTAGCAAATTCGCTTAAGAAGAACGGTTTCAACGTGACTCAAGCAACTGTTTCGCGAGATATTAAAGAGTTAAGACTTATTAAAGTTCTAACAAAAGACGGAAAGTATAAATATGCAACTATTAAACAGCAAGAAAGTGTAATATCAGAAAGATTTTTAAAACTATTTAGAGACTCTGTTATTTCTCTTGACCACGCTGGGAATATGGTTGTTATTAAGACGTTGGTAGGAGCTGCAAATGCTGCGGCTGCAGCAATAGACGCATTAGATGTTAAATCAATAGTGGGTTCGATCGCTGGAGATGACACTATCTTTTTACTCGTTAGAACACCTGAAGATATAGAAGAAGTTATGGCAGAGTTTAGAAAAATGATGGCATAACATTTATAAGTTTCGACCAGTCATCATTGTCGTTCACCTTGGAGGTCAAATATGCTTCTTGAATTATATATTGAAAATTTCGTACTAATTGATCAACTGACTATTCCATTTGAATCAGGATTAAATATTCTAACAGGTGAGACTGGCGCAGGAAAATCTATATTACTTGGAGCACTAGATTTGATATTGGGTGGCAAGTTTAATCGTGACCTAATAAAAAATTCTGAAAATAAGTCCATTATACAAGGTACGTTTGAAGTACGACCAGAAGCGGAATCTATTCTAGCGAATCATGGCATAGACATCATAGATGGCCTGGCTATTGTCTCAAGAGAGATGCACGCTTCTGGAAGAAGTGTACTGCGTATTAATGGAAGAATGGTACCAAGAAATGTTGTTAGCGAGTTTGGGAATGACTTGATGGACATTCATGGTCAACATGAACATCAGTCTTTATTAAGTGCCTCATCTCATATTAGATTGCTTGATATGTACGCCCATGAATCACTTGGAAACAATCTGAATAAAATTATCGTATCCTATAAAAAAATTAAAGCACTTGAGCTTGAGTTGAGTGAAATTGATTTATCGCCAGAAGAGGTTCAAAGAGAGCTTGAACTTGTGCGTTATCAATTGGATGAAATTAATAAGGCTTCACTTTCCATTGGGGAAGATGAGGAGATTGAAAGCAAACTAGATTATCTAAAGAACTTTGAACAGATCCATCTTGTTATGAATGGTGCACACGAATCTTTAACATCAGAACAAGGTATTTATTCGAGGTTGTCAGAGCTGTTAAGAGACATAACTTCTATTGAAAAGTATGATTCTAATATAGTTGAAATTCGAAAAGGTGTTGAAGAAGTTTACTATGGCCTTGAAGGATTAAATGATGAAATCCGGCATTATGCAGAAAACGTGGAGTATATGCCTGAAGAGTTATCGGAAGTAGATTCTAGGAATAACGTCATAAATGACCTGAAAAGAAAATATGGAAAATCTATTGATGAAATCTTGGAGTTTGCTAAGACGCTACAATCCAAGCAGACAGAACTTGAAAACCATACAGAGCGTGTGGATAAAATAAAAGCTGACTTACATAATGAAGAAGAAAAATTTGATAAAATAGCAGCAACTTTAACAAAACTGCGTGTGAAAGCAGCCTCAAAGTTTGACAGGCAAATAATGCAAGAAATTCATGCTTTAAATATGAAAGATGCACATTTTAAAACGACCTTAACTGCGTCTGAGTTAAGAAGACCAGACGGTTCAGATAGAGTTGAATTTATGATTTCAACCAATCCAGGACAGCCTATAAAACCACTTAAGAAAGTCGTTTCTGGGGGAGAGTTGTCTAGGATTATGTTGTCTATTAAATTGATACTTGGTAAACTTGATGGAATACCATCTTTGGTGTTTGATGAAGTAGATACGGGTATTAGTGGAAAAACAGCGAGTGTAGTTGGTGAAAAACTGCAAATGATTGCAAATTCACACCAGGTTATTTGTGTAACACACTTGCCTCAAATTGCTGTTATGGCAGATCATCATTTATTTATAGAGAAGCAAACCAATAAATCTGATACTGTTTCATCTGTACGTCCTCTAAAATTTGAAGAACGTATCGAGGAAATTGGTAGATTAATTGGCGGAGATACAATCACTGAGACTACAAGAGTACATGCTATTGAACTCTTAGAGTTGGCGAATAAACGAAAACTGTCATCATAAAGGTGGGGTAACTATGAGTGAAAAAATTCGTGTTTTAATTGTTGATGACAACCAGAACTTTTGCACAATACTGAGTGAACATATCGGTGAGCAAGATGATTTAGAGGTTGTTGGAATCGCCAATAATGGACTAAAAGCTGTGGAATTGATTAGAGAAACAATGCCAGACATTGTTGTTCTTGATATTATCATGCCGCATCTTGATGGTTTAGGCGTTCTTGAGAAAGTTAGGGAACTTGATTTAATAGATAAAATTAAATTCATAATTTTGTCAGCGGTGGGTCAAGACAACATAACGAGAAGAGCTATAAATTTAGGGGCGACATATTACGTTATCAAACCTTTTGATTTTGACTTATTTATTGACAGACTAAGACAACTGTCAAAGTCTAGACCTAAAGGTGAAGAAGAAGGTTTAGGTTCCAACTCAAATATGAATGCCAATGTATCTGAATTCACTACGATTGATGCGAGAATTACTGAAGTCTTACATAAGATTGGTGTACCGCCTCATATCAAAGGATTCCAATATATTCGAGAAGCAATCACAATGGTATATGAAGATGCAAATTGCTTGAGCAAGGTAACTAAAATTATATACCCTGGGATAGCAGAAAAATTTGATACGACTGCAAGTCGTGTTGAACGTGCAATAAGAAACGCTATTGAAATTGCTGTAAACAGAGGAAATCCAGATTACATTCAAAAGTATTTTGGACATTCCTTAACAGGCAAGAAAAATAAACTTACGAATAGTGAATTTATAGCGCTTGTTGCTGAGAAACTTCGTATGGAAGACTCACGAGGCAACTAGTTCCATATTCTATCACCCATGAGTAATTCGAAAGGAATTAGCGAACGTGGTCATAAGAATTGTAACTGCCATATTTGAATCACTTATTATTAGTTTTACAATGTTTGGTGTGGCACATCGGAAAGAGGTGCGACCCTTTTATCAGCATGCCCTGTTTATTTCTATAAATACGGTCATGCTTTATTTTTTGGATCTGAATCAATTCTGGGACCTAATTATCTTCTTTGTTGTCTTAATGGGTGTTTACACAAGTTTGTTTGATGTGAACCTTAAAACAACAGCTTTAGGTGGTATAAGTACTTATATTTTCTTGGTGATTAATCAGTTGGTATCTGCACTTTTAGCATTACTTATATTTGAAGAAATTTTCGATTACCGGATTTTATTAGGGTCTTCACATTGGCAAATTAATACCTTTACGTGTTTCTTAGCAGTTAGTATTATTATCATGTTCAATATGGTCATTGCCATTCCAAGACGTAAAGCAAAGGTACACTATAGTTTTGCAGACTTGTCTGTAAGAATTAATTTACTTCTTTCCTTTGTTCTTATCATGATGATGAGTTGGAATTTAAGATATTTATATAGAAGTTGGGAAAATGTGAATGCCGTTCCTGGTCTAACAAGTAAAATTATCATCCTAGTTCTTTTTGCAGCAGGTATGGTTAGTGGAATGATGCTTGTTATTAACCGGTATTTATTGAAATCGTTGATGCTGAATCATGTATCAGAAACAGCTCAACGTGATGTTATGACAGGTGCACTTAATCGCGAAGCTGGTATTGCAATCCTGAAGGATATGATGAAAGCTTCAAGAGAAACAGGTTCACAGTTAACAGTCTGTTTTGTAGACATAAACAATCTTAAGTTTGTGAATGACAAGTTTGGACATCATGAAGGTGACAAACTGATTCATATAGTAAGTTCAACAATTGCTGAGAGTCTTAGAAATAGAGATATTGTTGCTAGACTTGGTGGTGATGAATTTATCGTAATCTTTGCTGGGTGTGATGTGGCGCGGGCTCGTGTTATTTGGAGTCGAATACTTGATCAATTTAAAAGAATCAACTTAAGTGGCGAAATGAATTTTCCGGTAGGAATCAGTTCAGGTTTTGTCGAATATGATGCTGACCGACACGCTACAACGAAAGTTTTATTACGTGAAGCTGACGAAAAAATGTATAAAGACAAAAAGACAAGAAAAAGCATGAGAAATCTAAAACAAAGGTAAAAATGAAATGAATTAATAATTATACTTTCATATTGTAAGAAAAATAGGTATAATAATAGTATTGTTCCGCTATTTAAGGACATTGGTGTATATATGTTGAGTGAGGGGTTAATACGATGTTAGAGAAAGTCGCGTCGTTTTGTGATTATCTAAATAATGAGAGAAAATTATCTGCAAACACTTTGGATTCTTATTCGCGAGATTTACGAAGATTTCATGAGTATTTGTTGGAGAATAAAATCGATTCATTTATAGAAGTTTCAGACAACACTGTATTAACGTATCAACTACATCTTCAGAATCTTGGACGGTCAACAGCGACAGTATCAAGAAATTTAGCGACACTTCGAACATTTTTCGGGTACTTATTGGATGAAGGTCTGATTACAAAGAATCCTACTAGGAAACTTGTATCTCCAAAAGCAGAACGAAAAATGCCGAAGGTCTTAACACTTGAAGAAATAGATAGATTACTTGATCAACCGGATACCGAGAGTGAAACAGGAAAACGTGACAGAGCCATGTTAGAACTCCTGTATGCTTCAGGGATACGTGTAACAGAGATGGTATCACTAGATCTTGATGATGTTAATATTGATATTGGGTATATCAGATGTAAGAACGAGCGTACCAAGGATAGAATCATCCCTATTGGTAAAATGGCAAAGGATGCCGTTTCATCTTATATGGGTGCTTCACGAGATAAGCTTGTTAAATCTGGTATCGATGCTCTTTTTGTAAATTACTATGGAAAGAGGTTAACTAGACAAGGATTTTGGAAGATTGTCAAACGTTATACACAAATGGCTGGCATAGATAAACCGATTACGCCGCATACTTTAAGACATTCATTTGCAACACACTTGATCCAAAACGGAGCAGACTTAAAAGCTGTTCAAGAAATGTTGGGTCACTCGGACATTTCTACGACTCAGATGTACATTGAGCTTAGTAGAACCCGAATTCAAGAAGTGTACAACAAAGCACATCCGAGAGCCTAAACTTTATTAAACATATAGTTAGGCAAAATAAAATTTTGCTAGGCGAGGCACGACTGAGAAGTAAATGATGAGCGTATTAAATACGCGATTCATTTGATTCGAAGGAAGCAACGAAGCATAGCGTAATTTTATGAAGCCTAGGGTTCCTCGAATGACCGATAGGAGGAATGCACATGGTTAAAAGAGTAATTATTTTCGTAATGGATAGTGTAGGAATTGGCGCACTACCAGACGCAGAAAAATTTGGTGATATCGGCGTAAATACTTTAGGTAATATTGCGAAAGCCAGTGAGAAATTTGATATTCCGAATCTTAAGAAATTAGGAATTGGGAATATTGAAGGTCTTGAAATGATTGGTCCATATAATGAACCAATTGGCGCTTTTGGTCGTTCAGGAGAAGTATCAAATGGTAAAGATACGACTACAGGACACTGGGAGATGGCGGGATTATTTTTAGAAGAACCTTTTCAGACGTTCCCTGATGGATTCCCTGATCACATAATTAAGGAATTTGAAGAGAAAACAGGAAGAAAAGTATTATGTAACAAACCATATTCTGGTACTGATGTAATCGTTGATTATGGTGAAGAGCACATGAAGACAGGTAATGTAATTGTGTATACATCTGCAGACAGTGTATTCCAGATTGCCGCTCATGAAGAAGTCGTTCCACTGGACGAACTTTACAAAATGTGCGAAATTGCTAGAAAAATTATGATGGGTGAGAACCAACTTGCTCGTATTATTGCTCGTCCTTTTGTAGGTGAGTTAGGCAGTTTCGAACGTACTTCGAATAGACGCGACTATTCGTTAAATCCATTCGACAAGACTGTACTAGACATTGCGAAAGAAGCAGGTCTTGATGTACAGGCAGTCGGCAAAATCGTTGATATATTCAATGGACAAGGGATTACTGAAGATGTTCATACGAAATCTAATATGGACGGCGTAGACTGGACAATTAAGTATCTGAATACGGATTCAAAGGGTATTCTATTTACAAATCTTGTAGATTTTGACGCTAAGTTTGGGCACAGAAGAAATGTGGCTGGATACCGTCAAGCAATTGAAGAGTTAGACGTACGTATTCCTGAAATCCTCGAAGCGATGAATGATGATGATGTTATCATCTTCACAGCCGATCATGGGAATGATCCTACGTATAAAGGAACGGACCATACCAGAGAGTATATTCCAATTCTTGTTTACGGAAAAAATGTTAAATCAGGTATCTCATTAGGTACTAGAAAGACATTTGCGGATATTGCTGCTACTACAGCAGACATTCTTGAAATTAAGGCGCCACCATTTGGTGAAAGCTTCAAATCACTGATTTTAAATGATTAATTGATTGACGTAAGTCATGAGGAGGACAACATGGAAAATATGCTACAAAAGATAAAAGAAACGAAGGCATTTCTTGCTGAGAAGATTGGTTTTGAACCAGAAGTAGGATTAATTCTTGGTAGTGGTCTTGGTATATTAGCAGAAGAAATTGAAAATCCAATTAAAATAAAGTATGAAGACATTCCCCATTTCCCAGTTTCAACTGTTGAAGGACATGCGGGACAGTTCGTAGTAGGTGACCTTGAAGGTCGTAAGGTTATTGCAATGCAAGGCCGTTTCCACTTCTACGAAGGTTATACAATGAAAGAAGTTACGTTCCCAGTTCGTGTTATGGTTGCTTTAGGTATTAAAAACCTGATGGTTACAAATGCTGCTGGTGGTGCTAACGTATCATATATTCCTGGTGATTTAATGATTATTACTGATCATATTAACTTTGCCGGATCAAATCCACTTATCGGTAAGAATTACGATGAGCTTGGCCCTAGATTCCCTGATTGTTCAGAAATCTACGACAAAGCAATCAACAAAGAAATCAAGGAAATTGCTAAAGGTTTAAATATTCGCCTACAGGAAGGTGTTTATCAAATGAACCCAGGTCCAACATACGAAACACCTGCAGAGGTAAGAATGGCTAGAGCATTTGGTGCTGATGCTGTTGGTATGTCGACTGTTCCAGAAGCTGTAGTTGCACGTCATGCTGGTATCAAAGTAACTGGTATTTCTTGTATTACTAACATGGCTGCTGGCATCCTTGACCAACCTCTTCATCACGGAGAAGTTGTTGAAACTGCAAACATGGTAAAGAAAACATTTATTCAACTTGTTCGCAGCATCGTTCCAGTTCTAAAATAGTCCAAAAGTAATCCTATGCAATCCAATTTCGCAAATTAACTAAATGAAATAATCTACCCGAGCCACAAGGCTCGGGTTAGAATGTTTTCTAATAGTCTGAATATTGAACGGATTTATGGATGATCACATACCGAAAAGAGGGTTTATATAATGAGAATGTACGATATTATTGCAAAAAAACGTGATGGTCAAGAGTTAACAACAGAAGAAATTCAGTTCTTCGTTTCAGGATATACAGATGGTAGTATTCCAGATTACCAAGCTTCGGCGTTTTTAATGGCAATCTTTTTACAAAAAATGAATACACGTGAAACCGTAGATATTACACACGCTATGATGAATTCAGGAGATGTTGTTGATCTTTCTGCGATAGAAGGTATTAAAGTAGACAAACACTCAACGGGTGGTGTTGGTGATACGACGACTTTAATATTAGGTCCACTTGTTGCTTCTTGTGGTGTTCCAGTTGCTAAAATGTCTGGTCGTGGCTTAGGTCACACGGGTGGTACACTAGATAAGTTAGAAGCAATTGAAGGATTCCAAATCGAAGTAGCTATTGAGGATTTTATCAAGAATGTAAATGATAAGAAGATTGCAGTTGTTGGTCAAACAGCCAATATTGCACCAGCAGATAAAAAGCTGTATGCACTGCGTGATGTAACTGCAACTGTTAACAATATTTCATTAATAGCAGCATCAATTATGTCAAAGAAACTGGCTTCTGGTAGTGATGCTATTGTCTTAGATGTAAAGTGTGGATCAGGTGCTTTTGTCAAAGATCTTGATGGTGCAATAGAATTATCTGAAGCAATGGTAGATATCGGAAATAATATGAAACGCAACACAATTGGCGTTATTACGGATATGGAACAACCACTTGGATTTGCAATCGGTAATGCTTTGGAAGTTAAAGAAGCAATCGATACACTTAAAAACCAGGGTCCAAAAGATTTAACAGATTTGGTTCTTACATTAGGTGCAAACATGGTTTTACTTGGTGGTGGCGCTGATACGTACGAAGCAGCTTATGACTTAATAAAATCTAAACTTGAAAACGGTGAAGCTTTTGAAAAGTTTAGAGAGTTTGTAATAGCTCAAAATGGTAATATTCAAATGATTGATGATCCTTCGAAACTTCCACAAGCAACTACTATTGTTGAAGTTAAGGCAACAGAAGGCGGATACCTTAAGTCTATACAGTCTGATGAAGTGGGTATTGCTGCTATGATGTTAGGCGCAGGCCGTGCAACTAAAGAAGATGTTCTAGACATGTCGGCTGGTATTGTTCTCAATAAAAAAGTTGGAGATAAAGTAGAAGCAGGTGAAGTACTTGCAACACTTTATACGTGTGACTCTAGTAAGGTTGCAGATGCAGAAGACCGATTTGTTCGTGCTCTTAATTTTAATGATGTCTTCGTTGAGCCGCGTAAGTTAATCAAGGCAATTGTTACAAAAGACGGTGTAAATAAGCTGTAAAATGGTTTTGAAATGATTTAGTATTATTCTATATAACATGAGATAAATTCAAAGAGAGTTCACTATGATAATTCATAGGGAATTCTCTATTTTTTTGCAATTTAGACCGTTAGACTATTATTTTATTAGGGTATATTTGAATTAGAATGATTTGCGTGTCATGAGTACTTGAAACATTGATTTTCTCAATGATATAACTACATTACATATAATTGGAGGGCATGACTTATGAAAGATTTTGAGATTCAACAAGTAAAACAGGCAATTCTTAATGAAGTTGAAGGTTATGAGTTCTATAAGTTGGCTATGAGTCAGGCAAAAAATGAAGAAGTAAAAAAAAGTTTTAACAATTTGGCACAAGAAGAACTTAAACATGTAGAATGGTTAAACGAATTGTTTGAGAAACTTAAAGACAATAGTGCTGATGCATTTAAGTTAGCAACAATGCCAGAGCCGCCAACTGCAGGCATCTTTAAATGGGACAATCTTGATAGAAACAATGCAGGCCTAGCAGTTTCTGTGTTTAGTATTGGAATGCAAATGGAAGAATCTTCAGTAATATTCTATCGAAACGCAGCTGAAAAAACTGAAATTGCTGAAGCGAAGAAACTGTACAATATTTTAGCCCAGTGGGAACAAGTACATTATGATCAGTTTGCTAAAGAATACGAAATATTAAAGAAGGAATGGTGGTCTGATCAAGGATATGCACCATTCTAAACTAATAAAATTGACCGCTCTATGCCAAGCACTAGAGCGGTTTTAGTTTATTTATTGCCATAAAGGAGGTGAGTTCATGAAAGAAAAAATAAAAGCAGATTATGTAATTGAAGACAAGAAAATAGAAGAAAATCATAAAGTTCAAAATCGAAGTGGTTTTTTATTGTTCACGATTTTACTGGTTTTGGTGGTAATACCACCACTAATTATAGCATATGACAATTTTTCTAGTTCTCATTCCATCGAGAGTTTAAGCGGATGGTATGAAGGTAATTTAACATTTGAAACAACAGAGAACGACCCTGAGGGCTATTATGATAAATATCCTGAGTATCTTATTGCGGGAAAAATTCCTGTGGTACTAAAATTGGAAGCAACTGAGGGCAGTGAAGGAAAGCTTACTATAATTGATGCAACCTTTAGACGCTCAGATTTAGAATATAGAATTTGGATTGAAGGCGGAAAACTGATTGGAGAGCCTGTAGATGTAATAAGAGATGTTGAAACACGACTTGACCTCTTTGGAGAAATAGGCTCTATAGACACTGAAGTTGGCCTTGAAGGTTCACTTGGCATTAAAGATTTAAATAATGAAGCCGTTGCCGTGTTTAATTTTAACGCGGACCGAAAAGAAACAGACTTAGAAATTGAGTTTGTTAGTGAACATGGCCTCGGCTTACTGGCTAATAGAATTCAAGATAAAAGTACGCCACCTGATTTATCAGGACTTTGGTTAGATATGTCTCCGATGCCTGGAATAAGATTTGCCTTATTTAATGAGGGAACAGCTTTTGATCCAATTAAAAACCTAAAAATAGACTTTGATCAACCCTCGTTTATTCTAATGTATTTAGATGAGGAGTATGAAGTTGTGCCATATAACTTTGACGGCGATGTGATTACTGGAAATGCAGAATATCTGATTATGAATAATGGAAAGATCATAGTCACTTCTGACCAAGGCAGTTATTTGATCGACGAAACTGTATTTTCAGGTGACCAGCTTATAAAAGTAAAATTAGGTGATATTGACCAAACTCAGATTGCCAGCCGTTTAGTCATTGGCATGAATGGACGTATTGAAATTGAAGGAAATGTAGGATATCTATATTTGGACATAACAATTGAACAAGATGCAGTCATAAGAAACCATAATCTTATGCTTCAGCTTTTAGATGTATAAACTAAAAAGCGATATGGATCAGGAGCGTCAATGTCGATGAGATGTTGACGCTTTGACTATATGGGATAACTTAAGATTCTGTTATAATAAGACGAAGACACAATCGGGGGGACATTATGAATTGTTGTATACTTGAAGAAAGTTCTTTATTAGAAAAAGTTATTAATAATCATCCGTCACTTCAACAACTGTTAGAAATATTTGATGACATCCATGCTGAATCAGGAGATCGCTTTTTCCTAGTGGGTGGATTTGTGAGAGATATACTTCTTGGTGTGAATTCTTATGATATTGATATTGCCGTGGAAGGTTCTATTGATCGAGTCATTGAGTATGTGAATGCGAGAATTGATTCTGACTATATATATTATGAGCGGTTTCAAACAGCGACTTTAACACTTGAAGATCTCAAAGTGGATCTGATTACTTGCAGAAAAGAGTCCTATGATCATGATGGTGCGTTACCTGATATTGTTCCAGGAACATTTGAAGACGATATATGGAGACGTGACTTCACGATAAACGCCCTTGCCATTGAAGTGTCACAGAAAAACACCTATTTATTATGTGGACCAAAACAAGCGCGTGAAGACCTTTCTAATGGACAAGTAAGAATATTACATGAAAGAAGTTTTTATGAAGATCCGACTAGAATATTCAGAGCAATACGTTATATGTGTCGACTTGGATTTGAAATGGAAATTGAAACTAAAAAAAGTATGATCGAGGCCATTGAAAATGGTGCGCCAAACAAAGTGTCGTCAGATCGTATATTTACTGAATTCTGTAGAGATTTGAGTGAACGTGCAGCTTTTGACATATTGTTAGCCTATAGAGAATGGAATTTAGACCAATATATTGCACCGGGACTGGACTTGCCATTTAAGCTAAAAGATGATCTGGTTATGTTAGATAAGTTGGAACTCAGATTCATTGAAGATACTGAGAATTTTGATCCTTGTGAGTTAAGATTACTGGCTGTGTTCCATCATAACTATAGCAAAGCACAAGTGTTTATTGAAAAGTTCCATTTATCCAAGCGGTTTTCAAACATGCTGTTATCAATGGAAAAATTGTCAGATAAGATTATGCGTGCAGATAGTGGAATTAAAAATTCGCAGATCTATGATCATTTCTTAGATATCCAGGACGAAGTACTGCTTACTTTATATGTGTGTACTGATGTAATGCTTGTTAAAAACATTATTGAAAGATATTATACAAAATTGAAAAATGTAATTAATCCTGTAAGAGGCAGTGATTTACTCAAAATTGGCGTTCAACCTGGTCCAAAAGTCAGAGAATTGTTAAATGAAGTGATGATTGCCCATTTAGATGGTATAATAGAAAATCGAGAAGACGCACTTAAATATGTAGAAATAAGACTAGAGTAAATGAGTAAAAAGGGTGAACGTATGGCTTATGAAGTAAAAGTTGAGGCATTTGAAGGTCCATTTGATCTTCTAATACACCTCATACAAATTAGTGAAATAGAAATTCATGATATTCCAATACATCAAATTACCATGCAGTATTTAGAGTATTTGGACGCAATGCAAGAACTTGATATGGATGTCACAAGTGAATTTCTTGTCATGGCTGCAACCCTAATTGAAATTAAATCCAAAATGTTGTTGCCTTCAAGAGAAGAGGACGAATATCAGACTCAGTTTGATTTAGGTGATCCACGAGCAGATTTAGTTATGAAACTTGTTGAATATAAGAAGTACAGAAATGTTGCTGGATTTTTTAAAGGAAGAGAAACTGAATTCGGCAAAGCTGTGTTCAAAGAACAAGAAGATTTAGAGCCTTTTGTAAGAAGGTTTTCCAATGGTGAGTTGAACACAGAAATGGAAAAGGATCTACTTGTTGAAGCTGTTAAGCGAATACTTAATAATATGAACAAAGAGGATCAGGCCCGTAAAGGATATTTCCAGTCACTGAAGAGAGATCAGTATACAGTAGAAGACAAAATGAATCTCATTAAAGAGAGAGTTCTTAGTCATGAGTCACTTTATTTTGAATCTCTTTTTGAAGAGGACCATGTAAAATCTGAAGTTATAGTTACCTTCCTTGCAATTTTAGAGTTGTTGAAATTGAAAGCCGTTATAATAAAACAAGACAATTTGTTTGATAGAATAGAAATCTTTAGAAATAAGCAATTGGAGAGTGAGAACGTTGGAATCTAAGCAAATGCAATCAATTATTGAATCCATGTTGTTTGTATGGGGAGAGCCGCTATCTATAGCAAAGCTATCTGCAATACTTAAAGCCTCTAAAAAAGAAGTTAGAGAATTGGTTCAAAATATGACAGATGAATATGAAAATCAAGGTCGTGGATTTCGAATAATCGAGGTGGACAGCCACTACCAGCTGACTTCAGCACCGGAAAACCATGAATGGTTACAAGAGCTTTGTACCAAATCAAAAAGCAAAGGTTTAAGCCACTCAAGTTTAGAGGTTTTGGCAATAATAGCTTACAAACAACCTATTACACGGTCTGAAATTGAGCAGATACGTGGTGTGAAATGTGAAAAACCGATTAATCATCTTTTAGATAGAGAACTTGTTGAAGAAAAAGGACGTCTAGACCGTATTGGAAAGCCAATTATTTACGGAACCACTAAGATGTTTTTGACTGGTTTCGGTTTTTCTTCATTAAAGGAGCTTCCTTCTATAGAAGATTTCCATAACATAGAGTTTCTTCTGAATAGAGAAGAGGATCAAATAGAGGTTGTTGAATCAGAGGATTCTAAAAGAGAACAACAATCATAAGCGTGAATAGGTATAATGAAGTTTAGAGGGTTCAAATAATGATGAGACTACAGAAATATATGGCTTCTTGTGGTGTTGCTTCAAGAAGGAAAAGTGAAGAATTGATTCTTGCAGGACAAGTTAAAGTCAACAATGAAATAGTAACTGAACTTGGTTTTAAAGTTGATCCGGAAGTTGACCGGGTCTATTTTAATGGGGAATTGATACAACCTGAATCTGATACAGTTTATATCCTGTTGAATAAACCAACGGGTTACATTACATCAGCTAAAGATCAATTTGGTAGAGAAACAGTTCTTGACCTGGTCAAAGGTGTAAGTGAAAGAATCTATCCGGTTGGTCGACTGGATTATGACACGTCGGGTCTATTGATTCTAACAAATGATGGTGATCTTACCAATCAAATCACACATCCTAGCCATAAAGTTGAAAAAACATATGTAAGCAAAGTAAAAGGTAAAGTATCAAAAATTGAAATCAGTAAATTACAAGAAGGTGTAGATATTGGTGACTATGTAACTGCGCCTAGTAAAGCAAGAATTCTTGGACAGGGTCATGATTTTACTAAAGTGGAACTTACAATTCACGAAGGTAAGAATAGACAAGTTCGTAGAATGTTTGATTCGATCGATCATCCAGTAATAACACTTGAAAGGGTTGCTATTGGTAAGATAAAGACAGGTGACTTACAAATTGGTGCTTGGAGAACATTGACCGCTAAAGAAATAGCATATCTTAAAGGAGAACGCTAAATGATTACTGTCAATAAAACAGAGACTAAAGATCTTAGAAAACTCAAAATTTTTCTAAAGAATTATAAACTTGAAGATAACTTATTTATGGATAGACTCGATCAGACTGTGATTATCCTTGATGGAGCGCGTATTCTAGGATTTGGGGCATTCATAAAAAAAGAAACCACAGCAGTTATTGATGTTGCAATCATAAGTGAAGAAGTTCTATGGCCTTCAATGGGTGATGGACTTGTTAAAGCTATGCTAAATACACTTGATTTACGTGGGGTTAGGCAAGCATACATGTTATCTGACCAAGAACATGCAACCATCATTAAGAAGATAGGATTAGTGAAATCAGAAAAAACAGCTGAGCAAGTTTTGCAAGACCTTGGTGCACCTTTTATAATGAAGCGCCTAGATCAAGTCTATGAAACCAAGCTGCCTGATTTCTTTGATCACGCATGTCATTCAGCCCAAAAATCATAAGAGGTATTTAAATGATTAAACTTAGAGCAGCTACTCAAATATACAAAATGTTGATTCAGCCTTTTCTCTTCGAGGGAATGGTAGCAGTCGATTGTACAACAGGAAATGGACACGATACCCTATTTTTAGCACAACAAGCTGGAGTTAGTGGTAGAGTATACGGGTTTGACGTCCAAGCTTCTGCTATTGAATCTACGAAAGTCAAAATTAATGATTATATTTCAGACGGCAACACTTGTGCCCCTGTAGAACTCTTTCATACAGGTCATGAAAACTTGGAATTGTCTATCACTGAAGAGGTTGACGTTGTTGTGTATAACCTAGGTTACCTACCAAGACATGATAAAAGTATTACAACAATGACGGCTTCAACTATCCAGAGTGTTAAACAGGCTATGGCAAAACTGAAAAATGGTGGTGTTATAAGTATTATTGCTTACCCTGGACATGCAGAGGGGGCAAATGAGTTGAATGGACTAACCGAGTTCTTGTCAAACATTAATCAAAAAGAGTTCGATGTGTTAAAATCAGAGTTTATCAATCAGCAAAATACGCCTCCTGTACTCATTATGATAGAGAAGCGTTAAATTATTAATAAAACAGAAGATTAACAGAGGTGATTATATGAAGGTTTTACTAACCAATGACGATGGCATTTATGCAAAGGGTTTACGCGCACTAATCAATAAATTATCTGCCGATCATGAAGTATACGTTGTGGCACCAGCCCATGAGCAAAGTGCTAAAAGTCATTCCATAACAATGCATCATCCCATTATGGTAAATGAAATTGATTTATATGAAAATGTTGAAGCTGCATATGCAATTGGTGGAACACCAGCTGATTGTGTTAAGATTGCGATTGAAGAGCTGTTAAAAATAACACCGGATCTTGTTATTTCAGGAATTAATGATGGTCCCAACCTTGGAAATGATATTATTTACTCTGGAACTGTAGCTGCTGCAGTTGAAGGAAGTTTCTATAATGTGAATTCTATTGCTGTTTCACTAAACGGGCGCAGAAATTCAGAATTTGATGTAGCGGCTGATTTTATCGCTGAACATTTAGAAGGCTTTGCTTCTATGGAGCTCCCACTAGACACTGCAATTAATATTAATGTCCCCAATTGTTCTGCAGAAGAGATTAAGGGAACAAAAGTTACTTCTATTGGTGTAAGAAAGTATGCCAATACATTTGAGCATAGACATACACCACGTGGTGAAGCCTATTATTGGTTGGCTGGAGAGCCAATGGAAGCACAGCAAAATGGTGATTCTGACATAAAAGCTGTAAGAGAAGGCTATGTGAGTGTTACACCAATTCGCTTTGATTTCTCATTTAAAGCTCTGAATAGTGACTTAGAAGAAATCATAAAGAAGTAGGTTTATTATATAAATAACTTTGTGTACTTTTTACAATAGGTTTTAGCTTATCTTGTATACAATCTATGGAATGACGGATAAACGCATGGTTTATCCGTCATTCTTGCTTTTTTGCTGAATTGTGTCAAAAAATCTTTGAAGATGTGAAAGATTTGTCATTTTAGCCTGCAAAAAGTCTAATTAAATATCTACAAAGGTTGAAATTGGAACAAATGGGGAACATGTACACGATATAAGTCTTGTCTAATTGTATACGAATGTATATGTCGATAATCCTTCAAAAATGGGTAAGTTCAATCTAAAGTCAATTTAACGTCAGTAGCCACAAATGTTGGTATTGCTTGTATGTACGGAAATGGTAGTTTCGAATAAATGGGGACACGTATGGTATTTTGAGATCGTATGCAATTATGCGGTTAATACAACATACCGTTCTTCACCCATACGAAATGACGGCGTTCCTGCAACTGGAAACGTTTTCTTGTATACAGTGAAATATCACTTGCAATCTGTTTTAGCTGTGCTATCATGGAACACGAAGAACACAAAGGAGGTCACCATTTTGAGTAATAATCGTGAAAATATAGAAGTGAAACTCAACAAAGCATGGTGTAAAGGCTGCAACATCTGTGTTGCATTTTGTCCAAAGCAAGTATTAGGTCTAGATGAAAATGGTAAAATCGAGATGTTGGATGCTGACAACTGCATCAAATGCGGTCAATGTGAGCAAAGATGCCCGGATTTCGCAATATTCTTAGGAGGTAAAGACAATGTCTAAGAGTTTTAAACTCCTTTCAGGTAACGAAGCTTGTGTAGAAGGCGCTTTATACGCTGGTATGAAATTCTACGGTGGTTACCCAATCACACCTTCAACTGAAATCGCTGAAAAGTCTGCTGAATACCTACCTAAAATTGGTGGTAAGTTCATCCAGATGGAAGATGAAATTGCAGGTATCGCTGCTGCTATTGGTGGATCACTAGCGGGTCTTAAATCAATGACTGCAACATCTGGTCCTGGTTTTTCATTAAAACAAGAAAATATTGGTTATGCTGCTATCGCAGAAATTCCACTTGTAATTGTTAACGTACAGCGTGGTGGTCCATCTACGGGTCTTCCAACTGCACCTGCTCAAGGTGATGTTATGCAAGCAATGTGGGGTACACATGGCGATCATCCGGTGATCGCAGTTTGTCCTATGAGTGTTACTGAAACATTCACAGAAACAGTACGTGCTTTCAACTTAGCTGAAAAATACCGTACACCTGTAATTGTACTGACAGATGAAATTGTTGGTCATATGAGAGAGAAATTAGAAATTCCAGCTCCAGGCGAGTTAGAAGTTTACGATAGACTACGTCCAGAAGCAGATGACAAAGATTATCTTGCTTACCGCGTAGAAGAAGGCGACCTAGTACCTAAGATGGCAGCATTCGGAAGTGGACACCGTTACCACGTAACTGGTCTTTTCCACGATGAAACAGGATTCCCATCAAACAGTACGGATAACGCTGAATACATGTTAGACAGAATGATGAGAAAAGTATCTGATAACCTTGACGATATCCTTTCTTATGATGAATACATGACTGAAGATGCAGAGCATCTAATCATTTCTTACGGTTCTACAGCACGTGCTGCAAAGTCTGCTGTTAAAACTCTAAGAGCTGAGGGTGTAAAAGTGGGTCTGTTCAGACCAATTACACTGTGGCCTTACCCAGCTGAAAGAACGATTGAACTTGCTAAGCAAGTTAAGTCTGTTACAGTAGCTGAAATGAACCTTGGTCAACTTAAACTAGAAATTGAGCGCGTTGTAAAGAGTGAAGCTCCAGTACAGCTTTCAGGTAAAGCTAATGGTGAAGTACTTGCTCCAAACGACATCATTGCGAAAGTTAAGGAGGTTCTATAATGAATAATCCTATTACTGAGAAAATATTCCGTACAGATCGCCTGCCACACATCTGGTGTCCAGGCTGTGGTCATGGTATAATTATGGGAGCACTAGCTCGTACAATCGAAAAGCTAGGCTATCACAAAGATGACGTGTGTGTCGTTTCTGGTATTGGCTGTTCTTCTAGAGCACCTGGTTACCTAGACTTTAACACGCTTCACACTACGCACGGTCGTGCACTTGCATTTGCTACAGGCGTTAAGCTTGCTAATCCAAACCTAAAGGTTATTGTAATCTCAGGTGACGGTGATGCATCAGCAATTGGTGGTAACCACCTAATTCATGCTTCACGTCGTAACATTGATATCACGACAATCGTATTCAACAATAACATTTACGGTATGACTGGTGGTCAGTACTCGCCAACAACTCCTACAAACGAGTTTGGTACGACTGCACCTCACGGTAACATCGATAAGCCATTTGATATTGCACACCTTGCTGCAAGCGCTGGTGCTACGTACGCTGGTCGTACAACTGCATTCCACGTTACTCAAATGGAAAAGATGCTTGAGAAAGCTCTAGAACATAAAGGTTTCTCATTGGTAGAAGCAATCAGTACTTGCCCAACTTACTATGGACGTAAGAACAAAAAAGGTTCTGCTGCCAACATGCTTAAGTTCCTAAAGGATAGTTTCATTGACGTGAAAGTTGCTGAAAAGTTACCTGAAGAGAAAAAAGCTGGCAAATTCATGATGGGCGAGTTCAAGTGTGTAGAAGCACCTGAATACACGACTGAATACCAAAAGATCATCGATCGATTTGCGGAGGAAAAATAATATGAATCATGTTGAAATGCGTCTATCTGGTTCTGGTGGTCAAGGTCTAATCCTTGCAGGTATTATCCTTGCTGAAGCTGCACTTCTTGATGGCAAGAATGCAATTCAATCACAAAGTTACGGTCCAGAAGCACGTGGTGGAGCGAGTAAAGCTGAAGTAATTATCAGCGATGCAGATATTGATTTCCCTAAAGTTCAGTCGCCGGATCTAATCTTGGCGCTGACTCAAGTTGCAAGTGACAAGTACATTGATACAATTAAAGCTGACGGAATCGTTGTAGTTGATGATACTATCGAACTGCCATCGGATCTTGTTGCTAAATCAATTGTTAAGGTTCCAATCATGAAGACAGCTGCTGAAAAAGTAGGCAAGTCAATTGTTGCGAACATCGTTGCACTTGGACTCATTGCTGGTCTTACGAACTGCGCTACAAGAGAAAGCGTAGAAAAGGCTGTTCTAAGTAGAGTACCTAAAGGTACAGAAGACTTGAACAAATCAGCGCTTGAAGAAGGCTATCGTCTGGCGGCGGCTCAATAAATCTCAAGGAGCTATGCATAATGACGGATCCGAATAATGATTTGCTAAAGCGTATTGAAGGTAATTACTTCAAATTAAGTAAGGGACAAAAGAGGATTGCTGACTACATATTCCAGAATTATGACAAAGTAGCTTTCATGACTGCGTCAACTCTAGGTGATATTGTTGGTGTCTCTGAGTCAACAGTTGTAAGATTTGCCAACGCGCTTGGGTACGATGGATATCCAAAACTCCAAAAGGGGTTACAGGAGTCTATTAAAACGAAGCTTACAACAGTACAGCGTTTCGAAATGTCGAAAGACCTCGATATCGGGGAAAGTACTTTAAAGAAAATCATGACATCGGATATTGATAATATTCGTAAGACGTTAGAAATGATTGATGAACAAACCATTCAGAAAATCGTTATGTCTTTACATGATTCTAAAAAGGTATTTGTTATCGGCAACAGAAGTTCATCGGTTATCGCAAACTACCTTGGTTTCTATCTCAACTTTATTGTTGATGATGTACATGTGATCCCTAGCGGTCCCAACGAGGCGTTTGACCAACTGATCAATATTTCAGAAGGGGATTCTTTAATAGTTATCTCATTCCCGAGATATTCGAAAAAGACTTTTGATGTTGTTAATTTTGCAAAGAGTCAAGGTGCAACTATTATAGGTCTTACGGATTCATCAATGTCTCCGCTTGTACCAATGGTGGACCACTGTTTATTTGCCAAGTATAATATGAATACTTTTATTGATTCGCTGGTGGCTCCGATGAGCTTGATTAACGCGCTTATTATAGCACTAAGCATCAACGAGAAGGATCGCGTTGAGGAAAAGTTCCAAAAACTAGAAACAATTTGGGACGAATATAAAGTCTATAACCCTAAATAATCATAAAGAGCCTGTGTCGTCGTAAGATGACACAGGCTTTAGATTTGTAAGTTTTCCGTTATACTGCATTGCAGTCAGCGGCTATATACTTTCATTTCGTGAGCGTTGGTTAAAGATGTGCCAATGTATAGTGAGGTGGGTTAGAGGGCTCTGGAGTTTGTTATTAAGCTCTCAGGTTAGGGTTCATTATTAATTGATATTGATCATTATTAGTTGATTTCAATCTGGAATCAATCTTTTAATGCGCTTGTTAAGTGTTTCGAATTAGGTTATAATTTGTTTTGGAAATATAGAACTTTCATAGTCAGTTAACTCAATTTCTTGTTAAATAATACCTATTTATATAGTGATTATAGTTACCGTTATGTTTGTTCCTGAATGAAACATCTATATAATAGAAAGAAGATGTTTATATTATTGGAGGTATTAGGGAATGCAAATTGCAATTGATGGACCAGCAGGTTCGGGGAAAAGTACGATCGCTAAACTTATTGCTGATGAGCGAAACATCATTTACTTAGATACGGGTTCGATGTATAGAGCTGTAACACTGCAACTTCTAAATGAGGGAATTGCATTTGATGATCTAGATAAAGTCAAAGAAGTGCTAGCTAATATGGTTATTGATTTTAAAGGCAGTCATATATTTTTAGATGGTGTAGATATTAGTGAAGATATTAGAATGCAACGTATTAATGAAAATGTATCTGAAGTTGCTGCGATTAGCTTTGTACGAAGAGATATGGTCAATAGACAGCGCGAAATAGCTTCGAATAAATCAATCATTATGGATGGCAGAGACATTGGAACAGTGGTTCTGAAGAATGCTGAAGTGAAAATATATCTTACAGCTTCAATAGAAGAACGTGCTGAGAGACGTTTGAAAGAAATGAAAGATAAAGGCATCGATGTTTCATTTGATGAAATATGTAAGTCTATTGCTGAACGTGATCGTCTTGATATGACAAGAGAAGATTCTCCGCTTGAAAAAGCAGAAGGTGCAATAGAAATAGATACGACGGGCCTTTCTATAAATGATGTAGTAGTAAAAGTTATCGAAGAAATGGATAAGGTAGGCATTTGCTAATGAGGCTTATACTCAAGTATATTATAAAACTATATTATATTATTTTCTTTAGAGTTGAAGTTAGAGGCCTAGACAATTGGCGAATTGGTGAAGCCAAAGTTGTTTGTTCTAACCACATCAGCCAGCATGATCCAGTTGTTATTGGGTCCTATATTCCTGAGTTCATTCGATTTATGGCCAAACATACATTGTTTAAACATTGGTATGCAGATAAGTTTTTACGTTATGCAGGTGGTTTTCCTGTTAATAGAGAGGTTAATGACCTTGGAGCAGTAAAAACTGCTCTTAAAGCATTGAAAAATAATGAGTCAGTACTTATCTTTGCTGAAGGCACACGTAACAAGACAAGGAAACCCCTTGAAGTAAAAGCAGGTACTGCGATGATCGCTATAAAATCTAAAGTGCCTATTCAACCAATCACTGTGGATTCGACTTATAAATTGTTTTCAAAGATCATAATTACAATTCATCCCATTGTGGATACGTCAGAATACCACGGTAAAAGACTAAGCAATGAGGCGTTTCAAGAGATCTCACAAGAGGTAATTAATGACATCTACGAAGAAGTGACATTACATTACACGAAAGAAGGACTTCAATGAAAATAGAGGTTGCAAGTCATGCGGGTTTTTGTTATGGTGTAGAGCGAGCAATAAAAATAACAAGTGAAGCCAATGTTGCAGATAAAAATCTTTATACTTTTGGACCTTTAATTCACAACGCTCAAGTTGTAGAAAAACTTGAAGCAGCAGGTATTAAAGCTGTAGAGGAGACGCATGATGCATTGAATGGCACTTTGGTCATTCGCTCTCATGGTGCGCCTGAATCTGTTGTGACTGAAGCTGAGTCTCAAGGTATTGAAGTTATAGATGCAACATGTCCTTTTGTTAAAAAAATTCAGGAAAAAGTTCATAGATATTCTAATGATGGTTATGCTATAATAATCGTTGGTGATTCAAAGCACCCTGAGGTGATTGGGATAAATGGCTGGTGTAACAATGCAGCACTTATCGTTAACTCCGAAGAGGATGCTAAACAAATTAAAGACAATGGTCCAACTTGTATGGTGGTTCAGACAACATTTCGTTATGAAATTTATGAAAAGATACTTAATATCGCGAAAAGCGAAATTAAAGATCTAGTTGCTTACAATACTATTTGTGCAGCGACGTCTAAACGCCAGAGCGCAGCACTAGACTTGGCTAAACGTGTTGATGTTATGATCGTCATTGGCGGTAAACATAGCTCAAACACAGTAAAATTAGCTCAGATTTGTGCCGATGTGTGTAAAAACACCTATCATATTCAAACTTATTTGGATTTAAGCGTGACTGAAATCAAAAAGTATGATAGTATAGGAATATCGGCTGGTGCGTCGACACCCAATTGGATTATTGATGAAATTATTAATAAATTGGAAGAGACTTAAGTCTTTTCCCGGACCATTGGTCCAAGGTGGCCACTGGTCAAAAATGAAGTATGGCTCTATCCCGGCGATACATTCATTATAAAAAATTCGAAGGCGAGGTAAAGAGGATGGAAGAAAATAACCAAACAATGCAAGACATGCTAGACATGATGGAGGATTCTTTTAAGATTCCTAGAAAAGGCGATGTGCTTAAGGGCAAAGTCGTTCAAGTAAACAAAGACGAAGTTGTGGTAAACATTGGATATAAATCAGATGGTATTGTTCCTGAGAGAGAAGTATCAAGTGATCCTAACAGCGACGTTCTGAGCACAATCGTAGAAGATCAAGAAATTGATGTTTACGTTATGCGTTCTGACGACGGTGAAGGTAATGTTCTTCTTTCAATGAAGCGCGTTTCAATGTTCAAAGATTGGGACGAACTAGAAGAAATTCAAAACAAGGAAGAAACTGTTGAAGTACGCACATCAGAAGCTGTTAAAGGCGGCGTTGTTGCTTACTACAAAGAAGTTCGTGGTTTCATCCCTGCTTCTCACCTAGCTATCGGCTACGTGAAAGACCTTAACGAGTTCGTTGGTAAGACTCTAGAAGTTAAAATCATCGAGTTCAACAAAGGCAAGAAGAAGATTGTATTCTCTAGAAAAGCAATCGAAGAAGTTTCACTAAGAGCTAAGAAAGCTGAACTGTGGGGCAAAATTGAAATTGGACAAACTATGCAAGGTGAAGTTAAGCGTATCACTAACTTTGGTGTATTCGTTGACATTGGCGGCGTAGATGGTCTTGTTCACATTTCTGAACTTTCTTGGGGTCGCGTAAAGTCACCTAAAGAAATTGTTAAAGTTGCTGACATGGTAGAAGTTAAGATCCTTAGCGCTGACAAAGAAACTGAAAAAGTTTCTCTATCTATGAAGCAAGTTAAAGCTGATCCTTGGACGACATTTGCTGATCGTTACCAAGTAGAAGGTATTTTCGAAGCTAAAGTTGTTAACCTAACTGACTTCGGTGCTTTCGTTGAGCTAGAGCCAGGCGTTGAAGGTCTTGTTCACATCTCTCAAATCTCTCACAAGCGTGTTGAGAAGCCATCTGACGAACTTAAAGTTGGCGATCTAAGAGATGTTAAGATTCTTGAAGCTGATGCTGAAGCTAAGAAGCTTAAGCTTTCTATGAAAGAAGCTGTAGAAGTTGCTTCTGAAGAAACTGACGCTGAATAATTTTAACACTGAAAGAGCTATATCCTCGGATATAGCTCTTTTTTAATGGAACGATCCAAAATTTATATAACTCATTGACTTCTTTTTTACAACACGACTTTTATAAAAGACCTTAAACTGGTACAATAGAGAAAAGACCTATATTTGAGCACTACGAGTTTCGTAAGTGCAATCTAATATAGAGTATAATAGAAGGAGTTGTCTCGATGCAAGGGTATGAAAAATTTAAAGAACAAATATTCAGACTTACGGGTCTTGATCTATCGTTATATAAAGAAAGACAAATGAAAAGAAGGATAGAGTCTCTTATTAAAAGACATCAAATTGATACTTATGAAGACTATTTTAAAGTTCTAAAAAGTGACAAGGAAATATTTGATGAGTTCATAAATTATTTAACGATAAACGTATCCGAATTCTTTAGAAATCCAGGACAATGGGATATCTTAACAGATACTGTTGTACCAGAACTTATGAAAAAGAAAAAAAGACTCAAGGTTTGGAGTGCTGCATGTTCCACAGGTGAAGAGCCTTATACACTAGTAATGGCTCTAAGTCGATTAATGCCTCTTTCAGACATTAAAATTCTGGCTGTCGATATAGACAAAGAAGCAATTAATAAAGCTAAATCAGGTGTATACTCTAAAAAGAGTATTGAAAATGTACCAGCTGACTTTAAGAAAAAATACTTTGAGCCAATTGGTTCAAGTTTTAAGATATCTGATAAAATTAAGAACTGCGTTGAGTTTAAGAATTTTAACTTGTTAAAAGATCAATATCCAAAGGATTATGACCTCATTGTTTGTAGAAATGTTATGATCTATTTTACAGAAGAGGCGAAGGAAGAAATGTATCACAACTTCAATTCGGCACTTATTGAAAATGGCGTATTATTTGTTGGGAGTACAGAACAAATAATATTACCTCAGCGATACAACTTCAAAGCTCTAAAAACCTTCTTCTATCAGAAGGAAACAAATTAGTCAAGACCCAAAAGTGTGTTTTTTATATAAAAACACACTTTTTTCATACAATTCTGATATCGAATGAAAAATGTTGTATCTCAGTAGTATCAAGGCTTTAAGCCTAGTTTTCTTTAATGACAAAAAAACAAGACTTACTATAGTGAATAAATAAAGCTTTGGATAACTTTTGTCCCAGCCCAGTGGGTCAAATTATGTCCATCGTTCATCCGCTGACATGACTGAGGTGTAAATTTGTCAAGTGCTAAATGGACTTATTTTACTCAATTTTGTACAAAAAAAGAAAGGAAGCACAGATGTGCTTCACAGTCTTAAATCAATATTACCACCTAAATGTGGTTGTACACTTTGTTCAAGTGTCTTAACCATTTCATTAGCCTGTACTTTTGCAGCATCCATCGATATTTTAGCGACTCCGACACTGACCGCACTTGCCAACTTCATTTGACTTAGTTGGGTGGAAATTGCGGCGACATCCATAAAGGACCTCCCTTCATATACATCAACCATATATATATTATCGACAAGTTTACATAATTTATTCAATAAACTCGAAGATTAATTGAAAAAAAACAAGATTAAATGCCTATGGCCAGTTTCTCAATCATACAAATGTTATAATAATTTGTAATGACATGAATAAATAGGGGGAGTCTAATGGATATTCAGTTTTATGAAACATTTTTGGAAGTGGCAAATACATTAAATTTCAGAGCGGCAAGTGAGAATTTAGAGGTGGTTCAGTCTACTGTCTCTAATAGAATTCAAGCTTTAGAAGAGTTCTATGGTCAACCTCTATTTAATAGGTCAAATAAGAAAGTCACACTGACAAGTGTGGGTCATATGGTTTTGCCTTATGCTAAGAGAATGGTCGCGCTTCAGTCAGAGGCTTTGCAGATTACTAAACAGATTAAAGTAAGAGATAATAAACTTAAAATTGCGATCGAGCCAAAACTCTATACCAAGGAAATGAAAAAAACGATAAAAAATTACCTGAACAAGAATACAGATGTTCAGTTATCTGTTGAGATAATTGACTCCAGTATCAGCTCTAGAAAAATCGTTGATGGTCTTATAGATATCGCATTTGTATATAATAAATCAAGCAACAAATCTCTCGTATTCATTCCACACCATCGTGACCCAATTGCCTTTATAGCAGATAATTCTATAAATATTTCTTCTAACAAAAGTTTAAGTAAAGAAGATGTCTTAAAACTAAATCTTATTAAAATGAATTATAGCAGCAAGTTTGATAAATGGTTGAACCAGTTCATACCACCAGAGTATGAGTTTTCACTTGTACTTAGTTCAAGTGTGAATCCTGTTGATCAAATATCCGGATTAGAAAGAGCTGGATTTGTACTTCAGTCCGAACTTGAAGAAAGTCCACATGCATCTGAAGTTAGAGCATATAGAATTGAGAATATGGACATGCCATATTTTCAAAGTTATATCGCCTATAGAAATGAAAAAAGCCCTTCTTCAATAATTTCAAACTTCCTTGAGTCGATAAACCTACAATAATAGTGTAGATTCTAGCGCTCATTTTCAAGTTGTGATATAATGACTTTTGCTGTTACAAATATAATTGATTATAAAATAAATCGCATCCGTGATATAGATACTTGTACGCGTAGGAGGCAAAAGTGAGTAGAAAAGAACGAAGAGAACCAGCAACTGAAATTATACTAAAAAACCAAGCTATAATGAATCAGGTACGTGCAAGAAACGATGATTCGGTAGAGTCGCTTGGTAGAAATCTTAAAGCACATATTATTACTTACGGTTGCCAGATGAATGAACATGACTCAGAAAAGTTACATGCTATGCTGAAGAACATGGGGTACGAAATCGTAGATTCTAGAGAAAATGTAGACCTAATTATATTCAACACGTGTTGTGTTCGTGAGAATGCTGAACTAAAAGTGTTTGGTAATTTAGGCAAGCTAAAAAAAGATAAAAGAAAAAACGCAGATATGATTATAGCTGTTTGTGGATGTATGATGCAACAGCCACACATTGTTGAAGAAATTAAGAACAAGTATGCACATGTGGATATTGTTTTCGGTACACATAACCTTCATAATTTCCCTACACTCTTAAGTGAAGCTTATGATCAACCCAATATACTGGTTGAAGTTTGGGACCATGAAGGTGAAGTGATAGAAGGACTTGAATCTGACCGGAAGTACGGCTTAAAAGCTTTTGTTAACGTTATGTATGGTTGTAATAATTTTTGTACATACTGTATTGTTCCATATACGCGTGGTAGAGAAAGAAGTAGAGAACCTGAAGCAATTCTTGAAGAGATCCGTGAACTGGTTGCAAATGGAACCAAAGAGGTTACTTTACTTGGTCAAAATGTGAACTCATATGGAAAAACACTTGAAGAGAAAATAGATTTCTCTGATTTAATGCGTCAAGTTAATGAGATTGAAGGCATTGAGCGAATTAGATTCATGACCTCTCACCCTAAAGATATATCTGATCGACTAATCGATGCTATTGCAGAGTGTGAAAACGTGTGTGAGTATGTACATTTACCTGTTCAAGCAGGAAGTAATACACTCTTAGAACGTATGAATAGAAAATATACTAGAGAACACTATCTTGCAATCGTAAAAAAACTAAAAGAAAAAGTTCCTGGTGTAACAATTTCTACAGATATGATTGTGGGTTTCCCAGGTGAAACAGATGAAGAATTCAGAGAAACCTTAGACTTAATTGAAGAAGTTGAGTTTGACTCATCGTTTACTTTTATTTATTCAGTTCGAAAAGGCACACCAGCTGCAGAGATGGAAGGCCAAATTGATGATGCCTTAAAACATGAAAGATTTAATGAAATGCTTTCAAAACTTAACGGTATTATTAAGAAGAAAAATGAGAGACTAAAAGGTCAAACAGTCGAAGTCCTTGTTGAAGGCACTACTACTAAAAATGATGCAATTTTAATTGGTCGTACAAGAGGGCATCAGTCAGTTAATTTTGAGGGACCAAAAGAATTAATTGGTCAACTTGTAAAAGTGAAAATTACAACGCCAAGAAGCAATTCATTATTAGGTGAGTTGGTTTAAAGAAATAAGATAGTTTTGCAAATTGATAATTATATGCTATACTGAATTTGCTTATAAGCAAGAATTAAATCGGCGATGGAGTTCGCCATTAAATGCTGAAATGCTAATGACTCCTACCAGACGTGTGCAAATCGTCTGGTAGGAGTTTTTTTGTTTTTGTGAATCGCGACACCTAAACATGCTCCTAGTAGGTGCACTATTGATTGATAACTCCTATTTCAAACTGTTAAAGATGCCTGACAATAAAATGTATGAACAAGGAATTTCTCTTTAGGCAATTATCGTATTCAGTACAATAATGTAATTAAATCGGTAAGTGTCTGAGTGGGAAAGTCTCCTAAAATTATGTTATAATTATATTTCGAGAAGGTACTTAGGAGGCAAAAATGGCTAAGAAAAAAGGCAAGTTAACGCCTATGATGCAGCAGTATTTTGAAATTAAAAATAGATATGAGGATTATATACTTTTTTATAGATTAGGTGACTTTTACGAAATGTTTTTTGAAGACGCAATCATAGCTTCAAGAGAACTGGAGTTAACTTTAACTGGACGTAATTGCGGTCTTGAAGAAAGAGCACCATTATGTGGAATTCCATACCATGCAGCAGAAGCTTATATGGGTCGAATGATCCAAAAAGGATTCAAGGTTGCGGTATGCGAGCAAATTGAAGATCCAGCACAGGCTAAAGGGCTTGTAAAAAGAGATGTTGTTAGAATTATTACACCTGGAACAGTCATTGAACCAGGTCTGCTGGATGAAAAAACAAACAATTATGTGATGGCTGTATTTGACTCTGAAGAGGGGACGGGCATAGCTTATGCTGACATTACAACAGGGGATCTGAAGGCAACCTCATTTAACGCAGGAACAGACTACCATAAAATCACAGATGAAATATTAAAGATATCACCAAAAGAAATCTTAGTATCTGACACAAATGGAATCAACGATGTGGTCATGTCAACAATCGAAAAATACGAACATTTCATGATTACAAAATATGCTGATTCTGCATTTAAGATATCAAATGCAAATGAAACTATAAATAGGCTGTTCAAAGTATATTCAGCAGAAGGTCTTGGACTAGAAACAGACACCATTATATCTGCAGTCGGTGGCCTTATGTCTTATATAGAAGAGACACAAAAGGTGCCTCTTGTACATTTAGATAGTGTGGATGTTTATCAACCAGAGCACTTTATGGTCCTAGACAAGTTCACAAGACGAAATCTTGAACTAACTGAGACCATGCGTGGTAAAGATAAAAAAGGTTCACTGCTGTGGGTGCTTGATAAAACAGCCACATCAATGGGTGCAAGAACCATTCGAAAGTGGATCGAAGAGCCATTACTGGATAAGGCTAGAATCGAAGAAAGACAAGAAGCAGTTGAGACACTTGTTGATGACATTGTGTTTAGAGATGAATTGAAAGAAAAACTATCTGAGATCTATGATCTTGAAAGATTGTCATCAAAACTTGTGTATAACAATGTAAATGCGCGAGACTTGATCGCACTAAAAAATTCAGTAGCTGTTCTGCCAGGAATTATTACGTTATTAGAAGAACAACCTCTGGGTGCACTGAAAGACTTACTGGATCAAATAGATCCTTTAGAAGACCTATATGAGCTTTTAAATAAGGCTGTTATTGAAGAACCACCTATAAGTTTACGTGAAGGTGGCATTATTAAGTCTGAATATGACGAAGAGGTTGCAGAACTTAGAGATGCTGTCTTAAACGGTAAAAACTGGATTATGGGGATTGAGACCAGAGAACGTGAAAGGACTTCAATAAAGACCTTAAAAATAGGCTTTAATAAAGTCTTTGGTTACTATATTGACGTAACACGCGCAAACTCTCACCTTGTTCCAGATGACTATGAAAGAAAACAAACCCTTGCAAATTCAGAACGTTATATTACGCCTGAGTTAAAAGAAATTGAAGCAAAGGTACTTGGGGCAGAGGAAAAAATTGTTGCTATAGAATACAAACTTTTCACAGAACTGAGAGAACAAATACTAGACCATGTGGGTAGACTTCAAAAGTCAGCAAAGGCAATTTCTGCTTTAGATGCACTTCAATCCTTTGCACTTGTAAGTTCGAGAAACAACTATGTACGCCCAGTTGTAACTGCAGATGGTGAGTTGATGATCCGTGAAGGTAGACACCCTGTTGTAGAGAGAATTGCAGCGAACGAGCTCTTTGTTCCAAACAATACAAATCTAGATCATGATGAAAATCAGTTTTATATTATTACAGGCCCGAACATGGCTGGTAAGTCGACATATTTAAGACAGGTTGCTTTAATCACATTGATGGCTCAAATCGGTTGTTTTGTCCCTGCTGAGTTTGCAGAAATAGGTATAGTGGATAGAATCTTTACCAGAGTAGGCGCGTCTGATGACCTTTCACAAGGCCAGAGTACATTTATGGTTGAGATGTCTGAACTCGCCAATATACTGCATAATGCGACTTCTAAATCACTCATTATCCTGGATGAGATAGGAAGAGGAACTTCTACCTATGATGGTTTATCTATAGCGTGGGCGGTTGTAGAGTATTTGACTGAAATGGGTGGCGTTGGTGCTAAGACTATGTTTGCAACCCACTACCATGAGCTTACAGAGCTTGAAGGTCAATTCCACGGCGTTAAAAACTTCTGTATTTCAGTTAAAGAAGTTGGAGACGATATTGTATTCCTTCATAAAATTATACGTGGTGGTGCCAACCAAAGTTATGGCATACAGGTTGCTAAATTAGCTGGCGTTCCCTACACTGTCATCGAAAAGGCCAAGAGGATCCTCAGCAAACTCGAGGAAAGTGACATCAATAGAAACGTTGAAAATCTGACCCATGATTCTAAAGTGGAATCTAAAAGTGTGAAAATTATGCCTGAAATGAATAGTGCAGTTACAAATAAAACTTCTGCCGAAGCGGCTTCTAATATGACTGCGAATGTAGTGAATGAAGCGTCTGTACAGCTTTCGCTCTTTAATATGGAAGATAACGAGATTATGACTAAATTAAAATCAGCGGATGTCATGGCAATGACACCAATGGATGCCATGAATTTACTCCATGAATTAGTTCAGAAGGCAAAGAAAATGTAGGTGAAATATGAATAGAATTCATAAACTTGAACCGAATATTTCAAATAAAATTGCAGCAGGTGAGGTTGTTGAACGCCCTGCGGCAGTGGTTAAAGAGCTTGTTGAAAATGCCATAGATGCAGGTGCCACTAAAATTACAGTAGAAATAAAAAAAGCGGGTAAAGCACTTATTCGTGTAACGGACAACGGCCAAGGTATTGATTCGGAAGATGTCGATCTGGCTTTTGAACGCCATGCGACTAGCAAAATTGAAACAGTAGACGACATTTATAAGGTGGCAACTTTAGGGTTTAGAGGTGAGGCGCTTGCAAGTATTTGTGCAGTCTCGAATCTTGATGTGATTACACGCCAAGCGGAGAATGAAACAGGTGTAAAGCTCTCTATGTCTGGTGGGAGGAAACTGTCTAAAGACGAAACCGGTTGCCCAGTTGGGACTACAATGGTGGTTAAAGACTTATTTTTCAATACGCCAGCAAGACTAAAGTTCCTAAAGTCAGATAATGCGGAAATAACTGCAATAAGTGATATTGTAAATAAATTGGCTTTATCTCATGCAGAGGTTGGATTCAGATATTTGGTTAATGATAAAAACATGTTTGCCACACCTGGTAAAGGAGATCTTTTTAAATCGGTTTATTCTATCTATGAGAAGGAAATGAGTAGAAATCTTATTGAGATTAATAAGTCGGAGAATGGTATTCACATTAAAGGTTACATGACCAACCTTCAATATACACGAGGCAATCGTAGTATGCAGAACTTCTTTGTAAATGGAAGGTACGTTAAGTCTCCAATTCTTATGGATGGACTTTCAATGGCTTATAGAAGTATGTTGACGCCTGGACGATTTCCTGCCTGCTTTATCATGGTTGAAATTGATCACTCAAAAGTAGACGTAAATATACACCCTGCGAAAACCGAAATAAAGTTCCATCAAGAAAGTATCGTAAAACAAATTATGTATACTGCTGTTCGTGAAACCTTACTGTCCTTTAATCAAACACCGGTTGTTGAGTTAAGTGATGACCGAATGTTTAAAAAAGTAGTGATGGAAGAGGAAAATTCAAAAACTGATACGAATGCAAATACAACTATAAAAACAGAGGCTGGTCAAAATGGACAGCTTTCAACTGGTACCGCAGAAAGCCAATTGGCTAATAAATCTGAGCCCCAAGCTAATGACATAACAGAAAATGAAGCGTCTATCAGAAAGCACCCTGTTTACGAAGGTGCAAAATCACCTGTGGATAGGTTTGTTAAAAATGATTCTGAAGTCAACTCAAATAATAAAAACAACTATAATGCACGCCCAAAAGTATCGAATGTAGCATCCGAAACAGCATTTGACTATAAAGACGTTATCGCTGTAGACGCTGTAGTGGCAGAGAATAATACATCTAAAAAGCCTGTGTTAGCTAAAAATGATCCGTTTGTAAAAAACAGTTTGTTTGAAAAAAATGAAGATGACTACAATGTGGTTGAATCTAAACAATCCAAACAATCCAAACAATCCAAACAAACCAGTCAACAAGAAAGGCTAACACCTTCAATCGACCCATTTGTCAAACAAGACACTTCGGAGAAAACGCTGAGTGAAATTGCTGTTACTAAAGATGTGTTAAGCCATCGAGCCGAAATTTATCAAGGGCTTCGCTATATTGGACAAATGTTCATGACCTATCTTATTTTTGAAAAAGAAGGGCGCATGTATTTGATTGATCAACATGCCGCGCATGAAAAAATTCTCTATGAGAGATTGTTAAAACAATATAGAAAGTCTGCACTGGACAGACAAATTCTTCTCGACCCAGTTTTGATTGAACTGTCATATTCTGAACACGTTTCTGTAATCACACAGGCTCAAGAATATGAAAAATTAGGTTTGGCTATAGATGACTTTGGTAGGAACACAATCGTCATCAGAGAAATACCAGCTCTTCTTGATAGGGCCAGTGCTGAAGCCTTATTTAGAAAAGCAGCAGATAGACTCAAAGTTGATGATAATGATGATGTAAGTCCAACAAGTGAGAAACTTGAAAAGATTATGCAGGAATCATGCAAAACCGCTATAAAGGCCCATGATCATATGGCTGACATGGAAGTAGACACACTTCTTGATCAACTCATGACGTTACATGATCCATATACTTGTCCACATGGACGGCCAATTATTATATCAATTACAAAATCAGAGATTGAAAAGAAATTTAAAAGGACATAAATATGAAGAGTAAAACAGTTTTAATTATTGGAGGCCCGACTGCTGTTGGAAAAACCTCTACTTCAATAGAAATGGCAAAACGCTTTGGTGGTGAAGTTATATCAGCAGATTCGATGCAGATCTACAAGCATATGGATATTGGTTCAGCCAAACCTACTAAAGAGGAAATGGGCGATATTGTCCATCATTTGATAGATTTTAAGGATCCCAAAGACAGCTACAGTGTGTCTGACTTTCAGAAAGATGCTTTCGAGAAAATTGATGACATCTTAAGCCGTGGAAGAACGCCAATTATTGTTGGTGGAACAGGGTTGTATTTAAACGCACTTCTTTATGAAATGGATTTTTCTGAATCTGTGGGCGACCCAGAGTTTAGAGAAGAAATGCGCAAGCAAGCCATGGAAAAAGGCTCAGAGTTTATCCACGACTTACTTAAAGAGGTTGACCCCGAAGCGGCTGAACGTATCCATCATCGCAATATGAAACGTGTCATTCGAGCACTGGAAATTTGTAGAATGACTGGTGGACCCTCTAAAGATTTTAAGACAGAGCCAAAACTGAATGAAGACTACAATTTCGTGTTCACGGCTCTAACTGGAAACAGGAAAAAACTATATGCACGTATTAATAAAAGAGTGGATCAAATGTTCGAAGAAGGTTTACTTGAAGAAGTTGAAAAATTAAAAAATATGGGATTAACAGATTGTCATCAGTCAATGAAGGGTATAGGCTATAAAGAAGTGCTGGCCTATCTCGACGATAAATACGATTATGATACCATGGTAAGCATCATTAAGCAGAGTTCCAGGAGATATGCTAAAAGACAGCTCACTTGGCTAAGAAGATACGATCACTTAAAATGGTTCGATATTGACAAGCTTGGTGGACTAGAAGCACTGCTGGATCAAATAGATATCTATATAAAAGAGAAAAGATCATAGGAGGGGTTATATGAAATCAGCACTTAATCTGCAAGACATTTTTTTGAACCATTGTAGAAAGGATCACACACCGATTACGATTTTCCTTGTAAGCGGTTACCAAATCAAGGGATACGTAAAAGGCTTTGATAGCTACACAATCGTTATGGATAGTGATGGCAAGCAACAAATGATCTACAAGCATGCCATTTCAACGATTATTCCTAGTCGTGCAGTTAACTTCAACATGAATAAAGAAGGTAACGGCGGCGCGAAAGAGTAAGCTGTTTAGTCTGTATGTGCTCGTGATTGTTTAACAACTGGAGGCGCGTATGAAAGATATGAATAGAATTTTAATGGTAGAAGATGAACAAGAAATTTATGATTTGACTAAGCTCTATTTTGATAAAGAAAATTTAGTGCTTGATCATGCTGCAGATGGAAACACAGCAATTCGTTACATAATGGGAAATAAACCTGATTTGGTTCTTCTCGATGTGGGACTGCCTGATATTTCAGGATTTGAAATGATCCACAAAATAAAGGAAATCAGTGATGTTCCAGTGATATTTTTGACATCTAAGGCACGTGTACAGGATCAAATTAACGGACTTAAGTCTGGTGCGGAGGATTATATACTCAAACCGTTCCACCCACAACTTCTTACTGAAAAAGTAAGGGTTCATTTAAGACGCCATGAAGAAAAAGCTCATATCAGCTCATCGTCACTGCTCAAGTTCAATCACATTACTATTGATCATGAAAATCAGTCTGTCCATATAGGGTCTACAAAAGTGCCTCTAACTCAAACAGAGTTCCAGATTCTTGGAATTCTTGCTGATCAACCGGGGATGTATTTCTCATCTGAAGATATATATGAAAAACTTTGGTTTGAGAATTCCATGGGCGACACGCGTGGTGTACTTGTCCACATCAGTAATTTGAGAAAGAAGCTTAATAAGATAGAACCGAATAAAACATTTATAATGACCAAACGAAATCATGGATATAAGTTTAATGAACATCTTTGTGAAGCTGTACATTAACACTATTTCGTTGGTTTATAAAGTTTATTTATAAAAAATTAGGACAAAAAGCCAGTACCCATTTATATGAGTACTGGCTTTTATAATTTATGAGAGTTGTTGTTGAGTTCAACTCAATAGCTTAATGGGAAGGCTGAAAGAAAACTCCGAACCTCTTCCTAAATGGCTTTTAACCCATATTTCACCACCGAGAGTTTGAATGGTTTCTCGACAGTAGTGGAGTCCAAGACCCTTTCCGTTCTCATTGGTATCGCTGGCTCTAAAGTATGGCTCAAATATATGGATTTGGTCTGGAACTGATATGCCACAGCCTTGATCTATAATATGGAATGTTATGAAATTGTTGCTTGATTGATAGTTAATGTGAACCTTGGTTGAATGTGGAGAGTATTTGAGTGCATTGGATATAAGGTTATCAATTATCTGTGTAATTGGGAGTAGAGTGGCAACCACCTGTGTTTCATCAAGGTCTTCATTTCTATGAATATGAACCCGGTCGTCGGCATAGGCGTAGGCCATTTCACAATAACTGGCAATGTGGTCAACACTGGTTTGTATAACTGTGTCTTCATCAGAATTTAAGTCAGTTTGCTGGTCTTCAATATCAAGTTCGTCTACAATACAACCTATAGATTCAATTTTTCTTAACATGGTATCCATCATACTTTTATTAAAATCAACGTGCCCATCTTTCACGGCTTCGACGCTCATTTTTAATATCGAAACTGCATTTCTGATTTCGTGTGAAGCTGTATCAATCCTTTTGCTCACTGAATTCCTGTAAAAATCAATAGCACCAACAGACAACCGGGTGCTGCTCTGCGCTTGTTTGAACAATTCTAACTCATATTTTACTTTCTCACAGGCTTCTTTCAATTGAACTGCTGCACTGTGTTTATAAGCAACATTGTTGTTAATCTGGTCTCTCAAAATTTCCTGCATATGTTTCATTGAGTTTATAAGATCAGTATTCAATAAATGGTCATAGAGCCCCAATGTTTGAACATTAATCCAGAGTCTAAACGGATCAGACCCTTTCATATGGCCAAGGCTCTGACAGACTTCTCCAAGTAAGTCAGGAAACTTATCTGGTGCTGACTTTGCGATTGAACTAAGCAGGTTCATTGAAGCTCTTGCATAACCACCGGCATAGTGAATTCTTTTAAATAGGGTTTGTGCATTCTTGTAGGAATGTAAGGCGTTTTGTCTTGCCCCAAGGAACTGGTCAACTTCACCTATTTCCAATAAAGACTTTCCGTGTAACCAAGGTATCTTATGAAGCTCTGCGAGTTTGAGAGAACGGACCAAATAAAGCCGTGACAGAACATAGTCACCATTTAATTTACTCACAGAAGAAAGCTGCATGAGAGACATAATTATAAGCTCCACAGACTCTGTTAATAATGCTAAACTATGTGCATTTTTAGCAGAAGTATAGGCAATCTGAAGTTGCTGCATTTTTAAGAAGTATTGACAATACCTCAAATGTATACGTGCAGCTTGATCGGGAGACAGGCCAAGAACTTTGTCGTTCTCAAGATCTTCCAGCCACTTTATTGCTGCTGTTGACTCATCTAGATACAAGAATAAATCGGAAATATAAAGACGTACCTCAAATTTGTCTTGATCAGTGCCATCGTGCATAAATAAAGTATATAAATCAACAATGTGTTCAATCGAAATCGGTGTATAGTCAAGAAGCAGTGAAGCACGGGCATAAGCAAGTAACATGCGGCCATGCTGTATATGTGTAAGCTCTGAAGCATGTGTGGATGAATCCAAATAGATTTCTACAGTTTGACATGTTTTGTATGGATGTCTAAATATATTTAAATGATCTAAAGTCATAAAGTTCCCCTTTCATAAGGCAAATATACCCAAAAGGTTGCAAGATTATTGCATAAAAAGCGAAATATATCTCTGAATCTAAAGCTATATAAATATTTTTACACTTTTTTCTGGTCAATTGCTCTATTGGGTATAGATGTGTTAAGGGCTGGGAGGATATGTGATGATCAATTGGAAACCTGTAGATATTGAAGATAAAGCCATCATTACTGCATACTATAAAAACTATAAATCAGAAGTTTCTGACTACAGTTTCACACAACTTTTATTATGGGCGGATGCGTATAACATTTGTTATGTGGAAATTGAGGGTTTTCTTATTGTGAAGCTACAAGCACCTGGTGAAACGGTGCCTTATATTCATATGCCTGTAGGCAGTGGGGACATGAATCATGTAATAGAGAAGGTTAGACGGAACTTCGATGAAATGCAAACCACATTAACCATTAGAAGTATCACTAGATCGCAGTATATTGATCTAAAAAGCCAATTGAATAGTCATATTAAGTTCAAGTTATTGAGAGACCAGTACGATTATGTGTATCCATCTCATGATCTTTCACGACTGAACACTAAAAAATTGAAACGGAAAAAAGATATATATGATAAGTTTGCACAAAAACATGATCTTAAAGTCACACTTATAAATGATTGTGACAGTGAAACATTAGCAGCATTGATGGAAAAATGGTATTTAAAATACCCTAAAAGTACCATTCTCGATGCGGAGCGGTTAGGCATCGAAAAAGTTCTTAATCATTGGGACGCCCTTGATACAGTGGGGTGTGTTGTGAAAATTTCTGACGAACCAGTTGCTTTTACTTTTGGTGAGCCATTAACAGAGAATATGTTTCTTATTCTGATAGAGAAAGCAATTAGAGATTATAAAGGTGCGTATGTAGCCGTGATTAAGGAATTTGCACATATGTACTCTAGGGAGTATAAGTTTGTGAACAGAGAAGAAGATCTAGGAATACCTGGGCTCAGAAAAGCAAAGATGCTCTTCAGACCTAGTCGGTTTGTAGAAAAAGGCGTTGCGTATTTCACAAATGACATGGAACTTCACAAGAACGTCACAAGGAGGGATGAAAGTTGAAAAAGATTGTTAGATTTGGAATTTACGGATTACTCATTGTTGTTTCTGTAACAATGATATTACAGATGTTTTCAGATTTTAGAAAAGATCCAACTGAAGATATCGCACTTATTTATCCTTCACACCATGTAAGTGATAGTGAAGGACAATATATTATTGATGATTCGAATAAACGTATAGTTGGCGCTAAGAATGGAGAAGTAGACTTTATCTTACATGGTGGTAAACGTGGAGAGAATAATTTCTATTTTGCCAGGGAACTTTTACCTGTAAACAACAGAATTTATGTACTTAGCTATACCTGGGATAAATCTGGATCGTTTATTGAGTATGAATCTATCTTAACTTATGACAGGTTTGGTAAATATGTAGAAACGCCATTTTTTATGACGCACGATAGAACGGATATACTCGTGCCTACCCTTATGGGTTTAACTTGGACAGAGGAAACGTTGTCGTTCTTTCAGTCTATAGATGATCACATTAAGTATTACAAATCTCCAGTAAATGGTGAAGCAGAATTGATCCGGAGTCATGAAATACCAGATTCTAGTTTTTTAGTTCAAGACATTACGCTTTACAAAGGAGACAGTTTTGCAGTAACAACACGAAATGGGTTTATTAAAGAAATAGATAATACGGGTTCGTTAAATATTATATTTGATGGTAGTGACATGGGACTCGAAAAGAAATTTATTTTACCTTGGTCAGCAGAGTATACATCTGACGGAATAATTTACTTTACTAACTTAGGTGATGGTAGTGTAAGAAAAATACTTCCAGATGGTCACTCAGAGATCATTATGACCCATGATAAATTACTAGAAGTGGGAATAGATGACCGTGAAGAGACCTATTACAATATTTCTCTAACGCAAGAAGGACATTTGGGTGTTAGCAATTTTTACGATGCAATCGAAATCATACCTCAGGATGACGGGTATACTTTTACAAGCGCATCTAACTTTAAACCTGGCGGTCGCGTTGGAGCTAGTGCATGGCTGATGTGGATAGCCTTAGTAGTCCTCGTTTTAACAACTTTTGTTCTTATAATTGATGTCTACTTAAACGTGTTAAATAGAAAAATACCGGATATTTTACCTAAGGTTGGGGCAATTGTAATTATAATTTCATTGACCGCTTACCTTGTTGGAAATATGTCGATTGATAACTTCTATAACCTTTATTCTGATGAAGTTGAGCGTAACTTAAAACTAAGTTCTCAGAATTTATCTAAGGTAATCGATGGAGATGCTGTGGGAAGAATCAACTCACCAAGAGACTACCTAGAAGAGGATTACACACTGGTTTTCGATCAACTGAATGAAGTCCTGAATTACAATTCAGACATTTGGAATGAAAATCTATACACCGCACTTTACAGAATTGAAGATGAACGTGTCTTTGGACTTATGTATAATGATGGCGCAATGACACCGTACTATCCATTCGATGCTTATACAAGTGATCCTGACTATAACTTCTTTAAAGTTGCCAATGAGGGCGGGATTTCCAGCGATACAGAAGTCGATAATGATGGAGAATGGCTTTTCTCTATGGCACCAGTCTATGACGCCTCCGGACAAATTGTTGGTGTGTTTGAAGTTGGAACCAACCTCTTTATATTTGAAGAAAAAACAGCTGAGGTCATTAAGAATCTATTGATCGATTTGTTGACCTTAGTCATAGTGATTGTGCTTATGTCAGTTGAATTTGCTTTCTTAAATCAACTGATTACCAACAGAAAAGAAAGGGAAGAAGTGGCACCACATGGCAAATACTTGGATGATACGGACATAGCAATGATCAGACCTTTATCATTCTTGGTATTTATTACAGTTTATATGGCGCTTGCTTTCATACCTCTACTTGCAAAAGACTTGTCTAGGCCACTACTTGGATTAGACCAGACCGTAGTCATTGGTTTACCTATTTCAGCGGAAGTACTTGCAAGTGGTATTACCATGGTATTTGTGGGATACTTTGCCCAAAAACAAGGTTGGCTTAAAACATTTTCTATTGGAGCCTTTATTGTTGTTGTTGCTGCGATCCTAACTTCATTTTCAAATGATATTGTTTACTTTATTGGCATGCGTACCTTATCAGGTATCGGTACAGGATTTATGTTTATGGCTCTAAGAGCATATGTAAACATTGGTTCTAACACTTCAATTAGAAATGATGGATTTGCACAGTTAACAGCAGGTGCTGTTGCTGGAATGAATGTTGGTGTGGTTATAGGTGCCAACTTGGCAGATAAGATAGGTATGTTATCTGTATTTTATGTTATGGCTGTATTTGGTGTTGTCAGTTTCTTATTTGTAATTGTACAGATGAGACAACCAGAAAATATGTACGCAGACAAGGAAGCTGAAGAATCAACCATCGGTGTATTAAAGTTTTACTTAAATCCCAAGGTGCTTCTATTCTTCTTGGCAGTTTTGATACCTGCATATATAGCAGGTATGTATTTAGAGTATTTCTTCCCGGTTTATGCTGAAGAACAGGGTTTATCAACCTCTGTAATCGGTCTTGCATTTACCCTTTATGGATTGATTATTGTATATCTTGGCCCAACATTTGCTCAACTCGGAGAACGAAGGTTGGGAATCAGATCTGCTGCTGCTCTTGCAAGTCTTCTTACAGGACTGTCCTTATTGACCTTTGCACTTACAGGCAACTTAGTAGGCGCACTCATAGCTGTGGTGATTTTAGGGTTCTCAGATGGATTTGGAGAGGCGGCGTATAACAGTTATTTCCTTGAACTAGAAGCTGCACAAGCAATGGGAGAATCATCAGCGTCAGGACATTTTGAGTTTGTAGGAAATATAGGAAAGATGATTGGTCCAGTTGTAATTGCAGTAATGTTGAGCATGGGGTCGCAGAAAGGCATTGGACTTATTGCTGCTGGTGTGATTGGTCTAATGGTTGTCTTCCTTGTATTCTCAGGTGATAAAAGTGTTACAGGTACAAAAGGAACCAGTGAAGAGTAAAAATTAAATGGATAAAAGAATGAGCCACCATAGTTAATTCTATGGTGGCTCATTGTGTATCAATTATTCCCTAAGAGCTCATTGAGAGGGGGGATCTCAAGAGCGATACCAACCGGTATAAGATCGGGATTTTGAATGTTGTTATATTGTGCAAGTTCAACGTAATAATTACCACTTCCATAGTGCTCAAGTGAAATTCTAAATAGATTGTCACCTGGTCGAATAATTATGGTCTCTATTTTCTCAGTTTGAATAATCTCAGCTTCATTTGATGATTCCTGACCGACCTGGTTGTTGTTGATGATTACAGGTTCTTTGACCTCTTCAGGAAACATTAAAACGTATGTTTCTGACTTCAACTCCTTAACACCTGTTGTCGGTTCGGCAACAAAGGCCACATCACCGATTTTAGTCTTGTATATGGTTGTAGAATTAGATGGACGAGAGTAGTAAAACCAGTATAAAGCATATACTACTACCAAAAGAATCAGTACAATTGTTAACATCCTTTTTTGCATCTTGGACCAAACAGATCTTATAATGACTTCACCTTTTCGTTCAGAATCTGAGTCGAAATAGTTTTGTCTAGCTTGTCTAAGTGCGTTAAGTATATCTAAGCAAGAAACAAGTCGGCCTTGTTCAATATCAGTGGACAAGGTAATCAACTGTTTTGGTGTAAAATCATCAGAAAATGAAGAACGAATCAATTCAGCCATCTTTTCTTGTTTGATAGACAGGTGGTCTTCGCGAGAGCTAAAGGTCATCAAATCATCGATCCAAAACTGAATATGTGGCATGCCGTTGGAATCCACAATATATTTTTTGTCTGAAAGCAACTGTAAGTATATTGAGTCATCAATCATTTCATATTGACTCAAATCAGCGACTAGTTTCTCAATTAAATCAAAAGTGCCATATGGTTGCTGTGTGTTGGCAAAGGTTCTTAGAGGCATCCCGATGAAAGCGGGTGCTCTTATAGCAAGGACATTATGGACAAGAGAAGTATGAAGCTTAAGCTTTTCTATGGCAACTCTATTGTTTTTCTCAAAGGCTTCCATGATGGAAGGAATTTTTCCAGCATCTCGAACAAGGCTAATATATATAGAATTGTCTAAACCATTACGACTCAGTCCAGCAGCAAGTACGCTTGAGTTATATACATATTCTTCTATAGTAAGTTGGTCCAATCGCATTGCCTCCCTCCTCAATGTTGCAGTGGTATCTCTGTTAGTTTAATATCACTGAGAGCTAGTATTTAAGCCAAATAGGAGGAATCTTTAGAAATATTTATTTTATATGAAGCTTAAATTGCCTATAAATTGAATGAAGCGTTGAATATAAGAAAAGACAGGTGATTGTATGAAATGGAGAATAATTTTACCGGTAATACTGGCACTTGCATTCTTTGGTGTGACTGCACTTAATGAAACAGAAGTCGAGGTTTCAGAGGTAACAGATATTGCACTAAACACTGAAGGGGAAGTTTTCATACTTGAGCGAACTCAAGTCGAACCACTTATGGGCTTCATTAATAGACCCATTGAATGGCGTGTTATGAAAGTTAATCAAACAGGTCAAATTATGAGTGAGTATGTTTTTGACAAAGATGAAAATGGGCGCTTCCAATCTCATTCTAGGCTGCTAGCAGCAAAAAATGGCGGACTTTACATACACTCTGCTGAATACAATGCTTCAACATATTTTTTGACAAAAGAAAAAATTGATTATTTGGCATCAGATTTTGTTACATGGTCAACGGTTTTGGAATTTGATTATGTAAAGAGTGGAGAAATTGCTGAATATGAAAAAGTACTCTCTATGAATGAATTAGAGGGTCAACTTTATGTTTACAAATCATCAGACGACGCACATGAGAAAGCTCTCATTTATACCTACGATCCTGTTTCAAACATAAGTGCAGAAGTTTATGAAATCATCCTTCAGGATGATCGTAAAATTGATGAAGTGGTTATGACAGGTAAAGACGCATATCTTTTTAGAACCATGACTGGAGAGGTTTACACAACAAGAAAAGATGAAACACCGACAAAAGTTTTCCCCATTGGAACCAAAGCACTGCCTAGCAATATAAAGTTTAATGAGTCGCTTGGAGCATACTATTATGATGCGATGAGAAATCAAATCATTCAAATAAATACCAAGGATCTTTCAATTGATGTAAATACAAAACTGAATGTTATGTCTAAAGAGTTAATAGGAGATGCCAACTGGTCTGGTATTACAATGAACTCAAATGGAGATATTGCTGGGTACACACTCAGAAGTGAGCAAGCTGGTATCCAAGTTGTTCTTTTAAAAGACAATCAACCTATTTTGATCAACACATTTTTACATGACTGGAATGCGGTTAGAAGTTCTGCCCTCATTTATGGGGTATATGGACTGCTTACTGGTATTGTACTTGTTCTATTATGGATGTTATACCGTAGAATTACAGCAAAAAGAAAACCTGTGTTATATAAATTTTCAATTGTATTTGTTCCGCTTATGTTGTTGATGAGTTTCGTTTTATGGAGTCAAACAGATGCCCTGTTTGGCCAAATGGCTGAAGACGATCTATACGCTGAATTGCACCACTTGGCCACATTAAAAGCAACACAAATTAATGTTGAACATTTAATGTCTATAGATTCGCCCCTGGACCATGGTGGTGCAGAATATATTGCCTTAGAAGATGATATTTATATAGATTTATCTCACTTTAATACGCTTAAATCATCGGCCTATGAAAGATGGGTATATGGCGTCCTTTATAGATATATGGATGACCGCCTTTATGTCGCTGTGAGTGATATTAAAACCATGTCACCAGCGGACTCTTTATACGATTATGAAGCTTATAAACTGTATGAAGAAGTTTTAGAGGAAAAACACGTTGTTGTAGGTGAAGAATCAGACATTCAGGGTGAATGGCTTGTTGCACTGGCACCAATACTTGATCCATCGGGTGAGGTTATAGGTATTTTAGAAATTGGCACAGGAAAACAAACCTATGCCCAGTACTTACGAGCACAAAATCGTAAAATACTCCTGCTTAATTTGGGATCTGTTTTAATCATATTAATGGTTCTAACTATATTTATAACCAGGCTATTAAAACCTCTGCAAATCCTGACGGATTCTGTATCAAAGGTAGCTCAAGGCGAGTGGGGAACAGTTATTGCGGTAACATCGAATGATGAAATCGGGGTACTTACCAAACTATTTAATCAAATGTCTGTTTCTATTGAGGAACACATTGACAATATGCAGAGACTGAACGAAAAATATTTCAAATTTGTACCTCAGAAATTCTTTGATTTGCTTGGTAAGGAAAGTATATTAGAGGTTGAACTGGGGGATCAAATTCAGCAGAGTATGGCAATTGTGTATATGAACTTAAGAGATTTCTTTAAAACATCAGCAGAAATGACACCTGAAGAAAGTCTGCAATATATCAATGAAGCGTATAGAGTTTTCGGTAAAAGTATTTCAACAGGTCATGGAACCATTGGGGCTTTTAGAGATTCTGGTCAAGTGGGATTGTTTGAGTCCATTGACGAAGCACTCGTGTCTGCAATTAGTGCAACTGAACAGATAAGAAAAGAGAATGCGGTGCTTCAAACAGAAATGAATTCTGGAATTTGTGTACATGAGGGATCGATATTGATAGGTGTTGTCGGTGAAGAAAACAGAATGTCTACCTCAGTTATGTCTGACCAAGTGAATCATGCAGTTACACTTGAAGCATTTGCTAACTCTTGTGAATTGAATGTTATTTTATCTCAACCCGCTTATGACCAGCTAAAAAATCCAGACAGTTATGAAATGCGATTCTTAGGTCACGTTCAACTTAAAGGGTTGGTGGATCCTGTTGGTATTTATGATGTTTTTGAAGCGGACGAATTGAAAATTAGACAGTTAAAACAAGTGAGTAAAACTTACTTTGAACAAGGTGTTGCTTACTTTGAAGCGGGCAATATAAACGAGGCAAGAAAATCATTTATCCGTGTATTACGAACCAATAGATATGATCATGCAGCACATATGTATCTCATGAAATGTGAACTCATGCTTGAAAACGATGAAGTTCAACCTGAATATGTACTTATGGATTTGTCACAAGAGGCTAGATAAACACATTTAGCGTATCAACGTGGAGGAGTCATTATGCAAAGCCTTCTAGAATATATCATGAAAATTTCAAAGAATGCTGTGTTAAGGCCATTTAGACTGCTTTATAGACAGGTTCGCAAAAAGCTCTTCTTAAAGAATCGTGTTGGGCGATTTATTAAGGGTGCTGTAAAAGGTGCTCAGAAGTCCGCAATGTATAAACCTGACTCAAAAGAAGCTTATGTAAAGTTAGGAAGACGCTACCTGTCAAAACGGTTCATAATTATTACAGTGATCATATTGCTGGTATTACCTATTGCAATAGGGTATTTCGTGTTGCCACTTGCAGCAGGGCGGTTATATGCGCCAACCTATGCGTTTACTGACAAGCGTGTTAAAAGTTTTGATGGAAAAATTAATCTTACATCATCCACTGGAAGATTACTATACTCTGGAGAAATGAAATCGGGTCTTGCAGATGGTTTTGGTACTTTATATGACAAAGAGGGCCAAATCAGATATGAAGGTGAACTGATACAAGACATGTACCAGGGACAAGGAAAGCTGTTCGCTGAGGAGATACTCCTTTATGAGGGTGGTTTTAGCGCCAATCTATTTGAAGGACATGGCAAAGTATATTATGAAAACAATGTCATAGCCTATGATGGTGGTTTTGCAAAAGGTGCCTACCAAGGTGATGGTAAACTCTTTAGACCTGATGGAAGCCTGATGTATAAAGGCGGATTTCAGAATGGTTTGTTCCACGGATTTGGTGTTGAACTTGACCAGGATGGGAACGAGATTTACGAAGGCAGTTATGAGTTAGGCAAAAAATCTGGTGCTGGTCTTATGTATGCAGATACTGGAACGCCTAAATATGACGGTATATTTTCTAATGATCTCCCTTCAGGCCAAGGACTCATGTACCATGACAATGGTAGGCTAAGGTATAAAGGTGCATTAGACCAAGGGTTGTTTGATGGAGATGGAAAATTATACACCCAAGAAGGGCGCGTTATTTATGAAGGTGCTTTTGTTGGGGGGGATTATGACGGTGCAGGAGAACTCTTTAGGCCTTCAGGGCGCCCATACTATACAGGTGGTTTCAGAAATGGTGATTTTGAAGGCGCTGGAACATTGTATGGAACACTAGGAAATCAGCTTTATGAAGGCCCCTTTCATAGAGGTGAGTTTGATGTTGTCCCACTAATAGGTCAATCCTTGTCTGAACTAGGCAGTAGGTTCAAAATAGATCCTATACCTGTAGAGGGCAAAGATGATGGAGTAAATTATGTTATCGATTATGATGAGTTTTCTTTTTCAGTACGTTCGAAAACAACTGAAACTGGTCCTGTTATAGACGGTTTTGTATTTTACGGATCACAGAATTATTTAGATATTACCAGTGCATCTGACACTGAGGATAATGTTGAGACCATTCAGGTACAAGGCCCACTTGTAAACTCAGATTGGGTCAATCCGTGGGTTGATTATGATTGGGTCATGACTAAAGAATCCCCTTTGTTAAACAAAGACGGGTCTTCCACATATGCACTCGAAACTTACGAATACGAAGGATTAACCATTTCAGTAACTAGAAACATGTCATCGGGTGAAATATTACTTTACGAGATCGGAGTGGTCTCAGATGAATAGTGTAAAGCGTGTGTTTCGACCGGGCCTGAGTATAATGATGTGTACTGTAATATTGTTACAAATACTGGTTACGCCTTTGTTAGCTGAACCAGTATTTGCTATGTCTTCAATGACCTTATCAAAGGCAATTCAGTTAGCAAAACTTAATAGTGAAGCTATTGATGAGGTCCAACTTGACATTATTAAGAAAAACATGGAGCGTCAGCAAGCCGTTGAAGGACTACGAGACATCAGGAAGAAAGAATCAACGGTAAGATTTTCTTTACTCTTTAATATAGAATTCCCTGAAAAACACGCCCTTCCTAAAGAAATTGAACTCATCATGAAAATTCCGAAAGTAGATCATGAATTGGATGTTCTAGGGCGAAAATTAGAGTTTACGCAAGAAAAAATAGAATTTGAAGTGCAACAATTGTATTTGGATATCGTTCTTCAGCAAAGAACCGTCAATCGACTATCAGACCAGTTGAAACTTCAGAAGAAAACTGAGGAGAGGCTAGAGTTGGATTTAAAAAACGGTAACGCAACAATTGAAGATGTTGAAGCTGTTGTCGAAGAAAGAAAAACCATGGAAAAGCTATTGGCTAAAGAGAGCAAAAAGTACTATGGTTTGAAGGATAAGCTAGGCACCAAATGTAAGAGCAATCTACTTAATGTAGATATTTTTGAGGTTGATCTTTATTACGCCAACCTGAATAGAAATGATATTACACCTCTTATTCGTACTGCAATTAGTAGAGACTTTGACTTTTACACAGTGGTACAAGAAAGAAAACTTGCAGAGAAAACAGTTGATGAACTTGTGGATATTTACCGAGGAAGATACGGGTCGAAAATCAATCGGATCATGCCTGAAATCAGGAAATCTCGCGCCAATAAAGCCAAGTTCCTACAGAGTTATAATGCCATGTTAGATGATATTGACAGACCATGGACAAGGGTGTTCAAGATCAATCTTTTATTCTTTACAATTCGAATTCCTTATAGGTGGTTCCAAGGAGAATACACAGCACTTAGATATTTTGAGGATCAAAAGTATGCTCTTTTTGTTGCTGTATTAGATCGAGACAAAAAACGTGTCACTGAAGCTGGGGCTAGAAAACAGCTTGAAGAAAAAATAAAAGGTGCTTATGACTCAGTCCGTGAGCTTGAAGGTGCATATAAAGAGTCTGTGGAAAGTATAAAAAAAGAGAAAAGCAATTATTCAAAAGCCTTTGATCAAAACAAGCTTGGAAAGTTGTCGTTCTCTGAGTTAGAGTCTGCGAGAATTGCTGTGGTTACAGCTGAGCAATCTGCTCTTTCTAATTTAATTAACTATAACAAGTTCATTCATACCCTTAACTTCAATACTGTAGGTGGATTACAAGGAAAACTTGCAATCATCGACTTTGATTCGGGTGTTTACGACTCTGGAGACTCCATACCAATTAGCGTTGAAAGTGAAACAAAGTCACAGGATAAGAAAACGGATAAACCGACATGGACAATTGAAGTGCCATACACAGAATATAGGTTCAGTTTTGGAATATACTTGCCTAAAACGATTGAAGCAACACATTTCCAGTTAGAACTTGAGGATGGTAGAAAAGTTGGAGGTAAAACTGAGGTTAAGAAAAGATTAGAACATATGCCGATTCTATTTGCTGACTCCTCACGCTTACGTTTAAAGCTTTTTAAGAATAAAACTCAGATTTATGAGGCAATGATAGAAGGAACTGATTATGCTGGGACACTGGAACTTATTCCTGTAGATCAAGGTGCTAAAATTGATGCTTTGACTGGTCAGTCTTTTGGTAGCTTTAAACTAATCGAGAATAAAGATACTGGTTTCAGTCAACTATTTATAACCCCTGGTGAGGCATTTGGTGCAGATGGTTATGCATTCGTAAACACAGTTACTGATATTGGTAAACAAACACCGATTATTTTAAAACTTGATAAAGAACTGAGTGGATTATCCTTTGTTTTGAAAGACTTTGCAAGTTACAAATTACAATTCTATTTAGATAGTAAACCTGTATTTCTTGGTAGGCTTAGTCCAAGTGAATCAGGAGTAGAAGGGCAGTTGCTTATAGACTCTTCAAGTGAAGGTGGTGAATAATATGCGTATTGGTAAAAACATTAAATCAATATACAAAAAAGTAGTAATGATCCTGCTACTTATAGTTTTGATTTCTAGTGCATTTTATATGCCGGTAGGATTTGCAGCACTGAAAAAGCCATTGGCTGGTGAAATACCAGTTAAATCACTAATTATTGGTTCGTATATTATTGATTTTGCAGCTGTTAGTCCTACAGCGATTGAAACTGCACAAAAAACCGTTGAAGGTACAGGTCAAGACCAAACATTTTATAGGTCTGAACTAACCAACGGAGGCCTTTGGATAAATATAACAAATGGTGGAGGTGTTGCAGACATATTAGACGCATCGGAGACCAAAGTAGACTTTAATACAATCAATGGTCTTTATTTGAGTCACTGGATTAAAGCAGATGGCGTCACCTATGAAATTGGTAGTGGCGCGGCAAAGTCATTTAGTCAGCTGAACCCACTTTTTAATCCTGTGACTATGGAGGGGATGGCGCCTCTTGATACTGAGAGAGATAAACAAATCGAAATACTTAAAAATTTAGATGATGATGACGATGGTTATGGAACTGCCATTAATAAAAGAAATATATTGAATGGTATTTTAGCAGTTATGAACCAAGCACCCTTTATTGAGATGGATGCAAAGATAGATATGATTGGGACCAGTGCGGCAAAACTGAGACAAGATAGCAGTATTCCTGACAATGCAATTCATGCTGTAGATGATGCCCTAAAAGCGGCTACGATCGAACGTGAACTGCTTTATTTGAATACGCAACTGAATAAGCTAAATGATGCGGGTGAAACCGCTGGCACATTAGATTATGGTACTTTGTCAGACCAAATCTGGACAGCCCATGGAAAAGTGGCTGAAAAAATAAGAGAACTTGAAGCACAGAGTGGTGGCAGTGAACCTGCAACACCGCTAGAGGCGGCTGCTCAAGAAGCGGCTAAAAAATTGGCTGATGCAGCAGCTACAGGAAATTTAGAAGCAATCAGTCAATCTGCAAAAGAACAAGCTGTAGCAGATATGTTAGCAATAGGAATAGCTGGAGATTCGCCGCTAGAAATAGAAATGTTAGAAAATGCAATTGAAGATGCTAAAAATGATGCAGTCCTTATGGCATTAAAAGGGACTTCCTTTGCATATGAAAATGCAATAAAAGAGGGTGAAGGTGTTACAGTGCTCTCGGATATGCTAGATGCAGAAACGGAAGCTGTGAATGAAGCTTTGGCGAACTGGAAAGATGTCCTAGACATGCTCGTAGGTGTAACAGCCGAAGAAATTGATCAAACGAGTTTACTTGATGGTTATAATACCGACCTATCATCATTAATGGGCACCTTGCCTGAGACGGACATGAAACCCAAACTCTTAGATGAAATTTTAGGAGCAATTGAGTCTGCTCAAACCAGTATGTCAGAATTATCATCCAGTGGAAATGCAGTTTTACAGGCCCAACTCAACGAAAAAGAACAGCAAGAAGCCCAGCTTGCTTTGATTAATGAAGCCTATGCAGAAGCCTTGGAAAATGGTGATTTGACTGGTGCTACAGAGATATCAGAAATTGCTCAAAGTCTTATTGCGGCAACAACAGGAGATACAGAAGCAGCACTTGATGCATATTTAGAAGCCGTCAAGGCTGTTGAAGAGGCAGAAGCAAAAGTAGATGCGGTATTGGCTGGAAGTGGTGCAGATTCAGGCGCTGGAAGTGGTGCAGATTCAGGCGCTGGAAGTGGTGCAGATTCAGGCGCTGGAAGTGGTGCAGATTCAGGCGCTGGAA
>PPCM01000061.1_pt1 | contig 202426 bp, 236 predicted proteins | sample 1555541 | NCBI WGS metagenome assembly PPCM01 (sample SAMN05284479, study PRJNA326546) | Marine sediment metagenome, whole genome shotgun sequencing project. | isolation source: marine sediment | place: Germany: Wadden Sea | collected 2012-09-05
AACGATATGCGGGTGGTGACCATGTTAGGGGATTCGACGTTCTTCCATACAGGCATGAACTCATTACTTAACACTGTTTACAACAGAAGTAATACGATTAATGTCATCTTGGACAACAGAATCACAGGGATGACCGGACATCAAGAGAACCCGGGAACTGGCTATACTGCACAGGGCATGCCAACGAAGGTTGTTGAAATCGAGCCAATCGTAAGAGCGCTTGGTATTGAGCAGGTTAAAACTGTCGATCCAAATAAATTAGATGAGATGAAAGCGGCCTTAGACTGGGCCTATGCATTAGATGAACCATCTGTCATCATCACAAGATGGCCATGTGTTCTTAAGAAGTTCTCTGATGAAGACAGAGAGGAATTCCCACAAGCATTTAGCACAAACTGTGTGATTGACCATGAAAAGTGTATCGGTTGTAGAAAGTGTATCAAGACAGGTTGTCCAGCACTATCATTTGATAAGACAACGAAGAAAGCTTCTATCAATAAGAATGATTGTGTCGCTTGTACTGTTTGTCTTCAAACGTGTCCAGTGGATGCTATCAGCAAGGAGGAAGAATAAATGACAAAATCTATATTATTAGTAGGCGTAGGTGGTCAAGGAACAATCCTTGCTTCAAAATTATTGACGACTGGTTTGATGCAAGCTGGTTATGATGTAAAGATGAGTGAAATTCACGGAATGAGTCAGCGTGGTGGTTCTGTATCCTCTCAAGTAAGATACGGCGAGGAAGTACAGTCGCCAGTCATTGAAATGGGTGGAGCAGATTTCCTAGTGTCTTTTGAAAAGATGGAAGCGCTACGTTGGTTGGAGTATCTTAAGCCAGGTGGACAAATCGTAGTCAATGATTTTCAAATTGACTCGATGCCGATTCTTAACGGAAAAGTAGACTATCCAGAAGGCGTTAACGAGTACCTGATTGAAACAGCTAACGCAAAAGTCATCAACGCTGCCGAACAAGCGGTGAAGCTTGGAAATGCAAAAGTAATGAACGTTATTTTATTAGGAACTGTTATCAAGTCAATGGGTCTTGAGTCTATTGACTGGAATCAAATAATTGCAGACACTGTAAAGCCTAAATTTGTTGAGTTAAACAAAGAAGCAATTAGACTTGGTATGACATTGGTATAATGAATAGCCCCACTGTTGTGGGGCTTAATTTTAAGGAAGAGGGTATTATGAAAAAAGGTGATTTTATTTGGGGTGCTATTTTTTTAGCATTCGTCGGTATTTTAGCAGTGCCGAGCACTCGAGAAGCGTTTATAGGGTTTACATCAGCCCATGCGCTACTAGGTGGCTTTATTAAATTTGCTCTGCTTGCATCAATGGGAGAACTGTTGGCTGTACGTGTAGGATCCGGTGACTGGAAATTTGCGAGTTTCTTCACGCTTAGAGCAGTCATTTGGGGCCTGTTTGGTATTTTGATCACGATGATCTTCACGGTGTATGCTACAGGCACTACAGCTTTATTATCTAAGGGTTTACTTCCAGGCGGTGATGCACCATTGGCATTTGCCTTTTTTACATCATTGTTGATGAATACAACATTTGCACCAACTTTTATGTATGCCCATAGAATTAGTGATATGTATTTAGATTTAAAACATGCAGGAGAAAAAGATCTTTCATTAGGCAATGTAGTGGACCATATCGATACATCAAGTTTCTGGACTTTTGTCGTATGTAAGACAGTACCGTTTTTCTGGGTACCTGCACATACGTTGACATTCCTTTTACCGGGTGAATACAGAATACTAGCTGCAGCCATGTTGTCCATTGCCTTGGGACTGATATTAACAATTGCAAAAAGAAAACAAAAGTCTATAGCAGCGACAGCTTAAGAACTAGAACATACGAATTAGGGGGAGAATGAATGAAAGTTTTAGCAATTAATCCAGGATCAACATCTACTAAGGTTGCTCTTTATGACAATGAAAATGAGGTGTTTGTAGAAACCCTTGATCATCCAGTAGAAGAAATACAGAAGTTTGAACACGTACAAGATCAATTTGATTTCAGAAAAGAAGTTATTTTATCGTGCTTAGCGGATAATGGCGTGAAAGTTGAAGCGCTTTCTGCAGTAGTCGGTCGCGGTGGTCTTTTACCACCTGTAAAATCAGGGGCTTACAGAGTGAATGAGTTGATGGTTGATAGATTGAGGAAGAGACCGGTAGTAGAACATGCATCTAATTTAGGTGCATTGATTGCATATGAGATTGCAACCCCTCAAGGATTGCCATCATTCATTTATGATTCGGTTGCAGTGGATGAATTAAATGATATTGCTAGAATTTCTGGTATGCCACTAATTAAGAGGGCGAGTTTCTCACATGCACTGAATTCGCGAGCAATGGCTCATAAGGTAGCGGAAAAGTACGGTAAGAAATATGAGGAAATGAACTTTATCGTTGCCCATCTAGGCGGTGGTATATCACTATCTGCTCATGAACAAGGAAAAATGATAGATATCGTATCGGATGATGAAGGTCCTTTCTCACCTGAAAGAGCAGGCAGAGTCCCTTGTAACAAACTGATCGATCACTGTTACTCTGGTGAATTTGAAAAAGGTACAATGAAAAAAATGCTTCGGGGTAAAGGTGGTATTGGTGCCTATCTTGGGACGCTTGATGCTAGAGATGTTGAAAAAATGATTGCTGAGGGTAATGAAGAAGCAAGGCTTGTTTATGAAGCGATGAGTTATCAAATTGCAAAAGGAATCGGTGAAATGGCAACTGTGCTGTGTGGGAAAGTAGATGCCATCGTTATAACTGGTGGAATCGCTTACTCGAAAATGACCACTGAGTGGATTACGGAACGTGTTAAATTTATCGGTCCTGTTGAAATCATGGCGGGAGAAAATGAATTGGAATCACTGGCTTTCGGTACACTTCGTGTTCTGCGTGGCGAGGAAGAGGCAAGAGAGTACACAGAAGCATAAATATAAGCTATACTATCTATTTAAAAATTAAAACCTCTAGCGTACTGAGCGCTAGAGGTTTTAATTTGGGTATCGTAATGATATTAATGGGCATACGTATTGCAACTATACTGATTAAGGACATTCATGACGCAAAATCAAGAGAAGAGCGCTTAATGGAGATGTCCACTATAGACAAAATGACTGGATCCTTGAATCGTTCATCATTTGATCAAAGATCCTTTAAAGTGTGGTGTGAAATTATCAATTAGTGAAGGGATTGCACTTTATCCCAATAACGGTAAGACGCGCGAGCAATTATATGAATCAGCGGATAATGCCTTATATGAGATAAAAGAAAAAGGTAAAAATGGATAAATGTTAGCTATTGGAAAGCCTGGATCTTAACTACTTTATTAAAAAAGCTCATCTGTCAGACAATCGGGTCTGAGAGATGAGCTTTTATTGTTATTTCAAACTCTTATTTAAATGTGTTACAAAATCCTGTACATTGGTTACAAGTGTTTTTACTTCCAATGTTCCACGGTCTTTAAGTTTGTTGACAACGAACTCTGAAATGTCGACAGCATAAATGAACACACTTCTCACATTGCCGTCTTTTACCATGTACGATGGGGTCATGTTTCCTGTTGCAATGGTGTGTAATTGTGTTGCAAGACAAATAAGCGTCGTTGCTTTTCTTGCATGGTAGCGCATAGCGTCCTGTGCTTCGTAAGCTGAATGAATAACCTCAGGAAGGGGACCATCATCACGAATTGAACTAGATAATACAAATGGAACGTCGTGCTTAACACAACTTGCCATGATGCCATTTTCAATTTTTTCACCGTCAATGAATGCCGGAATAGAACCATAAGAACGGACTCTATTCAGTAAATCCAAGTGGTTATAGTGACCGTGTGGCTTAGACTCTTGCGTGTAGATATCCTGTCCAAGAGCAGTGTTCAAGTAGCCTGCTTCTAAATCATGAGTCGCCAGAGCGTTACCAGCTAGTAATGCTTGAACATAGCCTTTTTCTACTAGTCCTTGAACGGCATCTCTTGAATCTTTATCGAATGAAACAGCCGGTCCTAACACCCAAACGACATAACCATCGTTAGCTTTTTCATATTCCAATAAGTCGTACAAATCATCGTAGTCCTTCGAGTAAGCGGTTTCTCTACTACGACCACTTCTAAATGAGAAAGCCTCATGATCCGATTCTTCTTTAAAAAATCCTTTGTTGTATAAATAGATACCTTCTGATGCGTCTTCTGTTCTACCAAGAATTATTTTGTCGCCAGCTTTTACATTTCTAAATTCAACGATATCAATTTCATCCGATGAGCGAACAACTGCAACACAGTCCATTCTACTCTGTTTTGGCAATACCCATTTTCCATCTATTTTAAAGTATTCAGGATACATGCTCATTGCATGATAGCCTTCAGGTACAACACCATCTTGTGGTGCTTCCTCTATTCTTGCGTTAGGTGCATTTATAAATAGTTCCTTTGAAAAATCTGGTTCTTTATATACTGGTAATTTAAATGTCATAATGACCTCCTGTTAATTTTCTGACAAACTTACATCAGTATAACAACACTCATATAAAATGTCTATAATTGTTACGCTTTGTTCACAAATTGTTAATGGGTAAGGCGGAGTTGTTACGTATTGTTAACAAGTTAACGCTTTTTTAAATTGTTTTTTGATAAAATTCTTGAAAATACACTGACATATAGATTGAACGTCTACTTTTAAGTTGAGCGCTGCAACATTGATTTGTTAAAAAATATTAACATTTCAACATTGTGATTTTGTCGAAATCCTTAATGAATTGAGTGATAATATCCAAGGTAAATTGTAATATCATTTTATGTCCTATGTATGTTAAAAAGACATGTAAAGAAAAATGTTTCATTTTGACAAGAATTCTACCGTCTTTAACATTCGTCTTTGAATGGTCAGGTGCTAAACTGAAATCAAGTTTAGTGATGGGCCCACAAGAGATAAAAAAAGAATAGGGAGAGATTGAAATGAAGAAAATGATGGTATGTATGATGGTAGGGATGTTAGTCGTTAGTTCTATGGGATCTGCTTTTGCAGATAGCTATGTTGTCAAAGAAGGCGATATGCTATGGAAGATTGCCAAGGCACATAATACGACGGTAGAGGCGCTTGTTAAAATGAATAATATTGAGAACAGGGATTTAATTTATGTGAACCAGACATTGAAGGTATCAGACGAAACAACTGTCCTTTCTAATGCTGATAAAGCGGTCGCCTTAATAGAAAGTATAGGAACAACAAACACGGCACCGGCTGGATACGTGAATCCTAATAAATACATTCAACATAATCTAGGTGTAGCAGATGGACTTGCAGGCTTTGGTGCAGTGCTTGCTCATTTACCAGAAGGTTCATATGGGAAAAATATCAGAGTCTTTGAAGATGGGGACTATGTTGTTACGCATAATGAGTACAACTTCTTTGGACCAAAAGTTGGATTTGACATTTTTAGATTTGAAGACGGACTGATTGTTGAACATTGGGATAACTTGACACCAATTGCAGAAGACCTTAATCCATCGGGAAGAAGTCAATTAGACGGTACGACTAAACTTGTTGATATGGATAAAACCAATGCAAATAAGGCCTTGGTTAAGGGATTCGTAAACGATGTCTTAATGGGCGGCGCACCAGAAAAAATTACAGAATACGTTAGCACAGAAGAGTACTTACAACATAACACAGGTGTAGCAGATGGTTTAGATGGTCTTGGTGCAGCTTTAGAGGAAGCGGGTATGCCAATGGTGTATTCTGAGAATCACTTTGTATTTGGTCAAGGGAATTTTGTCTTAGCTGCTAGTGAAGGTGAGTTCTTGGGCGAACATGTATCATTCTATGACTTATTTAGAGTTGAAGATGGTAAAATCGTTGAACATTGGGATGTCATTGAACCGATTGCTGATGAATCAACATGGATGAATGATAACGGCAAGTTTTAGTGAAAAGTAGACATAATATAATTATGTAAAGTGCTGGGTGATGATCTGTCACCTGGCCTTTTATACATAGAAGATAAGGAGGTGTTTCTATGAGTATTACAAGCATGATTGAGGAATTAATTGCAGTGAATAACCTGAAGATGTCGGTGCCGAAAACTGTGCCAGAGCAGGAAGAACTCCTGGACGCATTGAGGACCATATCGGTACCATCCGAATTAAGTGAGGTTTATTATAAGGCAGAAAGTCTATATTTACAAGGTAAAACGCGGTCAAAGGACATTATCTCTATAACAGATATTGAGGAGCGGTTAACGGAAAATATCTATATCTATAAAGGGGATATAACGACAATTCAAGCGGATGCTATCGTGAATGCAGCAAATGAAAAAATGTTAGGCTGTTTTATTCCTGGTCATCGATGCATAGATAATGCCATTCACATGGCCGCAGGGTTACACTTAAGAAATGATTGTCATACTTTGATGGTGAGACAGGGACAAGATGAACCAGTAGGACAAGCCAAAGTGACTAAGGGATATCATTTGCCGTCATCTTATGTGGTTCATACGGTAGGGCCTAACAGGCATACTGTTGGAAGGGGTGGTGAGGATGAAATACGAGAAGGACTTAGACAATGTTATCTTGCGATTTTGGAGTCCGTAGCATCTTATGAGGATATAAGGACCTTGGTATTTTGCTCTATTTCAACAGGTGTATACGGTGTGCCTATAGAAATGGCATCTAAAATTGCAATAGAAACAATCGGTCAATATCTGCAACATGCAAGGCATCATCTAGAAAAAGTTGTCATCAATGTCTTTAGTGAGGAGGACTACAATGTATACAAACTTAAAGCTGAACAGTTCAATTGTTAAAGGAGTCCATATGGTCCATTCAAAGAGCTACACTGATTATGTCAATCGTTCAGTTTCATCTGGTGGGATTATTGTTTTTTTAGAAAAAATATTACTATAGATTATGAAAGTGTGGTGATTATTGTGAACAATCGTGAAATCAGCAAGATACACTATAAAAACCATAAACGGGATTTGAATTTTGAAATTGTCGATTTACGTGTATTTTTGTCAACAAGATCTCATGCCTTATTGAGTAAAGATAATCGTTTAACCTTTTGGGCAATCCTCTATATCGTGGAAGGTGAAGGTTATCACAGCATAGATTTTATTGACTATCCCTACAAAGCAGGGGACATTATATTTATACAAAAAAATCAAGTGAATCATTTTGTAGTGAATGATACTGTTAAGGGTTATATTATCCATATTAATGAGCCCTTTTTCTACCAAATGAAAGGTGTCAATAGTGAGATTTTTCACGAGTTTGCAGATGCGTCATTTGGCTCACCTATCCTGACCGTAGATATGGCAGGCGAGAGCACCAATCGATGTTTAATAGATCTAATTTATAAAGAATACCAACAGCAATTTGAGCACTTCAACGCTCAGTTGATTGCTAGTCTTTTCCAAGGATTTATACTGGCCTTACATGGTCAGTCGCAACGGGATTTAAGTGGTAAAAACTCTAACGACTATGAACACTTCAAGGCGTTTAGACAATTAGTCGAAGAGAATTATAAAACGGTTAAGACTGTCGAAGAATATGCAGTAAAAATGAATTTATCAAAAAAAACAATAAATGCTGCAACGAGAAGTATAATTGATTCTTCAGCAAAGCAATTTATTATAGATAGAATAATATTGGAAATAAAGAGGTATCTTAGCCAAGGTGAATTGATGAACTATGAAATAGCAGATCTTTTGGGCTTTGATGAAGCTGCCAACATGACCCGATTTTTTAAACGGTATGTTGGCATGTCGCCCAAGAGTTTCAGAGAGACTTTATAGATGATTTTAACGTGTAAAATAAAGGGAGATGTTTAAATGGAGAACATCATTAAAAATATACATGAAAAAATTGATAATGCCGATGCGATTGTAATAGGCGCAGGTTCCGGACTTTCTACAGCGGCAGGATTAACATATTCAGGGGAACGTTTCCAAAACTTATTTGGTGAGTTTATTGAGAAATATAGTCTGACTGATATGTATTCATCTGGCTTCTATCCTTTTGTGACAGAAGAGGAAAGATGGGCATACTGGAGCAAACATGTCTTTCATAATCGTTTCCATGTAAGAGCAGGCCAAGTGTATTTGAAATTGCTTGAGAAAGTTAAGGATAAGGAATATTTTGTGCTGACGACCAATGTGGATCATCAGTTTTGGCTTGCAGGATTTGAGGATGAACGGATATTTGCGACTCAGGGGGATTATGGCAAAATACAGTGTACGACGCCTTGCCACCAAAAAACTTATGATAATGAGGAGATGATTAGAAAAATGGTGCAGGTGCAGAAGGCGTGTAGGGTTCCATCTGACCTGGTACCCAAATGTCCGGTTTGCGGTGGACTAATGGATATGCACTTGAGAAAGGACGACACCTTTGTTGAGGATCAAGCGTGGCATGAAGCGCATAAGCGATATCAAACATTCATACAAATCCACCATCAAAAGAAAATAGTGTTTTTGGAACTGGGTGTTGGAATGAACACACCTGTGATTATTAAGTATCCGTTTTGGCGTTTGACAAGTCAAATGGATAATGCGACTTATATCTGCATCAATCAAAGCGTGGCAAGAGGCCCTGAACAATTAGCTCATAAGGCCATTTATTACAATGGAGATATTGGAGATGTGTTTTAGAGTTGATGGAAGCGGTAAAATAATAGAGCATTGCATCAATTTTTGGGTATGTTATAACTAAGAGCATTTTCTAATGTAAGGAGTTGATGAGATGGAAAACAATATGTGGCAAGGTGTAGATCTTGATGCACTTGAACTTAACTCAGACAATGAAAAGATAGCTTATGATAAAAATGGACATGAAATTTATCATGAAGATTCAGATGGTTCATGGGAAAAATGGATTTATGACGCATATGGCAACGAAGTCTATTTTGAATACTCTAATGGTGAAAAGTATTGGGCCAAGACTGAGTATGATGAGAGGTGTAATCTGGTCAGTCATAAGGATTCTCTTGGATTTTGGGAAAAACACCAGTATGACGAAAGAGATAACCTAATCTATTACGAAGACTCAGGCGGCTATTGGGAGAAGAGAGCATATGTTGGTTCTCATAATATCTCATACGAGGATTCCAAGGGCTACTGGTCGAAGTCTGAGTATGATGACCATGGAAATCTCATTAAATTCGAGGATTCAGAAGGGACGAAAGAAACGTATAACTATTCAGAAGACAATATTCGAATTGCTACAATTAAAATTGAATAATGCTATTATAGGGCGCACGAAAGTCGCAGTATATGATGAAAAGCATCTCATCCTATACTGCGACTTTTTTAGTAAGGCTATTTATATCGATCCAAGACGGTTTGTGGCACTTGATCGAAATGATCGAAGATCATATCATATTGACCTCGACCCTGAGTTTTGGACCTTAAATCAGTGGCATATCCAAAAAGATTCGACAGTGGTACGGTTGCACAAATTAATTGATTGTCCATGAATTTTTCCATGTTCTCAACGGAACCATGGCGCATGTTGATATCATTGATGATATCGCCTACGTAGGTTTCTGGGACAGTAATTTCAACTTTGAATACAGGTTCCAACATTATTGCATCACCTTGTTTAAGGGCTTCTGTGAGGGCTATTGAAGAGGCCATTTTGAAAGCCGTCTCTGACGAATGCTCCTCGTTAAAGGTTGCATCGTATAGTTCGACGTGGACGTCCACAACCTCATACCCACCGATGATTCCAGACTGGAGGGACTGCAGGATGCCTTCTTCACAAGCATCAAGATACATTTTGGGGAACTTCTTTGTGGTTAATGTGCTTGTAAATGTATGTCCAGCCCCCCGTTCATTGGGGCGCACCTTTATTTTAACATGGGCAAATAAGCCATGGGCATCAACTTGTTTTGATAATTTATAGTCTATATCGCTTGGTGTAGAAATGGTTTCCTTATATGTGACATGAGGGTTGCCAACATTGACATTGACTTTATGTTCTTTTACCATTCGGTCCAAAAGGATTTCGAGATGTAGTTCGCCCATGCCAGAAATGATGGTTTGACCAGTTTCGGAGTGGGTGAAGGTTTTAAACGTGGGATCCTCTTCTGATAATTTTTCAAGAGCGAGCGTCATTTTTTCAAGATCACCAGGTGTTTTCGGTTCTACTGCTACAGATATGACAGGAACAGGGAATACCATTGATTCCAGTAAGATTGGTGCATTTTGATCACACAATGTATCTCCTGTTGTAGAATATTTTAGACCGATGGTTGCTACAATATCTCCGGTGTAAACGGTATCAATATCCTGTCGTTTATTGGCGTGCATTAGAAGGATACGACTTAGTTTTTCTTTTTTACCCTTCGTTTCATTAAAAACAGAACTGCCAACATTAAGTGTACCTGAATAGACTCTAAAATAGGCGAGCTTACCGACGAAGGGATCGGTTGTGATTTTAAATATCAGTGCAGAAAAAGGTGTGCTGTCACTTGCTTGTCTAGTTGCTTCATCACCCTTAGTCGTATGGCCGACAATTTCAGGTAAGTCACTTGGCGAAGGGAGATAGGCTACAATTGCATCTAACAATGGTTGTATACCCTTATTCCTATAAGCAGCGCCACAAAGAACCGGTACAATATCTCCAGATAAAGTGGCAGATCGAATTGCCAACTTTAGATGAGCTATTGGCAATTTTTGTTCCTCTAAATAGCGCATCATTAAATCGTCATCAAATTCGACAATTGTTTCTATCAACTCTTTTCTGAGTAATTTAGCTTGTTTCATATACTCTGAAGGAATCTCTCTAATCTCTATATCTTTTCCATTGTCACCAGTGTTGTAAATTGCTTTCATTTCAACCAGTGAGATGACACCTTCAAAGTCGGCTTCAGCACCAATGGGTAACTGAAGTGGCAGTGGGATCGCCTTCAATCTTTCGCGAATCATTTTTAAAGAGCGGTTGAAATCAGCGCCGATAATATCCATTTTATTGATGAAGACAATACGCGGTACATGATACCGGTTGGCTTGCTTCCAAACCGCTTCTGTCTGCGGTTCAACACCACCTTTTGCATCAAGCAATACAATAGCCCCATCGAGTATACGCAAAGAACGTTCCACTTCAACGGTAAAATCCACATGACCAGGGGTATCGATGATGTTTATTTTAGTATCCTTCCATTCACATGTCGTCGCTGCAGAAGTAATGGTGATACCACGATCTTGTTCTTGAGTCATCCAATCCATAACGGCTGCACCATCGTGCACTTCACCTATTTTGTATGTTTGTCCAGAGTAATAAAGAACACGTTCTGTTGTTGTGGTTTTTCCAGCATCGATATGTGCCATGATGCCAATATTTCTTGTGTTTTGAATACTGTGAGTCCTGGGCATAAGCGTTCTCCTTTGCATTATTTATTCTATATATTCTTTTACCCAATTTTAGTCGAATATAAAATGGGTATAGGTGATTTAAGGAGATTTTTTATGAGAAAATATATAGACAAGGATTATATTTACAATAGAGACGGTGGCACGTGTGTATTATGTGGCCGCCAGTTAAGACGGAATCATTTTTCTGTTGATCATTACTACCCAAAGAGTGCAGGAGGAACATACGATGTCTTTAATTTAGTCAGTGCCTGTAAGAAGTGTAATCAGCGTAAAAAGAGCATGATACCGGATGATTATGAAGCGGTCACGATAAAGTTGTTCAAAGAAGCGGTTAAGGATAAAAAAGTGATGTTAATGAACAATAAAACTTATTGTTATAGTAAATTATTGGAATTGATAGAACATGTTTATGGGGTCACAATTGAAAATGGTGTTGTAATTTTTAATAGTGTTGATCGACTATTTTATGTAAAGCAAAACAAAATTGTACAAGTAAGACCTTTATAAATTACATAGAGGTCTTTTTTAGTGTATCCATGTCATAAAAATATTGATACTATAGAAGAGAGAGAAGTATAAGGGGCCACAATTATGAATATAAAAAAAAGACAAGCAGCGATACTGAGAGATATTATTCTGGAAAACGAAAAAGTAGACTATCTCTATCTAACTTACAAACATAGTGTTTCCGAGAGAACTCTTAGAAATGATCTGAATGCAATCGATGATTATTTAGTTGCACAGCAGATTGCGCCACTAAAACGATCGAAAATAAATGGCATTAGTTTTGATGGCGAGTTACTTGAGCGGGACAAGGTGCTATGGGCGGTTAATGCAGAGGATCAGCAGACATACATTTTAGACCAGGAGGAGCGGTTGGACTACCTCTTCTTTTTTCTGCTGCAAAAAGAAAGTCCGGTATCGGTGCAGGAAATTGCAGAGGACATTGAGTTTAGTAAAAATACAGTTGTAGAAGATGTAAAAAAGTTGGATGACTTATTAAAGCCACATCAATGTCGATTGATAAGAAAAAGAAAAATTGGCATGTACCTTGAGGTCAATGAGTTTTATAGGCGTCAGTTATACATTGAGTTATTGCAAAAGAAATTTAATATCAATAAATGGGATATATCAGAAGGCGCCATTAAGAGTGCTTATCCCCAGTTTATGAATTTGATTCGAAAGGAATGGGGAAACCTCTTTAATCCAGAGTCGCTGAAACTCTATTATCAGACGATTGAAAAATTACAAGAATTATTAAAAAGGGTTTATACAGATACCAGTATGAATACTATAGCCGTCGTGATGAGTCTTAGTGCTGTACGTCATGGGATGGGTAAGCAAGTGGAGTTACCACCGTATCAACTGGAGACAATCAAACTTTCAAGCGAATATAAACTTCTGAACGCGTATTCTAAGGCGGCGGAGATCCCCTTTCTTAGAGACGAGATGGAAGTGGCCTATTTGAGCATGTATCTGCTAACAAATAAAATCTTTAAACAGGAGTCCGTCAACTTTTTTGATGATAGAGTCGCTAACTTAAAACAGACGATTGATCGGATGATTGTGATTATGGAACAAGATCAGCAGGTCGAGTTATTGACCTCTGAGCGTGATAAACTGGCGAGAGGTCTTCTGTTGCATTTGGAACCAGCAGTGTACCGCATGCGGTATGGTATCCAAATTACCAACAAATTGCTTAGTGAAATCCAATTAAAATTCTCAAAATACTATGATGCAGCCAGTAAAGCCTGTATGTATTTGTCCCAGTCGTTACACGTTATTGTGCCAGATGAGGAGATCGGATTCATCACCCTTCATTTCGGTGGTATTATGGAGGGATATTTTAACAGACAGCAAACGGATCGAAAGCAAAGTCGGGCCATACTCGTGTGCAATGCGGGTATGGCGACAGTTCGTATATTGGAAGCGCGCTTGAATGATGAATTTGAGGATTTGAATATTGTAGGTTATTACAGTTATGCAGGTTATCAGCGCCAAGAATATTTAGAAGGAGATATCGTCGTTTCCACAATTCCGATGGAAGATGATCGCTTACCGGTTATTGTCGTGAATCCTCTGCTTGAAGATAAAGATATTGAGAAACTCAATAAGCACTTTAGAAAACGCCACCATATTCAAGAGAAGAAGGATGTAGACTTAAAAGCAATAATGAATGTCGTTGAGAAATACTGTACGATAATTTCGCCGGCCCATTTAAAAAAAGAGCTTAAAAGCATTATCGATCCACAAGTGGAGCGGACTGATTTGACGCTCTATGAAATGCTGTCCAAGGGCAGGGTTTTATTAAATGCTGAAGTAAATAATTGGGAAGAAGCTATAGAATTAGCTGCAGCACCACTAATTAAAGATGGCTACATTACTGAAAACTATGAACAGGCGATGAAAAACAGCAATATAAAATTTAAAGCCTATAGTGTTATACGACCGTCGGTGGTCATTCCCCATGCAAAACCAGAGGATGGCATATTGGATGTAGGTCTTAGTATTGTGACATTGAAAAAAGGAGTGAATTTTGGCCATGTCCAGAACGATCCTGTCCGATTTGTGTTTATGTTAACGAATAAAGATGAAATTTCTCATCTGAGAGCCCTTAGTATATTCATGCAGATCATTAGAAAACAGGAAAATGTTGATGCCTTACTGGCAATGAATGATTACAAAAGCTTGGAAACCTGGATTCGAAAATTTGAGGAGGGTATGCTATGAAGATATTAGTTGTATGTGGTATGGGACTTGGTAGCAGCCACTTTCTTTTAATGGAGACAATTAAATTGATTAAACAGTATCATATAGATGCAACCGTTGATAATTGTGATGTCTTTACTGCACAATCCACTGAAGCAGATGTATTTATAGGCGCTGACTATATTGTTAGCCTTATTGAACAAGATGGAACCATTATTGGTTTAGAAGACATTTTAAGTAGTGAGGAATTAGAAAAGAAATTGATCAAGACACTGGAGGAATTGAATGGAACTGTATAGTGACTTAATTAATAATATATTCAAACAGACATTTCTGATTATTTCTATCTATATTGCACTGGGCTGTATTCTACAAAAAAAATCCTTTCAATTGACTACCAGTTCGGTGATTAAAGGAGCAGTCGGTGTAACGCTTATGAGCATCGGTGGAGAAGTCATTTCGGAAGCATTAATGAGTTTAACCTATCTATTTCAACGAAGTTTTCAGCTAATTGGTATTGTTGCAGGGAATGAACGTCTAGCAGCTTATTCCGAAATTAAATTTGGTAGTACCTTATACAGTATTATGATCGTCGGTATGTTGGTAAATATCCTGGTGGCTAAAACCAGCCGCTATAAATACATTTTCTTGACGGGCCATCAAATTATCTACATGTCCAGTGTTCTTGCGATTATTTTCACCTATTTAGGACTGCCTACTGTATGGTCGGTTGTTTGTGGTGGACTACTTTTGGGCATATTGATGAGTGTTTTACCTGCACTGATTCAACCTTATACAAAAGAAATTATAGGTAAGGATAATGTAGCAGTTGGACACTTCAGCACCCTCGGATTTTATCTTTGTGCAAAAATTGGGGAAAGCCTGGCAATGTTTAAACAGAATAGAGAAGAGGAAGGGGGGCATAAACGACCAAGTCTTTTTGTCGACAACATGTTTGTGACCACATTCAGTATGATCATTATTTTTGTGGTGTGTTCCATGCTTGCAGGGAAAGCGTATACAGAAGACATTACGTTAAATACGCATTATATAGTATTTGCCATCAAACAAGCCTTGATATTTTCATCTGGCGTCTTTATAGTTTTGGCTGGTGTAAGAATGTTGGTACAGGAAATCATGACATCCTTTAAAGGGATCGCCGATAAGTTTGTTCCAGATGCTATTCCCGCACTGGATAGTTCTATCCTGTTCCCTCATCATCAAGGCGCCATGCTTCTTGGATTCGTGAGTAGTTTGATTGGTGGGTATATCGCCATGTTCTTAGCAGGGGGCTACAGTTTATATGTAGTGATACCCTCGTCTACACTGTGTTTCTTTAGCGGGTCTGCTGCAGGTATCTACGGCCATCATAAAGGTGGAAAGTTAGGTGCTGTCGTGTCTGCAACAGCGTTTGGTATTGCCATTGGATTACTGCCGCTGGTACTGCAACCAGAAATGCGTAGCCTTGGTTTCTATAAAGTAGGTATGGGTGAATTTGACTTTACGGTAATTGCCTATACCATTAAAATTCTATTTGAACAGGGCATTGCCGTTTTCTTTTGAAGCAATTTGGGCAATACAAATATGTGTTTCCTTTATATAATCAAGGGGTAAGAAGTAATTAGTACAAAATAAGTACACAAATTGAATAGGGGGAAACATAATGAAAAAGTTAGTTGCATTGTTACTAGTTTTAGTTTTATCACTAGGCATGTTTGCTGGTTGTTCACAACCTGCAGAAGAACCTGCTGCTGAAACTACTGACACAGAAACAGCTGCACCTGCAGAGACTAAGAAGGATCTAAAATTAACAGTATACGCTGGTTTAATGGAAGATCACGCTCTTATGGCTGTAAAGGAATTCGAAAAGGCTACTGGCGTTAAGACTGAAATGGTTAGAATGAGCGGTGGCGAAATCTTTGCTAGAATTAAAGCAGAAAAAGAAAACCCATCAGCAAGTGTTTGGTACGGCGGTGGCGCATTAACATTTATTAATGCAGATAACGAAGGATTATTAGAGCACTACGTTTCACCAGAAGCAGCAAACATTCCTGATCAATTCAAAGACGCTGATGGCGCTTGGACTGGTATCTACTCAGGTTACCTAGGAATTGAAGGAAACAAGCAATGGTTAGAGGAAAATGGTCTTGAATTACCTAAGACTTGGGATGACTTACTAAAGCCTGAATTCAAAGGCAACATAGTAATTGCACATCCTGGTTCTTCATCTACAGCTTACAACTTCTTAGCAACAATCGTTCAATTAAAGGGCGAAGAAGAAGGTTTTGAATACTTACAAAAGTTTAACGAACAAGTACGTCAGTACACGAAGTCAGGTTCTGCACCAGGTAGAATGGCTGGTATGGGAGAAGCACCAATCGCGATTGGATTCTTACATGATGCTATCAAGTACCAAGAAGAAGGATACAAGGATCTTATCTTCACAACTGCTGAAGAAGGAACTGGTTACGAAATCGGCGCTGTTGGTATCATCAAAGGTGGTCCAGATCAAGAAGCTGCTAAGATGTTCGTAGACTGGGCGCTTACAAAAGAAGCGCAAGAACTTGGTAAAACAGTTGGTTCATACCAATTCTTAACAAACAAAAACGCGAACCCACCTGAGCAAGCAATGACATTAAAAGATACTGCATTAATCGATTATGACTTTGTTTGGGCAGGCGATAATAGAGGAGCATTCTTAGAAAAATTCATGGAATTAACTAAGACAACTCCACCAACAGAATAGGATTGATAAAAGGTGTCTTTCTATGAAAGGCACCTTTTTCTTAAAGAACTTGGTAGTTCTTGTTCTAACCAAGTAAGGTAGAAAGAGGCGCTAGTATGAGCAAACAACAAAATGCAATAAAGGACCAAAAGCTGTCGAAAATCCGCTGGATTACGGAAGTTGAAACACTCAAAAACATTATCAAAGATCCAATTCTATTGGCATCAATACTAACGATGTTAACTGTTGTGACAATGTTTATCGTATTCCCCTTAGCTAATATATTACGTGAAAGTTTCATTTATGAGAATCAAGTTTCTCTACATCATTACAGTGAGATTTTCAGGTTAGATTACAACAAAGAAATTATATTTAATACTCTTAAGCTTGGGGTTGTCGTAAGTATATTATCAACGATGATTGGATTTCTATTTGCCTACGCGGCAGCATATGTTAAAATGGGCAACAAAAAATTATTAAGAGCCATTGCGATATTACCAATTATCTCCCCTCCATTTTTAATTGGTTTATCAGCAATTTTATTATTTGGTCGAGTAGGACTGATAACAAAAGTGTTGCTGGGAATGAAAAATGCTGAAATTTATGGATTTCATGGACTTGTTCTTGTGCAGGTTTTAACATTTTTCCCAGTGGCATACTTGTTACTTGTAGGACTATTGAAACAAATTGATCCATCGGTTGAAGAAGCGGCGAGGGACTTAGGGGCTTCTAGATGGGAAGTCTTTAAGACGATTACACTGCCATTAATGGTACCTGGAATAGCCAATGCCAGCTTATTGGTATTTATCCAGTCGGTAGCGGACTTCGGTAATCCAATGGTTATTGGTGGTAATTACACGACGATGGCTGTTCAGATTTATATGCAGGGGATTGGAAGTTTAGATATGAGTGGTGCAACGGCGCTGGCGATTATGTTACTGGCGATTTCAATAACAGCATTCCTTGTACAGAAATTCTATATCGGTAAGAAGTCTTACATCACGGTAACAGGAAAGGTTTCAAGAGAAAGAGAACTTATTGACGATCCAAAAATTGTACGGCCGTTACAGGCAGCGGTCGTAGCAATCAGTTTATTTGTAGCAATGATGTATATATTGATCCCTATTGGAACCTTTATAAAACTATGGGGTGTTGATTATTCATTGACGCTTAAACATTATAAGTACGTATTTAACCTTGGTATTAAACCAATCTTTGATACATTGAAACTTGCACTAGTGGCAACGCCAATTACTGGAATTATGTCTATGTTAATCGCATTCTTGCTCGTTCGAAAAAAATTCCCTGGAAAGTTATACTTGGATTTTACGACCATGTTATCTATTGCGATTCCAGGTACAGTTGTTGGTCTTGGATATGTATTAACATACAACCAAAAACCACTTGTATTAACTGGAACATCAGCAATTTTAATTATTGCATTTATCATGCGTTCGATGCCGGTAGGTGTTCGATCAGGGATGGCATCTCTTCACCAAATTGATCCCTCGATAGAAGAAGCGGCAAGTGTTCTTGGTGCTTCGAGTAAAAAAGTGTTTACATCTGTGACGTTGCCGATGATTAAACCAGCGATGTTTAGTGGTCTAGTGTATTCATTTGCCCGTAGTATGACGCTTGTAAGTACGATTATTTTCCTTGTGTCGGCAAGACATAGTCTATTGACAGTAGCGATCATGACACAAATCGATCAAGGGCGTATCGGTGTTGCAAGTGTCTATGCGACACTATTGATTGTCATTGTAGGCTCTGTGATTGCACTTATGGAATGGGGATTATCAAAACTTGGAAACTACGACGGATCATTTGAGGGATAGGAGATAAAGATGAAAAAAGGAATTAAAATAAATAATTTAACAAAAGTATTCATTACAAATAAAAACGATCGTGTTGTAGCGGTTGATAATGTAAATTTAAATATTGAACCAGGTGAATTTGTCACATTACTTGGACCGTCAGGGTGTGGAAAGACAACAATCCTTAGAATGGTCGCAGGATTTGAAACCTTGACTGAAGGTGAAATTTTTATTGGTAAGGAGAATGTAGCTAACCAAACACCTGATAAAAGAGATACGGCCCTCGTATTTCAGAACTATGCATTATTCCCTCATATGAATGTATATGACAATATTGCCTATGGCTTGAAATTACAGAAGTTGAAGAAATCTGAAATTGATGCCCGCGTCAAGAAGATTCTAAACCTGATGAAGATGGAAGATTTTGCAGATCGCGTGCCATCGCAAATGTCAGGTGGACAGCAACAGCGTGTGTCCCTTGCAAGAGCCCTAGTTATGGAACCTGGTGTGTTACTGTTTGATGAACCTCTATCAAACTTGGATGCTAAGTTACGTATTCACATGCGTGACGAAATCAGAAAACTTCAACAGGAAGTTGGTATTACATCTCTTTATGTAACACATGACCAATCGGAGGCAATGGGCCTTTCGGATAAGGTAGTAATTATGAAAGACGGTGTGATTCAACAAGTGGGGAGTCCTAGAGATATTTATCAAAAGCCTGCCAACGCATTTGTTGCAAGTTTCATTGGTAAGGCAAACAAGGTTAAAGGGCATGTACTAAGTAAGGTTGAAAATGGCTACACGGTAGCAATTGATGGCATAGAACATTTAGTGGACTCAGATAAGAAATTGCCTGATAACACTGAAGTAGATATGATTATTAGACCTGAAAGTATTGCTGTCGGGAAGGGTGCTCATAAAGCGATAGTTAAGAAATCAGTATTTATGGGTGAGTTCCACGAGTACGAGGTAGAATGGAACGGCCAAATTCTCGAAATATCAGAACCAAATCCATTTGGCAGAAAGATATTCAATGTTGGAGATGAGATGGCGATTGATTTTGACCACCGCTCAATCCATATTTTATAAACAAGACTATATGAATAATGACAAAAGTTATTGGCATAGGGGTGTGTAAGCACCCTTTTGTTGTATAATAATGGGGAGGGGTGATTATATGTCGACGATGGATATCGTTTTAAGAATATTTTTGGCAATCGTACTTGGTGGCTTTATCGGATTTGAGCGTGAGATGAATAATCGACCAGCAGGTTTTGTGACCCATACTCTAGTTTGTGTTGGTGCGTGTGTTGTTTCCTTGATTCAATTACATATGGTAGAGGATACGATTCAGCTGATTATAGAGAATCCGGTCCTTGCCAACGCAATTAAAACCGACTTAGGCCGTGTGGTTGCCCAAGTTGTGACAGGCGTCGGATTTTTGGGGGCAGGCACAATATTTATGGATAAAGGCTCTGTCAAAGGTCTTACGACAGCGACAACTATTTGGGTGGTTGCTTGTATCGGTCTGGCAGTAGGCCTGGGCTATTATCAAATGGCTATTATTGCGACTGGTGGCGTAGGTTTTGTTGTTATTGCCCTCAGAAAATTTGAGCATAGGGCACTTAACCGTAAATATGCGATGAAAATAACGATTACTGCCAATCGAGAAAAAGAGGATTTTGTTAGCGAGTTAACCGCTTATTTTAAATCGAAACGGGTACAAGTAAGAGATATACAAATACGGACACTGACGGATAATGAAATAACCTATGTCTTTAAAATTTATACTGGCTTTTATAGAAAGCAACACAAGATTGTCGAAGGTTTAGCTGAAAAGAAAAATGTCATTAAAATCAAAGTGGATTAAGGAGTCTTTATGATCATTACAGTAACGCTGAATCCAGCAGTGGATGAAACTATTTATATTGAACAATTAAAACCTTATGGCGTCAATAAGGTGTCTAAATCGAGATTAGATCCAGGCGGAAAAGGGATAAATGTTTCTAAAATGGTTCATCGACTTGGTGAAAAGACACTGGCGTTAGGATTTCGCGGCGGTGAAAATGGTCGTTATATTAGAAACGCCTTAGAGTCCTATGGAATTCCTGAAGCGCTAACGATTACAGAAGTGCCAACGCGAAAAAACACAAAAATAGTTGAGAATGCTACAGGCTTAACGACAGACCTAAATGTCCAAGGGCAAGCGGTGGGAGATGATGCATTAAGTAGATTCTTAAAAACTTATGAAACCTATTTGGCGAATGCAACCATCGTCGTGTTAAGTGGCAGCATTCCCAAAGGGATTTCCAATGCCATCTATAAGGATCTTTGTTTGCTTGCGAAGCAATATGAGTGTAAGGTTGTTCTAGATGCTTCTGGAGAAGCGCTAAGAGAAGGGATAAAAGCTGAGCCATTTCTGATCAAACCTAACGTTCATGAACTCGAGGAATTGGTTGGAAAGACGCTAAGGGATGAGGCTGCGATTATTGAAGAAAGTCGATCCCTTTTGACAGAGGAAATGAAACATATCATCGTGTCGTTAGGTGAGAAGGGAGCGCTTTGGATTACAAAAGATAAAGTGATTAAACAAGCGGTGCCAAAAGTGATCGTCAAAAGCACCGTTGGTGCAGGTGACTCGATGGTAGCGGGTATTGCCGTTGGATTAGAGTCAGGCTTATTGAATGAGGAAGGCTTTAAATTAGGCGTGGCTAGTTCTGTAGCGGCAATTACGGTTGAAGGAACGGATATTCCGAAAAAAGAAGTTGTCGAGAATTTCTTGATGAAGTTGAGATAATTCTGTCGTGATCCATGAAACAATGTTAAAATGATACTGGCTTAAGCCAGTATTTTTTTGTGACAAATATTGCACTGTATACAATTAAGTAATAGACGAAAGGAGATATTATGAAATATGTTAAGAACAAGAAGAAGTACTTGCTATTACTCATCATCTTACTGGTCGGTATAGTTACATTTTCTCAAGAACTCTATTGGAATAGCATAAAATTATACAATGTTGTAATACCAGACCCCTACAAAATCGACACCTCGAAAATGGTCTCGTCGACATTGACTGGTGAAATGGAACGGTTAGAAATAATGCTTACTGATAATGAGTATAATCTATATCAACTGGTATGGATTGGAGAGGGAATGATGACTGGATCAACCAGTATAAAGAGTCATGATGGTCTAAAAATATTAGAGCAGTTTTATACATACAATACGGAAAAAAATATATTTCTTAATGAACCTGATTATGTACTGAACGTCATATTGACACAGTGGTTTAGTGGCAATGTTGATGAGATGAAAGAACTTATTGAATTAGTCGACTTAGAGGCTTTTAATGAGAAGCAACGCAACCAATTGTTTATCATTAAAGTTGCTGTAGACTTAACGGAATATAATCTAGAATCATTAGAAGAAAATCTAAAGGGGATTACGCTAGAAGAATATGAACCTATTGTCATTGGTATAAGTGATTTTGTAGACAGGTTTTACAAGGGTAACCATGATACTGAAGTTATACATATGAACTTTACTGATATTCAGGGGAAGAAATATTTAAGCTATTTTGAGGATTTATTTACAATCCTCAGACTGTCAAGTAATCATTATAATGAGACCCTCGTAACAACGCCACTTGACAATAAAATTTCGGGACACGTGACATTGAATGGAGAACCTGTACCAGGTGCCTTTATATACCCGACTTATCACAAGGGGATGTCAACAAGTGAAGGCTTTGACGATTGGCTATGCGTAACCGATGAGAATGGGTATTATGAAATAACCGATACCTATTCGACGCTTAAGGGTTTGACCCTGATTGTGCCGTGGCAGCGTTTCCGCGACAAGCAAATTAAGGCCTATAGAGATATAGATTGGACAGGCAGTCAGTACTTAACACATAACTATAATTTTTATGATGGTGTGAAGTTTAAGGTACTAAAGGTTTCAGATGGGTACTTGGAATATGAAATTGAAGATAAGTTGGCTTCTGAAAATCGTGTGTATTATATTGTTGTAACGCCTGCAAAAGTGAATGATCAATACTATGGCGGCATTGATAAGAAGATCACCTTTGATGAATTAAGAGGGAAAATAGCAATTGATACGTTGAGAAACTACACGGATTTGCCGTTTAATTATAGCTCATCTAAAGACGATCTCGCCATTGAACGATTTATGGAACCCCTCTATCTTAGTGGAAACTACTATTTTAAAGTGAACCCAAATGATACCGAAGGAAACTCATACATTTGGAATGGCTTAAGTTCAGATGCACTATTATCACTTGTATGGATTGATGGTGAAGAGGACTATAACAAAGGGGATCAATTGCTTGCAAGTAGAGCATTTGATAAGGCGAAAGAGTGGTATGCTGACAACCCTTCGAGGCATAACTTACGAGTGTTAGTCGCTTTATATATGCGAGGAACGACTGTTGTTGATGGAGAGTATTATCAAACATTAACTGATAGTCAGCCAAGTAAGGCAATACCATTTGTAGAACAATCTATCAGCTTGTATGGAAGTACTTATGGCCGACGGGCTGATTTAGCAAATCTTTATAGAATGCAGGGGGATTTCAAGAGCGAGGAGAAGGTATTACTGGACAACTTAAACTATGATGAATCTGCTTATGAGTATTTCAGACTGGCGTGCAATTATTTTAACCAGGGACGCTATCTTGAAGGGGTAAAATTACTTGTAGAAAAAGGGGATATAGAAGTAGAGGGCGATCGATATTACTCATACTTCATTATTGGTGATCAATATTTATATTTGCCTGAACACTTAAAAATGCTTCTTGAAACCCTCGATGGAAAAGAGGTGTTTATGCCGTATTTCAGTCTCATCAAAGAAGGGAAAACTATAGAGGCCTATGAATGGTTACTAGATGCTGAGGATAGTGAATTAAGAGACTTTTATATACTGAATATGCTTGATTCATATAGTCGCTCTTATGGGTTGGCAAGTGGGTATACAGTCCTTAGCTTTGACGATTATAAGGAATCAGAAGCTTTAGAGGACGACGTTGATTTTTATGACTATTACAGGACAATATATGACAACACGAAAAGAGAAGATCTAAAAGAAGTATATAAACTAATGAAAGAGGATTCTGGTTGGATTAGGTAAAAAATTGAATAGACTAGAAAGTCAATTGTGGTAGAATAGTAATATCAATGATTAAGGAGGATATAACGCAGATGTTAGGCGTTATCAATAAAAATGGCAATAGGGCAATTAATCCCAGTAGGGGATAAAGAATTTCTTTTTAAAGAAATTGACGAAAGTTTTTCAGCACAAGTTTTAGAGTTGTTTCAAGCATGTAGTGAATATTTTGAGCTGATTGGAGGCGAGACGCCAGCTGATACAGATCATTATTTTAAAGATATTCCACCGAACAAAGACTATGATGAGAAACACTTGATCGGCGTTTTTGATGGTGAGAAATTAGTGGCGGCGATTGACATTGTAGAAGATTATCCAAGAGACAAAGAATGGATTATCGGTTTACTTGTCATTCATCCAGACTACCGACGTATGGGTCTTGGTAGCAAGGTAGACGAGGTGTTAGGCGCTATTGTTGTTGAAAACCGCGGTAAATTCTTACGCGTTGGTGTTCAAGAGCAAAATAAGGATGGATACAACTTCTGGTTCCATCAAGGCTATGAGGAAAAGTTCACCAGTGATCCGATGTTAATCGGTAAATTGGAAAGTCGCGTCATCGTAATGAATAAAAAATTGGTATAGTTGTGAAGGGTTAAACTATTTTGTTTTGGCTTTAATACTTTTTTAAGACTTATTAAATGTTTTCAATAATAAACAATCGTTCTCAAGAGTTTTCAACAAGATAAAATACGCCATTTATTAATGGCGTATTTTTGTGAATCTAATAGTTGATGTGTTTACTTTTGTCTCCTATAATGAAGGTGGATGCGATGAGTAATAACTTTATTTGGGCACTTTAGTTATTGGGAGCGAGTAGTGCAACCGGCCGAAATATATTATTATATGGAGGTTGATTTATGAGTAAAATGTTTAGAACGGGTATGGTGTTATGTGTGCTGATAATACTGGCATTAGGTGTATCGGCAATTGCTTTTGCAGGTGCAGGTGAACCACTGGAAATTACTGCTTATGAGCATGATTTGGACGTAGCTGTTTCAGAAGGTGTTTGGTGGCAGACGGGTACGATTGGTGTAACTAACCGTTCGTCTGAACCGTTGAGAAATTGGGTTGTGGAATTTGATGCTTCTTCGCGTATTCTATCGTTGGAGAATGTCAAATATACGGTAAAGCCTCTTGTAAATGGGGACTATCGTTATACAGTATCACCGGTTTCTTGGAAACAATGGAAAAGCAATCAACGTTGGACGCATAAAAATGCGATTCAGCCAGGTCAAAAGATCAGCATCAAAATAAGCGGGAATCGAAAAACATCAATCAATGATTTAGAAATAAGTAACACAATTGTTTCTGATCAATTTAAAGCACCAATCATTATCGAGCAATGGGCACTTAATGCTGTTTATGAAAAAGGTGATTATGTGGCTTTTCATGACAGAATATACATATGTCGACAAGGGCATACCACTTATGCGGCAAACTGGACACCTAATGCAACACCGGCTCTTTGGTTACCAAAACGTTAATAGAATGAAGTGATATCAAAATAGTAGACCATAGTGTCTACTATTTTTTTTCGGCGCGCCCTACTAGACGTTCTTAATAGGCTAACCATTCTTGATGGTGGTCGGTACATATTGCATGTATATTTATAGAAAATTAATGATTACGAATGTACATTCGCATAGAACATGATAAAATAAAAGATGCGTAAAAGAATGAATACCCTTAAGGAGTTACTATAAATGAACTTATTAGATATTGTAAAAAATAAAAACTTGGAACAAAATGCACCACTGGCTGAGCGTTTGAAACCAGAATCCCTTGATACTTTTGTAGGACAAGGACATCTAGTTGGAAAAGGCAAGCTACTCAGCAGACTTATTTTATCGGACCGCGTGACATCGATGATCCTTCATGGTCCTCCGGGAACGGGAAAGACTAGCTTGGCAAAAATTATAGCGAATTCGACCAATTCTATTTTCAAGAAGTTGAATGCCGTTACAGCTGGTGTCAAAGATATTAGACAAGTAATAGAAGACGCTGAAAGTGCGTTGACTCTAAGCCAAAAGCACACGATTTTGTTTGTAGACGAGATACACCGTTTTAACAAGTCGCAACAGGATGCGCTGCTGCCTTATGTTGAAAATGGGACTGTAACGTTGATCGGTGCAACAACTGAGAATCCTTATTATGAAGTGAACAATGCCTTACTTTCTAGAAGCACTATTTTTGAGTTGAAGTCATTGACTGAGGAGGATATTGTAGGGATTATGAGATCTGCTGTCAAGAATGTTGAAAAAGGTCTTGGCATGTTTGATCTTGTAATAGAAGAAGGGGCGTTTGAATACCTTGCTTCTCGAAGTGGTGGTGATGCGAGAAAAGCGCTAAATACCATTGAACTAGCAGTCTTATCGACAGACAAAGTCGATGGGAAAACTCAACTAACCAAGGAGATTTTAACAGAGTGCCTTTACTCTAGCGGTGTAAAGTACGACAAGTCGGCTGACAATCATTATGATACAGCATCTGCCTTTATTAAGAGTATGAGAGGATCTGATCCTGATGCGGCTCTACATTATTTGGCTCGAATGATTGTCGGTGGCGAAGACGTTAAGTTTATAGCGAGACGTATTGTCATCGCAGCTTCGGAGGATGTAGGAAACGCTGATCCTAATGCATTGGTCGTTGCGATGAATGCTGCTCAAGCGGCACAGTTCGTTGGATTTCCAGAGGCAAGAATCATCCTTGCTCAAGCGGTGACTTATGTTGCTTCTGCACCTAAGTCTAATGCGGCTTATGTAGGGATCAACAAGGCGATACAGGATGTGAATGAAGGTTTGGTAGGGGCGATTCCACCATATCTTCAAGATGGCACTGCCAACAAATTAAAAGGGAAATTCACGAATACAGACAATGCCTGTCGTGAGTATAAATATGCCCATGCCTATCCGAATAATTATGTCGAACAGCAGTACTTGCCAGACAATCTAGTTGGTAGTTCCTATTATCAGCCGACGATGAATGGATACGAAAAGAAGATCAATGAGCATTTCGATTTATTGAAAAGGCAGCTAGATGTTTCTAGTGAGGGGTAACTCATCTATTTCTCTGTTATAAATCGTTGAATTGAATATTATTGGTATTATAAAAGTCTCCTGATGGAGGCTTTTTTATTTATGCACAATACATTGATGACTATCGATTATCAGGCGTATTATTGGGTATATATTATAAGTAGAAGAGGAAGGAGGTGCAAAAATGAAAGTTTTAAGAATTTTATTAGTAATTTGTTTAATTGTGGTCAGTGCGAGTTATCCAATACATGCTTCAGACGACTATGAAATATATGAACCTAAGCAACTTGGTAGATCTGATGAACATGCGTTTGTTCCAGGTCAAGTCGTTGTAAGCTTCGTTGGCGACACTGCCCGATATAACATTCTGAAAGTTGCAAAAGGGAATGAAAAAGCTCAAGTCAAAGCTCTTAGAAAGAATCCAAATGTTTTATTTGCTGACGTGAACTACTATGCTTATGCTACATCTATGGGAGACCCAGATCCATTTTTCGCTTACCAGTGGCATTTACAAGGACGCTATATAGGTAATGTGAAAAATGGTGGGATGAATGCCGAAAAAGCATGGCAAATCTCTCAGGGGGATGGCGTAATTGTAGCGGTCATTGATACTGGTATTGATGCTGGAGCACCAGACTTGGATAGTACATCGTTTGTTCCGGGTTATGATTTTGTCAATAATGATAATGATCCGACAGATGATAATGGTCATGGGACCCATGTGGCAGGAACCATTGCGCAAAGTTCCTTCAACGGTATAGGTGTTGCGGGGGTTGCTTATAAAGCATCCTTGATGCCAATTAAGGTCTTGAATAGAAAAGGATCTGGTTCATACACAGATATAATTGACGGTATTGATGGGGCAGTACTTAGAGGTGCACACGTAATCAATATGAGTTTGGGTGGCTCTGCAGACTACCCATTGTTAAAAGATGCAGTAGATGATGCAGTTGATAAAGGTGTCGTGGTTGTAGCTGCAGCCGGGAATGAAAACGGTGAAATTATTTATCCTGCACAATATGACAGTGTAATCGCAGTCGGTGCGACTCGTGTGGACATGATGCGTTCAGGTTATTCCAACTATGGACCTACATTAGACCTTGTAGCACCTGGTGGTGATACGACTGTTGATCAAAACAATGACGGTTACGTCGATGGTGTACTCCAAAGTACATTTGGTGGTCGTCCAAGCAGATATGGCTATTTCTTCTTCCAAGGGACATCAATGGCTTCTCCTCACGTTGCAGGTACGGCGGCCTTGTTGTTGTCGGTAGATAATGAATTGACACCAGGAGAAGTGAAATCGATATTGGAAACGACAGCTTATGATTTGGGTACAACTGGTTGGGATCAATTTTATGGACATGGATTGATTGACGCTCATGCGGCATTGCTCGCATTGGATAGTCAACCGGATTCAAATAATCCTCCACAAGCGACGCTTACTTCCGTCGACGTTTATGAAGAAGATATCATAGATATTGTAGTGACTGGCACCGATGCTGAAGATGATACATCGGCCATGGTATATGCCATAACAGATGGTCCAGATCACGGTACGTGGTCATGGAGTGAACCGACGTTGACTTATACCTCAGATGAAGATTTTAACGGTTTAGACTATTTCACTTATAGGGTTACAGATAGCAATGGCGCAAGCGATTCATCAACAGTAACGATTAATGTCTTACCTGTGAACGATGCACCGAAAGCAGAATCTTTTGGTGCTGTGACGACTATTGGCACACCGGTAAGTATTACGTTGGATGGTTGGGATGTCGATAATGATGATAGTGGTTTGGCTTATTCGATTTATGGTGTTTTGGCTGAAAATGCAATTGTTCAGTGGACTGGACCTAAAACACTTGACTATACACCAGGCACTACTGTTGTAGGCACAGAAACATTCCAATACAGAGTGTATGATGGAGCGTTGTACAGTGAAGTAGCTACAGTAACAGTCACTGTTAATGAGTCTGCTCAGATAACTTATAGTACAGTTTTTAAAGGTACTGAAGCAATTCCAGTGGGTAGAAAATATAATCTCGAGGTCACTTTTGAAACGACTGTATCTCAGAGTATTCTTCCTGGTGCTGAAGTTGAAGTGACAGGTCAATGGATAGTGAAAGGAGAACCAACTGATATTGTCACTGCTTCGACAGTTGATGGTATAGGGACATTTACTTTAGTGTATGGACCTGTGCCAGCAGCACAAATAAGCAAGCTAAGTTTTGACCTAGAAGTACTTTCAATCAAGATTGGTGATACCACTTATAGTGGAAATCAAATAAGTGAAGAATAATTATGAATAGAGTGAGGAGTGGTTGTCGCAAGGCAACCACTTTTTGTCGCTTGAATGGTAATTCTGTGTTAATAAGGAAGCCTGATGGTGTACAATTCTTTGAACTTCGCTATAATTAGGGTATATAAAGAATTGAAAGAAGAGGGGGTACCATATGTCAACAGAAAAGCAACTGGTTGAATTACTAAAGAAGGCTACAAATATTGTCTATTTTGGCGGTGCAGGCACGTCTACAGAAAGTAAAATTCCGGACTTTCGGTCCCAGGATGGCTTGTATTCCTTGAAATACAAGTACCCGCCAGAGACCATGCTGAGTCGCTCGTTTTTTGATACCCACACGGAGGAATTTTTTGAGTTTTATAGGGATAAGGTCCTCTACCCGGATGCGAAACCCAATAAGGCTCACTACGCCCTTGCAAAGCTTGAATCCATGGGGAAACTGTCTGCTGTCGTGACTCAGAACATTGACGGATTGCATCAATTAGCCGGAAGCAAAGACGTTATTGAACTTCATGGATCGGTGCATAAAAATTATTGCACCCGATGTAATGCCAAGTATGAGCTACACTATGTTGTCAGCAGTGAAACGGTGATTCCACATTGCAGAGAATGTGGGGGTGTCGTTCGACCCGATGTGGTCTTCTACGAAGAAGGTCTGGATCAGGATGTGATGATGGCTGCCGTAGAAGCAATTAGTGCATCCGATGTATTGATTGTAGGGGGAACTTCGCTTGTTGTCTATCCTGCGGCAGGGATGATCCGTTATCATCAGAATAAGCAGATAGTTCTTATCAATAAATCTGAAACCAACTATGACGACAAGGCTTTGATGCGATTTGATGAAGCCATCGGCGAATTGATTGACCGTGTTGTGGGTCAACTATAGAGGAGGCATAACATGAAATTGGGATTAATTCAAATGACTGTGGTAGACAATAAAGAACAGAATATGACAAAGGCCAAAGAATTGATCGAGAAAGCGGTTGCAAGAGGCGCTAACCTGGTGTTATTGCCGGAGATGTTCAATTGTCCTTATGACAACAGTTGTTTTGGAGACTATGCAGAAGTTGAAGGTGACATGACTTATCAGGCACTTTCAGTATGGGCAAAAGCTTATGGCATTGTTCTTGTGGCAGGCTCTGTACCTGAACGTGATGGTGAGCAGTTATACAACACGTGTTACATATTTGATGAAAATGGTAGGGGCATTGGTAAACATCGTAAAACCCATCTCTTCGATATTGATGTGAAAGGTAAGATCCGGTTTATGGAGTCGGAGGTGTTGACAGCAGGTGACGGGATAACTGTTGTAGACACCCAGTACGGTAAAATTGGTGTATGTATCTGCTATGACATACGATTCCCTGAGTTTGCACGAAAAATGGCACTTGAAGGTGCGCAATTGATTCTTGTTCCTGGCGCATTCAATATGACCACCGGACCTGCCCACTGGCAACTGACGGCAAGGGCAAGGGCACTGGATAATCAAGTCTATTATGGCCTTTGTTCACCAGCACGAATGCTAGGTGACGGTTACGTGGCTTATGGCCATTCATTGGTGACAAGTCCCTGGGGTGAAGTGCTCCAAGAATTGGACGACCAGGAGGGCGTGCTCGTACAAACAATCGATCTGGATTATGAAGCAGACATCAGAGCACAATTGCCGCTGTTGAAACATCGGAAACCTGAATACTACTAGACACATGGAACCAATACCTATTTGCCCAAGTGTTGAATCACTGAAAATAAGACGGACGATCACTGTCGGCATTACTTTATATCAAATGGACTAATGTTAGTGAAAAAATATCTAAACACACAGAAAGTTCTGTATATTTATTCCAAGAGCACTATTTATATCGTATAATAAATGTAATGGGGGGCTTATGAGAAAAAGACTGTCACTGAGACAAATAATATACATATGTACAATATTAAGTATTCTTTTATGCTTTAGTGCATGCGCGAAAGCTGAAACAGAAAAGATATTCCTAACTGATGCTGAAGTACAGTGGCTAAAAGATCATGAAGACCAGATACGCATCGGCTATACAACGGATTATCCACCTGTTGAATTTACAGAAGATGGAGATTACGTTGGCTTTTCTGCGGACTATTTTAAGTTGTTGGAAGAAAAGCTGTCAGTCGACATTGAAATGGTGCAGTTTAATCACTGGGATGAGTTGATTGATCAGGCCAAAAATCATAGAATTGCGGGTATAACAGCTGCCACAAAGACTGAGGAGCGAAGCGAATACTTAGAGTTTACGGTGCCTTACATACTCAATCCAAATGTTATTATCACAAGGAAGAATTTCTCTGAGCAACTGACGTTTCAAAAGCTTGAAGACTCAAGCATGGATGTACTTGTCGTAGCAGAATATGCCATCATTGAATATATTGATCAAATGTATCCGGACCTTGAGTACCAAACAGTTAAAAGTGCAAGTGATGGGATGCGCAAAGTCTCCTTCGGAGAAGCCGATGCCATGATCATAGAGATCATGAGTGCGGCGGCAAGTATTGATAGGGACAATATAACGAATTTGGTGGTTAATACAGAGACTCCCTACGACTCCAATCTTTCAATAGCGACAAGAAAAGATTGGCCCATGCTAAATCAAATACTGAACAAAGGATTGGCTCAAATAACAGATGCTGAAAAACAGGCCATACGCACAAAATGGCTACCGATGGAAAGGAAATCTATTACGGAAAACAAGTATTTTTGGTGGGTTATCCTAGGGATTATAAGTGTGTTGAGCATGACCATCATCGGTGTCATACTTTGGAACAGGGCACTTCAAAAGGCTGTTGATGAAAAAACAGAAGAACTTAAAAAATCGACGATTCAATTGGAACTACAAAATAAGCAATTGGAACATACAGAACGATTGCTGCTAGAGGAAATTGAAGTACGCAAAACGTCTGAGGAACGTATCAAGTATAAGTCTTACCACGATGAATTGACGGGGCTGTATAACCGTGCTTACTATAACGAGCAGTTAATAGTATTTGATAAGGATCAGTACTGGCCACTTTCAATAATATTGGCGGATTTAAACGGACTTAAAATTACAAATGATACTTTAGGCCATGATGAAGGAGACCGTTTGCTGATTAATATTGCGTCTATCATCAGCCATAATTGTCGTGAGACTGATGTTGTGGCAAGAATCGGTGGAGACGAATTTGTGGTCATCCTACCGAATGCATCTGAAGAACATGCTAAAGACGTGTGTCAAATGATTAAGAGAGAGTGTAGTAATGCTGCCATTGATCCAATTAAACCATCTGTGGCCTTAGGCAGCGCGACGAAAAAGGACACGCATCAGAACCTTAGAACCCTATTTAAAATTGCGGAAGACAACATGTATGAAAACAAAATGTATGAAAGTGAAGGAACTCAATCAGGTATTTTAGAATCCATGAAAGCAATGTTAAGGGAAACGACTGCAGAAACCAGTGCGCATAGTCATCGTATGGAAATAATGGCACTAAAAATGGGTGAGGCGCTTGAGTTAAGCGTACAGGAATTGAATGCATTGTCCTCCCTTGCCGACCTCCATGATTTAGGTAAAATTGCTATTCCAGAACAGGTTTTACTGAAAGAAGGCCCTTTGACTGAGGAGGAGTGGGAGAAGATTAAAAGACATCCTGATATAGGCTTTAAGATTGCCAGTTCGTCACCTAAGTTGTCCAAGATAGCTGAAGGGATATTGGCACATCATGAACATTGGGATGGGTCAGGATACCCTCATGGCTTAAAGGGTGAGGAAATCCCATTGTTGTCACGGATCATAACGATTGCGGATGCTTTTGATGTGATGACCACTGGTAGGTCCTATAAAGCAGCGGTGGATAAAAAGGAAGCTATTGAAGAAATCGAAAGATGCTCTGGCACTCAGTTTGATCCGACCTTGGTCAGATGTTTTCTTGAATTATTTGCTGAATATGATGGCGCTACATTTAGTGCTTAAAATTATTGAAAAACCTAGATTCCGTGTATCGGTTCTAGGTTTTTTTAAGGCTTACTTAGTGTATAATAGAAATGAATAGGAGGTAATTATATGGGATTTGAAAAAGTCGTTGATGGTATATATCATGTCGGGGACCCTGAAACAAAAAATGGTCTTGATTGTAATCCATACTTGATGATAGATGGTGAAGATGTCATTTTGTTCGATCCAGGATCGACAATAGAATTTGATGTCATCATAGAAAATATAAAAGGGTTAGTCGATTTAGAGCGAATTAATTATTTAGTGTTACATCATCAGGATGCTGATATTGTGTCAAGTGTGCCTCAGTATGAGGCGCTGGGGCTAGAGTTTAAAATTATTACTTCGTGGCGTGTAATGACATTGATTCAATATTACGGCATACAATCGGAATACTACCTTCTGGAGGAAAACGATTATGAATTGACACTCCAATCAGGCAGGGCGCTGAAATTTATTCAGACACCATATTTACATTTTCCGGGCGCGTTTGTGACCTATGACTACAAGACTAAAGCTTTGTTATCCAGTGATTTGTTTGGAGCATTCAGTTACAATAGAACCTTGTACGCAGATGATGCCTACATGGAGAAAATGTTGACTTTCCATGAACATTACATGCCATCAAATTCTGTGTTAAGACCGGTTATGGATGTTTTATTAACCCATGACATCGAGCTGATAATGCCCCAACATGGCTCCATTATCAATAAAGAGGTTAAAAAATACATAAAAGCTCTGCGCACCCTTGAGTGTGGAACGCTTTTAACGCCGATAAAGAAGAATTTAAAGGAGTCGGGTGGCTATCTGGCAATTTATAATGATGTGTTTACTCGATTTATGTCACTATATGAACATGCGGAGGTACGCTCTTTATTTGTAGATATGCAGTTTTTTAAGATTGAAAAAAGCGATTATATCATTGATTATGAAGGAGAAGCTGAGCAGGTTTGGAATAAAATGTTTGACATTGTCAAAAAGTCTAAAGGTATGTTATGGATTACAGTCATTGAGCCTCACGTGAGAAAGTTAAGCGCTATATATGACATACCGATACCTGATGCAATGACGTCGTTATTGCAATCAGCACAGATGGAAAATCAGCGGTTGATAGAAATGACCAGAGATCTGGAACATACAATAAAAACCGTTAACGAAAAGCTTATTCAATGTCCAGTGACAGGTCTTTATAATGAAGTCTTTTTAAAGTCGTTGTTAGTGGAGGAGTTAAGTAAAGAAGACTGGCGGGATGTTGGTATGCTGGTCTCAATTCGTATAGATGATTTCTCAAAATACAAATTGACCTATGGTGTCAAAGAAGAGGATAATGTCCTTAACAACATTGCCTATTTACTGAAGGAACAGTTTGGTGGACCTGCGTTATATCGGATGGAATCATCAGATTTTGCACTTTATATCAAAGGCACCACGAAAGAGGAAACCATAAAGGCGTTGGAAACTGCTAGGATTGCAATTTCAAGAAGTCAACTATTTCTAGGAAGGATTACGATTTCCATGGGGCTTGCTTTTCAACAGGAATTGAACTTAGACGACGCTACTTTTGAAATGACAATCAAGAATTATCTGGAATTGTCTCTCAGTCGTTTAAGAATTGCAAAGCTTAAGGGAAAAAACTATTTATGTTATTCTGGCCATGAAACAGACGCTGACCAGGGCAAGCAGTCGGTGTTGATCGTAGACCACGATGAAACGAATACAGAAGTCATCAAGACCTTTGTTGAGAATTTGGATATTGATGTATACACTGCCAGAGATGGTTTTGATGCGATAGAACAGGCAGAACAGAGACAGCCTAAAGTCATAGTGACGGAAATCAATCTCCCTAAAATGGATGGATTTATTTTAAGAGAACAATTAATTTCCAACTCCAAACTTAAGGATATTGAAGTGATTTTCCTGTCACATCTTAAAGACGAACAATCTGTAAGGCGTGCAGCAGAGTTAGGTGTTGTACATTATATCCGTAAACCATATTTATTATCAGAATTAGTTGGGATTATTAAACGAACTGTTAAAGGGTGATGACATGCAATTAAACATTAATAGCTTATTGATACTAGGACTTGTATTATTTTACATCGCATTTGTATTGATGATGCGTACAATCATCAATAAATTCAGTACATTGGACGAAATCTACGTAAAAAATCACAAACGATTGTCGTTCATTTTAACCTTGATGAAGGATCGTGTAAAGGGCTCCTTAGATAATTTAAGTGAAATCAAAAGCTTAAGGGATAATTTGATATTAGATGGCACAGTGGTGGATTATAAGAATCCAGAATTGAAAGCTGTAGTCGCCCAAGAAAAAAAGCAATTAAAATCACATAAATTGTCTAGACGTAAAGAAGCTAGTGCCTACCTTGGGTTGATTGGAACCGATGAAGCGCGGGTGGCTTTGGAAAAAGCTTTACAGGCTGAAAAAGACTACTCTGTTAAAGTGTACATATCCAATGGCTTGACGGATATACGAAATGAGCAGTCTTTACCTTATTTAATTGACTCGATTTTAAGAACCCATAAGTGGTATCGGGAAAAGGCAATTTCAAATATCTTGGATTTTGGTGATCTTTTTCACAAACATTTCCTTGTGCTACGTGATACAAGGGATATAGAACATATTGAACTGTTGATAAAATATGCCAGTATTAACTTTAATAACGACACCAAAGCATATTTATTTCATTTTGTAGACAATTACGACTCTATCAAAGAACGTTTAAAACTTTACTACCAAGTAAAAAATGAAAGTGGAGACGCCTCTTACAAAGTGTCCTATTTGGAATTTGACATTAGTAAACTTTTGGAAATGGCTTGTCGTGTATTGTCGGACTATTACTATAAGGATTTTAGTCAAGTCAGATACTATACCCATAAGAATGAAATTATTCAACGGAATGCATTTTGGGCCTTATCCAACATCAATTCGACTGAGTACTTCAAGCTACTCATGACATATGTCGATGAAGAGAAGCACCAAAAGACTATTATCAGTGTACTGACAAAAATGGCAGCTGCAAATCCAAGGTTTTTATATTTGCTGGAAGATGCTTTTGAAATTGAAGAAAATCCAGTGACGCGCGGACGAATAGCTCAAATATTATCAAATAAGCTTGAGTATTATATTTTGAAATTAAATACCAAGAATGACAGCCGGTCCAAAATCATATTAATTGAAATATTAAAGAATAAAAAAATCAACGAAATGATTGGTTTCCTAAATGTCAACAAGGATATCGATATAGAAAATAGGCTTTTGGAAATTATCAGACAAACCATCGATCCAGAAGGGGATGTAGCCAAAGAGTTCAGAACTTATTTGGCTCCAAGACTCGTGGAAAAAATGCACATGGCCGTCATCAAAGAGGAAAAGCGTGGAAAGGTTCATAAGAAAGATAAGAAGTTGGTTCGAGCGGTCATTCTTTTTACATTCCTATCGGTCATAACCTATCCCTTGTTGTTTACACTGTTGAACATGGACTTATATGAAGCTGGCGCTTATAGATCGTTACTAAAAGCCTTTGTCATTAATTTCAATTATTTGCTGGCTTACTATTCACTTGCCATCAATGGAATCTATATTGGATTGCTTATGCTTTCTTATAAAAATGTTACAAAGCAGGCCAGGCTATGGAGAATCAAAAGTATTTCAATGATGTACAGAAATGAGATGATTCCATCTATTTCGATTATCGCACCGGCACATAATGAGGAAATGACAGTGGTTGAAAGTGCCAAGTCCTTATTGAATTTGAATTATCCTGATTATGAGTTGATCATTGTCAACGACGGGAGTAAAGATGAGACGTTGCTTAGATTAATCGAGGAATTTGGTCTTGTCCGTGTAGATTATCAATATACTGAAAGTCTTAAGACCGCACCAATACGTGGAATTTATAAAAATCCATCCCTACCAAGAATGATGGTTGTCGACAAGAGTAATGGTGGTAAGGCAGATGCACTGAATGCTGGCATCAATGTTTCGAATAAAACCTATTTCTGTGGTATTGATGCTGACTCTTTGCTCGAGACTGATGCACTTCTTAAGCTAGCCAGTTTAACGCTAGATGAAAGTGTAGAGACACCAGCGCTTGGGGGGAACATTTTCCCAATCAATGGATGCAAGGTTGATAAAGGTTATATCAGTGATATACAGATTCCCAATAATAGTTTGGCCAGATTTCAAACCATTGAATATATTCGTGCTTTTATGGCTGGACGTCTTGGGTGGCAAGAAATCAATAGCTTGTTGATCATTTCAGGGGCCTTCGGATTGTTTAGAAAAGATCGTATTGTTGGTATTGGTGGCTACTTGACCGAAAAAGGGCAATATAAAAAAGATACCGTTGGAGAAGACATGGAATTGGTCGTTCGTATTTCAAGAATGATGCATGAGGCGAAATTGCCATTCAAAGTCTTGTATGCATTTAATGCCAACTGTTGGACTGAGGTACCCGAGGATTTTAAAAGTTTAAAAAATCAGCGCTTTAGATGGCATAGGGGATTGGTTGATATTCTCTACTTCCATAGAAAGATGATTTTCAATAAAAAATATCACCGAACAGGGCTTGTTGCAATGCCTTATTTTATGATATTTGAAGCCATAGGGCCTATGATTGAACTCCAGGGGTACATTATGGTTTTCCTAGCGGCAATTCTAGGTATACTCGATAAAAATATTGCAATTCTGCTATTTGTTTCTACCATACTAATGGGTATTATTGTTTCCCTATCGGCACTTCTGATTGCTGAAAGAGAAAATAATTACTTTAAGCTAGGGGACTTATTAAAACTAATCGGTTATGCAATCATAGAAAACTTTGGACCTCGGCAATTATTTAGTTTCTGGAGAATACAAGGCTTATATAGCGTGGTCTTCGGCCAAAGTGGGTGGGGGCATATGCGTCGCCGGGGGGTGAGACGATGAATCCATACAAAGGGTTAACACATTTTTTCAAGGGCTTATTGTGGGTTGTTACACTAGGCTTGTTGTTCCTATTGGTCATACCCAGTGTTCAATATCAATTGGAAATCCCTGATGTAAAAGCAATTACCCTTGCCTCTGATGATGGGGAGGGTATTAATTGGATACTTGATAATAGAAAAATACAAGTTGATGAAGTGAAGCCTCCATCCTTAATATTTATTGACAACGTCGATGACTTCAATCCAGAGTTGACGGACGAAATTAATTATAATGTACTGCTGGCTGAAACACTTTACAGTCAATTTGGTGGGGATTTATCCAAACATAGTTTTTTAGATAACCTATTTGAAGCTACTTATACAGGCTATATCGGAAAGACGTGTTCAGATTTATCTGACCGTCAAGAAGTTCCTGAAGCCGCTATTGTGCTTTATGAGGCTACTTACAATCGTCCGTGGAAATATCATGGCCAAGGGATTGTGATATCCAACGAAAAAGACGTCATTGTACTGGTTGAAGGTGATGATTATATTGGCGAGTTAAACTTTGTGTCAGACAATCAAACAGTTTCTTATGAAGGCTATTTTGAAATTATTGAATTAATGGAGGATACAACAGCGCGCTTCAACATAGAGGTTACGAATGAAGGGCGACAAAGGCTTGAAACCTTGGATTTACCAAATGAGTTTAGCGCTGAAATCACTGTAACCAATAGAGTGTTTGACGGTGTATATCATTCGGGACAATTTAGTAAAATACCTGTGACAATGCCTAGTGCCTATTCAGTAATGGCATCTATGATGAAAAATAAGATGATTTTTGATGAGCATTATAATGAGTCGTTGTATTGGAAATGGTATTACCCGAGGATTGCATCATTATTAAAACATGAAAAAGACAGTAAACCTTACTATGTCCAAGACAAAGGAAATGGCAATCTCTTTTATGCTGACAATCGGCAATTTTTTATTACTGATGACAAAGGCACGCGACCATTCTTTATGAAAGGTGTGAATCTGGGGGCTGCGCTACCTGGAAAAACTTTTACAGAGTTTCCGGTTGACAAAGATGTCTATGAAAAATGGCTGGACCAGATGGCTCAAATGAACATCAATACCTTAAGGGTCTATACACTGTTGCCACCAGTCTTTTATCAGGCCTTATACGAGTTTAACGATTCACATGAAACACCGATATACTTGTTGCAGGAAATATGGCCAGAAGAATATCCATTGGATCATAATTATTTAGGTCAAGCCTATAACGAAACATACAAAAAAGAAATAGAATATGCGGTTCATGCGATTCATGGAAATATCAATATACCTATGAGGGAATATCGGTCTTATGGTGTGTATAAGTACGATGTGTCACCGTATTTGATTGGCTATTTAGTTGGACGTGAAATGGAGCCGGAAGAGGTTCAGGCGACGGATACGATGAACGAAGGTTATGAATTCAATGGGCGTTACCTCTATGGGGTAGAAGGAGCGTCACCAACAGAAACATGGCTTGCACAGAGTTGTGATTATGCTTTGGCAGTTGAAGAGCAGTTTTATGAGGATCGTCCACTTGTGGCAATTGTCAGTTGGCCGACGTTAGATCCAATAATTCATGTAAGTGAATGGAGTCCATTAACAGGTAAGTCCAATAAATTTAATGACAATACTGTAGTGGATATCAATAATATTGGTGTGCATCAAGAAAATGTCAGTGGCTTTTTTGGCGCATATCATATCTATCCCAATTATCCTGACTTTATGAACAATGAATTGGCTTACAATGCATATGAAGATGAAAAAGGACGTTTTAGATACGGTGGATATTTACAAGAGTTTATGGCAGGTCATAAAAAATATCCAGCCGTTGTTGCAGAATATGGTATTGCGACCAGTCAAGTGACAGCCCACTTTAGTCCTGATGGTTACAATCATGGTGGACTAACAGAAGTGGAACAGGCTGAAGGGATTATTCGAATGACGGATGCAATTGTTCGAGAAGGGTATTCAGGCGCCATTATTTTTGAATGGATGGATGAATGGGCAAAGAAAACCTGGACTACTGAACCTTATATGATTCCATATGCTAAGAATCCATTTTGGCATAATGTATTGGATCCTGAGCAAAACTATGGACTCTTGGCTGTCGAAGCGGTTGATCCTGAGTATGCAAAAAATGGTGCAGATGATGCCGCTCTGTCATTCGGTCAGAATGCGTCCTTTATATATCTTAAATTATCGGATGCTCTGAAAGGGGATAAATATCCTATTGAAATTGCAATAAATAGCGTTAAAGAGGAACATAAGGAAGAGGTAGCAGAGTTTCTTCTTCGAGTAGGACCCACTTCTGAATTACTTGTGAATCCAGGGTATAATTGGGTGGCTGGGCATTATCGCAGTATCGCTGCTAATTATAAAGACTACCAACCCTTAGTTCAAATGACAAATGGAGAAAATGAATCGATGTTAGGGGATGTGACGCCAGAACGATCAGTGAATTTAAGTACACTGCGGTATGGTGACTTTGAGGATCCAAGAGCGAATGTGTATTTCGACGGTGTCAACTGGGCTGTGAGAATTCCTTATGGCTTACTCGGTATATCTGATCCATCGGAGAATAAGGTGCTTTGGGATGCGTCTGTCATAAGGCCTATCGCAAGAGATGCAATTGAAACAGCGACAATAGATGCAATTGATATTATGGTGATAAACGATAACAGGGCCTATACATTCGAACTCGAGGAATGGAAGATGCCAACGTACCGAACACGATACAAGAATAGTTTTGAAGCACTTGCAGACTATTTTAGACAATTGAATTAAATGATGTATATCTTGTTATATAAAAAAGGAGCTGTGTAGACAGCTCCTTTTTTCGTTTTCTATTTACGCCAATTCATCTTCTTGGCACTTTTTGTTTTCGTTCCTTTTGCAATGATGTCTGTTGAACTTGTTCCGACGGAAACGATGACGTCATAGTCCTTGTAAAGACCACCAAAAGAAACTGGCGACGGTGGTATTATGTCTAGATGGGTAGCACTGGCAGCAGCACCTAAGGCCTTAACCATATCTTCTCCGAGTTCTTCACCTCTTTTTTTGCTGGTGCCTGGAGAAACGAATATGGCAAATCCTATTGTATTGCCATTGACTGCTACGTTGGCATTCGTCACATCGATATTGACTGTTACAGATTTTGTTGCGATTTCAACCATGCTTTCTGTAATTTCAGGTAATTCCGCTTCTTCTTCAGGCGTTTCTTCCCTAAATACATCGCCTTCCAATTCATTCTCCCGTTCCAATTCGCTCATATCTACATAGACATCATCATATTGTGACTGTGCGGATAAAATGAGGTAGGCTATTACACCGAGCGAAAAAATGATCGCTACTATTATCGACCTCTTTTTGGTGGATTTTTTTTCCTTCTTAGGTGATGGTAAGTCAGCAGGCTCCACTTTAGCCTTTAGTTTTTCAACACGACTAATGCATTTATCCTTATCGCCAGAGATTTTTTCCTCTTCGATCAATTCAACTGCCCGCTGGCATATTTCTAAAGCCTCTTTATACCGATGCTTTTTTTCTAATATAATCGCAGGACGCTCAAAATTAGCATACAGGTTAGGGTGATAATTATCTAGTATCTCTAAATAAAGTTCCAATGCGGCGTCTTCATTTCCAAGACGATCCATTTTTTTTGCTTTTTCATTCAGCTTCAGCATTTCGTTCATTTGTTCTTTGTTCATCTAATAAACCCCCTATACATATATTATCGTTAAAAACATCGGATGTCTAAAGTTTTTATTTACTAAAATTGTTCATTATTCTTAATTTTTTATAAAAAGAGACACAAGGGTCCATTTTTTTACTACAATAGGTGTATTGAGGAACATTGAAGGAGGAAATAAAATGATAGATTTTCATTGTGATACGTTTTTAAAGATTTACGATGACAAAAGTGGGTTAAGAGAGAATCAACATCACGTTGATTTAATGAAGATGCAAAAGGGAGGCTCAAAGGCTCAAGTATTTGCAAATTTTATACATATGAAGTCGGTAAACTCACCAAGAAATTTCTGCGCAGACATGTTGAGGTATGGACGTTCGGAATTGGAGAAGAACAGAGAATTTATCGAAATAGTTACAAGCTACGATGAGTATGAAGCTACATTGGCTAAGGGAAAAATGGCAGCCATTCTTGGTATTGAAGAAGGTGGCGCTTTAGAAGGTAAAATGGAGAATTTTGAATATTTTTATAGTCAGGGTATTCGCTTAATCACGCTGACGTGGAATTTTCCCAATGAAATTGGCTTTCCAAATGCAGAATACACGCATAAAGACAAAGGTTTGACGCCGTTTGGTATTGACCTTATAAAGGAAATGAATAGACGTGGTGTCGCAATAGATGTCTCCCATCTTTCAGATGGTGGTTTTTATGACTGCATCAAGCATTCTTCGGCACCAATTATCGCGTCCCACTCAAATGCGAGAGCAGTTCATGAGCATTCCAGAAACTTAACAGACGATATGCTGGTGAAACTTGCTGCAAACGGTGGTGTTACAGGGATTAACTACTTGTCGTGGTTTCTAGACGGCACTAATTTAAGTAGGGTTGACAGCATGGTAAGGCACATAGCCCATATTAGAAATATTGCAGGTATTGATACAGTTGCTTTAGGATCAGACTTTGATGGTATTGAGTGTGACTTGGAAATAAAAACGATTGGTGAAATGGATCTACTTAAAAACGCCTTAAATGTGAAAGGTTTTTCTTGTGAAGAAATTGACAAGATTTTCTTCAAGAACGGTGAGAGAGTGCTTCGAGACATCCTAAAATAAGCTGAAATTAATCTTGACAAAATAACTCGGATATATTATACTCATTATGAATTCCAAGTGAAGTACTAGGAATTGGAGGTGTACAATGAAATTAACAACAAAAGGTCGTTATGGATTAAAGGCTATGTTTGATTTAGCACTTTATTCAGATGGTAAGCCAATCAAATTAAATGTCATTGGCGAACGACAGAATATATCAGTTAGTTACCTGGAACAATTAATATCACCACTACGTAAAGCGGGATTGGTTAAAAGTATTAGAGGCGCCCAGGGTGGCTATACGTTAGCAAAACCAGCCGACGAAATTTCTGTCGGGGAAATTTTAGTAACGTTAGAGGGACCTTTAGCACCGGCAGATTGTGTATCAGGTTTACATGAAGAAGATTGTTGTACAAATTCTGACTACTGTGTAACCCGTATTATATACGAAAAAATCAGAGACAGTATAAATGAAGTTGTGGGTAGCATTTCTTTACAGGACATGATCAATGACCATAAGGAAATAAATGCGACTGACATCAAAATTCATTGTGAGTAGAGAGGGTGAAAAAATGAGACGTGTTTATCTAGATTATTCAGCAACAACACCTACTAAAAAAGAAGTACTAGATGCAATGATGCCATATTTTACAGAAGTGTTTGGTAATCCATCAAGTATTCATGGATTTGGTAGAGAAGCAAAAAAAATAGTAAATGAAAGCAGAGCAACAATTGCATCACTAATGAATGCTGATGAAAAGGAATTTTTCTTCACAGCGGGTGGAACAGAATCAGATAACTGGGCTGTTAAAGGTGCTGCAAAAGCTTTAAAAAATAAAGGGAACCACATCATCACTTCTAAAATCGAACATCACGGTATTTTACATACATGTGAAACGTTAGAAAAAGAAGGATTTGAAGTAACATACCTTGAAGTAGATGAGTTCGGTAGAATTTCATTAGAAGACTTAAAGGCGGCGATTAAGCCTGAAACGATTTTAATTTCAATCATGTATGCAAACAATGAAATCGGGACAGTTCAACCAGTTAAAGAAATTGGTTCAATTGCCAAAGAAAATGGTGTTTTATTCCATACAGATGCTGTACAGGCATTTGGTAATTTTAAGATTGATGTAAAAGACATGAACATTGACTTGATGTCAATTTCATCTCATAAGATCTACGGTCCTAAAGGAATCGGTGGATTATATATTAGAAAAGGCGTTCGTCTACAGAATTTCGTAGATGGTGGCGCCCAAGAAAGAAAGAAACGTGCCGGTACAGAAAATGTTCCTGGAATCGTTGGATTTGCAAAAGCAGCTGAAATCGCTTACAGAGATTTTGATGCGCATATTGAAAAATTAACGACTTTAAGAGAACGTCTAAGAAACGGTATCATGGAAACAATTGATTATGCGAAGTACAATGGACATCCCGAGGAAAGACATCCAGGAAATGTACATGTTGCTTTCGAATTCATTGAAGGCGAAGCATTACTTCTTAGCTTAGATATGGTTGGTGTAGCTGGTTCAAGTGGTTCTGCTTGTACGTCTGGCTCGCTGGATCCATCTCACGTATTGATGTCAATTGGCTTAACGCATGAAATTGCTCATGGTTCGTTAAGATTGACAATCGGTGATTTTACAACTGAAGAAGACGTTGACTATGTTGTAAAAGAATTAAAAGGCATTGTTGCAAGATTAAGAATGATGTCACCACTATATGATAAGGTTACAGGAGGAAAATAATATGTATACAGATAAAGTAATGGATCACTTCACAAATCCTAGAAATGTTGGTGTAATTGAAAATCCGTCAGGCGTTGGCGAAGTTGGTAACGTAAAATGTGGCGATATCATGCGTATCTACCTATTAATTGAAGATGACGTGATTACAGACATTAAATTCAAGACTTTCGGTTGCGGTTCAGCAATTGCAAGTTCAAGTATTGCAACTGTAATGCTTAAAGGTAAGACTATAGACGAAGCGTTAGAGCTTAACAACAAAGATTTTGTTTCTGCTCTGGGTGGATTGCCATCAGTTAAACTTCACTGTTCAGTGTTAGCAGAAGAAGCATTTAAATCAGCACTATATGACTATTGTCAAAAGTCTGGGAAATCTTACACAGGTTTAGAAGGATTTGATCCTGCTGAATTAGATGATGATCACCACGATCACGGTGATGAAGACGACGAATAATTAGTCTATAAATCCGACTACAAACATGATATAATCAGCTAGGTCGATATCGGCCTAGCTTTCAGTTTTTAATAGAGATGAAATGTTTAAGTGAGGGAAGTATGGAGTTAAATAAAAAACGTGTTGTCCTTGGTATGAGCGGTGGCGTTGATTCAAGTGCAACAGCAAAAATATTGGTAGAACGTGGCTATGATGTAATAGGTGTAAGTCTTCGTCTGTTTCAAGAAGACGACAATGTACCTGATTTTGAGGAAAGCCATGATATTTCTGAGTTTGAAGATGCAAAAAAAGTATGTGATCAGTTAGGTATTCCTTTTAAGGTGTTTCATTTAAAAGATGTATTTAAAAAACATGTCATGGATTATCTGGTGAATACATACTTACACGGTGAAACACCAAATCCATGTGTCGAGTGTAACAAACACGTGAAGTTTGGTGCCTTTTTTAAGATTGCAGACGCTTTGGGTGCACATTATCTAGCTACAGGCCATTACTGTCGCTTAGAACAAGATCCTACGGATGGATTTTATAAAATCAAGAAAGCAGCGTCAAACAACAAGGACCAAACTTATATGATGTTTTACTTAGGACAGGAACAACTCCAGCGTATTTTAATGCCGCTTGGTGATTATGAATCAAAAGATGAAATTCGTGATATAGTAGCGACGTTGGATTTAAATCTTTCAAAGAAGAAAGATTCACAGGAAATATGTTTTGTACCAGATGACAACTATATCGCCTATCTTAAGACAGACTATAATATAGAGGGTGTACCTGGGGAATTTGTTGACATAGATGGTAAGGTTCTTGGTCCTCACAAAGGCCTGATTCACTATACAATCGGTCAGCGTAAGGGATTGGGCGTTTCATTCGGTAAGCCGATGTATGTTCTAGGGCTGGACACACATAAGAACCAAGTGATTCTTGGTGACAACGATGATTTGTTTAAATCAGAACTGATTATTCACAAGGCACATTTTGCCTATGCATCAGAACCAGAACATGAGTCGAATTTAACGTGTAAGGTGCGTTATAGTGCCAAAGAAGTTTCTTGTCAGCTTGAGATGTTGGGCGAAGAGACCTATAAAATCACATTTGCTGAACCACAACGTGCGATTACACCAGGGCAGTCTTGTGTCATCTATCAAGGCGATTATCTATTTGGTGGTGGAATCATCAAAAAATAGGTTTGAAGTGTTGCGAAATATGGTATAATGATTATTAGTATAAATATGAACGGTGATGACTGAGATAAGTAGAGAAGTATAACAGCGAGTCAATGATGGTGAGATATTGACACACTTCTTGAAGCAACTCACGAGCTTTGTAATCGAAAAGTGGAGTAGGTTGCAACGGTTGGCATACGTTAAAGTGCATTTTTCCTCTATTAAAGTGATCGAATGATAAGTAGGGTGGTACCGCGGGTAAACCTCGTCCCTACACTTTTATAGAGGTTTTTTATTTTTGTGAGATAGAGTACAAAGGTTAAAATATTGAGGAGGTTTTATCATGGAAAAAATGGGTTTAAATGAAATCCGTAAAAACTTTTTAGAATTCTTTAAGTCGAAAGATCATTTAGTGGAATCGAGTTATTCACTTGTACCGCAAAACGACAAGAGTTTATTGTTGATTGCTGCAGGAATGGCACCACTTAAGAATTACTTTATGGGAACTGATATCCCACCACATGTACGTATGGCGACTTGTCAAAAGTGTATCCGTACAGGAGATATTGAAAATGTAGGATATACATCGCGTCACGCAACATTCTTTGAAATGTTAGGGAACTTCTCTTTTGGTGATTACTTCAAAGAGGAATCTATTGCATGGGGATGGGAGTTTGTTACGGAATACCTTGACTTACCGACGGACAATCTATGGGTTACAGTTTATCTGGATGATGATGAAGCATACGACATCTGGAAAGACCAAGTTGGCGTACCTGAGGACAGAATCGTACGTTTAGGAAAAGAAGATAACTTTTGGGAGATTGGTACTGGTCCATGTGGTCCATGTTCTGAAATCTATTACGATAGAGGCGAAAAATATGGTTGCGGCTGTGAAGACTGTAAGCCTGGTTGTGAGTGCGATAGATTCGTAGAATTCTGGAACCACGTTTTTACACAATTTGATAAAGACGAAGATGGTGTTTACCATAAACTTGAAAAACCGAATATCGATACAGGGATGGGTCTTGAGCGTATGGCGTGCATCATGCAGGACGTTGAGTCAATCTTCGAAGTAGATACAATTAAACATATTCTAGATAGAGTGGCAGAGATTACAAAAACACCTTATGGCGCAGACGCAAAAACAGATATTTCATTAAGAATCATCACGGACCACGTTAGAGCGGTAACCTTTATGGTATCTGATGGTATCATGCCGAACAACGAAGGCCGTGGGTATGTTTTAAGAAGATTACTTAGACGTGCAGCACGTCACGGTAAGTTACTAGGCGTTGAAGGAAACTTCCTGACAAACTTAGTAGATAGAGTTATTGCAGTTTCTGGAGAAGCATATCCAGACCTAATTGCAAGAGAAGACTACATCAAAAAGATTATTTCTATTGAAGAAGATCGTTTCCAAAAAACGATTGATTCTGGATTATCTATATTAAATGGCTATATTGAAGCATTAAAAGAAAGTGGCAAAACTGAACTTGCTGGTGAAGATGCCTTTAAACTTTACGATACTTATGGATTCCCGTTAGATTTAACAAAGGAAATTCTTGAAGAAAATAACTTCACTGTTGACGAAGTTGCATTCGAACAAGCGATGGAAGATCAAAGAGATAGAGCAAGAAGTGCAATTGTAGATAAAGAAGGGGCTGCATGGACAGAAGACCCACTTGCTGAAATCGGTAAGGACATTTCATTTGAGTTTGTTGGCTATTCAAATCTTTCAATTGAAACAAGAGTTGTCGCATTGATTAAAGACAACGCACTTGTTGATACTTTAGCTGAAGGTGAAGTAGGAACAGTTGTTATTGAAAAATCACCTTTCTATGCTGAAAGTGGTGGACAAGTTGGAGATAAAGGTGCTTTAAATGGTGTTGATACATTATTTGATGTTGTCGATACGAAAAAAGGATTCAATGGTATCCACATCCACAAAGGCAAATTGGTATCAGGCAACTTAACAGTAGGTAGTGATGTAGTAGCGTCAGTGGATGGCCTTCTAAGAAAAGACATTGCTAAGAATCATACGACGACACATATTCTTCATAAAGCTTTAAAGAGTATTTTGGGAGATCACGTAGAACAAGCGGGTTCACTAGTGGATCCACAAAAATTGAGATTTGACTTTACACACTATCAAGGGATGACTGCTGAAGAAATCCAAGCGGTCGAAGAGCGTGTTAACGAAGTAATTCTTGATGGATTTGATGTGAAAACTTCGGAAGAATCTATTGAGGAAGCGAAAGCAATGGGTGCAACTGCACTGTTTGGTGAAAAATACGGTGACACTGTAAGAGTTGTACAAATCGAAGGATACAGTATGGAATTATGTGGTGGTACACACCTTAAGAATTCTTTAGAAGCAGGTCTATTCAAGATTGTATCTGAAGGTGGTGTCGCTGCTGGTGTAAGAAGAATTGAAGCGATTACAGGTCGTGAAGTATATAGATATATGACAGAGCAAAATACTTTAGTGGACCAAATGTCAACGATTATGAAAGCACCTAAAGCTGATCTAGAAACGAAGGCTCAGCAGCTTATTGAAGAGCAAAAGGCACTTTCTAAAGAAATTGAAGGATTTAAGGCAAAAGAAGCTGGTAAACTTTCGGAAAACATTTTAGAAACTGCTGAAGAAATCAACGGATTCAATGTTGTTCTTGCTAAAGTACCTGGACTTGAAATGGAAGCTATCCGTTCATTGGGTGACAAGGTAATTGGAAACTTTGATAAGGGTATCGCTGTATTTGCAGCGCCTTCAGACGATAGTGTAACATTTGTTGTTATGGCTTCTAAAGGTGCGATTGATGCAGGTGCACACGCGGGTAATTTGATCAAGGAAGTTGCAAAAGTCGCTAAAGGCGGCGGTGGTGGTCGTCCGAATATGGCTCAAGCTGGCGGTAAAGATCCATCACAAACGGATGCTGCATTGGAAAAAGCAAAAGAAATTATCAACACATTATAAAACTTGTGTTTTTATGAAATGATTATTGGGTAAAAATAAAAACATAACACACTATAAATTTGTAGCACGCTACAATAAGGAGGGGACTATATGAACAGCAATTTAACGATGAAGTTCACTTTTGATCAGCAACAATCAGAAGAGAGAAAAGAAGTCATATCTTTCGTATTTGAAGCACTTAAAGAAAAAGGATATCATCCAATCAATCAATTGACAGGCTACTTGTTGTCTGGTGATCCAACGTATATCACCACTCATAAAGAAGCTAGAAAAATCATTAGAAAAGTAGAGCGTGACGAAATTATTGAAGAATTGTTAAAAAGCTATCTTGAAAGAGAGATTGATGCTTAATGATTTATAACGAACTTGGGCAAACCGGGTTAATTGTATCGAAATTATGCTTTGGAGGGCTGACTGTTGGCCCTCTTCAAGCTGATTTAAGCCCTGTGGAAGGCGGTAAAGTTATTCGTGAAGCTTTTGACCGTGGTATCAACTTTATCGACACTGCTGAACTTTACGGCACATATCCTCACATTAGGGAAGCCTTAAACGGATTTGATCGCAGTAAGATAATAATTTCATCGAAATCATACGCTTACTCTGTCGAAACGGCTGAGAAGGCATTAAAAGAAGCTTTTTCTGAGTTAAAAACGGATTATATCGATTTATTTATGATGCATGAGCAAGAAAGTGAGCATACTTTACGTGGCCACTACGAAGCGCTTGAGTATTACGAAAAGATGAAAGAAAAAGGATATATCAAGGCGATTGGCTTATCGACTCATCACATCGCTGCCGTTCGTGCTGCAAAAAAGTATGCCCAGTTGCAGGTGGTTCATCCCATCGTCAATAAGTTGGGTATTGGTATTCAAGATGGTTCAATGCATGAAATGATTGTAGCATTAGATGAGTTTAGGGCAGATGGTCGTGGTGTCTTTGCAATGAAACCACTTGGTGGTGGTCACCTGATCAAAAGCTATGATGAAGCTTTTGACTTTGTGAATCAGCTGAAAGTTGTCGATTCATTTGCCATAGGTATGCAGTCTATAGATGAAGTGATTGCCAATGTCAGCATGTTTGAAACTGGTGACATACCGCAACCACTGAAATCACAATTGTCTACGAAGACAAGAAAATTGATTGTTGCAGATTGGTGTGAAGGGTGTCAAAAATGTGTGGATCGTTGCGGTGCTGGAGCACTTCATGTTCCCGAAGAGGGTCAGGCGGTTGTCGATCCTGAGAAATGTATCTTATGTGGCTACTGTAGCAAAAGTTGTCCATATTTTTGTATAAAAGTAATTTAGGAGTTTGGTGATATTTTGAAAAAATTAGGACTAGATGTAGGCACAAAAACTATCGGCGTCGCAATCAGTGACCCGACAAATTTAATCGCGCAAGCACAAAACACAATTATGCGTAAGAATTCAAAAGAGGATATAAATGCAGTGATTCAATTAATCATTGAGCATGATATAGATACTGTTGTGATTGGTTTACCTAAGAATATGAACAACACTATAGGCCCTATGGGTGAAAAGGTAATGTCATTTCACAACCAGTTAAAAAAGAAAATAATGTATTCAGACCGTTTAAAGGAAAAATCAGTTGAACTTGTTCTTTGGGATGAACGTATGACGACAATGGCGGCTGAACGTGTTTTAATAGAAGCAAATGTAAGAAGAGAAAATAGAAAAAAGTATATTGATAATGTTGCTGCGCAGTATATATTACAAGGATACTTGGATCTACAAAATAAGGAGAAATCAAATGGATAAGAAAATTACACTAATCGGAGAAAACGGTGAAAGCGTTGATTTTGAAATCATCGCAGATTTTGAAGTAAATGACACAGAATATGCAGTATTGCTACCACTAGACGGTAGTGATGAAGCTGTTATATTTAAAGTGATTGAGGATGGAGATGATCCGATTCTTGAACCTATCGAAGATGAAGATGAATTTCAGATGGCATCCGAAGTATTTTTTGAATTAATGGATGAGGAATAGGGTGAATCTTGAAAAAATTGACTATTGATGTTACACTTTAAGTAATAAATCTAAGCGAGGTATGAATAATGGATAATACAATGACGATATTAAAAGAAGCTTTAAAAACAAAAGGGTATAAATTGACGCCTCAACGTAAGGCTATCTTAGATGTAATAATTGAAAACAAAGGGGAACATCTTACCTCAGAAGATATTTATGACATTGTAAAAGCAACAAAGCCAGAAATTGGATTGGCTACTGTATATAGAACGTTAATTTTGTTTGAAGACTTGGACGTGGTTTACAGACATAATTTTGGAGACGGATGCGGTCGTTATGAATTGAATTTAAATGGTGAGGAGCATCAACATCATCATTTAATTTGTAACAGTTGTGGTAAAGTAATTGAAGTTGAAATAGACTTACTAGACGATCTTGAGCGCAAGATTGAAGCGGAATATGATTTTGATATTAAAGATCATAAACTTAAATTTTTTGGAATTTGTAGTAATTGTAAAAAAGCCTAGTAATGAAAATTACGGGCTTTATTTTGTAAAAGCCTAATGAGGCTCTACTAGTGGTAAGACCCCGCTGGATAACCCACTAGTATGAAGAATGGAGAATATAAAAATGAATAGAAAAGATCACAAGCTGAAAGTTATCCCACTAGGTGGGCTTGATCAAATCGGTAAAAATTTTACCGTTTTTGAATACGGCAATGACATTATTATAGTAGATGCTGGTTTAGCGTTTCCAGATGATGAAATGCTAGGTGTAGACGTAGTAATTCCAGATTTTACTTATCTTAAGAAAAATTTTGATAAAGTACGTGCTATTTTTGTTACACATGGTCATGAGGACCATATAGGCGCAATTCCTTATCTTTTAAAGGAAATCAATGTACCGGTTTATGGAACACGATTTACACTAGGTTTAATTGAAGTAAAATTAAAAGAACATAAATTAAATAAAGTAAAAACACATGTAAAAAAAGCAGGAGATGTTGTGAAAATCGGTGGATTCTCAATGGAGCTAATTCGTGTCAATCACAGTATTCCTGATGCAGTTGGGTATGCAATTAAAACACCTGCTGCTACAGTTGTTCACACAGGTGACTTCAAAATCGATTACACACCAATTGATGGCGACAGAATTGATTTAGCAAGATTTGCTGAATTAGGTAAAGAAGGTGTAGATTTATTATTATCAGACAGTACAAATGTTAAACGTCCTGGACATACAATGTCTGAAAGTACAGTAGGGGAAACATTTGACGAAATCTTTAGACATGCAGATTCGAGAATTATCATTGCATCTTTTGCTTCAAATGTGGATAGAGTCCAACAAATCATTAATGCGGCTCATATGAATGGCAGAAAAGTTGCCTTCTCTGGTCGTAGTATGGTTAATGTATCACAAGTAGCAACTGAACTAGGTAATTTAAAAATACCTGAAGGGTTGGTTATAGATACAAGAGATGTAGATAGATATCCTGAAAATGAAATTTGTATGGTAATGACAGGCAGTCAAGGGGAGTCTATGTCTGCCCTTTCAAGAATGTCAAAGTCTGAACATAGACAATTACAGCTTCATGAAGGCGACTTAGTCATATTATCGTCTTCGCCAATCCCTGGTAACGAAAAAAGTGTTACGAAAGTTATTAATAACTTGATGATGCGTGGCGCTAATGTCATTTATCAATCACTGGCTGATGTCCATGTATCTGGTCATGCGTGTCAAGAAGAATTAAAATTAATGTTAAGTTTAGTACAACCTAAGAACTTTATGCCAGTGCATGGTGAGTATTCATTCTTAAAAACCCATGGTGAATTAGCGGCTTCGCTTGGGTTAGATGACAAGCATATTTTCATTTTAGAAAATGGTAATACTTTAGAAATATCTAAAAAAGGCGCTAGAGTTGGAAAATCAGTACCAAGTGGTCATGTGCTTATTGATGGTTTAGGTGTTGGAGACGTTGGAAACATAGTTCTTCGAGACAGAAAACGTCTTTCGGAAGATGGACTTATTATTGTTGTAATGACGCTTGATAAACAAACAGGTAAGTTGTTATCAGGTCCTGATATCGTATCACGTGGATTCGTTTATGTGAGAGAATCAGAAGAACTGATGAGTGGTGCCCGAGCGGTTGTAGATAAATCTCTTAAGAAGTTAATGGATAAGGAAGTAAGAGAATGGTCTACTATTAAAAACGAAGTTAAAGATAGTTTAAAAGATTATCTATATCAAAATACAAAGAGAAATCCAATGATCTTACCGATCATTACTGAAGCATAGGAGGCATTATGAACGTATATGATTCAGCTCATGCACTGGCGCGGGCAATTAAGGATTCAGAAGAATACAAATCGTATAAGGCGATTAGTGAAGAAGTGAAGTCGAATGAGCATTTATCATCTATGTTACAAGACTTCCAAACAAAGCAAATTATGCTTCAAAAATCACAAATCATGGGTGAAACCCTAGATCAAGGTGAAGTGGACAGAGCCCAAGAATTATATGATATCATGATGAAGGATCCGAAGATGGCGGAGTATTTCTCGGCTGAAATGAAGATCAGTCAAATCCTTGGTGATGTATCAAAAATTATTGGTGATGCAATGGAATTAAATTAAATCAATTGAAGATGGTTAAAATAAAGCTCAGTTAAGCTGAGCTTTCACCATGTGTAGCATTATGTGAATGAAAGTGAGCAGATAATGAAAAAAATCAATCTAATTGTAAGTATTTGTATTTTAGCAATATCATTAAATGGTTGCGGACTAAAGGATTCATTGGTTGAGCCTGTTGATCCTAACAATTCAACTGAAGTAATGTTTACTGTGCCAAGTGGTGCGAGTACAACGAAGATTGCAACCTTGTTAAAGGAACAAAATTTGATCAAAAGTGAGCAAGGCTTTAAATTTTTGTCTAAGGATTTAGGCAGTGATGGTAAAATGCAAGCTGGTGATTATATGATTAGTCCATCGATGGATGGTCAAGAAATCATAGAAAAATTGGTAGCAGGCGATATTTATATTGAGACGACGACATTTACTATCCCAGAAGGATTTGAAGTGCGTCATATAGTAGATGCGCTTGAAGCTGAAGGTCTGATCGAAAGAGAAGCGTTTTACAAGGCGCTTGCAGAAGACTCTTTTACCAATGGATTTTTAAGTGAAATTGAAAGAAGTTACAATTTAGAGGGGTATTTGTTCCCAGACACATATGAAATAGAAATTGGTGCTAGTGAACACGACATTATTCAGTTGATGTTAAATAGATTTGATCGATTCCTCACTGACGATGTCAAATCGATTCTTAACGACAAAGAATTGACCTTAAATGAGTTTGTGACCATGGCTTCTATTGTTGAAAGAGAAGCACAAATAGAAGAAGAACGAGGCAAAGTTGCAAGTGTATTCTATAATAGAATCGATCGGAATATGATGTTCCAGTCATGTGCAACAGTGCAATATGTATTGGGTGAGCGTAAAGATGTGTTGTCGTATGATGACATCGCTATAGAAAGTCCATACAATACTTACAAGTACCCTGGTCTTACGCCATCGCCAATAGCAAATCCTGGTGAAGCGTCACTAATGGCAACGTTACATCCGGATGAAACGGATTACTTATATTTTAGAAGATCTGTTAAAGACGATGGCTCGCAGGTATTTTCTAGAACACTTAGAGAACACGAAGCAGCAAAAAACAAATAGAAAAGAGGAATGGTCATGTCAGAAATTACGAATGGCATTATACCAGATTATATTGTAGATTATATAAGAGATAGAGTGCCAACACCTAGGGAAGGCTTGCAAATACTTGAAACATATGCAGAGGAAAATGGAGTGCCCATTATTCATCCAGAAGTCGCTCAGTTTCTAAAAATATACATTAAAACAACTGGGGTTAAAAGAATTTTGGAAGTTGGAACAGCTATTGGATACTCAGCGCTTGTATTTGCAGATGCGATTGAAGGAGAGGGCCATATTGACTCTATCGAAATCAGAGAGGCGTCAGCTGAAAAAGCTGTGAAGAATATTGAGTTATACAATCAATCAGATGTGACGATTGATGTACATGTAGGTGATGCTCTTGACGTGTTGCCAACATTAACAGGTCCATACGACTTGATTTTCCTTGATGCGGGAAAATCTCACTATGACAAGTACTTTGAATATGCAGATAAGTTTATATCAAAACATGATATCATCATTTCTGATAACGTGTTGTATAAAGGCATGACAGCGACAAATGATTTGGTAATCAAAAGAAAGAAAACTATCGTTAAGAATATGAGAAATTATTTAGATGATCTTACTGGACGAGAAGGGTATGAATCTGTTATTATTCCTATTGGCGATGGTGTCGCTATTAGTACGAAATTAGGAGAATAAATATGGAAAAAATAGAATTATTAGCACCAGCAGGTGATTTACAAAAACTAAAATATGCATTGATTTATGGTGCAGATGCTGTTTATATCGGAGGCCAAATTTTCGGATTAAGAGCGAGTGCAAAGAATTTTTCTTTTGAAGATATGGCTGAAGGAATCGAGTTTGCTCATACAAGGGGTAAAAAAGTACATTTAGTCCTTAACATTATTCCTCATAATGAGGATATGGCTGAGCTATCAACATACCTTGATAGAGTAGGTGAGTTGGATTTTGATGCACTGATTATATCGGATCCAGGGACTTTACTAATCGTTAAAGAGAAGTTTGGTGATAAATTTGAAATTCATTTAAGTACCCAAACAAATAACACAAACTATTTGAGTGCTAGGTTCTGGCATGAACAAGGGGTTAAACGTGTTATACTCGCTAGAGAGTTATCGTTTGAGGAAATCGACGAAATGGTACAAAATTCACCTGAATCATTGGATTTTGAGGCCTTTATCCATGGTGCGATGTGCATTTCTTACTCTGGTAGATGTCTCTTAAGTAATTATATGAACAATAGAGATGCCAACAGAGGGGAATGTAGCCATCCTTGTCGCTGGAAATACTACTTGGTAGAAGAAAAAAGACCGAATGAATATTATCCGGTTGTCGAATCAGACCAAGGGACATTCTTCTTTAACTCAAAGGATCTTTGTACGATTGAACATATCCCTCAGTTAATTGAGTCTGGACTTTCAAGCTTAAAAATTGAAGGACGTATGAAGAGTTTATACTACGTAGCCAACACTGTGCGTGCTTATAGAGAAGCGATTGATCAGTATTACGCAGATAGGGAGAATTATGTTTACAAAGCAGAGTGGCTTGAAGAAATCGAAAAAGCCAGTCATAGGGAGTTTACGACAGGATTTTATCATCAAAAACCAGGTCCAGATGAACAACTTTATGGTACAAGTGCTTATTTAAGACATTACGATTTTCTTGGAGTTGTGTTAGAATATGATGAAGAGACAAAAATGGCGACCATTGAACAAAGAAATCGTGTCATTTTAGGCGATGAAATTGAAATCATTGGACCTGAGTATTATGCAGCAGAACAAAGCGTAGAGACGATGTTAAATGACAAAGAAGAACCTATTGAGTCTGCACCGCATGCACAACAGATTATCAAGATTAAAATGGATCAACCAGTTGAAAAATACTTTATTTTACGAAAAAGGAGAGAGAAATAGTGAGCAAGCCTATTCTTATCGGAATTTGCGGCGGAACCGGTTCTGGGAAATCAACTGTTGCAAGAGAAATTTATGAATCATTAAATGAAACTGAAATCACAATTATTCAGCAAGATGCTTATTACAAAGATCAAACACATATGCAAATAGAGGAAAGATGTAAGACGAATTACGATCACCCATTTGCATTTGATACAGATCTATTGATAGAACATATTCAAAAATTATTTGCAGGTGAGACAATTCAACGTCCTATTTACGATTTTTCAATCCATAATAGAAGTGACGAAACAATAACTATCACACCGAGAAACATCATCATCCTAGAAGGTATCATGATTCTTGAAGACAAGCGTTTAAGAGACTTGATGGACATCAAACTTTTCGTTGATACGGATGCTGACTTAAGAATCATCAGACGTATCGTTAGAGACATCAACGAACGTGGCCGTACACTGGATTCTGTAATCGACCAGTACACAAATACAGTGAAGCCTGCTCATGAACAATTTATCGAACCATACAAGAAATATGCAGATATTATTATTCCAGAAGGCGGATTTAATAAAGTGGCAATTGATATTATGGTGGCGAAGATACAATCTATCGTAAAATAGTGATTTAAAGGATTACCCGTGCGGGTAATCCTTTTTTTTATACTTGTAAGTTGAAATTCATAAATCACTGTGATTAAGCTTTAGTTAATATCATCTGATGCTAAAAAACGCCTTTATCTTAAGCACGTTCAGTAGGGGTCGTCAGCAAAAAAAAGAAAACCCAAATAGGGTTTTCTAAAACTTTTCTTATTGGTTAAAGTTCGTATTGCATTAAGAAGTTGAAGATCATCTCTACACCTCTAGCCCAATTCTTGTCCTCTGCGTATCTGGTGTTAATCCACTTAAATGGATTTTCACCAGCAGGTCGTTTGCGGAGGATTGTAATGACAGTTCCGGCTGCAATAGCTGTTGAATCTTCTATGTCTGTATTATATTTACGCCAACTGGTATAAACGTTAAAAGGATTGTTGGCTATTTGTAAATGATTTGGATTATCTTTATTGACGTATCCTTGTTCCTGTCCTGTGATGGCGAACATCAAAAGGGGATGTATATCATATTCTTTCGATACTGCAATGATGCCTTCAAAATAAGGTGATTCTGACAGAATTGAATTACGGCTACGCAGGTAGGCTTGGAGGCCGCCTGTATCTACAATATGGTAATTTAGATACTCCGGCACACCTGGTGCATCTACTGCAGTGTGAAATTGTATACTTTCGTTAAAGTAGCCTTCCTCTGTGGTACTTATATCAAAAAGTGCTTGTGCGCTCATGAAGGACATGCTTTGATAGACACGTTCTACCTGGTCGACTGGTTGCTCGTCAATTGTTGGTGCGCTTAATGCAAAGAATGCCATAAGACCAACTGTGGCACCAATAGCACCGAAAACAAAACGCTTTTTATGACTAACGGCATCCTCAACAGGAAATTCTATGGCCGTTTTCACATCTTGTATCACAGATGTTTTTTCGTCTGATGTTACGGATGCTTCCTCAGCGAATTCTTCTGGTTTGTATAATTCTTGAAGTGTTTCTATATATTCTATTAGTTGTATCAATGAAATCTCTGAAGTGTGTAAATGGTTCATGTACCAAGCTCCAATATCTCTAACTGTTTCCTCATGAGACAGGTTAAGCTCAGCAAAACTCTCAATGATATCAGAGTAGGTAATGATGATACTATTATTTTTAATAGAACGATGTAATACTAACGTACGAATCTTGCGTAAATATTCTTCATCTATCCCTGACAATTCGTCATTTATAATCGTATGGATTTTTTTAATGAGTTGTCTTGACCGCTCTTCGTTTGTCGTTAATGGATTCTCGATGAATATGCTGTTACGCAACTTCTGCACCCTGCTGTTATCAATCACAACATAGGATTCCAAAATTTCTAAAAAGCCCACTAAATTACCCCCAAACATGTTACAATACCATTATACAATATTTAGCGAGTCTCGGCAAAGCATTAAGAGACTGATACTAGGGACTATTGAGAGGTGTTAGGATGATTAAAGGAACGACAAAAATGATGTGTTTGTTAGGCAATCCAGTTAACCATAGCTTATCGCCGGCACTTCATAATGAACTATGCCGTTTAAACGGATTTGATGGATTTTATGCTGCGTTTGCACCAGTAAAAGAATCTTTGGAAGCAGCAATTAAAGGGATTCAGTCCCTTGGGGGGATAGGCTTCAATGTAACCTATCCATATAAAGAAGCGGTGATACCATTTTTGGATGAAATCCACGAGGATGCAGAGGTATTGAATGCTGTCAATACGGTTGTTATAGAAGATGGACGTCTTAAAGGCTATAATACGGATGTCTATGGAGTTGAACAACTGATGCTCAAGAACGACATAACTGTCAAAGACAGCTGTGCCTGTATTTTTGGAACTGGTGGCGCAAGTCGAGCGGTTTCTGTAGCGCTTCTTAAATTGGGTGTAAAAAGAATAGATTTTTATTCTAGAAAAGTTAAAGACAATGAATTTATCGATAAAATCCGGGCATCAGCAGAAGTAAACAACTATTCGTACGATGCGTTCGAAGGAAATAAAAGGGAATATGAACTTCTAATAAATGGTACTCCGTTGGGGATGGGAAGCATGAAAGATGAAAGTCCAATCACTCCAGAAAGCTTAAAATCAGAGGCTTTTGTAGTAGATTTGATTTATAGTCCGGCCAAAACAACCTTATTGACAATTGCTGGTGAGAATGGTTATAATACTGTAAACGGGTACGATATGCTTTATTATCAAGGATTAAAAGCATTCGATTTGTGGACAGGGATTTATATCGATTATTATGATACGATTAAGAACTTACTAATTGGATCAGTTGAGACGTAGCTAGATGTGGGTGCCATACGCTATGTTGATAAAGTGGCGTAACCGACATAGATGATGTCGGTTTTTTTCTTTTTTGTCTAAAAGCAATATAAATCTTCGTCCATTTTTAAGGAAGGTGTTTTATGGAAGCGTTAATATTTATATGTGGCATTGTACTTGGAAGTTTCTATAACGTGGTCATCCATCGATTACCAGTTGGTGAATCCCTTGTTAAACCACCAGTAGCGTGTGGACAATGTAATCGTCGGTTGTCGCTGGTAGATTTAATTCCACTTCTTCGTTACATAGTGCAAAATGGAAAATGTAAGAACTGTGGTGCAAAAATTAGTATACGACATCCATTAATTGAATTACTTACGGGGGTCTTGTTTGTATGGATATATGTACATTTTGGATTCTCTATTGAGCTTGCAAAGGGCTTGTTTTTAGTCTCAATGTTTCTAATCATCAGTTTTATTGATTTGGATCATCAGATAATTCCAGATAAGTTGAATTTACTTTTAGGTATAGTGGGAGGAATCTATTTGCTAATCGTAAGACCATTTCCTTTAAGCAGTGGCTTATATGGATTATTGGTTGGTGGTGGCTGTTTATTTATCATAGCACTTATCGGACCCATGGGTGGTGGTGATATTAAATTTATGGCCGCAGTGGGCTTATGGTTTGGATTTGGTTATACATTGATGACGCTAGTGATTAGTTTTACGATTGGTGGCATGCTATCAGGTGGTTTACTACTTATGAAGGCAGTTGATCGCAAAACAGCAATTCCTTTTGGACCCTTTTTATGTATAGCATCACTTGTTGTGATGTTATATGGACAAGAACTTATAATTTGGTACGTTAGAACCTTCTTGTAAGGTGAAATTGTATACTAAGCTTACTGCAGGAGAATTAAAAAGACCTGTTGTTTGCTCATTTAAAAGAAGTGACTTATTTCATTGGCGCTAAATAAAACAAAAGCATAGTTTATTAGCGTGAAATTTAGGTATACTTATAGTAAGTATATAAATTTTATAATTTATGCTACACTTACATTAGGTAATAATACTTTTCTGAGGTGATCTTATGGAAGTTAAAAATTTTATGGAAAAAGTCGTAGAAAGAAAATTAAAGGAATTGATTGAGAAGTTTCCGGAACTCTGTACTTGTGAGGAGTGTTTAGCAGATATTGAGGCCTTAGCACTCAACCACTTAGAACCCCATTATATAGCTACAGAAAAAGGTGAGCTGTATACGAAATTGGATAGTGTGAAAGTACAAAGTGAAGTGGATGTAACAAAGGCACTAGTGGATGCAATTGACATTGTAAAACAGAAACCGCATCACCATTTGGAGAAAAAATAATGAAAATAGTATTAATTGGTATGATGGGCTCTGGCAAATCAACCATTGGAAAGAGATTAGCGTCAGCAATTGACGCTAATTTTTTGGATATGGATGCTTTGATTGAGCAGCGCGAGGAAAAAAGCATTAGCAAGATATTCGATGAACGCGGTGAATCTTATTTCAGAGCACTCGAACATTTAGTCGCAAAGGAATTAGAGCTAAAGGACAATATCGTTGTCGCAACAGGCGGTGGTGTTGTTATTAATCCTGCGACAATGGACGCTTTAAGGAATAATGCAACAGTGATTTATCTCCATATTCCTGTTGATGACATCGTTAAGCGACTTGTTGGTGATACAACGCGACCGCTGCTACAGAATACATCGTTAAAGGAAAAATTAGAGCAGGTGTATTGTGATAGAAAAGGACTGTATAAAACCTATGCGGATGTTATATTGACGGTGGACGAAAAAACGCCTGAAACCGTTGTTAATGAGCTTATTCATAAATGCAAAATAATATAGTTTTCTTATGAATTTTGTGTTATGATATGTATGTGTGTTTTGAGGTGATTGCATGTTAAGAGTATTAGTAATTAATGGCCCAAATCTAGGTAGACTTGGTAAAAGAGAACCGGAGATCTATGGCTATTTAACATTAGAGGAAATTAATAAAGAGTTATCTGCATTAGGGGAAACTCTAAATGTACATATTGACTTCTTTCAGTCAAATACTGAGGGATTCATTATTGATGAAATTATTCGAGCAGATGAGCATTATGACGGTGTCATAATTAATCCTGCCGCTTATACTCATTATAGTTATGCGATATCAGACGCAATTAAAAGTATTTCGCTTCCTTTTGTGGAAGTACATTTATCTAATATATATGTTAGAGAAGAATTTAGGTCTCATTCTGTTACAGCAGCATCGTGTATCGGTGCAATAACAGGATTCGGTGGATTTAGCTATCAAGCTGGACTGCACTGTTTAGTGGACCACTTAAAAAAGAAAGTATAAATTTGGAGGGATATCATGATATCTGCAGGAGATTTTAGAAAAGGCGTAACATTTGAAATTAATGGTCAACCATATGTTGTAGTTGACTTTCAACACGTAAAGCCAGGTAAAGGTGCTGCGTTTGTAAGAACGAAGTACAAAAACTTAGTGACAGGATCAATTAGAGAAGAAGCATTCAATCCGTCAGAAAAGTTCCCTAAAGCACATGTTGAAACGAAAGAAATGCAATATTTATATAGCGATGGAGAATTATACTATTTCATGGACAATGAAACGTATGACCAGATTCCATTAACACATGAGCAAGTTGAAGACGCTATCATTTACCTAAAAGAAAATGATAACGCAACATTGAAGTTCTACAAAGGTAAAGTATTCCAAGTTGAAGCGCCAAACTTTGTTGTATTAGAAATCACTGAATCTGAGCCTGGTATCAAGGGAGATACAGCTTCTAACGTAACAAAGAAAGCGACAGTGGAAACTGGTGCCGTTGTGAATGTACCTTTATTTGTTAATGAAGGGGATAAAATCAAGATTGATACGCGAACTGGCGATTATCTTTCAAGAGAAAAATAATTAAGGAACACTAGGAGGTAGACATGAGTTTATTGTTTGAAAAAGTTTCATATCTTAGAGGATTAGCAGATGGCATGAACATCGACGAAACTAAGAATGAGGGGAAACTTCTTGTAGCGATTATCGACGCACTTGAAGACTTTGCAGAAGTAATTGAAGAAATTGATGAAGATTTATCTGAATTAGATGATGCAGTTACTGATATCGACGAAGACTTATCAACTCTTGAAGAAGACTTTTATGAAGAAGACTTTGAAGTAGAAGAGTTTGAATGTCCAGAATGTGGCGAGCCAATCTACCTTGATGATGAATTATTAATGGCAGATGAGATTATTTGTCCAAGTTGTGGCAAAGAATTAGAATTCGAAGACGAAGACGAAGACGATTGCGGATGCAATTGTAACTGTGAAGAATAATAATATCTAATGTGAAACCCGGTTAAACACGACCGGGTTTCATTGTGTCAAAAGCTTATAAATAGTGATGTTTAATGGATAATGAATATTTTTTTTGGTATAATAAAGAATAAGCTAATTTTTAGGGAGGTATCACTATGTCAGAAAAAACTTATGTAGATTCTTTAGAATCGGGTAATGTTAATATATCGGATGATGTCATTGGCATCATTACATCGATTGCAGCTTCTGAAATTGAGGGCGTGTCAGGATTACACGGATCTTTCTCAGAGGATATTGCAGGTATCTTTGGCCGCAAAAGCCAAACAAAAGGTGTGAAAGTTCAGATTGAGGATGAAGTAGTTGTTTTAGATTTGAATGTTGTTGTAGATTTTGGTGTTAAAATTCCAGATATTGCGTGGAAGATTCAAGAAAATGTAAAGACTGCTGTTGAGTCAATGACAGGATTAAGCGTTAAAGAAGTAAATATTCACGTTCAAGGAATCAATACTAAAAAAGAAGAAACTGTAATGGACGAAGAATAGCAGACAATGTTTGTTTTTTTCGGGAGGAAAAATGAGTAGAAAAATAGCAAGAGAAGTTACAATGCAAGCATTATATCAAATTGAGTTAAATGGATTAAATAGTTTTGAAGAAATACAAAACTTTATTATTGAATCGGCAATTAAGTCAACTGAAGATGCTTATGTTAAAAATATGATTGAAATTTGCTTTGAACATAAAGCAACAATTGATGAGAATATCTCAAAACACTTAAAGAACTGGACGATTGACCGTCTGTCGAAAGTGGATTTAAGCATTTTAAGACTTGCTGTAAGCGAGATTTTATATGTGGAAGATATTCCGACAAGTGTTTCTATTAATGAAGCGGTAAATTTAGCGAAGAAGTTTTCAGATGAAGAAGCATCGGCCTATATCAATGGCGTTTTAGGTAGTATCGAAAAGGATCAATAGGATGTCTAGGTATGGTATTGGCATTGACACGAGTTGTTATACAACATCATTTGCCATCATTGATCTTGAAACGCTAGAAGTAGTAGAGAATTTCCAGCAACTTTTAAAAGTGAAACAGGGTGAAAAAGGCCTCCGACAATCGGATGCCTTTTATCAGCATGTTCATCATTTAGGGACCTATTTCGAAAACTGTTCACGGACATATTTTAATCAGGTTGCCTATGTAGCTGTTTCAACAAAACCTAGAAATAGGAAAGAATCGTATATGCCAGTATTTACAGCTGGTTTGAATTTTGCAAAGAGCATTGCAGCACTATTGGATGTCCCCTTAATTGAAACGGATCATCAAAGTGGTCATTTGGCTGCAGCTTTATATAATCAAACAACGACTAATCCTAAACGCTTTTTAGGATTACATTTGTCTGGTGGAACCACAGAGATATTGGATTGTAAACTACAGGCGTCTGAATCCAACCATTGCGAGTTCGATTGTGACATTATAGGTGGCAGTCTCGATATATCTGCTGGACAACTAATTGATCGTATTGGCGTGGCATTGGAATTTGATTTTCCTTGTGGAAAAGCAATGGAACAACAATTGATTGATTTGTCTGATGTGAAAATCAATAAAGGTAATTTTCCTAAAATCTCTAAAAACCCTTATTTTAATTTGTCTGGTGGAGAGAATAAAGGGCTGAAGTTAATTGAAAGTGGTGTGGCGACACAAGTGGTGATCAAAGGTGTTTTTGATTATATCAGTAGACAATTAATCGCAGGTATTAATGCGCTGGAGTCCTTGGACGACTATGATGCTCTTGTTTTATCTGGTGGCGTTTCGGCGAATGATTATATCTGTAACTGTATTGCTGCATCTGTTAAGTTACCTGTCATAAGAGGAGAAAAACGATTTTGTACAGACAACGCGCTAGGTGTTGCGTTTGTATCGATTATGAAAAGTTAGGTGTTCGATGAAACTAAAAACTTTATCTGTAACAGAAGTAAATAGGTACTTAAAAAAATATATAAGCGGTAATCCTATTTTGAGTAGACTCGAAATTGAAGGGGAACTATCGAATTTTAAGCGTCATAGCAGTGGTCATTTGTATTTCACATTAAAAGACGAGAATGCCAAGATTTCTTGTGTCATGTTTAAGAATAATGCAGATGAGGTAGCTGTCAACTTAAAAGATGGTATTAAAATAATCGCTTCGGGACAAATTAGTGTCTACGAGAGAGATGGAAAATATCAGCTTTATGTCAACGCTCTTAGACAAGCTGGTATCGGCGACTTACACATTAAATTTGAAGCGATGAAAGAAAAATTGGCCGAGGAAGGACTCTTCGACGAAAGCTTTAAAAAAGACATTCCAGAGTTTCCATCAAAAATTGCTGCAGTAACATCACCGACAGGAGCAGCTATTCGTGACATTTTAACAGTAATGAAAAGACGAAATCCTTTGGTAGATGTTGTTGTCTACCCTGTCCGTGTACAAGGAGAATCCTCTAAGGATGAACTTGTGCTAGCGCTAAACAAGGTGAATGAACGTCAAGATATCGACGTCGTTATCATAGGTCGTGGCGGTGGCTCAATAGAAGAGCTGTGGTCGTTTAACGAAGAAATTGTTGCTAGGGCTATTGTGGAGAGTCGAATCCCTGTTATTTCAGCAGTTGGTCATGAGACTGATTTCACTATATCGGACTTTGTTTCTGATATGAGAGCAGCCACACCTTCGGCTGGTGCAGAACTTGCTGTACCTGACTTGATGATATATAGAAAGCAAACAGAAAGGTACATTGAACAGGCTGAAATGAAGGTTTTAAGCACACTTCAAATGTATCAACACGAAATGAAATTGTATCATCCAAAGCAATTATTAATGAATTTAGAAAATAAATTGATGGATTATCAGCAGCAGTTAGATAGTATTGCGGATAAACTTCAATATGAAACTGATAAATATTTTGTGAAAAAAACAAACGAACTTGAGAAAATTCTTTTGAACTTAGAGATGCACAGTCCTTTACATACGCTTGAAAGAGGGTATGCTTTGTTGGAAAACGCTAAAGGGAAAGTATTAACCTCAGCAACTGAAATAAAAGCAGGTGAAGAGATAACTGTTAAACTATCCGATGGTGAGGTAAAAGCAGAAGTAATTGACGTATACTCTAATGGAGGTGTAACAAGTGGCAGCAAGAACATTTGAAACTAATTTTAAAGAGTTAAAAACAATAGTGGACAACATGGAAAAAAACCCATCAAATCTGAAGGACCTTTTAAAAAACTTTGAAAAGGCATCAACGCTTTATACAAAGTGTGTTGATGAGTTAAAGGCAGCCGAGCAAAAGGTTACGGTCATAAGAGAAACACATTTTGGTGAGGAAGTTCCTTTTGAGTCGGAGGATTCCGATGACTTTTAAAGAGAAATTTCAACAAAGAATTGAACGGATCAATCAAGCCTTAAACATAAAGTACTCGGATGCTTCGAGTTGTGCTTATCAGCATAACATTCACGAAGCCATGCGGTATTCATTATTGAATGGTGGCAAACGTATTCGTCCTGTAATTCTTTTGGAAGTAACTGAAATACTAGGAGGAAGAACAACGGATGGACTTTCTTTGGCGTGCGCCCTAGAGATGATTCATACCTACTCCTTGATCCATGATGACTTACCTGCCATGGATGATGACGATATTCGTAGAGGAAAACCGTCGAATCATATAGTGTACGGTGAAGATATGGGCATACTAGCCGGTGATGGATTATTAAATGGCGCTTATGAATTGATGTTCAATGAAGTGCTTATGAATGATCCAACTTTATTGAAAGTACAAGCATGCAGCACCATTGCAACGGCAGCAGGATCTAAGGGAATGATCTTAGGTCAAGTTGCAGACATCAAGATGGAGGAGCGTAGCGTTGCTTCTCTAGATTACGTGAACAAGCATAAAACAGGTGCCTTATTAGAAGCTGCATTTATTGCTGGCGGCTATTTGGCTGCATCTGACGAAATAGAGAGATTGAGCACCATTGGTCAAAACATTGGAAAGGGCTTTCAAATTCAAGATGATGTCTTAGATGTTATCGGTGATGAGGAAACACTTGGGAAACCAATAGGTAGTGACCAGAAGAACAATAAGCAAACGTATGTGGATCTATTGGGCATCAAGGGTGCAACAGAAGCATATACAACTTGTTATCAAAAATGTATTCAGGAATTAGAACAAATTCCTAATAGTGACTTTTTAATTGAATTAGTCCACTATTTAATGAATCGAAAAGCATAATGGAGACTAATATGAAATTTTTTGATGGACTTCTAGCAAATGAAATTTTTGTGTGCGCTTTTGTAGCATGGTTTATTGCTCAAGCGCTAAAAGTTCTTTTAACACTTTTAAAAGAGAGACGTTTTGATGCGAATAGAATGTTTGGTTCTGGTGGTATGCCAAGTAGCCATACTTCATCTGTTATGGGACTTTCAACTGCTGTAGGGATTACACAAGGTTGGGATTCTCCAATATATGCTGTTTCTTTAATATTTGCTGTCATCGTCATGTACGATGCATCCAATGTTCGTCGTAATGTTGGCAAACAAGCGACGCTACTAAATAATATTATTGAGGATTTATACAAACATCATCACGTTGAACAAGAAAGATTAATTGAATTGGTTGGTCATACGCCAATTGAAGTATTTGCAGGTGCTATTTTAGGCATCGTAGTTGCAAATTATATGTTATAAAGTTAATAAGGTGGCGCAGTATTCTAGTCAGATCTTCCAATTTGGAAGGCGGGGCTAAAAATCCGTCAAAGGGCACATCGATGAAGCTCCTTGTGAAGGCTTGAGACGCCCAGTCTGGGGTCTTTGCTGGGAGTTAAGATTAGGGGGCGATCCACAATGGCATGTGGGCGATGACCCTCTTTTCCTGGAGACTTGCTATATGCAAGATTACACCTACAGTATGTAATGCATGTGTAGTGTAGCCTGCCTTGAGTGGAGCTGGTAGACGGTAGACAGATTTGAACCTATCGGCCGATAGGGAATGATCACTTGCTAATCTAAACCTGTTCTGCAAAAGAGGCTAAGAATTGGAGTGACTGTTGAGGAAATCTCCTAGACTGTTCTTAATTGAGATAAAATAGGGATTGCAGTGCGGACTAAGTGGTAATTCAGTCTTATGTTTGGCGACAACATAAAAGTTTTGTAAAGGGAAACCGCTGTTTTGGCGACAAAACAGAAAAACTTCGGGAAAACCTACTGGACCTAAGCCGTAAGATTTACTTATTTTATTGCCACCTTTAAATAGATTTAAAATGAGGGGACAATCATGAAAATTAAACCGTGGATATACAGAGTTGCTTTGTTGACATTTGTATTAGCGATAGCCATTAGTTTTATTGCGGATGGCGTACTAAGAAATGTGAATATGGTTGTAGGATTCATCGTTTTATTGTTCATTGTTTTTTTAGGCATTGTATCTGATACTATAGGTATTGCGGTTGCATCCTGTGATGAACAACCATTCCATGCAATGGCTGCTAAAAGAATAAAAAGCGCAAAGTATTCTTTGCTATTAATAAAAAATGCAGGACAAGTTTCTAACTTCTGTAACGATGTAATAGGAGATATAGCGGGCATTATTTCTGGAACTGCACTTGTGACAATCGTGGGGCAATTGTTTCTAAATGCAGAGTTGACACTACAGCAATCTGTTGTAAACGTCATTTTCAGTGCATTTATAGCAGCACTGACAGTTGGTGGTAAAGCGCTTGGAAAAGAAATCGCTTTGAACCATTCAAAACAGATCGTACATCAAGTCGGTAAACTTTTACACGTTATCGACGGAAAATTAAGTTTGGGGATTATTAAGAAGTAACTCGTGACGAGCGGTTACAAATCAAAAAACAAATGATGGAGATGAAAGACATGTTATTGGAAACCATTACGAACCCACAAGACATAAAAAATATGACAGATGATGAATTGTTAAGATTATCAGTTGAATTGCGTCAAGTGATTATTAACACGGTAAATATTACAGGTGGACATTTGTCCTCTAATTTAGGTGTTATTGAATTGTCGATTGCATTACATAAAACTTTTGATAGTCCTACAGATAAAATCATCTGGGATGTAGGTCATCAGGGGTATCCCCATAAATTACTGACCGGTCGGTTGGAACAATTTCATACACTAAGAACCCTAGGTGGTATGAGTGGCTTTCTTAAGAGAGAGGAAAGTGAACATGATGCATTTAATGCGGGTCACAGTTCAACATCTATTTCTGCGGCATTAGGAGTGGCTAGAAGTAACAAGTTGTTAAACGAAGATAATCATGCAGTAGCAGTTATTGGTGATGGTGCTTTGACAGGTGGAATGGCATTTGAAGCATTGAATTTTGCCGGTCATTCAGGTGATAAAGTTATTGTTGTATTAAATGACAATGGTATGTCTATTTCGCCGAATGTTGGATCTGTTTCAAAATGTTTGACGGCTATCCGTACCAACTCAAAATATTATAAACTTAAGAATAATACAAGAAACTTATTAAATAACCTACCTGAATTAGGGGATAGAATATCTGATTCGCTTCATAAAGTGAAAGACGGTGTAAAAAACATTCTGATCCCAGGCATGTTGTTTGAAAATATGGGCTTTACTTACTTAGGCCCTATAGATGGGCATGATATTGATGCCCTTAGTGAGGCGCTTGAACATGCCAAAAAAGTTAAAGGGCCTGTTATTGTTCATGTGTTGACACAAAAGGGTAAGGGCTATATGCCTGCTGAAAAATCACCTGAGAAATATCACGGTGTTGGTAAATTAGCACCTAAAAAGACAGTTCTTGAAAAGGATGATAAAGTCAGTTATTCATCGATTTTTGGTAATACAATGGTCTCTATCGCAGAGTCCGATCCAAAGCTTACTTGTTTTACAGCAGCAATGCCATCAGGAACTGGCTTAAATGAATTCGCTCAATTATATCCAGATCGATTTATAGATGTCGGTATTGCAGAACAAAATGCGATTACAATGGCTGGTGGTATGGCGACTATGGGGCTCCATCCAGTGGTAGCTGTGTATTCTACATTCTTACAAAGGGCCTATGATCAACTTTTACATGACATTGCATTGCAGGATTTACCTGTAACGATTGCTATTGACCGTGCTGGTCTTGTAGGTCACGATGGTGAAACACATCATGGTATTTATGATTTGTCTTACCTTATGCATATGCCTAACATGAATGTATATGCACCTAAAAATGGTGATGAATTGTCAGCGATGTTGAAATACTGTACGGCTGAGTTAAACCATCCTGCGGCGATACGTTATCCAAGAGGTAAAAGTGTAACAACGGATGCAGTTATCCATGATGTCAATAAACCAGAATTAATAAAAAGTGGATTGGACGGCGTTGTCATAGCTGCTGGAACGATGGTGGAAGCTGCAGAAAAGGCTATCGCATTGCTTCAAACAGAAGGCATTCAGTTATCTCTTGTTAATCCAAGACGGTTGAAGCCAATTGACATTAAGGATTATGATGAGTTTTTGAAGAATCATAAGCATGTTATAACGATTGAAGAAAATAGTGAAATTGGTGGATTTGGCGCCTATTTCTCATTGGCTTTAAGTGATGGCAAATATGGTTTATGTAATCATATTATTGGTGTTAAAGATGAGATTATTTCTCATGGAACACAGGACGAACTATTGATAGAAGCAGGATTAAACGCTGAAGGATTGGCTCAGCAAATAAAGGCATTGATTAAAGGAGTATAGATGGCTAAGAAAGAACGAATAGACGTATTACTCGTTGAAAATGGATATTTTGAAACGAGAGAAAAAGCAAAACGTGCTATTATGGCAGGTCTTGTATACATCGATGAAGTAAAACATGACAAACCTGGAGAGAAGGTTTTGAGAGAGTCTAACTTTGTCATCAGAGGTAACCCGATGAAGTATGTCAGTCGTGGCGGTCTAAAGCTTGAGAAAGCTATGGAACTGTATGGCTTGGAATTAACTGATAAACGCTGTATGGATATTGGCGCTTCAACAGGTGGATTTACGGATTGCATGCTTCAAAACGGTGCAACAAAAGTTTACTCAGTTGATGTAGGCTACGGCCAACTGGCATGGAAACTAAGAAATGATGAACGTGTTGTCAATATGGAACGTACAAATATTAGATACGTGACACTTGAACAAATTGAGGAACCTCTTGATTTTGTCAGTATTGACGTTTCTTTCATTTCTTTAAAATTAGTATTACCAGTTGCGAATCAACTGATGAGAGATGGGGCTCACATCGTCTTTTTAATTAAACCGCAATTTGAAGCAGGCAAAGAGCATGTAGGCAAAAACGGTGTCATCAAAGATCCTAAAATTCATAAACGTGTTATTTTAGAATTACTTGATTTTGCACAGTCCAATGGATTTTCATACATTGGACTATCATATTCGCCAATTAAAGGACCTAAGGGGAACAGAGAATTCTTAGCTTATTTTGAAAAGAGATCAGTTGATGATGAGCAAACTTTAGACTTTGAAAAGATTGCTGATGACATAGTAAATGAATCTCACGAAATGTTATAAAAAAAAGGGTTTTCAGATTTTGTAAAGAAATGTATAGTATAAAGGCTTTGGGGGGATATTGATGAAGTATACGAGACATTCAAAAATTCTAGAATTAATTGAAGAGAGAGAAATAGAAACACAAGAAGAATTAGCCTCGTGGTTGAAGCAATTAGGATTTAATGTAACACAAGCGACGGTATCAAGAGACATTAAGGAATTAAGACTGATAAAGGTACTTACAAGAGAAGGCAAATACAAGTATGCAACAATTAAAAATCAAGATGCAGGCATGTCCGAAAGGACACTGAAAATCCTTAGAAACTCATTTGTTTCTATAGACTATGCAGGGAATATGATTGTCATAAAAACACTTGTAGGATCTGCAAATGCAGCAGCAGTAGCCCTTGATTCATTGGATGTAAAGGACCTGCTAGGGTGCATCGCAGGAGACGATACCATATTTATGTTAATTCGAGACGAAGAAAAAATACCTGAAATAATTGAATATTTCAATACACTTGTACAATAAAAACAAAAGAGGACACTTATGTTACAAGAACTGACAATAGAGAATTTTGTATTAATAGAAAATGAACAGTTACATTTTAAAGAAGGTCTAAATATAATCACTGGGGAAACCGGTGCCGGGAAGTCCATTATTTTTAGCGCGATTCGTTGTTTATTAGGACAAAAGTCTACAAAAGATCTGATTCGTAAATCTGCAGAGTCAGCTCGACTGGAAGGCGTATTTTTCCATAACAGTGAGGCGTTAAGCCAATTATTAGTGGAAAATGGGTTTACTGATGAAGATGGTCAGCTCATTATATCTAGAGAATTTAACGAGAAACGCTCATTGATAAAAATCAATGGACGTACTTGTCTAAATAGTTTTATCAAGCAAGTAGGACAATTTTTAATTGATTTCCACGGTCAGCGAGATAATAGCATACTGCTTGACGGTAAAAGTCACCTAAAGATTATCGATACATTTGGTGACGATTCATTGCAAGAGGATTTAAGCCAAGTACGTAAGCTTATTGAAACCTATCAACAAGTGGATAAGGAGATTTTAGAACTGGAAAACGGTAGTCAAAATGTCGACCGGGAGCTTGATCTATTGTCCTATCAGATACAGGAAATAAGTGATGCGGATTTAAAAGAAAATGAAGATGTGGAAATCGAAGAACGATTAACCTTGTTGCGCAATAGCGAAAACATTCACAATAGTCTATCAGAAGTGCAAAGTGTGTTTCAAGAATCAGGTGGATTCAATGATCTTAGCGACAAATTATTGCAACAACTGAGTAGTGTTCAAGATTTTGATGAGAACATCAAGAAATTATATGATCTGGCTCAAGAAATGGTCAATCTATCAGATGAACTATCAAGTGGTACAAGACATTACTTGGATAGCTTTGATCGAGATGAGGAAGAATTGTTTTATTTAGAAGAACGAAATAACAGTATCAATTCTTTAAAAATGAAGTATGGTCAATCTGTTGATGCTATTTTATCCTTTTATGATGAGTTGACTAACACATACGACAGATTGAAACATTCAAGTGAATTACTTGTAACATTAAGAGAAAAACAGAAATATATTGTTGATGAGTACCAAATAATTGCTAAAGCATTAAGTGACAAAAGAAAGTCGTTTGCAGAAAGCTTGTCCACGGAAATCAATGCTGAATTAGTGCACTTGAATTTGAAGGGAGCTGCGTTGAAATTCCAGTTCTCTGAAAATGAACATCTGTCCAAGGATGGTCTGGATAAAGTGGAGATTGTTGTTATCACAAATCCTGGAGAGGATTTTAGGTCTATTCAAAAAATAGCATCTGGTGGTGAAATTTCAAGATTCATGTTGGCTATAAAATCTGTCATAGAAAACGAAAGAACCGAAAAAACGTTGATATACGATGAGATAGATACTGGTATCAGTGGGGAGACTGCAGAAATCGTCGGTGAGCGTTTGTTTAATTTAGCAAAAAATAATCAGATTATTTCGGTAACACATTTGCCACAAATAGCTGTATTTGCAGATCATCATTTAATTATAGAAAAGCAGACAAGCCACGCCCATGCAAAGACAAAAATTCTTCATGGTGAAGGGTCGCATATAAAGAGAGAACTGGGACGTCTAGTGGCCGGCAAAACAATATCTGTAAATACATTGAAGCATGTTGAAGAAATGATGAGTAACGCATTCAAAAAGAAGTTGTAAATTATATCTAAATGGGTTTGGTTTTAATAGAATAGAAATTGTCATAATAGCAAAATTATTGTGAGTATATTATAAAAATTTCTTATTTTTGTGCAATAAATTATGAATACTGGGTATAATATTTATGTTGCCCGGTGTATAAGGGGTTATCAAATGGAAAATATCATGTTAGCTTATCGGAATCACCTTATGCAAGACAGAAAGCTTGCTGAAAATTCAGTGACGTCTTACATGAGAGATATAGAAAAGTTTCAACATTATGTAGGAGAAGTACACAAAAAGGAAACAATCTTAGAAGTGAATAGAACTCAGGTTATGTCCTATGTAATGCATCTTCAGGATCAAGGGATGGCGCGAACGACAATATTAAGAAACGTAGCGTCTATTCGATCATTGTATAATTTTTGCGAAAAAAAGAGAATGATTGATGACAATCCTGCTGATCAGATTCACACACCACCGGTTGAAAAGAAAGCACCAGTAATTCTTTCTTTTGAGGAAGTTGAACGTTTGTTGCTGCAACCAAACACAACGACTGTAACAGGTGCGCGAGATGCGGCAATGCTAGAATTGCTCTATGCTACTGGTATTCGTGTAAGTGAATTAATGGCACTTAATATTGATGACTTTGATGCATCTATTGGATCCATCAAATGTACATCAGGTAGTAAGTCCCGCATTATTCCGGTTGGGAAAATGGCTAAAGATGCATTGGCAAAATATATAGTGACGTATCGTGAAAAATTATTAAAAGGCAATAATGATGCTTTATTTTTAAATTATTATGGGAATAGATTATCTAGACAAGGTTTCTGGAAAATCGTTAAAGCCCATTGTAAAGAGGCTGAATTAACTGCTTCTGTGACACCGCATACGTTACGACATTCGTTTGCATCCCATCTAATTCAGAATGGTGCAGATTTAAAATCTGTTCAGGAATTACTTGGGCATTCGGATATTTCAACAACTCAAATGTATGTTGTGTTAAACAAACAGAAGGTTAATGAAGACTATTTAAAAGCACATCCAAGAGCCTAAGGGCTCTTTTTTTCGTGATAAGCGAAAACAGCATGTCTGTAAGATTAGAAGCAATATGAACGAAGAGAGTATTGCTTGCTGTTTTAGCTAGTACCAAGGAAAGTGGTGCATATCATGTAAAGTGGTGCGTATCAAGGTAAGCAAAGGGAGCCAAGCAATACGAAATATATGGATTATTGAGTCAAAGGTTATGGTTTATAAGGAGGTATATGATGATTAATAGAGTAATTTTAATGGTAATTGACAGTGTAGGTATTGGTGAAATGCCTGATGCAAAAGATTTTGGTGATAAAGGCTGTAACACGCTAAGAAGTATCTCAACAACAGAAGGTGGCATTAATATTCCACATTTAGAAGCAATGGGCTTTGGTAACATCGATGGTGTTGACTACTTAAAGAAGACGGATGTTGCAACTGCTGCTGTAGCTAGAGTTGGCGAAGCATCACACGGTAAAGATACAACAACAGGTCACTGGGAAATCGCTGGCTTAAGAATCGATACACCATTCCAAACTTACCCAGATGGATTCCCGCCAAGAGTAATGGATGTATTTGAAGAAAAAATTGGCAGAAAAACATTGTGTAATAAGCCAGCTTCAGGAACAGTTATTCTTGATGAACTTGGTGAAGAACATGTGAAAACAGGAATGCCAATCATCTATACATCAGCAGACAGTGTATTCCAGATTGCTGCGCATGAGGAAATTATTCCACTAGATGAGTTGTACAAAATGTGTGAAATTGCTAGAGAATTATTAATGGGTGAAGACCAAGTTGCTCGTGTAATTGCAAGACCATTTGTTGGTGAACCAGGTGCATTCGAAAGAACACCAAACAGAAGAGACTACTCACTTAAGCCATTTGAACCAACAGTATTAAATACATTAGAAGACAACCAGTTAGATGTTATTGCTGTCGGTAAAATCGTAGATATTTTCAATGGTTACGGCATTACAGAAGATATTCATACGGTAAGTAACATGGATGGTGTGGATCAAACAATTAATTATATGAAACAAGACAATAAAGGTCTTATCTTTACGAACTTAGTTGATTTTGATGCAAAGTTCGGTCATAGAAGAAATGTTCAAGGCTACAAAGAAGCTTTAGAAGAATTTGATGCAAGATTACCTGAAATTATGGACAATATGCGTGATGGTGATGTGTTAATGATCACTGCAGATCATGGAAACGATCCAGGATACCCTGGTACAGACCATACAAGAGAGTATATTCCACTAGTGGTTTATGGTAACGACGTTACAGCTGGCACTAATCTAGGAACACTTAATACGTTTTCAGATATTGCTGCTACAATTGCTGACATGTTTAAAGTTGAAGCACCTGCAAATGGTACAAGCTTCTTAGAAAAGCTATAGGAGGCTGACAATATGAGAATGTATGATGTAATTGCAAAAAAAAGAGATGGCGGTAAATTAACAAAAGAAGAAATCGATTATTTTGTGACAGGATATACTGATGGCAGTGTTCCAGACTATCAAGCGTCAGCACTAGCTATGGCAATCTTTTTAAAGGGCATGGATGCAGAGGAAACAACACATCTGACAAGTGCTATGATGCATTCTGGGGACACAGTAGACCTAACGGACATTAAAGGAATCAAAGTTGACAAACATTCCACTGGCGGTGTAGGTGATACAACGACACTTGTCTTAGGTCCTCTTGTAGCGGCATGTGGTGTACCAGTTGCGAAGATGTCTGGTAGAGGTCTTGGTCATACAGGTGGAACGCTGGATAAGCTTGAGGCAATTCCAGGATTCGATATCAACTTGTCTATTGAGGAGTTCATTGATGCTGTGAATAAACACAAACTGGCTGTTATCGGTCAAACAAAAGATATTGCACCAGCAGATAAGAAGTTATATTCACTTAGAGATGTAACAGCTACAGTTGATAATATAAGTTTGATTTCAGCAAGTATCATGAGTAAAAAGTTAGCTGCCGGCAGTGATGCAATTGTCCTTGACGTTAAAGTGGGTAGTGGTGCGTTCATTAAAACATTTGAACAAGCAGAAAAACTGGCTCAAACAATGGTTGAACTAGGTACTGCTATTGGACGTAATGTTATTGGCGTTATCACGAGTATGGAGCAACCGCTTGGTGAAGCGATTGGTAACTCTGTAGAGGTTATTGAGGCGATTGAAACGCTTAAGGGGAATGGACCTGAGGATTTAACTGATCTTTGTCTAAACCTTGGCGCTAACATGTTGTTATGTGCTGAGCATGTTGACACATTTGATGAAGGAGTTGCATTGTTAAAAGAAAAGATTTCATCAGGTGAAGCATTAGAGAAATTCAGAGAATTTGTAGCAACACAAAGTGGTAATCCTGCTGTTGTTGATGATTACACGTTAATGAAGCAACCTAAAACTACTGTTGCTTATTTGGCCTCAGCTGATGGCTATATTGAAAGCACAAAAGCCGATGATATTGGTATTGCTTCTATGATTTTAGGGGCTGGAAGAGAGTCGATTACAGATCCAATTGATATGTCAGCTGGTATTTTGCTAAAAAAGAAAGTAGGAGACCAAGTTAACAAGGGTGATTTAATTGCAACACTTTTCACTGACAAGGACCACAAGATTGAGGAAGCGAAGGCAATGTTAGATGAAGCAATTAAGATTTCTGCTCATCACGTTGATAAGCCAAAGCTAATCAAAGCGATTGTATATAAGAACGAAACTGTATTGCTATAATACAACATAAAGTAAATGAAAAGGCTATTTCCAGAGGAAATAGCCTTTCTCTTTGTGCAGTAATTTGATAAAATTATGAGAGGTCGTTTACATAGATTAAGGGGGATTTCGTTATGGCAATACCAACGCTAATAAAGATTTTTGATGCAGCCTATCAATTAATGGGTGAAAAAGGGTATGAGAAAATGAGTATGAATGCGATTGCTTCGGGTGCAGGTATAACGAAACCCAGTCTTTATTATTATTTCAACTCCAAAGAAGAGTTGATTCTTGGATTGCTAAATGAAATCAGTAAAACTATCGATCTAGGACAATATTACAATTTAAAGGAATGGACGCAAGAGAATTATGCCATTCGGTTTAGGGCGCTAGGCCGTAATATGATTGAAGAATACAGAGAGGATGTCTTATTTGGTAAGGTCATGAAGCAGTATGGCATATTGAGTTTAACGAATGAAACAATTGCGGAACGTTTGGCGGAAATTAGTGCAACACAAAAAAGTCATTTTGAAAGTATATTGAAGCACGGTGCATCATGTGGACTGGTAGATCCAGCATCTATGGAACATTGCATTGATTTTTTGATTATGATTATGCAAACCATCCGTGAAGAAATTCCTGTGGAACCAGACAAAAGCTATAGTGAAATATGGGCTCTTGGAATAAAAGCTGTGATTTCAAGACGATTAAGCTATTAGATATGATATAATAATGTTTTGTGAAGTAAGGAGAATTTATGAACTCGGAAGATACACTAAAAAAGCTTGAAAAGAACTTTAATGCTTATATACAGCGCTATATGATTCAGCAAAAACTGACAAGGTTATTAGATCCTATTTTTGATTACTTCATTTCTTATGATATGAAGTATTATATCGTAGGCGGCATTGTACGCGATTATATTCTAGGTCGAAATCCAAAGGATCTAGATATTGCATATGAAGGTAATTTTGAGGATTTAGTCAAGTTTTTGAAATGGAACTGTAAGTATCACTATGTAGTGAACAGCACATTCCAGACTATAAAGATATATTTTAATAATGCTGAAATAGACCTTATTAATTGTCGGTCTGAGAGATACCTCGGACCTGGCGCACTGCCTCAGGTAAAATCAGATTCTATATATGAAGACATGCGTAGGAGAGATTTAACCGTTAATTCTATAGCGTACTCTATGGCAGATCAAAGATTTATTGATATCTTTGATGGTGTCAGGGATTTAAGAAGCAAGTTGATTAAACTGAACTATGCAGATTCCTTAATTGATGACCCCACAAGACTGCTGAGAGCAATGCGTTATAAAAGCCGTTACAAGTTCAAATATGAGCCAATAACAAAGACGATTATGGACAACTGTATGTCAGATAGACTATTGGAAAATATCAGTAAGGATAGGTTGTTAAATGAATTTGTGAAAATGCTAGATGAAACGGATATTGCTGGCGTCTTTATGGAATTAGACGATTTCGGTGTGCTAGAATACTTTATGCCGAAATGTATAGTGGATACCAACTTCAAAGAGAGACTGGATCAATTTATTGCAATTAGGCAGCAAACGCGTAATAGCTTGCTGTTGTTATATTATATTTATGATGAGTATACACCGTTTTTTGCACAGACCTTTAATCTTTCCAAGAAAATGGCCATCGATTTAAAGAATATTGCACCGTTAAAGCGTGAGATTCGTCAATTGTCCGTACATTCAACACCAAGTGAACTTTATAATGTTTTTTCAAAGTACTCTGATAGTTTGTTGAAAATCGCCTATTGCTTAGATAAGAGCAAGGTGAGGGATTTAATCGATTTTTATACAAAAATATTAAAGCATGTAAAATGCCCAATCAATGGAACAGATTTAATCAGTTATGGGATTACAGATGGATTTACTATTAAATCCATCCTAAAGAAAGCACTTGACGACACGTTGGACGACAAGAACTTGATGTTGACAAAAGATGAAATCATTAAGAAATATACGCACTCGGTGATGCTATGAAATATGAAATAAGAATTGAAAGTTTTGAAGGACCATTAGATCTTCTATTGCATCTAATAAGCGTACACGAACTGGATATATACGATATCCCAATTACTGAAGTAACGAATCAGTATATTGAATACCTTGATCAGATGAAGGAACTGGATCTTGAAATAGCCAGTGAGTTCATTGTGATGGCGGCAACATTAATAGAAATCAAGTCAAAAATGCTTCTGCCAGACAATACCTTTGACAAGGAACTTCTTAATTTTGAACTAGACGATCCTCGTGCTGAACTTGTTAACAAACTGGTCGAATACAGACTTTACAGAAATGCGTCTGTTTTCTTAAAAGATAGAGAGGATTTCAGAATTGAAGGCATTGTAAAGGATCAGGAAAACATCAACCAGTACAAGCAAGAGGATGAAGAAACTCTAGAAGAAATAGATGTGGCAATATTAAAGAAAGCCGTTGCTGAAGTTATTCGTAAAATCAAAACCGTGGATAAGGAACGGATGATTTTCTTTAAATCCATGAAAAAAGATACGTATACTGTTAAAGATAAGATACGTTATATTGGAAGTCTGTTTACGGATTCAGTAAAAAATTTGAACTTCAATACACTTTTTTCACAGGATACAACTAAAGAAGAAGTCATTTGTACTTTTTTAGCCTTGCTTGAAATGTTGAAGCTTAAGCATGTCAGCATCAAACAAGAAGGAAATTTCAGTGAAATAACAGTATTTCCAAAGGAATTGCCAATAGAAGAACAACCAAGCGCTTAAGCGCGCAAATATAGTAAGTGTGGTGGCGTATGAATACAGATTATGGATCAATAATAGAATCCCTATTATTCGTATGGGGTGAAGAATTAAGTTATAGGCGGCTATCAGTTCTAATCGATCAACCTGTTGGTGAAGTAAGGCGATTAGTTGGAGAGCTGTCTAATAAGTATGAATCAGAAGGTTCAGGCATAAAGTTAATGGTGCTGCAAGACGCCGTTCAAATGACGGCCAACATAGATCATTATGATTATATAGAAAAATTAGGGAAGACATCTAAGAGAAAAGGCTTTTCTAAGTCGACAATTGAAACTTTGGCTGTTATTGCTTATAAACAACCGGTTACGAAAACGCAGATAGAAAAAGTCAGGGGTGTCAAGTGTGATAAACCTTTACAAAATCTCTTGGAAAAAAACATTATCATCGAAAAAGGTCGACTCGAAACTATTGGGAAACCTATTTTATATGGTACGACCAACGATTTCTTAAAGCTTTTTGGATTTAGAAGTTTAAAGGAACTACCAGACATAGAAGCTTTTGAAGACAGTGAATTCTTCCTAAGAGATGATTTATTTAATGAAGAAAGTGATAATATATGATGCGATTACAAAAATATATAGCAAAATCAGGCTACACGTCGAGACGTAAGGCTGAAGTCCTTATTACTGAGGGTAAAGTGAAAGTCAATGGAATAGTTGTTAAAGAACAAGGTATCCAAGTTGACGAGTTTAAAGATATAGTGGAAATTGGCGGCAAGAAGTTAGCTGTCGAAGCAACCTATGTATATGTATTACTTAATAAACCGACAGGCGTTGTTTCGACGGTATCTGACCAATTCGATCGACCAACTGTATTATCTTGCATTTCAGGAATAAATGAAAGGATCTATCCCGTTGGACGATTGGATTACAATACATCAGGTTTACTGATACTAACCAATGATGGTGAATTTACAAATAGAGTGACACATCCTAGGTACCATGTACCTAAGACATATCGTGTTGAAGCAGATGGGCGACTGAACATCAATGACCTTGATCGTTTACGTAAAGGGATACGTATTGAGGATTACGAGACACAACCGGCTATTGTAAAGGTTGTTAAGGAGAACAGTCGAGGATCGGTTGTTGAAATTACCATTCATGAAGGCAAGAATCGTCAAATAAGAAAGATGTTTGACGCAGTGAACCATCCTGTCCTTAAACTTAAACGTATAAAAATTGGCAAAATTGATGATAAGAACTTAAACATCGGCCAGTGGAGAAATTTAACGGAAGCAGAAGTAAACTATCTAAAGGAGTATGACGATGATACAAATAGTTCCTGTAACATGTGATAACAAATTAGATGATTTTAGAACAGAATTTTTTAATGCGAACGAGCACTTATTCTGTATGGAAATGCAAGATGGTAATACCATTATGGGTGCTGGATACATTTATATCAAAGGGGATGCATCCTATTTACTTGGATTGACGGTGAATGATCAGTCTGCAGCATATATGATTGTCGATAGCATTGTAAGAAGCTTGATGAATCTTGCCTCTCACCATGGTGCAGTTTTATTCAATGCAAACGACCAATTACCGTTAATGAACTACTTTGGCAAAAATGAATTTAATGAACTGGTTAATTTCACCACACTAGAAGGCGAGCCTACATTTAAATATGGTGTCGCTATTGAGCCTTTCTTTGCAAGGCCTTGTAGAGGATAGTTTCACGGACCTTTGCTAAATAAAACACGCTTCTATAGAAGGTGTATGTACAAAAAAATAATAGGATGCGGGATGTTAAATGCATCTCTTGCAAGATAAGACTTCATTTTGTGGAGTCTTTTTATATGCACCAATATATTGTTAAAGGTCTATCAATAACTGGCGGATTCCCTTGCGTATACTAGAAATGAGTATGAAAATATCCAACGAATTCCATTGTATACACTGTGATTGTATACAGTAATACGGTAAGCCAATTATACAGAATGCAATTTAAATTGCATTTTTGTATATTTTCAATTAATTATGAAATATTTATTGCAAAAGAACCGAGATATGCTATCATAAGGATGAAGTTATTTTCAAGGAGGCTTACTTAAATGGGTGCTAGAGATAATCAGGAAATTAAAATTAAAGAACAATGGTGCAAAGGTTGCGGAATATGTGTAGCTTTTTGTCCAAAGCAAGTACTAGGATATAATGAAGAAGGCAAAGTTGCAATGCTTGATCGTGAAAATTGTATCAAGTGTGGTCAATGTGAAATGAGATGCCCTGATTTTGCAATTTTCTTAGGAGGTAAGGAATAATGAGTAAAAATATCAAGTTAATGCAAGGTAACGAAGCATGTGTAGAAGGTGCTTTATATGCAGGTATGAAGTTCTACGCTGGTTACCCGATTACACCTTCAACAGAGATTGCTGAAAAATCAGCTGAAAAGTTGCCACTAGTAGGTGGAAAGTTTATTCAAATGGAAGATGAAATTGCAGGTATTGCTACAGCAATCGGCGGTTCATTAACAGGTAAAAAATCAATGACAGCAACAAGTGGCCCTGGTTTCTCTTTAAAGCAAGAGAACATTGGATATGCGATGATCGCTGAAATCCCACTTGTAATTATAAATGTACAAAGAGGTGGTCCAAGTACTGGGCTTCCAACAGCACCAGCACAAGGCGAAATTATGCAAGCTAAATGGGGTACTCATGGAGACCATCCTGTAATTGCACTTTCACCAGAATCAGTAAGAGAAACATTTGACCTAACAGTTAAAGCATTCAACTTAGCTGAAAAATACAGAACGCCAGTTATGCTGTTGACAGACGAAATCGTTGGTCATATGAGAGAAAAAATTGAAATCCCTGAGCCAGGCGAGTTGGAAGTTTTTGATCGTTTAGGTCCAGTTGAAGGTGAAGAGTATTCACCATACGGATGTAGAGAAGGTGAATTTGTTCCAAGAATGGCTGATTTCGGGTCTGGTCATAGATACCATGTAACTGGTCTTTTCCATGATGAAACAGGTTTCCCAAGTAACAGTACAGATAACGCAAGATTTATGTTAGATAGAATGATGAACAAAATCGACGCAAATCTTGATGATATAATAGAATATGAAGAATATATGCTTGACGATGCTGACGTATGTATCCTTTCATACGGTAGTAGTGCCAGAGCTGCTAAGAGCGCTATTAAAACGCTAAGAGCAGAAGGCATCAAAGCTGGTTTATTCAGAGCCATTACAATCTGGCCATTTGCTGAAAAGCGTGTTAAGGAATTAGGCGAAAGATTTGATGACATTGTTGTTGCAGAATTAAACTTAGGTCAATATGTTTATGAAGTCGACAGAGTTGTTAAAGGAAGCGCAAACGTATCACACGTGGGAAGAGCTGACGGTGAAGTATTAGCACCATCAGAAATCGTAGCAAAAGTTAAGGAGGTAATGTAGTGAATAATCCAATGATTGATAAATATTTCAGAATGGACAAGTTACCACATATCTGGTGTCCAGGATGTGGTAACGGAATCATTATGCTTGCACTTGCTAAGGCAATTGACAAGTTAGGTTTAGATAAAGACAAGGTTTGTGTTGTATCAGGTATCGGTTGTTCTTCTAGAGCGCCAGGTTACATGGACTTCAACACACTTCATACAACTCATGGTAGAGCGCTTGCATTTGCAACAGGTGTAAAACTAGCAGACCCAGAACTTGAAGTAATCGTTATTTCAGGTGACGGTGATGCATCTGCAATCGGTGGTAACCACTTGATCCATGCAGCAAGAAGAAACATTGGCATCACAACAATCGTATTTAACAACAACATTTACGGTATGACAGGTGGACAGTATTCTCCTACGACACCAAATGGTGATTTAGGGACGACTGCACCTCATGGAAATATCGACAGACCATTTGATATTGCACAATTAGCAGCAGCTGCTGGAGCAACATATGCAGCGAGAACTACAGTTTATCATGCAACACAAATGGAAAAAATTATAGAAAAAGCAATTGCACATAAAGGTTTCTCTATGGTTGAAGCAATTACGACTTGTCCTACTTACTACGGTAGAAAGAACAAAAAAGGGTCTGCAGCAGATATGATCGGTTTCTTAAAAGATTCTTTCATTGATGTAAAAGTAGCAGATAAATTACCGGAAGAGAAAAAAGCTGGCAAATTCTTAATGGGTGAGTTCAAACATGAAGAAGGCGTTGTAGAGTACACAGAAGCTTACGATTCAGTTATTGAACGTCTTAAAAAGTAAGAAGGAGAGATACTATGGCAAAGCATACTGAAATGAGATTATCCGGTTCGGGTGGACAAGGGATTATCCTTGCGGGTATAATATTAGCAGAGGCAGCAATTAATGAAGGCAATAATGCAATTCAATCACAAAGTTATGGACCTGAAGCACGTGGTGGTGCCTCTAAGGCAGAAGTAATTATTAGTAATGAAGACATTTACTTTCCAAAGGTACAAGTACCGAGTTACTTACTTGCATTAACACAAGTTGCAGCAGATAAATATTTAGATGGTATTGGAGAAGACGGCGTTGTGATCGTTGATTCTGCAATCAAGTTACCAGAAAACGTAAAGGCCAAAAAAGTAATTCAAATTCCAATCCTTAAAACAGCAAATGAAGTTGTTGGTAAATCAATTGTTGCCAACATCGTGGCTGTAGGTGCTATAACTGAAATAACTGGCGTTGTTTCTAGAGAAGCAGTAGAAAACGCTGTATTAAGTAGAGTACCAAGGGGTACAGAGGAATTAAATAAAAAAGCTCTTGAAGAAGGGTATAAATTGGCCTTAAATATATAATTATTTAAGGAGAGATTCTATGAAGAGTATAAGTAATGATTTGCTAAACAGAATTGAAGCGAACTATTTAGGATTGAGTAAAGGACAAAAGCGTATAGCTGATTATATATTGGCAAACTACGATAAAGTGGCTTTTATGACGGCATCTGCCCTTGGAGAAGTGGTAGGCGTCAGTGAATCAACAGTGGTTCGATTTGCAAATGCACTTGATTATGAAGGATATCCACAACTTCAAAAAGCTCTACAGGAATCGATCAAGACCAAATTAACAACCGTTCAACGTTTTGAACTTTCTAAAGATCAGGACATTGGCGAGAATTATTTAAAACAAATCATGGCATCAGATATGGAAAACATCAGAAAGACTATGGACAATGTGGACGAGGAAATGATTCAAAAAATTGTCGACAAACTTCACAGTGCAAGAAAAGTCTATATATTAGGGCTTAGAAGTTCTTCTGTTCTAGCGAACTATTTAGGCTTCTATCTAAACTTTATTTTAGACTCTGTGTCTATTGTACCGTCTGGAGCCAATGATTTATTTGACCAATTGCTTAATATCAAGGAAGATGATGTGCTTATCACATTCTCATTCCCAAGATATTCCAAACGAACATACGAGGTAGTCAATTTTGCTAAAGCACAGGGCGCTACGTTGATCGGAATCACCGACAGCAAAAGTTCACCACTTGTACCACTTGCAGATTTCTACTTAACAGCAAAGTATAACATGAACACATTCATTGATTCACTTGTTGCACCGATGAGTCTTGTTAATGCCCTTATTATTGCTGTCAGTATTCGTGAAAAGGAAAAAGTAAAAACTACTTTTAATAAATTAGAAGGCATTTGGGACGAACACAAAATATACAATCCGAAATAAATATAAAACCGCTAGATGTTTAACCATCTAGCGGTTTCTTAGTTTCTATGGTTTTGATGGTCACTTATTTTTAATGGTTACGAAGTTAAGAATTTAGTATACTGAAAGAGAAATAAACAATGAGGTGACGTGAGATGTTTGGACTATTAAACAGCTATTTAGGCTATATATTACTTCTATGTACTATTGGCATTACATATATTTATTTTAAAGGTACATTGCATCAAGGCCTGAAAAAATGTATAGGCTTATTATTGATTATTGGTTTTTCTTGGCTTATAGGCATGCAATGCCTCGTCTTGTCAGAGTTTTGGTCATCAGTACCAGAGTCCAAGGATGTTGAATATGTGGTTGTTTTAGGGGCTGGTCTCCATGGTGACAAAGTGTCCTATACATTGGCATACCGTCTGGATGCTGCGATAGAATACTCAATTAAGAATCCAGAAGTAACAATCATAGTATCTGGCGGACAAGGCCCTGATGAGGATATTTCAGAAGCTGAAGCAATGAAGAAATATCTGGTGATAGCTGGTGTTAAAGAAAGTCAGATTATATTGGAGGATCAATCCACCTCTACAGAGGAGAACATAAAGTTTTCTAAAGCCTTAATGACTGAGAATCCGTCTGTTGCCATAGTAAGCAGTAACTACCATATGTATCGCGCTAAATTTATAGGATCTCAATATATAAGGGATATTGAAGGCATCGCTACACATGCCCCTTACTGGTCAGTGATTAACTATATGTTACGAGAAAGCGTGACGATTCTTAACGAATGGCGAAAGGATGTATTTTAATGTCTAATTTTTACCCACCTCGACGATTTGAACTTGAACGCATAAATGTTAGAGGAATAGAAAAAAAGGACGCTAGGGGCGTTTTTTCTATTCGAAACAACTTAACTATGATACAGTACTCGGGTATTCCACAAATGCTTACGATGACAGAAGCAGTCGAATTCGTTCGAACAAGAATCGATGGCATGAGAAATGACAGATGGCTCTATTGGATTATTGCTGATAAAGTAAGCGATGAATTAATGGGGACTATTTGTATTTTTAATTTTGATGATGAAATGAGCAGATGTGATATTGGGTACGAACTCTTACCTGCATATCAGGGTCACGGGTTAGTGGCTGATGCGATGGATGCTGTTATGACATACTGTTTTGATGAGTTAGCTATCAATAAAATCTATGCGGACATCAATGAAGAGAATTTTGCTTCTATACAGGTTGTGAAACGGGCAGGGTTTAACTATGTAAAAGATTTAAACAAGGGTTATAGACTTTTTTCAGCCTTAAGAAATATATAATATCTTGTCGATAGAGTAATGTGTTATGCTAAAATAAGAACATTACAAAGGGGTTAACAATGATAACAGATAAGAATAAACAAATTATTTTAAGTATATTATTAATAATAGCAGTCGCTATCGTCGGCTATTCATTAAATCAAATAAGAACTTTGAAAGATCATAAAGCGGTATTAGAGGAGCAGCAGCATAAATTAACACAAAACATCACTGATTTAAATGCCCTTAATACTGAAAGTAATTCAATGGTGAAGGAACTGACGATAGAGTTGCAAAATATGAATACCGAGAAGTTGGCATTACAAAATATCCTAAACAACACAATCACCTTAGATGATCTATCTAGGGATTATTTACGTGATAAGGGGTATGAGGATTACGCACTGATTCTGGATGACTTAATGAACCAAAAACACCTAATTCCTTACGAGGGCGTTCTTGGGGGATCGATGGCATGGCGACCAGAAGGATCATTTTTATTGAATTATCAGTGGGTATACGCTTCTTTTGATGATGGTCATATCGAAGGCCATGGCTTGTTGCGATTTAAGATTAGAAATGATAAAACCATTGAGTGGACTGTTGTAGACTCAAATTTATATAGTGTTGAATAGGAGTGACTCATGAAATTAAACTATAGAAGAATTACTGCCTTTGATCAGGGCTATTTAGAATTGTTATTGTACGAAACAATATTTGTACTGAATGATCAGCCAATGCCGGACCGGTCAATACTTAAACAGCCTGAGTACCAACGGTATATTGCACCTTGGTCAGATGATGATATCGGCTATATTGCAACAGATCCTTTTACAGAAGAAGCGATTGGTGCAGTATGGTTAAGGTTTTTTACTGAGGACAATCCAGGCAATGCCTATATCAATGACAAGCTACCCGAATTGGTCGTAGTTGTTGACGGTATGTTTCGAAATGATGGTATTGGTATGGATTTGGTGCATTATTTAATGGCACAATTACCCGCACATATAAACGGCATCTGTCTTGCCGTCGATGTAAGAAATCCAGCGCTGGAGTTTTTTGAACGGTTAGGATTTTTACCTTTTAGAATAGACCAAACTATTGCAGTGATGCGGTATGATAGACACTAATTTTGTGGTATACTATTAGGTGAATTTGGAGGCGTTAAATTGAAAAACGAAGTAATAGACATAATAAAGAAAAGAAGAACCATTAGACAATATACTGGAGAAATTGTGAGGGATGAGCAGATTAGAACATTGCTTGAACTAGGTTTTGCTGCACCATCAGCCCATAATTTTCAACCATGGCATTTCATTGTAATCAAGGACGAAAAAGTAATAGAAAAGATTGCAGCATTTCATCCTTATGCAAAAATGTTGCCCAAGGCTGGTTGTGCAATTGTTGCTTGTGGGGATCATGAAAAACAGCCAATGGATGGATTCATTGTAGAAGACACATCTGCAGCAATTCAAAATATGCTCATAGGGGCAGAATCCATGGGTCTTAGTACTGTGTGGTGCGGCATTTATCCAATGGAAGAATTGGTGACGCCGTTTAGAGAAACATTGGGTATTCCAGAGAATGTAATCCCTGTAGGAATGGTCGTTGTGGGTCATGGTGATGAAGAAAAGCCAAGTAACGAAAGATATATAGAAGAAAAAGTACATTTTGATAAATGGTAAGTGGAGGCATCATGAATTCAATACAAATAGCAATAGACGGACCAGCAGGGTCTGGTAAGAGTACTATCTCTAAAATCATTGCTAAGAAACTGGATATTATTTATTTAGATACAGGTGCAATGTACAGAGGCATTACGTATAAGGCGATTACAAACGACATAAAACCAGAAGATATTGATGGCTTGGAAAAACTTTTAGATGAAACGAGCATTTCTTTCAAAGGAGATGAATTGATATTAGATGATATCAATCGTTCTGAAGAAATAAGACATCCAAATATTTCTGAAAATGTGTCCCTTTATGCAGCAGTTAAAATCATTCGCGAGGATCTGGTTAGACGTCAGCAATACATCAGTGAAAATCACAGCATCATTATGGATGGACGTGATATTGGTACTGTTGTTTTACCGAATGCCACTTATAAGGTTTATTTAACGGCATCTGTAGATGAAAGAGCTGAAAGACGCTACAAGGAGTTACTTGCTAAAGGTCACACTGTTGACATTGAAGCGCTAAAGAAAGATATAGAAGAAAGAGATTATAACGACATGAATCGTGACGAGTCACCACTTATGAAGGCTGAGGATGCGATTGAAGTAGATACTACTGGCATGGGCATTGAAGATGTCGTCAACGCCATTATAAACATTGTTCAAAAAGGAGCATAAATGAGTTTTTATCGTTTTGCAAAATTTGTTGTAAGAGTTTATTATAACCTATTTTTTAAAGTTGAAATAACTGGTGAGGAAAATATTCCAAAAGAATCAGGGTACTTACTTGCACCAAATCATTTAAGCATGCATGATCCACCGCTGCTTGGTGGGTTCTTCCCGCGACTTGATCTATATGCGATGTCAAAAAAAGAAGCATTTGATGTGTGGATACTTAAACCTATATTACCAAGAATAAATGTTTTCCCTGTCGATAGAGAGGGTAATGATATTACAGCGATAAAAACATCGCTGAAAATTCTAAAACGTGGTGATGGATTATTAATATTTCCAGAAGGGACACGGAATAAGAAAACAGATGGTACACCACTAGAAGCAAAACCTGGCGTTGCACTTATAGCGATTAAGGCAAAAGTACCTGTTATTCCCATCACTGTGGAATCAACATACAAATTATTTTCACCAATTAAGATTACGTATCACCCACCTGTGTCTTTAAAAGAATATGAAGGTCAGAAATTAGATACGGAAACTTACCAAAAAATTACACAAGATATTGTACAAATAGCATACAATCATCTGAGTATTAATCAGAAAGGGTAATTTATGAAAATAATTATTGCAGAGCATGCAGGATTCTGTTATGGTGTAAAGAAAGCAATCAATGATACCGAAAAAGTGTTAACGGAGCATGGACAGTCAAAAGTACTGGGTGCTTTAATCCATAATCCTTTAGAGGTCAATCGATTGAAACAACTAGGATTAGAAGTAATTGATTCTACTGACGACGCCCAATCTGAACGTGTAATTATTCGTTCACACGGTGAAGGTCAAAAGGTTATTTCATCACTAGAAAAAAACCAAAATACGGTAATTAATTGTACTTGTCCATATGTTTCTAAAATTCATCGCATAGTTAATGAGTATTATGTGAAAAAATATGGTATAATAATTATTGGTGATTCAAATCATCCTGAAGTAATAGGGATTAATGGTTGGTGTAACGAAAGTGCAGTGATTATTGATACCGAGGAACAGGCTAATCAACTGGTGATTAATCAGCCGGTGTGTATTGTTGGACAAACGACTTTTAATACACAGCTTTGGGATAAAATAATAAATATTCTTAGATCTAAATCAGATCAAATCGATGTGCACAACACGATTTGTGATGCGACTGCCAAACGACAACAGTCTGCTAGAGAACTTGCTTCAAAAGCGGACGTAATGATTGTTATTGGTGGAAAGAACAGTTCAAATAGTAAGAAACTATATGACATATGTAGAGAAATAACTTTTTCAACATATTTTGTAGAATCATCTGATGAACTGCCTTATGATGACTTTGATGAGAATATCACTATTGGTATTACAGCAGGGGCATCAACGCCAGATTGGATCATACAAGAAATAATTAATAAATTTAGAAGGCGAGGTAATTGTTAATGAGCACAACAATGGAGCAAATCATGAAGGAAATGGACGAATCGTTCAAGGTTCCGAGAAAAGGAGATACGATTAAGGGGAAAGTGGTTCAACTTGACGCTGATAAAATCGTTCTAAACATCGGATACAAGAACGACGGTATCATTCCGAGATCTGAGGTTTCAGCAACTAACGAAGCTGCAATCGAAGGCTTTAAAATAGATGACGAGGTTAATGCATTTGTACTTAGAACAGATGACGGCGATGGCAATGTATTGTTATCTATTAAACGTTTAGCTCAATTCAAGGATTGGGATGAACTAGAAGAACTTTATGGTAAAGAAGAATTAATCAAAGTAAGAATTGGTGAAGTACTTAAGGGCGGTGTAGCTGCTTACTTCAACGAAGTTAGAGGATTTATCCCTGCTTCTCATTTAGCTGCAACTTACGTTAAGGACATGTCACAATTCTCTGGTCAAACACTAGATGTTAAGATCATTGAAATCAACAAGAGAAGAAAGAGAATTGTATTCTCTAGAAAAGAAATCGCTATGGTTGAGCACAAAGCTAAGATGACTGCAGTTTGGGAAAAAGTAACTGAAGGTGCTATCATCGAAGGTGAAGTTAAGAGAATTGCTAGCTTCGGTGTGTTCGTAGATGTTGGCGGATTCGACGGTCTTATTCACTTATCAGAATTATCATGGGGAAGAATCAAGAGCCCTAAAGATGTAGTTTCTGTAGGTGACAAGATTGAAGTTAAAGTATTAAAAGCTGACAAAGAAAGCGAAAAGATTTCTTTAAGTATCAAGCAATTAGCTGCTGATCCTTGGACTATTTTCAATGAAAAGTATAACTTAGAAGATAATTTTGCTGCTAGAGTAGTTAACTTAACAGACTTTGGTGCATTCGCTGAGTTAGAGCCAGGTGTTGAAGGTCTTATCCACGTTTCTCAAATTGATAAGAAGAGAATCGAAAAGCCATCTGACGCATTAAGCGTAGGTGACGAAGTAACAGTTAAGATTTTAGAAGCTGACGTAGAAGAAAAGAAATTAAAGCTTTCTATCAAAGCAACTTTTGCAGCTGAAGAAGCTACTGAAGAAGCATAAGTTTAAAAAAGCCTTTAAAGTCGTGTAACGTTGTTACACGACTTTTCTTGTTTTCAATTGCATGAAAACGTGTATATATATTATAATAAGAAAAAAGGAGTGGGGCTATGGAAGGATATGAAAATTTTAAGGCTAAAGTCTTAAGAAAAACAGGACTTGATTTAACATTATATAAAGAACGACAAATGAAACGAAGAATAGAATCCCTTATTAAGCGTAATAGTTGCGACAGTTTTGAATCATACTATAAGCTCCTAGATTCAGACAAGGCAGTTTTTGATGAATTTATCAATTACTTGACCATTAATGTATCTGAGTTTTTCAGAAATACGAATCAATGGGATGTACTGAAAAGTTCAATTATTCCAGAACTGCTAAAATCACGATCAACGTTAAAAGTTTGGAGTGCTGCTTGTTCTACTGGAGAGGAACCTTACACTCTTGTAATGACCTTGAGTAACTTCTTCCCATTAAATAGAATCAAAGTCTTAGCGGTCGACATTGACAAGGAAGCCATCAATAAAGCTAAAATTGGTATGTATACAGCTAAAAGTATTGAAAATGTTCCAGAAGACTTCAAGAAAAAATATTTTACACCTGTTGGTAATGCATATAAGATAAGTGATGAAATAAAGCGTTGTGTGGAATTCAAACATTTCAATTTATTAAAAGACACATATCCAAAGAATTATGATCTTATTGTTTGTCGTAACGTAATGATTTACTTCACAGAAGAAGCGAAGGACGAGATGTATCGTAACTTCAATGGCGCTCTTGTAAATGACGGTGTATTATTTGTCGGTAGCACGGAGCAAATTATTGTACCGGCAAAATATAATTTCAAGCCATTAAAGACATTTTTCTATCAGAAATCTATAGAAAAATAAAAAGACTTTTAAGTAGGCTGATGCCTACTTTTACATAGAACTACAAGATATAACGACTTGCCGATTTTGGTAGGTCGTTTTTTATGATTTCATTGATACGCATTGATTTGACTGACAATTATGGTGGTGTTAGGATTAAATAAAACGACAAGGAGTGCTAATATATGAACGCATTAAAAGTAAAAGGTTATATTTATGTATTAATATCAGCTCTTGGTTTCAGTATAGTCCCATTACTGGCGAAGTATACATTGGATGCCGGGATGAATTCAGAAACAATGTTATCTTATAGATTTATCATAGCAGGCGTTTTTTTCCTTTTGTACACTGGCCTGTCGAGAACAACCTTGATTATTCCTTTCAAACATGCCCTTCAATTATGCGGGATTGGTATATTATATGCCCTGGAATCAATGATTTTTTTTGAAGCATTTAAGTATATATCGCCTGGTTTTGGACAGTTGTTGTTTCAAGTTCATCCTTTAATGGTTGCCCTTGCAGCCTATGTCGTTTTTAAGGAAAAGCTGACTTGGCAAGTTGTGACCGCCTTATGTCTTGTTGTCATAGGCTGTGGTCTTTTATTTTGGGAACCGAGTAGCTTTGTGACATTGACAGGTGTTGTCCTCGTTCTAATGGCTGCTGTGTTTTATACAACATACATAATTGTCGGCAAAGACTTGTTGGATTCCATTGAACCAGTTGTTGTCACAACCTACTTAACTGTCAGTTGTGGTGTGTTTTTAACTTGCTACACGTTGATGACGGATAAGTTCATGGTTGTTTCCAGTCTTGATATCGTCATTGCCATAGGTATATTCAGTATCTTTTCTACGATCATCGCAATTTTGGCTTTTTCAGCAGGCTTACAACTATTGAGCGCGACTGTTGCATCGATACTTTGTGCACTTGAACCTGTTATCACTGTCATTCTAGCCTATGTTATTTTTGGTGAAACTTTAACTTGGTTGCAACTTGTTGGTGCAGCATTTATTGTCTGCAGCATTATAATAATTGATTACAAATCAACTGAGGCAGTAACAATTGAGAATGAAGGCGATTTAATTTAGTGCATAGGGTGTTAATGATAAATTTTTTGTACAAAACCTGCAAATTCATGTTAAAATATAAAGGCTACATAAACCCTTGAAGGGAGTTTGACGGCAATGAAATCTACTAGCAAAAATTATATTATGATGACTATAGCCGCTTTTTTTTGGGCTGGTGCATTTATCGCAGGTAAGTTTGGTATTGGGGAATTAAGTCCAGTAATGCTAACCTATCTACGATTTTTCTTTGCGACACTGATATTATTTCCTTTTATGGTGTCACGGATGAAAGATAACTGGCGTCTAGAACGTTCAGAATACATAACCGTTTTACAACTTGGTATCATCGGCATGATTGGCTATCATTTACCATTTTTTCTGTCACTAAGATATACGACGGCAACAAAAGCCGCTATGATCAATGCCAGTAATCCATTGATTACAGCATTTTTGGCAGCATTTTTCTTACATGACAAGTTAACATTTAAGCGTGTCTTATACATACTGTTGGCCTTAATCGGCGTATTGCTTACCATAACGGATTGGCAACTCAGCAGTTTACTAAGTTTAGGTGTCAATAAAGGTGACCTTATTATGTTAGGGGCGGCTTCTTGTTGGGCCAGTTACTCAATCTTTGTAAAAAAAGCGACTGGGCGTATTGAACCATTAAAACTGACCAGTTATACTTTTTTATGCTGTGTGATCTTACTGACACCCTTTGCATTAAAAGAGATACTTTTGGACAACGCTTTAAATGTGTCTAAAGGAGCTTATGGCGCAGTTATTTACATGGCCATATTTCCCACAGTAATCGGTTATACAATTCAACAAATGAGCATTCAGGCAATAGGCCCTGCCAAAACAGCCTTGTTTATTAACTTGGTCCCAGTCTTTTCGACTGTGCTGGCCATGATATTCTTGAAAGAAGTTGTGAATCCCAATAACTACGTCAGTGGTCTAATGATTATTGCGGCGGTTATAGGGAATTCTCGATTAAAATAAGAAGTAGTTGTACTGTTGACTTTCAATCAACTGATACAGTTTCCTTAGGGAATCAATTATTAGGGAGGACGAAATGAAAAGAGAAGAACAAAGAGAAGTGTCAACGGATATTATCTTGAAGAATCAATTAATGATGATGGATATATTGAAACAGAACACAGAATTTGAGGAAGAAAACGGCCGTAAGAAAAAGTATTTTATCGAAACTTATGGGTGTCAAATGAATGAGCACGATTCAGAAAAACTCAGTGCCATGCTGATGCAAATGGGATACGAAGTGAGTCCTTTTAGAGATGATGCAGATCTGATTATCTTTAACACTTGCTGCGTTAGAGAAAATGCGGAACTTAAAGTCTTTGGTAACTTAGGGCATTTGAAATCATTGAAGAAAAGAAAGCCAGACGTACTGATTACTGTCTGTGGCTGTATGATGCAACAACCTCATATCGTTGAAGAAATCATGACTAAGAACAAACATGTAGACTTAGTATTCGGGACACATAACGTGCATAACTTCCCGACACTCCTTGGCCAAGTTATGGGCGAACATAATACAGTTGTTGAAGTTTGGGAAAGTGAAGGGGAAGTGATCGAAGGATTACCAGTGGATAGAAAGTTCACTACAAAGGCTTTCGTAAATATCACTTTCGGCTGTAATAACTTCTGTTCTTATTGTATTGTGCCATACACAAGAGGTCGAGAACGGTCTAGAACAAAAGACGCAATCATCAATGAAATCAAAGAACTTGTCGCAGGTGGCACCAAGGAAGTGACTTTACTTGGTCAAAATGTTAACTCATATGGTAAAACACTAGAGGAAGATATTGATTTTTCAGACTTGTTACGTAGTGTTAATGATATTGAGGGCTTAGAGCGTATTCGATTTATGACGTCTCACCCTAAAGATATTTCAAGAAAACTCATCGATACCATGGCCGATTGTGACAAGGTTTGTGACCAATTACACTTACCGGTTCAAGCCGGAAGCAATAGCTTGTTAAAAGCCATGAATCGTAATTATACTGTTGAAAGCTACATGGAAATGATAGAATATGCCAAATCAAAGTTACCAAACGTAGGTATTTCGACGGATTTAATCATTGGTTTCCCAGGTGAAACAGAGGAAGATGTTGACGCAACCATTGACCTTATCAAGAGAGTCGGTTACATCACAGCATTCACTTTTATTTACTCCATAAGAAAAGGAACGCCGGCTGCGGAAATGGACAACCAAATTCCTGAGGATGTTAAAAATGAACGATTCCAAAGAGTATTGAATGTTCTCAATGCTGGCGCTAAAGAAAAAACAAAATCCTTTAAGGGTCAGATTGTTGATGTCCTTGTTGAAGGAGTTAGTACGAAGAGTGATGAAATTCTTACTGGAAGATCATCCCAACACGTAACAGTTTACTTCCCAGGTGATACGTCACTGATTGGTGAACTAGTTCGCGTTAGAATCACAGAACCACGAGCATTTTCGTTAAATGGAGAACTTGTAGATTAGGAACAAACACTTTAGCACGTTACCTTGTAACGTGCTATTTTTTAATCTGCATAAATTTGATATACTAGTGTTGAGAACATATTTGGAGGATTACAGTGGAAATAAATTATAATAAATTGACCCCGATGATGAAGCAATATTTTGAGATAAAGAACAACTACAAGGATTATATCTTGTTTTATAGATTAGGTGATTTCTATGAAATGTTTTTTGATGACGCCATAAAGGCATCAAAGGCCCTGGAGATTACATTAACCGCGAGGAATTGTGGTTTGGCGGAAAAAGCGCCTCTTTGTGGTGTGCCTTACCACGCTGCAGAAAATTATCTGTCAAAGCTTATAGAAAAGGGCTTTAAAGTGGCAGTGTGTGAACAAATAGAAGATCCAAAAACGGCTAAAGGCATTGTAAAAAGAGACGTTGTACGAATCGTGACACCTGGTACAGTAATAGACCCAGGTATGCTTGATGAAAACAACAACAATTACATTGTGTCTATCTATAACAGAGAAGACAAAGGCTACGGACTTGCCTATGCCGATATTACAACAGGTGAACTAAGAGCAACCGCTTTTGATCGTCATACATCTGTACAAAAGGTTACAGACGAACTTCTAAAGATTAATCCTGCTGAAATCATTCTATTGGACAATGGTTTACATAACGAAATTATGTTAACCATAGATGCATTACCAAAAGTATCCTTGTCCTACCGTGACAAAGAGGCCTTTCACGAAACATTCGCAGAAGCACATGTAAAGGAATTTTTTAATATCTATGCTATTGATAGTATAGGCCTTGAGAAAACATCACCTGAACTGAATGCAACAGGTGCCTTGATCGATTATATCAGGGAGACACAAAAGGTGGATCTCCAACACTTTGATCGTTTGGAACTCTATCACCACGAACACTTTATGATACTTGATAAATTCACGCGAACGAATCTTGAGTTAACGCAGACCATTCGTGGTAAAGATAAAAAAGGATCTCTGCTTTGGATTCTTGATAAAACCTGTACCTCTATGGGCTCAAGAACGATGAAAAAATGGATTGAGCAGCCTCTTCTTAATGTCGAGGATATCAAGAAGCGACAAGAAGCTGTAGCGTCTCTTGTTGGGTCGTCTCAAAAAAGGGATGAGCTCCGATCATACCTCAAGGAAGTATACGACTTGGAACGTTTGTCTTCAAAACTTGTGTTTGGCAATATCAACTGTCGAGACCTTATCGCCTTAAAGAAATCCCTTGGCGTATTACCCTATATTAAGAGTCTTTTGGAAGCGTTGCCAGTAGGGTCATTTGAAGATGTGCTCTCAGAATACGACACTTTGGAAGCGACATTTAATTTAATAGATGTAGCAGTTCTTGAGGAAGCACCTTTCTCCGTTCGAGAAGGCGGTATGTTTAAGGAAACTTATAATGACGAATTGAAAGATCTCCGTTATGCCGTAACAAATGGTAAGGACTGGATTCTGGGTATAGAACAGAGGGAACGAGAGCGTACAGGCATCAAAACACTAAAAATTGGGTTTAACAAGGTTTTTGGCTACTATCTGGACATAACCAAGGCAAATTCCAGCCTAGTGCCTGAGGACTATATTCGTAAGCAGACCTTAGCAAACTCAGAACGTTATATCACACCGGAATTGAAGGAAATCGAAGAAAAGATTTTAGGCGCGGAAGATAAAATAAAAGCCCTGGAATATGACTTATTCGTAGAAATAAAAGAACAAATACTAAAGGAAATCAACACCCTCCTGCACATGGGTCGACAAGTAGCAATTGTCGACGTCATCACTGCTTTTGCAGAAGTCAGCTACAAATATGGCTACGTACGTCCACAGGTGAACAGTAGCAACGGTATAGAAATCGTTGAAGGCCGTCATCCTGTTGTCGAGCGACTAGTCAATGCAGAACTTTTTATTCCCAATGATTCCTTACTAGATAAAGATAAGAATAAACTGTATATTATTACTGGTCCCAACATGGCCGGTAAATCCACGTATCTAAGACAAGTGGCTCTTATTACGCTCATGAGCCAAGTAGGTTGTTTTGTGCCTGCAGCGAATGCAACAATCGGTGTTGTGGACCGTATCTTTACACGTGTCGGCGCATCAGATGACCTGTCTCAAGGACAGAGTACTTTCATGGTTGAAATGAACGAACTGGCGAACATCCTTCATAACGCCACACCACGATCGCTGATTATCCTTGATGAAATTGGCCGTGGGACGAGTACCTATGACGGGCTGAGTATTGCATGGTCTGTTGTTGAATACTTGTCCAACGACAGTGGTGTGACAGCAAAGACTATGTTTGCAACCCACTATCATGAACTGACGGAAATTGAAGGCAAAATCGATGGCGTTCGAAATTACTCTATTTCTGCCAAGGAAAGCGGAGATGACATTGTCTTTTTAAGAAAGATCATTAAAGGCAGAGCCAACCAAAGTTTTGGTATTCAGGTTGCCAAGCTTGCTGGTGTTCCAGTTCAAGTCATCAACCGGGCAAAGGATATTCTTAAGAAATTAGAAGAACACGATATTAACAACAATGTGCGCAACATCAATGACGAAGCAGGCCAAATTGACTTTTTTGCACCACCAGTCGCTTTTGAAGATGAAGAAACTATTTTAGCAAAAGAGATCGCGACTCAGTTAAAGGATATAGATTTAATGAAAACGACTCCGATGGACGCAATGAACTTATTGTACCAATTAAAAGGAAAGCTAGGTGACTAGATGTCAAAAATACATGTTTTAGATCCGTTGATAGCCAATAAAATAGCCGCTGGTGAAGTAGTCGAAAAACCGGCTTCCGTAATCAAGGAGTTAGTAGAGAACGCCATTGACGCAGGCGCTAAAAATATAACCGTAGAAATCAAAGGTGGGGGAAAAACCTATATCCGGATTTCTGATGATGGTCATGGTATTGAACCAGACGATATGCTCACAGCTTTTGAACGTCATGCAACCAGTAAAATATCAGCAATTGATGATATATACAACATTCAAAGCCTTGGTTTCCGTGGGGAGGCCCTTGCCAGTATTGCATCTGTTTCTAACATAGAGCTTATCAGTAAAGTGAGAGAAAATGAATTTGGCGAGCGCCTTGCACTTGCAGGCGGAAAGATCCTATCAAGAGAGTCTGTCGGTGCTTCAAATGGTACGACAATCGTGATGAAGGACCTCTTCTTTAATACACCGGCGCGATTGAAGTTCTTGAAATCTGACGGTGCTGAACAGAATGCCATCAGTACCATTGTAAATAAACTGGCATTATCCCACACGTCAATTTCATTCAACTATATAATCAATGATCGTATAACCTTTAAGACACCAGGAAACGGAGAGTTGAAAGATGCTGTTTATGAAATATACGGCAAATCTGTTTCCAGTGAACTGATTCCGTTTGAACTAGAGGAAACAGGTGGCGTCATAGCCAGTGGTTTATTGTCAACAATTCACTATACGAGAGGGAATCGACAGTTGCAGGTTGTGTTTGTCAACGGTCGATACGTTGTGAATAAACTTGTCTCAGAAGCGTTAGAACTGGCTTATAAAGGTCTTGTCCCCCTCCATCGACATCCGATCTGTTTTCTATTCTTAGAATTAGATCCTAAAACTATCGATGTAAATATACACCCGAGTAAGACAGAAATCAAGTTTCATCAGGAAGCCAGCATTAAACAGACTTTGTATAGTGCATTACGAAAAACAATAAATTCCTATAATCAGGTGCCACAGGAAAGCTTCAAGAAAGTAGATGTGTTTTCACGCCCATTACCGGAAGCGACGGCGAGTACGGAAATCAAAAGTGAGCCTAAAACTACTATTGATACACAAGAAAGAACTGTCGTGACATCAGCTGCACCACTTTCGTCTAAAGAAAGTTTAGCCAACCATGACCTAAAAGGAAATTCACTGACATCAAATAGTGTAAAAGAGGAAGGTTCTGCAGAACATCCGGTAAGAGAAAGCATTAATACAAACCGTCCCGTGCCGCCTAAAAAAGCTCTGGACCTACTCTATAAATCTGTACATGAGAAACAGGAAACAAATGAAGCTAAAATCATTCCGCAACAAGCGAATGATGTGCCATCTACAACCGCTGATCCTATCCGTCCAACTTATGATGGTAACAATCAGCGTAAGGTGCATATGCCTTCTGTATCAGAGAAACCTCACGGGACACAATATGATTTTAAAGAACTACTTATTAGAGAAACTGTTGAAATAACTGACTCAGAACCCGAATACCTACCGGAAGGTCAATCGGTATATGATGAGTTACATTACATTGGACAAGCATTCAGTTGCTATTTAATGTTTGAAAAAGACAAACAATTGTACTTTGTCGATCAGCATGCTGCACATGAAAAAATTCTTTATGAGTCTTTTAAGGATAAATATAGAAATAGACAAATGGAAGCCCAAATGTTGTTGGATCCCATTACTATATCAATGACTTACAATGAGCAAGAAGCCTTGCTTGACAATGTTGAAGCTTTTCAACAATTAGGGTTTGAAGTCGAGGCATTCGGCATGAACGATATTATCGTGCGGTCTGTACCAATTCTTTTTGATCGCCCAGCGGGTAAATTGTTTATCGAAAGCATTATAGAAACAATTGCAGATCACAAGGATTTAACGACCTTACAAAATGAAGGTATCATTATGCAATCATGTAAGGCTGCTATCAAGGCGAATCAGCGCATACATGAGCTTGAAGTCAATACGATGTTAAAAGATCTTAGAAATTTAGAAGATCCCTACACTTGTCCGCATGGTCGTCCAATTATTATTGCGATCCATGAGTATGAAATCGAAAGGAAGTTTAAAAGAAGCTAATGAAAAGAACAATTGTTATTATATGTGGACCTACAGCTGTTGGTAAAACGGCTGTATCAATAGAACTTGCAAAAAAGTTAAATGGTGAGATCGTTTCAGCGGATTCAATGCAGATATATAAACATTTTGATATTGGAAGTGCGAAACCGACTGCTGAAGAGATGGGTGATATCAAACATTACCTGATAGATGAAATTGATCCTAAGGAAGAGTTTTCAGTAGCGGCTTACAGAGAACGTGCAAAAAAGTACATCAACGAAATATTTGATAAAGGTAAACTTCCTATTATTGCTGGCGGTACTGGACTTTATATCAACGCTTTGATGTACGATATGGATTTCTCGGGTGCTGATCAGGATCCGGAATACCGCAATGAGCTTAACTCGCTGTGGACAGAAAAAGGGGGCGACTTCTTACACCAACAATTGGCTCAAATTGATCCAGAGGCGGCAAGTCGTATTCATGCCAATAATGTAAAACGCGTTATGCGGGCATTAGAAGTAAATAAGATTTCTGGACAGAACATGTCTGACTTTCAAACGGATCTTATACCAACAAAGGACTATGATGTCATCCTAATAGGCTTGAAGCGTCTTCGTATGCGTTTATACTCTGCTATCAACAAAAGAGTGGATATTATGCTGGAAAATGGTCTCCTTGATGAAATAAAAAATCTAAAAACTTTAGGATTAGATGATAAATTCATCTCAATGCAGGGTATAGGATATAAAGAAGTACTTCCATATTTGGATGGGAAGTATTCATACGATCAAATGGTAAGTACCATCAAGCAAAACTCTCGTCGTTATGCCAAAAGGCAATTGACATGGTTTAGACGATATGACACAATACAATGGTTTGATTACGATCAGTGTGGCTCACTCGATGAATACTTAACTCAGATAGAACAGTATGTTCAAGAGAGAATCTCTGAATAAGGAGAGGTTCCATATTAAGAAAAGAGGGGGATTATTATGAAGTCAGGATTAAATTTGCAGGATGTGTTTCTTAATCAAGTTAGAAAAGATTCCACTTCCATTACCATCTTTTTAATCAGTGGGTATCAAATCAAAGGATTTGTAAAAGGATTTGATAGTTACACGATTATTTTAGACAGCGATGGGAAACAACAAATGATTTACAAACATGCAATTTCAACGATTATTCCAAGTAAAGCGGTAAATTTTAACGCAGCGACTCACTCATCACCGGAATAAGACCATCATCTTTTAATTAATATGGATAATGATGTATAAAGCGGGCATTTGCCCGTTTTTCTTTTGCAAAGTTTTTGATATAATGTGTAGTGGACTAACCGACAATAAAGCTTACAGGAGTATACGAAGATGAAAACAGCATTAATAGATGACCTATATAATAAATTGAACATTACAGCCTTTGCAAGACAAACGGTTCAAAAGGCGGAACATGAAATAGCCGATCAATTCAGTCTTTTGAATGAAATGATTTCTTATAATCAATTAAAGGTTGTAGAAGCGATGCAAACCTTTAGATTAAGTGATACACATTTCAATTGGCATACAGGATACGGTTATAACGATTCTGGAAGAGAAATAACCGAATCGATATTCGCCCATGTATTTAGAGGAGAAGAGGCTATAGTACGACCATTGATCGTAAATGGAACCCATGCACTTTCACTTTGTTTGACTGGCGTCTTAAGACCTGGGGACAAAATGCTGGCAATCTCAGGGCGACCATATGACACGTTGGAAAATGTCATCGGCACAGCAGGACCGAATGGTTCGTCGCTGATGGAGATTGGTGTAAAGTATGAGGAAATAGACTTCTTGGACAATGGATCATTTAATGAAAAGGCTATACTTAAGGTATTAGAAGAGGAACCAATAAAAATGGTTTATATTCAACGTTCTGCAGGGTATAGTTTCCGTAAAGCCGTTCAAGTAGACGATATAGAAGCGATTATCAATAAAGTACGTTCCGTACAGCCAGACGTTGTAGTCATGGTGGACAACTGCTATGGTGAATTTTTAGATTATAGAGAGCCAACTGAAGTTGGTGCAGACCTTATGGCCGGCTCATTGATAAAGAATCCAGGTGGTGGTTTGGCGTTAAGCGGCGGCTATATTGTTGGTAAATCATCGCTTATTGAATTGATTGCAGCAAAAATGACCTCGCCTGGTATCGGTAAAGAATGCGGTCTGACCTTTGGGCAAACCCGTTCAATTCTACAAGGCTTATTTATGGCACCCACAGTTGCTGTTAATGCCCTAAAGAGTGCAGTCCTATGTGCGAGAACATATGAGACTCTTGGCTATGAAGTATGTCCAAGTTCCGATGCTTATAGAAGCGATATCATCCAGTCCGTCAAATTGGGATCAGAGAAAAAAATCGTTTCTTTCTGTAAAGGGATTCAAGGCGCGTCACCAGTAGACAGTTTTGTCACACCGCTTCCCTGGGACATGCCAGGCTATGATAGTCCAGTTGTTATGGCCGCAGGTGCCTTTGTTCAAGGTTCATCAATAGAACTAAGTGCAGATGCACCAATCAGGGAACCCTATGTTGTTTACTTCCAAGGTGGCCTTACTTATGATCATGGAAAACTTGGTGTAATGAGCAGTTTGTCCCAGATGGAGAGAGACGGACTTTTGGAAAAAAATAAGAATATTGGAATTTAATTAAGTAAAGTGCCGATTTCACGCACACAGAACATTTGTTCTGTGTGCGTGAAATCGGCACTTTTTTTAATTAATCCAGAATGATAACCCTCTCCTATATAAAAGATGTATCTGATAATGTCACAAAAGAAAATTTATAATTGATTAAAGATCGCATCCGACACACTTTTACTAATCGTGTCAATTTCTTGTTTTGAAATACCTAAATATTTTTGAGTTGTTGTGACTGAACTGTGGTTAAGAATTCTCCTCACCAGTTCAATATCAAAACCACTTTCTTTATAGACGGACGTTCCATAGTATTTTCTAAAAGAGTGGGTGGATATGTTCTCGTAACCTAGATGGTCGGTTACTATTTTTAAGTTCTTTTGAACATTTCTAACAGAACACCGATTGATAATGGGATCTCGTGGTGAAATATTTTGATCGATAATATACTCGTTCAGTAAACTTATTGTTTGATCACTTATTTCACGAAACTGTTCCTTTTGCGTTTTCTCTTCAATCAAACGTATGTTCGACCCTACGATATTCCGTGGTTCCAATTTAATGACATCACCAATACGGAGTCCTGTGGTTCCTTGAACGAGAAGGGTTATGAATAACTTCTGGTTCGGCCTGAACGTTTTGACTTTATCTTTAAAAGAGTATGAGAAGCCATGTTTAATATGACTCATGATTTTAATGAATTGTTCTTCCGTCAAAGTTTCTGTTGTAAATTTCCCCATTTCTAATAATTCTCCATTTCTTAAATTCCATGCTAAAAGTTCGTATATATAGTTTTAAAAAGTTCGTTATAGTTTTAGACGACTGTTGACACAAAGCCATTTTATCGGCTACAAGTCTTTAAATTAGCCAATTACAGCATTTTATCTGGCAGTTGGTAAAAGTTCGTATTAGTATAATTATGCGAACTATTACGACCTTTATTAAAAAACGTTGTACAATTGATTTAAATAAATGTTTTTATGGCTTACTACACAATTGAAATTTTAAACACCTTCTACAGCATGGTAGATTTTCTCCTCTTGAGCATGTCCTAATAGGCGTGACAGCAAGAAAAAAAAGACTACTGGTTATTGGCCAATAGTCTTTACCTTTTACATTTTTCTAAATACACCTTTTACCAAACCAAGAATGTCTACAGTCTCAAAATACATAGGATCCATAGTAGAATTTTCTGGTTGCAGTCTTACGCGATCGCTTTCTTTATAAAATGTCTTTACAGTTGCAGAGTCCTCAATAAGTGCAACAACAGTATCGCCATTATGGGCTTCCTTTTGTTGTTTGACGAGTACGTAATCCTTATCCAAGATTCCAGCTTCTATCATACTGTCTCCAGAGATGCGTAACATAAAATACTCACCATCTGTAATAAATTCACTTGGAACAGGGAAGTTCTCTTCCAAATTCTCCACCGCAAGGATTGGTTGGCCTGCAGTTACTTGACCCACAACCGGAATGTATGACGTCGTCATGTCTAGCGACGACACATTATTCATGCTGTCGATAATTTCTATAGCTCTAGGTTTTGTCGGATCACGTTTTATGTATCCTTTTTGTTCTATTTTCGTTAAATGACCATGCACTGTAGAAGTCGATTTCAACCCAACAGCTTCACATATTTCTCTAACAGCAGGTGGATATCCTTTTTTGGATACAGCTTCTCTGATGAATTCCAAAATCTCTATCTGTTTTTTACTTAAATCATCATACATATTTACACCTCGTCTAAATCTTCTATTTGCAATAAGTATAGCATACACACAAAAAAATATCAAACATTTGTTCTGTTTTTTCTTTACAAGGAACACATGTTCGTATATAATGAAATAGAACAAACGTTCCGGAGGTGTAGAGATGAGATCAAAGAAAAGAATTAGAATAGTAAACAAGAATAGATTTGTCATGAGCATGATGTTTATTACCCTGTTAGTATTCACTTTATTTTCAACAGCATTAGGAACACTAACTGCTAGTGGTAGTGATTACAACCAGTTTGTGACAATCGAAGTAGCATCTGGCGATACGGTTTGGGATATTGCCAGTACAGTTAACACTGATTACTTAGAACAAAAAGAAGATATTCGACTGATTGCATTTGCAATAGCGCAGGAAAATAAATTGGACAATTACTTTATTTATCCTGGGCAAGCATTAGTTGTGCCAATTAATGGTTATTAGTAATTATATCTAACGAACAAAAACCGAACAGACTATAACTCATTTGACATAAATATATAATTCATAACAATATCAAAAGCAATTAGGTGACTAGTTGCTTTTTTCATAGAAACCTTTCTTTATATAGACCCTTTACTCGAGTCGGTCACTTATACTTAAGTTTAATAGAGCTCGAAATGGTTATAAATGCTGTATAAGGAGGTCTATCATGAAAGAAAATACGAAACGAAAAATTGATATTGCTGCTGGTCGTACAAAACCAGAGCTGGTTATAAAGAATGCAAGAATTATTAATGTGTTTACTGAGGAAATTATTGACGGTGACATCGCCATTGACCATGGATATATAATTGCTATTGGTCAATATGACGGCGAGGAAACATTTGATGCTGAAGGTAAATTCGTGGCGCCGGGGATGATTGATGCCCATGTACATATTGAATCTGCAATGGTAACACCTAGTCAATTTGCCAAATCAATTTTGCCCATTGGAACGACAACCATTATAGCGGATCCTCATGAAATCGCTAATGTTTGCGGTCTTGAAGGTATACAGTACATTTTAGATGAAAGTTCCAACATCCCATTGGATGTGTATCTAATGATGCCTTCTTGCGTACCGTCAACGTCTTTTGAGAATGCTGGCGCAAGCCTATTGGCAGAAGACATAAAAGACATGATTCAGAAAAACAGAATTTTAGGTTTAGGTGAATTAATGGATTTCCCTGGAGTTATTGCGGCTAATGATGAAATCCTTGACAAGATAGAAGTAACAGGTGATAAAATCATTGATGGCCATGGGCCTGTTATATCAGGCAAGGACTTGAGTGCTTATGTTGCTGCAGGCATTCATACTGAACATGAGTGTAGTACTGTTGAAGAGATGATTGACCGGTTAAGACTCGGAATGTACATTTTGATCAGAGAAGGATCAGCTGCAAGGAACTTGAACGCTCTTATAAGAGGCGTCAATAAGGAGAATGCTAGGCGCATCCTATTCTGTACAGATGATAGACATCCTGGTGATATTTTAACAGATGGTCATATCGGCAATAATGTCCGGTTAGCGATACAGAATGGTATTTCTCCAATTACAGCACTTAAAATGGCATCGCTTAATGCTGCTGAGTGTTATCGCTTATATGATAAAGGGGCTGTGGCGCCAGGTTATATAGCAGATCTGATTCTATTTGACGATTTAAAGACAATTGAAGTAGAAGCCGTTTTCAAAGGTGGTCAACTAGCGGCTAAGAACGGCAAACCCTTGTTTAAGGCGAAACATATTCCTAACGACTCTGTTGTTGATACTGTAAATATCAAACCTGTTGCCAAGGATGATTTGACAATCAACCTCAGCAGTGATTTTGCAAATATCATTCGCTTACTTCCTCATAGTCTCGTGACCGAACGCGTCGTGCGAAAAGTAGAAGTTAAAGAGGGGAAGTTTGTTCATGACAAACGTCTAGATATTTTAAAACTCGCTGTCATTGAACGACACAAGGCCAGTGGGAATATCGGTCTTGGACTTGTTGAGAACTTCATGTTGAAAACCGGAGCACTTGCGTCTACAGTTGCTCATGATTCTCACAATTTAATTGTTATCGGCACAAATGACGCTGACATGCTGCTGGCTATAGAAGAAGTGGAACGCATTAAAGGCGGTCTTGTAATCGTTAATGACGGAAAGGTGCTTCAGACTTTACCATTGCCAATTGCTGGCCTAATGTCTGACAAGTCGCTAGAAGTTATGAGTAATGATTTAGAAAAGTTATATGCCACGGCGCGAAGTCTGGGCGTAAATAAAGCCGTTGATCCATTTATGACCCTTGCATTTCTTGCTTTGCCAGTCATTCCAGAAATAAAGCTGACGGATATGGGGCTCTTTGATGTTTCTGCTTTTGACTTTATCAATATAAATGAACTCGATTAAAGGAGGTATTTAATGAATTACGCATTTCAACTTACAAATGAGGATAAAAAAAATCTTTTAAAGATTAAAAGGCGAGTAGCCGTTCAAGATATTCCTGCAACACTTGGTGAATGTTACAGTAAAATCGCTCAATACATGCACGAAGTATCTGCATCCATGAGTGGCGCGCCATTTGTTGCCTATTACAATATGGATATGAACGACTTGGAAATTGATATAGTCATTCCAGTTGCAACTGAGGTACCAGGCAAAGGGGATGTTAAAGCTGATATTCTACCCGCTGGAGAATATATTTCAACTATTCACATAGGACCTTACAGTACGATGGAACCGGCGTATCATGCAATTACAGAATATATTCAAACAGAAAAGCTTGAAATAACAGGTGTCGCTTATGAATTTTACTTAAATGACCCTGCAGAAGTTCCAGAAAGTGAATTGCAAACTAAAATTATGTTTAGGATTTTATAAAATTCGATCAGGTAGACATAACTATATTATGTAACTCAAATCAAATAAGTTAATGACATTACAAACGGAGGACAACATGATTAAAAGAACAACAACACCTTATAGCTATTCAGTAGCAGTATCAAGTGGAGATACTATTTACCTAGGACTACATCGTGGACGGGGTAGCAGTTTTCAGGACCAGTTACGAGGCTCTCTAATGTATTTGAAGCAAACCTTGGAGCAACATGGATCGTCTTTGGAAAGGTTACTGAAAGTGCAGGTATGGTTAAAAAACATCGATGATTTGCCAGTCATGGAAAAGATATTCTTTGAGTTTTATCCATCCGGTGAATTTCCAGCACGAATGACTAGTACAACAGAATTTATAGACAATGATTGTTTGGTTATGATTGAAGGAGTTGCTGTTAAAGAAGCCAAGTAATATAACTTGTTATACATTAGAAAGATAGTATCTAAAAAAGTGGCATTAAAAGAATATAAGTGGGTATCTATAATGTAATAGTAATTACTCATTTTAAAGGAGGCTGTCTATGATATTTGAAAAATCAATTGATATGAGCGCAGAGAATGCTGTTCTACGATTCAAGGAATTAGCTAAAGACAACGGCTTAGGTGTTTTATGGGAACAGAATTTAAAGGAAAAATTTAAGGAAAAAGGCTTTTTTTACTCTTACAACACATATGTGCTAGAAGTTTGTAATCCTGAGGTTGCTCTTAACGTATTGAATACAACAAATCAGGCGGCATATTTTATGCCGTGTAAAGTATCTGTATTTGAGACAGAGGAAGATGTTAAGATTGGTTTCGCAAAACCCTCTAAATTTATAGGCGAACTGGATAATGGTGATGAATCTAAGCACTACATAGCAGACGTCGAGGATGTTTTAATGAATATCATCGAGACAATGGCTTCTGAATCATTTTAACAAACACTAAATTAAAAGCTCAATAACAAAGGAACCCTTGCGGGTTCCTTTTTCTATATGCTAAAGTACAATCTAATCGATGCAGCACAAGTATATTAATTTATGAATTGTTATGATCTTTAATTGCTTTAACGATTCGTTTTAAGCCTTCTTCAACGACAGACTTTTGACATGCAAGGTTCAATCGTATAAAGCCACTAGAATTGTCAACAAACATGTCGCCACCCTCCAGTAAAACACCGGCGTTATTAGCAAAGAATAGCGGAAGATCTTCAACGTCTTTTAAATAGCTATTCACATCAACCCATCCAAGATAGGTCGCTTCAGCAATAGAGAAGCTTGCCTCTGGCAAATGCTCGTCCAAGAACGTCTTTGTAAAGTTAAAATTTTCATCTATATATAGTTTTAACTGCGTTAACCATTCATGTCCGTGGGCATAAGCCGCTTGTGCCGCAGTCAAGCTTAGGGGGTTTTCAAAAGTTAGGTGACGTTCATCCCAAACTTCTTTGACATCTTTATTAGGTATAATAATGTTCGAGAATGCTAGGCCAGCCAAGTTAAAAGTTTTCGTTGGTGCCATACACGTGATGATCTGATCAGATTCAGGAAATAATTTGGCTAATGGAATATGTTTTTGTCCTGTACGAAGCAGATCACAGTGGATTTCATCAGAAATAATCATAACATCATTCTCTATACAAAGTTGTCCAAGTTTTCTAAGTTCATCCTCGCTCCATACTCTACCCGTAGGATTATGGGGATTACAAAAGATGAATAATTTGACTTTTTCATCTTTCACTTTCTTTTCAATATCAACGAAATCCATTGTATAGTAACCATCCGTATTGACTAAATCAGTTGTAACCAATTCAATATCATTATAGTCACAAGCATATTTAAAGAAAGCATAAGAGGGTGTTGTAATCATCACCTTATCATTTGGATGGCAGATATACTCAACCAATTCATACAGGGCCGGGATAATTCCCGCTGATGAATGCCAATCGTCTTTTTTGAATGACCAATCATACATCTTTTTAGTCCAAGCTAAAAAAGTATTATAGTAATCGTCATTAAAAATCTTAGTATAACCAAAGATTCGTTTGTCGAGTCTTTCTCTCATTGCGTCAATAACGACATCCGGTGTTGCAAATTCCATATCGGCAATCCACATTCTAATAAATTCATGGTCCTCATATGGAAAGGTCATATCCTCAGTTGCATTAAATATATAGTCTCTAAAACCGTCTGTATTCATGGCGTTCGTACCACGTCGTTCTATTATTTCATCAAAGTTATATTTCATAAGTAACCTCCAAAGATATTATTTATAGTAATAGTATGTCAGAATTCTGATACATCAGCAACAACTATAAGTTTCGTATAAGTGGAATATATTGTCCGTTAGTATCATTAAAATAGAATATCAGACCCAATTTTGATATAATATTAGGCAGTAGAAAGATCACTAGATTTATTCATCAAAAAGTATCGTTTAATGATACTTTTCGCTGTATAGCCTCAATGGAGTCAGCACTTATTTTAGAGGAGTGAACAATTATGAATGAAATTAACATAGAAATAGGTCATAAAATTAGAGCATTCAGAAGAGGGAAGGGCTTAACAATTGCTCAACTAGGTGAACGCATCTATAAAAGCAAGGCAACAGTTTCAAAATATGAGAAAGGTGAAATATCCATTGACATCGTCACACTATATCAAATTGCTGATGCACTGCATATCAACATAGAACAGCTGGTCCACAGCAAGATTACCTATGAACAACCCATTATCAAAGAAAGTCCAGCATCCTCATTTAAAAACTCCAATAGATACTACGCCTATTCATTTGATGGTAGAAACAATAAATTAAACCGAACAGTTATTGATATCCATGAAGAGCCGACTGGTACACGCTACCCAACAATGCTCTATATGAATGTAAAGGATTTTGACAATTATCAGGATTGCGAGAATACCTATATCGGTTATACGGAACATTATGATGCATTAACGACCATGATCCTAAAGAACCAGTCCACACCAATTGAAAACATCACCCTGAATATATTGGCTTCCTTCGTAGAATCAGAAAAAAAGTGGGGGCTTTTTAGTGGCGTTTCTTTTAGACCACTAATGCCAATAGCTACAAAGATACTGTTATCAAAGAAACAATTGGAGGAAACTAAGGAACTCATTGAGGAGTTGAAAATATCAAAAGAGGATATACGACTGATGAAAATATTTAATATGTTGTCGGTTACATAAAGAGCGTCAAGTAAATACAATCGTATAGCATTCGGTGTATAGACAAAGCAAAGTAGACTCACAGTTAAAATTTTGAGTCTACTTTGCTATTTTACAGATTTGATTGTACTTATTTTGAATTGAATCTACTTGTCGTTAGAATCCTCATGTTCCTCATCCAACAGCTCGTAACTCTTGACAATTTCACGTTTTGCATGTTTACGGTGAGCTGAATAAAGTTGCGTTGTCGTAACATTATCGTGATCCAATAAATTTTGAACTTCGTAAATTGAAAAGCCATACTCAATTAAGGAAGAAGCCGCTGTCGCTCGTAGTTTATGGGGGCTGTAGCCTTTATCTCTCGTAGTCCCTAGCGGAATGGAGGTATACTTTTTCACAAGCTTACGGACGGATTTTACCGTCATTCGTTTACCCTGTAATGAGATGAAGAGAGCGTCTTCGTCTTCAGGTCTAATTCTATCCTTTATAAAGTTACGCTCATGCTGCAGGTAATCCTCAATAACTTGAATGACTGATTTATTCAGGGGCATGACACTTTCTTTACCGCGTTTACGGTAGATAGTAAACTCATTACGGCTGAAATTAAAAGACGTTATGTTCAGCTGTTGCAGTTCACTAAGTCGTAATCCATATGTTGTGAAGATTACCAGGATTGCCTTATCTCGATACTTAGTCTTTTCCCAATACTGTAATTCCTTATCCGTTAAGCCGTCACCAGTACTGACAGCATCTAACATCATAGTGACTTCTTCAATTTGAAGACGTTTGATTGCATCAGGCTGTGGCTTTGGCAGTTTAATTGGATTAATCCCATCAACGATATTCACTTCAACAATTTCATCACGGAACAAGAATTTAAATAGAATTGCCAATGACGATTTTTTTCTAGCCAGTGATCGATTGTGATTTTCCATAACAGATCTAAGGTTTCTCGTTTCTACAATGTAACGTGTACAGTAATCCCCAAGGTATCGGTTAATATCCCTCGCTTTAATGTTGTTGAACTCATCAGCCGTAATTTGACTAGGGATTTCCGCTTCTGTCAAAAGAGTTTCCTTAATAAGGTAATTACAGAAAAATAGGATGTCACTTAAATAGGCATGGCGCGTGGAAATAGCCACAGAATTCTTTAAGTAATAAAAAAAGTCGATCATGAAGCGGGGTAGGGATTTCTCATATGTAATACACTGACTGACCAGTTCATTTTCTTTAGCAACAACATTGTCAGGTTTTGATGATTTATTATGAATGCGGGTTTCTTTTTGTGTAACCATAAATGCCTCCAAAAGAGAGCGTCAGCTAAGACGTTCAGAATATTTTAATGATATAATATATGCCTTGAAATAATAGAAGCGCGTAGACAACGGTGATATCAGTAGATTGATAGAATTGTCTGAAAATATGCTTCTATTTCATTTTTTGTCCAACTATTCCCTAAATATACATTTAAAGAACTCTTGATAATTTCATTATACCACAATCTTCAGATTGCTGCATTACGATTACAACCAAAAAATGATCTTAATTCATTTAAGATCATTTTCATTAGCAATTTCATTCAATTATTTTATATCACTTAAATCATGGTAGCTAATTAATATTTTCCTTAACAACAGTCTTATAATAAATAAGATCTGTGTACATAGTATTTTTATATTCCTCAAATCTTGTACCAGCTAATTTGTATTCCTGTTTTTTCCTAAATGCCAATGATGCAAAATTTGGTACTGGATCTACTAGTGTTTCTGAAAAAATATGCTTTATATTTGCTTTTCGTAGATCTTTCATCAACATCTGATACAGCTTTGAACCAACACCTTGTCCTGTCATTCCATCCATAATAGCCGTTTTATCAATTACAATAAATTTACTTAATTTGCCTGTGTCAAAGTCTGGTTTCCAGTTAATATCTTCAAGCCAATTGGGATTGTCACATAACCACTGATCAGCTGTATAGGCAATCAAAAATCCTACGACCTTCCCTTCTCTTTTTGCTGTATACATGTAATTGAGCGTCTCAATATTTTTTTTGAATTTATTCTTATGCTCTTTTGGATTATCTGAATAGTCATCCATTAAAAATCCTTTTGTTGATTCTTTTCTACCCTTTCCTACACTCGCTGCCACAGTATAAATTCCCTTTACATCTTCTAAAGAAGCGCGTTGAACTATGATGTAGGCATTGCTATGTTGCTCCTTTGTGTTTGCGTGCATCACTTCTAAATTTACATAATCATATTGATTCATAGTACCTCCTTTTGAGATTTTGAGTACATAATTGATATTTGAACATAATTAATAAGCCTATTTGTAATCAAATAGAATTATCAGATAAATTATTAAAATCGTTAGGATTCCAAATTGTATTTACAGTCGAATGACTGTCAGATAAGATATAGATTGTTAGTTACCTAATTATATTATATCGCAATTTTCTGAATATTACAAAACATTTAAATGTATTCATAAATTCCTCGCATTGGTTTACGTAAATGAATTACGTAAACCAATGCGAGGATTGAGGTTAAGTACACATTATCACTATGTGCCTACTCTAATTTAGACTTTAGTACTATTTCTTTATTTTTAGCAATAATCTCTCTAAAAACAGGTTTATAATAAATAAGATCCGTATACATCTTTCCTTTATACTTTTCATATCGAATACCAGCAAGTTTGAAGCTTTGCTTCTTTCTAAAGGACAAGGACGCAAAATTTGGTACTGGATCTATAATAGTTTCTGAGAATACGTGATTTATGGATGATTGCTTTAGGTCATTAATATACTTCTTATACATCTTGCTCCCTATACCACATCCTCTCAAGTCCGCTCTTACAGCAATTTTATCTGTTAGAACAAAATTTTCATATTGAAACACTCGAAAATCAGGCTTCCACATAATATTATCAGTCCAATCTGGATTGTCTTTAAACCACTCTTGTGCGGTATAGGCCATAATGAAACCAAGGATTTCTCCTTTGGATTGAGCCACATAAAAATACTGTAGAGACTGAATGTTCTTTTCAAACTTCTTTCTGAAGTAATCTGGACGCTTCTCATAATTATCCATTAAGAATCCATGATATGAAGTCTTTTTCGCTTTTCCGACACTCACAGCGACACTAAATATTCCCTCTAAATCTTCTGGCTGAGCTCGCCTTACGGTTACACGATCCTTGTACTTTTCCATGAGCATCTCTTGTTTAAATACTTCCTCTTTTGTTTGCATAGTACTCCCTTCTCCTCGTTGTCAATATCATGAAATAGCTATATCGTAAGTAAATAAAAGACCTCACATACAAAGAAAATTGCACACGATTGTGCAATTTTGCTTAATAATAGATATTCCTCTATTCATAATTATACCATTATAAAATGCAATTAATCATTTATTTGTCAGAAGATTCACAAAAATCCAAACATAAAAAAGACATTGTAATACAAGTTACAATGTCTTTCCCTATTTATATTAAACTTTTAACTCAACCTTCGCACCAAAATGTTCCTTGTAACTATCTAATGCTGGTGTAATTACTTCGTTAATGTAATCATCTACTTGTTCTGAAGAGCGACCAATAAACTGCACTGGGTCCATCAGATTAAGAATGTCATCTTGGGACAAGTTGAACATTGGATCTTTTTCAATACGTTCTAGTAAGTCATTATCGCCACCTTCAACTTTAACGACGCGTCCTGCATCCATTGAATGCACTCTAATTGCTTCATGTAACTCTTGTCTGTCGCCACCCTTTTTAACAGCTTCCATGATAATATTTTCAGTTGCCATAAATGGAAGTTCAGACATTACACGCTTTGTTATAACCTTCTCGTAAACCACCATTCCAGATGTTACGTTTAAAAGGATATCTAAAATCGCATCTACTGCTAAGAATGCCTCTGGAATTGTTAATCTTTTATTAGCTGAATCATCTAAAGTTCTTTCAAACCATTGTGTCGCAGCAATAAGTCCAGGACTTGTACTTAGTGACATAACATATTTTGCAAGAGATGATACACGTTCGCTACGCATCGGATTTCTTTTGTAGGCCATTGCAGATGATCCAATTTGATTCTTTTCAAATGGTTCCTCAAGTTCTTTTAAGTTTTGAAGTAAACGAACATCATTTGTCATTTTATGCGCAGACTGTGCAACACCGCATAAAACATTTAATATTCTACTATCAACTTTTCTCGAGTAAGTTTGTCCAGTTACAGGAACTGTACCTTTAAAGTTAAAATAAGTTGCAACTTTTTCATCTAATTGCCGTACTTTATCATGATCTCCATCAAATAAGTTAAGGTAGCTGGCTTGTGTACCCGTTGTGCCTTTAGCACCTCTCATCATAAGGTTTGAAATAACATGTTGAGTATCTTCAAGATCCATAAGGAATTCGTTCATCCATAGTGTTGCTCTCTTCCCTACCGTCGTCAACTGTGCTGGTTGATAATGTGTGAAGCCCAAAGTAGGCAACGATTTATATTCTGTTGCAAATACAGACATTTGATTCAATAAAACTGCCAATTTTCTTTCAACAATCTCCAATGCACCACGCATCATAATTAGGTCAGTGTTATCACCAACATAACAACTAGTCGCACCTAAGTGAATAATAGGCATTGCTACAGGACACTGCTCACCAAACGTGTGTACATGTGCCATTACATCATGACGTTTGTCTTTCTCATGCATTTTGGCAAGATCATAATCAATATCATAAATGTGTGACTCCATTGTTTCGATTTGTTCATCTGTAATATTAAGGCCTAACTCTTTTTCAACTTTTGCAAGTGCAATCCATAATTTTCTCCATGTAGAAAACTTCATATCTGGTGAAAACTGTTTGCTCATTTCATCACTTGCATAACGCTCAATTAAAGGATTTTTATAACTTGAATTCATTCAACACACTCCAATCCGAATATTTAAAATAAATACACAATAATCATTCGTGTTAATTATAATATAATTCTCACCACTATGCAATAGTTGTTACAAATCAATAATGATCTACTATAAAAATATAGTTGAATAGGAATATTAGAATACTAAAAGAAACGTATGTGGTATTGATATCGATATCAAAAATATGTACGATGGCAAAACGAATACAGGTCGTTTATGCCAACTTGTAGTTCGCTACACTTGTCTGTAAATACCTGTGACTGGACTTCTACCGGCTAGATTAATACCATGACTGACAGACCTAAAAAATAGCCTTCCAAAATGGAAGGCTATCTTATTATTAATTATAACGGTTTAACTATCAATTTAATCGCTGTTCTCTCCTCACCGTCAATTTCAATGTCAGCAAATGCGGGGATACAAACTAAATCGAGTCCTGATGGTGAAACAAAACCTCTCGCAATTGCAATCGCTTTAATAGATTGATTAATCGCGCCTGCTCCAATAGCTTGTATTTCGGCGATGCCATGTTCTCTGATCACACCTGCCAATGCACCTGCAACGGAATTTGGATTAGATTTTGAAGATACTTTTAATACTTCCATAATATACCCCTCCTAGCTCTTATTTTGCTGTAACTAATAACTTGATCGCAGTTCTTTCCTCACCGTTTATTTGAACATCGATGAATGCTGGTACGCATACTAAATCAATACCTGTAGGGGCAACATAACCTCGTGCAATTGCTATAGATTTAACTGCTTGGTTTAATGCGCCAGCTCCTATTGCCTGTAATTCAACGTGTCCGTTTTCTTTAACAACACCCGTCAAAGCGCCTGCTACAGAGTTTGGGTTAGATTTTCCTGATACTTTTAATACGTTCATTTGCTTTTCCCTCCAAAACATTATGTACTTTTATTTATGATTCCATACCAATTATACCCATGAATTGGTACAATAAACCAAAATTATTATAATTTTATCTATAATAATTCTTAGTATTAATATACCCAATAATATTGGAAATACTACAGTATGGCATAATTAATTCCAATGTTTTTAATAATGATGGAAGCTTATGTATTTGAATTGTTAATTAGAGTTACCTTCAACTTATACCCATGAACTGGCAAGACTAATAGCCTGATGTATAGAGTTGCAGCCACTTTTTACACAAGAACAGCACGAAAAAAAAGTGGACATCCTAAGACGTCCACCTGCTTTCTCTTTAACTCTATTTTGCATAATCAACGGCTCTTGATTCACGGATAACATTAACTTTAATTTGTCCTGGGTAATCAAGTTCGTCTTCAATTCGTTTACTAATTTCTCTTGCAAGTAATACCATACGGTCGTCGTCAATTTTATCTGGTAATACCATTACTCTGACTTCTCTACCTGCTTGAATAGCAAATGAATTATCAATACCATCGTATGAATTTGCAATTGCTTCAAGTGTTTCAAGACGCTTAATGTAAGTGTCTAATGTTTCTCTTCTTGCACCTGGTCTTGCTGCGGAAACAGCATCTGCCGCTGTAACTAGTACAGCTTCAATAGTCTCAGGTTCGTAATCTCCATGGTGTGTGCTCATTGCGTGAATAACATCTTTTGATTCACGGTACTTCTTAAGTAAATTCATACCGATTTCAATATGCGTACCTTCCATTTCATAATCTACGGCTTTACCGATATCATGAACTAAACCTGCACGCTTAGCGATTCTTACGTCTGCTCCTAATTCTGCAGCCATAAGTCCAGCTAAATAAGATACTTCTAATGAGTGCTTAAGTACGTTTTGTCCGTAACTTGTTCTATACTGCAATCTACCGATTAACTTAACAAGCTCTGGATGTAGATTGTGGATACCACAATCAAATGTAGCATTTTCACCAACTTCTTTAATATGTTGGTCCAGCTCTTTCTTAGACTTTTCAACCATCTCTTCGATTCTAGTAGGATGGATACGGCCATCAACAATAAGCTTCTCTAATGCTAATCTAGCGATTTCTCTTCTAACTGGGTCAAAAGATGATAAAATAACCGCTTCCGGTGTATCATCAATAATTAAGTCTACACCTGTAAGTGTTTCTAAAGCACGAATATTTCTACCTTCTCTACCAATAATTCTACCCTTCATTTCATCGTTAGGTAAAGTTACTACAGATACTGTAGATTCAGCAACGTAATCTGCTGCACACTTTTGAATAGCGTAAGCAATGATTTCTTTAGCTTTTTTGTTCGCGTCTTCTTTTGCACGACTTTCAATGTCCTTTATCATAACAACCGCGTCATGACGAATTTCTTTCTCTACGTCTTCAAGCAATTGTTTCTTAGCTTCATCAATCGTCAAACCAGAAATTCTCTCTAATTCTTCCATTTGCGTTTGGAATAAATCATCAATTTTTGATTGTCTATCATTCAATTCTTTCTTTCTTTTAGAAATACTGTCTTCTTTTCTTTCAAGATTATCAGACTTTTTATCTAAAGATTCTTCCTTTTGTAATAAACGTCTCTCTGTACGCTGATTTTCTGAACGAAGATCTCTCTTCTCTTTATCTAATTCAGCGCGCATTTTATGAATTTCTTCTTTTGCTTCAATAACTTTCTCTTTCTTAGATGTTTCTGCAGCCTTTGTTGCCTCGAATACTATCGAATGTGCCTTTTCTTCTGCACTCTTAATTTTCTTTTCAGCGGTATGCTTTCTTAGAAAATAACCAATAAGTAAACCAGTTGGAACACTGACTACAACTGCAACTACTGTTATTAATTCATTAGTAATAGGACTCACCTCCTCGTCAATTTATTTGATCGGTCCTCTACGACCACTTATTCTCATCTTTGTTAAACTTGCTTTGTGTTACACACCATTCCTAGTTAATTGTATAACTTTTCCTTAGAACTGTCAAGCGATTGAAATAACCGACATTCAGCAGTTGTTAACGTTGACAAACATTAACCGCTTTTCAAGGGGATTCTACGCTTTATTTAACATAAAAAAGGTATTATCCTTATGGGATAATACCTTCGAATTAGTTTGTTAATCACCCAAGCTGTTCATATTACTAGAGTTCAGCTTCTTCTACTTCAACAATACCATAATGTACTCTAACCTTGTGTTCCACTTCAGCCATGATCTCAGCATTTTCCTGAAGATAGTTCTTAACATTTTGACGGCCTTGACCAAGCTTTTCACCTTCATAGCTAAACCAAGCGCCAGCTTTTTTGATGATCTCAGCATTTACAGCCGAGTCTAAAATACTACCCGCCACTGAAATACCTTCTCCATACATAATGTCGAACTCAGCTAGTTTAAATGGCGGTGCTACCTTGTTCTTAACTACTTTTACTTTTACACGGTTACCAATAACTTCACCATTGTCTTTTATACTATCAATACGACGTACATCCAAACGAACTGATGCGTAAAATTTAAGTGCATTACCACCAGTCGTTGTTTCTGGGTTACCGAACATAACACCAATCTTCATTCGTAACTGGTTGATAAAAACAACCGTTGTGTTTGATTTTTTAACAATAGCTGTCAACTTACGAAGGGCCTGTGACATCAATCTTGCTTGAAGTCCCATATGGCTGTCACCCATTTCGCCAGTAATTTCCGCCTTCGGTACAAGGGCTGCAACTGAGTCAATAACTATAATATCAACAGCAGCACTTCTTACAAGAGCATCAACGATTTCTAGTGCTTGCTCACCAGTATCTGGCTGAGCAAGGATCAAGTTATCCGTATCAACACCGATATTGCCAGCGTATTGTGGATCTAAGGCATGTTCTGCATCAATAAATGCAGCAACACCACCTTGCTTTTGTGCTTCTGCTACCATATGAAGTGTAACAGTTGTTTTACCAGAAGATTCCGGTCCATATATTTCAATAATTCTTCCTTTAGGGATACCGCCGATTCCTAACGCTAAGTCAAGTTCAAGGGATCCTGTTGGAATACTTTCAATACTCATTTTGGCTGCTTCATCGCCAAGGCGCATGATCGAGCCTTTACCATGTTGCTTTTCAATTTGTCCTAAGACAGCGTCTAGTGCTTTTGCTCTATCTTTCATATTATCAATACTCATTATTGCACTTCCTTTCGCGAACGTGTGTTCTACATTTATTATAACTTACTGAAATGCTTTGTCAATAACTTATATCAATTTTTTTCTTACCATATCTAGTGCACTTAGAACACTGAAGTTTCTGACTCTATCGCGATTACCGTGGAAGTTGAATTTCTTGGCTTCATAGGTATCTCCAAAAGCTATACCAATATACACAAGGCCAACAGGTTTCTCTTTAGAACCACCGCCAGGACCTGCGATACCTGTGATGCTTACAGCAACATCCGCCTCGGTACGCTCCTTAAGGCCACGAACCATTTCTATAGCGGTTTCTTCACTGACAGCGCCATGGGCCGTCAGTGTATCTTCGGACACGCCAAGTAATGACATCTTTGCCTCATTGCTGTATGTGACAAAACCTGTTTGCAGTGTGGCAGAAATACCAGAAACATCTGTTAATGCACCAGCCAAAAGACCGCCTGTACATGATTCTGCCAGTGATATCGTCAATCCCTTTTGAATGAGTAATTTACCCACTACTTCAGCTAATGACTCTCCTTCAGTACTAAAAATCACAGTGCCAAATAAGGATTTAATTTCGTTCACTACCGGCAACAGCAACTTTTCGGTTTCATCCAACGTTTCTCCACCAGCAGTAACTCTAACTTCTATCTCACCTTGTTTCGCATAGGTTGCGATTGTCGGGTTGGATTGACCATCAATCAACGGTAGCAGTTTGTCTTCTACCGAAGATTCTCCCATACCAAAGAGTTTGATGTATCTTGAGTTGATCACTTGATTCTTTTCTTCTGCGATCATTGGCCCAACATGCAATTCAAACAAATGTTGCATTTCTCTTGGAGGACCAGGTAATAAAAACACATGTTTGTTGTCCTTGCCTATATAGATGCCAGGCGCAGTGCCCATATCATTTTGTAGCGCAAGACCGCCAACTGGAACATTCGCCTGCTTTGCGTTATTTTCTGTCATCGGACGTCCTATGGAGTCAAAAAATGTCTTTATCTTATGATAAATCTCTTCATCTCTTTTAAGGGGGCATCCCATAACTTCAGCAATAACTTCCTTGGTTAAATCATCCTGAGTAGGCCCAAGTCCACCGGTCGTGATAACAATGTCGACATCTTTTAAATAATACGAAAATACTTCCTTTAAGCGTTCCGGGTTATCACCAACCGAACAATGATAAAGGACTGACACCCCATACTCATTTAATTTCTCTGATAAATACTTTGTATTCGTATTCAGAATACTGCCCATTAATATTTCTGTACCTACACTTAAAATACATGCTTTCATAAGATGACCTCGCTTACTTGTCCATTTATTTTTCAGTTAATACTTCTTTGTTCTTTATAATGTAATCCAATCCAGAAACCAGTGTTAAACCAGTCGCCACATAAACCATGATCATATCCATTGGAATGTTCCACTGGCTGAAAGGATAGTTGTTCATCAACAGAATGATGATTGCAATCATTTGACTGATTGTTTTTAACTTGCCGTAGATGCTGGCTGCAATAACTATTCCGTCAGCTGCAGCAATCGCCCTAAAAATACTTACAATAAACTCTCTTGCCAAAATTATAAAAACAACCCACGAACTTACTTTTCCTAACTGAATAAAGCATAAAAATGCTGCTGTAACCAACAATTTGTCTGCAAGTGGGTCGATAAACTTCCCAAAATTCGTCACAAGATTTCTAGCTCTAGCAATATAACCGTCTAAAAAGTCCGTAAACGAAGCAATCACAAAGATTACAAGTGCAATTCTGTCGCCGCTGGCAGTTTCTTGCAATAAGAAAAACATAAATACAGGTATTAAGATTACTCTTAATAAAGTCAGTTGATTTGGCAAATTCATCATATTTAGTACGCTCCTATCAAATCATATTCTAATGCATCTGTAATTTTAACTGTATAAATTGATCCAATCTTTAATTTTTCATCTGTGTGAACGTAGACAACACCATCAATTTCCGGTGCATCATGTTCAGTACGTCCGACATAAATATTTTCGTCTGGTACCATTTCTTCTATAAGTACTTTGACTTCGCTGCCTACTTTGTTGTAACAAATAGACTCGGAAATACTTTGCTGGATACCAAGAAGGTTATTCTTACGTTCTTCCTTTGTTTCCTCATCCAAGTGGTTGTCCATTTTAGCGGCAGCCGTGTTTTCTTCAAGAGAATATGCAAAAACCCCTAATTTCTCAAACTTCATTTCCTTCACAAAGTCCACAAGCTCATTGTATTCTTCTTCTGTCTCACCAGGGAAACCGACAATGATTGTCGTTCTTATAGCAATTGTCGGGCATTTTTCACGTAATGAGGTAACCACTTCTCTAATTTGTGCTTGCGACGTTCTTCTATTCATACGCTTCAGAACAGAATCACTCGCGTGCTGAATAGGCATATCAACGTATTTTGCAACCTTTGGTAGCGTTGCAATCGCATTAATTAGTCTATGGTCAATCACGTCTGGGTAACAGTATTGAAGACGAATCCACTCAATGCCTTCAACATCATTTAATGCTTCAAGTAACTTGTATAATTCATAATCACCATATAGATCGATACCATAACGTGTTGTATCCTGTGCGATAACAATGATTTCTTTTACGCCTTGGGATGCAAGTAATTTTGCTTCTTTGACGATAACGTCACGTTCTCTACTTCTGTACTTGCCACGTAATTGTGGAATGATACAATAAGTACACTTATTGTCACAGCCTTCAGATATTTTAAGATACGCGAAATAGCTAGGTGTCGTTAAAATTCTTGGCACATCTTCTCTAAGTGTCTTATCAATATCACCAACACGAATGATACCGCGCTCTGCACCGTTCATTAAATCTGTTACAATTTCAAAAATGTTTTCAAATTGTGTTGTTCCGATAAATCCATCAATTTCTGGTATTTCATTTTTAAGATCTGCAGAATATCTTTCAACTAAACAGCCCGCAACGATGAAATACTTACATTTTCCAATCGACTTATATTGTAGTAAATCTAATATCGTATTGATAGATTCTTCTTTTGCACTTTCGATAAAGCCACATGTATTGACTACAATAACATCTGCTTCCAAGGGATCCATTGTTACATAGAAAGACTTGCCTTCCATAATCCCGATCATTACTTCTGAATCCACTTGATTCTTTGGACAACCAAGTGTCTCAAAATGTACTTTAATATTCATTTAATTCTCCTAACTTTCTACTTCTTCTAATTCTTCAGGTGTAATAAGCACTGTACGTGCCTTACTTCCCTGTGATGGTCCCACAACGCCACGACTTTCCATTTCATCAATCATACGTGCCGCTCTATTGTAACCGACTCTGAACTTTCTTTGCAGCATCGACACAGAAGCCGATTTCGCATGAACAACCAACTCAATGGCTTCTTTTAAATGTTCATCGTCGTCATCATCATTTCCAAGACCTGCTGGTGCTGCAGTGGTTTCAAGAATTTCTTCTCGATACTCGACGCCAGTGGCCTGTGCCTTAACAAATTCAACGACTGCCTCAGTTTCTTCTTCAGAAATAAAAGCCCCTTGAATTCTCTTTGGTTTCGATTCGCCCACAGGATAGTATAACATATCTCCCTTACCAAGCAACTTTTCAGCACCACCCATATCGATAATGGTACGCGAATCTGTTTGGGAAGAAACCGCAAAAGCAATCCTAGATGGAATATTGGCTTTAATAACACCAGTAATGACATCCACCGATGGACGTTGCGTCGCCACAATCAAGTGAATTCCAGCAGCTCTAGCCATTTGGGCCAATCGACATATAGCGTCTTCTACGGCATTTGCCGCGACCATCATTAAATCGGCAAGTTCGTCGATAATAACGACAATCTGCGGTAATTTTTCCATTTTATCAATGGTAGCTTGCTCACCTTCTGTAGTTTCTGCCGCCTTTTTAGCATCGGCTTCACGCTGGGTATTAATTTTGTCAGCCTTGACATTGTAGCCCTTCATATCCTTGACACCATTTTCAGCAAATAATTGATAGCGTCTGACCATTTCTTGAACGCCCCAATTAAGGGCAATCGCCGCTTTCTTGGGATCCGTTACAACTGGTAAGATTAAGTGGGGAATACCATTGTAATTACTTAATTCTACAACTTTCGGGTCAATCATCAATAACTTGACTTCATCTGGAGTTGCATTAAAGAGAATAGAGTTAACGATGGTATTGACACACACACTTTTACCAGAACCAGTAGCACCGGCAATAAGCATATGCGGCATTTTCGACAAGTCACCGACAATTGGTGTTCCTGATATATCTTTACCCAAAGCAAAACTGAGTTTTGATTTAGAACTTTTAAACTCTTTTGTTTCTATAACATCGCGCATCATCACCATTGAAGTTTCCTCATTAGGCACTTCAATCCCTACAGCGGCTTTACCAGGTATCGGTGCGACACGTACGTGGTGAGCAGCAAGGTTTAAAGCAATATCATCACTTAATCCAACAATTTTAGAGACCTTTACTCCTGGACTCGGCTGTAATTCATACATGGTGATAGTCGGACCTTGGCTGACTTGAACGACTTTTGCATCCACACCGAAGTTCTTCAGCGTTTGCTCTAACAACTGTGCACGTTCCCTAAGTTCATCCTCTGATGTTGATTGGGCAAGGGCCGTATTAACGGTCAAAATACCGGTACTTGGAACAACGTAATTCTCATAAGCCGGTTTATTGCTCTCATCCATGGTTTTGATGATTTCTTTTTCTTCAGCTTTTGTTAGTGGCTTCTCATCAGCCTCTTTTTTCTCTGGTTCTTCAGGAACAATTGCTGAGAAATTATTGAATTTAATTTGTGGCATAGGGTCTTCAGCAGCTGGTTTAGCCACTGGCTCTGCCGGTTTATTAACTTTAGGTTGAACCGCTTGTTTGACTGAAGATTTCTTAGCCACCGGCTTTTTCTTGTCATCCTCTAAGTACGTATCAGAGTCAAAATTTTTGAAACTCTTCTTAAGCAGACCCTGTTTCCCTTGTTTGACAGCTTCCTTTGTAGCAGGCTGTATAGCAGCTTTCTTGGCAGTTTGTTTCGGTACATCGTCCATATGCATTTGGGCTGCAGCAAGCTTTGCTTCTTTCTTAACCACTTGTGCTTCCTTACGCTTTTCGATCATTTCACTAACCGTCATACGCGTTCCTAGAATAAAAGAACCCGCCAATAGACAAAGTGCAATAATGTAAGTTCCTACTTTTCCAAAAATGCCGACAGTTGCAAACGTCAACCAATTGCCTAGTACACCACCACCATTACCATTGATACCATTGACAAAGGATTCCGAAACTCCAGCAGAAGAAAACAGTGAAATCTGCTTGAACTTCAATGACTCTGCTATTATGTCATAGGAAAATGTTGTTATAGTTAATAACACACTGACAAATATAAACAAACTAGCAAAGGTATACTTTATTTTAACCTCTTCTAGGTTGTGATTTATTTGAACAAATATCAATACAAAAAATACATAGGGTACTATATAACCAGCGTTCGCAAAAAGTCCAAATAACAGTTTCTTTGAATACACACCAAATATACCGATCGCATTCGTATGTAATGCAAATGCCAGTATAACCGCTACTGTAACAAGAGCAATCAACTTCAACTCATAAATCAAAATGGTTTGCTTTTTAGTCTGTTTTTTGTGTGTACTTTTCTTAGGCGCTGCTTTAGTCTTGCTCGACGCAGGCTTCTTTGTTGTTTTTTTCGTCGTTTTCTTTGTCGCCAAGTTAACACCCTCTTCCTCTAATCTTTATATCCAGTAACCGATAGCCTATGAACTCAAATTAAACGTTTCATGAAGCACATTCAGCGCTTTTTCCAAATGAACTCTATGAATGACACAAGATAAGGTTGTATGTGAATCCGATGTCTGCAAGATTTCGATGTTTTCCTTAGACAATGCCAGAACAAGCTTACGCATAACGCCTGGTACACCATGAATTCGATGACCGATAGCCGTTACCTTTGAACAGTCCTCTACAAAGTCATAAGACAAGTCCAATTGAGTCAGCAGCTTCTGGGTTTTATCCAAGTCATAACTGTTAATAGTAAATACTTTACGGTCTTCAAAGAAGTTAATGATGTCCATGGAGATTTCTTGATTTTCAAGGCCATCAAGTAATGCGGTATTACGATCGTCATCATAATGAATGTTAACCGCCACTTGAACGATATCATTCTTCGATGCGATTGCCGTAAACAGTGAGTCTATATCATATTCGATTAAATCGATGTTGTGATCACTTGTAATAACCGTTCCACTTGCCTCACCAAAGGTGTTTTTAATAACAAGGGGTTTATTTGATCGTTTAGCAACGGCAATAGCTTTAAAGTCAACAACTTTGGCACCATCCACCGCCATCTGATACATTTCGTCATAGCTGATGCGATCAAGAACTTTAGCATCTTTAACCACTCGTGGATCAGCTGTCATAACACCATCAACATCCGTGAAGATCTCAATGGATTCTGCGTTAAGGGCTTCACCTAGAATTGCAGCTGTATGATCGCTACCGCCACGTCCAAGAGTTGTGATGAATCCTTCTTCAGAAACACCTTGGAATCCTGTAACGATTAAGATGTACCCCTCTTCTAGATACTTATTAATAAGCGCTGGCTTTACTTGTAACACATTAGCGTCATTAAACTGATCGTCCGTTACAATGCCCGCTTGAAATCCTGTCAATGCGATACAAGAATGCCCCATACTTTCAATAGTATTGGCGATAACGGCGGAGGATATCGATTCACCACAACTCATAATCAAATCCAGGTTACGGCCTTGATTGGAAGCTCCTTTCATATTAAAGAGGTCAATCAATGTATCCGTGGCATAAGGCGCACCTTTTCGCCCCATAGCGGATACAACGATAACCGGTCGTTTTCCATTTTCTTTTAATGCAATAGCATTTTGTGCAATTTTCATTCTAGACGCTTCTGTGGACACAGAAGTGCCACCATATTTTTGTACGACTATACTCAAGATGTCCTCCTAAAATCCTGTGGATCCAAATCCACCATGACCTCTATCTGTTTCACTGATGCTTTCCACCTCTATTAGTTCTGCCTGTTCTACTTGAGCGAAGATAATCTGTGCAATACGATCGCCGCGCTTAATTGTATAAGGCTCTTTGCTTAAATTCACTACAGGGATTTTTAATTCCCCTCTATAATCACTATCGATTGTTCCTGTACAATTGATTAAACTAATACCGTGTTTAATAGAAAGTCCACTTCTTGGGCGAACCTGTCCTTCATACCCTAAGGGAATTTCCATAAAAAGCCCCGTTGATACAAGTGCTCTTTCAAGTGACCCTAGTGTTACTTCCTCTTCTGCACAACATAAATCCATGCCTGCAGACCCTACCGTTTTATACTCTGGTAACTCTAAGCCAGAATGATTGACTACCTTTACTTTCATTTGATGACCTCTCCTATAATTCTGTGCTGAATTTGTTATATATTGCCTCAGTACGCTCTTCCGATAGTGGACCAACGACAGATACTGCCACCGTGTCACCTGAAAGTATGTCCTTTGCTAAATGCAATACGCGTTCTACTGAAATTTTATCTATTTCCTCAACGATTTCCTCATTGGTGATAATTCTATTCAAGTAATAAAATGACTTGCCCATAAAGTTCATATGATCTTCACTGGTTTCAAGACCCATTAAATAATTGACCTTGAGGTTACTGATTGCCACTTTATATTCATCCTCAGAGATATCGCCCTCTTTGATCTTCTTCAACTCTTCAATGATCAACTCAACCGTATCTTCAACCTCGCCCTGTGAACTAGAAAAATACAGGTTGAAAAAACCACCGTTTCGATAGAATACAGGCTGCGTGTCGATATTATATGCCAGCCCATGTTCCTCTCGTATTTTCTGGAACAATCGACTGCTTGAAGTACCACCTAGTATATTGTTCAGCGCCATCAAGGGATAACTATCAGAATCATTAAACTGTAGTCCCTTGAATCCGATATGAACATGTATTTGCTCCAGGTCCTTTTCCATATATTCATAACCACTATGGGTCTTTACAGGTTTAGCTGCCATTAGTGGTAAGGCTTCATCACCGATGTACTGGGTAAAGGCATTTTCCAAAAATTCGATTGTGTCGTCTTCGTCATAGTTCCCCGCAATACTGAAGATGATCTCCCCTGTATTGAACCGTCTCTTGTAGTACGCTAACAAATCTTCTTGAGTGAATTCGCTAACGGTATCCTTTTCTCCAAGTATCGGCATCCCGTAATGAGTCTCCGGAAACAATATTTTACAAAGAACATCATAGCCTAACTCTTCCGGCGTGTCATTATACATAGCAATTTCATCAAGTACCACTTTTTTTTCCTTTACTATGTCTCCTTCAGCCATTAGGGGTTGATTTAACATATCGGATAGAATCGTAAGCGCTTCAATAAAATCCTCGTCTAATACTTTACCGTATAAACACACGTGTTCTTTTGTTGTATAGGCGTTTATATTACCGCCTAGCAAATCAGACGCATGAGCAATTTCCTTACTGTTAAGTCTCGGTGTGCCCTTAAAAAGCATATGCTCAAGAAAATGGCTCATCCCATATTCTCCAGCAGCCTCTGTTACGACGCCAGAACGAATCCAAAAACTAAAACTTACCGATCTGACATCCTTTATTTGATGACCTAAAAAAGTCATGTTATTCTTTAATACTTTCGTTGTTATCATATTTCATCCTCATCTTATCTAGTATACAAGACTATTATAATATAAAAATTCCTTCTTGTACCGCTAATTTATTAGTTTACCACAAGTTTCCCCAATGGTGAAGACAAAGAAAAGGTGCACACTCTATTAGAGGGGCACCTTTCTCAAATTTGACAGCATTACATCCTACATATATATATTTGTTGGTTTCATAAACCTGCTTCTATACTCCGTTGGCGTTGTTAAATATTTCTTCTGAAATCGAGCAGCTAAATAAGAGGTGCTACTAAAACCACATTCCTGTGTGATCTTGGTAATGGTGTAGTCATCTTCCAACAACAATCGTTTCGCCCGTTCCAATCGAATATCGTTCAAATATTCCATAGGCGAGGTCCCCATAATCTCTTTAAACACTTTGGAAAACTGGGATACCGACATTTGAACATCCCGTGCTATATCGGACAAGAGTATCTTGTTATGTAAGTTCTGATACATATAATCAATAGCTGTTTCTACTTCAACCCTTAAGTTTGCATGATTCTTGTCTGTCCGCTCACCAGTGACAGCCCGGATAATCTGATGAATGATGATGTTTTCCATAGACAGACAAACATCCTTGTAACCGCATTGTCTACTATCATATTCCCTAACATATTCTTTGATCAAGTAAGGTAGGTTTGACGGCATCATAAAATGTTCTCCACGATACTCCCGTATATTACCACCGCACTTAGTAAGTACTTCTTCAAAATATGTTTCCTCTATACAAATAGCATAGTATCTAGATTGCATATCCACAGGGACCTCATAATGAGGAACCTTAGGGGAAATAGCAAGAAGTTGACCAGCTTTCATCGGATAGAGCCTGTCATCTATGCTCATATAAGAACTGCTATGACCGTTCACACAAAAAAGATAAGACGGTATGTCATGTTGCCCTGTGGCATATTCAAAGATACCGCCACTAGGAATAAAAATACCAATCTTATCTCCTATATAAGTATCTACAAGTTTCAACTCTTTTTCTGTAATATTTCCAAAAAAAGACTGTACTTTACTAAAATTCATTAATGCCTCCAAATATTTACAAAGTTTCTTATCCATTCGATTATAGCAGAGAATGTAGGGCTTAATAACCAATATCTTGTTGTAATGCAACAAAATCTTCCGTTTTAATAAATTATATTTATATTGACAAGTATTATTGTATTATGCTACACTCACTACAGAAATCAAGAAAGGAGTGGTCAAAATGATCAACGTAAATACAACTATAACAACGACAGGAAACACACTAACTTTATATCTGCACCACTCTAGGCCGAACGGATTTTAACGGGTACAATTTTGTAATCCCTATATATCGTCTTTATGCCCTAGATGTTGTGTGCTACACATTCTAGGGTTTTTTTATGCAATGCAGCCCTACCGGACTGCATTTTTTTAAACCCCAAAAACACTATTGGAGGTCGATAAGACAATGTTAACGTATACACAATTAATCAATAACACACTTAAGCAATACATAAACCAAGGACCCGAGGCCGCATATAACTATATTGAAAATAACCACACAGGAATTACAGGTATAGAAGCACAAATCTATAATTTTAGATATGCGACGGCTAGTGCCGCTGGTTTAAAAGAACGTGCCCTTTCTCTTCTGGAGGAAGCCGTTATAACTAGAAATCACTGGTATAGTGAAGAATACCTGAATTCTGACGACGATTTAGACATTTTACGGGAAGATGAACGTTTTCAAAAATGTTTGACATCATGCTCAGCAAGAGAGGAAGAGGCAAAATCCTTAACTGCTTATGTCAAAAGAAGAATACCTGCTGGTGCCAATAGAAAAGAAGCGGTGCTGATACCCTTCCACGGCAATATGAGCAACATTACCTATGAGCAATCATACTGGGTAACAGAAACAACGGATGTTTATGACAAACACTTCCTGCAGTCTCCTAGTGTCGAATTCTCGGGCGGATTCAGTTGGAATGACAATCTAAGCAACTATAGCGATGCGTACGAGCAGCTACAGACACCAACTTCAGCTATTTATAGTGGCTTTTCAGCAGGTGGTCACATGGCGCTTGATATGGCCTTAAAGCATCCGGAAAGTGCTAAAGGACTCTTCCTGCTTGCACCCTGGCTACCAAACATAGACGAAATAGAAAAGAAGCTGTCAGTTATCAAGGCTTTTAAGATTCCGATTTACATTCTTTGTGGTGACCAAGATGACGACTGTTACGACTGTACACAAGAATTCATCAAACTTTTAGACGCCCATCAGTTGCCTTACGCTTACGATGAAATAAAGGACCTTGAGCATGATTACCCCGAAAATTTCGAAGCCTATTTAAACAAGGGACTTGCTTATATTGAGAAATATCAGATCATGAAGGTATCGGGATTTGACGAGTGGGCAGGCTCTTATGACAAGAGCATCAATGCACTCAGCCAAGGCTATCCCTTTGAAGGTTACTACCACGTCCTCAACAGCATTCAAAAGATTGTCAACAGTATTAAAATCAGCACTGTTTTAGATATGGGTGTCGGGACAGGTCTTTTGTCAAAATCTCTTTACGATCAGGATTACGACATTACAGGCATCGATTTTTCCGATGAAATGATCAATGAGGCCCGTAAAAAAATGCCTTATGCACGATTTTTCAAACAAGACTTTAAAGAGGGCTTACCAAAAGAACTGGAACATCAACCTTTTGAAGCGATTATTTCCTCCTTCGCCCTACATCATTTGGCCGACAGTGAAAAAGTAACGTTTTTAAACGAGCTTTACAGTCAACTAGCATACGGCGGCCTCATTCTAATAGGAGACATTTCATTTTTAACAGCAGACGATATGGCAGAAACCAAAGCTTTAGCTGGGAATGATTGGGATGACACTGAATTTTATTACTGTGCTGAGCAGCTGATACCAAGACTATCTGCAATCGGGTTAAACGCTACTTATCAGCAATTATCAAGCTGTGCAGGTTTATTGAAAATTATTAAAATGTAATTTTAAAATAAAGCAGCATCTCCATTATTTGGAGATGCTGTTTTTTAATTTTTGAATTTCATCCAATAGTATTTTAAGTCCTCTTTTAAGTGATTCATCATCTAGATTATAGGTGCAGACTCTGAATCCATTGTCATAGTGGTCCTTGTTTACGAAGTAAGGTAAGCCTTGTTTGATGAGAACCTTCTCCTTGAGAAGATTCTCGAACAGCTTTTCGATAGGAATATCCTTGTCCAGATGTAACCACATGTAGACACCAGACCTTGGGATTTTAAAAGTAACGCCATCCTTGGGATGGTACTTTAGGTAGTTGGTGATCATCTCCATTTTCTTGCGATAGACATCCTGAATACGTTCACAATGCTTTTCGTATAAGCCACTTCTAATAAAAATCTCCAAAGCCCCCTGGTTGAACACCGATGTAAACAAATCAGCACAATGTTTGTACCTTTTGAATGTCTCTTGCAAGGCTTTCGGCAACACAACTGCACCTAAACGAATACCTGGAATGAATGACTTGGCAAAACTTTTTAAATAGATAACGCGGTCATTGATGTCATAGTAATGGAGCGGCAGGCATTTTTTGTTGAATTCCAAGTCTGCCAGACAATCGTCCTCGACAATAAATACGTTATACTGACTGGCAAGCCTTACTATTTCCTTTTTTACCTTTTCTTCGTATGACGTCCCGAGAGGATTTTGAAATCGTGGCATCGTGAAAAAAAACTTGATGTCTTCTTCTTTAAAGATACGTTCAAGTTCATGTAAATCAATGCCCTCGAAATGTCGTGTTATTGTATAGAGCGGCTTTCCATGCAAGGTCGCCAATTCTATCATGGTGTCATATCCAGGCTCTTCTACAAGTATGCCCTCACGACCTCCTGGAAAAGGCATCTGTGCCAGCAGGTTTATCGCCTGTTGCGATCCATTGGTAATATATACATTTTCGGTTTTTGTGAACACCTGCTGACTCGATAGATGTGTCACCAGTGTTTCTCTAAGAGATATAAGCCCCTCAGGGTCGCCATCCAGGAAAACGACGTGTTTATAAGTATCGATCGCCTTATTGAAGCAATGATTGAATTCATGATATGGCAGTAGCCGTTCATCAGGTCTTGTCAAAGAAAAATCGATTTCAGAAACGGACTCCTTCTCCTCCTCTAACATGTCGACCAAATAGTAGCCACCTTTTGGAATCGTGTATATGTAATGCTCTGCTTCTAGCTCCTGATAGGCTTTAATAATAGTTGATTTGTTGTAATTCAACCGATCCGCCATCTTCCTAATAGAGGGCAGCCGTTCCTTTTGCTTAACCTCACCTTGCTCTACCATTTCTTTTATCGTGTTGATTACAATCTCATATTTTTTCATAAGTCCTCTATACCGGTACAGTTGCTTTAATTTTCAGTTGTACCCTTTTTTATTAGTATATATAATAAAGACGACAAAATAAAGTAAAAGAAAGTGAGACATATCATGATTAATAAAATTTCTCCTCTTATGAGGTTGGTACTGGCTGCTGTACTATGGAGTCTAGGCGGTTTGCTTATAAAACTAATAGATTGGAACCCCCTTGCCATTGCAGGCGGACGTAGTGCCATTGCAGCGATTGTAATGATGTTTTACATCGGACGACCAACAGTCCAAATATCCAAAAATAAGTTATTTGGTGCACTCGCTTATACAGGCACACTGATCTGCTTCGTCAGCGCCAACAAACTAACGACTTCAGCCAACGCAATTCTGTTACAATTCTCAGCACCAATATGGGTGGCCTTATTCTCTACTGTATTTCTTAAGGAGAAGATCACCAAATTGGACTGGCTGACTATTGGAACTGTAATGGGTGGCATGGTGCTGTTTTTTATGGAAAACATCAATGGCGGACATGTGTTCGGTAACATAGTAGCAATCACAAGCGGTATATTTTTCGCCGCTATGGTTATCTTCCTCAAACTTGAGGATAATGGCTCGCCTGTAGAGATAACATTGCTAGGTAATGTATTTGTATTCCTGATATCTATACCATTTTTATTTGGTATCGAACTCACGTTACAATCAATTTTGGCCTTATTGGCGCTTGGCATATTCCAGATTGGATTTGCCTATATCCTTTACACAAGTGCGACACCTTATGTTTCTTCTGTAGAAGCCATATTGATTCCAGTCATCGAACCACTTTTAAATCCTGTTTGGGTAATGCTCTTCCTAGGTGAAGTTCCAGGACCATTTGCACTGATTGGCGGGGTAATCATCGTAAGTGCCATTGTCATCAGAAGTCTTATTCAATCAAAACAAGAAAAAATGGCCAAAAAGAAACCAGCCATTGAATTATAAACCTTCATTAAAAATGGGCTGTTTTAAAACAGCCCATTTCTTTTATATAACCTACATGTCTTTATCAACAAATAATTCTCTGAATCTCATGCGATGTGGAGATTTTGAAACCAAAGTTTCTAGCTGTTCAAAAACCGCGTCCTGCTCCACCTCGATCTTTCTGTTTAGATCATCAATATATTGAAAATCCGTGTAGTCAACCAATGTCTGCTGACCGTTAGGTAGGTCGAAGTTATCAGGTGTTTCCCCCCGATCAACAATATGCTCGCGGGTACTGATAAAAATATTTGTAAAGTCTTCTGTCAGCGTTTCAATGGTCGACTGATCAATAGATGGATAACCCATTTTATGAGCAAAAGCCTTCATCAATCCAACTTCTGACTGTATGTATAATGCAATAAGTTCACTGTATATATCGTCCAACAGCTTATATTGCGTAAACGGTGTTGCTGCCATCTCAGCATACTTTAACGCTATGCCCAGCGCAGCATTTTTACTCTCCCTAAGTCCGTCACTTAAGTATCTCGTATATTCTGTACGAATGTTCATTTCCTCACTCCTTAAATACCACAAGTACCATGGCTTCAGAAATTAAATACCCTCATATAATATAACTAATCAATAAACCGTTTATAATTTTAGGCGTTTATCATAACCCAAAATTTATCAATAAGTAGCGACACCAATGTATCATCTTGTTCTTTTGTATCAAACAAATTGACACAATCAATAGAGCCTTTCAACATCACGACATAAAGTGTACGTACTTCCTCGACATTTTTAGATTTTATTTGCCCCTTATCCATTCCTTCTTGGATAATAGCGTCCAGTTGTGACAGGAACAAGCTTTCATAGTGAACGACCAATTTCTGAATAGCATCAAGACCATCATGTACATTACTTAGTGTAATCCATCGGAGCGTTCGCGCTCTAGTCGGATCAGAAAAATAATCCATCGAAAATTTCAAAAGTTCATTAATACGTTCCTCAGGTGTACAGTCCTTATTAATATGAATCGTATTCATTAATCCTTCGTAATATGATTTTATTCTTACTTCGAGCATTTCTGTGATCAAATCATTTTTACTGTCAAAATAATTATAAATGGATTGCTTCTTTAATCCCAATTTACTTGTTACTTGAGATAGACTTATCCGGTATCCTTGCTCAGAAAACAGTAAATAGGTTTCCTGTAAGATTTCTTCTCTTTTAGTCATTTCCAATACCTCTATTGTTTAATTAAAAGCAAAAATTGCTCCTTTCAATTAATTGAAATGGAGCAACCTTCGACTTAAACATTATGTACTACGATTTTTAATATGTAAAAAAACCGCCTACATAAATAGCCGGTTGCACCACTAACTCACTATGTTTCAGGTGCCCAAATACAAAACATAGGTCTTCGTTTCTAATAATCATATACCCAAATTCATTATATATCACATAATTGCAAAAATAAAGTGTTAATTCATTGTTTCTATAGTAAATCCTAATAAAAGTTTCACAATTCACTGATTGCAGACATTTCATAATGGTATATATAGAATGAGACTATTAGTAGGCGACAATATATTAGGAGGCGTTTGTAATGGACAAACAGAAAAAAGCGACAGGGAAAATATCAAGGAAAATTGCCAAATCGATAATATTGACCAACCTCATTATCGTTTTGGTTATTGCAAGTGTTATGGGCGTAATGCTAAACAAAAACGTTGGTCAGGAAGCGAAGAAGCTTGCCGTTGGGCGTGTAGAAGCTGCTGTTAATGAATTTGAACAAGATTTCTCCAACATAGAGTCCGCTGTAAATGTCATTGCCAATGACATCGCAACGCGAACAGATGTCAGACAAGGAAAACTGGATACCACCTACTTACATGACTTAAAAAACGGTCAATTGGTACCTTACTTAAAGCAACTCGGTGAAAACACCGACCTGACAACTAGTATCTACGTTTATTACAACGTCGAACTCTTTAAAGATGAAATTGATATATGGTTACTTGAAGATGAAAATGGAAAATTCAATCTGCAGGATTCATTTGGAATGGACTATTACGATGACTATCACGCTTGGTACACAGAACCGATTGTAAACGGTGAAACAATGTGGACTTACCCATATGAATCAGCAACTGGTGGTCTTATTAGTTCTTACATTACACCTGTCAAGAAAAACGGCGAAATTATTGCCCTTGTTGGCATGGACTTGTACATGGCTGAAATAGAAGCAAAATTAGCTGATATCAAATTATTCGACACTGGATACTTGTACATGATGCATCCAGACGGTCGGGTCTTGTCACATCCTAGAATGGAATTTAACGACAGTATTCTTGATACTGGTGATTTTCAGTTTCTCTTAGATGATATGGCTTCCAAGCAGTCTGGTTTCACCTCTTATAAAAGAGATGACGGCAAAGTTGTTATCGCAGCCTTTGATCACTTAAACAATGGTTGGATTGTTGGCTCCAGTATTCCGCAAGCCGAAGTTTTAAAGATTTTAAATCTGATTCTTTATATTCTTGCTGGAATAGCGTTGGCTACTATGGTGCTCTCATTTATTATTTCACAGATTGTCGGTAACAGTATCAGTAAACCAATCCGATCAGTAGTGGCGGCAACCGAAAAGATTAAAGACGGTGACTTTACAGTCCAAGTTAATGTCAAAACAAATGATGAAACAAAGCTTCTTGCTGATGGACTTAATATGATGACAGAAAGTGTCAAAGCCCTTATCAACGAAACGCGTACGGCTTCCATTGATATGCTGGATTCTGCTTCCAACTTAGCGTCTATGGCAGAAGAGACAACCGCTACAGTAGATCAAGTTGCAACGACGGTCAATGAAATAACAACCGGGACTCAAGACACTGCTGCCGATGCTGAAAAAGGCGCTTCTGTGGCAATTGAAATCGATGCAAAATTCAATACTCTCATGGAAAATAGTGATGCAATGAAGGAAAATGCAGAAACAGCCATCGAAATGAACCAAACTGGCTTAAAGGCTTTAGAAGAGTTAAAATCTAAGTCCGAAATCAGTAAAAGTTCTAATGCAAAGGTTATTAACGCCGTTCAGAATCTTGATGAACGTGCCAGTGCCATTACTAACATAATCGCTACGATATCATCCATCGCTGAACAAACGAACTTACTTGCACTTAACGCTTCTATTGAAGCCGCTAGGGCCGGCGAAGCAGGTCGTGGATTCGCAGTTGTTGCTGATGAAATTAGAAAACTTGCTGAAGATTCTGGTGCTGCTACAGATGAAATTAGAGATATCGTACTCAATATTCAAAATGAAAGTAAAGAAACCGTAGAAATCATGCGTGAAGTTAGTGATATTTCTAGCGAGCAGAATGTTGCCGTTAACAATGTAACAGAATCCTTTAATGAAATATTCAACTCAGTTGAAGGCATCACTACTCAAATAGATTCTGTTACGAGAGAATTGACGGGACTTTCTAAGAATAAAGACGATATCGTTGAAATCGTTAATAATATCTCTGCTGTATCAGAGGAAACAGCCGCTGCCACAGAAGAGGTCAACGCATCAATGAATGAGCAAACAAGAGCAGTTTCAGAAGTCGCAAAAAGTGCTGAACGCTTGAACATGCTATCTCATGATTTAAATACACAGATTGAAGTATTTAAGATTTAGTATGAGACAACTAAAAAACAGAGTTGGTTAACATAATTTATTTATGTTAACCAACTCTGTTTTATTATTTCATATGCATTTGAATGGTACTTGGATAAAAACCCAGTTTCCTATAAAAATCAATCGTATGATCATTTTCCTGTGACACAACGACTTTGATATCAGAACAACCTGACTTTTTAAGCCACTGAAGATGTGATTGCATTAAAGAAATCCCAATTCCCCGTCCTCGCATTTCCTCCAAGACGTGTAATGTAGCCACTTCACCATCATTATTCTCAATCACAGATAAGCAATAGCCAACAACCGCTTTGTCCTTCTCTGCCAACGTTATTTTTATGTAGTCACTATCAAACTTTCCAAATCCCTTAATGCGGTCTTCGAACTCTAACCCTGTATACGCATCCCCAAAAAACTCAGACGTCTCTTCGTGATATTGACGATTACGTTCCCATAACACCTTGATTAACTCAATATCATTGTATGATATATCTCTATACTGAATCATCTGTCTCCTCCATTTCGCCAAATAAATATGGCAATCTTTCCAACTCACCAATAAGATATGTTTCTAGAAACTGCTTGTATTTCTTATATGTATAGACATCACTTGCTCCAACACGTCTTAGTATTCGTATTGCATCAGGTGATATACGAACATCCAGTCGACCATAATACCCTAGCGGGTACAATAGTCGTTTGAGTATAAACAAGACTTCTATACTCTTTTAACCGCCTATTCTATTGTAGCAAAAAACAGCAGACCCAATAGATGCAAGTCTGTTAACAAAGCGCTACAATATGATATTACAATTTTTTACATAAATAAACAAGCGTTTTTAGAAAAATACATTCTCTTTAAGCTGAACCGGGGATCCATTTATAACAATATGATCTCGTTCAAATTCAACAACGACTGTTTCTTTGCTGTTGTTATTAAACAATTGATTCACAATAAATATGCCTGACACAACTTCCTTCTCATGTCGCACACTAATCCCGAATGACGTAATTGCACCGCCTTCAATCTTATAAACTTTAACTTGGGATTGCCCATATGAATAGCTTGAGATAACCTTAAAACTTGGGTCGTACTCGCCAACAGACATGTGAGTAACAGCATAGATATTGAAGATGATAATAATGACTGACAACAATGATAGCGCACCAAATAAAAGTGCACCTGATAGTTTTACATACCATTTGTGGATGGCTGTGCTCAGTCCAAACAAAACAAACGGTATACACATGATACCATTGATGAATCTATAATTTAAGGTCCTACTTTCAAATCGAACCACAGGAAAGAATACATTTAACAAGGCAAGGCAATATATTGTAAATAGCCCTACAATCCACTTATATTTTCCATTCCATTTGAATAGCATAACAACCCCACCTTTAACACCTTAGTCCTATTTACTATATACCCATTTTTATACAAAAAAGACACCCTATAAGGTGTCTTAATAACTTTAATCTACAACTATATATTTCAGTGGATTTCTTGGTACACCATTTTCTCTAACTTCAAAATGTAGACAAGGACCAGTAACACTTCCTGTCGCTCCAGTGTACGCAATCAAAGAACCTTTTTTAACGCTTTGGCCAACTTGTACTTTATAACCATTTAAGTGACCATAAAGTGTTGTTCTACCATTACCGTGATCCAAGATCACTGTTTTACCATAGCCTGATATATAACCGACCTTCGTAACAATACCATCATCCGCAGCTTTAACTTGGGTTCCGATTGCCGTTCCTATATCAATGCCCTCATGCATCCTACCCCATCTCGTACCAAAACGAGAAGTCAATGTACCACTTGTAGGTTTGATCAATTCACCGCTTGAAGCTACTTCGCGCCATTTGGACCCACTAAGAATGACTGTCGCAATAGGTTCCTCTAGCACTTCCTCATTTAGAACGACTTGATCCTCAAGAACACCATTAATACTGGTACGTTCAATTTCCACAATCTTTTTACCGTAAGCACCCTCTTTTTTAAGTTTGCTTTCACCCACATACATATCACTTGTCTTTTCATAGACAACTTTATTGGCTATCGCTTCTTCAACTTTTTCATTCGTTACAGTTCTAACATTGATATAAGCCATTGGAATATTAAGATTAATCACTTGACCAATCTGCAGAAGTTCAATATCAATTTCAGGATTGGCAGCAGCAATATCGCTGACATACATGTCAAATTTAGCAGCAATATCCCACGTTGTATCACCTGGTGCAATCTTGTATGTCAGTAATTCGTCTTTCCCTTCAACGAACATGGACCATGCATCATCGTAAGACACGATTTCTTGGACTTCCACTTCTTTTGAAGTCGTCTTTATTTCTTCAACGAGTTCTGCGCTAACAATCACTTCATCATTTTGTAAAAACTGATTCTTAACTGCTTCTAAGAATTTATCAGCATCACCTTCAGAGGCAAATGTCGCAAATGATTCGCCGTCAATCATCAATACATGACCAACTGCCTTGTAGTCCAATGCTTCTTTGATAGAACCTTCTAATGTTTCATTATTTGTAAACGCCTCTTTTTTAACCTTTGATGGAATATATTCAATAACACTTTCTAGGACCAAATCATAATTTGATTCCTCTATGATTGTGTTGTTCATTTCTTCTACCAGTTGTTCTGTCGCTTCCTGTGTCAATGTATTTCCAACAACCTCACCATCAATAACAACATTGACGACGTCCTTTGGCATCTGTTGGACGTATGTATATACACCGACGATTAAAATGAGTACACCTATTCCTATTTTCTTCTTCAGATCAAACTCTTTCATTACTTCATTCCTTTTAAAAAATTATAGTCTTTCAGATTTTTTCTGTTTTAATTAGAGTATTTAACTATTACAATTTTATCACAGCATAATAATTATACATCAATTTTCTCTGATATGATAGTTTCAATTTTCTTCCTATCCTCAATTCTAAACTTCATTAAGAGAGTCACCTTTATAGAATACACTTCTAAATAGACAATATGAGGGGTTTCAGCATCTGAAACAAATCGAACGTCACGAACGTCGCTCCATAATATTTTTCCTTTTGACGTTAAAATAAATTCTTTTGTCAGAATATCCTTCATCATGCCATCTACGACATAAACAAATCCTATGTATGCGTAAAAAATTGCGATCACTAAATAAAATGTGTTATGGGCACCATTCATATAAAGTTTTGTCAGGTAATTGAATCCAAATATCGCACTGGCCACAAACCAGATGACTGCAATACCCAACCACTGTGTATGAAAGGATTCAAGTGATTTTACACCCATATCTTTAACTGTATGCCTAATCCACAACTGACGACTGAAGACAGTTGTTACAAGAATCATCAGTCCTATGATAATGATGTAGGTCATCATATAAGTCACCCCTTATAGCTCAAAATAGAATCCGTATATAGTTTATCAAACTTCCTTATCCTTGGATAGTTAATTCAATAGCATGGATTTAAACAGTAAAATGTTATAGAATAAAAAGAGAACCATTATAAGGAGTATAATTATGATTACAGTTAATAAAGATCAGTTACATAGAATCGCCCCGCTTTTCGCACAGCATCAATATGACAAAGTTATTCTGTACACAGTACTAGAAGGCTACCATGGAACGGCTATAGTCGACTCTATTGAAAACCCGCAATTAGCCAGACTGGATTCTGGAACCTTTACGATATTGGGTGGAGATCCAAACCATCCTCGCGCTGTTGAATTGTTGAAAGCTGCACCTATTGAAATCACAACGCCTGAAACGGAGGAGTGGGCCAACTTACTTGAGAAAACTTTTAAGGGGTCTATTTCGCAAATAGAATTCACTGAATGTTATTCCAAGTCCATCCATCCTAAACACTTAGATGATTTTATAAATATGATTCCCTCCGATTACCACATCGAGCCGATTGATAGACGCCTCGCTGAACAAATTGCCAGTGATTTGGACAACGATTACTTCTTGGAACATTTTTCCTCAACCAACGACTTTATGGTACGCGGTATCGGTTATTGTATTTTACATAACGGGCAAATTGTCAGTGCAGCAACTTCAACTGCGGCATGTCAACATGCAATAGATGTCGAGATAAAGACGAATCCAGACTATCAACGAACGGGCCTTGGGACGATTATAGGCGCTTCACTTGTCAAAGGGTGTCTCGAAAAAGATATCGATCCCAAATGGATTGCCGCTAATGATCGTTCATGTCGTTTAGCTGAAAAACTAGGCTATACCATAGGTGATACTTACACGACATTTATGATCGGTGATTAAATTTCATTTCTCTTAATAATAACAAATGCCTTACCTTAGATTTATCATCTAAAGTAAGGCATTTGTTATCACATTTCACTAAATTCAAGATCAATATGTCCCAAGTCCAATAACAGAAATTGAAGAGGAACGTCTTGTAGCCACTTATCAAGTCCAAGTGCATAACCAAATAAGAGCTGACCAAGTCGTTTTTTTTCTGTCGATTCGATGCGAGTAGGGATACTCCACTTTAAAGTACCTATACCATAAATCCACTTTTCAATAACGCGAAAAGTGTTATGATGACAATCTGATAACTCATAACATCATCGCATTTATATATCTTATTTCTTCGCTCCAGTCTTCTTCTCTTGTGTTTTCGAATCCCCACAGCAAGTATTTTGCCAACACATTACCCTCGGTATCGGCACTATATGTCATCAACATGTCAGATTTGACTACTGAAAGATCACTCTCACCTGTGTACTCAGCTTCCCACCCCGGTGATACCATATCAAGTGGGACTAATTGACCTGCCATTTTATTTGCCATAATCTGTCCTCCTTCTTCTTAACTTTTTGTACCCGTTCAGTTTATATCAGTTTAATCTTTTTATAGATACCCATTCATCAGACAGTTAAATTTACAAGCTCATCAATAAGTTGCTTTGCTCCGTAAGGTCCATGGACTCATTATCTCGATCTGAACCTTCTTTGTGAGGGTACCCTATATAATAATTTGGGTATTGTTTTCGCTAGGCACGGAGTAGCCCACCCATAAGAAAAGTGGTGGACAATAATATCATGTCCACCACTTTCTATACAACAGCTATTTTAGGAAACTATGTTGATTTTTCTGAAACAAAAACTCTCATTTCATGAGTAGGATTGCCTAATTTCCCTGCCTCACTAATATCTATTTCCTTTTTTCTTTTTTTCGTTGCTATATTGGTGAAAAATTCTATTTCTTCTTGAGAATAACCTCTTTCCAAATCTATATTCACTGAATAGCCATTGTTATTCGCACCATCTATCCAGTGAGATGATATAAAGCCTCCATTAAAAGTTTTCTCTGCATTTTTATGTATTGTAAATCCTATTATCACAACTAATATTCCCATTACTAAGGTTAAATATTTGATATAGTTGTCTTTCATAATCAATCCTCCTAAATTGTTGAAATTAGCCAGCTACAATCACGTTCACCCGTCCCCTAAACTGTAATCTTACTTTCTACTAAAGATTAAGCGATACCTAATGTATCACTCTCTATAGGGGCTTCCGCTGTTCTGCTCCTTCACCCCGCCTTGCTTAAGCAAGGCATGGCATATAAAAAGCGGTAACTTTTTACAGTTACCACTATTATACCACTATGCTACTTTCGCTGGAATAGGTTCCTTAGAGGCTATATAAGGTCTGTAAGCTGTCTTGTTCTTCATCATGCCGTAGATTATGTTTACAAGCCTTCTCATGATGCAGACCATAGCTTGACCTGATGTTTTACCCTCCGAAACCCTTTTGTCGAAATAGTCTCTAAAGGCTTCGTTTCGCTTCTCTCCACTACCTTTTGAAATCTGTATCTGTTGTTTGGCTAGATTATAGAAGATGCCGTGTAAAGGTCTATGTCCTAGCTTGCATTTGCTGTCCTTGCCTTTACCGCCCGAACTGAAATTCACAGGAGCGATACCCGCATATCTTGCCAACTTATTAGCATTTGCGAAGCGGTTGATATCACCGATATGTGATACCAGCTGTGAAGCTATTACCGTGCTGATGCCCGGCATGGTTTCAAGCTGATAATCTAACTTACTCATGAGCTGTTCCAGTTCTGCTTCTATCAGGCTCAGTTCTTCTACTTTGAAGCGGATATCTCTCACATGACTCTTAATCAGAAAATCTCTTGTTTCTTGATACTCTCTTTCTGTATCTCCATCTGCTTTCACCAGTTCGAGTATGGCTTTGGCTTTCTTTGTAGAACAAGCGTTACGGCTAGCTTTACGTAGATACTTTGCCAATTCTTCAACGTCTACCCCCACCAATGTCTTAGGTGACGGATACTGTTCCCAGAAGGCTAACGCAGACTTGCCATCCAGCTTTGAAAAGAACTTTTTATAGCTGGGATAGTTATGCCCTAACTGACCGTGAAGCTGGTTTTTGAGGGCAGTCTGAGCCTTTACAATGGCATCCCTTCTGTTAACCAACTGGCTAATCGTCCAGTAGATATCCTGCGGGTTGGCATCAGGAAGCTCTAACATCTTATCCTTTAAAACATCGGCTACACATTGAGCATCCCAACTGTCATTTTTACGGTACATCGGATTACTCTTTCTTCTGTCGTGAGCCAGTGAAGCATTGACCTCTTTGACTACTTGGTTCTTTTCTAGCAGATATACTGCCAGTGACCGTCCATACCCGCCCACATCTTCTAAACCAAAGACAGCAGTCATGCCTTTGGGTGTATGTTTCTTGGCGAATTTCAACAGTTTATCAAACTCCGCTGGTCGGTTCTCGATGGTGATTTCTTCAATTTTATCACCCCAGCAGTTGACCATAACCGCTGTATGCGTTGCCTTGTGGAGGTCTACCCCCACGAATGTATGCTTTAATCTATAGTTATCTTGCATTTGACACGACTCCTTTCTTTGGACTAGAAGGCTACCTGTCAGAAAGAAAATGCCAGCAACCTCAACTCGAGCGTTAACCATAATGGTTCGCATGGGGACGACAGCTTATCCATCTTCTTTCTGCTATATGATAGCTTCATGAACACCTTTAGCTTCTATACCGCTGTAGCTGTATATGCCACTGTAAAAGGCTTTTCTGTCCAGAATACGTTTGACTTGTACCTTTGTAAAACTCTTGCTCTTGGCTGTTTTATAGCCTTCTGTATTGAGCCTGTCGGCTATTTGTGACAAACTCCATTCAGGATGGTTCTCCCTTATTTCAAAGACTCTCCTCACTGTATCAGCCTGAGTCTCATTAACCTTTAAACACTTCTTGCCACGCTGGGCGGTGTATCCAAATGCCACACCCCCACCAGCGTAACCACCTTGCTTAGCTTTTCTGTTTCTACCACGCCCCAATTTTAATGCAATTTCTAATCTTTGGTACTGGTCTAAAAGTTCCAGCATACCGTTCACAAGAAAATCATTAGGGTCATGGGCATTAATGCTGTAGCTTGGCTGTTCTATCGAGCTGATATCTGCTCCATGCTTTTTCAACTCTCGATGAATCAACACTTTAACCATGTCTGAACGCCAGATGCGGGAGGTGTTAAGAACGACAATGGAAGTGATGCTATTCTGAGCAAGGTCACAAAGTAATTGCTGTAAACCTTCTCTATCAACTGTCATACCATCCTCATCCACCTTGGCACCACTAATGCCTGCATCTTCATATATATGAACCAACTCTAGGTTGTTGGCGTTGCAGTATCTTTTGATTTCCTCCCTCTGGTAAGAAAGGCTGTAACCTTCTCTTACTTGGTTCTGGGTGGAAACTCTAATATATCCATAGACCTTTTTCATCACTTTTCGCCCCCTCCGTTACAGGAATTGAAATTCATGTTACGCTACTCCGTATTATAGTTCTAATTATATTACGGATTACCGTATCATTCAAGCCTAAGTTATGATAAACTTATAGTGACCTATACTGAATATAGATACGGAGTACCGTAACGAACTATAAAGGAGGGGACAGATGCCAGTAAAACTAAGGCTTAAAGATATCCTTGATGAAAAAGGTATCTCCCAGCGTAAACTTGCACTTGCCATTGATGTAAGACCAGCAACTATCAACCATCTTTGTAAGGATGATGTCAATGCTGTTTACTTGGATACGCTGGATAAAATCTGTGAGTATCTTAAAATTGAGCTTAATGAGCTTATTATCAGAGTGGACTCTGAATAGTTACCAACCGCAGGCAAGGCTGACGTAAAGATTCATGAGTTCTTTCCACTGCTGTTCAGCAAGGGTATCGAAATTGACCTCCAATTGACTTGAGAGGTCTTTTTTCAATGCACCCCTCTGATATGTTGATAATTCTTTATATGCCATTGTGCGGGTTATAATAGCTTCTACCACCTTCTTTCTTTTGGGTTTTAGTTTGTCTGTATCTATGAGGATATGGCATTGATACAACCTGTTAAAGTTGGGCGGTCTAGCGAGTAAGTCTCTCATACTAAACCTATCGTAACTATCAGGACGGTAGACCATTTCAACTCTTGATAGTTCGCCCACCACATCCTTTTTCTCCACTTCTCTTAAATGCTTCTTCTTATTATAGAATCTACAGTAGCCGTGTTTCCTGCGGTCTTTACCAGCACCATAGTAGGTAGTGTTCTTGTAATAGCTTGGCTTTCTACCTGTTCTCGAAAGTAAAAATACTTCGTGGGTGGCATATGGTATATCAAAAGCCACATCACAGAGAACAAAGTTGATATCCTTCGCATTCCTACTTAAAGCCTTAAAGACGTTCCTAAAGGTCACCATATACTCTGGGTTAGTCTCAGCCCATAAGGTATAATGGGTAGCCTTCTTTTCCTTCATCAGCTTATAAGACAGATGTAGATAGTGACCATCATTCTCCCTAAAGTAAACCGTGTAATGAAAGGCTTTACTGCTATTAGGATTAATATTCGCATGGTAATAATCGCAGAGATTCTTAGCTATATATCCGTTAAAGAAGTCCAAGCTGACTCTGGTGTACTCTATAATGATTCTGTCCACTGATACTCTGATATCTTCCATGCTCACCACCCTGTACGCCTTCCGCCCCGCTGTCGCAGGGCAGGTTGCACTCTGTGCTTTGAAATCCGCTCTGAAAAATTAAAGAAATTTGGCTCTATACTATATAAGCCAACTTGATTCGCTCATTTCTTGACCACCCACACTATGAATGCCGTTATAACTGGTCATTTTGTTGCTGTACAACCTGAATATTTTTCTGACCAGTTCGCTCACACTCTTAAAGTCGTTCTAGGGGTTAAAAGTGTTGCGAAGAATTTCAAAGATTTTTTCTAGAAGGGATGGTTTTACCTATTGATAGCAAATATATTCAATAGGCATAGGTAAAACGAGCATAAGAAAAATCCCAGATACACGGTGGTAACTGGGAATATCAAAGGTTTTCTGTATTCAATTTTTCAGTGGTTTATAGTACCTTTTTACCGTATATAAATTGTGCGCACAGAAGATTTCAGTAAAATTTCTCGTAGAGCTTATGAGGGTAACCTATATAGTAATTATGGCATTGGTTTCGCTAGGCACTGGGTACCCCGCCCAAAAGAAAAAGCGATGGAAAGATAATTCTCTCCATCGCACCTATTCAGCTTAATCAGCTGTTTCTCCAACAGTGATATTGCCATCATGATAGAACTCTATCACTTTATTCTCTTTTCTTACATAAATCCAAGTATTAAAACTTACTGCTGTAACATCATCTATAACGCTAAACGCTAAATCTAGCTTCGATTCTACAGCCGGAAGTGATGCTTCATCCCACAAAATAAATATATCCTCTTCTTTATTATTGAATGAATCCAATATCTGCTGGAAATACTCATAAGAATAAGCACCTTGATTTAAAATTTTTGATTTATCCCAATCTATCTGTCCCCATGAAGTCATAGGAAAATTATTTTCAAACTCATCAAATATTTTCTTCGTTGATGACGTCTCTAAAACATTACACTCCTTACCAAGTGCTTCTATACATTCATCAAAAAGTGTCATTGCTAACCTCCTCTATTTATTAAGATGTTTAAGAAGTGATTTAAAGGTACTCTCATCACCCTCAAATGGAATCGCATATTTTTTAGCATTTAATCCCTTACCCGCACTAAAGTCTTCTACATTCATATGAATACCTTTATTCGGGTCATAATCAAGCCTCCATCTTATTTTACCATCAACAGACTGTCGACCGACTATCATTCCATCGCCTGCACTAGATTTAAGTCGTCCAATATAAGGTTTTGAATCTGCACCTAAGTTAATGAGGTCAAAAGCTTTATTCCTCGCCTGCTCATATGTCTTTACTTTAGGTAGAACTTGTTCAATACCTTTAGCCGTCCCCTTAGGTAGGAAACAAATAAAAATGGTAGCAACAGCATTTTCCTGTCACTACCATTCTACTCTATATAATCATTATTCAGAAGCCAAAATTTCCTTCTGTAATTTCTTAGTCAACGACTTAAAAACAATATCATATGAAATGTCAACGAATCTAAGAATTTCATCGTCAGGCACATCAGAATCAAATAGTACGGAATTCCAATGACGCTTATTCATATGATATCCAGGAAAAACACCTTTGTATTGTTGACGTAGAACCAAATTCAGTTCTGGGTCTGCTTTTAAGTTCAATCCAAGCCCGCCATCGTGGTCATAAACCAATCCAAACATCTTGCCCCCCACTTTAAATACCAATGTTGTCTCATCAAGAGGATAAGTTTCTTCAGCACCTTTTTTTGAAAGACAATACCGAATTGCTTCTTGAACAGTCATATGATCCCTCCATTTTATGTATCATCTTCAAAACAAAGAAGATGTAAGATAACTATAACATAATTTATAGTTGCCCACATCTTCCTTGTTGAAAGTTACCTTTCATTTATGTATTAGAGCTGTATTAGACACTAACATTCCATTCTTCATAATCGTCCAACGTCAACGCAGGCGATAGTTTTAGGTTAAAATACTCTTCTACCTCAGTGATATTATCATGTGTGTGTATATCAGGATAAATTTCCTCAAAATATGAATGCTTTGCTTTTAATGGCGCTCTGCCATCGTACGTTAATCGTGCAAGTGTATCATTATCCTCGAATAACAGTAACATTTCTAACCTTTGGTTATCTAAGTCCTTACTTCTGTCCATACTTATCATCCTCCTAGAAACCTTGTTATTTATTTAACACTATAATCAGTGTACTCCTGTTTCTCAATAAAATCAATGATTTTAAGAAAAGAAAATCGTACAAAATAAAATACATTTGCACAATCGTTGTACAAACTGCAAATACTTATCTTTAGACATAATAAAACATTGATATCTTTATATATAGGACAACCACCTCGTTAATTATATAACGTTATACAATTAACAGAACGTCCTTGAGTTGGTTATCCCCGTAACATATTAAATCATTTACGCGACAAAAAATGGTCTCCACTAAGTGAAGACCATTACGTAAGTTCTATTCAGCTATTACTTCACCTTCTGAAACCACTTCTTCTGATGGATTCATCCACTGGTCAAATAACTCTTCGGTTCTTGCTTTCGTTTGTTTTGATATTTCAGGCAACTCATCGCCCCACATTTCCTCAGCTTGGTCATAGGCTGATAAAAAAGTATCCTTCAACATTTCAGCTTTTGAGGGATCCCCACCAGATAGCGCCTTTGCAAAATCAACCAATCTATTAGCAGTAGCTTCAACACCATAATAGCCGTCTTCAGCAACGTCAGCCTTGGCTTCTTCAATCATCTCTGGTGTAATTTCATCACTACGGCTACTTAAGATTTCCTCAAGTGCAGCTTTAATGCCTGTTTGCTGTTCACCCAAGGAATCCATGGCCATTTGAAGGAAACTATTTTCCATTCGTTTGTCCAATGCCTTTTGCATTTCTTCGACAGCAGCAATATCTGCTGCATACTTCATCTGTGCTTCTTTACCATAGCCCTCAATGGTTTTTTCATCAGAAGATTTTTCAAATACAACTTCCTTGTCTTTTGAAACATTTTCTTCCTGTTTTTTCACTTCATTTTTCTTAACATCCTTTTTAGTAGCTTCTTGTACAGCACTTTTATTCGCAGCCACTACATTCACTTGATTAATATTCACCTTACATCCCTCCCTGAATGAAATATGATTATCATAATATATATCTATCGGCATAATATTTCGGAATATTTAATCATTATTGAAAGTAATCCTGAATTTTATCAAATCCAACCGAATCGTCTTTCGCCAGTGAATCAATTGGTGCTACATAACCCATTTCTATAGTTATTCCATCCTCATTGGTACGAATGTATCGCCCAGGTGGTAAAAATGACATTATCGCAGGTGTTTCAAAATACCCCTCCAGGACAAGGTCGCCGTCAATCACAATCATAAACCGGTCTGGATAACGTGCTCCAAGCTTACTTATACCTGCTATCCAGTAATCATCTATACCAATGACTTCACCAGTTGAATCAAAATATCTTTCCTTAAATAATTTTCCGTTTTTCATTTTGCTGATATATGCTTCGGTGAAAGTAAACGTATGAGTCATGTCATCGTAACTAGCAACGTCAGCATCCGTAAATACCGGTTCCTCGTCTGCTATAAATGTCACTCCATCTTGTGCCCTTAGTATATAACATTCAAATGATCTGTGGTTGTTTTGTATTAGACCATATCCTATGATCAAGACAACAATACATAATAATATTAATCGTTGTTGTTTACTCATTGAAACCTCCTTCTAAAAACACTTACCCACTTGCGCACCAAATAAAAAAAGGCTGAATACTCAGCCTTAATCCTTAATGATGCTCTGGCTTTCGTAACAGTACAGTCCATAATATATCTTGTCCAAAACTCTGTGCTTCAACACCAGGTTCCATTTCTCTAAATTCAATAATATCGAAAAATGGAATCAACACTTTATTCAATTTTTCCTCTGAGTAACCCAGACCACCAGCCATTGATTTTTTATGGTATACATCATGATCACTAATTGATGCACCACCTTTGTCATTGAAACAAACTAATCCAAAGTAAGCACCCGGTTTCAACAAGTTGAAAATCTTCTTTAAGTATTGTGCCCTTCTATGAGGCTTTATGTGATGCAGACACCCGCTATCGTAGATAAAATCATACGTGCCGTGTTCCTTTTTTATATCAAAGAATGAAGTGTTTAGATACTCGATATTATTTCGATGGTCCTTATGTTCTTTCGCCCAATCAAGACACTCCTTAGAGAAATCAATCCCTTCAACAGTGAATCCATTGGAAGCTAAGTAGCGGGCATTACGTCCATTTCCACACCCAATATCCATCGCTTTGCCTTTTAAATCAGAACAAAGTGACATATACTTCACCAAATTCTCGTCTGGCAAGTCAGTAAAAAACGGTATTGGCTTCTCTTTATCCTTCCAGAACTCATTCCACCATTCACTATCCCACTTTTCAAGTAGTCCGTCTAACATACTTAATACGTCATCTGTGTTCATAATCGTTTCGCTGTTCTCTTGACTCATAAATAATCCCCTTTTGTTTTCAAACAGTTTTATATGTATTTCATTGTAATAAGGATACCCTAAATCAATTCAGAAGTCACCATATTTATCCAATGTTTTTTACAAAGAACATGTTATAATTTGAGTATCAATATTTATTTAAAAGGAGACCTAAAATGACTATACGTTTAGCCACGCAAAATGACCTGTCAGCAATGACAGAAATATATAACCAAGCCATCTCAAGACAGACATGTACAGCTGACACAACGACTTTTACCGAAGAGGAACGACAGCCATTCTTTGATGCTCATCAGAATGACCGCTACCCATTATACGTATATACTATAGAGGACAAAGTTGTCGGATACGTTTATTACAGTGCCTACCGACCAGGCAGGAAGGCAATGGACGGCACAGCTGAAATCAGTTATTATCTTGATAATGGGCATCAGGGAAGAGGAGTTGGTTCCGAACTGATGGCCTTTGCAATCAAAAAAGCAAAAGTGCTACAGTTCACAACACTCGTGGCAATTCTACTAAGTGTTAATGAAGCCAGTATCGCTTTGCTTAAGAAATTTGAGTTTGAAGAATGGGGTCGATTACCTGCTATCGCATTATTTGATTATGGCGTATGCGACCACTTATACTATGGATTAAAGATTGATTAAACCGAAAGTTCAAACTCGCCAATTGAATAATTTTTACAAATCGTCCCTCCACAATAGTATTGTGGAGGGACGATTATTTTTCCTTATTCTATCTCATCAGCATAATGGTTTAGATCCAATCCATATGCATTCTCGTATGCTTTCTTGAACTGATAGACCAATTCAAAATCAAAGTGCGTTCCACTACAGCGTTCCAGTTCTTCAAATGCTTCACGAACTGTCATAACAGATTTTCTATAAACTCTTCTTGAGGTCATAGCGTCAAAAGCATCAGTAATACATAGCAATTTGGCCAACATAGGTATTTCATCGCCCTTCAGACCACTTGGGTAGCCTTTACCATCAATACGCTCATGATGATACAAAATAGCTACATTTGAAACTGATAAAAAATCTATATCAGAAATGATATTGTATCCAATTTCAGGATGTTGTTTCATAATTCTGTATTCTTCATCTGTATATTGACCTTTTTTATTGAGTATGTTGTCACTGACACCTATTTTGCCTATATCATGTAACAAACTTGCGTACATCAGTTGCTTCACTTCATTATCTTTCATATTCATATACTCAGCTACTAGAATAGACATATTCATAACCCGCTCACAGTGACCACCAGTATAGTCATCCTTTGCTTCAATAGCATTTGCCATAGCGGTTACAGTATTTAAATATCCCTGCTCACTTTTAACCAGATGATTTTTTAATGTCTCTTCGATAGCATCCTTATCCATTATTAGCTGATCGATACTTTCCACCATTTCGTTAAATGTTTCCAGCGCTTCATGCACCTTAGCAACCCCGCTAGATTCTACCCGAACTTTGAAATTTTTGTTACGTACTTCTTCAAAGGCTTCTAGCAGTCTCTGTAGTGGCACAAATGTTTTTTTGTTGTATGAGTAACTCATGACGATAAATACAAGAATTGCAAAGACAAATACCACTGCTAGAGCCATGTATTCATTGTCAAATTCAGTCAATATAGCACGGTCCGAGTAAACAAGTTTGTAGATAAATACTGAATCAGCTTCGTTAATATGATCGATGACATAGGGGATCAGAACCGTCGTTTCTGTATACCCATCTACAATAATAGAATAGGACACCATTTCTTTTGCTTTGTATACGGTGCTCAATGCATCAACAAGCTCTGCTTCAACAGGCGAGAGTAGCTTAAACATACGACTGTCCATATCGTTATAGTATTCATATAGACAGAGATCAAGGACAAAATCATTATATGTGTATAAGTCTGACGATAAGTCTCTAAATGTATGGCCTTTGAGCAAGTCATCAAAAGCGGACATCTTATAGCCGGCTTCCAAAATCAACTTGCCATCCTCAGTTGGGAAATAAGAAAATTTTATCATTTCATCATCATTCAAGCTGATGTCAACACGCTCTGAAACATAAGCCTTATTTTTCCTAACCGTCATGAGAAAATCAGTAAATTCCTCATATTTATTGAAATCCAACAAGAAAACATCAGGATCCGTCGACTGAATAATGACATTGTCCTCATTAATGACAAAGAGCTCAACATGGTCGTAACGTGATTTTATTTCTTCTAGTTTTTCATTGTTTAGTATCCCAGCTATATAGGCTTGATTCATTTCCTCAATAGCATCCTTCAGAAATGTATCCGCATATAATTCCAACCCTATATACAGTTTGTCGGTTGATTGTAATTGTCCTTCAATCCCTTTGACAACAACATCCGCAGACCTATGTATTTCTTCTATTACTTCTGCTTTTCCAATGTTATATTGATATGTAAAAAAAACTACAAACAAGACACAAATAACGATAAAACCAACTTGTATATAATTAAAAACATTATGTTTACTCTTCATCATAAACCGCCCCCAATACTATTATACACATCTATAGTATATAAAGAAATCTAGTCTCAAAATTGAAACTAGATTTAACGATCAAATAAATGGTCCAAGTTCTTGACCATCCAAATGTCCTTTTCACTTTTCTTTATTTTGCTCTCTGTAGTTTTCAGAAATTCCTGTTTTCTCTTTTCTTTTTCAAGTCGCTCTTTCTCTTCTTCGGTGAGTTCCTTTATTAAATGTTCATGTGTACACATATAACCACCACCTCTTGTTATATATATACCCACAAATGTTAATCGGTATCCATGAATTTAAACCCTGTCGGACAGGTACTTCTTCATAAAGAGAGCCACTTCCTTTTGACCGCCTGGCCGTGTAGGATATAGGGACATATCCACTCCATCTATAATATAATGTTGTCGTTTATACGCTTGAATGGCTGGGTAATTTGAGGCCATAACTTCAAGACCGATTAGCCGGTAGTCTTTTTCTTTTCCGAGGCTCTCCATAGCCTCCAGAATCATTTGTGAGATTCCCTGTCCTTTGTAATTGTCAGCTACACGAATATTTTCGATCCACAAGCTGTTGTTCCAGTCAATATCAGAGGCGACAATAAAACCCACCAATCTTTCGCCGTCATAGGCACCAAGTGACAATCCCTTGCTGATAATATCATTGTAATAGGAAATACTTTCAACAGTCGTACGCCACTCTTTTACATAGGTGCTATCCAGTTTTTTAGGCGTTATAGTGAAGGATATACCATCCACTTCCAAGCCTCTTTCCACTTGATATATAATGTCAGTCATAAAGCCGTTGTAACCAAAAGTATTCATTTCATCTATTGTTATGGATTTTAATGGTTTAATTTTTATCATATCTCTTCTGATCCTCTTGTCTTATATATTTTATAGAACACTACACTTATACCAATAACCAGAGCCAGGCCCAAGTATATAAATGCGTTGACTGTCAGTGCAACCGCCAGTGGAATCAATCCATCCAAATCAAGAGGGAGATTGTTCCCTATGGCATACTCAGTGAACTTACGTTGTTGCACCACATAAAAACCAATTGCATAGCCGTACTGCAGCATAAAACCTGACACCAACATCAACAGTCGGCGTTCACGAAAATGATAACGCACCATTACATAAATAAAACAGAGTGCAAAATAAAAGGGGTATATAAATGCAAACCCTTGGAAAAACAGCAATTCATTGAATATGCTTAAAATGGCGTGCACAATTACAGGCAACAAAACGATGAGTACTATTTCAAAAATCATTTTGTTTTCCCTACACTCAGCCAATATCGCCGCATAAGACCACCATCTGTATCAACTTTGTTTTCCAAAACGCCACCTAGTTTTTCAATGGTTCTATATGATCCTGCATTCGTGTCGTTGCATGTAATTAACACCTTATCCAGTCCCAGGACTACTGCCTTTTCCATTGCAAGTTTCACCATCAACTCTGCATAAGCATTTCCTCTTTCTGAAGGGCGCACACCATAGCCTACATGGCCTCCTTCACGTAACAAATGATCATTCAATGTGTGTCTAATATTCAAACTTCCTTTGATATGATCATTGTCATCAACAAGGTAGTAAGTTGTGGCAGGGACAAATCCTTTTTCATAAGCACGGTCAGATTTATAATATGCCCATTCCTCAAGGAGTTCATCATAGGTCAATCCATTTCTAGAGGAAGCCATGGGTACAATTTTCTCCCCACTCTTTTCCCATTCCTCAATATATTCTATGTAAGCTTCTTCTAAAGCTTTACTCGCTTCAATCAATCTCATTGTTGTCTCTCCTTATTCATCATGGAATATGAACTTATTCCAGTTCAGCTCTTTTGCAATATGGTATATGTCTGTATGAGTGATATCATCAATGTGTATATGATTTTTGCGGGCATATACTTTGATTGCATGTCTAAAACACCTCATCTCATCCGCAGTTAATTCATCGTTTAATGTCATATAGGGCTTAGAGTCTATTTCATTGTTCTCAAGAGCTTCATCAATTTCTTTTCTCGATAAAAATTTTTTCATCATTACCTCCCGACGTCTTAACGTCTCTGAAATACATAGGTTGTAAAAAATCCTCTTTCATCAATTGACTCCTCATAATTTATTAACTCAAATGCTTCTTTTAAAACCAGGAATTCGTCTCTATAAATTAGCTCATCGGCACTTATACGTTCGTCACATATATGCTTATGGCCAAATCCTGTAATGATTAAGACACCTTCTGGCTTTATGTGGTTTTTTAACTTTAGTAAAGTGGCCTGGTCAAGTTTGTAGTGAGACACAATGCAGTTGTCATAGACACCCAGTTGTTCCATAGAAGTAGGCTGTGACAAATCCATTTCGATAGCAGTAATGTCATAGCGTTTTTCCTCTGCAAAGCCCTTCATTCTTTCTAAAGCCGCTTGGCTAAAATCAATACCCGTTACTTCAAATCCTTTTTCAGAAAGATATAAACTATTGCGACCGTCACCACAGGCAATATCCAGAACTGAACCTTCTTTCAATAGTTCACTGTACTTTATGATAACTGCTTCAGGTGCCAATGCTTTGTTGCTTCTTTCCAAGAATTTTTGATCCCAGAACATTTTATTCCCCATATATGTCATGTGTACCTCCCACTTAATCTATAATCTTTTTAAACTCGACACCTTTTACCCATTCGCCATGTACTTTCATCGCTTTTTCAATTTGATTCGTCATCTCAAAGCCATTCTTAAGCAATACTCTTTGAGAACCGATATTCGCCACTGCAGTACCAGCGTATAACACATCAATACTCAAGGCCTTGGATGTCCTGATAATTTCCATTACCGCTTCAGATGCATATCCTTTTCTTAGAAAGGCCTCACCTATTCTATACCCAATTTCAGCCGATTTAAGTTCATTATTGACAACATCGAATAAATTAACGCGTCCAACCATTACCCCGTCTTGATTGCGGACAATGTACATATAACACTCGCCATCTGACTGTTCACGAATCAACGCGTCAACAATGCCATCAAAAGTCTCACGTTCAAAATATCCAGCTGGTCTAGGTGGTAATGTGCGCTCAAAATAATTTTTGTTCTCCTTTTCAAAATTAAAAACATCAGTTGAATTTTCTCGCGTTAATAGTTCTAGAGTTATCATCATACGCCTCCCTTATCTCTCTTATGTATTTTGAATAATTATTAAAGCTAAAAAAAACCCTCGATAATCGAGGGTATCTTACATTAATTATAGCCTTATTCCATCTTAATTTCACCAACAAAAATTGATTTTGCATTACAACAATCACAATCAAATGATTTTTTTAACACACCAATATTCTGGTAAACAAAATTCTCTCTGTCGTTTAACTCCATCTCATGTTGGCATTTTTCACATGTCCATGTATAACTGACGGCACTCCAATGATTTAACAATAGCGCACCTACTGCAATCACAATAATAGAAGCAACAATGCCAGTCAATGAATCCTGAATAGCAAATATAAACGACCCAAAAAAACCAAGAGACATTAACACACAACTAATCACCAAAAATAATCGATTCATCACCTTCATTCAATCACTCCTTAATAGATTTATAGTATTGAGATAATACCCCTAAACCTGTGAAGATAATCAAATTATGAATGCTACTTTTTCATCTGATACCTAATTGCTTTCTGTAATTGGCCTATACTGTCAACTTTGTCGATAACATAAATTTTGTATTTGTCACCTTTTAAACTCAGACGAATTGAACTGTTATCAATGATATCCACCTGACTGATATGCGACCACTCTATGAACCGTCCATTGAAAAACAAACCTTTTGCAGCAACCGTTACCTTCCTTGAATGATTGTACATCATGATAAGAAGATAGCCTATAACCGGTATATTGACCAGGGCCACGTTGCCAAAAGCGTTATAAGTCCATATCGTAAAGGAAATGGACAACAACACTAAAACTGCTGTTACACGTACCATGCTTGAATGTTGTGTAAATGAATTCACAATGCCACCGCCTTCATGCAAAGCTTTTTGATTCTTATAGATCATAAATACTTGGTAGCCTAATATAAATGTCGAAAATACTAATAATCCTGTCATTTTGTCGCCCCTTTTCTCTTTTATATCATTAATACTACTATTCTGAGCCTTATTTATCAATAGCGGTCATCTTATCATAAACTTTGTTGGGATAGTGGAAAGTGTACCATAACAATAAAACACTCATCGGGGTCCCTAAAATCCAATTAACCGTGTAAAGCATGTCAAATGACCAGTTCATCAATCCAACAATTTTTACAATCACTTTTATGGTGAAAAACACACACCAATATAAAGTCAGCTGGCGATAAACGGGCTTCATCAATTCATAGTCCTCCACAGACACATACTCTTTGGAAAAGTAGCCAATAGCGCTAGTATTCGTAAATAAGGATACTAAAAACAGGAGTGCGAATAGTCCGTTTTGGATTAGCGGATAAATAAAATACATCTTTGGATCCTTTGCCATAAAGCCCAGCACACTTTGAATGATAAGACCAAAGATGCCAAGCTTATCCATGCTTGTCAGCCTACCAAGTTGCTGATACCCCCTACTATATAAAATGATTCCTACCCCGAATCCTGTTATAATTGCTAGTTTAAATGAAAAAAGTTTATAGACCAACATAAACAATAATGCTGGAAATAAACTACGTATAATTTGACGATAACTGTTACTCAGTCGTTGTCCTCCCTACTGACTTATGTTAAAATTATAATCGTATTTAAAAAGAATGGAGTTTTTATGAATATATATTTTGCACCTATACAAGGCGTTACAATAGCACATTACAGAAATATCCACGCCCAGGTTTACGGATGTGTCGACGCCTATTATTCACCATTTGTCACGACCACAGAGAAACGCAGCGCAAGTAAAATTCTGTTTAAGGACATTTTTCCCGACGTCAACGATCCTGCTGTAAAATTGCTTCCACAGTTACTCAGCAACAATGGCATCCATTTCAGAGAATACGCTAAGTGGATTGTCAATATGGGCTACAAGGAAATCAACTGGAATATCGGTTGTCCATTCCCCGCAGTTACTGGAAAAAAGAGAGGCTCCGGCATTCTTCCTTATCCTGATATGATCAAGAAATTTCTTGATGAAGTATGTAAAGATACAACCTTCGAATTGACGGTCAAAATGCGTCTTGGCTTCCAGCACCTTGAAGAAGGCACAAAAGTGATCGAGCTTTTGAACGATTATCCCATCAAGGAAGTTACCATTCATGGTCGCACAGGGAAGCAAAAGTACGAGGGAATTGCTGATTTAGACGCCTTTGAGCATCTTTATAACTTAAGCAACCACACAATCGTCTACAATGGCGACCTGTTCAGCTATAATGATTATCAAAAGATCAAAAGGCGCTTTCCTGAAATCAACAGCTTTATGTTGGCACGCGGGATCCTTAGAAATCCAGCGCTTGCCTACGAACTAAAGAATGGTCCACTGACAGTGGAAGAACGTCTGGAAAAATTAATTTCTTTCCATGACGCCCTATTTAAACACTTTGAAGAACGTTCTGATGCTGAAACCTATTTATGTAATAAACTAAAAGGTCTTTGGACTTATCTTTCAGTGCCCATTGATCCTACTGGAATGTATTTCAATCAAATGAAGCAATGTCAAACAATTGTTGCTTACAATGACATCGTCAAGAATATGCTAGACGCTTATCAATTAAATGAAACTTCTCAACAGCACCTACTTTAAGGTGCTGTTATTTTATTGTTGCGCAAAATCGCATTTTGCATTAAAAGAGCATCCGTCCTCGATGGTCGTTGCTGCTTATTTATCGGCGCGCTATAGGACGTGCTTAAGTTGTCACGTCCACATCTGGTCGATCATCTTTATAATACGACAATCTGTCGGAAAGATTCTTGTCATGAAACTCCATCAAATGACCATCGTAATCTCTCAAGTAAAGCGATTGTCCTTCCCTAGAATTTCTGGTCCGACCACTTTTCGTCGGAATATTTAAACTGTCCAATTTCTTCTTTAGCTTCACTTGATCCTCTTTGGTCATGGAAAAAGCTACATGGGTGTAGGTTCTATCCCTGTCTTCGCTTGGAATGGCATTCTCGACATTCAGTGCTATCCATAAGCCATTGACATCAAAGTAGGCCAACTTCTCATTCCTTGCGACAATTCGGTCACCAAAAATAACTTTGTATAATTCTATCGATTTTTCCAAATCTTCAACTGCAAATGTTAAATGGTTTAATCCAAGAATCTCAATTTCATCACTAAGAGAATTTTTTTTACTCCACATAACTGTCACCTATCTTTCTTCTATAAAGTACTTGTATTATCGCAGTTTACCAATTGCTACATGAAGCGTTTCCATTTCATTCTGTTCTATACCATACAGTAAATTCCTTGCCGTAGACCAGATAGAGCCTTTTAAAATCAAATGCTGGTTCTCCAATTTCTACATCGCCAAAATCAAATGTTTTCATAAGCTCAACAAAGGCACTATTTTAATGTATTAATGTCCTGAATTCGGTCTAATGAATCCGATGTCATACCTTCCTTTTCTAAAAAGCTGGTAATAAGCGCTGTCTTACCATCGACGTAAGCATCAATGTCGTTAGGATGTGCTTTAGCCAGTTCCCTCTTAATCTGACTATAGGCATCAACAGCTTCTTTGTTATTTCTTAAGTGACGTTGCAACAACAGATGGTTTATCAGATTTTCAGACCCTTCAATACAGACATATAAGTGATGGGCCATCCATTTGATAAATGTATTTTCAGATGGGTGGCTAAAAGCTTCACGGCCTTTGATGCCAAGGTCACCTAAATGTTCATAGCCGACACTTTCCAGCCTTTCGATGACCTGTTGACTTTCATCGGTAGTTTTTACGATAATATCTATATCCAATATTGGCTTCGCCCACAGTCCTTCAACGGAAGTACTGCCAACATGAAGGATTTCAACATCTATGTCCTTCAACAACTCATCATATGCTCTCTCAGCCTTTTCAAATTCTACCTTCCATAATGGATTGTACGCTTCTACTCGTATTGTCCTCACGGTGTCCTCCTCTTAAGTTGTTAATGCCCATTCCTTTTCATATCCCGAACATGGAGTATTAAATTCTTGCTTAGCTCGGCTTCTGTTCCAAAAATCATCATTTCATCTTCTATATAATCCTCGAAATCCAGCTGTGAGTATTTGGTGTACTTCCTCGGTTGCGACGACTGTACTTTGGACAAGAACGGGGCCACAGCGCCTTCACTGTCGAGTCGACGATGTGCCGAGCAATTAGAACACACGATGTAATAATTAGTGCTCGTCGGAAATATGGGGAATCGTATCCCCAAATAAATTCGGTATCTCAATAAGTAATGGCTGTTATCAGTATTACAATGGTGACATGCACCAGTATATGCGTCCTTATAGTACCAATAAGTTGTAAACGGTTTTCCGTCGTATAAGTTGAACATCCAAGCACTCCTTTTCTATTTCACTTTATAGTGGTAAACGTGTAATCAGATAACCACCAAGAACTAAACTCGCTGCGTTTGCCAACAATGCATAGAACCTATCTCTACAATGAATAAACACTTCACTATCACGAACTGTTGCCAGTTGATTCATCTTAACTTCTTTCACCTCTTATCGCCTACTATCCTTTATTGCATACTCCAACTTAGGAATCATACGTCCTTTCCTCAGAGCAGATTCTACTTCTCCTATTTTAACAGCGCCCATATGTTCGTAAAAGACAAGGGCTTCCGGACTTGTGACAAATTCAAACCTGGATATGCTTAAGTCAATACATGTTTGAACCAACTCATGCCACAGCATCTTTCCATAGCCTTTACCAATTTCAGTTACTTCAACATAGAAGTATTCAAGTTCTGCTCGCCTACTGTCCTGGACAAGACTATAAAAACCAAGGATTTTTTTGTCTGTTTCCATAACATATGTTGGATTCATCTGTATAAAGTCCTCAGTAATCTTGTAATTCTCACAAAATTGTTTCATATACGTCTCATTTTCTCCCCAATATGCTTCCGAAGCGACAGCTAATTTTGTCAAAATGTAAGCTTCCTTAGGCGTTGCTTCTCTAACGCGTATGTTTTGAGTCATCTTCCCCCTCCATAATTTATTGATGGGACACAACATAGTCAATAATTGGATCCAAACTTTTTTTATAATCTACTATGCTCTTTATTATTGGATGGTCCGGCATGATTGCATCGTGTTCATAATTCGGATACGAATCAAAATAGTCTACAGCAACTGCTAGGTGAACGTCATGATTTGGTGTCTCGATATATTTGACATCCCCAAACATTTGAGGACTTCCTCCCGTTGGTTGGCCAATTAGTTCAACCGCTGTCAATCTTTTCAACATCGCTGCAGCTTCAGTACCTGCAGAGTAATTCTGATTCCCAATAACCACAAAGGATTTGCCCTGTTGATTCAATTTGCTTAAGGCAAAACGTTCAAAAAACGTTTGAAAACACCGGACATCTCCGCCAAGGTTACGACTCAGATCAATGACTATTTTCTCAACGTCGTTGGCCTCTATATAAGACCACATATGGTCGTTAAACATCTCAAAAGACATGTATTTATCTGTACAACAGTTATTATAGTTAAATATCAGGAGTTGCTGATCATACACATGTTCAAAATTGTAATTATAAACACCATAAGTTGTATTTGAGAAATCAACGTCATGACCTAACTCTTTGACATCATCACCATTTACAATCGGTAAATTATATTCATAGTAGCCGCTTTCATCTTTCACATACAGTTCAAGCTCACCAGAATTAGAAGCAAGTCCCGAATTCTTATAAAAATCGTAAAAAGACAGCCTGCTTTCCACTAAAAATTCCTTAAAGTATTCATTTTCCGCAGAACAATAAGATGCCATTTTATCCATGACATTTGAGAAGTGATACCCATTAATAGTGGCCACTTCCTTGTAGATCAGTTCAGCATACTCGTCTATCGCCTTTATTATGTATAATTTATCATCTATTATTTTAAATCTTACTGGATAATACTGATCCGTTAAATACTGATCCCACGCAATCGATGTGTGGCCGTCTTCTAGTGATGAGATAATAGCAGCAATCTCAAATATAATTTCATCACTGTTTAATCGATTGACATCTTTAAGCAGATGCTCGAATTTACTTTCGAATTCTTCTTTTGCTATCACTCTATAAGGATTGGGATGTAAACGTTCAATTTCTGCTACAATATAGTCGAAATCCTCGTACCACATTCTTTTATTTGCAGTGCTTCGTGAATAAGCCAGACTTGAAAAAATCAACAGTCCAATAACCAGATTTATAATCATTAACTTTTTCAACTTGTTCACCTCCAAAGGCTATGAAACTTCTTCAAGTTAGAGTTTATTGCCTTGTAGATCCAGTGCATTACTCACAAGTAAGGCCTTGAATTCATTAAAATCAAAGCTTTTTTTGAATCTTATTTCATATTGCCACTGATGTACCTGATGAAAAGCAACATCCATTTCAGATAAAGCTGTGATGATATTCTGTTCAATAATCTCATATAGGGCATCACTGGAATTGGTCAAATACATCTGAGCATCTCACTCCCCGAACACATCGACGATACCCACCCGCTCTTTACAATCCAGGGAGCAATCATCACCGCAGTAAATTATTGAGTATCGATTCCTTATATCCATAAATACACCTCAACACTTTACATAATTTTACCATTTTGACGGTTGAAATAATACCCTTATTGCACATAAGGTCGTTTTGCTTACTTACTTTTCTCTAACAAAAAAGCCTTCACAGCGGAAGGCTTGGGAATCATATACACCCTACTCTATCATGTATAATTCCTCAGTATTACTATTTAAGAGTTGAATACTCTTAATGGGTCGCATATCCTCAGCAACGTAAGAAATAATTTGCGCACTATTTCCATCCAGTGTCTGCTGGATAGAGAAAGGTTTATCCTTCAATTGATCCTCAAATATAACTTTTATGCTTTCCGTTTTTGAAACCATCATATCATCATCTAAGAATATGCCGATGAAATACTCATTTTTACCTTTAATTTGTGTATACATCACCTTATCCGACTCCATATTTCTAGGAAGAATTGAAATATCATACTTAATATCATCAGTAGCTCCGTCAACATAAAAAGACGCTATACCAAATTCCTCCCAATTTTCAAATGCGATGACTTCCTCATTTTCGCTGATTGCTCCGCAAATCGTTTCGACATCATTTTTTTCTTGATACTCCTCAATAAAGTCATCCAACCGTTGATTGTATAATATTACATTATCCTCAGTCTTGGCACATCCACAGAAAATAAAAAGAATTAACATAATTATAATTGTCAAAACTGTTTTTTTCATTGCGCTCGCGCCTCCTATCCGCCCTTGCTATGTATTAACCCAAACAGACAAACGTACTGCTTATTTAATACCCTCAAATCCTTACGTCAAGCGGCTATCTAGTACCTTTCTCCGAATCATTCAGCGATTCAAATGTATACCCCACTTCTTCCAGCCTTTGGTTTCGTATTGAAATAGTCCTAGCTAATTCAGATTTGCCACCTATTGATTCATAAAATGCCCTAAAAGTATTTTCTTTTAACGTCCAAACAACCATAGACTCATACCTACCCAGTTCAAGCAAATGTACTAGAGCAAAATTGATCAACCGCTTTCCAACCTGCTTCCTTTGGTAAGTATTATCCACATATATTGCATAAACTTCTGCTGTTCTATCGAAGGCAAATATATCATCATTCCTATAGTCTCCGTACTTAATAAAACCTATAACATTACCATCTTCAACTGCTACCGCTTGATACAGTGGCTTATTAGACGCCTCTGATTCAGCATACTCATCTCGAAAGCGTTGAACGCGTTCCTCTAAGTTGTCTTTTAGAGCATCCAAGGTATGTTTATGGATGATGCCATCATATGCAGACTGCCATACTTTTGTATTTACCTTTACAATACCTTCAATATCCTCTATTGTCGCTTTTCTGATTGCTATCATTTTGTCTCCTCACTTATGTCTCTTCATTCTAACTCCGTAAATAGCTCATGTATATTGCCATCTGGATCTGCAAACAGTGCTGTTCTTTGATTCCATGGCATGTTTTGAGGTTCGTGAATCCCCTTAGCCCCTCGTTCAAGTAAGACTTTATAAGATTCCTCTAGGTCCTCTACTGAATCACATGGAAATGCCAATTCAAATCCTTGACCGACTTTGTCTATTTTGTATACATCTGTATAGGGATACATCACCGACCGCAGGCAAATTGCAAATCGTACACCTTCGTTGTCAAACTCAACATAATCCCCGAGATCATTCTTGATCTTGAAGCCCAATGCATTGCTGTAAAATGATTTCATCTCCTCAATATTATCTGTCCAAATAGTTACTAAATTAATTTGTGCTTTCATCTATTCACCCTCCTAAAATTATAGAACGTATTCCATTTATCTTGGCCAAAACTGCTTGACTCTTTGTCCATCAGTAGGTAATCTATTATATTCATCGAAAGTATAATCTTTGAATTTTTTACTTAACATTGTTGTAAATAAGATGCTTAATATAACGATCAAGGCACTTCTTATCAGGATAAATATACTTCTCCACGAACTGCCTTGACTTGACTGGAGTGACAATTGGCGCGGTTCAAAGTAAGTAGTTTCCTCATATGATATCTCGACACTGCCGTCGAAAGGTCTACCGTATTCTCTAATCAATATGTATTGACCGTTTACATTATGAATCTCATTTTTTTCCTTTGACATAAATTTTAGTTGGGCGATGACCTTATTACTTTTACCATAGAAAATCGAATGATCTCTCCCATCAATCAAAAAACTGACACCATCAATCTCTTCAGTGGTTTGGAATGTGTCATTAATCACATATTTACCATTCAGCCCCTTATGTAATAAGGAAACACCCAAAGTGTTATCTGTTTCAAAAAATACAATAAGATCTTTCGAGTCATTCAAACTTATATCATCAATCCTTATAATGGTGACGTCTTCATTCTCTAAATGTTCACGGAATTTAAAGGCCATATTGAAATCATCTATGTCAAAGGCACTGACATATAGAATCATTGCCACTAAAACCGAGGTCATTATAATGAATACTCTTGAAATAGTATGCTTTCTGATCATAATTCTCCTCCCTATCTTTGCTATAATGTCTTACACCTAATAGCTACCAGTTCCACCTTGTATAGTCGGTAAAGTTTATAAGCATATTAGCCAACAAGGCGATCCATGAGATATTCAACCAAAACTTCACTTGTCTACAGTATTCATTTTGCAGACCCAACTGATTCGACTTTTTAACAGCGTTAATATGAGTGACCTTATTCTCTACAACTTTATTGCTCATATGGATCTGTAGTACCTTATACAACTGTACATTCATGATAAGGTGCGGCAGGATTATCAGTAGAATAATCACATATGGATAGTATTTAAAATCAAAATCCTTTGGTAGCCCTAACATGACAAACATCGTCAGATACCATAAGGAACTGAACTTTATAAAGTATTTTTTTTTGTCTTTTTTCATCATTACCCCCTCATCTTTATCTAAGGCTATTTAGATTTGTTAATCCTGTTTATCTCCACTAGCGCACTCATAAAACCAACTAACATATAGACACTCATGTACACCGGTATCATTTTTGATGACAATTTGATCCCTGTTAAGAAAGGGGTAAGGATCCAAACAGCCGTCGTTAGTATTACTGCAAATATAAAAGAGTATCCTATTAAAAATTTGGTTTTCCCATGTTTCTCAAACTGGTTCTTAAATAATGTCTTCATTATGTCCACCTCCTATCAATCCTACTCGATATGCTCCTCTTTTAAGTTTATGATTTCAATGTCAGGATGCTTCTTCTTAATTTCCTTTGCCAATCCTTCAACACCTAACAACTCAATAAAGGTATGACTACCGACAATGAGGTTCATTTTTAAAAACTGGGCATATTGCACGGTATATAGGTTTTTCTCACCTGTGATATAAACATCGCACACATTTTCATAGGTTTTTTTCACAAGTTCAGTATCATCGCCACCACCACATACAATACCGATTTTGTTAACTGGACGGTCATTGAACTTCCACGACTTTACAGGCTCGCCCAGTATCGTTTCCATTTTGCCAACCAGCTGTTCAAATGCAATTGGGGGTTCATGGATACCTGTTCGACCACAATAGAAGCCTTCATACTCGTAATCCTTTTCAATACTCACTAAGCCAAGAGCTTGCGAAAGTCTCTCGTTGGTTCCAAATCGACAATCATCCAAAGGCAAGTGGTTAAAGTAATGACCGATGTCATATCTTTCTAGGGCCTTTGTACACACTTCTTTCATGCCGCTAATGAACTCCCAGGCATCGTGATGTGTAACCATCAAGTCAACATTCCTTTTAACCGCCTCTTGGACTGTTTTCATAGTCAAATTCACACAGTATCCAATACGTTTTATCTCTCTGTTTGATGATACTGTGATGCCTGATTCCTTACCATAAGCATCATTACCTGTCGTGTCGAACAAGTCATCTATAGACTTCTGTAATTCAATTAGTTTCATGGTCAGCCCTCCGTTTACAAATCCTTTAAAGTTCTTTTTTCACTTGCTGAATTCTATCCTCTAATTCAATAATCCCCTCTAGGCGTAAAACGTTACAATCAAGTCCCTTCAACCAAGTCTCATGTAAGGTTCTGCTTCTGATTGTCTCATCACCAGTATCATATTGGGCTGCCCAATCGATAAAGGTCCTAAATTGGTCATGCATCTTGCCACCAACTTTAATGCCATCACCATATCGCAATGCTTCTCTTTCATGCAATCGTGCTATTCTCAACTCCTGAGGAATCCAAAGAAATACCACTAAGTCAAAATAAGGCATGAGCTGATCTCCCCATCCTACCAAGGACCCACTGATAATCCATTTGTCTGTACGCTCGAGTTTATCTTTTAAGAGTTTAATTCTCTCGTCAACTGGACGCGGTGTTGTGTAGGGGGGATCCGTCTTGATCCAATAATAGTCATCGGTATCAATGTGTTCATAGCCAAGTTCTAATGACAGCATCTTACCTAATGTCGTAGTACCTGAACCAGACGCCCCAACTATATGTATGTGTTTTCTCATCTGACCTCAACTTAAATATCATTTATTTGTGCACGTAAATTATGTGCGACACGCAGTTCTTCAACTGTGCGTTCCTTCTCTCTTATAAATTGATCCAATTCGTTTTTGTATGTTTCCAAATCCAATGGCCAGTTCATTTGGTCATTCAAAGTCATGTCCATAACCAATGCTTCTACGACACCTTCATTTATTGTGGTGTTGCCTGTAGCCGCCAAACTGACAATAAAGGTCTCGGTCCCAAGTTCTTTGTAAAACTCGTGAACCTTGTACCCATAAGCGGCAACCTGAGTCTCACTTAAATCAAGTCTGTAAAGTGCAACAACACTTTCCAATGTCTCAGCATTCGTAAGGGCTGTATCATAATTAACGAATGGTTCATCAGATGAACTCTCTTCATCAGAAGGTATTTCGTCAATAAATGGTCCTTGACTTGTTGATTCCTGCGACGGTGGCTCTTGAACGGTTGTTGTGTCTGTAGTGCCTGATTCTGTAGGCAGATTATCAACATCCTCTTGTAAGGCCTTTATTTGTGCCGACTGATTCTCAAGTTGAGATTGCATTCTGCTGTTTTTTTGCCATAGTATGACCGTGGCAATAACCAAAACAATCAGAATCAATGGGATTAATTTTTTCATTGTCTGCTCCTTTAGTTCTTATCAACAGTTACCTAATCAAAATAATATATTTCAATATATTATTAAAGCCCATAAGATCATGGGCCTGTTACATATTTCCATTATGCGATTTAGAAAATCTTTAGATTTTCCAACAAAGATGTCAGAATAAATGTATAACTTACAATAAATTTTATCACAAACAAGCGTTCTTTAATTCAACTTATATGAATTGAAACCTAGATGTAACATTATTCATAATTTCTTAAGCATTATTTGCTATAAGCTGTCTGCAATAGCATCTAGCGCCTTGATATATTCTGAAGTAAAGCTTGGTAATTTCATCTCTGTCAATAGGTTTCCATCATCCATATAATAAGAGGATCTAATCAACTTATAAGTATTCCTATTTAATTCGACCATGGCATTCAAAGAACTTCTATCACTTTCCGTTAATCCTTCTCCACTTCTTATTTTTTTGCTTACTTTGCTCAAAATATAGCTGGCACTTGTAATATCAACATCATAGTTATTGTTTAATTCCTTATAACTATGTACGGACTTAACAATCTTATTAATTCTCAACTCAGACTCTTCTATCTTTTCTATCAATTCATCATCTGGAATTTCCTTGTATTTACCATCTGCCAGAATTTCTGTTCCTACATTAATCAGCTCCTCGTTCAGATATTGCATATCATCTGAAAAGTTAAGTCCAATATATCGATCAATATTTTTTGCACGACTTCCCAGTATAACGAGCGCTATTAACAACGCTAAAGTTGTAATTGTATGTATTTTTCTCAATTTTCTCCCTCCGTGTGATGAAGAGCTTTAACGACTTTCTTCAAATTCAAACGTATCAAGAAAGTCATTAAGCACATAAATCTGATTCACTAGATATTCACCTGACTTGATGGTTAACTCATTTTCAACCATGTTGTCTTTGAGTTTTTTCACTTCATCGTCTTTTAACAAATCAAAATCATCATAATCCAGGCGTCTGTAGTCATTTATGTCCTCTTCTTCTATTACTATTGTATAGCGCTTACCAATTTCATCGATTCCTATATCAGGCGGATTGGTCACAAAATCATAATAGCCATAACCAGCTAGACCTACTAAAATAAGTAAACTTAATGCTATACCCAATATTACTTTTCTCACTTTATTATTCATCATGTAAAAACTTACTCCTATGCTATCGACGACGAATCTACCGTATTATTTCAACTGGCATTTTGCCAATGCTGTATATTTCTTGATAAATTCTGTCTTCGCATCAGTATAGCCATCTCTATCATTCTTATATTTTTTCAACAATTCCATTTTTAACTGACCATACGCAATAGCCACCTCTTTATGGGCTCTCAAGTAATCACGGAAATACAGTTCATCCCAATCACCTTGACTTCTCACATGAAGGTGAAATACTTTATCAGCAAATCCATACTTTGTGTAACCCTTGTTAAATACATAGTTTCGATAAGGTTGGTCTTTTCCATTCATTAAGAGCCAGCCCTGAGCCGCCAATATTGATTTTTCATGACATCTCCCAAATCTCAGTTTCTAATTCAATGTTGAATCCAATTCCCTTATAAAAAAGTTGACTAGAGGCAACGTGTAGTTTCCTTGCCCCTAAAGCGGCCAGCCTATTGATGCCTTCGTAAACCAAGGCTTGTCCCAGTCCTTGCTTACGGTAGATCGGGATAGTCCCCAGTGGTTCCAATGCGCCAACACGGTTTGTCGCATCAAACCAGAATGTTGCAAATGCAGCAATCATACCACTCTCATCCACTACACACAGATCAAGACTCTCATCATAATCAGGAGACTTAATGAGACCAGTATAAGCTCGCCTACGTTCACTCATCAATGCTTCAATTTCACTTAACTCCTCGCTAAAAGCTCTCCCATGAGCAAGGGCTCTTAAATCAGCCGTAAAGTCAGTCGCGTTTTTGAAGTGGAATCCTTCAGGCAGTCCTGCATGAAGGGGCTCATCAATTGTTTTGATTGCATCCGATTCTCTTCTTCCAGTATTTACATAGCCTCGTTCATTCAATACTTTAGTAAATATCTTTTTACTTGTATTGTTGACTCTTGGGTAAAGTTGTTTTCGCTCATCGCAAGTAACGCTAAAGTGCTCCTCGGCAAAAGCCATTAAGTCGTGTATCGTTTCCTCGCTATAATCGACAGCCCTTAATAGAAAAAACACATCCCCGTTCTTGTCGCCTTCATTTGTGACGATTGCAACAATTTCATCATTTTCATCTACCCACATACCGACTGTTGACGGCCATTCGTTAAATATTTCCAGCCAATAGCCATTAAAATAACGACTCCAGGCCCATCTTTCAATAGTCCAATTGCTTGAGCATTGGCTATAAGTATTCTTAAGGAAGTCACCCACCCTACCGTAATACTCTGGCAAAAATTCTTTTCTAATACAGTTCATGTCATCCCCCCGCTTCAGTAGCAACAATTTGTCTTTATAATGTGCGGAATCATCTTCTTTGATTATTTCTAATGCTTTCATACATACTCCCTATTAGTCATCTGTGGGCACATCCGCATCATTTCCTCTTAACATTAGAAGCTTACGTTGAATCACTTTGCCACTTTCATCATAATCATATTCGAAGAACACGAATACATGGCACTCAACTTCATCAACTTATGTCTCCTTTATCAACGAATGTGATCAACGCTATCCAATCGCAGAAACAAGCCACCTTGGCATTAAAGCGGCCTGTTGTATTTTCCTTGTTTACAATCATTTTAAAGTACCTGTTCTATTTTTTTGCTCAACTATACTATAAACCACTCTATTTTTACCTAAGCCCTTTGCTTGGTATAAGTTATCATCTGCAACAGAAGCCAATTCATTAAACTCAATATGACTTAGATTGTGACTGATAAATATTGCTCCAATACTCACAGTGAGCATCACTTCAACAGAAGAGAAGCTCTGAAGGCGTATCTCATCCAATATACGGTCGATGATTATTGCCATTTCCTCTGGTGTATTTGTTGATAAAAGAACTAGAAACTCCTCTCCACCATACCTGCAGATGAAATCCGACGCCCTCATCACTCTAGTCATATGTTTGGCAAAATCCACCAGAACCTCATCGCCGATATTATGACCAAACTTATCGTTGATTTTCTTGAAATCATCAATATCAATGATAGCCAAGGCAAAGTTTTGATCAAAGACCTCCGCTTGATAAGTGAACTCCATAAACTTCTTTGATAACAACTTTCTGTTTGGTAATTGGGTTAAATAATCATGCTGACTATAACGTTCCACTTCTTTTCTCTTTACATCATCGTTGAGAAACATTATTGCAAAATTTATCCAAACAGCAAATACTAGCGAGATGAACGTAAAAATGTTTATTGATGTTTCAATGCTGATAATCGTACTCTCAAAATTGTAAGTAAAGAGTCTGTAGCCACTCATAATAATTTTAAAGATTATATACAACAATAGGGTAAAACTAGTAAATTTATAAGAATCCAGTTTTATGAAGCTTCTGCTCCCCATAATTCTAAATGTACTTACAAGCAGTAAGATTGCTATTGTTAATGAGGTTGTCATCCGCAACAATGACACTGTATTTAATATCCTCGCCAAAAAAGCAATCACTAAGAGATGTACAACACTTAACACACCATATGCTTTTAAAGGATTCTTTTCATTTATTGTTTCACGTAGACTGGCAATCCATAATATGACGGCTGACAGATCTAAAAAAGCGACAACTTCAGGTAGACGCCTTAATGGGATGGCAATATCAACAGAAACCGTAAAGAAAAATAATGTGTATATGAGATTCCCTAAATTTAATAAGAGTATATTTTTCGTTTTGTTACCGGTTAAGATATATCCTGATATTATAAAAGTGACAGACAACATCATTAGAAAGGAAAATTGCATTAATGATCTATGATCAAGATGAATAAGTTCTGACATGTAGAAACACCTCTTTTTTATCCTAAATCCTCTTGGTAAAGTCCTTCCCTTTAATTATACCCTATTCAAAGACAAGGCAAACCCTTGTATTCGCCTCTCTTCGACTTAAATGTCTATGACTGTTTTGAAATATACATCTTGTGACTTATTATAGGGATTCTACAATTGACCGCACCCACTCATAACAAGTTACAAGCCTGTCTCTATCAACATCTTCTGTTCTATGTTCAAATAATACGCTTTTAAGCCGGTCTGTGTTTTTCATGCTTGATAACATGCGCTCAATTAGTCCTTCCTAACTTTATTAAAGTGAAGTTCCCCACTCACTCTACGACCGTCAATCTCAACCGTATATGTATCCGCTTTATTTACCTCGACATTGAATCCAGATGTAGGTAAATTGCTGCCGCTATAAATTTCGTTGCCACTTGAATCTTTTACAAGAACTTTGATACGCCCTTTGTTTTTTAAAACCGATATGCTCAAATAGTCATTTTCAGTCAGTTCAAAGTCATGTGTTTCCTCGACGGTGATGTTTTCATATTCTAGATCATACCTTTCACTACCAGAAGAGGTCGTTAAACTTCCATCCTGTAGTATACACCCACTCATTATCATGGTGAAAACAATTAGTGTTAACATTATAATATTTTTTTTCATATGTCCTCCTTGTATTCATAACAGTCGTGCTTTGAGACAAATACGAACTCCGTAAACAAATGATAGGACAACAACAAGAATAGAGCAATAGTATTCAACCACACCATAAGTATTGTCTATCGAACTAACGAGTATCACTTCCTTGTCATCAAATTTGAAGACGTTCTTACTCTTTAAATCATTTAAAGCATCCATATCCCCAAAGTAATCCGTTGGATTGTTATACAGAGCAAAATCCTCATTATTGTATCTATTCAGCAGACCATCTTTTTCAAAAACCGCATAGCCTATGGGAGTGTCCTTAACACTTGTCTCAAAAAGGACAACTAGGCCATAGTCAGTTTTAAGTTCATCTATAACAGTTATTTCAGCATTTCTCATTTTCGATGTATTCTTTAAATTTTCAACGATATAGCGATCCGTATCTCGAATGTTATAAATAGAGATATATTGAAACACGATTAAAAAAACGCCTATTAGAATAAATCCAAGACCTACTATTATCGCTTGTCTACTCTTGTATTCATTGTTCATAAACGCTCCTTACTGGATGATGGTATACGTGCATTTTACTTATTCACACTATAGGACTTTATGACATATTTGTCATCCACCCTCATTATCGTTAATACTGATGATCTGCCGTTCAATGTAACAATCCCATCTCCAACAACACCTTCAGTGCATACGAATATTCCAGGACCAAAGTCGCTGGTATAATTGTAAAACGCATCTGTACTTTCCAGATATATCGCTTCTTCAAGGACCAAGTCCTCAAAATCTTCCAACTCCGTATAGGTCGCTAGACACTCCCTAACCACTTCTCCCTTATATCTGTGAATTGGAACAGGAATACTCTCCAGTGTGCTATCGTCGCCAAAAGGCCAATTTTTGTGGTTTTTCAGGGCCTCCAGCTCAGGTAGTTGATCGGTGACATCCTTATATGGAAAGTACTTTAAAACGCATCTAGATCCAACTCACTAGGCTTATTGTAATAAGACGTAAAAAAACAGCTCAGTGGATTAACGTGCGCCCACTGACCAGTCATATCGACTGGTTCCAACAAACTATTAATCCTATCTATTTCTTCATCTGTCAATTCGCCATCATTCCCAGCAACGTCGGTCCACACCTTATGCCAATTCTTATATAGATTATCACGCAAGGTCTGTTGAGCATCCCCCCCTGTTTCTATAGGTTTATCTTCTAATGGATGCCATCCCAGACTCGACATGTTGATAACGTTGCCGCTTGAATATCGATACTCATAAAGCAGTTCACCTGCAACTGAATATGCTTTTCCCTCAATGTCATTCCACCTCTGAGGGGTATCCCATGAAAAAACTGCCAACTCGCCATTACTGATGTAGTGCTGCAGTCGATCCTCACTTCCTCCAGCTTCTATGTAACTGACAGTTGAATCCAATACCTCAACGACTAAAAATGTACATTTGTCAGTGCTTACCCATCCTATTGTTTTAACAGTATCATCATTCTCATATGAGTAAAATCCATCTCTTGAAATCCAAAAGGATCCACGTTTTTCTGCGACTACTGTCCGTTTACTTTCTCCACTATCGAATAGATATATCCTTCCCCAGTCATAACTCTGTTCAATTAAAATCTCTGAAGTCCTGTCTATGCCAAATGTGGATAGATACCTTTGTGCAGCTGTATAACCGGTTAGTCTATAGCCTGAAATATAGCCGTACACAGCGACTACAACAACTACAATCAATAAGGTTTTATGTATTTTTTCTAATTTCAACTTCTATTGCCCCCTTGTATCATTTCTATTTTGAAATGATTCAAAGCAGTTGGTTCCTGCACATTTATTCTTTAATCTATCACATGTCATAAGTGAAATCTTAGTCATACATATCCTCCTTCAGAACAGACATCATTTTTTTCACTCGTCTAATTTTCGTCTTTTCTTGCTTCGCACTTACTATCCAATCCAAGTAACGGTATTTATGCGCTTTCGTAAGCGATATAAAGCGCTCATAAACCACCTTGTCCTCAGCAAGGAGATCCTCGACAAACGCTGGAACTACAACCTCTTCAATTCGCCTCATTTCATCAGTTGCTATCAGTTCAGGCAATTTTTCTATTAGCCCGCTATCAAATGGTTCCAGACCATACTCCGTCATTAGATTGATTTCTATTAGCTTTTTCATACGCTTTATATTCGATAAAGACCAATTACTGTTCTTCTTACGTGGAGAAAATCTAAGGATAAAGGTATCCCCATCATAGCTGTGCATTGTCGAGTCGATCCAGCCATAACAAAGAGCCGCTAATACAGCATCCTCATAACTGATGCCTTTCACTTTGGCGTTCTTTTTATAGATGTACAAAACCGCTTCTGATGCAGTTGCATGATTTATTTCTAACCACGAAAGGAATGATTCCATGTTGTCAAAATTTAAAACTGTTGAGGTATTCATAATCAATCTCCTTAGATACTTTCCGTATCCAACTTAGTTGATATCGCACCTTGTAGATGAATATAAGTACGTTCTCAACTCATTAATTTTCTCTTCATTGCCTACAAACAATTTGGGTAGAATTATCGCTTGTATCGAACTTACGTAAATATAAAAAGTACAATCACTTTCCATAATTCTAACAATACTTCCCCATTTATAAGATACCGACGTATTTAATGAGTCTAACTTGATACCCTTGTTATCAATAGTGATTGTTTTCTCCAAAAACAAGTCTCCATTTTTATCATCTTTAAGCATCATTTTAACTCTTCTATTGGTTGACCATCTCATCATTTTAGGTGTATATAGATAATCAATTACTGAACCTATAATTAATCCAGTCCAAAAATATGCACCTAAATGGTCAAACATAACAATCCCCAACGGCAATGCTACTATCGGAAACATAAACCTCATAAGGAACATAATCTTACGCATTGATTTAGCATTCTCCGCATGAAATATATTGTAGTCACTTACATCTTTTTCTGTCATTGTCACCTTAAATTCATACATTCTAAATTAATCCTCACTTCAACCCATTATTTTTTTAATACACATGCGGATTAAGCATGCATATTTTGTAGATATATACCTTTTCAGAACCTGATAGTTCACCTGTATCAACAAAGCCTACAGATTCATATAATTTTGTGATCCGTAATTATCAGGATCAAAAGACAAGAACATGTCATTGTTTTCATTCTCAACCATTGCTACACTCCATGCATAATCCAATGCTTTTCTTAATATCTTCTGATCTTCAGTCAGCTTGGTTGAGATTGATTCATTGCTGACGTCCTTTATATCTAACATAATATTTCCTTTCCACAGCTAAGTGCTTTATAAAGTTAAGTATGTTATCTCTTTTTCTAGCTCAAAACCAAGTTGCTCATATACACTTTTAGCAATTGTATTCTTTACCCAATAGTCTAAACCGATTTTACTAATCGATTTTTTCTCAGCGAATTTCAACACTTCATTGAACAACTCTTTGCCGACGCCAAGGCCGCGCTTATCTTCATTAACTGACACTTGCTGAATATAAACATAATGAGAAGCCTTACTAAAAGGCGTTTCCTTCTTCATAATCTCTTCAAACCATATGTAACCAACAGCTTCACCATCTATGTAACACACATGAAAATGATGATTCTCAGTGTCGACAATCATTTCAAAATAACCACATACTGCTTCTAAGTTGAATTTTTTAAATTTTTCAGGATACAACTCATGATGTAAGTTTTGTACTGGCTCATTTAGTTTCGCTATTAAGTTTGCGTCATTTATTTCTTCAATTTGCATCTGTGATTCTCCTGACGATTTCAATTATTGTTTCGCAAAATTTATCCGATTCCTCATAAAAAGGAAAATGGGGCGACTTCTCAAACCAATTCTGACGGCGTATCATAATCATGTCTGCCTTGCAAAAAATATACTGGCACATCTACACTGGTTACATCATCTTGTAAATTTATAGTCCTAACAGTCTCGTCATTGAAAATCAATTGTGAAAACTCATATCCATCCAATAGATTTTCTTCATCATTTTCATAAATGGCACTGTTAAATATCAGTTCGTATACTGGGTCGATGCTGTCCTTTTCATATAAAGTTCCACCGTAATATTCGATATACTTACTCGTTTCCTCATAACCATTCTCTAACACGTAATTGCCTTCAGAATCTGGTCGCCCAACTAATTTAAGTATCTCTATTGCCTCATGGTTAGCATTTTCCTCTGCGTTTGCCAATGCAAAATCATATCCTAATTGCTCATTATTAATGAAATCTATCATTTGACCAGTCCCAAAATAGCCACAATAATTCTCTGGATACGCTTGAATTAACTTCATCCCCATCAATAAGCCAAATGAATGTCCAAGTATGTATATTTTATCTTTTTTAAACGCTTTTCTTAAGTAATTCGTTATTTCATTGGCATCCAATACAAACTGATTAAGAGTCATGCTATCAATCGGAACATTCGGATCATATGATTTACCCGACCCTCTTTGGTCCCAATTAACAACAACGAACTCTGCCTCTAAGCCTTTATTCATTTGACCAATCATTGGCATCATTGAAAATCCTGGTCCACCATGAAGAACCAGTAATAGCGGTTTGCTTTCATCATCACCTTTTATGTGTATCCATTGATCAATTCCACCAATCTCAATACTTTTTAGTTCATTAATTGAACTATCACTTGTAATCTCATCTTGCACATTCATACCACAACCTAATAAAGCTACTCCTATCAGTAAAGCGATTGTTATTATCGTAATTTTTTTCATTTTATATCCTTAATATCATCATTAGTAATTACACGTTCGCAGATTTTATTAAGTATTTGATCAGGCCTCTCCATACGTTGACCACCTCTTGTGTACAACATGAACGTAAACCAACCTTCTTTAGAGAAATTTTGACATAGCGCCCAATTCGGCCAATCAACAGTTGAATCTGACGTCTCTAAACACACCACTTTCTCACCTGCTGCTAGCTTGATTGGAGTTCCGGCTAAAAACATTTACTCATGATGTAAGTTGCCACTTCTTCTACATCTATGAATTCCGTATTAATATGTTCATCAAACAACTCATGCTCCAGTGATGTCGTACAGCGTTCAATTTGTTGGGCAGCCCACGAGTTATGGTCATCTCCACGTGAATCCAATCTATTTAATAAGGTCTGCTTCTTTGCAAGCAAAGTGAAATGTTTTATATCAACATCTCCTAGTCGCAATTCACCAACTATTTCATTGAAGAATGCATGATCCGTTATTGTCATCGGTGCGATGATTGTTCCATCATATGTTCTCGATATATGTAGTAACATTCTGTAATTGATTTCTCTCCATAACTTTATATCTTGAAAATCACCCGGATATATATCTTGTGGAATGTTAGCCCTTATATAAAATCCAGTTTCTTCAGGATCAAAAATATAAGCATTTTCTATTCTTTTATGTAAAGCAGTTGCAACACTTGATTTCCCGCTACCGAATGCACCATTTATCCAAATAATCATCAGATTCCCCCCCCAATAAGTGATTCTACTCCATCTCTTCCAACAATTCTATGGCATACACTCTTAATCCACTTGGTAATTGGTAGTGCTCATCCGATGACTCACCAACACCTTTGACGATATTCCCATAGTCTTCATCAACGTACATGCCAATGACAGTTCCGTTATTGAAATCTATCCAAATACCATTTAATCCTTCTAACAAGTCACTCTCACCAATAAGCTCATAGTCCTCATTATTAGATGAAAGATCTATTAATTTTTTCACTCTATCTTTGTCATTAACTTCCATAGGGTGTTCTAGACTTCTACCATAATAACCATCCGAATATATGAATACCTTGTCGGTCATAAACATGTTATCGGTCACTAGATCTTCTCTTGTCCTTGATTTATAACAGCCCATCACACCCAGAAGCAACAAGAAGATCAGACATGTTATGCATATTCTATTTTTCATAGCACTACTTAAACAGTTTATCCAGCTTGTCTGAATAAAACTCAATTGCCTTCCTGTACCCTCTGATGCTATTATCGTTTGAAGTGTCAGCAAGTAGCTTCAATAGTGTTTCCATTGCTTGAGAATGATCTTCTAAGTTATACAAAGTCATTGCATAAAATACTTTGAGCGCATTATCATCAAATCTATACATCGCCTTTTCAAAAGTCTTCTTGGATTTATCGTATTCACCAATCGTTCTATAAGTACTGCCTAGTCCTAAATAGGCTTCCTTCAACTCTTCATCTGGTAAGCCTAAAGTAATAGCTTTTTCATAATACTCAATAGCTTCAACTTCTTTTTCTAGTACATCAAAGCTCCACCCACACTGATAATTAGTCATGGCATTTTCTGGGGTTTGATTTACTAATGCGACTAGCATCTTGTTTGACTCTTCTAGCTTGCCTTCATTTCTCAGTTTAACTGCTTCATCTATGTTCATCCCATCCTCCATACGAACTGTTTGTTGTTTCCTAGCAATTTCTATTCCACCTGATACGCAAATGGTAGCAGTTCATTGGCATATACTTCAACTGCTTCTTCACCACTTTCTCCCCATTCTCTATATACTGGATTACTGATAACTCTAAGGTATTATTTCATTCTCCTTGAGATGTGATGATCCGGACTTAATTCCAATAGATCCCACTTATTTCCGTATAAGTCTTCGAAAACTGCTACTGTTCCATAGTCTGCTTCTTTAGGCTCACGGACAAACTTAATTCCTTTGGAAATCATATCATTATAATCCCTCCAGAAATCATCTGTATTAAGGAACAAGAAGACTCTACCGCCTGCCTGATTGCCAATAAAAGGCCTTTGTTCTTCTTTAGACGCTTTCGCTAACAAGAGAGTCGTACCTGCTGATCCAGGTGGTGAAACAACTACCCATCGCTTATCCTGTTCTGGTTGATATGTATCTTCTATTAATTCAAAGTTCAATTTCTCTGTATAAAATTCAATAGCATCATCATAATCATCTACAACTAATGCGATGTGTACAATCGACTGTATCATATTCTGAACCTCCTATTTATTTGCTTCATACTCAAACACCCTTAACCTTCAAATGTGTATGAATCACCCAAATAAATTTTATCATAAACAGGACTTCAAGGATTATTCATACAGAAATTGAAAATTATATGTAATAATCTTCATACTTATTTAATATTTTATAATGCCTAACATTTCAGTGAATCACACTGTGCCATCTAGTTGGAGGAACTTATACTAAAATCGGCCCCAAAAGTTAGATATTCAGTCTTACTTTTAGGGGCCGCTTCACTAGGCATGTTCTTTTTATGTATACATGATATTTTATCTAACCAGTATGGTCACGGTTAATTTGACGCCAAAAAATACATTGCTATGGCCAAACCGACAACTAGACCACCACCTACGATTAATACTATTAGTGACATGTATTGCACCGCCTTTCGCTAAATATTTTTTTACAATTGTCCTTACCTTCGAGCAGTTAAGACGCGTCCCTTTTGATCTATATTTGCAAGCACATTAGATTCTATACTATATTTTACCATCTATCTAGAAAAATTTCTATTTATACATAACTATCATTTTGCGATTATTTCATACCCTGATTCTGTTACTAGAACGGTTACTTCCCACTGGGCTGACAGTTTTCTATCTTGTGTATATATAGTCCATCCATTAGTAACATTTTCGAATACATCGCCAGTCCCCATATTTACAGCTGGTTCGATAGTAAACACCATTCCAGGAACAAGAAGCATATCTGTACCTTTATTGTTATAGCTCACATAGGGTTCTTCATGAAACTTTAAACCAATTCCATGACCGCCGATATTTCGAGCAATACTAAATCCTTGTTCCGTTACGAATGCGTTAACCGCCTCACCCAAATGTCGCATAGATGTCCACGGGACTACTTTCGACAGTCCTACCTTTATACTTGCTTTAGCCACATCGACCAACGTTCTCGCTTCTTCTTTTACATTACCGATGCAGAATACGCGTGCTGAGTCTGAATAATACCCCTTATATTTCGTAGATACATCAATATTCAAAATGTCTCCATCCTTTAATCTGATTTTACTCGATGGAATGCCGTGACAGACTTGATCATTAATAGATGTACATAGACTTTTAGGATAACCACTGTAATTCAACGTCGCTGGCAGTCCACCCAGTTTGATCGTTTCTCTGTAGATTAACTGATCAATTTCATCAGTTGTCATGCCAAGGTGTAATTTACTTGATATAAAATCCAGCAGCGAGCTGTTTAACAGCCCACTTTCCCTAACACCCTCAATCTGACTTTCGTTCAAAATGAATAATATTTTCGAATAGCGCCACCGACACACTCTTTGAGAGCCACCAGTGTTCTATCAAAAAGCCAGCATCACACAAGTGGAGCGCCACTAAATGTACAATAGATTTATACACCTAAAGGTGTAAATAAATCTAAGGAGGTCATCAAATGACCAAGTACAAAGAAATTTTTCGGCTACACAGCCAAGGTATTAGTGGTAGAGGCATCGCCTCAAGTTTAAAGTGTTCAAGGAACACTGTCTCTAAAGTTCTTAAGCTTGCTAAAGAACATGAATTAGAGTGGCCTTTTGATTCAAGCATGAGTGATGATGAACTCGAATCAATTTTTAATCCAAAGCCAGATAAGACTTCTCAAAAGAGACAACCTGACTTTGACCATGTTCACAGTGAACTCGCTAAAAGTGGTGTTACATTGAGCCTACTTTGGCATGAATACTGTGAAGAATGTAGAGAAAACAAAGAAATTCCCTACATGTATAACTATTACTGCAAACTATACAGAAGGCATATTCTAAAAACAAAAGCCACTATGAGAATTCATCGAAAACCCGGTGAAAAACTAGAAGTGGATTGGGCTGGTAAAACAGCTACTGTAATGAATGATGAAAATGGCGAGCAAATAAGAGCCTATATATTTGTAGCAACACTTCCATATAGTATGTATTCCTATGTTCAAGCATTTCCAGATATGGCCATGGAAAGTTGGATCACAGGACATGTAAATGCTTTTAAATATTTCTCAGGCGTTGCCAAAATATTAGTTCCTGACAATCTAAAAACAGGTGTTAACAAAGCACATAGGTACTCTCCAGAGATTAATAAAACTTATAATGAAATGGCAGAGCATTATGATACAGTTGTAATTCCTGCAAGAGTACGCCAACCTAAAGATAAAGCCTCTGTAGAGGGTAATGTTGGTAACATAACGACGTGGATTATAGCATCTCTACGAAATCAAGAATTCTTTTCATTCCACGAATTAAACCTCGCAATACAGGAGAAACTAAAGGAGTTCAACCAAAAAACATTTCAAAAAAAAGACGGTTGCCGAGAGAGTATATTCATCCACGAAGAAAAACACACTTTAATTCCACTTCCAGCAACCGATTTCGAGCTATCTCAATGGAGAATAGCTACAGTACAGTATAATTATCACATACAAGTGGAAAAAATGCACTATTCTGTTCCATATGAGTATATAAAACACAAAGTAGATGTTCGATTAACCAAACACATTATAGAAGTATTCTTTAAGGGGCAACGGATTGCTTCTCATAGAAGACTTTATGGTCATTCTGGACAATACCAAACTTTGGCTGATCATATGCCTGATAATCACCGAATATATTCCGAGTGGAATACAGAACGATTTATATCATGGGCTGAAAGTATTGGTGAAAACACAGCAGTTACAATAAAAGCAATACTCTCTGCTCATAAAATAGAACAACAAGGCTATCGTTCTTGTATGGCACTTCTAAAACTTGCAGATAAATACTCTGTAAATCGTTTAGAAGCAGCCTGCAAAAAAGCCCTTTCTTATACACCTAGACCGAACTATAAAAATGTTCAAACCATTCTAAAAACAGGTTCGGATAAGTTGCGTGAAGAACCCGAACCACCAAAGAGTAATTCAAATTATGGTTTTACACGAGGATCTAAGTATTTTGGGAGGGATAAGTAAATGAAAACACAAACTATATCAAAATTAAATGAAATGCGTCTTACAGCAATGGCTGAATCATATAGTAACCAGAAGGACAATCGAGATTACGAAGATATGTCTTTTGATGACCGTTTTGCAATGATTGTAGATATTGAATGGGCAAGAAGAAAAAGTAATAAGCTTAATCGACTTATCCAAAAAGCTGCATTTAGATATCCTAATGCAAAAATTGAAGATATCGAATATCATGTTGACCGTAAACTTAACAAGGATCAGCTAACTAGATTATCCTCTTGTCTTTATATCAAAGAATTACGGAATATCATCATAATGGGTGCATCCGGCAATGGGAAATCATATATTGCATGTGCTCTTGGCAATGCTGCATGTAGAAACTTTCATACAGTTAAATACATCCGATTACCTGAATTACTAGATGAACTCGCGGTTGCACGTGGTGAAGGTATTTTTAAAAAGGTTATTAAGCAATATAAAAAAGTTAATCTTCTTATTCTTGATGAATGGATGCTAACACCGTTAAAAGAAACTGAAGCACGTGACCTCTTTGAAATTATCGAGGCAAGGCATGAGCAAAGCTCAACAATATTTTGCTCACAGTATGCCCCAGAAGGCTGGTATGACAATATAAATCAAGAAACACTTGCTGATGCAATACTAGATAGAATTATTCATAATTCACACAAAATATTCATTGATGGGCACAAATCAATGAGAGAACGATTTAAAATTCAAGAATAATTACATGACTGCTACCTCTTTGAGGTAGTGGTCTTCACTCAAGACAGTGCTGGATCTATTTTAGTGTGATGGTGGCTCTCGCCACAGGATACAACATGCTCTGTCATTAGATAATATTCAAAAATAAGTCTTTTGTCCGGAATAATGTAGCCCTGTTCATAGAAGCACATTATTTTTTCATCATATGCTAAGTGACACTTTTTATACTTGATACCATTACCACACCAACACTCACTATTTCTATATCTATTTTTGGACATAAAAAAACACTCCTTTTATAAAATATAAGGGTGTTTAAACAATATGTTTCTCATACAACTGAATATCTGGTAGACACTCTCTGTAATGCCTTGGACTACAACCATACTCTCGCGTAAATGCCCTGGTAAATGCTTCATGAGAGGAAAATCCATAAGTTGCAGCAATATCAATGATACGATATTCCGATTCGATCAACTCTTTTGTTGCATTACTTAATTTTCGCTTCTGCACATACGTTTTAAATGTAAGGCCCACAGTTTCATGAAATTTCGTCGAACAGTAATAAGGTGAATAGCCCACATGTGATGACATCTTACTTAGAGTTGGATTTTCCTTAAGGTTAGACTCAACCCAATCCACCATATTTTCAATCGTTTTAATTGACATACCAACACTCCTTTCACTCATTATAGTTCAACTCACTATGTGGCACTTGATTCTACTTGCAAACTTTCATTAGTCCGCTCTATCCTTTGTTATAATTTTTTCAACGCCTTCTCTTTCGCGCTATAAAACTTTTCATCAAGCAATAATGATGGACTTCGCTTCTTATGAATCGTAAGAGCAGTCATCGGACAATGATGTATACACCTGTAGCAGTTCACACATTTAAACCTGTCCACTTCAGGAAAGCCCTCAGTGTTCCACGAATAAGCCAGCACATTACAGTTCTTCACACAAAGTCCACATTGGGTACATTTATCTTTAATCAAATTGATTTTACTTGTATGTTTTCCGCCAAAAAATGCATTGGGGTAGTTTATAACACTATAAAGTTTTAATCTAGGCACCTTACCTACAAAATTTTGATTTTCCAGGAGATCCATATAGGTGAATAAATTCCTTCTAATTTTATCAGGAAGTTTCCTCTCAAAATCAAATAGAAATTTAAGCGACGGCGCTATCAATACACCATCCGTCGCAATGCATCTATATGACCGCGACATTACGGGAGATATGCCTTTAGCAAAACACATCTTTGCGAAAATTCTCAAGGCGTTCGCTGAGTACCATCCACAGGTTGTAAAAATAAATGCAGGCTTCTTCTCTCTGATCGGTCTAATGCCATTTAAAAAGCTCATGATATCAGCTGACGGCCGCGAATGGAATGTTGGAAATCCAATTACATAAGCGTCATACTCATCAAATGCTAGATCATGGGGAACAGATTCAATACTATGAATATCACATTGTTTACTCTTTATTAAATGATTGTACATTAAGTTGGAAACCAACTTTGTATTCCCTACCGCAGAATGGTAGATTACAAGTACTTTCATCTGCACTCCTTTCTTAAGATGACTTATCCTACCCTTCTGGATCAACATTCTTCAAACAAGTGATATATTTCTTTTTATTCCTCGACGAGCTTAAAATAGTTGATGTCATCCTTTACCCTTATTATAAATTTGCTCTTATCCTCATAATTTAATAACAAGTAACCATCTCTATGATAGCCAAAATCAAAATAGAGATTATACCTATCTGGATATCCATATATATAACAGACAACTTCTCCATCATTCAGAAATACTATTTGATTCATTCCTTCACTGACGGTCTCGCTGATATCCGCCCACTCATACCCAACAATTTCATATATAGTTTCTTTGGGGAAATAAGGTTGAAAACTATAGAGCATGTCCCAATCAAAATTCGTGTAGTCTGTTAAACCTCCTACTATTGGCTCGTGTCCACTGATCGTATCAAGGGATTTACTAAGTTTTAGTGCATTTTCTTCCCAAACCGGCACATCTGTATCCCTGCTCACAACAACCAGTGCCAATAGCAATAATAGGACTATGATTGAGCTTACTATAAACTTTTTCATAGACACCTCTCTTTTCTATGTGCATTATAAGTTAATTAAGGCTTCCTGCACTTTAATTTTACGCTTAATACCATAATATTACAACCGGGATTTATTAAATCCTTTACGCAGTAGATATCCTGCCAATATCAACTCTATTAATGCTGTTGGTGTATTCATTATGAAGTAGGTTGGCGAGACGATATGCACCATATCAAATAACAGTAATGCGGTCACTGTTATAGTCAACCACGTCCCAATAATCGCCCATACAGACATCCACTTAGGAATTACCTTTGTTTTATAGAAGGTGTAATAGAGTATTGCGCCGCCGAATGACCATGTAAATATCACTGTTATATGATTAAGCCAGTCTCTGCTTACCCTAACAAGTTCTCCTAGCATCTCATAATGGCCAGTCATCAGCTGATCAGCCACTATATAGCCCTCACTTATACTGAGTAAGGCGAGAAGTGGCACGATGCCTAGGAATAACAATCCACTGGCTATAATTCTAAATCCAAAATAGCTTATTGCCAGTGTTGGACTATATGCCTTGATGATTGGATAGAGTAAGCCTGCAATTCCAACATAGGTTATTGCCATTGCCAGTTGAGAAAATGTTGCAAAAAGCACTTGTCCTTTTATATGAGCGAGTTCTTTTAAATAATGTGGTGTTTCCAATACCGGTATTGATGAAAAGATACCAAATACAATACCTAGAATGAGCAGGACTCCAAATACACTGGAAACTTTCTTGTTGTTCATAAGGGCAACCTCCTTTTCTACCTACTTGAGACCAAATAGAAATACCGCGAAGACCCATTTGATCCAAGTGTCTGTATACCTCCTTATTACCCAATCCAAAGGCTACCAATAATATGCAGGTCATCTCTTTATAAAATAAAAAATCCTTATATTGATAAGAAGTCTCTTACTTATCAATATAAGGATTTTATGCACTTACAAAAGTCTAATAGCTGCCGCCATTTACAAAATAATGTTCTTTCGTCATATCTGTAAAGTATACAACAACTCTATCCAACTCTCTTTCACTCTTGATAATTTTTGTAACGGCTTCAGCAACCGCTTGCTTTACTTCTTGGTCTCTATAAAACCAAGCAATTTCTATTAAAGGTAAAACCCCTGCATTCTCAACACCTTCATCAATGTAAAGTGTCTCTATGTATTCTAGCGTAATCGCTTCTTTAGGACACTTCATTAAATCAACCATTTCATTTACTAAATCTTTGCCAACCGCTGTTACGACTTCCTTTTCGATTCCTCTAATTCTGATATGTGGCATATTCCAATCTCCTTTATCCAAAAATATTCATTTTATTGTTCATTATTATTGTAGCAAATTATTTATTGAATGAACATCAAAACACAAGACAAATGAGAAGACAAAATCATCTTATTTTGCCTCAAACTAATAATTTCTATTACACCATTTTCTTTCATTTTAAATACCTCCCTCTTCTTATGGTTCTATTTTAATACCAAGAAAAGGAGGCGTATTGTACAAAATGGACCTGGTCATAATATTGACCTGTAAATACTAAATCATTGATGGCCGTTTGTTCATCTTCCATCAATACTCATGTCACAATGTAAAAATGGATAAAGTCCCTCATGTGTTAGTGAAGCGTATTATCGAAAGTTACTCGTAATCATCGTATTCACAAAATGCACTATTGAAGGAATCCTCATCTATCATTTTCTTGATTACTGCTTCAATAGTCTTTCTATCTAAAGACTCTACAGGAATCATGTCACCAAGCCACAACTGTTTTTCACTTTTATCTGAATTAACCTTCATTTCTTTTGCTTTGCTTAAAGTTATGAAGGTACCGACCCAAGTCCTATTATGTATTGTATGTACCAATACGTCAGACGTTTGACTTTCTATTGTATTATCAGTGCCTTGTTCAGCTTCAATCCACACTTCTAGAATATCCTCATTTTTCATATAATCCCCCATATGCAAACGACTTGACTCGTATTAGCTGGTTAAAGTTTACTTGATAGCACCGTCTTTAACTTCTAACGCATTAGTCAGTTTAAAGTAATAATACACATCATCTTCAACTACATCTACTATTTTTGTAAATGTACACGGATTCTTATTGCACTCACCATCTATGCATGTTAATTTCTTCTTGCAGCAGCTTCTTCCGATTGACCAAAATAACTTTGGGTTAATCTGATAAATTCTTCCACTTCTACCATACCCTCTATTTCGTAACCTTTCTTTCCTAAATCCACATCAACCTTATTGTCCTCTGTGACTGCAATCCTTGTGACATTCTTCCATTTCTCGTATTTCCCCTTAATCAATAGCCCTGTTTCAGTAAATGTTATGTCTTGAGCCATTTTATACTTTGATATAGAACCCAATACAACCATCATCAATATAACCAATAAATAATCCGGTTTATATTTATAAGCGAATCCTGAGGAAACAACAAGAATCACTATGTATGTTATTATTTCCTCTCGATCCAAAACACTGTGTTTGTAGCTTGCAATAACCATCCCACTTTTATCAAATCTAAACCGATTGTACATTCCACTTAAAATAGAAAATAAAAGATTCAGCACTAACGGTATTGCTAATATCTGATCTAATTCCATCATAATCACTCCTAATAAAATATTTTGTCTAAGGTTCACGCTAACAGGTGTGTTATAAGAGCTTAAAACGTGTAAGGTTACTGCACTCCCTATCAAAATCAATCTTTTTTCATCTTCTTCCAAAAGAGCATCAAAGTTGTGTTTCTTCATCACCAAATTCCAAGTCGATGTAAATTGCGTCCAAGCTTTCCGTGATACGGGCTTGTGCCTTAGTCGTCTTTCATGCTATAGTCTGTTAGTGTATTTCAGCTCCACCCCACTCAACAACTGTGTAACCTTGTCGTTTGACAAGCTCGAGCTTTTGAGGGGTTATGTAATCAAGCTCTTTTGCTTCTTCAAAGATCATATATATTCTAATCAATGTTTGAGGTGCTGGTGTAATTTCCAATTGTGCCAACTCATTTATTTCTTCGGTATAGAATCTTATTTTATTGTACTCGTGCTGTTCTAATGCTGGTAACCAGTAAGTTATAAAATCATTTTTTTCTACATAATTCAACCCAAGAATATCTAATTTCGACTCCAAAAAACTGATGGTGTCGTCTCTCTCAACAACAAATCCATCACTAAAGCCACCAACGAGTTCTATATTTCCTTCCCAAAAAAGGTAAGCGTATTTTTTTCCAGCCTCATCACAAAGCACACCGTTAGGCTTAGCAGTTATAAGCCACCCATTATCATATTGGGGATAAGATGTTGTTATGATATCCTCTGGTTTTATAGACACCTGTATATCAAGTTCCTCCTCTGGATAGAGATATATTACAGGTTTTTCAACTCTTATTGTTTTAGTTGGAAAATCAAGTTCTGACAACTCCTCTTGTAAAGTTTTAATATCATTATGCTTTGCCACAAAAAATTTAAGCTCGTCCTCTTCACTGCTAGACACCTCTATATAATTTGCAATAATCCTATCATCAAAAATAAGAAATTTATATAAAACGTCATCAGACTCGAGACTTATTTCGTAAAAATCTCCTTCAATTTGGGATTGTACACAAATTACCTCAGCTTCATTTACAGACAGACTTTTATATCTAAAACTCATTATTACATCAATAAGCATAGACCACTCTTCATCCACTTCATAAACACCTGTTTGATTTATTGTGTTTACATTTATCTCTTTTACTTGATCTAATTCAATATCAAATGGAGACGGTGTTTCATCAGTGCTTGAAGAACAAGCTGTTAAAATAATTGTCGCAATCAGTAGTATAATTATTCTTTTCATATGTATCCCCCCATGATTTATGTGTATTAAGTCTCATACTGTCTACTAATTCGTTCTCTATCATATTCTAGTATCCAATTTTTTCTTCTCTCATAAAGGATTTTCAAATCACGTCTATCTTTTGATACTACATCTGCGCCTCTATCATCGTAATAATGTAATATAACATTTTTATATTTATTTAGAATAAACACTTCATCTGTTATTTTAACATCTGAATCATATCCCATATCACATCTAGTAATCCTTCTCAATAACTCCATGTAATTCAAACAACTTCTCTTCAGCCTAATATATGATTTAATCGTTATATAATTGTCGTCTTCTGGATCATATATATTACTTGTTGTCTCAAATTTGAAATCGTGTGTATCATTCTTGAAACACTCCGTTATTTCCTCTGGCAAATTCCAATTGTCAATTCTACATTTTTTTCTATGGGAATAAATAATCAATTTTAACTCTTCTTCATTTGAAAATAGGTCTTCATAAATTGATGCAATTCTAATCATAGCACTTTTAAAGTACTTCTTTGTCCCCAACTTGTAAGTGGGATTTCCAATTTCAAATCTGATTCCATAGTTGTTATTATAAAAAAGAGGTTTTCCTATCGTAAACCATTCACTATTAATTGTGTCGCTCTTAATTTCCATTCTCACCTCGCTGTTAGATATAAATGTAGGCTAGTGCTAGCTAATTCAATGATCCCATAAAGATAATAAGTGTCCTCATTATAGTTTCACCCAACGACCACAAGGGCTTTGCCCTAAAGGTCTATATGTAATCGTCTAATTGTATCTCCAAAAATGGATTTGCTTCTCTCTTTATGAACATCTTATCTATATGATGCATATTCTTAATTTGATTATCAAATATGAGATAATCCTCCGCTTCTGCAATGCCAATCCACTTATACTCGCTATGTTCATATCCATTCAACACTACATATGCGTCTATATCTACAAATGCTAAAAAAACCGGGACTATATTGATCACGTTATAATCAGTGTCATAAAACTGCTCACATAAATTGGCTGAGAAAAATTTAGCTGGTACCAGTCCAGTTTCTTCTTTGATTTCCCTCAATGCTGCTTGGACACCATTTTCACCTGGTTCGACCTGTCCAGAGACCATTTGCCAACTTCCATACAATTTTTGGCTAGATCTTTTAATAATTAAGTATTGCGCTTCATCATCAACCACTCTACATATAAATGCAGCAATCGAAAATGATTTAACTGGAATTTCCGCTCTGATATCGAAATTACTCAAACAAAACACCTTCTTTCATTTTATAAAAAATCCACATTATAATTTTATCGTTATAATTTCCAATCATAAACGATATCATCATGGCTGAATGATTTTCCACCAGTAGATTCGTATAAACGAACAGCTGGCTTATTGCTTTTACTAGTTACCAAAAAGCATTCTCTAATTCCTTTTTTTCTGCACTCATCTATCATTAGATTCATCAGTGCTGTTCCAAGTCCTTTTCTTCTATACCCTTCGGTTACATCAATTGAATGTATATAAAACATAGGCTCCGAATAAAATGTCTCCAAAACATATCCAAAAGCGAGACCTGCAATATCTTCGTTCTCAAGAGCAATATACACATGATTACGCGCACCCTTTAGAAACTCTTTAATCTGCTGATCACATTTATGCTCCTTCCAATATAGAGCACTTGCTTTTCTCAAAACATCAATATCATTCACATTTAATTTTCTAATATTCATATTTACCTCATTCATTATCCTACTTATAAAACTAGGCAAATCGTTAGCGCCAACTGTCCGTCATTCTTAAGATAGTCACTATGAAGTCACAAGCGGACCATAGTCTTCCTCATAAGATAGCTTTGCCTCAGTGTAAGAAGGCTTATCCAAAAGCACAATTTCATCTATCTTTTCGCAAAAAAATTGATCCATCAAAACTTCTATGCATTTACATATTCCGTCTAAATCAAAATCCTCTACGCTTTTAAACCACATATCGATATCCTCTTCCTTGATCCAATACTCAAGTGCCTCTTTTGTAGTAATCTCAAAGTGACCAAGAAGTTGGTTTTTATCTTTGTCGCCATATATTGTTATTTATTCATTACAGCTATTATGGGAAAATCCATAAATGCCATACCAAAATAACCAGTGTCTTATTTGAACATATATTGTTCTCAAATGGTCAGATCCTTTCTTTCAACAATTCAAATTGAAAATAACTCATCAATTCATCGTATGCATTATATGTCATTTTTATCACTCCTTATGCGATACGTACTCCCCAACACGGGAACTCCACTAACTAGCGTGTTCGTATTATTACTAGTCAAACATAAACCATACTCTTTTTATCAATTCATCTACAACTTCATATATTGCTATTGCTTTGACGTACTCATTCTTCTTTATTCCACTTACTCTTTCATGGTCAATAACTTTATTGCCAAGTACCATTCTATTTACTAGTTCAGCCTGTACTTTCTGAACCTCAAATCGCTCACGATATTTTTCCATCAAAGCTTCTTTACCTTTTAACATCACAGAATTATCTTCAAGATTTAGTATTTCTATATCATTATGATACGTTGAAACAAAACCTTCCAAGTCATTAGAATTATAGTAATCAAGCTGTTTTTGTATTACATTTTCAACATTACTCATTATTTATTTCTCCTTCTCTTTTAAGGTCTGTAATTAATAGGCATTTTAATTACATATAACCTTCCTACAGTTTACAATTGTTCCTTTGTTACATTGAATTATTACAATATAAATTCCTTGCCTATAAATAATAGAAATGTCAAAACTGTAATCACTAGGGATAATGATAATACATAATTCCAAATTACTGGCTTCTTATTCATTTCACTTCGATTTTTAATAAACATATTTATTATATTGTGATGATATTTATCGCGTTGTTCTTTGCGGTATCTGTTATTATAGCGTTGTGGCAAAACCACTCCAACTCCACTTGTTATAAATAGAACCGATATGACAAGTGAACTCATAAATATTAAAAACAATTGATCTGAACTTATGCTTGCAACCAAGTCTACCTCCTTAATAATAGAACTTACGTCTAACGTTTCCGTGATTCACCACTGTGCCTTTCCTATTCATAACTATCAATTCATTATTTTTACAGTTGCTCTTTAAAAATTAATGCCTCTTATAATCAGAGGCATGTCGTTAACCGTGGTGTTCGCTGTAGTTACAAGTACATAGAAAGCCTATGTAGGGCACGCTAATTATTTTCGCAATCCACAACTACTCGATTTTCTTTTAAGTCCGTAATCTGGATTCTTGAACATTTATTCTAACTTCTAGTTTTAATTTGATTTTAAATAAGACCTCACTATTACGGTTGGCACTAAAATCAAATGTATCCCAATACTCATTGCGGTTAAATCATTCATAAGTGATGATTCACCCCACTCAATCCATATCCTAACTAACACTCCAATAGCATTCACTGAAAAAAATAAGATAAACATAAAAACTGTTCTACCCGTATATAATTTACTAAACAGTTTACCGACTGAATAGCTTATATAAATCAGTTGAACCCTTAATAGAATCATAAGACCTATCAAAAAAAAAAGGAAATGGTTCATATCCAGGAAAGTTTGTTGGGATGATTGGAAAAATTGAAGCGCTTACTATTATCATCAAGGCACTGATAAACCCAGTTATTTTATTTTTGTTTTTCTTCAAGTTCTCTATTGATCGATCCATCATTTCTCTTTTCTCAATCTCATAATACAAATATCCTTATAAGGCTCATCTGCCTCATCATCTTTGATAGTCTCTATATACTCAAAACCCATTTTTTCATATAATGAAATACCTCTTTTATTAAATGGGAATACTTCCAACTCAACAGTTTCTAGATGTAATTCGTCAAAAGCAAAACTGAATACTTTTTTCGTTGCTTCAAAACCTATACCCTTCGAAAAATTCTCTTTTTTAAAGATACAAATTCGATAGTGACAATTACCTTCTTCAATCTCACTTATAACCACTTCACCAATAATTTCATCATCGTCTAAAATGATGAAATCGTATCGATTATTATTGGCAACTATACTTTTTACATATGAAACAATCTGATCTTTCGTAAAATTCCCAACCGTTCCCGTATAGTGTTTTGACTCCTCATCTGATTCCACAAGCGCATATTTATAATAGGCGTCAGTATCGGCAACTTCAACAAGTCTCATTTCATAACCATTAAATCTAAAGTTCTTATCAACCATAAAACCACCCTTATTGATTCTAACCACAGGTGTTAGAATTAGTATTTATCATCCAAAATAAGCTTATCATAATCAAAAGTACAAGAATTAATCATCTACAAAATGACACCTAGATGTAATAATTTTAATGAAAATTTAAGTTTTTAATTCCTATTTTCATATATCCTATCTCTGAGATGATCTAATAAGTCGATTGTATAAAACTTTAATGTATCGACTTTATATGTCCCATCAACATCTTTTATGCCTATCTGACCAACAATCGGATAATCTACTATTTCTAGAGTCTCAATTGACGTAACCCTTGTCGTTCCTTTAAAATCAAAATATATTTTCTCATCAGATGTTTGTGTTAATGTAATTTCAAGACTGTCTAAAGTTACATTTGAATTTGTCCTAAAAGCCACCTCACTACTATATCCGATTATTCTATTGGCAACTATATTAAGCATTAAACGATCTGTAGCAATTGGAGAATAAGTATGTATTGTATATGTATCAACTTCCAGTTGATCGAATATATTGATATGAAAAATCTCGTCATATGTTTCAGGTGTTGCTGTTAATAGCTGCTCCAGGAATATTTTCATCAAATCCTCTGGTTTTGCTTCCTGCGAGATAACCAAATAAAAGCTAGAGCTTATAATAACAACAATAGCAACTAATGTAATTATCGCATTTCTCATACACTATCCCTCCATCAATACATTTCACCATTCCAAATTCATCAATAGCCCCCTCACTAATCACAAGGGTATTATGCTACTCATCGTCTTATACAAAGGTTTGCTTTAAAATTTATACTGATATTCTAATATAGACTTTTCAGTTCCATCAATTATTTCAATTGTAAGTTCATCTATTACAGCTCGAAACTCTACATCAAAATCACTTAATTTTTCTACAAGCTCTCTTTGAGTTTTTTCATCTTTCAATTGAGCAATTGTAATATGTGGCGTGTATGGTATATATCTATTATGATAAGGTTTTAAGAGTCCGCTATATAACTTATCGTGAAGCTCAATTACATGATCATTACCAGCTTTTACATCTAAAAACACATATCCGTCTGAAGCACCCGTTATTCCCCTAGCTATCAATTCAAATGGACATAACTCTTTTAACTGCTTGTCTAAATGCCCTATTAATTCTTCCTTCGACAACTCACTTTTAAATGGAAAAACCAAAGTCAAATGTGGTGCTATAAAATTATAAAGAGGATCATGCGTTTCTCTGATTTCATGGATTAAATGTAAGTTGCTAAAGTTAGGAAACAATACAATTGCTCTGTTTATCGCCATTCATTTTCTCCTTTAATTTAAATTACTTTGTATGATAATTTCTCCCGAAAAAGGATAGGTATTAACTTTTGAATTGATACTTCTTTACCATGCCCTGATCAGGCCATTCTACATCCTCAACAAATGTCATTCCTATTTTTATTAAAACTTTATCAGAGGCTATATTGGCATAATTAACAGCTGCTACTATTTCATTCATATGCAATTCATTTACAGCAAATTCTAAAACAGCTTTTGCTGCTTCAATAGCATACCCATTACCCCAATACTTTTTAGAATATCCGTACAGAATTTCCATTGCATCTAGTACACTACAGTATTGAAAACCACAGTATCCAATATATTCATTAGACTCTTTTAGTACAACAGAGTATTCTTTAGGTACATTTTCTAGGTTATTACATCTCTTTATATGGCTGTCTAACGCCTCCTCTTTAGACAGTCTAGTTACTCCACCAGTAAACTCAGTAACCTCTGAATCATTTCTCATATCCCAAATCGAATCAAAATCGTCAATAACGGGATCTCTAATGATCAACCTATCCGTTTCTATATATACTTTCATCACATATCCCTCACTTTTCTAACTCAACAGTATCCTGATCTTTAAGGAGTTCCTTTCAACAGCAATAGCTTTTTATCAACTTTAGAGTAAATATAGACTTGAACATTGTTACGCATTCTAATCTCCCTTCAACACTTTCATTCCTTCTTCAAAAATTCCTCAATACCAATTATAGTCGTTTCCCTAACTGGCTTGTTATGTGCACTTAAATGTGAAGTATATCTAACTATTTGGTTATAGCATTTCTCAACATTTTTTATTTGGGATATTGTAAAATACTGCGTATCTTTCTTTGTTGCAACTAATTCAATTTCATTTTTTTCAAGTCGCACGCTGGTAATTTTATCCCATTTAATAAAATCACCAAATACGAGTACCCCGCGCTCATACACCATTATTCTTCGGCTACTTCTAAAGTAAGCTATAAGCAAAATAACCATTATCGGTAAAATCCAAAGAACGATAGAAAGTCTTTCTCTAAAAACGTCATTATAAAATATTATTATTTGAAAGATTATGATTAGATATATTCCACCAATACTCGATTTATGATCATATGTATTTAATAATTCTCCAGCCGATTGCATATCTCGTCTTGTCTTCAAAATGTTGTAAAATTGAAAACATCCTATGACCGTTATTATTAATATATAATAATATTGCACTTTCCCACCTTCTCTCAGCATTTAATTGTACTTAACTTTCCCTATCCATCTTACACATTTAATGACTTAACCAACCTTCATGTAATTAACAAGGCTTGGTCTAGATAATATAAATACACTTAACAATCCATATACTGCCGATAAAATCTCGATTGTACCAAATTGACCCTTAAAATACATGCCTAAGCATGCCATGATCCCAAACATATTGATTAGTATAAAAACTATTCGTGCTTTATTCTTCCTCAAATATATTGCATAGAGCATAACTGACCAAAATGCAAGATTTAGAAATGCTGTAATGAGTGCACTTTCAATTGTTGTAATCGTAAAGGTATTTATTCCAATTAAAATCCTCATGGCTACATATAATAATGTAATTCCCGCTAGTAAATGGATATAACTCTTACCATTTTTCATCTTTTCTCTCCATTCTCTTAATATTACTTCCTAAATACCTTCAACATAACATTCCCGCAGTTCGCAATCGCGCTTTGCTCATCTTCCAGACTCTATAGCTTAGCGTCAACAACACCTTCTGGGACAACACTCAATCGCCACTCAAGGAAGGTTTCTAACTGTCGTGTTATGTGTAGTTGGATTTCTTTTATACTCTTATATAAATCAGGAAACCAATAAGATTTAAAATAAACATCAATAGAAATGCAAGAACACTACTATGTTCAACTATTAAATGACTGTTACCTATGATGCTTTTTAACGATTTGACGTCTGTATTAGTCGGTTTATATTTAATTAAGCTAAGCTTTGCTGTATCGACTTTAAACAATTCCATTAAGAAAAAACCAAAATATAACATGGACCAAACAAAGAAAAATGAATCCATATAAGTATGCATTTCCCATCCAAATGTTACAAATTCAAACATTACCCCAATTAGAACTTTCATTCCAGTCTTATACATTCAACTCCTCCTAAGAACTCGATTACACATTGCGTTTGCGTGATTCGCAATCGTTCCCTGTTCATCTTCCATATTCTATTCCTCCGCCACCTATATTCCGTTTTCACGCAACACTCAAACGCCGACATGAGAATGTGGCTAACTGGCGTGTTAGGCGGTGGAGTTCTATGATTTAGTAGTCATATTCATCTTAGCAATTTCTAAAAATGATTCTCTATTATGAAGTCCTTTGATTTTCTGTTTACTTTTTACAATACTCTCTTTTTCAATAACCAAGTTGTTTGAATTATCATCATGTATCGACACTACATCTTGCCATTGACTATATTTGCCTTGACAGTAAAAACCTTTATTCGTAACAAGTACATCTGACCAAGTATTCATATTTGCAATTAACATGTAAATAGAAATTAAAAATGCTCCATACACTCCGAATCCGCTAAAGCGATACTCTGCATACGCATATATAACAACTACAAATATAACTGATAGTATCATCTCAAATCTGTTATATTTACTAAAAGTATGCTTAGATAAAATTTTCCCGCCTAATCTTAATCTTATGTATGGTACCAATGAAGATGTTACTTGCAAAAATATTAATATGTAAAATACATCATACATTTCTTCGTCCCCCCTCTTTAAATAGAATTATTTCACCTAACGTTTCCACAGTTCGCAATTGTTCCCTGTTCAACTTCCAATCTCAATAAATCAAACACCTCTGAAAAATTTACAGGCAACACCTTATCACAAGAATGGCATGTCGCTAATCATCGTCTTAAACGAAACTTTTGATTACTGCATAATCAACTATACTTAGATGATATAATCCTAGATTTAACATCAATCCCACTCTCATCTATTTTATATTCTTTTTCCATAAACATTTCACTATCAGCATTCTCTTTTATCACATTTTTCGCACTTAACTTAGTTAAACCATTTAGCAATAATGGTATAAATATAATTGCCTAAAATAATGTGATTAAAAAACTAAATACAAAGGGACCATCAAAAGCTCTACCTTTAACAGTATTATTAATGACATCCATAATTGGCCATGATGCAATCATAATTACCTTTTCGATGAATAGATTACAACTGTAGTGTTTTTTTCATTTCAATTATCCTTTGTGTTCCTAACATAATAATCTTTCCACGCTTCGTTCTTATACGTAATATATTATGCCCTCCAAAATAATAAACTGTTCCACTCAAATTTTTCTTAATCTTAAACCCCAATACGCCTATACTTTCAGGCGTAACAAAATCAATTCCTTTGATGTCATAAAACATAATCACTTTATTTGAGAAATGAACCGGAGATAACCTATACTCAATTCTATCCTCATATATACTGACATCTAATTTTGTAACTATACATACGATGAAAAAAACAAAGCTAATAACTACTCCGATATGAAAAGCTTTATCTACAACAAAATATAATGTTAAACAAACAAAAAAGGATATTAACAGTATGACTTTCATTGGTCTAGAAAATTGAGTTTTCTCTTTAAATATAAGCATTTTATCTCCAATATTTTCGAATTCGATTTTTAAATTACAATCATTCACCTATGTAAATCTTCACGCAACTAGTTAAATACTCTATTCCCTAAGAATTTTTTTCATTTTTTTACCACGTGCTAACTCATCAATTAACTTGTCCAGATATCGGATCTTCTTCATCATATTTTTCCATCACTATTCTCTTTAACACTTTTTGTGATGGCAAATTATCTTTTAATGTTTTCGCAATTACAGATTCTACTTCCTCTTTTAGCTAATAATTTGGACTACATATCGAGTGCAAAATAATAAAGCAAATTATTATCAATATCTAATATAAATACTGTGAAATTTCTAAGACCATATTTTTTTTGGGATTCCTCACTCTCATCGTTTGATGATCTATCAACCAATAAATAATATCCATTATCTATAATTGGAATAAATTCTTTAAAATTAGATTTCTCTATAATCTCTATTGCTGCAGGATCTTGCATTATAGATCCATGCCATTTATTTAAAGAATCATTAGCAGTTGAGTCAAGTGGATACTTTTTCCAATCTTTTCTATGATCAATTTTCTTAATAATTTTATCCATTTGTTCATTACTGAATTGATATATTTCATAGTCAGTACCATCACCAAGCCAGTTAGAAGGTGATTCATATTCTAAAACCCTATTATTCACATTAAGATGAATACCAGCACCATTCCTAGGATCTACAACAAAATTGAATATTTTAATAAATAGCGTAATACTTATCAAGACAAATAGCACTCGAATAAACAATGAAGACTTTCTGTTTTTTTTAAGTAAACTCTCGATACTTTTTTGTGAATTTTGGGGCATTCTATCATCCTCCATATTATGTCTTTACTATATTGACTCTTTTTTTGCTAAGTTAATAATTGCTCCTAACAGTCCAGTGATTCGCGAAGTGGTATATGTAAGTTTTAAATTGTAATTGAATCTCTATTGCAACTTCACTTTTTCATTTATCAAAATTAACTGATGTCTGTCCTAGTCAAGCAAAATTGTAACACGGTCATATAGTTTGACTAATATATGCACTCCTTGCTTCTGATGGAGTCATTTTATTATTATATGTGTGGGGCCTTTGGTGATTGTACCAAACATATGCAAAATCACTAATCGCTTGATTAAGGAGATAATCTGTTTCAAATGAGTAGTGATTTGTAAATTCATTTTTAAGCGTATTATAATAACGCTCCATTGGAGCATTATCATACGGACATCCTGCTTTGCTCATACTCTGAACAATACTATTTTCTTTGCAATATTCAGTGAATGATAATGACGCGAATTGTGCGCCTTGATCGCTATGCAGAATTAATTTATTTGTCGGTTTATGCTTTTGCAACGCTAATTTCAGTGTTGTTATTGCTAATTTACTATCGATATACTGACTGTTTTGACTAGCAACAACACTGCGGTCATACAAATCTATTATTGAACAATTATATCTCTTTTTACCATTTGATAGTTCTAAGTAAGTAAAATCAGTACACCACTTTTCATTAGGTTGCTTTGCCGTGAAATTTTGGTTTAATAAATTTCCAAAAGTTTTATGAATAAGCCCCTTGGTATATTTAAGCTTCTTCTTTTGTGACGTTGCTTTTATGCCCATTTCATTCATGTACTTATAAGTTGTTGGATAACTGCAAAATACATGTCTTCTAGCAAGTAAGTCACTAATAAGCCTGTAACCAAGAGTTCCACAGTGATCGTGATAGAGTTCTCGAATTTCACTCATGAGTGCTAATTTTTGTGCTTTGGCCTTGTGATTTCTATTTTTCAAATAGTTATAATAAGCATTTGGTAGAATTTTAAATTGCCTTAGTAACCATCGAAGACCAAACATCAGTTTATATTCATCAATGAATTTGTATGCTTTTAATCTATTTCCTTCGCGAAGAATGCTGCTGCCTTTTTTAAGAATTGGTTCTCCTTTTCGAGTTCTTGGAGACGCTTTCTTAAATTTCGGTTTTCTTCCATTTGGTCAGTTTCATTTTTTAGCTCAGGATTTATTTTGCATTCTTCACGGTGTTTCTTTAACCAGTAACTTATTGTACTGTTGCCTAGGTTATATTCGGCAGTTAAACTTTTAATCGTTCTACCTTCTTCAAGATGAAGTCTTAAAACCTTTTTTCGGATTGAATCATCATATTTTCTATTTGACATTGTACACTCCTTTTTATAGATGGATTATACCAAACTATAAC